>Ga0268283_1000001_pt1 | contig 497147 bp, 421 predicted proteins | sample saktaG_13_FD_190140 | JGI IMG/M metagenome (GOLD analysis project Ga0268283, IMG submission 190140) | Saline water microbial communities from Sakinaw Lake, British Columbia, Canada - sak_2013_06_06_36m | ecosystem: Environmental > Aquatic > Non-marine Saline and Alkaline > Saline ...
GGCCGGTTCACTCGTTGTTTTAACGAACACAACTGCTGGTGTTGATTCAGTTTATACAGCCACAACTGGTCTTACCGGATCTGTCACCTTCCCGAAAGTTTGGAAAGGACCGTATCACATGACAGTTGGCCGCAGTGGTTATGACCTCTACAGTGCCAACGTTACCATTAATGCTGACCAGACCTTTAATGTTACCTTACTGCAGCAAAAAATTGCTCCTCAGAACATGAGTGTTGATAATGTATCTCTGCTCGCTACATGGAGCCCTCCCTCACCAATCACCTTCCAGTTTGCTGATGATTTCACCAGCGGTAGTTTTGCTACCAACGGATGGACCGTCACCTATCCCTGGTATGTCAATGGTGCAGCCGGTAATCCCGCTCCATCAGCGGAGATCCCATGGACTGCCATGTTGGTTAACTACGACAATATCAACCTGACCAGCCGCAACATTACCGGCCAGGGTGCCCCCGATTTCAAACTGAAATATGACATTTACCTCAACGACTATGCCGGTGATGGTAATGAGCAGATGGACGTTGAAATCCAGGCTGGTGGCGCTGGAGCATGGACCTCCCTGAAACATTATGCCAACACGGGAAGCATCGCCTGGACAACTGAAACGATTAACATTGCTGCGTATAACAATACCACATTTAAAGTCCGTTTCCGTTCCCATGGCGCCGACATGTTCAACTTCAATTACTGGAATGTTGATAACGTGAAGATTGTTTCTACCGTACCTGATCCGGGTGCCTGTATCCTTGCCTACAACGTTTACCTCAACGGTATTCTTGATGGCGTTACCATGGACACCACCTATACCATTCCTTCAGGACACGTTTCTTATGGTACAGATTATGAAGCTTGCGTAAAGGCTGTTTATGGCAGCGGATATTCAAATCCTTCCTGCGATAACTTCACCGCCAAGTTCCTCTGTCCTCCGACATTGCTTACCGGCATTGACCTGGAAAGCACCGCTTACCTGACCTGGAAAAAACCGGCTTGCAGTGGCTCAGGTCCTGCTCCTCAGTGGATCCGTTGGGATGATGGCACAAACTTTGACGCCATCGGTACCGGTGGAGCATTTTTGTTTGATATTGCTGCCCGTTGGGATGTTTCTCAAATCGGTGCCCTTGCCGGTGGTTCGGTTACGAAGATTGCCTTCTTCCCATCCACAGCTGGTACTGCTACCTACAAAGTTCGCGTATGGCAGGGTGCCAACGCAGCCAACCTGATCGTTGACCAGGCTGTTCCAAGTCCGGTAATCGGACAGTGGAATGAAATCACCCTGAACACCCCTGCAGCCATTGATGTAACCCAGGAACTCTGGATCGGCGCCAATGTGAACGCTACTTCCGGATGGCCTGCTGGTGTTGATGCTGGTCCTGCTATCGTAGGATATGGCGACATGATCCAGGATGCTTCGACCCCTTGGGGATCGATGTACACACTGTATGCTTTGAATTACAACTGGAATCTTGCAGCCTATATCGAAACAGTCAAGAGTCCGAATATGGTTGTTATTCTGAAACAGGATAAAATTGTATCGACCCAGAAGGGACAGTTTGCAGTAAGCGGCGTGAAGAACACCAGCGATGGTGCAACCCAGGCCAATGCTGTTAAAGCTCCTTCAGCCGGTCCGGTTTTACTTGGTTATAACATCAAACGTGATGGTGCCGTCATTGATTTTGTTGGTAATCCCAGCACGCTCGAATATTTTGACTACAACCTCGATCCGGGAACCTATACCTATGAAGTTACAGGATATTATGACGTAACTCCGTTTACTCCTTCGCATGACAATTCTCAGCCAGCCGGTCCGGTTGATGTAACCATCGATTATGGTCGTCAACTGCCGTTCTATGAGCCTTGGGATATGGGTACTTTCAGTTTCAACGACTGGTCTCCGACAGGTGATTGGGTAGTTACTGCTGGATTTGGTAATCCTGCTCCTTCAGCTGACTTCTCCGGTTTAACCCTCGATTTGACAAATTACAGCAACAGCATCGAATCCCCAACATTGACCGCAGCACAATATACCTGTGCTAAAATCTGGTGTGACTTTGATCTGAAGCTCATCAACCGCACCGCTACCGGAACTGAATTCCTCACAGTTGAGGTATTCAAGAATGGCACATGGTCAAAGGCTGGTGAATTTGCAAATACTGCTTCCATGGATTGGACTTCACAGCATGTAGAACTGAAATCACTGTTAGGCAAAGCATTCAAAGTGCGTTTCAAAGCAAATGGTGCCAGCTCACAGAATATTTTACACTGGTATGTTGACAACATCAATGTATATGCTGTATGTACTCCTCCGAGTGCACTTGCTTCTGATGTAAGGGACAATGACGTTTATCTGTCATGGACTGCACCGAACTGCAACCAGGGTCCTGAACCTACCTGGATTACCTGGGATGACGGAACCAACCTTGATGCTATTGGTTTAACTGCCGGCGGCTCTTTCAATGTTGCTGCTAAATGGGATGCCTCTATGCTCACCGCTTTTGAAGGTGGTGCTGTTACCAAGATCAAGTTTTGGCCGAACGACGACGCTACCTATATCCTCAGGGTATGGAATGACGATGCCGGATCAACCGTGATCTATGAACAACCCATTACTCCTACTATCGGCGACTGGAACGAGATTACACTTACAACTCCTCCTTCCCTTGATATTACCCAGGCCCTGTGGGTTGGTTACAATGTAACCCACAACGCCGGCTCATATCCTGCTGGTTGCGACGGTGGTCCGAACGTTGCCGGTTACGGCATGCTCGCCGACCTCGGTTCCGGCTGGGAAGATCTGAACGCCTATTTCGATTACAACTGGGATATTGAAGTCCTGATTGGATCCGGAAAAAGCCACCAGAAAGCTGTTGCTTTGGTACAGAAACCCATCGTGAACGAGAATCATCAGATTGTGGCCAGTGGCAAACTCAATACAAACAGTACTGTATCGAACCATGCTCCTTCTGCTCCTTTGGCCTCCTCACTCCAGGGTTACAATGTATACCGCAGCGATGACAACAAGGTTACCTACAACAAGGTAAACACTGCTGTTGTCCCTGGTACTACCTATACCGATATGGACGTTACTTACGCCAAGCATTATTACTATGTAACCTCCGTGTTTACAGAATGTAATTCTGATTCTTCAAACGTGGTTTTGGCTGATGTAATTGTTGGTATTGAACCAATCAGCAATGTTGGTGGCATCTCCATCTATCCGAATCCTGCATCTGATATTGTAAACGTGAAGAGCGATTACAGCATCACCCGCATCGATGTGATGAACTTTGTAGGTCAGACCGTTTATACTAACAGCGATGTTACAGCGAAGACCTCCAAGATCAGTGTTTCTTCATTCACCCCTGGCGTTTACTTTGTGAAGGTTTCTACCTCCGAAGGTGTCCGCACAGTGAAGATCACTGTAACCCACTAATCCTTAACAGGATATTCCCTGAAAGGGCTGGCCATTTGGCCAGCCCTTTTCTTTTTGTCACACGTCACGCGTCACGCGTCACGTTTTTTGTCACTTTTCATTCCTATCTTTGCACCCGCTATGATTTCAATCAACAACCTCTCCATCCAGTTCGGCGGTGAATCACTTTTCGACCACATTTCCTTCATCATCAATGATAAGGACCGGATTGGCCTTGTAGGTAAAAATGGGGCCGGGAAATCGACCCTGCTGAAAATAATCAAAGGGCTCCAGCGGGCCGATGAAGGAGAGGTGATCCTGCCCGATGGATACTCTGTTGGTTATCTTCCCCAGGAAATGGATATCCGGAGCGCCGGAAGCGTGATAGAAGAGGCCATGAACGCATTTACCGAGGTGGTGAACCTGGAGCAAAAGATCACCGGATATGAGAAACAGATTGGTGAACGAACCGATTATGAATCTGAAAGTTATCACAAGCTGATCAGGAAGCATTCTGAGGCCATTGAACGGTACCACCTCATCGGCGGGCAGGCTGTTCATGTCAATATCGAAAAGGTGCTGACAGGGCTTGGATTTGAGCGTGAAGAGTTCGACCGCAAGTTGTCAACCTTCAGCAGTGGATGGCAGATGCGCGTTGAAATTGCCAAGATCCTGCTTCAGCAGCATGACGTGATATTGCTGGATGAACCGACGAACCACCTGGATATCGATTCCATCCAATGGCTCGAGGAATTTCTAGCTGGTTTCAAGGGATCCGTGGTACTGGTGTCGCATGACCGGGCTTTCCTTGATAATGTGACCAGGCGATCGATTGAAATATCACAGGGAAAAATTTATGATTATAAGGCAAACTACTCTGAATATGTCGTGATGCGCGAAGAGCGTTTGGAAAGTCAGCTTGCCACCTATAACAACCAGCAACGCCAGATACGACAGATTGAACGTTTTGTTGAGCGGTTCCGCTCCAAGGCAACCAAGGCCAAACAGGTGCAGTCACGCATCAAGATGCTTGAAAAGATCGACCTCGTCGAGGTAGATATGATGGATGAATCGGGGATCCGCTTCAGGTTTCCGCCGGCACCGCATTCGGGAAAGATCATCCTGGAGGGGAAAAGGCTGAACAAGGATTATCCGCAGCGACGCGTGCTCAGTGACCTGACCTTCTCCGTGATTAAAAATGACCGGATTGCCTTTGTCGGGAAGAACGGGGAGGGAAAAACCACCTTGTCAAAAGTACTGACCGGGCAGGTTGATTTTACCGGTGAATTAAAATTCGGGCACAATGTGGTCATTGGTTACTATGCGCAGAACCAGAGCGACTATCTTGATCCGGACAAGACTGTATTTCAAACCATTGATGAAATAGCGGTTGGGGATATCCGTCCCAGGATCAAAGGCATCCTTGGCGGGTTTTTATTCAGCGGCGACGACATTGATAAAAAGGTGAAGGTGCTTTCGGGAGGGGAGAAGTCGAGGCTCTCCCTGGCCAAACTCCTGCTCACCCCGGCAAACCTGCTCATCCTGGATGAACCAACCAACCACCTCGACATGCATTCAAAAGATGTACTGAAGAGCGCCCTGCTGCAATACAACGGCACCCTGATCATAGTTTCGCACGACCGCGATTTCCTGCAGGGGCTCACCAACCGCGTATTCGAATTCAGGCATGGCATGATCAAGGAATACATTGGTGACATTTATGATTTTCTTGAGCAAAGAAGGTTACGGACATTGAGCGAGCTCGAAGCAACCCAGAAGAAAGCAGCAGCCCTCTCATCCGAAGATGCAGTTTCACAAAACAAGGTCAATTGGGAAAAGCGAAAGGAGAATGAAAAGGAGATCAGGAAGGTGAAAACCCAGATTGGAAAGTGCGAAGCGGAGATTGAGCAGATGGAGTCCCAGCTGAAAATAAAGGAGGGGATGATGGCTGCGCCTGAAAAATACCAGAAGGAGATCCAGAATGGCAGCCTCTATTCAGGTTATGAAGGTGTAAAACGTGATCTGGCGCGTGAAATGAAGCGGTGGGAAGAGCTCAACTACGAACTTGAAATTTTGGAAGGATAGGACGATTTACGAATTACCAATGACCAATTACGAATGGCGAATGACGAATTAACGTTCTCTTCCAAGCATTTCCTGCATCAGCTCTGTCATCTCCGCTATTGCATCCGGCTTTAATGGGATCGACCTGAAAATATCCATCGCCTTTTGGTGGTGATACCCGATCTGACGCCGGGTGATTTCATCGATTTCCAGCTGCTTGTATATATCAATGATCCCTGCTATTTTTTTACCGTTGTCAATTTCTTTATCGAAGAAATAATTGGTCAGATGGATGCGCCTGTCCCCTCTGGCCAATTCAAAAGCCTTGATATAAAGGAAGGTTTTTTTATTGGTTGCAATGTCGCCGCCGATCGCTTTCCCAAATTTACTGGAATCTCCAAAGGCATCCAGGTAATCGTCCTGAAGCTGAAATGCCAAACCCAGCTCAATCCCGAAATCGTATATTTTTTCAGCATAGACGGGATTGGCTTTGGCGAGGATGGCTCCCAGTCTGAGACTGCAGGCTATCAGTACCGCGGTTTTCAGCCGGATCATCAGCATATAATCATCGATGGTGACATCCTTCTGTGTCTCAAAATCCATGTCGTACTGTTGCCCTTCACAAACTTTCCGGGCCGTGTCGTTAAAAAGATCAAGCACCATGGGTAACAGTTCAGGATCTGTTTTTGCCACATATTCATACGCCAGAACAAACATGGTATCGCCCGAAAGGATGGCAGCATTGGTTCCCCATTTTTGATGCACGGTCGCCCTGCCGCGCCGTAAAGGGGCATTATCCATGATATCATCATGAAGCAGGGTAAAATTGTGAAAAATCTCCACGCCCATCGCCGGGAAAATGGCCCTGTCGGGATCACCCCCGAATAAATCACAGGACATCAGCACAAGCAACGGACGCAGACGCTTCCCGCCCTGATCGAGGGTATAGGAAATGGGCGCATACAATCGCAATGGCTCATGCCCAAAGCCGGTCTTGGAAAAAGCCTCGCTGATGCTGTGCTGGAGTGATTGAAGCGATCGCATTGTTAATCTGTCAGGTTGATCAGGTACTGTCCGTAACCGCTTTTGAGCAGCGGCTGAGCTATTTTGTTTAACTGTTCACGGTTGATGAACTTCATGCGATAGGCAATCTCTTCGATGCATCCGATCTTAAGACCCTGGCGGTTCTGAACCACCTCAACAAACTGGGATGCCTGTAAAAGGGATTCGAATGTGCCGGTATCCAGCCAGGCAATGCCACGGCTTAACACACCCACCTTAAGTTTCCCCTCTTCAAGATACCACCGGTTCACGTCGGTGATCTCGTATTCGCCACGGGCACTGGGCTTCATATTCTTTGCCACTTCAATCACAGTGTTGTCGTAGAAATACAACCCGGGAACAGCAAAATTAGATTTGGGTTTTATTGGCTTTTCTTCAATGGATAAAGCGTTAAAATCATGATCAAATTCCACAACTCCATATCGTTCAGGATCATTCACATGATAAGCAAAAACGACACCGCCCTGCGGATCATTGTTTTCATGAACCAGCTGGGAAAGCCCGTTTCCAAAGAAAATATTATCTCCGAGAACCAGGGCCACTTTATCTTTGCCAATGAAGGGTGCCCCGATGACAAAGGCCTGGGCGAGACCGTTGGGAACGGCCTGTTCAGCATAAGTAAATGAACATCCCAGCGATTTGCCATCACCTAACAGTTGTTTAAAATGAGGCAGGTCATGCGGGGTGGATATGATGAGGATATCATTGATCCCGGCCATCATCAGGACGGAGAGCGGGTAGTAGATCATTGGTTTATCGTAGATAGGCATCAGTTGCTTGCTCACTGCGAGAGTCAGCGGATGAAGCCTTGTTCCTGCACCTCCTGCTAAAATAATTCCCTTCATGATCTTTTTTTTGTTGTATATATTCCTGTCGAATTGGTTCTGCTGTGATCCGGTTTCCCGGTATCTATTGTTTTTCTTCAAGGTCGATATCGGCATGGTCGTCGTAAATGGCTACCAATGGTTCCTCAAAGGCCTTGGTGGTGCTCCATTTATCCAGCGTCAGAAGGAGCGAGGGCAGAACAAGCATGTTGAGTAATCCGGCCACCAGCAAGGTAAAGGAGATCAGGAACCCCAGCGCCTGGGTGCCGCCGAAAGTTGAAAAGATAAATATGGCGAATCCAAAAAAGAGAACGGTTGATGAATAGATCATGCTGTATCCGGTTTCACGCAAGGCTGAAATAACGGATGAAGGGATATTGTGCCCGGTCTGTTTCAATTGCAACCGGTACCGTGACAGGAACTGAATGGAATTGTCAACTGAAATGCCCAGGGCGATGCTGAAGATCAGGATGGTGGATGGTTTTATCGGGATTCCGGTGAACCCCATCAGGGCGGCCGTCATCAGCTGAGGGATAAGGTTCGGGATCAGGGAAATAAGGATCATACGCCACGAACTGAAAAGGAAAGCAAGCAGGGCGGCAATGATCACCACGGCCAGCGCGATGCTCTCCCAGAGATTCCTGATCAGGAAGTTCGTCCCTTTCAAAAATACCACACTGGTTCCGGTAATCGTGACATTATACCTGGCCGGGTTGAAGATGGAATCTATTTTGGGTTTTAGACTTTGCTGAATGCTGTCGATCTTTGTGATGCCGACATTGGCCATCTGGATGCTGATGCGGGTGACCTGGTAGTTCGAATCGATGAAATTGTTGAGGATCGAACGTTTTTTTGATTTAAATGAAGGAATATACCCGGCCATAAAGGTCAGTTCATTGGAATTGGGGAGCGAGTAATATTGCGTATCTCCGGCATAAAAAGCCTGCCGGGCTGTTTTTATAACCTCAACGAGTGACAAGGCCTTGGATAACTCTTTGTAACATTTCAGGCTGTCCTGGAGACGGTCAATTTTCTTCAGGGTGGCCAGGTTCATCACCCCTTTTTTCTTCTTCGTGTCGACGATAATTTCCAACGGCATGATGCCCTTGAAATGTTTTTCGAAAAAGAGCATATCCTTGTAAATGGGATCACGCTTGGAGATGTCATCAACGATGGTTCCGCTTGTCTTCAGCCTGAACACACCAATCACGCCGATAAAAATCAGGATGCCCATGGTAATATAAATCTGGTTGCGGCGGTTCTGAACATAAAAGATAACCTTGTCAATCAATGATTTGGCAAGACTTTCTTCTATATGCTTCGTATATTTTCCACGCGGAGGAGGGAGAAAGCTGAAGAAAATCGGCACCATGGTCAGGGAGAGAGCATAGATAACCATGATGCTGATGGCGGCAACCAGGCCAAATTCGACCAGGAGTTTGTTGTTCGTAATGGTGAAAGCAGCAAAACCCGCAGCGGTGGCGGCATTGGTGAGAAGGTTGGCCACTCCGATCCGCTGGATCACCCGCGTCAGCGCCTTTGCCTGGTTGTGGTGGTGGCTGTATTCGTAATGGTATTTATTCAGGATAAAAATACAGTTTTCAACGGCAATTACAATGACCAGGGGCGGGATGATGGAGGTTAACATGGTGATTTTGTACCCGAAAAGCCCCATGAGACCGAGTGCCCAAAGCACACTGATCATAACGATGACCATTGGAAATATCACCGCTTTGGACGATCTGAAAAAGATGAAAAGGAAAAGTGCCGAAATCAATAAGGCGAGCAGAACAAATAATTTTAGCTCAGACAGGAGCTTTTTAGCGATCAGGGTGTTTATGTAAGGCAGTCCTGAAAAATGAGCTTCAATCTGCGACCTTGCCGAGAAACGATCCACCATGGCTTTGATATCGGCGACGAGCCTGTTCCGTTCCTTCGAATAGATGGTGTTTTTATCGAGGGTCAGTGCGAAAAGATAGGCAGAGGTTGACCTGTTGTAAATCAGTCCTTCATAGAAAGGAAGGGAATGAATCAGTGTTTGTATCGAATCAAGGGCAGTTTGTGTAAGTGGTCTGGAAGGTGAAATGGGGAGGAACTCAAACTTCTTCAGTGAATCATTCTTGACCAGGGTATACAACCGGGTAACAGACATGATGGCAGAAACGCCTTTGATATTTTTTAAGGAATCGGTAAGATCATAAACCGCGTTGAAATTTGAAAGCCGGAAAAAATGCGGATCCACAATGCCTATGAACATCACAGTGCCATCCTGGCCAAACTGCTTGATGAACTTCTGATAGGTGATGGAGGTCGGATCCGTGGCCGGAAGAATGCTGGCATTCTGATACTGGATTTTGACCTTGGTCGCCTGGTAGCCCATAAAGGCCGTCATCAGTGCGATTACAATAAGTATCAGGATCCTGTTACGTAAGATGGTTCTAACCAGAAGATTCCACACAATCAGAGAATTTGGATTGCAAATTTAACAAATCATTCGTAGAAATTAAGAATCTCAGGTATCTTTGTAAAAGTAACAAGGTAACAAAGAGACAAGGCGTTTTTACGTATTACCCTGTTACCCTGTCACCCTGTGACTATGGCGAATAAAATCCTCTTCATTGACTCCGTTCATCCGCTCATCCGCGAGGAGCTGACCGGTATGGGATTTCATTGTGATTTTTTTCCGGGCTATGGCAGGGCAGAATTTTTATCCATCGCCGATCAGTATACAGGGATCATCATCCGCAGCAAAATAACCCTGGACAAGGAATTCCTCGACAAAGCATCCAGTCTTAAATTTATTGGCCGGGTTGGTGCAGGGATGGAAAGCATTGATGTGGACTATGCCCAAAGCAAGGGGATCCGGTGCCTGAATTCCCCGGAGGGAAATCGTGATGCTGTGGGCGAGCATGCGCTCGGCATGCTGCTTTCTTTAATGAACAACCTGAGCAGGGCCGACCAGCAGGTAAGGAAGGGTGTCTGGAACAGGGAGGGCAACCGCGGAACCGAGATCAAGGGAAAAACAGTGGGCATCATCGGCTATGGAAACATGGGGAGTTCATTTGCGCAGCGTTTGAAGGGGTTTGACGCCCATGTGATTTCCTATGATAAATATAAAACAGCCTATTCTGATGGCAATACCAGGGAAACATCCCTTGAGGAAATTTTCAGGGAGAGTGATATTCTGAGCCTGCACGTTCCTTTGACCCCTGAGACCACTTTTATGGTGGACGATGCATTCATGCAGAAATTCCGGAAAAGCATCTGGCTGATCAACACCTCGAGGGGGCAGGTCTTAAAAACCATGGACCTGGTGAAAAATATCAAGGAAGGCAAGGTAACAGGAGCTGCACTGGATGTACTGGAATTTGAGGATGCTTCATTTGAGCAGATCTCCGGGAAAATGCCTGAAGAACTTGGGTTCCTGCTCGGCTCTGACCGGGTAATTCTAACACCCCATATTGCCGGATGGACGCATGAGTCCAATATCAGGCTTGCCACGGTCCTGGTTGAAAAGATCAGGGAGACCATGTTCCTAAAAAAATTGTAAGTTTGCACCCGCAAATCAATTCTGAAATTCAGTGGTTGCAGGAACCTGTTGATACAACCTTGGATTTCCGAAAATGGCCTGAAAACCGATCATTCATATCAAATTAAAAAAGATGAAATACGAAAATAAACTGTTCAAAGGCAAAACCCTTGCAATATTATCCGGGGGAGGCGATACCCCGGCCATCAACTCAAGCATCGAGGCGATAAGAAACCGCGCATCACTGCTTGGTTTTAAAGTATATGGTGTCCTGCAAGGCTGGAAAGGCCTTCTGGGCGATGGTGATATCGTTGACCTCACCCATCAGCCTTACGACGGTTATTACGGGGGAACAGCCTTACGTTCAAGCCGCACCAACCCGTTCCCTTCTAAAAAGAACCCGGAAAGCCGCGTTCCACAGGTGTTGCGGAATTTTGAACGATACAAGATCGATGTGCTCGTTACCATCGGGGGCGACGATACGAACGGGGCCGCCAAGCGCTTGTTTGAAACAGAAGGTATTCCCGTGATCGGGTTTCCAAAAACGATCGACAATGATCTTCGTACCCGGACCACCCACCATTATAATGGAAAAGACATTGAAGCCGTCATGTGCCCCGGATTTCCTTCGGCAGCCCAATCGATGATGGAATTCACTGCCAACCTTAGGACTACAGCCGAATCACATTCCAGGATCCTGGTTATGGAGGTCATGGGCCGCGATGCAGGATGGTTGACTGGTACAGCTGTTTTTGGCGGTGCAACCCTGGGGCTTATTCCTGAATTTGAGATCACCAAAGAGCGCAAAGAGGTGTTTTTCGAAACAGTGAAGGAGGCCTACATGCATTCGAAAAAGAGGTGCCTGGTCATCCCGGTTTCTGAAGGCACCCGCTGGTATGATGAAAAGTCCGGCAAAGTTGATGTGGTGTATGCAAGCCCGGAACTGGATGAATACGGACATCCCAGGTTTGGCGGGGTGAGCGGGGTAATTGCTTCAGAGATCAGCAGCCGTTTGGGTATTGAAGCCCGCGCCCAGATCTCCGGGTACTATCCGCGTTCAGGGCATTGCCGGCACTACGACCGCCGGTTAACCGCTACCCTGGCCGATAAGGTGGTCGATCTGCTGCTTCGTGAAGAATACGGTCAGATGCCGGTGATGAAAAAAATTGTGACCAACGTCGAATTGGAAGAATTCAATACCACATCGATCGATATGGGCGCTGTAGGAAACAAACCTCTGTCTGAAGATTACTACGATATCAGCAAGTTTGCATTTACCGATGCCTACCATGATTTCCTTGGTAAAATTCTTGGACAACCCGGATTCGAAGAATTCCGGTACGACTTTCCTGTGGTAATACCCTAAGGGAGAATGACCAATGACCAATGACCAATTACGAATTACGAATTACGATTTTTTCGTCACGCGTCACGCGTCACGTGTCACAACCTCTTACCTTGTTACCCTGTCACCTTGTTACTTTTTCAAGCACAACCTGCAAAGTATTCCTGCTCCGGAGTTCCATCAGTATCTTTCTGCCCTGGATGATCTTGCTGACAGCCTCGTTGTTGTAATGCCTAATGGTAAATAGTTCCAGCCCTTCGTTGTACCGGGTTTCATAGTCTTTCTGCAGAAATGAGATAAGCGGCGGGATTTTCAACGGATCAGCATCCACGCAGATCGAAAAACTGATCGCAGAATTTTGCATGATGTTGACCTTAACCCTGAAATCGGAGAGGATTCTGAAAATTTCACTCAGGTTTTCCTCCAGGATAAAGGAGAAATCCCGGGGTGAAACGGAGATGAGCACCTGGTTCTTTTTCCTGATAAAGAAAGGGGTTCGTATTTTCCACTCTTTAAGATTCTCAACAGAGGTTCCCTCCTGGTCGGGATTCAGGAATGACTTTACCTTGAGAATGATGTTGGCGTTTTCGAGTGGTTTGATGGTCTTGGGATGGATCACGCTGGCGCCGTAATAGGCCAGTTCGATGGCTTCGCGGTAAGAGAGCGTTTCAAGCCTTACTGCATCATTCATCCATTTAGGATCGGCATTCATCACACCCGGCACATCCTTCCAGATGGTCATCTCCTTAACCTGCAGAACATAGGCGAAAATGGCTGCAGAAAAATCGGAGCCTTCACGGCCCAGGGTGGTGGTGTTCCCGACCGGATCGCTGGCAATGAATCCCTGCGTTACGACAATGGTTCCGGATTCAGGATGCAGGTCAAAATAGCCGGGAAGGTGTTGCTGAATAAGTTGCCCGGTCGTAGCCCAATTCACCCGCGCATCACGATAGGAAGAATCGGTCTTTATCAGATCCCGAACATCCATCAGGTTTGAATGGATCCCCTGTAAAGCCAGGTAGTGATGAAGGATGGAAGAAGAGATCAGCTCCCCGTAACTGACGATCTGGTCGTATTCAAAGTCAAACCCTGCTCTTTCCTGTGCGAACAGGTGCCCCTTCCGGATATATCCCCTCAGCTGGTTGAAGAGTGAACCAACCTCACCGAATACAACATGATCTTTGTCAGGAAACAACTCCTCCAGGATGGTAAAGTGGTAGTCCCATACCTTCTGGAAGGAGTCGACCACGGCGACCGGATCGTTGTCCATGTAATTTTTAAGAACCACCTCCAGGGCATTGGTTGTTTTTCCCATGGCCGAAACCACCACCAACAATGGCCCGGAACTGAATTTCTTCACAATTGAAGCTACATTTTTTATCCCGGGAGCGCTGTCTACCGATGCACCGCCAAATTTGAATATGTTGATGTACATGCCGCAAATGTAAAGAAAAAGAGAGATTTAATTCGCCGGAAATGTCTATTTTTGTTCTTTCAAACCCATCCGCCATGAAATTCAAAACCCTCACCGAGTTTATCATCGAAAAGCAGGCTGATTACCCGCAGGCATCAGGCGAACTTTCGCGGTTACTTAACGACATCGGTATTGCTGCCAAATTTGTAAACCGCGAAGTAAACCGGGCCGGTCTTGGCGATGTGATGGGATATGCCGGTGAAGTGAACGTGCAAGGTGAAGACCAGAAAAAGCTGGATGTTTATGCCAATGACCAGTTCATTGCCGCTTTGAAATCAGGAGGACAATGCTGTGCCATCGGCTCTGAGGAAAATGAGGACATCATTGTTCTCGACAGCGATATTTCGAAACATGGAAAATATGTGGTTGCCATCGATCCCCTTGATGGTTCCTCCAACATCGAATCGAATGTTTCCATTGGCACTTTGTTTTCAATATATCGCCGCCGAACGGTTCGCGGATCAGCCCAGCTCGAGGATTTTTTACAACCAGGCCGCAACCTGGTGGCTGCCGGCTACGTGATCTATGGATCTTCGACCATGCTGGTTTATACCACCGGTTATGGGGTCAACGGCTTTACACTGGATCCCTCGGTCGGATTATTCATCCTGAGTCATCCTGATATAAAGTATCCTGAAGTAGGAACAATTTATTCTATCAATGAAGCCAACTATTTCTCATTTCCGGAGGGTGTAAGGCAGTACATTCATTATTGCCAGGAAGAGGATGAATCCTCGCACAGACCCTATTCAACACGGTATATCGGCTCGATGGTGGCGGATGTGCACCGGAACATGGTCAGGGGAGGCATTTTCCTTTATCCCGGCACGACTAAAAATAAAAAAGGCAAACTGCGTTTGATATATGAATGCAACCCGGTTGCATTCCTCGCCGAACAGGCCGGGGGCAAAGCATCCGACGGATTCCGCCGCATCCTCGACATCCAGCCTGACGCACTTCACGAGCGCTCACCTTTGTTTGTAGGACCAACCTATATGGTCGAAAAGGCTGAAAAATTCATGAAGGAACATTCACCCGATTTTAAAATCGATTAGGTATCGATTGAAACCCTTGGATCTTTTATCGTTTTACAAAGCAAATCCCCTGGTTCAGGAGATTGCCGGAAATTTTGCGGAATCGAAACCAGACGCTCGGTTCAGGCTACAGTTAAATGGTCTCGTCGGATCCACCCGGTCGCTCGTCACCTCTGCGGTATTTGAATCCACCACGCAAACCCACCTGGTTCTGCTCCAGGACAAGGAATCAGCGGCCTATTTCTACAATGACCTGCAGCAAATCCTCGGTGACCGCGTCTTTTATTTTCCCTCCTCCTTCAAACGCGGTTTTCATTCCGGCATCAAAGATAACCAGGGGTTGTTGTCACGAACCGAAGTGTTGAATCAACTCAACAGCAGGGCCCGGAAATTCATCATAGTCAGTTATCCTGAGGCTGTTGCAGAGAAGGTGGTTAATAAGAAGTACCTCGAAAAAAACACACTGAAGCTCTCCGTCAATGAACAGGTTAATATGGATTTTATCCTCGACCTGCTTGTCGAATATGAGTTCGAACGGGCCGATTTCGTGATCGAACCGGGTCAGTTTTCCCTTCGTGGCGGGCTGATAGATGTATACTCCTTCAGCAGCGATCATCCATTCCGGATTGAGTTTAGCGGCGACAAAGTGGCCACGATCCGTACGTTCGACCCCTCCACGCAGCTGTCGATTCAAAAAATGCAGGAGATCACTATCGTTCCGGATATCAGGGTAAACGCGGATAAAAAAATAGCCTACGAATCTGTTTTTGCCTTCCTGCACGAAAGATCGGCCATCTGGCTGGATGATGCCGGATCAATGGCACACCTGCTGGAAAAACAGCCTGCCTCCGACCTGCTGCTGCATGGCAGCGAATTCCTGAAATCGTTGCTTGATTTTTCAACCATCGAATTCGGACAGCAGTTTTATTTCAAAAATGCACATTCCTTTGGTTTCAGCACCGCTCCCCAGCCATCCTTTAACAAGAATTTTGATCTCCTCCTCCGGGATCTCAACAAGCATGCGGATTTGGGTTACCGGAATTTTATCCTGGCCGACAATCCCAAACAGGCCGAACGGTTGCAGAGCATCTTTGAAGAAATAGAAACGAAAAAGGAAGAAGAAACCAAGCAAAACGAAGAAAAACATATTGATTATGTCACGCGTCACGTGTCACGCGTCACGCATGATCAGCCACGCGTCACGCATGATCAGCCACGCGTCACGTCAGACCCATCACATATCACTTTAGAATTCTCCCTCCATGAAGGTTTTATCGATCATGACCTGAAAATTGTCTGCTACACCGATCACCAGCTGTTTGAGCGGTTCCACAAGTTCCATTTGCGTGAAGGATATACCGCCAGGGAGGCCCTGACCCTGAAAGAGTTGTATGATCTGCGTCCCGGCGATTTTGTTACCCATATCGATCACGGGGTTGGCCGGTTTGATGGATTGGAAAAAATCAACAACAATGGAAAGGAGCAGGAGGCGATCAGGCTAATTTATAAAAATGATGACCTGCTTTATGTCAGCATACACTCCCTTCACCGGATTTCAAAATACATCGGCAGGGAGGGATCGGCGCCATCACTGAACAGGCTTGGATCAGATGTGTGGAATAAGCTCAAGAATAAAACCAAGAGCCGGGTCAAGGATATTGCCAAGGAGCTGATCAAATTATATGCTGAACGCCGCGCCACGAAGGGTCTGGCCTGTGCTCCTGACACCTATCTTCAGACAGAGCTGGAGGCCTCATTTATATATGAAGATACGCCGGATCAGATCAAGGCCACTGTGGATGTGAAAAGGGATCTTGAGGAAATGTACCCGATGGATCGGCTGATTTGCGGCGATGTTGGATTTGGAAAGACCGAGATTGCGATCAGGGCCGCCTTTAAAGTAGTTTCCGAAAGCAAGCAGGTGGCGATCCTGGTCCCTACGACCATCCTGGCATTGCAGCATTACAAAACATTTTCGGAACGGCTGAAGGCATTCCCATGCAGGGTCGATTACATCAACCGGTTCAAATCGGCCAAAGAACAGAAAAAATTACTGGCTGAACTTGAGGAGGGGAAAATCGATATTCTGATCGGGACCCATCGCCTGTTAAGCAAGGATATCATTTTCAAGGATCTGGGATTGCTGGTTATTGATGAGGAGCAGAAATTCGGCGTAGGAGCAAAGGAGAAAATTAAAATGCTCCGGGTGAATGTGGATACCCTTACCCTGACAGCTACCCCCATTCCACGAACACTGCAATTTTCCCTGATGGGCGCCCGCGACCTGTCCATCATCAATACTCCTCCGCCGAACCGCTACCCGGTTCAAACTGAAATCCATCCATTTGGTGAAGAGGTCATCAAAGAGGCCATTATTTTCGAGGTTTCAAGGGGAGGACAGGTCTTTTTCGTCACCACCCGTGTGATCAATATCATGGCTATTGCCGGGATGGTCCAGCGTATGGTGCCGGGAGTGAAAGTTGCAGTCGCCCATGGTCAGATGGAGGGTCACAAGCTGGAAAAGGTGATGCTCGACTTCATTGAAGGAGAGTACGATGTGCTGATTGCCACCACGATCATTGAATCGGGACTGGATATTTCAAACGTGAATACGATCATCATCAACGACGCCCATCATTACGGGTTAAGTGACCTCCATCAGTTGCGCGGCAGGGTGGGACGTTCCAATAAAAAAGCATTTTGTTATCTTATGGCACCTCCGATGTCGGCACTGACAGACGAGGCCAGGAAAAGGCTTCGGGCCATTGAGGAATTTGCTGAATTGGGAAGCGGATTCAACATTGCCATGCGCGACCTGGATATCCGTGGTGCAGGAAATATTCTTGGCGCCGAGCAAAGCGGGTTCATCTCCGAGATCGGATATGAAATGTACCAGAAAATCCTCGATGAAGCGCTGCTCGAACTGAAAGAAACCGATTTTAAAGAGTTGTTCCAGACGGATGCGCCAACCACCTATGTGCGGGATTGTGTAATTGAAACTGATCTTGAAATCCTGATTCCCGACTCCTACATAACCAACATTACAGAACGGTTGAACCTTTACAAAGAGCTTGATTCCGTTGAAACAGAGTCGAATCTGATGAAATTCAGGGAACGGCTGACCGACAGGTTCGGCGAGATCCCCGGTCAAACCGAGTCGCTGCTGCATACCATCAGGCTCCGGTGGCTTGCCCGCAAAATCGGTTTCGAAAAGCTAGTCCTTAAAAATCACAAACTCACCGCCTATTTTATCAACAATCCTGAATCAGATTATTTTCAATCCGATCAATTTACGGCCATCCTTGAATTCATGAAATTGAACCCCACCTGGTGTAAAATGACGGAGGACAAGAACAAATTATTTATGACCTTCAGGGAAGTGCCGGGAATCGATGAAGCCCTCATCAAATTGGAAGCATTCCAAATTTCAAAAGTTACTAACATTTAGTGATTTCGAAATTTTCCCGGTACTTTCTTTTATTAACTTTGTTCCTGATTTCCGGACAAAATCCCCTAAAACAATTATATGAAAAAGCTTCTACTTTTTTTTACAGCCCTCTTATCATCAGGCGCACTTTTTGCCCAAACCGATTGTTCCGATATCATCATGTCGGAATATGTTGAGGGATGGAATAACAACAAAGCCTTAGAGTTATATAACCCAACCAATGCTGCCATCACCCTTGACAATGTTTACCGGCTAATCCGTTGGTCAAATGGCAGCAGTACTGCTGATACTGATCCGATGTATGTTTTACCTCTGGTTGGAACCGTCGGCTCCTTTTCAACCTGGGTTATCATTCAGGATACCATCCCAGCTGGTCAGGATACCATGGTTTGGCCCGCTTTAAGAGCAAAAGCCGATTGGCTCGCTCCTTATGATTATAATGGAACAACCCCAGGAGGAAAATGTGTTTTCTGGAATGGAGATGATGCTATCTCCTTGCAGAAAAAGCAGACAAACGGAACTTGGAAAGATATCGATATTTTTGGAGAGATTGGTATTATTCCACTCAATTGGAATGGGACAACCTCTCCATCTGGTTCCTGGACTGATACCAAACCATACATACTCGGAACTGGGAAATATCTTACTAAAAGTAAAACTCTGGTGCGGAAACACACAGTTAAGTTTGGGATTGACCGAATAGCCATGGGACATTATGGAGATTCACTAACCGGAACAATTCCCAACAGTTTTTATGCATTGAAGGAATACGATTCATTACCTGCTAATTTTTTCGACAGTTTAGGGACACATTGGTGCGATTGCAAAACATCCTACGGTATCGGTTCGCTGAATCATGACAGGAGTATGGTTATATCACCCAACCCGGTGACAAATAATCAGTTCACCATTCTAACTTCCCTGCCTGTAACATTTGTTGAGGTTGTTTCAATTATCGGGCAAACGGTTTATTCCCGCGATTTTGCTTCACGACAGGAAGTCCAGGTTTTACTGAACAAACTTCCGGAAGGGGTCTACCTTGTCAAGGTCAGGTTCAGCGACAACCAGACCTTGATTAAAAAGATCATCATTCAATAATCATATTACATTCAAATAGATTTCATTGGGACAACAAAACCAGCTTGTTCAGGAAACTGTTTTAATTTTTAAAATAATTCTTAAACGCAAAGACGCCTGGGCGCAAAAAAAATATTGATTTTCTTTTTTTGTGCCCAGGCGTCTTTGCGGTGATTTTAAACTTTAGGACAATCGCATCACTAAATTCCCGGAATATATGACGAAATTTTATACATTTTTTTTAGCTTTTTCCATTCTTTTCCCGACACTGATATTCTCTCAGAAATGTATGATCAGAGGTGTTGTTTCTGATGCCAACTCCGATGAAACTCTTATCGGAGCTACGATTCTCTATAGTACCGGCAAAGGTGTCGTTACGGATATGGACGGAAGGTATTATATAAAGGTTGAACCTGGAACCTACCATTTAAAAATCTCATATGTAGGATATATCGCCCAAGAAATGGATGTGACTGTTCAAAAAGGCGAAGTTGAACAAGATTTTAAATTGAAAACACCGACCCTTACAGAAATTGAAGTGGTAGGTGATGTGGCAAAGACTCGTGAAACACCAGTTGCATTCTCTACAGTCCGACCGTTACAAATCCAGGAGGAACTTGCCAGTCGGGATCTTCCGATGATCCTCAATAAAACTCCAGGTGTTTATGCAACGCAGCAGGGTGGAGGAGATGGAGATGCACGTATCAACATCCGTGGCTTCAGCCAACGAAATCTAGCCGTAATGATCGACGGTATCCCTGTAAATGATATGGAAAACGGATGGGTGTATTGGTCAAATTGGTTTGGTCTGGATGCTGTTACAAGAAATATTCAAGTCCAACGAGGTCTCGGCGCCTCCAAACTGGCATTACCTTCAGTTGGAGGTACAATGAACATTACAACGAAAGGAATTGAAACAAATCTAGGTGGGATTGTTAAGCAGGAAGTTGGGAGCGACGGTTATCTGCGTACATCACTTGGTGTTACTACCGGCCAAATGAAGTACGGATGGGCAGTTACTATTGCAGGTTCATATAAACAGGGTGATGGCTGGGTGGATAACACCTGGACAAAAGGGTGGTTCGGTTATGTCCGAATTGATAAAAAACTGGGTAACCATACCCTGACTTTTTCTGCCATGGGGGCACCCCAACAACATGCTCAACGGGCATACATGAAATCTATTGCTACTTTTGACAAAGATTACGCGTTGAAAGTCGGCGTCAGGCAGGGACTTGTGGATTCTACCCACAGTTACGGTCTCCGGTATAATTCCAATTGGGGTTACCTTAACAGGTGGACCGAAAAGGATGGCGAGGGCAATCCAATTTATCTTGACAATCCTGAAAGCCTGCCTCAGTCCCTTAATTACTATTTTAAGCCACAATTAAGCCTTCGTCATTTCTGGCGTGCCAACGATCACTTTTATTGGTCTAATATATTGTATGCATCCATCGGAAATGGAGGTGGTACCAATACTTACAGAACAAATTCTGCGGGATCCCGCGGTAGCTCAACATTCCCAATTATTCTTGAAAATGGGCTTGTCGACTTTCAATCAGCATACAACAGGAATATGAATGACAATACCCGCCGGGCTGAGCAGGTTATCCGTAGTAGTGTAAACAATCACCGGTGGTATGGTTTGCTTTCGACCATGAACTGGGAGATCAATCCACAATGGACAATCTCAGGGGGAATTGACCTAAGGACATATAAAGGCCAGCATTTTGGAGAGGTATATGATCTTCTGGGGGGCGATTTTATGCGAGATGATGGCAATAGAAATATCAATCCCTACACGACTAAGTTGGTAGAAGGCGATAAAGTCTATTATTACAATGACGGTTTGGTTCGCTGGGGTGGCGTTTTTGCCCAACTAGAATTTAAAAAAGGAAACTGGTCGGCATTTCTGAATCTTACTACTGCCATCTCAGCCTATAAACGAGTAGACTATTTCAAGAAAAAAGATCTGGTCATTGACGGGAATACCTTCACAGAAGCTGTCGGTCATGATGATATTTTCTATTATAATGGTTCTCAGAATCTTACGTATAATTTTGGAGATCCTGTTCAACCTTGGACATCAAACGACACTGTATTTCTTGTAAAGCAGAAAGGGTCAAACAGGGATACACTATTTATAGTAAATGCAACTGCCTATGATATCAATTCGTCACAGGCCAGGGCTACTCAAACCAGATGGAAGGTTTTCCCTGGTTTTACAGCCAAGGGTGGAGCCAATTACAATATCGACAGCCGGAACAATGTATTTTTGAATATTGGTTATCTTTCCAAGGCTCCCCGGTTTTCAAATGTTTTTAGCAATGATAACAGAGAATACCTGGATGCGAAAAATGAGATAGTACAAGCACTGGAATTAGGATATAGTTATAACTCCAAAAAAATTTCCTTAAATGTCAACGGATATCTTACAAAATGGAACAACCGACCATTAGATGCGGCAGCAACTGTCCCCATTGATGGAGACAACTATCCTGTAAACATCAATGGAATGGATGCATTACATAAAGGTGTTGAAATTGAATTTGGATGGAAACCCATACCCATGCTTCAGTGGGATCAGGTACTTTCTTTGGGTGATTGGAGATGGACTTCTGCTGATACTGCATTTGTATATGATGCATCAGGCAACCTGCTAAAGAAGTTTTATTTCGATGCAAAGGGTGTTCATGTCGGTGACGCAGCACAAATACAGTTTATGGAAAGCCTTCGCTGGGAAATCATCAAATATTTATACGTTTCAGGCAGTTTTACCCTTTTTGCCAAAAACTATTCACAAATGGATCCCACATCACTTGATCCAGTAAACAATCCAAAAGGTTTTGATGAAAATGGTAATCCTCGCGATTCATGGCAACTCCCGGTCTATTATCTCGTTGATGTTAATGCAGGGTACCGGTTCACATTCAAACATTTTAAACTGGATATCCGGGCCAGCGTATTGAACCTCTTGGACAGGGTTTACATCTCTGATGCTCAAAACAATGATTCTTACTCAACCAGTACTACCGATTTCGATGCATCTTCAGCAGGAGTATTTTATGGCGTTGGTAGAACATTCAACGGTTCAGTAGCAATCAGTTTCTAGTATCTGATGGCGCTACAATAAAAGAAAAGCTAACATATAAATAATCAAACATTTAACCTGAAACCCTTTTTAGAATGAAAAAAATAACTTTAGTATTGATTTGCCTGATTTCCTTGGGGATTCAGGGTTTTTCACAAACGACCATCGCTGAGGCAAGGGCAATGCCATTGGGCACAACCGTTACTGTTCGCGGCATTGTTACCAATGGATCAGAATTGGGCATTATCAGGTACCTCCAGGACGGAACAGCAGGTATTGCAGCCTATGGTTCCAAAGTAACGGCCATTCTGAGAGGCGATTCCGTAACCGTTACAGGGGTGACCAAGAATTATTACCAGCTTCTTGAACTTGATCCCGTGTCCTCCATTACTGCCATTGCCCAGAAACCTGTTCCCGATCCCATCGTGATCACGCCTGGCCAGATGAGCGAGCAATATGAGGCAGAACTGGTGAAAATGGAGAATGTTACCTTTGCCAGTGCCGGCGGGGTTTTTGCCGGGAACACCAATTACAATGTTACTGCCAACGGTGAATCGGCCCAGGTTCGTGTGAACACCAATTCGAATCTGGTTGGCCAGATCATTCCGGCTGCCCAGGTTACAGTGATCGGTCTCTGCTCACAGTTCGATTATAACAATCCGGCCATAGGGTATCAGCTTTTGCTGCGGGATAAAAATGATATCGTAAATTCAAGTTCGATCCTGTTCACAACGCCGCTTTCCATTTCAGCTATCACCACCTCCTCTTTCACCCTGAGTTGGAAAACCAACATTGAAGGAACTACGGAACTTCACTATGGTCGTACCCCCGAACTGGAACTTGGCTACCTGAGCAATTCCAGTACCGGAACTTCCCATTCGATTGATCTTACAGGATTGAATCCGGCTGATCTGATCTATGTAAGGGCTTTTTCTGTTGCAACTCCGGATACGGGATGGTCAGGACTTAAACCATTCATTACACGATCGGTCTCTTCCGGATCGATAAAAACCTATTTTACAAGACCGGTTGATACTACGGTTTCAACAGGGACCAAAGCAATCCAGATTTACCGTGCCGTGGATGATACCTGCATTGCCTATATCAACCGGGCAAAGTATTCCATTGATATTGCAATCTATAATTTCAGCATCGAAGGAATTTCCAACATTCCAAATGCTTTGAATGCAGCCTTTGCACGCGGAGTTGCTGTAAGGATTGTAACCGACGGAGGAACAAATAATTCAGCCATTCCCGAACTGGTGGCGGGGATTGGGAAAATCGCCCGCCCTGTGACAACCGGCATTATGCACAATAAATTTATGGTCATCGACGGGAATTCGTCAAATCAGAATGACCCCATTGTCTGGACAGGATCCTGCAACTGGACTGACCAGAACATCAATACCGATGCCAACAATGTCTTATTTATCCAGGATGCGAGCCTTGCAAAAGTTTACTCCATTGAGTTTAATGAAATGTTTGGCTCTGCCACTACAACACCTGATGCAGCCAAAGCGAAATTCGGGCCGGCCAAATCAGATAATACACCCCATGACCTGATCATCGGGGGGAGACAGATTGAGGTATTTTTCAGCCCCAGCGATGGTGTAAATCAGCAGATAGTCAATCATATCGGAACTGCAGATAACGATATTGAAATTGGGACCATGCTGATTACCAGGAAAATCATCAGCGATGCCATCCTGGCAAAATTTGAAGAGGGCGTTGATGCGCGGGTGATCATTTCAAACCGTTCAACCTCTGATGCAACCGTTGTGGCCAATCTTGGCGCCGGCTTGGGTAACCAGTTCAAAGAATATCATGAACAGGGTCTGCTTCACAGTAAGATGATGATCATTGACCAGTCTAACACGGCTTCAGATCCGTTTGTCTGGACCGGGTCACACAACTGGAGTGATGCTGCCAATGTGAGCAATGATGAAAATTCGATCATAATTCATGATGCCCTGATCAGTAACCTGTACTACCAGGAATTTAAAAAACGCTATGACCTGGCTATTCCCGTGAGCGATCATCCTGTTTTGGATCTTGGCCCCGATACTACCGTTCTGGCCGGCGATACTGTCACGCTCGATGCCAAGCAGTTCGACGCCTATACCTGGTCAACAGGAGATTTAACTCAGATCATCAAGGTTGATTCTTCAGGTGTCGGTTTTGGTGTAAAAAAAGTTTATTGCCGTGTCACCAACCAGTATGGAACCCAATCTGATACGATTTTCATTACCTTCAGACCATTCAGCCCGGGTATCAATGAACAGAATGCTTTAATCTCGAAACTGTCGGTTTATCCGAACCCCTCCACCGGTTCTTTCAACATTGGATTTACTGCAAAACAAAGTGAACCAATCAGTCTTGAACTTATGAGTTTTGATGGCCGGATCGTTTGGCAAACACCAGCGGCAACCCTAGCAGGATTAAACTCAATCTGGGTCCAGGATCTGAAAATCCCGGCCGGAATATACCTGTTTCGTTTAAAGACATCAGCAGGAGATCTGACAAAAAAAATAATGGTTAAGTAAGTATGTATGGGGAGTCGATACAATACCGGCTCCCCATTTTCGTTATCTTTGGGCCTTAGTATTCACATTTAAATCATCCGTTTGTGTCAGATTGCCTGGTAATCATACCTACTTATAATGAGAAGGATAATATTGAACGCATTGTTCGAAAGGTGTTTTCCCTGCCAAAGGAATTCGATCTGCTCATTGTAGAAGACAATTCACCCGATGGAACAGCGGCTATTGTTAAGTCGTTGCTGACCATCTTCCCCGATCGGCTTTTTATAGAAGAACGCAAAGGGAAACTCGGATTGGGGACAGCCTATATTCATGGGTTTAAATGGGCGTTAAAACGTAATTATGATTTCATTTTTGAGATGGATGCCGATTTTTCGCATAACCCTGATGATCTGCTGGTGCTCTATGATGCTGCAAAGAAAAGAGGAGGTGACCTGGTGATTGGTTCACGGTATATCACCGGCGTGAATGTGGTGAATTGGCCTATGGGAAGGGTGTTGATGTCGTATGTTGCATCGATCTATGTTCGTTTTGTTACCCGAATGAAGGTGATGGATACTACGGCCGGCTTCAAATGTTATTCAAGAAAAGTATTGGAAACCATTGATTTGAATAAGGTCCGGTTTACAGGATATGCCTTCCAGATAGAGATGAAATACACAACCTGGAGACTTGGATTCAATATCATTGAAGTTCCGATCATCTTTACTGATCGTACCCTTGGCGAATCAAAAATGAGTAAAGGAATCTTTCGGGAGGCCGTGTTGGGGGTTATCAGCCTTCGCTGGCGGAGCCTGTTTGAAAAGCGTAAAACCCTTCCCAAATAAACTTCAATACGATATTCCCTTATCATCAGAAGTCTCATTCCCTGTGTGAGCGTAAGGATCATTAAAGCTTTAGCATATTAAACGAGCAATACATGGATAGTTGCTATTATATTCATAACGCGCTGATTGTAAATGAAAATCAAAAGTTTTCGGGCGCTGTATTGGTTCAGGGGGGCAGAATTGCCGAAATTTTCCATGGAAAAGCTCCTGATGGTTTTGCGATGCCGGCAGGCACTGTGACAGTGGATGCCAGGGGAAAGTACCTTTTACCGGGGGTGATCGATGACCACGTTCATTTTCGCGAGCCGGGGCTGATCAGTAAGGGAGATTTGTACTCTGAAAGCAAAGCTGCTGTTGCCGGGGGCGTGACCTCTTATATGGAGATGCCCAATACAAAGCCGAATGCCACAACCATTGACCTACTTGAAGAAAAATACACGCTTGCATCCACAAAATCGCTGGCCAACTATTCCTTTTTCCTTGGGGCCACCAACGACAACCTTTCTGAGATAAAAAAGGCCGATCCGGCAAAGATTTGCGGATTGAAATTGTTCATGGGGGCCTCCACGGGAAATATGCTGGTGGATAATCCCGAAAGCCTTGATGCCATCTTTGAAAATTCACCCTTGCTTATTGGCGTTCATGCTGAAGAAGAATCCATCGTTCAGCGTAACCTCAGTCAGTTCAGGGAGCAGTTTGGTGAGAATATCCCCATTGCGATGCATCCGCTGATCCGGAGTGAAGAAGCATGCTTTACCTCTTCAGAAAAAGCGGTAGGCCTGGCGAAAAAACACAATGCACGTCTGCACCTGATGCATCTTTCAACGGCCGGTGAACTTTCCCTTTTGCAGAACGACATTCCGCTTCCGGAAAAAAGAATCACGGGTGAAGTTTGTATTCACCATCTTTGGTTTGATGACCGCGACTACCCTGATCTGGGATCCAATATCAAATGGAACCCGGCCATCAAAACCGTTAAAGACCGCCAGGGATTGCTGGAAGGATTACTCAACAATAAAATTGACATCATTGCCACCGACCATGCCCCGCATCTCGAGTCGGAAAAGCATAATCCCTATCTGGAATGTCCTTCGGGCGGCCCGCTCGTCCAGCATTCACTCGTTGCCATGATGGGATTTTTCCAGCTTGGGAAAATTTCGATGGAGAAAATCGTGGAAAAAATGTCCCATGGTCCCGCAGTACTTTATCGTATTCCCGACAGGGGATTTATCCGGAAGGGATATTGTGCTGACCTGGTACTGGTTGATCCTGATGATCCCTGGGTGGTAGAAAAAGAGAATATTTTATACAAGTGCAAATGGTCCCCGTTCGAAGGGGTAACCTTTAAATCGAGGGTTACCCATACATGGGTGAACGGACATCTCCTGTTTGACCAGGGACGGTTCGATGAAAAATTCAAAGGTCATCGTTTGACGTTTAACTCATAATGAAATCAACCAGATCGGAAAATTAATATACCCAATGAAAAAGAATCTGCTCCTCCTCCCGCTTTTTATTTTTGTTCTTTCTTCATGCCGGTTTGAACATAAGGTAGTTGAAGAAACGTACGATGATGGCTCACCGAAACGGGTTTGTATCTACCTGGGCAAAGGGGAAGGTCGCGAACTGATCAAAGAAACCACCTATTATGCCAACAAACAGGCACAGATGGAAGGGACGTACAAGGATAACAAGCGCGATGGCCGCTGGACTTACTTCTACGAGAACGGGAAGCTCTGGAGCGATGGTCAATTCGTGAAGGGCAAATCGGATGGTAAAAGAACCACCTATTTTGAGAATGGAAAGGTTCGTTATGAAGGATTTTACAAAGAAGATATGCGTGTAGGGAAATGGCGTTTCTTTGACGAAAATGGCCGGCTGCTGCAGGAAGTCGATTACTCGGCACCCCCAAAAGAAACCAAACCGTGACCCGGAAAACGTAAAATGTAAGACGTAACACTTTTCCCCTGTTCCCCTGTTCCCCTGTTCCCCTGTTACTTTGTTACCTTGTCACCATTTTAATATTTCACCACCGTGTACACCGGCAGGTGATCGCTGAAACCGCCGAAATAATCCTTTGATCCAGCAGTTCGGTTGGGAACCATCTCTCCCTTTTTGTTTTTATACAGGATCCAGTCAGGTTTGAAGATAAAGGAGTAGGGTGGTTCGATAAAAGCGCCCTTACGCTTTTTCAACAACATGTTTCCGGAGACGATTATCTGATCGAAAACATCCCAGTCCTTGTAATAGATCGTGCCTTCACCCTGGAGAAACCGTTCGTACATCAGGTTGTATAATCCGGATTGGGAAGTCAGGTTTTTCGGTGTTGCGGCGCCAAGAATTTCAGAGAGGCTTTTATTGGTTGGCTCATCATTAAAATCACCCATGATGATCAGATTGGCCCGTGGATTCCTTGCAAGAAGTGAATCTGTGATATGCCTGAGCGTTGAAGCATTTTCGATTCGCAGGGCCTCCGTTTCACTTTCCCCGCCGGAACGTGATTTCCAATGATTGACAAACAGGTGGAATGTATCTTTTTTTGCATCGGCAAGTTTGACATAAAGCAATGCACGGGTTTTAAAGGAGGCCGATGGGAAAGCCCTGTGCCCAATATACTTTAGCTCATCTTTCCTGAAAAGAAGCGCAACGTCAATGCCTCTTGGATCACTGCCTTCTTCAAGAACTGCCTGGTATTTTCCCTTGCCAAGTCCCGATTTTGTAACGAGGTCATTGAGTACCCCAATGTTTTCTACTTCTGCCAGCCCGATCACCGCGGGCAGATTGATGCTGTCGATGGCCATAAGCACCCGGGAGATATTGTCAATTTTCCGCTGATACCGCTCACTGTTCCAGGCCACTTTGGAGGAGGGCAAAAAATCCTCATCGTTTTTTCCAGGATCATCGATGGTATCAAAAAAGTTTTCGGTGTTGTAAAAGACAATCTTAAACTGGTTACCTCTGTTTTTCTGGGCTATTCCGTTAAAACAAAAAAGCAAAAGAAGAATTGAAAGACCAAGGAACTTATTCATAAAGTACATGTTTAAACCGGAGGCAAAGATCAAAAAAAAAGGGGCTCCCTTTACGAGGCCCCTCTTTATTCTTTTGGTGATGGTTAATCAACTACGATCACCAGGTATCTTGAATTTGACCAGAATGACTTATAGTCAAGTATCTGCAAGGCCTGGATCACCTTTTTGTCGCCGGTGAATTTATAGGCGCTGGATGGGTGATTCGACAGGATCTTTGCCTTTTTGCTGAGGATCGAGATTTCGGTCACCTTGCGGATATCAATCTTGGTGAAAAGATCTTTGTTGAAATCTGAAAGGATTTCACCGCTTTTAATCACTTGGCTTTTCTTGAGTTCCTTGTTGGTTCCGATTACATAATAAGCTGTATTCAGGGCTTCATCCTGAGAAGCGATGGTCTGGCTCTGATTGTTGATCTGTGATCCCTGGTCTTTTACAGTGCGGGATAATGTATCAATTTTAAGATTGGCAATTTCGAAGGAGGCATTGAGTTTTGCCAGCTTTGTACGCAGATCTTCAATCTGTGAAGCTTTATCAGCCAGGTCCTTGTTGAGTCGGTCAACCATTTTATTCAGTTCATCAACCTTCATATTGGCATGTTTCAGCTTTTTAGAAAGGGCATTTATCGTCTCCTTGTTCTTCTGCATCAAACTGTAAATAGTCTGGATATCATTCTTGATCTGTTCCTTTGCGGAGAGTTTCAATTCACCACCACGGTCGGTGGTTAGGTTGATGATGTTTTCTTTTTGTTTAATCGTATCCAGAGTGCCCTGGATGTCGTTGATGGAGCGGATGAATTCGTTGATTGCTTCATCTTTTTGCATGGTTTGACTCAGCAGACTGTCGGATTTGGCCTGCAATTCCTGGGCTTTTTTCTCAGCTGCACGGCCGCAGGAGAGAAACACCGGGATTAATAAAAGCAAAAAATACTTTTTCATTTGACTAGGTTTTGATTTTTTTGCAAAATTAATGATAAATTTAGAAATATTCTAATAAACAATATTTTCTGCAAGATACACTCCTTTATTGACCAATCTTTTACATAATTATTGAGAATATTTATACAATTCACACCTGTCCAAAACACCCTAAATCCTGAACTTAGGAAAGTAGCATTAACTTTGCCTAAAATATGAGGAATGATCCATCCAGTTAAAATTATCCTGAAACCAGGAAAAGAGGCAGCCGTAAAAAGATTTCATCCCTGGATTTTTTCCGGGGCCATTGATAAAACAGAAGGAGCCCCCCGTGAAGGGGATATCATCGAAGTTCTGAGTGCGAGAAGAGAATTCCTGGCTTTGGGACATTACCTGCCGGGATCTATTGCAGTTAAATTGTTTTCATTTGAACAGGCCGAAATCAATGATGGTTTCTGGAAATCGAAACTTAAAGCTGCCTGGCAATTCAGGGCAAGCCTTGGACTTATTGATGGAAATGTCGCCAACGCTTACCGGCTGGTCTTTTCTGAAGGCGACCTTTTACCGGGCCTCATCATTGATTTTTACAATGGAGTGGCCGTGATCCAGGCACACTCTGTCGGAATGCACCGCCTGCTTCCTGTTTTTACCGATGCCCTTCGCGAACTTTACGGCGAAAAGCTGATTGCGGTGTACGACAAGAGTTCCGAAACCATGGAAAAGTCCAAACTCATAACCCGCAATTCCAAACTTTTTCTGAAGACGGCCGACTCCTCCCATCGTTCAGTTATATCTCAATCTGGCAGGGCAGAAGGTAAAGAAGCGGGACTCACGGATCATTTTCTTTTTGGATCCTCCGGACCCATCGGGATTACTGAAACCGGCCACCGGTTTTCTGTGGATTTTATACGGGGACAGAAAACAGGTTTTTTCCTGGATCAGCGCGGAAACCGCATATTTGCACAATTTTATGCGAAAGATAAAAAGGTGCTGAATGCATTCTGTTATTCCGGTGCATTTTCTGTTTATGCCTTGAAAGGAGGAGCATCCATGGTGCATTCCGTTGACAGTTCCAGGATGGCTATTGAATGGACCGAAGAGAACCTCCGCCTGAATGGTTGTGACCCGGACCGTCATAAATCGTTTGTGGCTGATGTTAAAAAGCACCTTGTCGAAACAGGGGAGAAGTACGATATGATCATTCTCGATCCACCCGCCTTTGCAAAAACGCATCATGTCACCAACAATGCATTGCATGCCTATATCCATATCAATGCAGAGGCGATGAAACGAATGACCCCTGGTGGAATTTTATTTACCTTTTCCTGCTCCCAGCCGATTTCAAGAGATATGTTCCGGTCCGCCATTCAATCGGCTGCCATTGAAACCGGGCGCCAGGTAAGAATTTTGCATCAACTTGCGCAAGGACCCGATCACCCGGTCGACATATGTCATCCTGAAGGAGAATACCTGAAAGGATTGATTCTGGAGGTAAACTGAAAATCGTTCATCGATAGGGTACTGGCTACTTTATGATGACCCACCGGGTTTTTGATTCATATTTTGTTGTGATTTTTCCCCCTGCCTGTGTTCCCTGCTGCAATGCAGCTATTGTGGTCCGTTCAATATAAATCCTGAGGGGCATTTCAGAATTATAAAGAGCCAGGTCTGAACCCCTGACGGTGATGGAAGTCGCACCAGCCACGGATGTGGATACTTTCGCAACCGGAATAAGGATTCCAACATGGACTGTGATAATATCAGACGAGCCTCCGCAGGGAGCCCCGATCCATTCTATTACATTGTCCCTGTTTTTATATAAGGTATCGACTGCGGGCAGTTCGATGGTTCTTTGCAGTATAGCTGTATTGGTATAAACCCGGTGCCAGGCATCTGTATAAACAAAGATGCCTTCCTGAACCTGTTCGTTTACATATACTGATTCATAGATCGAATTTGCAGGGTTTAAGTTCATGGAATTTCCGTTCAGGGTGATCATGCTGGGAGGATAAAGAATTACACGGCTATACCAATCCAGGTCATAAAACCGGATGCCAAAATAGGAATCCAGGTTGTCAGAGTCATAAATGTACCAGATCTCCTGCTGGATGTGATCAGGATCAGTAACATCAGATTGTTTCTTTTTACATCCCGCGAAAATAATAATACTTAAAACGAGAAGGAGCAATGATTTTTTCATGGCATTTGTCTTTAGGTATACAAATTTAGCATTTTATTAAAAATATATCTTTGTAAAAAAAAGAAATTGATGAACCTTGACTTTCCCGAACCTTCAGAATTTGCGCGGCTTTGGTCGCTTGACGAAAAATCTGTCTTCCTTAACCACGGCTCTTTTGGCGCCTGCACCCGGCATATCCTGGAAAAACAATCACAATACCGGCGCCAGCTCGAACATCAGCCGGTCAGGTTTTTCATGCGAGAGATGGAGGATTTGTTTAACGATTCCCGGCGGAAAGTTGCATCGTTTGTCAATGCCGGGCCCGATGACCTTGTTTTTACGACCAACGCAACTGCCGGGGTGAATACGGTTTTCAGATCCCTGAAATTTAATCCGGGGGATGAAATCCTGTGTACAAACCATATTTACGGAGCCTGCAGACAGCTCCTGGAATATATCAGTGAACAAACAGGGGCAAAGCTGGTGGAGGCCAGGTTTGAGTTCCCGGTTTCTTCACCCGGCCTGATCCTGGAAGCTATTCTGGAGAAGGTGACTGCGAGGACACGGATAGCGCTTGTTGATCATATAACCTCTGCTACTTCAATCATCCACCCGGTCGGGGACATCGTAAGGGAGCTGGAAAAACGAGGGGTGGATACCATGATTGACGGGGCCCATGCATTAGGAAGCATTCCCCTCGACCTTGAGAAAATCGGTGCAGCCTATTACACTGCAAATTGCCATAAATGGCTGTGTACGCCAAAAGGAGCCGCCATTCTTCATGTACGAAAAGATAAACAGGCTGGAATTGTACCTATGGTGGTCAGTCACGCCGGACACAAGGCAGATCCCTTTTCCGAACGTTTTTTCTGGCCCGGAACCTTCGATCCGACTGCTATGATTTGTGTGAAGGATTCCATTGACTATATGGACTCCGTTATCCCCGGAGGGTGGCCTGCCATCATGAAACGAAACCATCAGCTTTGTATTGAGGCAACCAATTATATCTGTGGCCAGCTGGGAATTGAAAGACCATGCCCGGATTCAATGCTGGCCAGTATGGCAACCTTCCCCTTGCCAATATCCAAACCAGGGACCTCCCTCCATTATAAAAGCGCAGATCCGTTGCAGGAGATGCTTTACAGTAAGTTTAGCATTGAAATACCCGTGTGGGATTGGTCATACCCTCCATCAAAACTTATCAGGATTGCCGTCCAGCTCTATAATTCCATGGATCAATTCCGCTATTTTGCAGCAGCACTGATCGAATTGCTCAGAAAGTAACATCGACAAGCAAAACAAATCACCCTGTTACCTTGTCACCTTGTCACTTAACAACAACCTTCCTCGTTACCGTAAAGTCCTTCCCAACAACCTTCACCAGGTAAATTCCTGCTGAAAATCCCGAGAGATCAATGGTTGTATTTTTATCAGTGGAATGAATTGAAGAATCCATCCGAACTCCACGACAGTCATAAACATCAAGGACATACGGATCTGTCTGTTGCTGATCAAAAGTAACATTAACCATTTCGTGGGCAGGATTTGGAAAAACCTTCAAACCAACCTGTCGGTTCTCCTCTTCAACCCCCAGGGAACGGTTCCCCTGGGCAAACCATACACCCCATTTGGCTTCTAAAATCATCACGGTTGCAGTGGTGGATGCAGGGTTAATTTTGTCAGGCATCATAGCCAGAGAAGCAAGGGACGGTGCATCGTTATAAGGCGTTGAAAAAATAATTTTGTCGTCCAGCTTGGAATAGTTTGGATAACTCAAGGTTGTTCCGTTGCCGAACACTTCAACAAAGTCGCCGGTTTCAAGATTGGCCGTCAGGACACTCACGGAATTCGTGTTGCCATCCAGGTAATCGAAAGCACAAACGGAAGGCGAGTTTTTCGATAACGACGGATTCCCGATGCTGATCCCTTCAGGAATACCTGAAACCAACTTGAATACATCACCACTGCCCCAGTCACCGGAAGCTTCGTTCCATACCTGCATGAAACTGATGTCCCAATAATCCACATTTTGTCCTGATGTGGAGCTGTTCATCACATTATAAGCATCATACATGATGAACTCGCCGCTGTAATCCCATTCGAGTGCATCCGCATACAATACATTGTTTGTGACCACGCCCTGCTGGGTTGTCGGGTTGTACAGGTGTGCCTTTACCCATTGTTGCTTCTGGTAACTGTACAGATATATGGAGGAATCCTGGTAATCGGTGACAGCGGCGATCTTTGTCCCATCTTTTGAAATGGCAACATTCGACCAGATGGCCTCTTCCTGAATGATGCTTTCCTGTGGCTGGCTGCCCAGGGTGATGGCATGCATCTTCTTGTCGGTTCCAATGAAAACGGCTAAACTGCCGTTATCGACGATGCTTGGTTTATTGGTCAGCGGGGTTTGTGAAATAGGGACAAAGTTTGAAGCATCTGTTGCAGCAATGTACAACGTGTTTGGATCTGAAGTGGCCGTGTTGACAACCAGAATGTAATCCTGGCCGGGGTTTACAGGAAGCGGGTCCTCGTAACTGCCGGCGCTGCCATCCGTGATTCCGACTTCATCAAAGGCAGCTTTTGCAGCATTGACCTCCGCCGAACCATCTCCATAAAGATCCTTGGCAGATTGGATCACAGCCAGGCGGCAGTCGATGAATTGTGATGACCGGGTCAGGTACTGAAAAAGCGTTCTGAAAAAGGTTTGTTCCCCTTTATCGATCCCAACAGCCGTTGCATATTTATAAAACGCAAAATTGATGATCCCACTGTTGATATGCACACCCCCATTGTCCTCCGTTCCATTGTACATTTCACTCATATTGGCGGGCTGATAGCCAGGATCGTTCAAGCTTGATCCTCCGTTATGTGGATTTGACATATCACGCAAACATCCTGTCGGGAACATACCCGGCTTGACAATGTCTTCCCCGATCTTCCAGTTCAGCCGTTCTACGACAGCCCCTGCGATATCTGAAAACGCTTCATTCATGGCGCCCGATTGATTCTGGTACTCAAGATTGGCCGAAGCTTCATCAAACGCATGGCACAGTTCATGGGCGCTCACATCAAGTGCCCCGGCCAGTGGTTTAAACTGAGTATCCCCATTGCCATATACGATACACACGCCATTCCAGTAAGCATTATCCAGCCCGTTCCCGTTATCCTCTGTGGCATTGATAACGCTGAGAATTGATCCTCCCTTGTTGTTCCAAGAATTTTTTTGATGGGTGGTCCTGAAATATTCATAGGTGATCCCTGCATTGTACTGTGAAGAGATGACTTTCGGGTTCCAGGTATTGTTCGTGGATGAAACAAGAGCCGGGTTGAATCCCTGTACAGAAGGGCTTGTATAGTTCGCATCATATACCCGCATGGTGCCTTCCTGGTTTTGAGGGTTATACATGGGCCGCGATACATCAACCATAAGGTAGGTCCCTCCTTCAAGATAGGCATGAATGGTCCGGTTTACCCCATTCAGGTCGGCTTCGGTGGCAGTTACATCGCCATCACTCTGCGTATTGTTGAAACAATGGATGATGGAACCAGTTTTGGCATCAACAAAGTACTCCCAACGCTCAAGAAAGTTTGGCCTTACGGTGATATGCCAGGTGAGAAATTGCTGCCTCGGGTCCCTGTTTTTATGGTAGATGACCAGCTCCTGCATCGGTTCGTTATATTGGAGCAGAGATTTTTGATATGAATCAAGCTCTTGAAATGAAGTTTTTTTCGATAGATCAGTTATCACTGTCATTTGTGCCTGGGATGACCCGATGGAAGGATGAACATCCGGTATGGTTGAAGTCGGATAGGTGTTTCCATTAAATAACCCGATATGATCACCGGATGAATGCAGGTAAATTTCTCCGCCGTAAACCGGGATTCCCTGGCAGACCTGCTGCATTTTTATGTGGTAGATGCCAAGTTCATCACGTTCCTGGCTTTTCACCTCAAATTCAGTCCGGGCATCCTTCATTCTGAGGTCTCCCTGCAAGGCTCCCAGGTATTCAAAACAGGCTGCTTCCAGATTCGCTGCCGATTTGAAATCGATGCTTAATGAATTGGTCAGTTTACCGGAGAGAAAAATCAACTGCCCGTTCTGATTAAAATGCTTGTCACTGAAGGCATTTTTTTCCTTTGAAAAGAAGGGTAATGGATGACTGACAGGCTTAAATGACCCGGCCTGACTCAGCCTGATGGCCGGGGAAACGTTGTTCCCGGGAAGGGGCTGAAGCTGTTTAGGCATAAATCCTGCCGACCTGGCCGATTTGGTCTTTCCCGAAAATGGACTGACCTGACCCGAAATTGATGGGACCAGCGAAAAGAAAAGAATCAGAGAGGTAAAAAAAAGTATACGATTTTTCATAGAGTTTGATTTTTAGGTTAAAAAACGGTCATAAGGTAATCATAAAATTCCTTAACTTTTTCGGGCACTGTTACACCCGACTCACCCCACTTAACCTCATTCTTCCGCGGGGGCGTTTTCATGATCAGGTAATAGGTCATATTGCCGGGATGGCTGAATTTTAGAGTTTCGAGACCTAGTGCAGTTGCCTTATTGAAAATTTCCCGGGTCCTCTTTTTTTCAATTTTTTTTACCTCCTTCCATTCTCCATCGAATCCTTTGCTTATAAAAAGCTGACCGTTATCAAGCAGGCTGTATTCCCTGATCATGCCGGTCACCCCTCCTGAACTTCCTGCGACAATTTGGGTGTTGTTGTATGTTTTTGGGGTATACTGCACAGATTTACACGAATAAAGAGCCATGAGGGAAGAGAAAAGGAGGATAAAATATTTCATCAGGGAACATTATAAAAGGTAAATTCAATGCGAATATAATACATCATATTATTTAGACCAAATAAAATAGTTATTATATTTGGTGATCATAAGCATGAGGCGTAATCCAATGAAAAATCTGCTGGACTTTTTTCATGACAGTATTGAGCGTTTTCACGATAACATCTATCTATGGGAAAACCTTGGTGATGGTTACGCAGGAATAACGTATGGAGAGACAAAAGTGCAGGTTTATCGCACGGCTGCCGGCCTCATTTCGTATGGCATTAAAAAAGGAGACAGGGTTGCCTTGTTATCAGATGCAAGAAATGATTGGGCCATCTGTGAGTTTGGCATCCTTTTCTGCGGTGCAGTGAATGTTCCATTATCGGTGCGTTTGAGCGAACCGGAGGAGATCAGGTTCAGGCTTGCACATTCAGGCACGCGCATGATCATTGTTTCCGGTAACCAGGTGAACAAAATAAGAAAGATCAGGAGGGAACTCCCCCTCCTTGAAAAAATCATCCTTCTCGATGATATTCCTCCTGAATCACCTGATGAAATCCCAATCATGGCTGTAAGGAATGCCGGAGACCGGTTTCTTTCCACCCATCCTGATGCTTTCAACGAGCGTGTGGCATCGGTACTACCCGATGATTATGCCAACATCAGCTACACTTCGGGTACAACAGCCGATCCAAAGGGGATCATCCTGACCCACAGGAATTTCGTAGCCAACATTCAGCAAAGCTATTCTTTGATGGATATCAGCGATGACTTCACAACATTGCTGATACTCCCATGGGATCATGCCTTTGCGCATACGGCCGGCATCTATTGTTTTATGGGAAAAGGAGCCTCCATAGCTTCTGTCCAGGCAGGTAAAACAGCCATGGAGACATTAAAGAACATTCCAAAAAACATAAAGGAAATAAAACCACACCTGCTTTTTACCGTTCCTGTTCTGGCTAAAAATTTTAAGAAGAATATTCAGAAGTCAATCAAATCAACAGGTGCCCTGAATGAGTTCCTGTTCAATGTTGCATTGAAGACTGCCATGATCTACAATGGCCGTGGGTTTGATAAAGGAAAGGGTATAACATTCCTCCTGCGGCCATTCCTCCGTATTTTTGACTTTTTCATCTTCAGGAAAATACGGGAAAGTTTTGGTGGCCGGCTTAAATTTTTTATCGGGGGAGGAGCCCTGCTTGATATTGATCTTCAGAAATTTTTTTATGCCATCGGCATCCCAATGTTGCAGGGGTATGGCCTTACTGAGGCTTCACCCCTTATTTCGTCCAACGCGCTCCACAAGCACAAGTTAGGATCATCCGGGTATCCTGTTGCCAATCTTGAATTGAAGATTTGTGATGAGGAAGGCAATAAACTGCCGGTGGGAGCCAAAGGTGAAATTGTGATAAAGGGGGAAAATGTGATGGCTGGCTACTGGATGAATGAGGAGGCAACTCAGAATTCAATCAGGGATGGATGGCTGCATACAGGCGATTTAGGATATGTTGATCAGGAAGGATTTCTGTATGTTCTCGGGAGGTTTAAAAGCCTGCTCATTGCCGATGATGGAGAAAAATACAGCCCTGAGGGTATGGAAGAGGCCTTTACATCCCAATCGGGATTCATCGAACAATGCATGCTGTTCAACAACCAGTGTCCATACACCATCGCATTGATCGTTCCAAACAGGGAGCGTTTGCTGCGTTACCTTAGCAGGGACTTTGACCTTCACTCAAAAGAAGCAGCAACAGCAGCCCTGGAGAAAATCAGGCAGGAGCTACAGGAATACCGGAGTGGTAACAGTTTCGGAACCATGTTCCCCCAGCGATGGTTGCCTTCGGCCATGGCCATTCTTGACGAGGGATTTACTGAGGAAAACCATCTACTCAATTTCCAATTGAAGATGGTGCGGGGAAAAATTACAGACCGGTACCACAAAACAATTGATTTCCTGTATACCCCAGAAGGAAAAAACCTTCAAAATGAAAGAAATATAGCAGCCATGCAGAAAATATTGTCCTAACCCTTCAGCCCTGTTTTCATTGTTGATATTTCCTGCACGGTTTGCTTCCCTAAGATTTTATCGTTCCCAGGATATCCTTCAGAAGCAAATCGAAATTCATTCCACCGGAGGACTTCGGTGAATATCCAACCACCACGATAACCAGATCTTTCGAAGGGATGATAAATATGCGCTGCCCGTCGTAACCAAAACAGAAATACATATCCTCTGGTGCTGAAGGATAATATTTCCCCCGGTTCAGCCAGAAGAATGAACCATAGCTTCCTTTACTGTCCGCAACAGGCATAGTCGAATAGTGTACCCATCCTTCAGGTAAAATGCGTTCGCCATTGAAAACACCATCATTCAGATAAAGTGTGCCAAACCGGGCAAAGTCACGCACCGTAGCGTAAACATAGGAAGAGCCCACCCGGGTCCCGGTCGGATCAACTTCAAACACCGCGTCATGCATCCCCGTTCGGTCGGCCAGCCGGGAATGGGCATAGGACCAGTATTGATCATCCCGGTCGAATTTTTTTCGCATCAGTTCACACACAATATTTGCCGAGCCTGAGGAGTAATACCAATGACTTCCGACCGGGTAGTCAAGGGGTTGCCTGGAGGCGTATCCCGCAAAATCGTTGTTTTCATAAAGCATAAGGGTCACATCAGAACGATTGCCATATTCCTCGTTCCACCGCAAACCGCTTTGCATCTTCATCAGGTTGTTTATGGTGATTGTTCTGCGCTCATCGTTTTGCCATATCGAAATCCCGGCGGGTTGGTTAATATCCAATTTCCCCTCCATCACCATAATGCCTGCCAGTGCATTGGTAAAGCTCTTGGCCATGGACCAGCTTAGAAATCTGGTTTTTTTATTGAATTGTCCCTTATATTTTTCCGCTACCGGAATTCCCTTGTGAACGACAATTGATCCGAATGCATTGCCATTGTATTCATTCCGGACGATTAACCTTTCCATGATTTCTGCCAGGGATTTTTGATCCATTCCGGTATTCATGTCATGAATGACATTTCCAACCGGCCATTCAATAGTATCAGGGTCAATGTTCCCGCCGGGCAGGGCAGGAAATGGTATTTTCCTCAAGGCTGATTCATCTGCATTACGTAACAATGTACTCCCGAATCCTTCCCGAAAGATGGCTTTGGATTTACCCCACAAAAACCGGCTGGTCACGCTTTTTTCCTTATAGTTTACCTCGTTTTTTGCATATTGGATAAATGAAAACCTGAGATCGGTTGCCTCCACCTCACCGGGATCGCGGTTGGAAATAAATACTGCAGAACACAGGTATTTGGCAGGGTATCCGGTAATGATGGGCAGCAATGAATTTAAATAGATCCCCCCCCAGGTTAAAAATGCGAGGAAAATCACGCCCAGAACAATGAAAATTCGTTTTTTCATGCTGATATAATATCACTCATTCTTTTTGTCCTGCATGAATTAAACTGTTCGCGGTATTATTGTATGCATAATCGATTATTCTCAGCGTATCATTGTGCTGGCTGCAATAAATCCTGATCCATCCGTTCAGGATGCTGTCAATATGGTTGGATATCTCATCATTGCTTTGCTGCAATACTGAAACATCCCTGATAAGCACTACCTCTTTATTTAACGAGTGATAAACGATGCCATCATTTTTTGGATCACTGCCGGTTTTAGTGCAGCTGATCATGGCTGAAACAACGAAGAACAGGGAGAAACTTAAGATGATCCGGTTTTTTCTCCTGGAAATTCTCCCGAAATATGCTTTTCTGTTTTTCATACCAGCGATTTTTTATGCTATCTAATTTTATTCATGATAACATCATAACGAAGATATTTCCTGGGATGTTGTGGCAATGACGGAGATTGTAAGTGCGTGCTGGTGTGCCGGACCTCCATGACTTTATACATAAAGCCCTCAGGTGACATAAAGATACGACGAAAAAGAAAAATTTCATACAGACGACCGGTATAAAATGAAAAAAAGTCATGCATTGCATGACTTTTTTGGAGTAGCGGGGACAGGATTCGAACCTATGACCTTTGGGTTATGAGCCCAACGAGCTACCACTGCTCCACCCCGCAGTATATTTTTGTGTACCTTTGTACTTTCTTTCGCTGTGCAAAGATAGTATTTGTTTCCGTTTTATCCAACACTCAAAAAAAATATGTTACACAAAGCCGGATTCGTCTCAATCATTGGTTATCCAAATGTTGGGAAATCCACGCTCATGAATGCCTTGCTTGGTGAAAAGTTGTCGATCATTACCCCCAAAGCCCAGACAACCCGGCATCGCATTATGGGGATTTTCAGCGGAGATGACTATCAGATTGTTTATTCCGATACGCCGGGGGTTATCCAACCCCATTATAAACTGCACAGGGCCATGATGTCGGCTGTGTTCGCAGCCCTCGACGATGCTGACGTGATCCTGCTGGTTACCGAAGCAGACAACGATTTTAAACAGGAGGACATTCTAACCAAACTGAAAGAGGCCACCGTCCCTGTGATCGTGGTGATCAATAAAATTGATCTTGGAAACATGGAGAAACTTGAAGCAGAGGTTGCCCGGTGGATGAAAATACTGGAAAAAGCAACTGTTCTGCCCGTTTCAGCGTTGCATAAACTCAATCTCGATCAGGTTTTTAAGGCCATTCTTCACCATCTGCCTGAATCACCGGCATTCTACCCCAAGGATGAACTTACCGACCGCAGCCAGCGATTCTTTGTTTCAGAGATCATCAGGGAAAAGATCCTGCTGAACTTCTCACAGGAAGTTCCCTATTCAACAGAAGTAGCTGTAGAATCATTCAAGGAGGAGGAGCACCTCACCCGGATTACTGCCACGATTTTCGTAGCCAGAGAAACGCAGAAGGGTATATTGCTCGGGCACCAGGGATCGGCCATTAAAAAACTGGGCACTGACGCCAGGAAGGATATCGAAGCCTTCATTGATAAACATATTTTTCTGGAATTACGGGTGAAGGTTGCCAAGGACTGGCGTGAAGATGAACGGGCGCTGAAAAGGTTTGGATACTCGGTGGATTAGGGAGAGGTAATTAGCATAATTTCATATTTACAAATTTTCATCATGACAAATATCATCGCAATCGTCGGCCGCCCGAATGTTGGAAAATCCACCCTTTTTAACCGTTTGTGCGGAGGGCGTGATGCCATCGTCGACCCGACGAGCGGGGTTACCCGTGACCGGCATTACGGGCATGGAGATTGGAATGGAAAATATTATTCGGTTATTGATACCGGCGGATATGTTCATCAATCGGGAGATATTTTTGAGGATGAGATCAAAAAACAGGTAAAACTAGCCATCGACGAATCAGATGTGATTCTTTTCATGGTTGATGCCAAGGACGGGCTTACCGCAATGGATGATGATGTTGCCAAAATGTTGCGGAAATCAAAAAAACGGGTTCTCCTTATTGCAAATAAGGTGGATAACTATAAAATGGTGGACGACATTCATGAGTTTCACGGGCTGGGATTGGGAGAGATCTATTCCATTGCATCGATCAGCGGCAGTGGCACCGGGGACCTGATGGATGAGGTGGTTCGTGAGTTCCCGGTTGAGGAGGAAAATGAAGCTAACCAGAATATGCTGGATGAACTGCCTAAAATTGCCATCGTCGGACGTCCGAATGCGGGGAAATCTTCACTGGTGAATATGCTGCTTGGCAACGACCGCAATATTGTAACACCGATACCAGGAACAACACGTGATTCCATTCATACCCACTATCAGTATTTCGGACTTGACTTTAATTTAATCGATACGGCCGGGATCAGGAAAAAGGCCAAGGTAACGGAAAATATAGAATTCTACTCGGTGATGCGCGCCATCCGTTCGATTGAAAGCAGCGATGTATGTATACTGATGGTCGATGCCGAACGGGGGTTTGAGGCCCAGGATCTCAACATCTTTTCACTCATCGAGAAAAATCACAAGGGTGTTGTTATCCTGGTCAATAAATGGGACCTTGTGGAGAAGGAGACCAATACCCATAAGGTTTTCGAAGAGACCATCAGGGATCAGATCAAACCTTTTGTAGATGTCCCCGTTATTTTCACCTCCGTTGTGACCAAACAGCGGATTTTCAAGGCTGTTGAAACAGCGATCCAGGTATTTAAAAACCGGTCGAAAAAAATAGGGACCTCGGCGTTGAATGATTTCATCCTGCCGATCATTCAGGAGATGCCGCCCCCTGTAACAAAGGGGAAATATGTCCGCATCAAATATGCGATGCAACTGCCCACCGCCTTTCCTTCGTTTGCATTTTTTTGCAACCACCCTCAATACTTAAAGGAGCCCTATAAGCGTTTTATTGAGAATAAACTCCGCGAGAAATTCGAATTCAACGGGGTTCCGATGGAGATATATTTCCGGCAAAAATAATTTGATGGAGAAGGCTATCCGGATCGACAAATGGCTTTGGGCCGTAAGGATTTTTAAAACACGCAGCCTGGCTTCCGAAGCATGCAGGACAGGAAAAGTGAAGATCCTCGGACAAGTCATCAAACCATCCCACGAGGTCAAAACAGGAGAGGTGATCAATATTTCATTTCCACCGATGGTGAAAACAATAAAGGTTGTTGAACTCGCCACAAGCCGGGTTTCGGCCAGATTGGTTCCTGACCTGATGGCTGATCTTACCCCGGAAGAAGAATATCTGAAATTGAAACGCGATAATCAGTTGAATTTTGAGTCCCGTGAACGTGGAATCGGCCGGCCGACGAAACGCGAACGCCGCGAAATAGAATTTCTCAAACAATATCTTGGCAAATGATTCCTGAGCACATACCGGGTTTGGATGACCTTGCTTTTGAAGGCAGGAATAAGGAGTATGGTGCATATTACTTTCGGAAGAATTATCCGCGGCTCATAGTGAAATCGATGATTTACGGGGTCATAATCCTCTTGATGACCGTTATGATCCCATGGTTTTATTATTCTTTCGAACCCGTTCCCCTCATCGAGGGAGATATGATGTATGAGGTTGCCTATTATAATATGAGCACACCGCCAGATGACCAGATGAACAAACTGGCACAGGCCCTTGCGAAACCCTTGCAGGAGGTTCCCCAGGCTCCGGTTGTAACAGATTCGGTAACAGTAAAAGAAAAACCTGTTGAAGAACCTCCGAAACAAACAGTGGAAAATGATAAAGCAAAATTCGACTCAGCTGCAAATCCCGGCGGATCGGGATTAGGTGAAGGAACGGGGGATGATACAGGTTTATCCACTGCAATTGATGTTTATCCTCGCTATCCGGGCGGAGATGAATCACGGTTATATTATTTGCGCAAACAGATAAGGTACCCCGAAGCCGCACTGAAAGGGCTGGTACAGGGAGTGGTGATGGTCGTATTCATTGTTGAAACGGACGGAACCTTAAGCAACATTGATGTGACCAAGCGCATCGGTGCCGGCTGTGATGAAGAGGCCATCAGGGTTACCAGGGAGATGCCACGCTGGGATCCGGGCAAACGCAATGGTCGCCCGGTCAGGGTCATGGTGCGGATGCCGATAGTTTTCAGAATCCCCGGGGGGCGTTCCTCCTGACGGGCATAAAAAAAAGGGGCAAAAGCCCCTTTGTCATGAATGGCAAGCGAACTTGCCGATAAATTACTTCTTTTCAGGAGTTGTAGGTGCAGGGGCAGCTTTCTTTGCATCTTTTGCACAGCAGCTTGAACCTTTTTTTGCTTCACTGCAGGCTGCTTTGGTTTTCTTGTCGCACCCGGCTTTTTCTTCTTTTACGCATTCTTTCTTGTCTGCCGGTTTTGCCGGTTTATCCGTTGTTTTAGGAGTCTGGGCAAAGGTCAAACTTGTGAAAAGAACAACAGCTGAGAATAACATTACTACTTTTTTCATGGTATTTGCGTTTTGGAATTATTTACAATTTAATAATGGTACAAAATTACATATACTATTTGTCATGTGCAATAGCTCCTTGTTAAATTATTGTTAAGGGGAAGAGGTGCGGGTCGGACTATTCTCTGTTTTTTGAATCAATCAGGATGGTTACCGGCCCGTCGTTTACAAGAGCAACCTCCATCATGGCGCCGAATTTTCCTGATTGAACTTTTTTCCCGAGAAGGGACTCCAGGCGATCAATAAATTTAATATACAGATCATTCGCAGTTGCAGGGTCTGCCGCCCGGATATATGAAGGCCGGTTGCCTTTTTTTGTACTGGCATGCAGGGTAAATTGGCTTACAACCAGAACATCACCCCCCGAATCCTTCACAGAACAATTCATTACACCAGCATCATCATTGAAGATCCTTAAATTTACCAGCTTGGCACAAAGCCAATCAATATCACCTTCCTGATCTCCGGTTTCCACCCCCAGGAGGACGAGTAATCCGGGGCCGATTTTTCCGATAGCCTCCTCATTAACTGATACCGAAGATATTGATACACGCTGTATTACAACTCTCATGATGAACCAGGATTCTTGTTATGATGATGAAAGAATGCGCCTAAAGTTACATAATCCTTTTAACTGGCTCAAAATAACATAAAGATTCCTCCGACTTTTGAGTTTTATTGTAGATTTGCATTATACAAGACTTTGATGACCAAATTAAGCGTCAATATCAATAAAATTGCAACTCTACGCAATGCCAGGGGAGGGGATCTTCCCAATGTTTTAAAGGCAGCTGTTGATTGTGAGCGGTTTGGCGCCCAAGGCATTACTGTACATCCCCGGCCTGATGAGAGACACATCAGGTATAAGGATGTATTAGACCTGAAACCCCTGTTGACCACGGAGTTTAACATAGAGGGTTATCCTTCCCGTGAATTTGTGGATCTTGTGATCCGTGTACTTCCAGCACAGGTCACCCTGGTACCCGATCCTCCGGGTGTACTGACTTCCAATGCCGGATGGGATACCATCCAGCATGAATCGTTCCTGCGGGAGATCATTGCCGAATTTCATTACCACCATATCAGAACCTCTATTTTTATTGATTCCGACCCGGTTTTGATCCGTAATGCAGCAAAAACCGGAACTGACCGTATAGAACTCTATACAGAGTCCTATGCCAGAATTTATCCTTCCGCCAGGGAAGAGGCGATTAAGCCTTTTATCAATGCCGCAACTGTTGCAACTGAGTCTGAACTTGGCATCAATGCAGGCCACGATCTTAACCTGATGAACCTTAAATATTTTGCCGAACAAATACCCGGGTTGCTGGAGGTGTCAATTGGACATGCGCTGATTTGTGATGCACTTTATTTCGGACTCGAGAATACCATACAGTTATACAGAAGACAATTACACTGATAAGTACGATTTACGATGCCTGGATTCCTGAACAAAATTTCAACCCTGTCGATTATTATGATTATGATTTTCTCAGCGACGTGTATTGCAGCCAGGAAGGCGGGGAACCTTGAAAAAAAGGCAGCGGAAATTCATCATACCGTTCTGACGATTGACTCGCACACCGATACTCCACTTCGTTTGAATCAAAAGAGTTTTGACATGTCGGTGAGACATGATCCCAGGAAAGATTATTCAAAAATCGATTTTCCCCGCATGAAGGAAGGTGGCCTTGACGGCGCCTTTTTTGGGATCTTTGTTTCTCAGGGTCCCCGCAATCCTGAAGCTTTTGAAAAAGTCAGGCTCAAAGCGACCATGCTGTTCGATACCATTGATGCGGTGGTGATGCGAAACCACAACATTGCCGGGCTGGCAGTTTCACCGGCCGATGCCATCCACTTAAAAAAAATCGACAAACGGGCTGTCTTTATTGGCGTTGAGAATGGATATGCGATTGGCAAAGATCTTTCACTGATCAGCACCTATTATCTCCGGGGCTCCCGCTATATCACGCTCTGCCATACAAAGAACAATGATATTTGCGACTCTTCAACCGATACCATTGAACATAACGGACTGAGTCCGTTTGGATATGAGGTGGTCAGGGAGATGAATCATGTGGGGATGATGGTTGATGTTTCACACATTTCAGATAAATCATTGCTGGATGTGTTATCCGTGACGAAAGTGCCTGTCATTGCATCACATTCCTGTGCCAGGGCTTTGTGCGACAATCTACGGAACCTGACGGATGAATTGCTCAGGGCCATTGCAAAAAACGGGGGCGTTGTACAGATGTGCATACTCAGTGATTATGTAAAGAAGCCAGATCCCAACCCCAGGCGCGACTCAGCCCGGCATGCGATTCGGGTGAAGTATCATGATTTTGACGGGTTGACTGAGGATGAAATGAAGGCAGCACATGATGATTGGAATGCGGTAAATGAGCTATTCCCTCAAAAACTGGCCACTGTTTCAGATGTTGTGGATCACATTGATCACATCGTAAAGGTTGCCGGGATCGACCATGTAGGCATCGGGACAGATTTTGATGGCGGAGGCGGTGTTGATGGGTGTTTTGATGTGAGTGAGATGGGCAATATCACCCTTGAACTTGTAAAACGGGGCTATTCAAAAAATGAGATCCGGAAAATATGGGGAGGGAATCTCATGCGGGTAATGGACAAAACAGATAAAATTGCCAGAGAGTACAAACTCAGCTGTCGGTGTAAATAATAAAACCACAGATACCCATGATAATTAAAATTTTTGTTTGCCTCATTCCCGTATTTCTGTTCCTGATCATGCTTTTGTATCTCGACAGCCTCAAACTGGTCAGTAAAACTTTGCTTTTAGCTTGCCTCGCATGGGGCCTGGTGAGTTCCGGGCTCAGTTTTTTTCTGAATACCTTCCTGATGAACCATTTAGAGGTGAGTTTTGAAGCCTATTCCAGTTTTATTGCACCCTTTGTTGAAGAATTGCTGAAATGCGGATTGTTATGGATCCTCATAAAGAGAAATAAAATAGGATTCATGATTGACGGGGCAATCTATGGATTTTCAATCGGGGCTGCCTTTTCATTTGCCGAAAACATATTCTATCTTTCCCAGTTCGCCGGGAATGACAGCAATCTGATGATCTGGGTCACCCGGGGATTTGGAACAGCCATCATGCATGGCGGAACACCTGCGATATTTGGGATTCTCTGCATGAGTGCGCTGAACCGGCATTCAAGCTTCGTAATGTCATCCATCTCGGGCTTGCTTGCAGCCATTCTGATTCACGGGGTATTTAACCAGTTTCTGGTCTCCCCGCTTGTTTCGACTGTGATCATTATCCTCGTGGTGCCGCTATCCATTATTTTTATCTTTAATGCCAATGAAAAATCGATCCGGGATTGGCTTGAACTGGAATTTGATTCCGAGGTAAGCATACTCAGGATGATCAGGAAAGGGCAGTTCTCCCATACCAAAACCGGGAGTTTCCTTGTCTCCCTGAAGGCCCATTTCGCAGGAGAGGTGGTGTTGGATATGTACTGCTTCATCAGCCTCTACCTTGAACTTTCGATAAAGGCCAAAAGCTTGATGATGCTCAAAGAAAATGACCTGATAGTTCCGCCGGATCCTGATTTGCAGGTAAAACTCCAGGAGTTGAAAGCGCTGAAGAAAAGCATTGGACGTGGCGGATATTTGGCAATTACACCCGTGCTGCGTATGAACAAAAAAGATTTGTGGAAACTTTATATGCTTGAAAAAGGTTAGCACCTGATTGTTTTTTTTTCTACCTTTCACCAACTTTTAACATTTTTATCGTAATTATGGTAACGAAGGATGATAACGAGCTAGTTTATGAGGTAATTCACGGAAGCATTTCCTCCTTCGAAGTACTGGTTGACAGGTATCAGAAAACGATCTTTAACATGATGATGCGCATGGTTGGTGACTACGAAACCGCCAGAGATCTTACCCAGGATGTATTTGTGAAGGCTTTTGAAAAAATGGGTGGGTTTGATTTTCGGTTTCGGTTTTTCAGCTGGATATACAGGATTGGGGTGAATGAGGCAATCAGCTGGAATAGGAAAAAACCACCTACGGAAAGGCTTGACAAGGTCGATCCGGTCTCGGTTGAAACACCGGAAGCCAATGGCAGCGAAGGAAAAAGTAAATTACTTCGCCATGAATTGCGCAAAATGGAAGAAGATTACAGGGTATTGGTGTTGTTGAAATATTATTGTGGGTTATCCTATGAAGAGATTGCGGAAACGACCCACATCCCGGTAAAAAAAGTTCGTTCCAGGTTATTTATAGCCAGGGAACAGTTAAGAAAAGGATTGGTTGCAAACGGATTTTTTGAAAATGACTGAAAAAGAAATCATCGGAAAAATACACAGGAAGCTGGACGGGGAACTGAGCGCAGAAGAGCAGCGCGAACTGGAGAGCTACCTGGTTGACCATCCTGAAGCAGCTCAGTATTCAAATGAGTGGGAATTGATACAGAAACATGTCGAACTTGAGCATACACAATTTATCGACATCGATTTAAAACCGGAAATCTTAAAAAGGATCAATATGGAAACCTATAAACAACCGCCGAAGAGAGCAGAAATCCTGATAGTACGGAGTTTCTGGTCACGTCCCGTGGTTAAATTCGGCTTTTCATTTGTGCTGGGCGTTTTTGCAGGTTTTGTCCTGTTCAGTTTCTTAAAGGCTGACCTCAAAGGTTCCGGCAGGGCTACTTCAGAGATGAAGGGAACATTTTATGATTCCCGTTCGTTCGACAACATGAAAACAGCGGATATACTGCAATATGAAAGCAGCCTGACCAAGGCGGTATGCAATGTCCGTTACTCCTCCAAAATAGTTGAAGTGAGGGTTGACCTCTCTTCACTTTACCCTGTAAAATCGACCATCGAGTTCGATTACAATAATTTTAATGTGCTGAATATCCAGAATTTAAGCGTAAATGATCAGTCTACGGCCATGGCCGCTGGTAACTTTATTCAGATCAACAATGTCGGTGACAATAAATTCATTTTCCAGCTGTACAATAAGAACAGTTTACCACACAACATCGACTTCAAAATCTATCAGAACGATTCACCCATTTACCAGAATTCAGTTCAAGTTAACAAGGAATAGAAATCAAAACAATTATAAGCCATGAAAAAGCAAGTTAAAATAATCATAGGGGTCATCGTGGTCGTTGCCATCCTGATCATCGGGGTATCCTTCCTCTTCCCAACGGTATTCAGCGGACTGACCTCAGGGACCTTTGGGAAGGCTGATAAATACCATAAAAGCCAGATGACCGAGGCGGATGTTAAACTCAGGAGTGAGGTTACTTCAGATACGGCCAAATTAAAGAGCATGATCCAGGGTTTAATATATTTCTCCCTGTTCACACAGGATCTCAGCTATAAAATTGATTCGTGTGTCACCAAATTCCAGGCACATGGAATTTGCAGCCAGGAGGGTGGGTGTGCCTCGGTGACAGTTTTACAGGACTATTCCGATTTTATCAAGAACAACAATAAAACGCTGGGCACGACCATCAGCATGCTGACAGGCTTTTATTTGAAAGATCAGTCTGATCAATCGGCGGATGTTGAGAAAAATCTCCGTGACTTCGGTAATTACGTAAGCAACCTGACTGAAAAAGATTCCATTCTGGAAGTAGCAATGAAGAGCATGGATAATTTCATGCTTACCAATAAAACCCTCAAGGCACGTAAAACGGAACTGGCTAGTCTGAAATCCATACGCGACCAGCTGCTTGTAAAGGGAGTTCAGATGGCAGCTTTACTGCAGGATAAGCCTTTGAGTGCAAATCTCCTGTCCTATGCGCTGTCCTCACAACCTGGATTGAGCGCCGCGCTTTTTAACGCACAGGGAGGAATTGTTGGATCGCAAATGGCCGGTTCACAAGGATCATTAAATGTATTAATTCCCGTTTCGGCACAGCAAAACATTGGTGCTATTGGAAATGCAGGTAACCTTGAAAATGTTGTTGTCAAAGGGGTGGTGACTTTAAACTCGGGCCAGGCGATAAGTAATATTCTTCAATCGCAACAAATCGGGGCTGTTAAATCAACCAGCAATGACCTGGGGGCTGCCCTTTCAGGAAGCATCATTATCTATGATAAAGGAAGCCTTCAATTCGTTGTGGGTAACATTTCAAGTTTGCAAAACCAGTTGTCGGTGCTTGAATTAAGTGCAATACTTTGCGGAACTCAGAATTATGGAGCCGTTGCCTATTTCTCTGCTGGGGCGCTGAACATGGTTGCCTCGAGTTACGACATTAAAAGTATAATCCAGAACCAGGCGATTGGTATGACATTAAACAATATTTCAATCAATGCAATAAACGCTATTTGCGCCCAGGGTGGGGGGTTGGGGTCTGTTGTTCCCTTGGGTTCAAGTCCTATTGGGATCGTAAGTTTATTGAACAACCAGAGTGGTCTGGGTATGCAATCAGACAGATGATGTTAACAGCGTGCATATGATTATCATGTATGAGTAAAAATTTACTACAGATTGCAGGACTCGCAGGAGTCCTTTTTTTCTTTCCGGTTCACCATCTCTTTTCGCAGCATTCGCCACGGATACAAAAATTTCAGACCGCGAATGTGAAATTGGTTTTTCTCGACAAGAGCACCTCGTATCTTGTCCCTCATACAGTTCGCGCTTTTGAAAATGCATTGATCTTTCATAAAACTTTCTGGGATTATGATCCTACCTGCCCAACCAATATCCTTTTCAATGACTTCGGGGATGTCGGCAATGGCGGCACCATGGTCATTCCCTGGAATTTTCTGAACATTGGTGTTTCCCCATTCGATTACACCTTTTCGGTGGTTCCATCCAACGAAAGGATGCAATGGCTGATGAGCCATGAACTCACCCACCAGGTAATGTGCGATAAGGCATCAAAAGGTGACCGCGTTCTCCAGAAGATATTTGGCGGCAAGGTAACACCTGACAACAGGGATCCACTTTCACTGGTATATAGCTATTTTACGACACCACGCTGGTATTCTCCCCGATGGTATCATGAAGGGATCGCGGTATTCATGGAAACCTGGATGAGTGGCGGCGTTGGACGCGTGATGGGCGGGTATGATGAAATGGTTTTCCGAACCATGGTTCGTGACAGCAGTTTCTTTTATAACGTGATCGGACTTGAGACAGAAGGAACTGCCATTGATTTTCAGGTTGGGGTGAATTCCTACCTGTATGGCACCAGGTTCGACAGCTACCTGGCCTATAAATACGGGATGGAAAAACTCAAGGAGTTTTATTCCCGCACCGATACAAGCCGGAGGTTTTATGCAAACCAGTTCAGGCATGTTTATGGAATTCCCATTCAGAAGGAATGGAATAACTGGATCAAATGGGAACATGATTTTCAAAACGCAAACCTGGCAACAATCAGCAAACTGCCTGTGAGCAAATACCGTAAAATCACCCCCAAACCAATGGGATCCGCTTCACGACCCTATTACGATAAGGATGCCGGTAAAATATACATGGCGGTGAACTATCCCGGAAAGCTGGCCCATATAACCAGCATTGATATTAAAACCGGGGAGATGACCAAAATAGCACCGGTACCAAGCCCAAGCCTGTATTATGTGACCAGCCTGGCTTATGATGATTCGACAAAAACCCTTTTTGCTTCGACGCATAACAACGACTGGCGCGGGCTGCAATCGATCAATGTTATAACCGGCAAGATAAAGAACCTGATCAAATATGACCGGGCCGGCAACCTCGTTTATAACGGGAGAGACCATGCCGTTTATGGGGTGCAAAGCATGAGCGGCCGGTCAACGCTGATCCGGATTTTACCTCCTTATACCAAATGGCAGGAATTGTATACGCTTCCCTTTGGAAAAGACTTTTCCGACCTCGATATTTCTCCTGATGGCCAGTTATTATCCGGAACGCTTTCGGATATTCAGGGACGGCAAAAACTGGTGCTCTTCCGGATTTCCGATCTCCTGGAAGGCAAATCGGAATTTAAGCTGATCTATGAATTTGAAGATAACCCTGCAGCCAATTTCGTTTTTTCACCCGATGGTAAATTTCTTTTTGGTACCTCTTATTATACAGGAGCCTCCAATATATTCAGAATTTCGCTCGAAACGTCCAAAGCTGACATCCTTACCAATGCCACCAGCGGATTCTTCAGGCCGGTGCCTGTTTCAAAAGATTCGATGCTGGTGCTTGAATTTGCCCAGAATGGGATGATCCCGGGAATCATGAAGATCGATACCACGGTCGATGTAAATGCCATTGAATTCCTGGGTCAGAAAATTTACAAAAAGTACCCTCTGGTTGAATCGTGGATCCTCCCGCCTCCGTCGAAGATCAATCTTGATTCACTCGACGTAACCGAGAAGCGGTATGTCCCGATCAAGGAGATAAGACTGGCCAGCGCCTATCCGATCATCCAGGGATATAAAGATTATGTTGCCGCAGGTTACCGGATGAATTTCATGGATCCGATGGGCCTGAATTCATTGACCCTGAAGTGGTCATTTACACCCAACCCGAACCTTCCCCTGAAACAAACCGTTCACCTTTCACTTGATTATAACATATGGAACTGGACCTTCAATATGAATTACAATTATGCTGATTTTTATGATCTTTTCGGTCCTACCAAATTTAGCCGGGCGGGTTATTCGGTTTCAGTCAAATATTATAAATTGTTTAACAGGCTTTCACCAAGCAAAAGTGAGTTGTATGCCAAAGCCACTGCCTATGGTGACCTTGAAACATTGCCCTTTTACCAGAACGTTGCCTCCGATTACAAGAACCTTTATGTTGCGACAGTCAACTACCACAAAAGTTATTTGCGAAAATCACTCGGGGCCATCGAACCTGAACAGGGGTACGACTGGAATGCTTTTGTATTTACAAGTTTCGCCAAACAAACGTTCTATCCCCAGCTGATCAACAATTTTGATCTTGGGTTCCTCCTTCCCCTCCGGAATACCTCTCTTTGGTTCCGTACATCGGTCGGGCAAAGTTTTGGAGAATCGGATAAAACCAACTCGTACTTTTACTTTGGCGGATTCGGAAACAATTATGTTGATTACCGGTCGGCGCAGCAGTATCGCGAAATGTCAAGTTTCCCAGGTGTTGAGATCGATGAAATTTCGGCGCTCAACTATGGAAAAATATCAACGGAGGTTAATTTTAAACCAATCCGTTTCAAACGTCTTGGACTGAAGGGATTCTATTCAACCTATGCCCGGTTCACCGTTTTTGGAATGGGCCTTTTTACCAACATTGCCAACGACCAGGATCAGCTGAATTTCTTTTCATCAGGCGTTCAGCTTGATCTTGAACTTGTATTATTCTCGTTGCTTAAATCAACGCTTTCATTTGGTTTTTCAAGAGCCTATGGCCCCATGCTCCCGAATGACCAGTTCATGGTATCTTTAAAATTATAACAGAGATTGTGAGAACAGGCGGATCCGTATACTTGTATATAACTTTGAAATACATCGAAATGCTTAATGTGCTATGAAGAATCTAAAATCGATCTTAACCTGCCACCATGGTATGCCCGGGTCTCTGACCGCCCTTTTTTCTCTTCTTTTTCTTTTCATCCTGATAACCTCCTGTAAAAAGGATAAGCCCGGCCCTGAATGTTCAGAATTAACAGGAGGCGGATTGGAGGTTGTAGATCATGCCGACCGGAATGCACAGGACATCATTGATATGTCCATGTTCCTGCCGGTGGATTCAAATGAGTATGGTTACGATGATTTCTACAATGAGATGGTACAGGAGAAGCCTGGCACCCTGGGGTTAAAGCTGATTGCCCATGAGGAGGTCAGGTACACATCAACCGATAACAACGGGAATAAGATCCAGCTTACCGGCCTGTTAATTTATCCTTACAATCTTCCACCTTTCGGACGGGTAAATGCCCCGATTATTTCTGTAAATCACGGCACACAGCTCCAGAAAAAATTCGCGCCGTCCAAATGGGCCACCGCAAAATGGAAGGATTGGAAAGATTTTCCAGAAATGCTCGTTGCAGATGTCATGGCACTCTACTACGGATGGATCATCATCATGCCCGATTACCAGGGTATGGGAAGTGACGTTACTGAAAACCATCCCTACTGCAACAGGGACAGACTTGCCACTGCAACAGCTGATATGGTTGAGGCGGCAGAGGTTACTTTCAGTTGTAACAGGCATCCTTATGCCAAATGGAATGGGAAGACGTTTCTGTATGGATTTTCGGAAGGAGGATTTGTCACCATGGCTGCTGCACGGGAACTTGAGACTAGAAAGGTTGATCTGACCGGTGTAGTGTGCATGGATGGTCCTTATGACCTTTCCGGGACTATGCTCGACGTCATGCTGGGCGATAATCCCTTCCCGGTACCCTATTTCCTGCCTATGCTGATGGTTGGTTATAACACCATGTACAATACTACCTATGGATATGACCTCATGCTGAAGGAGCCCTACAGGACTGATATTCCAAAATATACCACCGGTTTTTATGATGAGACGGTGGTCAACAGTAAAATGCCGCCCGATCGGATTCTGAAAAAGATATTCACCGATTCGTTTTATGATTCGCTGAAGAATTTTAACAGCAAGGCCTTCCAGATATTATATGAGAATAATGCCTATGTGAACTGGGCTCCGAAATCGAAAATGCTGCTTTGGCATTGTAAAAATGATGATTGTGTCCCATTCGGCAATTTTTCCGTTGCAAAAAAAAGGTTCAATGATCTGGGGCTGACCAATATTGAGTATGTGGAGTATGGCCCGATTGACAATCCCAAGAGTGGAACCATTCATGTGGCTGTGGCTCCCAAAGCCTTTAAAGACGGCGCCAAGTGGATTCGACGATACTCCAAATAAAATATGATTTTTGAGTGATGGAGATACTCCCTTCGATCAAGGCGTTACGTGATTTGCCAAAAAGTGATTTGCACAACCATTGTTTGCTTGGTGGCAGCCGTCCGGTGCTTGAAAAGTTTTACGGGAAGCCATTCGCCCGGTTCAGGGCAACAAAACCTGGAATTGACGATCTGAATCAATGGATTGGTCATGAATTCCGGCCATTCATTCAGTTACCCGGGGCCTTTGAAAAAGCTGTGGAAGCGGCATTCCTTCAGGCCATCACCGATGGAGTGACCCGGCTTGAAATGAGCCTGGATGTCACCTTTGGAAGAAATTTCAACTTTTCACCCGGACGGGTTGTAGAAGTATTGAAACATTCTCACCAAACATTGGCCCCCCATGTTGATTTTCGGCCGGAATTGGGATTTTCCAGGAGAGTTCCTATATCTTTGCTTATGGCGGATTTTGAAACCTATTGTGATTTTCATTATTTTAGATCCGTGGATCTGTATGATGACGAACTGGCCCAACCCGTAGAAAATTTTATGCATTTATACCGTTATGCCCGGCAGCATGGAATGAAATGCAAAGCCCATGCCGGTGAATTTGGTTCTGCTGACTCAGTAAAGGCGGCAGTTGAATTGCTTGAACTGGATGTCGTTCAACATGGAATCGGAGCTGCCGGATCAACCGCAGTTATGAAATGGCTGGCAGATAACGGTATCCAGTTAAATATTTGTCCTACCAGCAACATCAAATTAAAGCGGGTCGCCTCTTATAAATCCCATCCCATCCGCATCCTTTTTGATCACGGGGTCAGGGTGACCATCAATACCGATGATGTGGTGATATTCGGGGATGGGGTTTCCGAGCAATATCTTAAATTGTTAAAAACTGGTTTGTTCACCTATGATGAGCTTGAAATAATTCGAAAAACCGGATTAGAAAATTCAAGCAATTAATTTCAATATTATGAAGCGAACTTTCATTATTGTGGGATTTATCATGGTGGTGGTCATTCTCGCCCTGGTCAGAATATTATTCATATCACCCAAACCGGTTCCGGTAAACAAGGCAGCAGCTAATCCGGTGATTCCGGTTGAATGTTATATTGCCAGGGATACATCCGTGATATACCAGCTTGAAACCGTCGGAACCATCAGGGCCAATGAAGAGGTGGAGATTGTGAGTGAGATCAACCGGAAAATCACGGCCATTTACCTGAAGGAGGGTGCCTCGGTAACCAAAGGTCAACTGCTCTTTAAGCTGGATGATGCCGATATTGTAGCCAGAATCAACAAGTTAAATATTGAAGAACAACTTGCAGGTTCCCGTGAATCGAGGGAGAAAGTGTTGCTGGCAAAGGGAGGAATCAGTCAGGAACATTATGATGAAGTTTCAAACCTGCACCAAACCCTCCAGGCAGAGATTGAAGTACTGAGGGTCGATCTGGCAAAAACTGAAATCCGCGCACCGTTTGCGGGAAAGATCGGATTAAGAAATGTGAGTGAGGGGACCCTGGTGAATCCGTCAATGATTTTGGCCAACCTGGTCGACATCAGCAGGGTGAAGGTTGATTTTTCTGTTCCTGAGCGATATGCACGTGATTTACATATCGGATCAAGAATCAGTTTCCGCACCGATTATCTGAATGAGGATATGAATGCTTCGGTAGAAGCCATTGAACCTGAAGTGGATGTCCGGACCCGGACTTTGCTCGTTAGGGCCGTTGCTGCGAATAGTGATGGGAGACTGGTATCGGGAACCTCTTTACGGGTTTCCCTCAATCTCAAAGAATTGACGAAAAGTCTCTTCATCCCCACCTCTGTCTTGATTCCATCGATTAAAGGGTACACTGTTTTTGTCAAACGGAATGATCTGGCTCAGCCCTTCATGGTTAAAACAGGTGTGAGAAATCGTAATTTCATCCAGATTCTTGATGGAATCAGTGTTGGTGATACGCTGGTTATGACCAATTTACTCAGATTGAAAAAGGATTCTCCGTTGAAGGTGATAAAAATAAACTAAAATGAGTCTCTCTGACCTGAGCATAAAAAAGCCGGTTCTTGCCATGGTATTTACCCTGCTGATTCTCATTTTCGGTGCGGTTGGATTTTATTACCTGGGAATAAGGGAGTACCCTGAAATGGATCCTCCGGTTGTAACGGTAACAACAACCTATTCCGGGGCAAACCCCGAGATCATCCAGGCACAGATCACCGAGCCGTTGGAGGATGCCATCAACGGCATTGAGGGAATCCGTGTGCTCTCGTCGGTTTCTACGGATCAGTCGAGCCTGATCACAGTTGAATTCAACCTGGGAAAGGAGATGGAGTCGGCAGCTAATGATGTGCGCGACCGGGTTTCGAAGGCCATCCGGTTATTGCCCAAGGATGTGGATCCCCCGATTGTTGAAAAACTGAGTGCCAATGCCAATGCCATCATTTTCATGATCGTTAGGAGTTACAAGCGGAACATCATGGAGGTGAACGACCTGGTTGAAAATACGATCAAGGAGCGGTTGCAGACCATTTCAGGCGTCGGAGACATTAAAATCTTCGGAGAAAAAAAATATTCGATGAGGCTTTGGCTTGATCCATACAAGATGGCTTCAAACGGGATTACCTCTGTGGATATTGAACGGGCTGTTACCCGCGAGAACATTGAACTTCCATCGGGCCGTGTTGAGGGAAACCTGACGGAATTGACCATCCGGACCTTCGGCTTGCTGCAATCGCCGGAACAATTCAACAAGGTGATCATCAAACAGGAAAATGGAAACATTGTCCGGCTTTCAGATATTGGCACGGCCGAACTCTATCCTGAGAATGACCGGTCAACCGTTTTGATGGATCTGCTGCCGGTGGTCATCATTGGAGTGGTTCCGCAAACCGGTGCCAACAATGTGGCCATAGCCAACGAGTTTTATAAACGAATGGAGAACCTGCGTAAGGAGATCCCTGCTGATTATGACGTGCAGATCGGGTATGACTTTACCAAATTTGAACGCGGGGCTGTCAGGGAGGTTCAGCAAACCATCATCCTCTCGCTCATCCTTGTCGTACTGATTATCTTTATTTTCCTCCGCGACTGGCGTTCCACCATCATCCCTGTTGCAGCCATTCCCGTTTCCATCATTGGCTCCTTCATTATCATGGCAGTGATGGGCCTTTCGATCAATGTGCTTACCCTCCTGGCAATTGTACTGGCGATTGGCCTGGTTTGCGATGATGCCATTGTGGTACTCGAAAATATTTATACGAAAATCGATACGGGGATGCATCCCATCGAAGCTGCTTTGAAGGGAATGAAGGAGATCTTTTTTGCTGTAGTATCGACCACCATCACCCTTGCGGCCGTATTTCTGCCGATCATGTTTTTGCAGGGGCTTATCGGCCGGCTGTTCAAAGAATTTGCCATCGTTGTAGCAGGCTCGGTGCTGATCTCTGCCTTTGTGGCCCTGACCCTTTCTCCCATGATGTGTTCCCGCATCCTGAAATCGCAGCGGCACCTGAATTCAAACTGGCTGATCAATAAAACTGAACCCTTCTTCCTGGCGCTGAACAGGGGATATCGTTATTCGCTGAAGGGATTCATGAACCGAAGGTGGCTTGTATTTCCAATCTTTTTAGGGCTTATTGTTGTTATTTTCCTGACATTTAAATCATTACATTCGGAATTGGCCCCCTTTGAAGACCGGTCAAATATCCGCATCCCGACCCTGGCTCCTGAAGGATCGACCTATGAATTCATGACCAGCTACATGGCACAGGTTGATAAATATATTCTCGATTCATTTCCCGAGGCTGCCGTTTCCTTTTCTTGGATATCGCCCAGTTTGGGGACCATTGAGAATCCGAACAAGGCACAGCAGATTGTTTATTTTGTCGATCCTGATAAAAGGTCGAGAAGCCAGCATGAAATGTTCCGGAAGATGACAAAAGATCTGCAGAACGTGACAGGTATCCGGACTTTCCCCTTTGAGCCTCCAACGATCGGCGATCGTTTTTCGGGGCAGCCCCTTCAATATGTCCTCCTGGCGCCGGATTTGAAAAGCCTTAACATGATCCTGCCGAAATTTCTTGAAGAAGCACGAAAAGTCCCGATCCTTCAGTTCGTTGATGCCAACTTTAAAGTCAACAAACCTGAGCTCAGAATAACCATCGATCGTGAAAAGGCGGCCCAGTTAGGGGTTTCAACCCAGGAGATTGCGCGGACCATGCAACTTACCATGAGCGGACAACGCTACGGATATTTTATCATGGAAGGCAAGCAATATGAAATCATAGGCCAGGTAATGCGGCAGGACCGGGATCGCCCCGATGCGCTCAAGGCGCTGTATGTCCGCAACAACAAGGGAGAGATGATTTTACTCGACAACCTGATCGATATGGAAGAATCGATCAATCCATCCTCCATATTTTCGTTTAACCGCTATATTTCGGCAACTGTTTCCGCAGGGCTCACGCCAGGTGCAACACTGGGCGATGGGATCAGGGCACTTGACGGGGTGTCGAAGAAGATTTTGCCTGCAACGTTCAATACAGCGCTCGCCGGGCAATCGCGTGACTATCGTGAAAGCTCATCCAGCCTGATATTTATTTTTATGCTGACCATCGTCCTGATCTTCCTGATACTGGCAGCCCAGTTTGAGAGCTTTGTCGATCCGCTGATCATCCTGTTCACGGTACCCCTTGCCATAGCCGGGGCCCTGTTTTCGCTCTGGTATTTTAATCAAACACTCAACATCTTCAGTGAAATAGGGATTATTATGCTGATCGGGCTTGTGACAAAAAACGGGATCCTGATCGTGGAATTTGCGAATCAGCGCAAGGCAGCAGGGATCGATAAACTGGAAGCAGTACAGCGGGCTGCCATCTCCCGTTTCAGACCGATCCTGATGACCTCATCAGCCATGATTCTTGGAATCCTGCCCATTGCACTTAAACTGGGTGCTTCGGCCGAAAGCAGGCAATCACTGGGGATTGCTGTGGTTGGCGGACTATTCTTTTCAACCTTCCTCACCCTGTATATCATCCCTGTCATCTATTCCTATTTATCCGGAGATCCACGGACCAAAAAAATCGATTACACTGAACTTACTGTTGAAAATAAGTCGATCATGACTGAAGATATAAGCTGATGAAATTTATACCGATCACCGGGTTAATGATGCTCATGTTCGCCTCAGCGGGTGTAAGCCAGGAGCTTTTAACGATTGAGAAGGCAGTATCGATTGGCTTAGCCAATAATTTTGGCATCATCATGGCCCGGCAATCGCAACAGATTGCCCATAACAATGCATCTCCGGGAAATGCAGGGATGCTGCCCGAAGTCAATGTAAATGCCGGGTATGTCAATGGCCTGAGCAACGCACTGGTGCAGGTCGTCACAGGATCTGAACTGGATAATTCAAGTGCACATTCCAGTTTGATCACCGCAGGGGTGGCTCTTGACTGGACCATCTTCGATGGACTGAACATGTTCATTACCTGGGATAAATTAAAAAACCTTGAAGAGGCCAGTGAACTGAGTGCAAAGATCACAGTTGAAAATACAACTGCGAAAATCATAGGCAGTTATTATGATATCATCAGGGAGGAAAAGGTTCAGCAGATCATGGGTGAGCAGGTGATGATCTCTAAATTCAGGCTGGACCTGGCAAAGATGCGATTTGAGACAGGAACTGGTTCAGAGATGGAATATCTTAAAGCCAGGGTGGAACTCAATGCTGACGTTTCTGATTTATCAAACCAGCAAACCATTTCACAGAATTCAAAAACAACCCTGAATGACCTGTTATCCAGGGATGTCAACACTCCGTTTATCTTGAAGGATTCCATCCTGGTATCGGGGCAGTTAAAATATGACTCCCTGCGTTCCTCCATGAAATCGGCAAACCGGAATATTCTCCTGGCCATCAGGAATAAACAGGTGGGACAATTGGAATTGAAGAGCGCTCGGGCCAATCAGTGGCCAACGCTCGACTTTTATGCCAATTACAACTATTACCGGTCCGAAACGGAGGCCAACTTTATAAAATATAACAGGAACTATGGCCCTTCATTTGGTTTGACATTAAACATGAAGTTGTTTGACGGACTTAACCTGACAAGGAAATATCAGAATGCAGCCATATCGCTGCAAACCAGCGATATTGAGATCAAACAGCTTGAAAACAGGTTGGAGGCGTATCTTGCACGCATTTTTAACGATTACCGGAATCAAATCCAGATGATCGGGTTTGAGCAGGAAAATCTCATGCTGGCGAAGAGAAACATGGACATTGCGAAAGAGAGTTATGCCATAGGTTCAATATCATCCCTTCAATTGAGAGAGGTCCAGCAAAACCTGCTTGATGCAGGAACAAGGCTGGTGAGTGCCGAATTCAAAGCGAAGCTGACTGAGACAGAGTTGTTGCTTTTAAGTGGAAAGCTGATCAAATGAGGAACAGGGGTTCGGACAATTTCACACTAAATGATTACAATAAATGACCAAGTTAACTTTTCAATCAATCTGCCTCATCCTTACCCTTGTTTTTATAACAGCTGCCTGTAAGAAAACCTCTGATCCTGCCCCGGCACCGATCCTGAAAATCGGCCTGGTAGGAGGAATAGCCGGGTTTTCAGATTCCGGGTTTAACCAAAATATCCTTACAGGGCTTCAAAAGGCGGCCATTGATTTTCCCATCTTATGCCAGTCATACGAAGTATGGCCGGGTACTGATTTTACCGCAGGGATCAATTATTTCCTTTACCATGATTTTGATCTGATCATTACAACCGGATTTGATGCTTCCGAGGCAACGCTCGCCGCGGTCAATGCCCACCCCGAAAAAGATTTTGCAATCATTGATTTTGAAATTCCTTCACCACCCTCCAATTTGCTGTGCATCAAATTTAATGTAGACCAGGCTTCCTTTCCGTGCGGATTTCTTGCTGCCTTTTGGGCAAACAAGCAGAACAATGTAAACCCGGTTGCGGGTTATGTTGCGGGACCTGATATTCCGGAGATCCATAAGTTTGCTGTCAGTTATTTACATGGAATTGAATACTTTAACACGGTGTATAAGAAAAATGTTGCATCAGTTGGTTATTATGCAACCTCCTTTTCCGATACCATCCAGGGGGCCAGGCTTGCCGACAGCCTGATGAAACAAAATGCGTCGGTGATTTTTGCATTTGCCGGGCAAACCGGCGTTGGCACCCTTTATAAGATTAAAGAGGCAAGAAAATGGGCCATCGGGGTGGATGTGGACCAGTTTTATTCTGTCCCGCCCATAAGCTCAGTTCTTCTGACTTCCTGCATGAAAAGGCTTGATGTCGTTGTTTATGATGTATTGAATAAGTACTACCACAAGGATTTTGCAGGAGGAACAACCATCTATGGGAATCTGAACAATGATGGAGTTGGGCTGGCCCCTTTCCATAACTACAATATCCTGATTCCTGATAGTATAAAAACGGCACTGAATGCCATTGAAACCGGGATAAAGAACGGTACCATCCTCACAGGTTGGCCGGGTAAATAACTCAATACAGCGGGATATTTCTTTGAGCAGAATCTTAACCGGAAATATTCAAACGAAGAAAGAATTTCCGTCAGCCCGATTTCCTGAATTTCAACCGTTCAAAAAACTCAATGGTCTTTCGCAGCGTATCGTGCAGGAGGGTAAGGTATAGAAAAAACGACATCAGCCAGATCACGAAGAAATTGAACCAGAAGGTATCGATTTTCCATGATCCGATTATTTTTACGGGTGCATAGAAATGGGCTCTGCCATCGTGAGAAACCGGCTCCATGAAAATCGGATCTTTTTTCTGGATCAGTTTTCCTTTTCCCACTATAATTTTATTTTCAGCCCCTTTGTTCATGACCAGGTCAGCAATGTTTTCATTGTAATAGCGCTGTTTAAACCGGTATACCTCGTCTCCCCCGAGCCGGGCCCTGAGTTTTTCGTAGGCATTGTCGCGCCTGGCTGTGACAGCGGTCAAACGGGAGGAATAGCTCCTGCTGAGCGAGTCGAGGTAGCTCTTGGTATTCTGAACAATCGAATCGTTCAACAGTTTCTCAGTCAGCCCATTCAGGTATGGAAAAGAGGCAAACCCTGCCCCCTTTTGCAGGGCCGGGATTTCACTTTTCAGGATAACCAGGTAATTGGACGTTTTTTCAGGCGACTCACCTTTAAAAATGTTACGCTGGCATTCGTCGAGTTCAGCCTTCAGCGTTGGGATCACATAAGCAGTAATATAGGAATACCGCGCAATCTCTTTGTCGTATGGATAAAAGATCTTTTCATATTTATTGTTGCTGAATTGTTCCACAGCCATGGCTTCAAAGGTCCAGCGTGAAGTCATCATATTGCCAACCAGTGGTACATTCTCCCTTGAAGCGATGGTGGGGTTAAGGTAGTCGAAGGGAACCACTGTCCCGCTTAAGAGGAGCTGGGGAACGATGATGAAGGGTATCAGGATGTATATTGCCACCACCGAATTCAATCCGGATGATATGTTAAGTCCGACCATATTGGCAAAACACGAAGTGGCAAAAAGGATCAGCCAGTAGGACAGGGTCATTCCATGTATGCCCAGGATAAGGTTCCCGGCAACGACATATAACAGCGACTGGATCGCTGAAAGGGTAAACAGCAGGACGATCTTCGAATTCAGGTAACTGAAGCGGCTGAGATGAAGAAACGCCTCCCTCTTCAGGATTCTGCGGTCCTTGATAATTTCTTCGGCGCTGACCATCATCCCGAGAAAAAGTGAAACCACCACACTCATGAACAGGTAGGGCACCAGATTCCGGTTATCGCCAAAAATGTATTGATCTCCAAAGCTGTAACGGGTCAGATAGGCCAGCAATGCTGCCAGGAACGGGGCTTCAAGCAGGTTAATGAGCATATACTGCCGGTTGGTGATCTTCGTCAACAGGTTCCTTATGCTGAAAATCCGGAATTGTTTGAAGATCCCGGGTACTTTGAAGTAACTTTTCGGAATCTCATACTTCGTTTCACTCAAGGACAATGCAGGCTGAATATTCTGCCGGAAGGAGTCATACCATTCTGCCGGAGTAGTCTTCCTGTTCCCTGTAAACCTGCCATACTCGTTGATGATTTTTGTTTCGGTGATCTGAAGCAACTGCTCCGGGTTGACGTAGCCGCAGCTCTGACATTCACTTTCATCAGGATTTACGTGGCTCCCGGCCCGCTTGAAATAGGTGAGCGCATCAATCGGGTTGCCATAATAAATCGGGTAACCCCCTTTATCCATGATCAAAAGTTTGTCAAAGAGCTTGTAAATATCCGAAGAGGGTTGATGGATGTTCACAATCACAAGCCGGCCTTTCAGCGTCTGTTCCTTCAGCAGGAGCATCACCATTTCTGAATCCATGGAGGAGAGGCCACTGGTAGGTTCATCGGCAAAGAGTACCGATGGTTCACGGATCAGTTCCAGGGCAATGTTCAGCCGCTTTCTCTGGCCCCCGCTGATGAACTTGTTGATCGGATCGCCCACTTTCAGGTTACGGGTGCCGATCAGGTCGATGTCCATCAGCACACGCATCACCGACCGGATTATCTTTCTTTCAGAAAAATCGCGGAAGCACAACTTTGAATTATAATAGAGATTCTGAAAAACGGTAAGTTCCTCAATGAGTAAATCATCCTGGGGTACAAAACCGATCATTCCCTGCAACTTATCTTTATCTTTTTCAAGATCATAGCCGTTGATCAGAATTTGCCCGTTGTGTAATTTCAGATTCCCGTTAAGAACATTCAGCAGGGTTGATTTTCCGACACCACTTCCACCCATCACCCCGATCAATTCTCCCGATGAGGCCGTAAAACTGAAAGGATGAATGCCATTGGGGCTGTGTTTGAACCGGTATTCCGCCTCCTTTGCTGTAAATTCAATGCTCACCTTTTCAGATTCCTGGAGAAACCGGGCTGCCACGTCGGCATAATAAACCGGGGTAATTTTAAGGTTCTTCAGGATGGTTCCGTTTGAAAACACAAATGATCTGTGGGGTTGTACGACATGTCCGTTGAGAAAAAGTTCATCATTCCCAAGATACCTGCAGATCATGGTACGAACGGAGGGCACAAAAAGAATAAAAAGGTTGCCATCGAGATGTTCGCGGAAAAGGTGTTTCTTCCCTGGCGGTACCATTGTTTTTTCGGCATTTACGATCAACAGGTGGTCGTGATGAATGTCGGGCCCCAATGGATTGGTAATAAAGGCTACAGCATCATTGAACTCCTGGTCGGGGAGGTTGAATGATGTTTTAAAAATTTTAATGTAACTGACGAACCTGGTATCACCCATGGTTAATTTTTCGCCATTCTCCCTTGACAGATCATCAAGGAATTCCAGAAATTTGATAAAAACAATCTGCCTGTCCTGTGCTGCCAGTTGTTTCCTGATCTTCTGACAGATCGCCGTTGTTTTAGCAAGAACATCAGCATCCTTGATCTCTCCCTCTTCAGGCTGGTGAAATAAAAGCAATTCATCAAAGAGCAGCAGGTATTCTTCAAGTTCCCGTGCATTCAGATGCTGGCTCAGATAGGACCCGAGTATTTTCCTCGAATTTCCAAGGATGTGCTTTTTGCCTGATGCGGCAATGATGGCGAATAGTTGAACAAGCGCCATCAGGATGGGTTCAGACAATGGTATGTCTATTTTACAAATTCAAGTCTCACACTTTCAGCCAGGTCAGTTATCCCGCCTGCTTTCTGCATCGGGATTTTTTTACCCGATTCAATTCCGAAATTGGTCCAGATTGGCGTCAATTTTGCAATGGCGTCGGAAACCGGTTTCATATTCTGATCGGCATTGTAAGCGTTGAGAATCGTCAGCAACTTGCCATGGTTATCTTTCTGGCTTGCAATGACGGCCATGATTTTTGTATTGTCCTTGGCCCCTTCGCCGAGATATGCTGCAAGATAGATTCCTTCGGCAAATCCGCCGGCTGCAATCAGAACGGCAATCTGGTTACGGTTGTTTTTAGAGAGGAAGTCGTTGGTCTGGCTAAAAACCCTGTTGATCAGTCCAACCAGCGAATCTCTGTTGTTGTTGAACTTTTTGATTCTCTCAAGAAGGGATTGATCATACACGCCGGCAATCCCCAGTTCATCAGCCAGTTTATTGGTGCAGGCCAGGAATTTATTGGTTTCATCCGTGCGGTTATAGGTTGCGGAGTAGCTGAGGTCGGCACTGTAAATACCAAGGTTCAGGGCTTTGCTCATTTCCGTTGTATATTTTCCTGCATTGGCCGGGGGATTCGTAATGTCAAAAATAAATCCGGCTTTGGCTTTTTCAAGCATGGAGGTGACTTCAAAAGGAGTTGGGAATGAATAAAGCAGGCTTTGTGATTCAGGGCTTAACGTGACCTCTTTTTTGATGGTATCGGCTGCAGCGGCATTGGCTAGCTCATCCTGCTTGACAGGACTGTTGCAACTTGACATGGCGATGACCAGGATCAGGGCTACCAGTGCAACGCCGGACTGGATTTTTGTGAATGCTTTCATAAAGTCGTTTGAAGATTGGTCCGTAAAATTGATAGAAGTTTTTTTCCGATTTCATTTAATGAACTATGCGAAATTAATTGATTTTTTCAAATCATATAACTTTTTTTAAAATAATCATTCCTGATTGAGCAAACATTTCCTGGATTCACTTCCTGCAAGCCTGGCTTGCCGCCCCCTAGTGGCTGATCAGTACTTTCAGGGTACCGGGGGTTGCCGCAAATTCAAATGCTTTCAGAATATCTTTAAATTTAAAAGTTCCGGCAATCATGGGAGTCGGATCAACAAATCCCTGGCTGAGCAGGCTCAGGGCAGGTTTAAATAATCCGCACCTTGATCCGATGATTTCAAATTCATTGATCACGATCTGGTTCAGGTCTATTTTCTGCGGATTGGCTACCGTGGTTTTTAATACCAGTTTTCCTCTTGGGTAAAGGTGCGAAAGAGCAAGGCTGATTCCGTCAGGGTTCCCGGTACAATCAACACACACTTCCGCCCTGGCCTGGTTTGGCAAAGCTGACAGCATCAAGGCATTGATCCCCATCTTTCGTGCTTTTGCAACCTTTGACTTGCTTCGTGAAATCAGGGTATAATCGCAGCCGTTCAGCCTGAATACCATGGCGACCAGCAATCCCAGTTTTCCTGCGCCGAAAATAAACACATTCCCGGATGGCTTTATCCTGATCTGTTCAAAGATCTCGATGGCCGCCGCCAGGGGTTCGGTGAAAACCGCCGACTCCAGCTGCAGGCCATCATGCACCACATGCAAATTCCTTTCGGGAAGCACAATATACTTAGCGAATACACCGTCATGATTCAGAATTCCCAATACCGACCGGTTGGGACAGTGGCTTGGCCGGCCGGTTTTGCATAAATAGCATTGACCGCATGAACAATTGATCTCACCAACGACGATTTTACCATACAGGCTGCTTGAAGAAGTTACTACCTCTCCTACAAATTCATGCCCGAGAATACCCTTGAAACCCATATACCCCCTGATGATTTCAAGATCGGTATTGCAGATGGCTGAATAATGAATCAGGATCAGAACTTCATCGTTGACAGGCTGAGGCTTTGGAACTTCCCTTACTTCCAACGTGCCATCAAAAATCAATGCTTTCATAGATCAGTTTTAACACCCTGAGCGGGTGTTGGATCTTTTAGATTTGTTTTTCAGGAATTGTGATGATGAATTCAGTGAATTCCCCCTCCTTTGATTTAACCTCCAGCTTTCCTTTATGGATCTGTGTTACGATGTCGAAACTCATGGATAGCCCCAACCCGGTTCCCTGGCCGGTTGGTTTCGTCGTGAAAAACGGATTAAATATCTTTTCACGCACATGATCCGGGATTCCTGTTCCATTATCCCTGATGATGATCTCAATTTTGTCGTTTTTCTTCTTCGTGGTGATGAGCACTTCAGGACTGAAACCAGGGATCTGTTTTTTTATTTTTTCATCCAGGGCGTAACAGGAATTATTGACGATGTTTAAAATAACCCGGCTCAAATCCTGCGGAATAATCGCTGCCTTTCCTACTTCGGGGTCGAGATCTGTTTTGATGCTGGTGTTGAAATTCTTGTCCTTTGCCCGCATGCCATGGTAGGCGAGGTTGACATATTCTGAAACCATACCGTTGATTTCGATTTGTTCGTATTCTCCGGTTTTGCCCCTTGAATGTTGGAGCATGCCTTTTACAATGGTTTCAGCGCGTTTACCATGTTCATTGATTTTTTTGACATTCCCCTTGATCATGCCGATAACCTCTTCAATATCGGTATACTTATCTTCAGAAACTTTGCCATGGATGTCTTTAAGGAAATCGGTGAGTTCATCGGCGAGGTCGGCAGATAGTGAGGAGAAATTATTGACAAAGTTCAACGGGTTTTGAATCTCGTGGGCAATCCCGGCAATCAACGCGCCCAGCGAGGCCAGTTTCTCGGATTGCACCAACTGGTCCTGGGTTTCTTTTAAGTTTTGCAAGGTGTTTTGCAGATCTTCAAGAATCCTGGTGCGGATGAAAGCAGAGATGATGTGTTCCTTCGAATTCCTGATAAAGCTCAGGTCCTTGGCTTCGAAGGCATTTTCCCGGTTCATGTTTTGAAGGAGCAGGAATGCTTCAACCTTATTATCAACCCGGATGACCAAAACCAGCATCGTTCTGGGAACTGTATGTTCCTGAATTTTCATCACGCTTTCCCACCCGGAAAAATTGGTTTTCAGAAAAATATCTTCAAAAACCTCCTCTGAGTTAGCAAGATAACGCTTCTCCGCATCATTCAGACTCAGACTGAATTCTTTCAGTACTGACATCTCCCAGCCGGAACTCGCCCTGAATTTAAATGAATTGCTGTTTTTATCATAGATCAGGGCGGTCGCTTTTTCAACCGATTTGAGTACTTTCAATTTTTCAAGCAATGTCTGAAGCAGGTTTTCGAACTTGATTTCCGAATTGATGGATTTTACAGTTGTATTGATTTTTTCGAGTTCGTAATTTTTACTGGCAAGTTCATCCGATTGCTTTTCGATTTCCTCTTTTTGTTGAACAACTTCTGCGGTACGTTCAACTATCTTTTGCTCCAGGATACGCTTTTCAGCCAGCAACTGACGGTTTCGAATAATGACAATCAGGTAAATCAGGCCACTGGCGATGAGCACATAAATGGTATAGGCCCACCATGTTGTATACCAGGGGGGGAGAATCCTGAAACTAAAGGTAGCTTCATCAGCAATTTTGCCATAAACATTTCGTGATTTGACCCGGAAATTAAAATTTCCTTTTGGGAGGTTTGTGTACTCTTTGTGCGTCTGAATTGTCCAGTCAGACCATGTTTCATCGAACCCTTCAAGCCGATACTGGTACTGGTTTTCACCTTTCGGGGAGTAGAATGGAGCAGAAAATTCAAATCGCAGCGAATTTTCCTCGTAATTGAAGGTCCTCCCGTTTGAGGATGATGCTCCGTTTGCACCCGCATTACCATAGAATATTACAGAATCATTGGTTGCTTTGATCTGCCGGATGAGGGTAGGGTATGGCTCCGGCTTCAGCGTTTTTATAGCCGGATTGTATCTGATGAGACCGTCAGGTCCGCCAACCCATGTGACATTATCGGGTTCAGGTGTAATAGCCCAGATAACATAATCGGCAATTGGAAGGAAAGGCGTTTGATTTATTTTATAAGAACCTCCATCTTTTTCCAGCAACATTAATTGACTTTCATCACCGGAATTGACCCATAAATTATCCTTTGAATCTTCAATAATTATTGAAAACCATTGGACACCGGCAGTTGTATCCGATTTAACAAGGTTCATCTTATCGAAGGCACGACGATCGCGGTTGAACATGAATACCCCCCGGCGGGTCGACACACTGATCTTTCCATCAATGATATTGATGGTGCTTCCGATTGTTTCCTTCAGTCCCGAAGATTCAGCAAAGAATGTAAGTTTGTCTGCCTTGGGTTCATAACAAAATATTCCCTTGGTCAAAGTTGAACCCCAGATATCTCCAATCTCATCTTGAATCAGTTTATTTATCTCATCTTCAGCCCCTCCCAGTTTTCTTGAGGACCATTTTCCATTCAGGTTTTTCATGCAATAGAGACCACTCATCTCGCCTACATAAATTGAAGACGGGTCCAGGTCAGAGCTGACCAGTGACATGGCAAAACCATCTTTGACAAGGTTGGCATGTAAATTAGAGACCATAAAAACCCCCTGCGAAGTGGCTGCAAGTACATTATTGCCGAAAGGTATTACCGACCAGCAGGCGGTAATGATTTCAGGAACGGGCTGAAATCCGAATGAGTTCTCATCATAATAGTAAAGTCCCTGGTAGGTGGCGACAAACAACCGGTCATTGTGCCTTATGATGTGATTTACAGCACCATTCAGCCCTGATTTTTCATCAAAAAAAGTCAGGGACGAAGGTATTTCGATCATGGCAATTCCATTGTTCAGGGAGGCCCACAGAATATTGTTGTTATCTGCAAACAACGCTTGAACATTCTCATTGCGCAAAGCAGCTTTTTTATCGATGATCTGCTTAACCTTTCCATCCGGATAAATGATGACCACTCCTTTTCGTGATGTGCCGATGGCATAAGAACCATCAAACAGGGCAACCCCTGTCGTAATCAGGCTTTTCATGAACAGGTCATCCGACGGGGTTATGAAATCTTTCACTCCATCTGATCCGAGAATATAGAGACCCTGGGTCCCGGTGGCAATAAGTGCCTGATTCCCGGGATAAGGAAGCATAGCCTTGATCTCGATTGCCCCTGAAACCATCTCTCCATTTTTCACCGGAATCAATTTTTCCCCCTGAAAAATCATCAATCCCTTATCCTTGACCTGGAAATAAATGGCATTATTCACAAGAAATCCGGCCATGATCTCATACTCTGGTTTTATTTGATCCATTATTCCATTATGCCAGAAAAAAATCAACTTTTTAGTGATAAAATAAACACCTTCGCGGGTTGAAAAAATTTGTAAGACATCCTGAAAAGATGGCATATTTGACGCGCCCGATGGGATCAATGTCTTAAATCCGAGATCTCCAAAATCATTGAGCGCAAGCCTGCCGATTTCTCCAAAAGCACCCACAAAAACGTTTCCAATGCTGTCAATGCCCAGTGCGGTGACCTTTGTGGTTTTTTCGGTAGGGATCAATCTCCAGAATTCTCCGTCGTATTGAAGGACCCCGGCAAAATTTCCGAAGTACATGATGCCTGCCTTGTCGCGTACGATCGAAAAGTTTTGTGCATGAGCTTTATAGTCAGTGGCAGAGAAGTTTTTTACAAACGGAAAGCCTTGTTCACTTTTTACGTTGGTTTGCCCTAAACTGATCCCGGTGAGGAAGAAGAAAAAGAAAGGAATGAGTAGTTTATTCATAATCCTTCGCTTATGCATTGTTATTGTTAAAAATAAGATGAAGAAACCTTTCAGTCATGACTGCATTGCCAGTCATCATTTCAAAAATCTTATCGTAGGGAATACTGAAAACATGCCCTCCATCTGAGGTCACGGTTATGGCTTCGGTATTTGCCAAACGCAATGGTTTTATATCGGATGAGGTGCTGCTATCGGGCTCGCCAAGACTCACGACAAGGTTAAGGATCTGTGACTCATGAACCGGTGCAAAAAATTCAGTTGTCTTCAACAGTCCGACTTTTTCATAGATGAGCAGGTCAGCATTCTTTTCCTTTAATTTTATTTTCCTGAGAATTCTTGATAATGCGGACATTTCCCTCTTTTCAAAAAGGATGATCGTATCAATATAATAGGTCCGGAACTTAGTATAAAGGATCCATACAGCCAATTCTGCAAGCAATGGATCTGGATTTACTATGTTGGCCGAAAGAAGTAATTCAATCTTACCGGAATCTTTGGTGTCTGTTTCCGACAATGTATCGATGGCGCATGCCTTTGTCCACTTGCTGATCTTCGAATAATTCATGTTGATAATTTCCTCGAGACGATCAATCAAATTCATCTTTTCCTGAGGAAAGCGCAGGCTGAGCCGATTTAACCGTTCGGTGATCGAAAGGTCCTCAAAAATAGGGAAGAACAATTCTTTAATATCATCTGAGATCGTCATTTCACTGATCTCCAATGCATAAATTTTTGCATTGGTATCCGGACTTTCAATGTTTTCGCGGATATGCCTGATAGTTTTTGATTCATACAGGAGGGAAAGCAGTAAAAAAATCTGCTCTTTTTTCTCCTCCATTTCAAGTAACAGGGCCTCACGGAGGGATAGTCCTTCATTGTATTCACTCAGATCACTAAGAGAAGCCATGACCCAAACCATGGATTCGACAGAATCTTCGATGATTTGTTTGATAAAGGCTATTTCGGTGACTGTTGCGTGATATTCAAGGTTGCTTAGTGAGATCAATACCTGGAACCTGATGTCACTATCGGGGTGATACATTTTTTCGCGGAGAAATTTAATGGATTTTTCCCCTCTGATGGCCTCAAAGATCTGTATGATTTTTAGCTGTATCTGTTTATGGGCATTGATCTTCTCAAAAAAGCGATCCAGATCCTGCAGAATGGGCTCCCCAATTATTCTCAAAGCTATACCAGCCGCATGGGAATACTCAGGAATGATAAGGTTTTCTATGATGAAAGGCCAAAGTTCAACTCTTCTGATCTTGCCAGAAGAGATAATTGCGGCCCTTCTGACACCAGGATCAGGATCTTTGATAAGATTGATGAGTAGTTTGTATGTGTTATATCTTCCTGAAGTGCCAAGATGGTGAGCTGCCCAGAGTCTCTCTTCAGCCAAATCAGACCGGGCCATGTCGACCATTTGTTCAAAAGTGTACTCTTCTTCGGCTGTTTTGTTCCCGGGGGATACAGAATCTGCCATAAAATTGTCCCTTGCTTTTTTGAGACTGGCCGGCTCAACTGTTTCAAAAAAATCGACAACTTTTTGAATTTTGTCAGGTGCAGCCTTGGAAATTATCTGCCGTATCAGGGAGACCATAGGATCCTGTTCATCAGTTTCATCCGTCTTTATCTCACTCAACTTCGATTTGAGCATATTCCGGTATTCCTCATACATTTTAAATGCAATCCATATCCAGAATATGAGCACAATGGCAAATACCCAGCTATAATGCACCAGGCTGAATGAATGAATGGTTGAAAAGAGCAGAATAACTGCTCCTGTGATGACGATGCCCAGTGCTTTGGGTATCCCTTCTATCTGATTCTGAAACGCAAGTCTCTGGTCGTTCGGGACCGGCTGGTATAACAATTGAAAACTTGGTTCGTACACAGCGCTCCGGATTGACCGGTCAAACAACCAGGCTAAGGCAATAAATGCAAAAAACATCCCAACCGGGCCATAGAGGGATCCGAATATTGCGGCGAGCGAGATACTGAGAAGGAGGATGATCGGAAGAGACAGCAAACTGGGTTTAAGTCCGAATTTATTTAGAAACCGGCCTGAAAAAAGTTTGAGGATTAACTCCAGGATAGCCACGAAACCAAGAAAAATACCAACGAAACGGGCAACGGCTTCCGGGTTGTTCGCAAATTCAGTCTTTGTTTGCGCAAGGAAAAGAAATATCACAAACAGGTAACTAAAAATAGGTAAAAGAGCCATGAGCGAGATTAGCAGGAAATAGGGCTTTTTCAGAAGATTCCAGTAGTTCCATTCCGACCGCACTTTAATGGCTGCCCGATTCCCTGCCGGCCTTGCAGCTGCAAGCTGATCCGGAAAAGTCCGGAGGATAATGAATACAACTACAAGGCAGAGAAGCAAAGATCCGGAAGCCAGAAAAAGCAGATCGGGAGTTTTAAAAAAATGGAGGAGCAGCGGGATAGAGAAATAGCCAATGATCGTGGAGATCACCTCCCCAATACCAATAAGTCCGAAAATCCGCTTACCCTGGCGGATGTCAAATAATTTTCCGGCCAGACCCCAAAAAGTGACCAGGGTGATAAATACCAGAACCCGAAACCATGTGAACATGATAAATGCCAGGACTGGAGTATCAAAAACCCATACTCCTATACTGATGGTTGAAACCGTGATGAAGACAAAAAATAATTTAATAATGAGCTGCCGGGGTAAACTCAATTTCCGGTCAAGGTGCGACAGGATCCACCAGGCTGTGTAAACAATCACTCCCGAAGCTACATACGACAGCGGGATCATCCTGGATGTAAAATGCTTGAGAAAGATTGCATTTGATGCAGTAAAGTAAAAGGAGAGTGAAAGACCGATAAAAAACGAAAATATCATTAACAGAAGCGTCGGTTTTGCTTCATCCTTTTTAATATTAAATATCTTCACATGCCAAGGCTGATGAACCATTGCTTGCAGGATTATATGATTTTATCGTGAAGTGGAAGGGAGTATGATGCAGTTAAATCATCTGTGGCTGCTTCCAGGAGTTGTTCCCTGATCATGGAGGGCATTTTCTCATTGAAATCAATAGATGAAATGGTTCCTTCTTTTCCCGATTGTTTTATTTTAATCGCTTCAAGGATTAATTCAATGCTCAGCCAACCGCAAACAGATGGAATTTTTTCATGCAGGGTCAGGATGTTTTTCGGGTAGTCGCCGTTTGTTGTGCAGATATTCACCGGCGGTGAATTTCCGATGATCGGCCCATAGTCTATGGTTTCGGTAACCTGATGTACGGTCATCATGGATGTTTTACTCCCTGTCTTTATTGCATCGCCGAAAGGGTCTAGTCCCAGGCCTATCTTCGCCGCGAGATCGGATGGGTGATAGTTGTACATACCATACCGGGGATAGTTAAAAATAGCGGCATCAATTTTCTGCCCGAAACAACACATGATAATGATCTCAGGATTCCATTCTTTTAAAATATTTCTGAAATAATCGGTCTTTACACTCCCGGTGTAGCATGGTAAGCCGCCATCGGAAGCAGTTTTTATCACCTTATCCAGAAGAAGGATCATCTCCTCCTTTTTAAAATGTTTCCATATGCGTTTTTGAGCGGAGATGCGAGCGTTTGGATCAACCGGATCATCAGTGGCCACGCCAACGAGGTTGAGTAAATGAGGATACTTTTCTTCGAATCGTTTTAACGAATCAACTACCAAGGCTCCGGCATTGGTGCTGCCAAAAACCACTGCGCGCAAGCCTTTTCCTTCATTGTTTTTTCGTTGGGAGGGCTCATACAACCCTCCCCATAATGCACCGGAATCTATGATCTTTTTAAAGGTTTTCATTCACGGGTTGTTTTTTATTTAAAATCATACAGGACCTTCACAAGGAAATGTCTTCCCCGCTGAAGAATCTCAGTTGGGTTGACAACGCCATCGGCGTCCCTGGGGCCTGGATCAAAATAGGTTGTATTGAAAATATTGTTGCAAACTACCTGAAGACCCAGGCCGGGAACGATTTTCTGATTTGAATAGCTGATGGCTCCGTTGAGAATGGCGATGGATGGGAAAATATCGGTATTGAGGGGAGCTGTAGTGCCTGTGCCCACTTGGCGATTGCCTGTAAAATTCATCCTGAGATTAATGTCCAGCTGATCGAAAAAAGATTTGTCAATCCCGATGTTAAACTGATGACTTGAAATATCGGCAACCCGGTTATCAACCGTTCCGGTTACATCATAGGTTTGACGAGGGTCACAGAAAGTATAATTGAAATAGGCCGTAATGGACTCCCATTGATAGCTTGCATTTGCCTGCACCCCGGTAATGGTGAATTTTCCGATATTGGCGTTATGTGTCAGCCCGTCACTGCCCTCTATCGGCACCGTGCCTACCACATCATCAATATATTCCCGGTACACATTCACGTCGGCATGAAAATTTTTGTTAAGCCTGTATCCTGCGCTGATCTCAATATTCTGGATATTTTCTGTTTTCAAGCCGGGGTTGGCAACGCGGTTGCCAACCACAGCATATTTTGTCCAGTTTGAAACATTCATGATTCCTCTTGAGTAAATTGCTTTTATGGTGAATTTTCCGGGAGAGTAAACCAACGCGATACGGGGACTAAGCGCACTGCCAAAACCATCATGATCGCGCACCCTGTTGAAGTCATAACGCAAGCCAATGGTGATCTTCAATTTACGCCACGCCTGAAATGTCCCCTGCGAATAAACGCCGATATCCCAAACGTTAAATTCATTGCCCCCTTTTGGTGAAGGAAGAATGACGGCCGAATCAATTGGGGTGGGTGTTAAGCTGAAAAGGTATCCGCCCTGTAGTGTGCTGTTTCTGAGTTCCAGACCCGAAACCAGGTCAAACCTTGATGTCGGGCTATAGATGATTTTGAACTCGGTTCTCAGTTGCTTGGATATTTCGTAGGCATATTGTGTGATCCAGTTTGGGGCGGTATTATTTACGAGATCGGTCAGCTTTTTATTTCCCCTGGCGTAATTGGCTACCGACACGAATTTTGAATCCTGGGTCAGTGAGTGGATGCGATACGTAGTCAGGTTGGAAAAGAATAATTTCTCATTGATCTGGTTTTCATATTTTGCATAAAAATAGGAGAGCTGCGGCACAAAGACAAAGCCGTTTTCTGAACCCGGAACATAGGTATCAGTGTACTGCGTTGTCGATCCACGGTTGTATCGCCATGTTTGAAATCCAACTGTAAAATTTCCGAATTTTACTTTCCCATTAAGGAACCATTCCTTCGATTTATTGGTAAATCCAACCTTAGTTCCGTTCACAATCTGATCATAGCCTGATTTATCAAGATTACGGGCTGTTTCGGAACCAAGAGGGGTCAACGACAGCTGGGATGAATCGGCAGAAAGGCTATAATACGGATGAGTATAAGGCAAATTGTGCGCAGTAAGATATTGTTTTGCATTGGAGCTTATACCAAGTAATGAATTGTAATCAACATTATCGTATACAGCAGGATCATAGTCGAAGGATTTCTGACTGGAGAGATCCATCTCATCTGAGAAGTACAATCTGCCCGAAACTGTGAAGGAGATACTTCTTTTCTTACCGGAAACAGTCATATCCAGACAACGTGTGTTATATGTCCCATAAGCAATTCCAGCACTGATGCCAATATTCCTGTTAAGATGAATGGATTGATCAGCACTACGGGTGATTATATTGATTACGCCGGCAAAAGCGTTTGGCCCGTACATGGTAGATGCCGGCCCATAGATGATCTCGACGCGTTGAATATTTGATAGCGGATACTGGCGTGAAATATAAGCTCTATTGGTCCAGAGATCATTTTCTTCAATCCCGTCAATCAACAGCAGTGTTTTTTCGGTGTTAGTCTGGCGAAACCCCCGCTGATATATATTCGAATATTCTGAACCGTAAAAGAGCGTCAGGTCGAAACCCGGAACATCTTTTAACAAATCAACAAGGTCCATGTATCCCCGCTTGATGATATCCTCGCGTGTCACCACAATGATGGTGGCAGGAGTTTCATACATGTTTTCCGCTTTTTTTGATACTGAGGTTACGATCTGGGCTCCACCTGTCAGTTTCAGGTTGTTCACCATCCTGATGAAGGCAGGAGGATCAAACAGGTTCGCCTCATAGGTGGGGTTTATCTGCAACAGAAATCCTGTCACATTGGCTGCCTGTTCCGTTGAATCAAGGGCAATGTAAGTCATTGCAAGCAAGCGGTATGCTTCCACCTTTTGTTTTTCATTGAAACCCTGCTGAATACAGGGCTTCAATAAGTGGATCACTTCCGGAAACTTGCCGATTTCATAATATTTACGTGCATCATTCAATGTAACATCGCTGCATTCCTGTGACCAGGATAAAACAGTCGAGATCAAAATGAAGATGAGGGTCAGAAATACCCGTGATGCTATCCCATGTTTGGCAATCTGGTGCATAATAAATTCTTTTATTAAATGGACACTCCGGTTAAGGAAGGTCGATTTTGGTTTTTTCATAAGGGATGTCTCCTCCAACCATCTTTTGCCACTCTTCCCTGGTCATGTTCCGCTTTAAATCCTTCTTTAGTTTTTCGGCCATCCCCGAATTTTTCGTCGAAACAATCCTTATTGTTTTATCTGCGCTGCATGAGATCAATTGTGAATTGTCTGGTGTGAACAGTATATCATAGACCCAGAGATCATGATTCTCAATGGATATTGGTCTTTCACCATGTGACGGAAAATTTGTCAATTTCAGTGTTTTATCGTAGCTGGACGAAGCTATTTCGTCACCATTCTGATTGAAAGCCAGGGCCGTTACTCCTGTAGCATGCCTTCCGAGGATTTCCTGAGGTTTTGATTCCGGGTTGGACAGATCCCAAATATTAATGGTTCCATTGGCCAATCCAACAGCCATTGTTTTTCCGTTGTTGCTGAAGGCAATGGAGAGAACGCCTTTTCCTGCGCTCAACAAAGTGACAGGTGAAGATGTTTTTCCATTTTCCAGCAAAATACTTTTGATATTTCCACTACTGGTTCCATAAACAAGCCTTGAGCCATCGGGGCTGAACGAAACGCAGTTGATCTTTCCGACAATTGAATCAAGCAGGGTCTTGGAAAAACGATCATCTTCATAAAACCACATGTAGAGCTTTCCATCTGAGCTGGCTGAGACAAATTTGTTTTCAGATGGATGCATGGCTAATTCAGTGATAACGGAGGAATGACTTGGGACGATTTTTGGTAACTCCCTGAGAGAGGATCGGTTCCAGATGATAAGGTTGCCATTCGTTGAGCCGGCGATCAGCCAGCGGTCATCATGGGTTAAGCCAAGCGACCTGAGTGATCCCGTAGCTTGTTTTGGTAATTCAAACTTGACAGGGGAAAGCTCCATGTTGCTCAGTTTCCACATAAAAAGATGGTTGTCGTCACCACATGAAAAAAGTGTTTTTCCGTCCTTTGAAAGAACAATGGATCGAACTCCGTCTTCATGTCCCCGAAGAATCACCTGATCGTTCGAAATCGCCGATAAGGCATTATAAATTACCGGATCGTTTTTTAGTCCCCCATTTTCGCCGTTGATCTGGTAAGATTCCACTGCGAGCAACCCGGGGAGATCATCATGGACAGTGTTGAACAATTGGCTGGCCTGAATCGCCATGGTGCGGGCAATAGCCAGCAGTCTGAGTCGCTGAGTGTTTTTTTCGGATTCTTCTGCTTTGATACGTTCTTGGTCGGCAATGAGCTTTTGAGAAACAGCTTCTTTCCGCTGAGTTTGGGCTTCATCTCTGGCAAACAATGCCTCCTGCTTCGATTTATCAGCTTTCTTTTTTTCATGCACAGCAACGACAGTTTGTTCCTGTGCGATCATCTGCTGCTTCACGGCATATTGTCTTTGCTGTTCCGTGATCATCTCCTGTTGCTCGGCGATTTGCTGCTGCTGCTCTGAAATTTTCTTTTGAAGGATTGCCTCCTTGCGCTGTTCCTCCATCCCCTTACGTTCAAAAACAGCCAGCTTTTCTTTTTCCAGGGCATCTTTGCGGCTGGCTTCAGCCTTAAACCTGAGGTTGAGCGAAACCAGCAGGAACAGGATCGAAATGACTGAAGCTACGCCAAGAATAAATGCCGACGTCCGGGCTCGTTTGAGGTTTCTTTTCTGTTGGTTTTCTTTCTTGGAAAGTTCCAGTTCATTTTGTTTCTTACTATACTGCAGGAAAGACACGGCCCGGTCATACGCCGGGTCATAGCGCATCGCCCATGTTGCATTTGGCTTTGTGTGTTCCTTCCATTGCAGTGCCAGCTGCAACTCAGGATTGATCCATAATCCGGTTTTTCCTTCCTGGTAAAGTTCAGCAGATTTTGACAGGCGCAGATAAAGTTGGGCTGATTCACTCTCTTCTTCAACCCACTTTTTCAACCTGTTCCACACACGCATGATACTCTCATGCGATATATCGATGGTGGAGTCCGGATCCAATTCAATATGGGCCGAAGGCATTAAAAAAGCACATCCGGGTTTTCTGAAGATGTCAATCACCCGGATCACCTCTTCCTGACGGGCTTCTGCCAGTGTAATGATCTCATTCAGCTGGGTCGGCCGCCTGGTCCCCCTGCTTTCTTTGTTGATCTCAGTGAGGACCTTGAATAATTTTTCAGCGATGTATTTACTCTTGAAGTCTCTCAGTTCAGCATAAATTTCTTCCAGGTGAAAAGATAGCGCCTCTTTCATCGTGCCGATCGCGTTGTAATGCTCCAGTCCGATCGGCTGGTCTCCAATGCGGTTTAGTGTCCAGTAGTCCCAGGTACGCATCATGGCATGCTGAAGGATAGGCAGCTGGTCGGGGTCATCGCCAACATCATTTAAAAGCTGATCGACCAATTCATTGCTTATTTTGCATCCTTTTATTCCAACAGGACCGGTGATTGCAAGCCGGCGTTCCTCATTATTCATCCTGGGTACCAGGTAATATCCCTTATTGATCGTCTCGGTAAGCCCCCTGAAAGCAGTGCAGTCATCGAGGAAATCAGTTCTCATTGAAAGGATGAAATAAATTGGGATTTCAGAATGGCCCACGGCTGTCAGAATAAGTTGGACGAAAGCAGCTGTTTCCGTAATTGTGTGAAATGCGGTCCTGCTTTTTTGAAAGCGGAATAACTCTTCAAACTGGTCAATGATGATCAATCTTGATTGCGTATCAGGATGATCCTGAGATGCCAAAACGTTGACCAACCCTTCTTTTCCAGTACGCAGTTTTTCTGCAATAGACTCGGGTTTGACGCGCCCCTCGGCAAGTGCCTCGGCCAGGTTTCCAATCGGATCATCCGACGGACGAAATATATTAACCTTCCAATTTGTTGAAGATAGGTTTAGCTTATTTTTTAGCAGCGAGGGTACCACGCCAGCCTTGATGAGGGAAGATTTTCCGCATCCTGATGAACCGACAATGGCCAGGAACCTTGTTTGAAATAATTTTTCAATCAGCTCCCTGACCTGAATTTCCCGTCCAAAAAAAAGTTCATCTTCATTGCTTTCGTAACTCCGGATCCCAGGAAAAGGATTGTCGTGAAGTAGAAGTGTTGCCATGGGTATTTGGGAAAAATGAAAACAAATTTATGATAATCAACGCAAAAACTTGAAAAAACTTTTTTTTAATAACCACGGAATGACCTGAAAATCTTCTAATTTTACCTCATCATAAACCGGAGCTATGGATGAATTGAAACAAGATTCAGGTAATTTTTCCGAAATTGAGAAACTTCAGGATCAGTTAAAGGAGGTCCGGAAGCAACTATTGGAATGCGAGAAAATGGCAACACTTGGCCAACTTACAGCCGGAATTGCGCATGAAATCAAAAACCCTCTCAATTTTATCAAGAATTTTTCTGAGCTAACACTCGATCTGGTCAAGGAATTCAGCGAAGAAATAGGAAAACTTGTCAATTCCATTGATCCGAAGGATGCAGATTATCTGAATTCAATCCTCACGGACATGAGTAGCAATATTCAGAAAATCAGTGAACATGGAAAACGTGCCGAAAGCATCATTCGCGGAATGCTTCTGTATGCCCATGGTAAAGAGGGAGAGCGTGTTCCATCTGACATCAACAGCATGTTGTCGGAATATGTTACTTTGGCATACCATGGTCTGAGGGCATCAGATAATACATTCAATATCAAAATTGATCAGGATCATGATCCTTCCATCCCACTGGTCGAAATCGTGCCGCAGGATATTGGACGTGTATTTTTAAACCTGATAAATAATGCCTGTTATTCTACGAACCAGAAGAAGAAAGCACAACCCGATAACTATACTCCATTGCTCAGGACCACTACCAAAGACCTGGGGGAACAGGTTGAAATCAGGATTTATGATAACGGTGGTGGTATTCCATCTTCCATTACGGAAAAAATCTTTAATCCATACTTTACAACAAAACCAGCAGGATCCGGAACAGGTTTGGGGTTATCAATCAGTTATGATATCATTGTGAAACAACATCGTGGTGAACTGAGGGTCGAAACGATTGAAGGCGAATACGCCGAATTTATTATCAGAATTCCAAAACACTAAATTGTATGAGTAACAATCAGCAAATAAGCATTAAAACGCTCGTGGTTGATGATGAAATTGACCTTGAACCCTTGGTCCGTCAGAAGTTCCGTCGCCAAATCAGAGATGGAATCTATGACTTTATTTTTGCGCACAATGGCCTTGAAGCACTGGCAAAATTAATAGAATATCCGGAAATAGGGATCATCCTTTCAGATATCAATATGCCTGAAATGGATGGATTGACCCTCCTCTCCAAGTTGAAGGAACTGAAAAATCCCGGTTTGAAAACAGTGATAGTTTCGGCATACGGGGATATGGAGAATATACGGACAGCCATGAACAGGGGGGCTTTTGACTTTGTCACAAAACCAGTGAATTTCGAAGATCTTGAAATTACAATAAATAAAACCCTGGAGGAAATATTGCTGATCAGGCAGTCGCAGGAGGAGCATGATCAACTGATTTCAATCAGGCAGGATTTAAATACTGCAAGGGAGATCCAACAGGCCATTCTTCCAAAAATATTTCCGCCTTTTCCAAACAGAACCGATTTTAATATCTATGCTTCTATGGTTGCTGCCAAGGAGGTGGGCGGTGATTTTTATGATTTTTTCATGATCGACACCGACCGGTTGGGTTTTGTAATCGGGGATGTTTCAGGCAAGGGAGTTCCGGCTGCCATTTTTATGGCAGTAAGCAGGACGCTGATCCGGGCAACAGGTCTGAAAGGACTTCCGGCTGATGAATGCATGAATTATGTAAACAACCTGCTTTGCAATGAAAGTGTTTCCTGCATGTTTGTGACCGTCTTTTACGGCATTCTTAACACCGCAACCGGAGAAGTTGAATACGTAAACGGAGGTCACAATCCCCCGTATGTACTTTCGGGTGACGGGATTCACAAAGTCGCCATGACCGGGGGGCCAATCATGGGTTGCATGGAGGATTTCAGTTATCAGTCAAAAAAAGTACAGCTTGCTCCCGGCGACCGGCTTTTCCTTTTTACTGATGGTGTGACCGAAGCCTTCAATACCAGTGACCAGTGTTATGGGGATAACCGTCTTGAAGACTACCTGCGGTCTCACCTTGCCTCTTCCATCGAAGAGGTGGTGAAGGGATCGATGCAGGAGGTGAATACCTTTTCTTCCGGGATGGCACAATCTGATGACATTACTTACCTGGCAGTATCTTTCAATGGCCGCACCTGATCATGATGTCCTTGAACTGAAAGATGGAAATTGTCAGTAAAAAATGGGATATTTTTGACGTTCTCGATCTTCAGGGACGCATTGATGGTTTAACCTCGGCCGGACTTAAACGTGCCATTGACCAATCAGCGATTGAAGGACGCCGCAACCTGGTTCTCGATTTCACCCATGTTTCTTACATGAGCAGCGCCGGCCTGCGCATCATCTTACAAAGCCACAAAGCCCTGAACCAGATCGGGGGAAAGCTTACACTGGTTTCAGTTCCACCGGCCATCATGGAAGTTTTCACCATCAGCGGGATGGCCAATTTTCTCGGAATCCACGATGATTTGAACGATTTGCTGGCAGTAAAACAACCCGAGGTTGATTCCACCGAGATCACGGAAATGACAGTTGACGGGATCACCTTCGTTTGCCGCAGGGGGAATACTCAAAAAGGGAAATTCTTTACCTTCGGATCAGAAGATGGATTGCTGGATTCCTCATACGGCCCTGCTGACACGGTGTGTTATAGACCAGCCGACATGGACTATGGTCTGGGCATGGCGGCACTGGGTGACGACTATTCTGATTATAAATTCCTGTTCGGGGAGGCTATCGTGATCAGTCATCATTTCTTTTCCTACCCGGCGGTTGCCAAGCCGGTTATTGATTACTCCTATTTTTCACCTGAGTCGCAGCATTCCCTGAATTTTTTATATGGTTTTGGTCTCAACGGCCCCTTTGCCCAGGTTCTCCGGTTTGATGCAGGCAATAATCCGTTAAACCTTGATGTACTTCTCAAAACAGCCGGAAAGATTGCTGAGACGAAAACCTTTGGCGTTGTGATCCTGGGGACCAGCGGAGGAATTCATGGCATGCATTTGAAAAAGTCGCCTGTCATTGAAAATCGCCCCGCCACCGGGAATATTTTAGATACTGCCCATTTTACACAATGGATGAACTTTTCAATTGAATCGGAGGAGATCAACAAAACCATCGTGGCTTGCGGCATTGTCGTGAAAAATACCGATGTGACAGATCCCGGGTTAAAAATGCTTCTTCCTGAAAACGGATGCATGCACCTGCATGCTGCCGTGTTTGAAAATGGATTGTGGAGCAATAACATCACCGGGTTTGAGGCCGAGTTGACCAGGGTCGTGAAAGAATTTGACCCGCAGAAGGTTCTTCATCTTTTGCCTGACTCAAAACTGAAAAACGGTTTTATTGCCATTATAAACCTGGAGACCAACTGATGGACCTGTGGATCGGAGCTGTAAACCTTGGCATTCTGTATGCCTTCATGGCCATAGGCACCTTCATTACCTATAAACTATATTCATTTCCAGATATCACCATCGATGGAACCTTTACCACCGGAGCCGCGGTGGCCTCCATCCTGGTCGTTGACGGATGGAACCCGATCCTTGTGCTTCCGGTTGCATTCCTGGTCGGCTCGCTGGCAGGTTTTATTACAGGGTTCATCCATACGCGGTTTAAAATTGAGGGATTGCTCGCAGGCATTCTGGTGATGACGGGCCTGTATTCGGTGAATCTCTATATCATGGGGAAGTCAAATATTCCCCTGCTGAACAGCCCTACCTTTGTATCCCTCCTCTCCCCGCTTAACCCGGGTGTAAGTCCGGAACTTTGGAATTGTTTCTTTCTTGTCCTCTTCATTATGGTGATCTGGATGCTGACCTCCCTGTTTTTGAAAACTGATTTCGGACTCACCATGCGAGCTACCGGGAACAATTCGGTGATGGTTGCAGCACAGGGTGTTTCGGTTAACCGGATGAAAATCTTCGGAATATCGCTGGCCAATGGATTTGTAGGAGTATCGGGAGCTCTGATTGCACAATACCAGGGATTTGCCGATATCGGCATGGGTATCGGGGCCATAATTTTCAGCCTGGCCTCTGTGATCATAGGGGAAGCCATTCTCCGTCACCGCTCCATGTTTGTCAAGGTACTTGGCGTAATTCTGGGATCCATCATCTTCAGGCTGGCTGTGGCCATGGCGCTTCATTTCGGGATGAATCCGAACGATCTGAAGCTCATCACCGCCTTCTTTGTACTGATAACACTGATCGCATCAGGGGCTATGGGATCTGGCTCCAATGGAATGCTGAAGTACGTTCATGAAAAATACATCAGAAACAGAAAAACTTTCCTGACTGTTTTTCTGGTTTTGTTCATTCTTTTTAGCGGGTATCTCATTCTGAAACCAGCCATCCATAGAAGCAAATCGGAAAAGATCGTGAAAATTGGCCTCATCATGGCCAACAACAGCGATATTGTCACAAAAACACGTGATGGTATCATCAATGAACTTGCCAGACTGGGTTATAAAAATGGAAAAAACTGCCTCATTCTTGAACAAAATGCGGAAGGTGATATCCCGACCAACCAGACCATCATTGATCATTATAAGAATGAACAGGTGGATATATATGTCCCGATCTCTACCGCCTCAACTCAGGCAGCACTGAACAAGATCAAAGATAAACCGGTGATCTTTGCCACCGTTGCCAACCCTTTCATGATCGGGGCGGGCACATCACCTATCAACCATCCGCCCAATGTGACCGGGATTTACGGACCGTCGCCTATCAAAGACCTGTTGTCCATATTCCGGCAGATGTATCATGGGAAGGTCCGCATCGGCACCATCTACAACCCGGCCTATCCAAATACGGTTTCCAATTTAAAGGATCTGAAGAGGGCGATCGGTTCTGATAAGGATATTGTGCTTGAAGAGGTTACCATCTCCGGCTCCAATGATGTCTACCAGGCTGCACTTGCACTGGTGAACAAAAACATCAAGGCATTTGTCCTGATCAATGATCTCACGGTATTCAATTCGTTCGAATCGGTGGTCAGGGTATCAAAAAACAGCAAGATCCCGATATTCACCTGTGATGCCGAGCGCCTGAAAGACGGGGCACTTGTTGTTTATGGATTTGAGTATGCTGTCAGCGGCATGCAGGCAGCTCATCTTATTGACCGGATCATCCATGGAGAGAGCCCGGCACAGATCCCGTTTGAGAAGATAAAAATTGTAACCTACGGGGTGAATTATGATGTGGCCAAAGAACTCGGACTTTCAATCCCATTGTCCATCCAAACAGCCTCCGATGCATTCATGAGGAATGGGAAATTAACAAAACCGCCCTTTATCCTCCCTGAGGAAAAACGCGACAACCGGCCAAAACGTGTAGCGCTGTTCCAGATAAACAGCAATTCATGGCTCGACAGGAGTGCCCTCGGGTTTAAGGAAAAAATAGGCAAGGAGGCCAGGCTGAAATCAATGGTGCTGACGATGGATGAGTACAATGCACATGGCGATTACCCGACAGGGGAGGCCATTGCCAAGGATATTGTGGAGAGGGATTACGATTATGTTGTGACCTTTTCGACCCTCGCGCTGCAAATGATGGCCAACAGCAACAAAAAGATCCCCCACATATTTTGTGCTGTGACCGATCCAATCAAAGCCGGCGTTGCTAAAAGTACGACCGAGCATTTTCCGAACCTTACCGGACTGGCTACCCCGCAACCAGTGGAGAAAACAGTCAGCCTGATGCGCGCACTCTTCCCGAAAGCAAAAAAAATAGGGATCATCTGGAATACGAGTGAAGTAAACTCTGAAATATGCACCATAAAGGCCAGGGAGTCTTGCAGGATTCATAACTTCCAGCTGGTTGAACGATCAATCACCTCCCTCAATGATCTGGAGGATGAACTGAATGCGCTGATAAATTCAGGAATTGATATTTTCTTTATTTCGGGGGATGTGATGATCTCGCAGGTGATTCCTGAAATTGCTCAAACCATGCAGAGGAAGGGAATTCCATTTTTTACCAATACCGCGGATGATGTTCATTCAGGAACGTTTCTCAGCCTGGGAGCTGATTATTATGAAGTGGGAGAGAAGGCCGCCACCATTTTTGAGGGGGTACTCATGGGGGCCAATCCAAACGACATCCCGATCGAAACATTTTTGCCTTTATCGATTGGGGTGAATCTGACCCTGGCCAAAAGATTTGGGGTCATACTTCCGGATACCCTGGTAAAGAATGCTAAAATTGTAATCCACTGACCATGATCTGTATTCGTAACCTTCAGAAAATATTTCATGCTGGTTCTCTGGATCAAGTGGTGGCCCTGAAAGGAATCAATGTTGATATCAGGGAACATGAATTCGTAACCATCATCGGTACCAATGGCTCTGGAAAATCAACCCTTTTGAATGCGATAGCCGGGAATATCAGGCCTGACAAGGGAACCATTGAAATTGACGGCAGGGATGTGACAAGGAAAATGGACTTTCAGCGTGCCAGGTACATTTCCAGGGTGTTTCAGAATCCTTACACCGGAACCGCCCCCGGGATGACCATTGCGGAGAACCTTCTGATGGCCTGGTTCCGCGGTAAAAAACACTATCCTGTTATTTCCCTGAAGGGCGCACTGAAGAGTCAGTTTCAGCAGCAGCTGGCATCACTCGACATGCAGATGGAAGACCGGATCGAAAATTTAATGGGAACCCTGTCGGGGGGGCAGCGCCAGGCTATCACCTTGCTGATGGCGGTGCTCCAGACACCTAAAGTGCTCCTGCTGGATGAGCATACGGCTGCCCTTGATCCGAAAACTGCTGCACAGGTCATCCGTTTAACTCAAAAGTTTGTGACAGCCAATAAACTGACCACGGTCATGGTGACCCATTCCATGCAGCATGCATTGGAGTTGGGAACGAGAATCCTGATGATGCACAATGGTCAGATCATCGAAGATATTCATGAGGCGGAAAAGAAACACCTGACCATTGAGGACCTGGTAAATAAATTTGAAGATATCCGGAAAATTGAAAAGCTGACACCTGAGTTGATGGACTCATTGAAAAAACAATATAAGTGATGAAAAAGCTAAAGAGGTTTTTCCCATTGATGATCCTGATTGTTTTACTCAATGGATGTTGCAAGAATAATGAGCCAATCTACCAACCGGTCACAGCCGGCGAGATAAGGATTGGTGCGTTGCTTGCGCTCACGGGGAGCGGCTATTCAACAGGACAGAGTTCACAGGTGTCGCTTGAACTGGCGCAACGTGATATCGCTGGGTACCTGAACCAGCTGGGGATGGACAAAAAGATCACCGTTGAAGTTATTGATACAAAAACTGATACTGCAGAGGCGCTGAAGCAGTTGAAAGTGCTTTACAATAATGGGATCAGGCTGGTGATCGGGCCATACAGCAGCGCCGAAGTGGCAGCAATTAAACCCTTTGCCGATTCACACGGAATCCTGCTCGTGAGCCCGTCGAGTGTTGCCGTTTCACTGGCAATCCCCAACGACAACGTTTTCAGGTTTGTTTCGAGTGATGTGTTGCAGGGGAAAGCAATGACAAAGATGCTTATCGAAGATAAGATAAAGGTCATTGTCCCCTTGGTTCGGGATGATGTGTGGGGAAGAGATTTACTGGCGTCCACCATGAAAGATTTCGTGGCTGCCGGGGGTAAAGTCCATGCTCCCGTGATGTTTTTACCCAAAACGACCAACTTTATCCCTTTGCTTTCAAAGCTGGATTCGAATGTTGCAGCCGAACTAAGTCTGTACGATCCCGGTGAGGTGGCGGGGTACCTGGTCTCACTGTCGGAGGGTTCCTATTTTTTGCATGATGCAGTGGGAAAAGTCAACCTGAACAGGGTGTTTTGGTATGGCAATTCAGGGTTCGCACAGAACGCATCCATGCTTACCGATTCAACAGCCGCTTCCTTTGCCTGCTCCCATGGATTGCCCTGTCCGATTTTCGGACTCGATGATGCTGCAAAAGATAAATGGCAGCCTCTCAGCGATCGCATCCAGGCTCAAACCGGTCATGTGCCCGATTCATATGCATTCACCGCCTATGATGCATTATGGGTTTCGGTTCTCAGTTACCTCAAGGCAGGTGAATCCCCGGATATCGCGTTTTTAAAACTGGTATTCACGCTTGAATCTTCCGGTTATATTGGTGCATCGGGAAATACGACACTTGATGTGAATGGCGATCGAGCCGTCGGAAATTACGATTTCTGGGCGGTGAAACGCGGATCCATGGGATATGCCTGGCAGAAAGTAGCTAAATACAACTCAACAACAGATCAGTTGACCAGGCTGGGAAAATAGATCTCAAGTTCTTTGCGGATGGCTGACCTGATCAGGAAAATCAAATCAAAGGCGCTTGACAAAAAAGATCTTCCCGTCACCTTCCGTGTAAAAATCATTGATCTGTGCCTCTTTTGAGTATCCGATGGAATCGTAAAAATGGCGGGTCGGGGTATATTTTTCCAGGGAAGAGGTTTCGGCGATGACCATGCGGCCTCCCATCTTTTTAATGGCTTTGTGAGTCTCTTCAATCAGCATGTTTCCAATCCCCTTTCCACGGTAGTCGTTATGCGTCGCGATCCAGTAAAGATCAAAACTGCCCTCGGTTGCTTCAATGGGCCCAAAACAGGTGTATGAAACTGTTTTTCCGTCCGATTCGGCGAATATGAAGTGGTAGTCGCTTTTATCGCCAAGGTCAAGGCGATCCTGAACCAGTTCGACGGCAACCGGCACTTCAAAATCATAAAAAAATCCGGAGGAGACAATAATGTCCCTGACAATTTCAATATCTTCCGGACGAACCTCTGAACGAAAAGTGATCATGGTGTTTTTATTTGCTATTGTGTTTATACCCCCATCAGGGAGAATGTTGAATTACCTGATTGCATCCTCAAGTACCCTTGAAATAACTTTATCAAAGGTCAATCCTCTCTTCTTCGAAGCAGCCATGAACCCTCCCGACTCCGACAGGCAGGGATTGAGGTTGATGTCGATCACCAGGGGTACAGATTCTCTGGTCACCCTGAAGTCAATGCGGACATACCCCTTGAATCCCATTTTGATCCAGCATTTTTTACAGATGGCGATCATCTCGTTTTTCAGGGGTTCATCAGCCTTTGATAATCTGAAGCTTCTCCGGGTATGGGTATACTCGAATGATTTGTCGTCCCACTTTGATTTATAGCCCATCATCTTTGGCTTATCATCGGGATAGTCGACGAAGGTCATTTCAGCCAGCGGAAGCACCTCAGGCCCATCCGGGCTGTAAAGGATGGAATTATTAAACTCTCTTCCTTCAATGAATTCCTCAATAAAGTAGTGTTGCAGGCTTTTCTTTTTTATTCCTTGAATGAACCCGGTATCAGATCCCATAAAGACGCAATCCTCATCCAGCTCGAGCGAACCCTCTTCCCAGATAGGCTTAATAATGTATTTCTTATTGGGTTTCAGTTTGTGGCACTCGTCAAGAGAATAGCCTTTGGGGGTTTTAATTCCGATGGCATTCAGTTCCTTCTTCGCAAGATATTTATTGGAACAATGGAACATGGGTATCAGGGGTGATCCGGTATAGGGAATCCTGACGAAGTTGAGGACCGAAGTGGCAAGAAATGCAAATTCTCCTTTATTTCCGATCGTTTCAACCAGGTTGAAAATAATATACGGGTTTCTCTTTTGAATTTGCCGGATCGCTGATTTAAGATTAAGATCCAACTGTAAATAGTCAACATCGTAATTCAGTTTTTTTAATGCACCGGTCACAAGATTTACCTGTTCAATGACATCGGCTTCATCATCCTTTGGCTTTTTTGACAACTTATTGTAAAGGATCAATACTTTTTGTTTCATTCCGGAGGAGTTAATTATTGCAGCCCGTATCTTTTTCTGGCGGAGAGCATGATTTCATGGATAAGTCGCTGAAAATCGTATCCGTGCTTATAGGCAAGTATTGGCAGATCAGAATGGATGTTGTCCAGTCCGGCCAAAGGATTCACCTCAATAAAATTTGGAATGCCGTTCCGGTCAACACGGATGTCGATCCGTCCGCCATCCTTGCAACCTAAAACGCGCCATGTTTTAAGGGCAAGATCGATGCATTTGTCAGCGATCTCTTTTTCGGGAACTTTGTAATCTATTCTATCGTGGTAATTTGATTTAGAATGGTAGGAATAGATGTTATTGGTATCAGCCTTTATATAAAGAATTTCCATGATACCCGCCGGATAGCCCTCGGGGCCGCTGCCCAGCACACCCACGGTGAATTCCCTTCCGGGGAGGTATTCTTCGACCAGCAGTCCCGACGGATACTTTGAAAGCAGATGCAGGCATATGCTGGTCAGTTCCTCCGGAGTGGTGACCTTTGACAAAGCACTGATCCCTTTACCGGTACCCTCTGAATTGGGCTTTACAAACAAAGGATAGGTCAGGTTGACCGATGAACAGTCTTCCATACGTTCAATAATAGCAAAATCGGGGGTGGGTATCCCGTAATCCCTGACTACCCGCTTTGTCATTCCCTTATGCAGGGTCAGCGACAGTACGAGGGTATCAGAGAAGGTATAGGGAATGTTAAAAACATCGAGCAATGCCGGAACCTGGGCCTCACGGCCAATTCCATACATTCCTTCACAAATGTTAAATACCATGTCCCACCGGTCGCCCTTTGAAAGGCGTTCAATTAAATGCCTCACATGGCCAATACGGTCAGTCTGGTATCCGAGATCCTGTAATGTTTGTTCGATTGCCTCGATGGTGCTTTCACGGTCAAATTCCGCTGTTTCCTCTTCGCTGTAGCCCTCCTTCAGGTAATCTGATCGTAAATCGTAGGTTAATCCTAAGGTCATGGGCTATTGAGTAAAATCGGGATATCTGAAAACCTTCTCTTCGTAATTTTTCAACAGGGCATATCCGTCCTCTCTCCCGACAAAGTAATCGGGAAGCAGGGGGATTTTACCGCCGCCACCCGGGGCGTCTACGACATAGGTTGGAACGGCATATCCGCTGGTATGACCGCGTAATCCTTTTATAATTTCAAGACCCTCCGCAATGGTTGTGCGGAAGTGGCCCGATCCGACTACCGGGTCGCATTGATACAGGTAATAGGGGCGGACCCTTATTTTCAGCAACGCGTGCATGAGGTTTTTCATTACCTGTACATCATCATTGATGCCTTTGAGCAATACGGTCTGGCTTCCCAGCGGAATCCCTGCATTGGCTAACCTTTCGCATGCATCTTTCACCTCCATGGTGATCTCATCTGAATGGGCGAAATGGATGCTCATGAACAGCGGATGATATTTCTTCAGCATATTCACCAGGGGCCTGGTGATACGCTGGGGAAGAACGGCTGGTACCTTGGTGCCGATGCGGATGATTTCGACATGGGGGATATTTCGCAAACGTGAAAGCAGGTATTCAACATGGAGGTCAGGCATGGTAAGGGGGTCGCCTCCTGAAACCAGTACATCTCGTACCTCCTTATGCTGCTCAATGTAATTTAACCCCGCCTCCCACGACTTTACCCCGATATGACATTTGTTCTTTGCAACCATGCGGGTCCGGGTACAGTAACGGCAATAGGTTGAACAAAATCCGGTCACCAGGAAAAGCACCCTGTCGGGGTACCGGTGAACAATATTAGGCACGGGGCTGTCATGTTCTTCCATCAGGGGATCCGACGCTTCTCCCGAATGCAGGAGGAACTCATCAAATACTGGCACAACGCTCTTCCGCAGGGCCTGTTCCGGATTATCGCGGTCGAGGAGGCTGATGTAATAGGGTGAAATACGCAATGGAAGTGACTGGCTATTGGTACCGTCGGGTTTCACCTCATTGTCAGACAGGGTAATATACCTTGACAACTGTTCAATGGAGCGTGCGCTGTTTTTGATCTGCCAATGCCAGTTGTTCCAGTCTTTGACGGTCGCTTCGGGAAAATAGGTTTGTAAGAATTCGAGAGAGCGTTCACTGACGGCCATTTTTTCACGGTCGACGCGCGATTTGAAATATTCGTCTAAAAGGGTTGCTTCGTCAATGAAGGTAGGCTGACTTGGAGGTTCTTCTTCTTCTGATAATTCGGGATGGGGGATAATCAGTTTTTCGTTCGGACTTTTTTCCATTTTATGTGTTGCATGTTTGTACAGTAAATTCAAAGATGGAAACTGCTTGTCTCACCAATATCTGAATGTTTGTAAATCAAGGTATTACGATAAATCATGATAAGCCGGTGTTACAATGAAATTTCCGATGCAAATAGGTGACTTTTTTATGTATTTTTGACAAAGCGAAACGATTTTTTTTCAACAATATTATGTTAATAAACATCTGCTGAATGAAGTTATTCTGTCGTCAGTTTGGTAACGGTCAGCCGGTCGTGATTTTACATGGATTATTTGGCCTTTCGGACAACTGGGTAACCTTTGGACGAAGGTTAAGTGAACACTACCGGGTGCTGATCCCCGATTTGCGAAATCACGGCCAATCGCCGCACAGCAAGGTGTTTGATTTCCCATCACTGGAGGATGATCTTCTGGGATTGGTGGAGGAGTACGGACTGAAGGATATTTTCCTGATCGGGCATTCCCTGGGCGGGAAGACCGCCATGTTTTTCACCCTTCATCATCCAGAAATGGTGAGTAAACTGGTAGTGGCCGACATTTCTTTGCATAAGTCGCCGCCTAACCAGGAGCATCAGTTATTGCTCAATGCCATGCAATCGGTTGATTTCAGTATAGCCACCTCAAGAAGCGACGTTGAGAAGCAATTGCAAACCACGGTAAAAAGTGTAAAACTACGGCAATTCCTGCTGAAAAACGTGTACTGGCGCGACCATAAGTACCTTGATTGGCGGCTGAACCTGAAAGGGATCAATGAAAACCTGCTGTCGGTTTTTGAGGGAGTCAGCGTGGCCGGGGAATATCATAAGCCGGTGTTGTTCATTCGCGGAGGGTTATCCGATTATATCAGGGACGGGGATATTGCTGAACTGAAAAGTAAATTCCCCGGGGCCGAGGTGAAAACCATTGCGAATGCTTCACATTGGATCCACGCTGATGCTCCCGGGGAATTTTTCGGCCTGGTGAAAGATTACCTCGACCGGTGATCAGTACCGGGTAATCTCAATCTTAGAGATTGCAGTCTTCACGGTCAGGTATATTTTATTTTTACCGGTTGAAAAATTGGCCGTCTGATATATTCCTTCTCCTTTTTTGGTGAATCCTTCGAATTCCTTACTGATCATGAATGATTCGGATTTGATCTGGCATCCTGATTCTTTTGGGATTTCAACTTTGATGGAAGAGGCACCTGCATTGAAGGTCATTACGGTCAGCGGGCTCTTGTCACCGATTTTGATATCAATGGAGGAGGCCCCGGCATCAATGGTTGTCGTATCAATTTTATAATCCCTCAGATCCATCAGGATCTCTGCAGCTCCGATGTCAAAGTCGAGATTCCAGGAGGGTTTGTCGTTGAGTTTGATCTCAACTTTGTTCTCATTCACCGAATGGCGGATCCCCGATTTTTCCATTGACAGGTTGATCTTTTTCTTGTTCCCTTCACTGGTTGTTGTCAGCGAGTAATTCCCGATATCTCCTGTTTTGTTGAATGTAAGAAAATCGGAAGTAATCCCTTGCAGATCAAAGTTGCCTGCAGCAGCATCCAAACGCAATTCACCCCTGCCGGTCAGCGAGTCAAAAGGAACACTCAGATTCTGTGGCTGATAATTATAGGTGGTGGTTGTGTCCTCATCATCTTCCCAATCCTTGTCGGAAAAGCCCCGGAAATTATGAAAATGAAACCAGGATGAACGTTCAGATATCCTGTTGAAGAATATGACAGTCAGTGCCAGGACGACAGCCAGGGCGGCGATTTTTATCCCATCTTTAATAGGAAGGATGGAAATCCCCCACAGGATAAGGATCAAAGGCCACAGGCTCCAGAGGGTGCGAAAACCAAATTCAAGCACCCCAAAATTATTCAGCATAAACAATATCCCGATTGCAATCAGGATAAAAGCCCAAAAGACATGACGGTATTTCATTGGTGCAGGATTTTAGTATTGGTTTGTGTTACGATTTCTTTTGGTGATTGCATTCAGCAGCAATCCCACTCCGATTACAATGAGTATGACGGGCCACAGGTCGCCGAAATTAACCTGCGGAATAAGTTCATCGGCGAGAAAAAGAGACCCCAGCGTGATGAGAACGAGACCTCCGATCAAACTTCCTTTACTCCGTTCTTTGGTTTGTGGTGCCGGTGTTGGTGTGGCATTTGTTTCGGTCGTTAGCGGTTCAGTCGTGTTGCCGGGGTTTTCAGTGGTAGTTTTCTGAGAATCCTGGTTGGGTTGATTCATAGAAGGATTGACCCTCACCGGATTTTCAGGTGTGACGATCCAAAAAACAAGATAGATCAGGAAGCCTCCGCCACCTGCAAGGGTAAGGATGACAAAGGCGAGACGGATGAGCAAAGGGTCCATCACAAAATATTCTGCAAGACCACCGGCCACGCCGGCAAATTTACGGTCTGTGATGCTGCGGTATAGGCGTTTTGGTTCCATTATCTGAAAGATTTGGTTGATTTTGGGGTTTAGACGGTGATTTTTTTGAAAGGTTACAACAGCAGGTCCTGGAAAATTACCCGGCCAGCTCCTGTTTTTTCCGGTATATGCGGGATGAAATGGCCAGGCTCAGCTCAAACAGGGCGTACAATGGAACCGCAACGATCACCTGGCTGAAAATATCAGGGCTGGGGGTGATTACCCCCGCAAGGATCAGGATGCCGATTAGGGTATGTTTCCGGTATTTCTTCAGGTGTTTTGGTGTGATGATGCCAATCTTCGTCAGAAACAGGATCAGGACCGGAAGCTCGAACAACAGACCCATCAGCAGTGTCATCAGGGTGATGGAACTGACGTAGGAAGTCAGCGCGATCTGGTTTGAAACCGCAGAACTAACCACATATCCGCCTAAAAAGTTGATCATCATCGGGGCCACCAGGAAGTAACTGAACAGGACACCCATGATGAATAAAAAGGTGATTACACTCACGGCCCCCCTTGAACTTCTGATCTCCTGTTCATTCAGCCCTGGCTTGACAAACCGCCACAATTCCCAGAGAACATAAGGAAGGGCGATGATCAGTCCGGCTACCAGCGAGATATTCATATGGGAGGTGAACTGCCCGGCAAGGCTGATGTTGATGAGCTGGAATTGTGATGGATCGATGCAAAGGGATGGCAGAGAAAGCCAGTTTCCGAGTTGACAGAAAAGCCGGTAAGTGATGAAATTTTTCGACTTCGGAGCAAGGATAATGTCATCAAACAGCACATCCTTAAAAATAAAGGCGACAATGGCGGTGATCAGGATGGCAATGAGAATTCTCCACAGGGTGCCCCGCAATTCATCAAGGTGTTCCCAAAAGGTCATCTCCTTTTTCTCTTCCGGTTCTGCTGAATAGGATTCTTTCATTCGGTTGCTTTATGAAAGCAAAGGTATGGATAAAAAAAATTTCAGAATGTTTGAATAAAGTATTAAACTTTGTACATTTGAATAAATAATTTTATTATGGCCGAACGTGAAGTGATTCTTGAACAGATGCTCAAGGTATTGAAGGACATCGAAACAAATACGTGTGATAAGCAATTCTTTGCTGATACCAATTTGCTGGAAAAAAAGATTGACCATCTTATCGAACTGCACGAAAAAGAGATCGATCTGCTTAAGGCAATGACCGACGATCGGTGTACCTGCAAAAAGAACAAAAACAGAAAGCCGAAAAAAGAGAAGAAGGTAAAGAAAGAGAAGAAGGAAAAGAAGGCCTGATCATTCACACCTGGCCCCGGCCTTTGAATTCCCCTGTCCGTGGCGGTATTGATGCCGCATGGCGTTGTTTTTCATCGGACATCCATACAAATCCCTGTATAAAGCCGATAATCGTTGTGCCTGTTCCAGGTCACAGACGTTTTTTAATTTTAAATATTGCTTGATGTTTTCCTGCTGAACCTTCTTTTGCATGACAGAAAGTTCATCAGTGAGTTTGTTCAGCATGCTGGTATCAGGCGTTTCCTTTTCCAGTTCATTCAGGATGGCACTTCGGGCATTTTTTATGGAAGCCACGATGGGCCCGGCATTAACCTTGTAATTTTGATTAATGGAGTCCACCTGTGAAGTTTGCTTTGCCGATAATCGCAGTTCACTGCAGAATGAATGAGCCTGTTTCCCATCTGTTGGACAACAGGTGGCAGGGGATGTATTACGGGAAAACAGGAAAAAGCTGACCAGGGCCGAAACATTGATTAAAATCAGGACAATCAGCAGCCAGAATAGGAAACGGTTTTTGTGAAAAAAGTTCATGTTTTTATTTATTTAGATCCAGGACTTTGTCTTCATCTGTAAATTCGGAAATATAGAGATCAGATTTAAGAAACTGAATATGATCTGTTTTGTTTACAAGTTGTGCTGCCTGTGTGTTCCCGGTTCTGGCGGTAAATAAACCGATCAGTATTCCGACCACCAGGGCGATGGCTATAGCGACGGGTTGAATGACACGGACCCAAACCGGGGTATGCATGGCCCGTGAAGGTTCAAATTCTTCTGCGATCCGCTGAAGGATACGTGTCGATGCAAAAGGGGATGATTCGACACCTTTTTCGCACTCGATAAGGTCAGCTACAATGTTGTAACCGGTATTCAGGTTCATGCAGGAATCGCAGGCAATAAGGTGATCTTCGAACGATGTACGAAGCGCTTCAGGCAATGTGCCTTCATGATAAGCGAAAAGATGTTCACTAAAAAATTCACAGTTCATGGTCAGCTTTTTTGGTATTCTGAAAATTGCGGCAGCAAATGCTTTTGAAGGTTCAGCTTTGCCCGGTGGATCAGGGATTCAACAGCCGGCAACCCGACGCCCATGATCTCGGCGATTTGTTTATAGGACTGGTCGTCAAATTTGTTCAGGACAAAAGCGATGCGCTGGTTCTCGGGAAGCCGTCTGATGGCCGCATGCATCAGCTCCCGCTTTTCCTTTTCTTCATAATGATCGCCGGCAACCGATGGTTCAGCCTCCCGAGGGTGTCCTGTTTCAAACGGGTGCCTGATCAGCGATTCAAGTCTCACTGCAATCCCTTTCCTCCGGTTCTTTTTTACCTGGTTCAGTGATTTGTTTACGGTGATCCGGTAAATCCAGGTGGAAAGGGAGGAAGAGTTTTTGAACGATTTCATTGAATGAATGATATCCAGAAAGATTTCCTGTGATAAATCTTCAGCATCCTCCATATTTCCAAGGAAATAAAATGCCGTTTTAATTACCTGTTTCTGATAATAATTTACCAGGTACTGAAAGGCATTGCGATCACGCCGTAGGACTCCTTGAATCAATTCCGGGTCAGTCATTCTTTTTTTTCAAACAGGAATAGCCAGAATTTGCCGGTTAAAGCAAATGCTGGCTCCCTGTTTTGTCAGTATTTATTTTTCTGGTTTGGTGGCTGGCTGAGTACCCTGCATGGTACAGCCATTCTTGTGCTGATGTCCTTGTCCGCAGCCTTGTCCGCTGTTCTGACCCTGGCCGCAGTTACCTTTGCCCTGGGATTTTCCGCATCCCTGTCCGATCCAGTTGCCTTTTCCGCACCCGGAGCCGCTACATTTTCCGGCAGAGCCGCAGTTGTCGCATTTTCCATCCCCGTTTTTGTCTACGAAATTTTTACCCTGGGCTTGGGTACATTTCGCTTCATGATGATCGCAAATGCCATTTGCATTGGCATCAACGAATTTTCCGGGAGCAGCAGTTGCCTGGGTTGTGGTAGATTTAGAGGGGTTGGATGTTGTGGCAACCTGTGAATAGGAGGTGCCGGCAAGGAATAGGACCAAGCCAAATGATAATAAAATTCCGGACACAGTTTTCATAGTTTTTGATTTTTGTTGTTAATGAGGTTGATTTACATTTAGACATCCAAAAAAAGAAAAACTTGCGGTCGGTCGGAAAAATTATTCCTTAGCGATTTATTTTTCTTGTAGTTATCTTCTGATGGAAGCGATGTCAGCAATTGCTTTAATCGCTGCATCAATGTCACTTTCGGTATTAAATGGACCGATGCTAAGTCGCACGGTGCCATGGATTTTATCTGTTCCTATTCCTTCGTGTACCATTGGTGCACATTGTAAACCGGTCCGGCAGGCAATGTTATAATCCACATCCAGGAGTGTTCCAACGTCTCCCGATTCAAAACCCTTTAAATTCAGGCTTAATACCGGATTCTGGTTTTCGATGCTTTCGGCACAGTAAGTGATTACATTTTCAATGTTCTGAACCCCCTTACGCAGCCGGTCCCATAGCATAATCTCCTGGTGATGAAGTTTTTCTATGCCTTGTTCGAGAACCCATTTAACACCGGCATGCAATCCGGCGACCCCGACAAGATTCAGAGTTCCGCACTCCATCCTGTAAGGGAATTCCTCCAGGTGGGTTTTTTGTGCAGAACGTACGCCGGTCCCACCAAATCTTGTCCCGCGGATGGGAACTCCTTCCATGATATAGGAACCACCAATGCCGGTTGGTCCCATAAGGCATTTGTGCCCTGTAAATACCAGTATATCAATCCCCATGTCTTTCATGTCGATGGCAATGGCACCAGCACTCTGGCTGCTATCAACAATAAACAGCACCCCTGCATCCTTGCAGATTTTTCCGATAGCCTTCAGGGGTTGAACAGTTCCAATTACATTGGAACTGTGGTTTACAACCACCATCCGGGTATTTTTACGCAGTGCTTTCTGAAAATCATCTGGATTTACATACCCATGGCTGTCGAAGGGAATATAAGTCAGTTCAACATTGTTGCTTATGCTCATATGATGCAAAGGTCGCAACACCGAATTGTGCTCAAGCGTCGTAGTAATTATATGGTCACCTGGATTGGCTAGGCCCTGAATAACCATATTTAACGAATCGCTGGCGTTATAACTGAAAGTAAGACGGTTTGGATCATCACCGTTAAAAAGTTTCGTAAGCATTTTCCGGGTTTCATGAACCACCTCCTCTGTTGCAATTGCAGCGTCGAATCCCGAGCGTCCAGGGCTGACGCCATGTTCTTTGTAAAAGTTATACATGAAATCATATACCACATCCGGTTTCGGGAATGTTGTTGCTGAATTGTCGAGGTAGATCTGGTTACTCATAAGTTAGAATTAAGCTGGGAAAAAGTATGTTAATTAGTTCTGGTCAAGAATCAGTGCATCGGCAACAATTTCAGCCAGGGTTTTAATTTGTACTCCGAGTTTAAAATGAACATTGATCTGTGTGAGCTGATCAACACAGTTATGACAAGGTGTAACCACGATTTTTGCACCAGTTTTCCTTATCTGGTTCGCCTTAATTTCTGCAACTTTCATCCGGCGTTCATTATATTCACTCATGGCTAGTTGTCCGCCGCCACCACCGCAACAATAATTGTCGATGCCATAGGGTACCATTTCAATAAAACCAGGGACGAACTGATTCAAAACATAGCGTTGTTCATTTACAATGCCCCCGTTGCGGACCAGGTTACAGGGGTCATGCAGGGTAACAATATCTTTGATCTTATCAGGATCCAGACGGATTTTACCATCACGGATATAGTTGGCAATACATTCAACCGAGGTTATTACTTCCCATGGGAAATGTTCTTTCATATAGTTGGGTGCTTCCCACCTGAATGCCAGGGAGCCATGCCCGCATTCGGCCAGCACAAGGGTGTGAGACTGCAGCGCCTCCATCTCTTTCCACAGCCTGCTGCCAATAATACGAGCTTCATCGGTATTTCCTGAGAAAAAGGCATAGTTGGTTATATCATACATCCTTGTCGACAGCGTCCAGCTTTCCCCGGCAGCAAAAAAGATTTTGGCCATGGCGGCGATGGAGAGGGGATAGAACTTAGGTTCCCTGGGGTTCAGGGTGTAAAGGACGCTCTTTCCCGGCTCATCAATCGGGATCAATGCTTTAGGATCTTTAACCTCATCGATCAACTCCTCCTCCATCCATTTTATTGTATCAACAAATTCTTCGGCAGGAATGCTCATATTGTTTCCTGATGACAGTGCAGCTTCAACTGTTGATTGGAGTGTGGCAGGAACCAGGCCCATGTTTGCCAGCATTGTTCTTCCTGTCCTGACCAGGTAGGATATGTCTACACCAATAGAGCAATGTGAAGTGCATCGTCCGCACAGGGTGCAGGCCCCGAATAAAAGATCCACCATCTCCTCTGTAGTTTCTTGATCCAGGTTGCGTGCATTCACCAATGCCGGAAATACTTTTCCGGTAATCGTATAATACCGCCTGTAAATGGAGGAAACAATATCTACTTTGCGGGCAGGGGTAAGGCGCTCATCTTTTGTTACCAGGTAATAAATGCAACTCTCTGCGCACAGACCGCAGTGAACGCAACTATTCAGGTGGGTGATGAGCTTGCTGTCGAGTTGATTCTGGAAAACCGACAGTCCTTTTTTTACAATATCGTCGTTAAATACATCCATCAGGTCATTCAGTTACAAGGTTTTAGGCGGCCATACCCCTCGCCATCCATAAAACAGGCCAAGGTGGTAGCGTGCTGCAAAAAAATAAATGGCATGTTTCAGTTTTCCAACCGGGAAATATAACAGAAGCATGCTGGCCAGGATAAAATAGCCCGGAAGTGCTTCCTGAACTAAAAGAATAAGGCTGGTTGACAGCTGAAACAGTGTGACCAGGATATTAGAAATATAATCGTCGGGACTGGAAAGGTTTCTGAGTTCACTTTTTACTATGCGTTTGATCAGAATTCCGACTCCACAGATACCGGTAAACAGGAAAAACCCAGCTAACAGATAGGCGAGTATACCAGGAAATGTCACCTGAGTCAGAATTAAAAAATAGAGGAAGATCGCCAGGAATGTGCCCAGATGATAAATGATCCCGGCGGCATAGGTAGGCATGTGGAGGAAAGCTGACTCTTTTTTCACCGGACTCATCGCACCCATAAAGGAATATAGAATAGCAGAATTGGTTTTGCCTGCTGCTTTGGCATAGTCGAAGGGTTTTCCCAGACGTATCAGACGGAGCATATGATGCAATGAAAAGGCGAGGCAGATGGCAAGAGAAGCAAGTGCCAGGTAGTGGTACCAGTACATATTATTCGGATAGATTAAACACAACCATCGGGTTTAGGTAGTCCTGCAACCCGGCAGGCGCCACGTGCAGGTCCCAGAGGAAACAATTCGTAAATTTCGCGCAGTTTGACTCCTGTTGACTGGCAAATCACACGGATCATCGGAGCCATCCCTTTCTCCTCCCAGTTACTGCGGATAATTTTTACGATAGCCCAGTGTTTTTCATTCATTTCTTTAATCCCGTCGTAGCGGGCGATGGCTGCGGCGAGTTCTTCGTTCCAGAGGGTGGGATCGGATAAGAAACCATCGCCATCAACTTCAAGGACTCTGCCTTCAATTTCAATTGTTGCCATAGATTAACGATCTGTATAGTTTTGTTGAGATATTTCATTATCAAACCTGTCCATGATTTCATCAATAGACAGGGAAGTATCGGGGAGAACAAAGTCGGGACAAAAATGAAGGATGTTGGTTGTCCTGAAACGCATGCAATTTTTCCAATGCTCTTCTGCCTCAGTACAAAAATCGCTGGTGTATTTGTTACGAAGAGACTCATTTTCAATAAGTCCGGGTTGGCAAATAAGCTGGCAGGAATGATAGTTTGGACAATGCATCCAGATGTTTTTCAGATGTGTTGCCGGCGAAAATAGGAAAAAAAATGATGCCCCCAAAGTAGATTTGCAATAATAATCCTATTTCAGACTGAACCATGATTGAACCTGCAAACCCGCTACAAGCCCTGATTTATGAACAAACTCGTTCGTGTGTTTATTGTAGGAATAATCCTTTGCCCATTTAACATGGTTTCGTTGAATTTGCAGCAAGGAATCTGCTATCATGATCACCTCTTCACCTGTCATGGTCGGATGAAGGGAAACTCTTACCCACCCTGGTTTATCAGAAAGATCACCCTGGTTTATTTTATCGGTAATCACTTTTGATTCTTCATAACTTACGTCAAGGAGAAAATGGCCATAGGTGCCAGCGCAGGCACAGCCTCCCCTGACCTGGATCCCAAAGCGATCGCTGAGCAGGGATACGATCAGGTTATAGTGGATGTTCCGGATATAAAGCGACATGACGCCCAAACGATCTTCGACGCTATCAGCAAGGAGATGCAGGTCGGGCACCTTTCTGAACTCCCTGAAAGCAATTTCCGTTAGTTCCTTCTCCTTTTGATGGATCAGTTTGACTCCCATCTGGTTTTTAAGTTCAATGGCCAGGGCGGTACGTATAGCCTGGAGGAACCCCGGGGTTCCTCCATCTTCACGGACCTCAATGTTATCAATATATTTGTGTTCTCCCCAGGGATTGGTCCAATCGACGGTGCCACCACCTGGTTGATCCGGCACTTTCATCGTATACAGTCTGGAATCGAAAATCAGCACACCGGATGCACCCGGCCCGCCTAAAAATTTATGGGGTGAAAAGAAAATAGCGTCCAGTTTCTCCAGGGGGTCAGCTGGGTGCATGTCAATGTCATCATAGGGTGCAGAGGCGGCAAAATCGATAAAAGCCAGGCCGTTGTGTTTGTGCATCAAGCGAGCCATGGCATAATATGGAGTACGGATACCGGTTACATTGGAACAGGCAGTAAAGGCTCCTATCTTTAATTTCCTGTGCGCATATTTCTTTAATTCGATCTCCAGGTGGTCCAAGTCGACCAGGAGGTCTTTTCCGGGCTCAACAACCACAACATCGGCAACAGTCTCAAACCAGGTTGTGTGATTGGAATGGTGTTCCATGTGGGTTACAAACACAACCGGTTTTTGTGATTCGTCAACAAAAAAACCGTGCGATTCATCCGGACAAGGTTTAAGTCCAAGAATACGCTGAAATTTTACCACTGCTCCCGTCATACCAAACCCGGTTGTGATGATCACATCCTCCGTTTTGGCATTGACATGGGCCTTGATTTTCTGATGGGCAAGGTGGTAAGCCCGGGTCATAAGTTTCCCAACTTCACTAGTCTCGGTATGGGTATTTCCAACAAAAGGACCGATCGATTCTATCATGATTTTCTCGATCGGATGATACAACCTGCCACTCGCAACCCAATCGGCATAGATCATCCTCTTTTTTCCATAAGAAGTATCATAATTACACTCGTTCCCAATGATGTTTTTTCGGAATCGCCCGAAATATTGTTCCAATGTCATGAGTTTTTTTATTTATGGGTTGCCACGGTTATTCCGCCTGCGAAATTACAAAAATCATGTCTCATAATTTTGAATCGACCATGACCAAGATGGAAATTTTTAAGACCTTTGCATTTATGTGAGACTTTGAACGGATTGATAATGCCAGGTGTCTTTCAGGCCCATCTCATACTTAAAGCAGGTGATCAATGTTGATGCACCTCGGTAGTAAAGCAGATTGGGCAGTGGACAAAAAAACCAGAGTTTATGACCAGATACAGCCATGAAAAGATCAATTGCCACGACTGCAAGGTAAAATCCTGTGCAGCAGCAGTTTTAAATTCAAGTGAGATAGATCTTGTTAACGACAACAGCCGTGAAGCCTCCTTCAGGAAGGGCGATATCATCCTGCATGAGGGGTCCATGACCTCCCACATTATTTACCTGAAGTCGGGATTGGTAAAGGAGTATAAGAAGGGGGCAAATGACACGGTCCAGATTTTACAGATCGTAAAGAAATATACATACCTGGGATTGCCTTCTTTGTTTGGAGACCGGATCAATCATTATTCCTATTCTGCCCTCGAAGACATCAAGGTTTGCTATATTGACCTGAATATTTTTAATCAGCTGGTCAGGCAAAACGGCAATTTTGCCTTTGAGATCCTGGTCTCAGTGAGTCGCGACAGCCTCAATAACTTTCACAGGGTGATGAGCCAGTCTCAAAAAAAGACCTATGGACGCGTTGCCGATGCACTTCTGTATTTTTCAAAGATAATTTATGAGTCCACACTGTTCGAGATTCCATTCACCCGGCAGGAATTTGCCGACCTGATTGGTATTTCCAGGGAAAGTGCAACGAGGGTACTTACCAAATTCAAGGAGGAGGGTATTCTCCGGCTTGACGCCCGGACACTGGAAATTTTCAACCCTGAATTGTTGCAGCAGATCAGCAAGAACGGTTAACAGCGAGGCATAAACGAATAAATCCCAACTCCTGCTGACAGAGGATGGGATTTTTCTTTAGATGTTAGGGGAAAACCGGATCAGGTGAAGATGATCTGGGTCTGAAGTCCGCCGCACTTTTCATAGAATTGTCCGACCGTCAACACATCCTTAACGCCTTCCCAAAGATCCTCCTTTTTCAACTTAAACATGTCCATGGCCAGTTTACAGGCGAATACCTCGCCGCCGCCGGCTTCAATCATTTCCAGAAATTCCTTGATGGGCGGAATGTCAAGTTTGTCCATCTGGCTGCGCATCATAGCTGAAACGCCAGCTTCCACACCGGGAATAATACCGAGCAAAGTGGGGAAAGGGAGACCGCCCGGCATACGCATAGCGGGGTTGCCCACAGTTCCTGTGTGCAATGAATTCATGGTTTTCTTTGTGATGGCATCGAGGCCGAAAAAGGTAAAAAACAACTTGGTTTCAATGCCTTCCATAACGGCGCCATTGCCCATCACCAAGGCTGCATAAACATCTTCAATGGTGCCCTTGGCACATATGATACAGACTTTTTTTAAAGGAAATTCTTCGTTTGCCATTTTATCAGTATTAAATTGTGAATGCATTTAGATACATCATCGTTTAAAATCATGCGTTATACACAGGATGCTGGTTTTGGAATGCCGGCTATTTTGGCAGCTTTCTTCATGGGTGCCCCCGGAAACAACCCGTAGAAGCCTTTGATATCAATAATGCCTGAATTTCCCACCGACCTGATGGTCAACGCTTCTCCTTTGGAATATCGCTCACGGAGAAAATCAAGAACGGCAAAATGCTTGTCCGTAAGCTGAATGCCCTCTTCCCTGGCTACCTCAACTGCCAGTTCCTTTGTCCATTGAGCAGAATTTGTAAAATAACCCTCTTCATTTACGTCGACGGTTACACCTGCAATAATTTTCTGTGCCATGTGAAATGAGTTTAGATTTACGATTTACGATATATTTACTCCATTACTCCATTACTTCATTACTCCATTACTCCATTACTTTGTCACCTTGTCACCTTGTTACCCTGTCACCTTTTATTAATTTCCTCCACAAGCCTCAGCGCATAGGACAAAGATTTACGAACATCAGGTGAGTTCAGTTGTTTTAGCAAGCCAAAAAGAGATTTGTTATCCAGTTTATCATCCATTTTTACTTCAGCGAGGGCTTTGGAGGTGCGACCCAGGGCAGCGATTACATCGGGGTTGGTCAGGTTCCTGACAATCTCAAAATAGCCCAGCTGGTCGAATTCATTCATCTTGTTCACGGCATCCAGTCCCATCTGATGAAGAATCGGTGAAATATCTTTCATGAAATCCTTAGCGCTCTCGAGCATTTCAAGCATTTCATAAAAGGTATCGATGTTCTGCAGGAGTTTGATCAATAACATTGGAACCCCGCTGTGATCCAAATCAACCTGCGATTTATCGAGCATCACCACAGTATGATGGAAGGCATCTTTGGCCACGATACTCAAGTCGGATACCAGATCATCGAATTCTTCGCGGTTCCTTTTCTGCTGCTCAATGCTTTCAAGGATCAGATCCAGTTTCTGGTTGAGTTGGCTGATTTGTTCCTGAATATTGTTTTCTGACATAGCCATACGGATTACATTTTTTTACCAGCCATTGTCATTTTTGAATCAATGGGCATCTCTTTTCCTTTCAGCAGAATATGCCAGTAGATCCATCGGAACAGAAGTTTCCCGTAATGGTTCATGCGGGTTTCCTTCAGCAGTCCGAAGGGTCCGATTCCGGGAAACGGGAAAGAGCCGGGAAGCGGTTCTGTATCGTAGTTGAAGTCGATGAGGGCTCCCTTGCCAAATCCTGTTTCGATATAACAATTGGAATGGCCGTCGAACGATTCGGTGAACGGGCGGTTTTCAATCGCGCACATGAGGTTTTCAGTCAGTACATCGGCCTGGAAATGGACAACCGAGCCTGCTTTGGAGGTTGGAAAGTTACCGGCATCTCCAATCACAAAAATATTGGGAAAAAAATCAGATTGAAGGGTGTGTTTATGTGCCTTGGCAAAATCCATCTCATCACCCAGTCCGCTACGCCCGATCATCGGATCGCCTTTGTGAACGGGAATGGTGACAAGACAATCGAAGGGAATTTCGCGTTCGTCATAAGAAACCAGCATCTTCTTCTCATTGTCAACGCGCTCCAGGTAAAAGTCGGGGATGATGTTGATGTTTTTTTCTTCCAGGAGTGCTCCCAGCACCTTCGATGCCCTGGGTTTTGTGAATGCGCCCGACATGGGTGTGGAAAATGAGATGTTGACCTTGTCACGCACGCCGCGCTCCACGAAATAGGCATCGGCAAACATGACGAATTCGAGCGGGGCAACCGGACATTTGATGGGAACATCGGCGATGTTCAGAACCAGTTCGCCGCCCGGCCAGGTCTTAAAGAACTCTGCCAGCGCCAGCGCTCCTTCGATGGTGTAAAAATCAAAAATATTTTTATGCCAGAGCGGGCCCTTAAGGCCTGGGGTCTCTTCTGGAACGACACGGGTCCCTGTGGCAATGATCAGGAAATCATATTTCAATGAGATCCCGTCCTGTAGCAAAACATGGTTTTGCGAAGCATCGATCCGGTCGATTGACTGGAAGATCACATTGACCCCGAGCGGAAGAAAGCTTGTTTTTGGCTTTACCACATCCTCCCGGGTGTACATGCCAAACGGGATAAACAGAAACCCTGGCTGGTAATAGTGCGTTTTATGCTGATCGATAATGGTGATATCCCATTCATCACGGGCCAGAAGTTTTCTCATCTTATTGGCCATGATGGTTCCACCGGTACCAGCGCCAAGAATTAGAAGTCGTTTCATATTTGGTGAGATATAAGCGCTATTAAGACATGGACAAATATACATATATATAAAATACAATGTATATCTATGTTATAAAATTAACAAAAAAAAAGTTCACAATAAAGAGGGATACGGCTAAGGTATTCACAATCTGTGAATAAAATAACAAGGTTCCCGTGGTTACGGAAATTAAAACGGGGGAGGGAACGGTGAAAACTTAGGGTTTCTTTTCCGTTTGATCCGTGGGAGGAGCTTTTTCTGCTGGCTTTTTCAGTTCTTCTTCCATGCCATCTATGCCATCTTTGAAGCTTTTAACCCCTTTGCCCAAACCCTTCATGAGTTCAGGGATTTTTTTGCCACCAAAAAGGAGCAGGACAACTAAAGCAATCAGCAATAATTCTGTGGTGCCGAGTCCGAAAATTAACAAAATAGCTAAGGTCATGATTCCTGGTTTTAAGATGCAACAGAATGCAAAGATACGAATCTAAATCCAATTATTTTCCTGGAATAAAAAAGATGCAGGAATCACCATAGCTCAGGAACCTGAATCCATTGGAAAGCGCATAACTGTAAGCCTTTTTCCAACTTTCCCCAACCAGGGCAGCCACCAGTAAAAGCAAAGTGCTTTGAGGCATGTGAAAGTTGGTTATCAGTCCCGAAAGGATTTTAAAAGAATAGCCTGGAACAATCATCAATTGGGTCTCCCCCGAATATTCGTCCAGGTGATTTTGCTCAAGATGATGGAGCAGAACCTCCAGCGAATGCTTCACTGGTATGGCATCTGCATGCTCTGGTTGATAAGGATACCACTGTGGTATAACCTCAGGCATTCCTGAACCCTCCCTGATCAATCTGACGCCAAACCAGTAGAGGCTTTCCAGTGTCCGGGCCGAAGTAGTCCCTACGGCGAAGACCGGCCGGTTCAGATTCTTTAACAGACACTCAATGGTTTTTCTCGATACAACCAGTTTTTCATGATGCATCACATGATCCCCGATTTGCTTTGTACTGACCGGGCGAAATGTCCCGATACCAACATGGAGGGTCACCTTTTCACAATCAATTCCTTTCTGCACGATCTTTTCCATCAGGGGGCCGGTAAAATGGAGTCCGGCAGTGGGTGCGGCAACAGAGCCATCATGCGCGGCATAGATGGTCTGGTACCTCTCGTCGTCTGAGGATTCTGTTTGCCTGTGAATGTAAGGGGGCAAGGGGATCAGCCCGGCGAGTTCCAGGATTTCTGCAAATGATTTGGAGGGAGGATCCCAGTGAAAGGCGATCAGGCAATTACCCTCCTCATCGGTGGAAACCCTCTCCACATACAAACGGTTCAAGCTGCCATCATGAATAATCTCATTAACCAGGATTCCGGTCTTCCATCGTTTCAGGTTCCCAACGAGGCATTTCCAGGTTGAAGCGCCCGTTTGATGGAATGCTGCCTGGATTTCCGGACCGGGAGAAACCGGTTCAAGGCAGAAAATCTCAACCCTGGCGCCGGTAGGTGTTGAAAAATAGATCCGAGCCCTGATCACTTTCGTGTCGTTGAAAACAAGAAGGCTGTTTTCGGGCAGGTATTCAGCAACATTGGAGAATATGTCCTCGCTGATATGATCCTGGTGATGGATGAGTAATTTTGAACTATCCCGCTCTTTCAGCGGAAATTGTGCAATCCGGTCTGCAGGCAGGTGATAATTAAAATCGGAAATCCGGATACCGGTAGGATCTGACATCAGGAACTGTTTCGTGCAAAGGTCGGGAAAAAACAGGATGGGTCACTGCTTGCCGGAATTGAAAAAATTGGGTTTGTAGGTCAGCATGATGTAGGCGTACTGAGCCCATTTGCTGGTGCCCGGATTCAACGCGTCAAACCGCTCCATGGTGGATGTGGGCAGGAAAAAACAATAGGCGCCATTCAGTTCCAGGTTTGGAATGGGTTTATAAATGACCATCAGGTCGACCTCCGACCCCAGGCTCTTACCTACCTCCATGAATGGAAGATCACCGGCTTTTTTAACGGTTACAGGTAAATATCCTTGAGCCAGCCCAAACATCCGGTAGGTTGCTTCAATGGATGTTTTACTGCCAAGCAAAAGGGTGGCCCTGCCGTAAAGATCGGTGAGCCCGGCACTGTTGCCGCTGATGACCTGGCTTGAAAACATATCCATGTAACCGTAAAAACCATGGCTTGTGCAATAGAGTGTCGAAAAGGAGGTCGATTTGGTTTTTAATCCGGCAGTGTCAGAATAGTTGTTCCCGCTGAGCCTTTCATATCCCACCAGCAGGGTAAGCGGTTTAAATACTTTATACGATGCATACCCGCCATAAAAACCAGCATTGATTTTCCTTCCATCACTGAAATGGCCCGACTGGTAATAGCCCGCTGCAAACAATTTCAGGTTTCCCGCGGTAAATCCCACGGTTCCACCAAAGGTGAACCTGCCATACAATTGATCCTGGTGGGAGGTGGTCACCGTGGTGGTGGTTACACTGGGCAGCACGGTTGTCCCGATGGTATCGTGATGGTCGTTGGTGACATACAGCGTATCATAACGCGTTGATTTTGTTTTACTCGAGGTGGCAGGCTTCTGAAATACATCAAGAATGGCAATGACACTGAATACCAAACGGTCGTTGAGAAATTTCTTTTGTTCATAGAGGTATCCGAGATATTTGTAATTTTTCAAAGGATAGGAGGCCAGGAAGGAACCTGCCGGCGTCGTATTGTTGATGGCAAACCCGAAATCACCTCTGTAATCCTCCTTATCAGATTCCCATTGTACCACCCCCACATCATGCGTGGCGCCCTTCGGTCCCCAGTTTGAGTTCCCAAACAGCCGTGCATCATCATAAATCAGCTCCATGCGACCGATTTTTATGGCAAATCCTTTGGTAAAACTATACCTGAACCATCCTTCGTAAATATTAATGGTATTCCGGGTGATGGTATCAGATGAATAATTATTCTCACCATACGCATACGCATGCTGAAAAGAGAACCGGGCCATGAACTGATCATTTTTATAATCAAAGATCAGCCTGTTTCGCCCCAGGATGTCAGGATAAGGAGATTGGCTTGAATCCCTTAACTTGGAATAGCCATCGCGATATTCAAGTCTTGGCCTGAATTCGGCGGAGATGGTGAATTGTGCACGGGCACCTCCGGATAGGAATATCAGCAGGCCGGCAAGGAGGATGAATTTGTAAACAGGTTGGTTCATAATCGGTTATAATTGGCTCATTCCATAAAAGGAAGGCAGGGTAAAAGTATGAAAATATCAGCTGTGGATGAGAACAGGCAGGTACAGGATTATTCGATATGGTAATAGTTCATAAAATAATCGGTAATTTTACAGGAAATTCAAAATTATGAATATCAAGCAACACATTCCAAATACCTTGACGACCCTCAACCTGTTAAGCGGGTTGATTTCAATTACGCTGATGTTTAAGGGTGATTATGTTTATGGCTCCCTTTTTATTTTTATTGCCGGCCTGTTTGATTTTTTGGACGGCAATGCGGCCAGGATTCTTAAGGCACACTCGGAATTGGGGAAGCAGCTTGATTCGCTGGCCGATATGGTGTCTTTCGGGGTGGCTCCCGGGATCATGGTATTCCAGATGATATCAGCTCACTGCACCGGCAGCTGTAATTTCCTGGAGCGAATGCAGATAGCCCCCTATTTTGCGATGCTGATCCCCATATGTTCGGCGCTCAGGCTTGCCAAATTCAATATTGACCTGCGGCAGGAGGTGAATTTCATCGGTTTGCCAACGCCGGCCAATGCCATTTTCTTTGCCTCCATCCCGTTGGTGCTTTTTGTTCAGCCACACCTGTTCAGCCTGATCCATCTCGATTTTCTGGTGCAGTTTTTTTCCAATACCCGGATCCTTACCATCCTGGCAGTGTTCTTCTCCTACCTGCTGATCTCGGAGTTCAAGATATTTTCAATGAAGTTTAAATCGCTTGCCTGGAAGGGGAACCAGCTTCGTTATATTTTCCTGATCATATCAGTAATCCTGATTGCGCTGTTTTTTCTCAGCGCAATACCGGTCATCATCATCCTGTATATCCTGATGTCGATCTTTTTCCAGCATTATATCCTCGATTGATGAACCAGGGATCATCGGGTCCTAGCGCAATTCAAAATTCTGGCCGAGGTAGACCTTCCGTACATGCGGGTCGTCGGCGAGTTCCTGTCCGGTGCCGGCCCTGAGAATGGATCCTTCAAAAAGGAGGTAGGAGCGGTCGGTGATCGAAAGTGTTTCGTGCACATTGTGGTCAGTGATCAGCACACCGATATTTTTTTCCTTCAGTTTTGTTACGATGAGCTGGATATCCTCCACAGCAATGGGGTCGATGCCGGCAAATGGTTCGTCGAGCAGGACGAACTTCGGATCCACGGCCAGAGAGCGGGCTATTTCACACCTCCGGCGTTCTCCACCCGACAGGGTGATGCCCTGGCTTTTCCTGACATGCTGCAATCCGAATTCATCCAGTAATTTTTCGAGCCGCTCTTTTTGCAGATCCTTGGTAAGCCCTGTGAATTCCAGGATGGCCCTGATGTTATCCTCCACGCTCAGCTTCCTGAAAATGGATGCCTCCTGCGGCAGGTAACTGATGCCGCGCTGCGCTCTTTTATACATGGGCTCCTTGGTAATGTTCAGGTCGTCGAGAAATACTTCCCCGGCAAGTGGCTTGATGAGACCGACAATGATGTAGAAGGAGGTGGTCTTCCCGGCGCCGTTCGGACCGAGCAACCCAACGATTTCCCCCTGGTTCAGTTCTATGGAAACCTCATTCACCACCGTGCGGTTCCGGTATTTTTTAATGATCTTTTCAGTCCTGAGAATCATGCAGTCATTTTTAATGGGCAGCGGCATTTGCAACACCACAAAATTAAAAAGAAAAGAATAGGGAAACGAATATTCCGAATTTAGAGACGTCGGGATTGCTGTCATCGTGGAGGTGACTCATTCTCCAAATAGCATCGATCCTGATAATTTTAAATATATTTTCAATGCCGGCTCCCGCCTCCCAGTATGGCTGGCTGGCGAACGACCGCAGGTTCCCGGGGAAGAGCGAGTATTGAGCGTTTTTATCACTCAATGTCCCAAACACACCCCTGACATGGGCCACCTCCCTCCATTTCAGCTTGCGGAACAGCGGTATTTTGTTAAACAGCAACCCGTCGAAATGATGTGTATAGGATGCGGTGATCCAGTTGTCGCTCACAAATTCATAGTAATCCATCAGGTTTGATGTATAATCATTATACATAAACGACTGGTTGCCATCATGGATTTTCAACAGGGGGTAGGGTAGGGTTCCCCATATTTTTCCGGCTTCAATGATATATTTCGACCAACCGATGGTTTTAAAGTGGAACCACTCTGAAACATTCAGCACCAGTTTCTGGTATTCATAATCGCTTTTGAACACCTGTGGGATTCCATAGGTAAATGATAACTGAACGATCGGATAGGTTGAACTGATGGTCACCCTTGCAAACTCGGCCGAAATAAATCGTTCACGGAATGCTAGGCGTGTGTCGAGCTGGATCTCAGAGGTGTAAATGGAATTCATGGCCTGAGGATATTCATCCTGGTCGGGAAATACGATGAATTCGGTTGCCCCAAGCGGAAATACCTCCCGGTGGATGAGATGGATACGATTCATGAAACCGGTAAACCATTCGTGTTCGTATGCGACGCGATAATCGCGAACCATGGTGAGCTTGTTGTTGGGGCCGCGGTGAAACAGAGAGGAAAGGATGTTGTCTGTTGAAAATGAATAGGGGCTTGATCCAAGCTGTTCAACATCGTATTTGAATTCGGCTGTAAGGTCTCGCCGCGGATTTTTGCTGACCATATAAATCAGGTTCCCCCCGAATTTAAAGGCCTGGTCAAGAGTGCCATAGGCGAGGTACGCCTCCAATTGTATTTTTTTGCTGAATTTGTTGGAGGTTCTCAGGCCCAGCCTGAATCGGGCGCCCTCCACTCCATTGTAACTGAATAATTTGACATAAGGACCTATTTCGATCAAGCCCCAGGGAAAATATCCTGTGAAAATTCCATAAATAATATTTTCATAAGTTTTGTAGACGGGAACGGCCTTTACCGAGTCGACCATCGTGTAGATACCCTCCTCCTTGGCGCTGAGTTTCTCAGGCCTTTCTGCCTCCCAATAATCCTTCGATTTTTCAGTGGCAACAGGATCGATAAAAACGTCGGTGGGCAGATAAAAGAAACGATTGCTCTCGGGGATGTCGAAACGAAAGTCCTGGTATATGGTGGTACGGTGGCCAAAAAAACCGATGGTTTTCTTTGAATCGTTCAGGATGTTAAAGTCAACGTTCAGCTTGTCCTTGGTGAGCATCCAGAAAAGATCACTTGTCCATTCATACTCCTGCTCCACCTCAAGGTCATTGATAAAGTTGACATTGGCATCATCCGCAATGCGCATGACCAGTTGTTTGACAGCAAAGGAGGTGTCGTTGATCCAGAGGTTTCCGGTAAAGGTAAGCTCCTGCTTCCGCCTGGGTTTGAACATGACATGATAGCACCATTTATTGCCCATATAGGCACTGTCGACCAGGTAAAACTTATAATAATCAATGGCAACATCAGAAATAGGGCTGACAAAGTTCTTCTCAAAGAGCGGGATAAAGTTCTTGTACACATCAACCTGCTCCGACAGATTTCCCAGGAATTGGGAGACGCTGGCATTTTTCAAACCGGAGATAGAAGATGCCTTGATAATCTCTTTCCGTGAACGAGGCAATTTTCGAAAATAGATATCCGACATGGTCTCAGTAATAAACACCGGAAGGTAGGTTTTTCCGTTCATGGTTGAGGTGTCGAGATAGCTCCAAACAAAGTCAAACTGTTTGAGCAGTTTCCTGCTTTTAAATTGATCGGTGATGTTGTTTGCATCCAGTTCGATTTTCGTGTAGGCTTCGTACTGGTATGTTTGAAAAGACTGCAGTGTGTTCTTGTTCTTCTCCCTGATCACTTTTTTAATGATCATTTCAGCCGGGTTGCCGCTGTATTTTATCGTAACCTCAGGCAGGTTCAGGTTTTGGGGATTGAGGACAAAATCGATGGTTTGAAACTGGTTCCGCTGGATTTTTTTCACAACTCTGTTGTATCCGATCAGGAAAGCCTTGATGGAATCCCCCTTAATTTTGAATTCCAGAGCATAGTTGCCATTGAAATCGGTAAGCGTCCCAATGGTGGTCCCGGGGATCACAATATTCGCAAAAGGGATGGCCTCCCCGGATATTGAATCGTGAACGGATCCCATGATTTTTGTCATCTGGGCAGATACACCAGACGGGCATGCCAGAAAGCAGAGAAACAGGATACGGGGGAGGACTATTTTATAAAATGCCTTCACGCAGGATATCGTGAAGGTGAATGACCCCTTTGTACGCTTTTTTGTCGACAACCAGAAGTTGGGTTATGTTATTCTGGCGCATGAGGCTCAGTGCATTTACAACAAGGGTGTCTGAAGCAATCGTTCTGGGCTTCTCCGACATGATATCCCCGGCAGTAAGGTTGCTGATGTCACTGTTTTTTTCAAGCATGCGACGGAGGTCGCCATCGGTGATGATTCCTTTCAGCGTCTTTCCTTTCAGCACGGCGGTGGCCCCCAGGCGGTTCGATGATATCTCAATGATGACCTTTTGAATGCTGTCGTCATCCTGTACCTGCGGTGCACGGTTCCCGGGGTAAAGGTCGCTGACCTTCAGGTAAAGTTGTTTACCGATGGAACCACCGGGATGCAGCCGGGCAAAATCGCTGGAGGTGAAGCCCCGGGCCTCAAGCAGGCATACGGCCAGGGCATCGCCCATGACCATCTGGGCTGTGGTGCTCGAGGTGGGTGCAAGGTTATTGGGACAGGCCTCTTTTGAAACGGTAGTATCAATAACAAGGTCGGCCTGCCGGGCCAGGTACGATTCAGCATTCCCCACCATGGCGATCAGCGAACTACCGTATTCCTTCAGCAGGGGGACCAGTATTTTAATTTCAGGCGTCTCCCCGCTCTTGGAGAGACAAACAACGATATCCTCTTTCCGGATGGTTCCAAGGTCGCCATGAATGGCATCTGCCGCATGTAAGAAACTGGCAGGGGTTCCGGTAGAATTTAATGTTGCAACGATTTTCTGTCCAATAATGGCGCTTTTCCCAATACCAGTAATGATGACACGACCTTTTGAATGGAGGATCAGGTCAACGCAATTTAAAAAGTCCTTGTTTACAAATTTTTCTAAATTTGTTATGGCGTTTGCCTCATCCTTTATAGTATTGATCGCGATCGCTTTTAATGCCTGAAAATTTTTCAACGCACAATTTTTTTATAAAAAACTTGTTTATTCCGTTCGTTTATACTTACATTTGTATATAGGCGCCATCAAGGTGCGAAAAATATTTTACTCTGAACAAAAGTACGAAAATAAATCAAAGTCAACAAATGACGGCCATTAAGGACGAGCATAAGCTACATGAGGTCTTGAAGAAGGTGTTTGGATATGATAGCTTTAAGGGAAATCAGGAGGCCATCATTCGCAGTGTTTTAGCGAATCTTGATACCTTTGTCATCATGCCTACGGGGGGCGGGAAATCGCTGTGTTATCAGCTGCCTGCCATGATGAAACCGGGAACTGCTATTATCGTTTCCCCGCTCATTGCCCTCATGAAAAACCAGGTGGATTCAATCCGGAGTTTCGGTACAGAGAACAACATCGCTCATTTTATGAACTCCTCGCTCAGCAAGCAGGAGATCATGCAGGTTAAACAGGATATCGTTGACGGGAAGACCAAGATGTTGTATGTGGCCCCTGAGACGATCACGAAAGAGGAGAACATCGAATTCCTTCAGAATATCCAGATCTCATTTTATGCCATTGATGAGGCACACTGCATTTCGGAATGGGGCCATGATTTCAGGCCTGAATACCGCCGGCTCAGGCCAATCATTGAGGCCATCGGGCAGAAGGTACCTGTGATCGCCCTTACAGCTACAGCCACCCCCAAGGTTCAGCAGGACATCCAGAAGAATCTTAACATGATGGAGGCCTCCGTGTTCCTCTCCTCCTTCAACAGGTCGAACCTCTATTATGAAGTTCGGGCAAAAACTAAAAATGTAACCAAGGACATCATCAAGTACATCAAGGGACATGCCGGTAAATCGGGCATTGTCTATTGCCTCAGCCGCAAGAAGGTTGAAGAGCTTTCGGAGAGTTTCGTGGTAAACGGCATCAAGGCTCTGCCTTACCATGCCGGACTTGATGCAACGACCCGTCGCCAGAACCAGGATAAATTCCTGATGGAGGAGGTGGATGTGATCGTGGCCACCATTGCTTTTGGAATGGGAATCGACAAACCGGATGTCAGGTTTGTGATCCATTACGACATGCCGAAAAGTCTGGAAGGCTATTACCAGGAAACCGGACGTAGCGGTCGCGATGACGGAGAAGGAAACTGCATTGCATTTTACAGCTACGATGATATCCAGAAACTTGAAAAATTCCTGAAGGGAAAAGCAGTTGCAGAGCAGGAGATTGCCAAGCAATTGCTGATGGAGACCGTTTCTTACAGCGAATCCTCCGTTTGCCGGCGCAAACAACTACTTCATTATTTTGGTGAGATCTACACCGAAGATAACTGCCAGAACTGTGACAACTGTATGCATCCAAAGAAAAAATTTGAAGGAAAACAATATGTTCAACTGGTGCTTGAAACGGTGATTGCTGTAAAACAGCAGTTTAAGAATAAGCACATCATCAATATCATATTGGGAAAGAGTGCAGCTACCATCAAATCATACAAGCACAACAAACTTGAAGTATTTGGCAAGGGAGCCGACCATGATGAAAAGTTCTGGAATGCCGTGATAAGGCAAACCCTGATCGAACGCCTGCTTACAAAGGATATTGAAAATTACGGGTTATTGAAGATAAGTCCCGAAGGGATGGAGTTCCTGAAAAATCCTCATTCAATCATGCTGGTTGATGATCATGACTTTGAAAATCCGGAGGAGGAGGAACTTTACGAAGCATTGGGATCTAAAAGCAGCACGGCTGACAAAACCCTGTTTGCCCTTTTAAAGGATCTCAGGAAAGAAATAGCCCGCAAGGAAAAACTCCCGCCTTTCGTAATCTTTCAGGACCCTTCGCTGGAGGATATGGCCATTCAGTACCCGGTGGCCATCGATGAACTTAAACAAATCACCGGGGTTGGTTTGGGAAAAGCACTGAAATATGGCAAACCTTTCCTTGAACTCATCAAAGAGTACGTCGAGGAGAACGAGATCATTCGTCCGATGGACATGGTAGTAAAGTCGGTTGTAAATAAATCGGGTATCAAAGTCTATATTATCCAGAGCATTGATCGTAAGGTGGCGCTTGAAGACATTGCGCTGGCAAAAAATCTGAGTTTTGAAGAGCTTATCAGTGAAATTGAAAGCATTGTGAGTTCCGGAACAAAAATCGATGTAAAATATTACATCGACGAATTTGTTGATCCGTACCACCAGGATGAAATTTTTGAATACTTCCGTAAAGCGGAATCTGATTCCATTGAGGATGCCCTGAAAGAGCTGGGCGAAGATGAATTCTCTGAGGACGAAATACGGCTGATGCGAATTAAATTTATGTCTGAATTAGGAAACTAAACAAACCATTATGCAAGAAGAAAATTTAGAAAAGCCTGAAGCCATTCAGGATGTGAAAGTTCATTACCCGGAAAAGGAAATTGTCAGCAAGGATATACCTCCCCGGCCGCAGTTTTTTGAATTCAATTTCAACACGGTTTTGGGATTGATCCTTTTAGTTGGATTGGTGGTCTTATATGTCCTTTTTCTTTCAAGTCGCAAGTCTCCTGAAGTCTTTGTCCCGCTTGCCGTTCAAAAATCTTCAGGGAAAGCCCTTTCGGTGGTGTTTGTCAACATCGACAGCCTGAATACCAAGTACGAGTATATCAAGATCCTTCGCAGGGATCTTGAAAGCACCGGAAAAAGGTTGCAGACGGAAGTGTTAAATGAACAGGCATCCTTAGAGAAGGAAGCCAATGATTTTCAGCGTCAGATTTCCAGTAATTCGATCCCGGAAGACAAGGCCAAGGTGATCTATGAACAGCTGATGACCAAACAGCAATCGCTGATGCAGAAGAAGGATCGCTATACCCAGCAGATAGCTGAACAGGAAATGAACATGAATCTCAGGCTGATCGACAGTGTCACAACCTTTCTGAAGCGCTTTAACCGGCAGTATAAGTTCGATTACATCATGGGATTTAAAACCGGAGGTGAGATCCTCGTCACCAACGATACCCTTGATATCACCCCGACTGTGGTCGATGCCTTAAACAAAGAATACCAGCAGCGTAAGAAATGAGATTTCTTTCCCTATTCCGGGTAGTGGTGTGCCTCTTCCTGCTGCTTGTCTCCTGCAGTGAAAAAAAAGGGGAGACTGTAAAAGAGGAGGTTATATCTTCCGATTCATTGATTTCACCGGAGAAAATGATTCATATTCTTGCCGATATACATGTAATTGAGGCCGGGCTGGTGGTTGAACGAAATGGTCGTGTCGACTCCAAGGTAACCGCGGCATTGTATTATGAAGGGATTTTTAAAAAATATCACATCAGCCGTAATCGTTACGATGCAAACCTGAAGCATTACAGCCAGAATCCGACGGAAATGGGCAAGATGTATGTAAAGGTCATCCGGGAAATTGAAATCAGGGAGAAGAGTTTCCCGGTAAAAAAATAGTTATTGTTTGGTATAGGTCGCAATGGCCTGGATGAAGGTGGCGCCATTGTCCAATGTGTAATTCCAAAAGATCTTGCTGCCCGACAGGGTCCCTGAACCATTGATTTTCAGCCCTTCCCCGATCACCTGGTCTGGATCCAATGTAATTGATTTTCCTGAAACGACTGCACCGGCCGGAATTCCTGATGCACCTGCATCAGCAAAATTGGAGATAAAAACACCATCGGTTGAGTTGGGATCGGTGGTAATGGTAACCTCATATGACAGCTTTGTCCATGTTTCGCTGACACTCCATTTGCCTAAGAATGCTGTCCTGACATCTGTTGATTCAGGTGTCGTATTGTCCTTGGTACAGCCAGCAAACAGTGCGGTCGTAACCAGGAAAAGAATCGTTAGTTTCAGCGTAATTGATTTCATTTTATTGATTTTATCAGGAACAAAAATGTCAATGGATTGATTCGATAATTCTCTCGGCAAGCCGGCTGGCACCGATCCTGAACAAAGCAGGGTTGAGCCAGTCTTTTCCAAGAACCTGGTTTACCAGCCAGTAATAGTTCAGTGCCTTTTCAGGTTCAGAAATTCCTCCCGCTGGTTTTATGCCGATCTTTTTCCCGGAGGTGCGGTAGTATTCCCTGATCACCAGCAGCATGGTGTACACCGCCTCTTCAGTGGCGGCCGGGGAGATTTTCCCGGTGCTTGTCTTGATAAAATCGGCACCGGCCTCGATCGCAATCTCACTTGCCCTGGCAACGTTTTCCATGGTAACCAGTTCTCCGGTTTCCAGGATGACTTTCAGCGTTTGTTTGCTTGCCACATCACGCATGGCATCCAGTTCACGAAATACGATGTGGTACTCTTTCTCCAGAAAAGTTCCGCGCGAGATCACCACGTCCACCTCGTCGGCTCCTTCATGGATAGCATACCTGATCTCCTCAAGTTTCACCGAAATCGGCATCTGCCCGTGGGGAAAAGCTGCGGCTGTGGTGGCAACTTTAATGGGAGTCCCCTGCAGCGCCTGCTTTGCGGTGGCAATAAACGGCGGATAAATGCAAATGGCTGCAGGGTAGGGAAGCCCCTTTTCCCCGAATGATATCGCCTTTTCGCACAATTTCCTGATTTTTGCGTGGTTATCTGATCCGTCCAGCGAAGTAAAGTCCAGAAAGGAGAAGATATCCCGTAAGGCCGGCTTGCTGTTGGCAATTAAGGGCTTCTGCTCGAGTATTTTCTGCAGATCACCCTGCAAGGTGTCAAACGAAATTCCTGTTTGTAATGAAAATGAAAACATCAAAATGATAGGTTGTTAGAAGCTGAAACTCAGTCCGAGACTTGGCATAAGCGGCATCTGGTCAACACGGGTATAGGATACACGGTCGAAGTAGAAGATGTTCTGCTGATTCAGGGCATTGGTCACGCTCACGTTAATTTCCAGTTTAGTGGTTTTTCCCAGGAAGAAGATCTTTTTTACGTTGAGGTCGAGACGGCTGTAATAGGGCAACCGGCCCTGATCATAATCTCCGTAAAGAATTCCGAGTGAACCATTGGCGGTGGTGTAATCGGTCCCCATGTTTTCAAAGGTGATTTGCTCATAAAAGCCCCCTGTTTGCGTGAAGGGGAAACCGGATCCGAAATTATACCGTGCATCAACCTCCCAGTCTGATTTCTTTCCCCAGGTAAAGGAGGAGACGACGTTCAGATTATGCCTGCGGTCGTAGGGTGGCACATAACTTGCCTTGCCATCGTTCCGGTGGATAAATCCAAGGGAATAGGTCACCCAGAAATGAAGTCTTTTCCAGTCATATTTGACCGAAAAATCAACGCCCTCTGCATCACCCGTTTCCATGGCAAAATCTTTTTTGTAATAGTCGGGGATATTGGCATTCTCAGGGGTATCATCGTACAATTTATTCCGGTTCAGGCTGAACAGCTGGGGATAGTATTTGTAATAACCTTCAACATTCAGCGACAGGTTTTGCATCAGATCCCATTCAAAACCAAAGACCACCTGGTTGCATTTCTGCAACCTGCTGGTCACGGCTTTGCCATCGAATTCAGTTGGCAAACTGCTCGGACTGGTGATAAAGCCATAAAAAAGGTTGACAACATCTTTATCATAGGTTGTGCTGACCAGGTTCTGAGAATACATACCGGCTGCCATTTTCAGCCGGAAATTCTTAAGTATGTTATATTTTATTGCCAGCCGCGGTTCAAGCGAAGCAGCTGAAAGAGAGGCGTAGTACTGGAATCTGAGTCCGGGCTCGATGATGAACTTGCCCGGCATCCATTTGTATTTCACAAACACCGACACTTCAGTTGAGTTCTGGGGATCACCTCCCACCTTCCGGTTGACACTGTTATAAAAATCAAGGGTCGTTTTGTACCCAGCCAGTTCAAGACCATATTTCAACGCATCCCGTCCAAAAAAGTAGGTGAAATTCAACCCGCCGTTAAATCCGGCGATCGAACTCGACCGGGGCGATTGATTTTGAACCTGCATCTCCACATTGTAGGAGGAATAGGCAAAGTTCCCTTCGATCAAAACAGAACTTTTCCCAGGGATGGCCAGGAAATTTAATCCGCCCCCGTATGATTTCCAGTTATAATCGTTGAGGACAGAATAATTCACCTTATCGGAAAAATTGAATCCGAACAAACTTACCTTGCTGCCATTCGGGGCATTGATGGCAATTTTTCCGTAGATATCGAGGTAATTATAGGGGAGGCCGTTCTCGTTTATGTATTTATAAAAAATTTTGCTCGACTCGGCCAGGTAGGAGTTCTTAACCGACAAAAGAAAGGTGGCGCTTGCATCGTCTTCATTCTTTTGCCTGTGAATGGGGCCTTCGAGTAATGCTTTTGCCCCGAATGTGCTGACATCGAACTTGCCGGCCAGGTGGTTTTTATTCCCGTCGCGGGTGGTCACATCCATCACCGAGGAGAGACGCCCGCCATATTCAGCACCAAATCCACCGGTGTAAACATCCACGTTTTTCAATATATCCACATCGAACACTGAAAACAGGCCGATGGAATGAAAGGGATTATAGATGATCATCCCGTCATACAAAACTTTATTCTGAATGGGGGGGCCGCCCCGGATATAAAGCTGACCTCCCTGGTCGCCCGAAAAAATGACGCCGGGAAGGATCTGTAAATATTGGGCCAGGTCGGGTTGACCGCCAATGGTTGGGATGGATTGAATTTCTTTCGGCGTGATTTTGATGATACTGGTCTGGGTCTCCCTGACCTTATCCTGGCGGGCAGCCGATATGCTTATTTCATCAAGTTGTGTAGTTGATTTGGTGAGGTAAAGTTTTTTGGTCTGCAGATCATTGGTTTTGATGGTGATCGGAATTTTCAGGGTATCGAACCCGACATAGGTTACCATCAGGAAATAATCACCGGGAGGGATTTTTGTTATTGCAAAATAGCCGTTGGCATCGGTTGGAGCACCAATGGAGGTCTTGTACAGGTATACGTTGGTGAACAACACAGGCTCACCACCCTCCTGTTCATAAACAAATCCACGGATGGAACCATTTTGAGCAAGGCATTGCTGCCTGGGGAATAAAAATATCAGTACAAGCAGTACAAATGGGAGTAATCCTTGGGTCAACTTCATTTTGGGGGCGTGATTAAATTCAGGTACAGCATGCAAAATTAGTTAAAATCATTGAGTAAAAAAAGATCAAGCCGGGTGATCCTTCAATTCGGAATTAGGAAAATTATCTTACTTTTGTAAAAGTTGAACTCCCTTTAAAAGAAATTATGCAGAAGTTACTGTTGTTGGGTGATGAAGCCATTGCCCAGGCTGCCCTGGATGCCGGACTTTCCGGAATTTATGCCTATCCGGGAACTCCCTCGACCGAGATCACGGAATTTGTTCAGAATTCTAAATTTGCCAGCGAACATAATATCCATTCGAAATGGTCGGCCAATGAAAAGACGGCCATGGAATCGGCGCTGGGGATGTCCTATGCGGGCAAACGGGCCATGGTGTGCATGAAGCATGTTGGATTGAACGTGGCGGCCGATCCCTTTATCAATTCAGCGATAACAGGGACCAATGGCGGACTGATCGTGGTTGCTGCCGATGACCCGTCCATGCACTCCTCTCAGAATGAGCAGGATTCGCGCTTCTTTGGAAAGTTTGCGCTGGTCCCCATTCTTGAGCCTGCCAATCAGCAGGAGGCATATGACATGGTACATTATGGCTTTAACTTTTCCGAAAAGTATAAGATTCCTGTCATGCTTCGCATCACTACCCGCCTGGCTCATTCACGTTCAGGCGTCGCGCGAAAGCCGGAGGTGAAAAATCAAAACGAATTAAAAATGCCGACCGATCTGAGGCAGTTTGTTCTCCTGCCCAGCATTGCAAAAAAACGTTACAAGAACCTGTTAAAAGCGCACTCCACCTTTATAACCGAGTCGGAAGCATCTCCTTTTAACAAATACATTGACGGCCCTGATAAGTCGATGGGCATCATAGTTTGCGGCATTGCCTATAACTATCTCATGGAGAATTTCCCCGACCGCATCGTACCCTACCCGGTTTTAAAGATCGGCCAATACCCTATGCCACGTTCTCTGGTTGAAAAAATAGCCGATGAATGCGAGCAGATCCTTATCCTCGAGGATGGTTATCCCGTTGTTGAGGAGTTGTTAAAAGGGTACCTCGGACGGGGACTAAAGGTGAAAGGCCGCCTTGACGGCACCCTCCCGCACGACGGCGAACTGAACCCAAACCTCGTGGCCGTAGCCCTGGGGAAAGAAGATACGTATGGTCTTCCCGTTCCAGAGCTCGTGGTAGGCCGTCCTCCATCGTTGTGCAGTGGCTGCCCGCATATCGATTCCTATTATGCTTTAAGTGAAACCCTCATTCAATTGTCCAATGGCCGGGTGTTTTCCGATATAGGGTGTTATACCCTGGGAGCGTTGAAACCCTATGAGGCCATTAACTCCTGTGTGGATATGGGCGCCTCGATCACCATGGCCAAGGGGGCGGCCGATGCCGGTTTGATCCCTGCGGTAGCCGTGATCGGTGATTCCACTTTCACCCATTCAGGCATGACCGGGCTGCTGGATGCAGTCAACGGCAAATCGCCCATCACCGTGATGATCCTTGACAATGGTACCACGGCCATGACCGGGGGCCAGGATTCGCCTGCCTTTGGAAAGATCGAAGATATATGCAAGGGACTTGGGGTAGAGGAGTCGCACATCCGCATTCTGAAACCACTGAAAAAGTATCATGCCGAGAATGTGGAGATCATCAAGGAGGAGCTTGCCTATCCTGGGGTATCGGTCATCATTCCGCGTCGTGAATGCATCGTATCCATTGACAAACGCATGAGGGAAAAGTTTAAGAAAAGTAATTCTACTAACTGATGAAGAAAGATATCATTTTAGCTGGTGTTGGCGGGCAGGGAATCATCTCTATCGCCTCCATCATTGGATATGCTGCACTCGACCTGGGCATGTTTCTCAAACAATCGGAGGTCCATGGAATGAGTCAGCGCGGAGGGGATGTCATGTCGAACCTTCGCATCTCGCACAACGAAATTGCTTCTGACCTGATCCCGTTCGGACAGGCAGATATGATCATATCCATAGAGCCGCTCGAGGCGCTGCGCTATCTGCCCTACCTTTCAGGCGAAGGATGGGTGATTACAAACATCCGCCCGTTTAACAACATCACCAATTACCCGGAGATCGGAAAGATCATGGACGAAATTGGAAAAGTCCCCCATCACATTGCACTGGATGCCGATACTACGGCAAAAGAGGCCGGATCGACCAAGGCAACCAACATCGTCATGCTTGGTGCGGCCTCTCCTTTCCTGGGAATTGCCTATGAAAAACTTGAGGATGCCATTCGGTATACCTTCCGCAACAAGGGCGATAGTATCATTGATCTCAATCTGACTGCTTTAAAAGCCGGTCGGGATTTTACAGAAAAGAATAAGTAATATATTCTTCGTACATTTGTACGCTATTTTTTCACAGAAACACAAACAAATGAGGATTTTACAGCGAAAAGCATCCCACTTTACTGAACCACAAAGAGTTGAAAAGATGGGTATTTACCCGTTCTTCAGGATGATTGAATCGGATCAGGACACCGTAGTTACAATGAATGGGAAGAAGGTGCTGATGTTTGGTTCGAACAGCTACCTCGGTCTCACGAATCACCCAAAAATCAAAGAGGCCGCAATCAAGGCCACTGAAAAATACGGAACAGGCTGTGCGGGTTCGCGGTTCCTAAACGGGACACTTGATATTCATGTTGAACTGGAAAACAAACTGGCTGAATTTGTTGGAAAACAGGCATCACTCGTATACAGTACCGGCTTCCAGGTAAACCTTGGTGTCATCCCTACCGTAACGGGTCGCAACGACTATATCCTGATCGATGAACTCGATCATGCCTCGATAATTGAAGCCACCCGGCTCTCTTTTGCCAAAGTGCTCAAGTTCCGCCATAATGATATGCACTCACTGGAGACTGTCCTTAAAAGATGCGAACCTAACCGGATCAAGCTGATCGTGGTGGATGGTGTTTTCAGCATGGATGGAGACATAGCCAAACTTCCTGAAATCGTGAAATTGGCTGAAAAATACGAAGCGACCATCATGGTCGACGATGCCCATTCGATCGGGGTACTGGGGAAACACGGATCAGGTACGGCAAGTCATTTTGGCCTGACCGATAAAATCGACCTGATTATGGGTACTTTTTCAAAGTCACTCGCTGCATTGGGTGGTTTTATTGCCAGTGATTTTGAAACGATCAATTATATCAAGCACCATTCGCGTACCCTGATCTTCAGCGCTTCAGCAACGCCCGCATCAGCGGCTACCGTGCTTGCAGCCCTTGAAATAATTAAAAGTGAACCAGAGCGCATCGATAATCTCTGGAAAGTGACCCATTATGCCATTGATAATTTCAGAAAACTGGGATTCGATATCGGCAACACCGTAACCCCGATCATTCCTTTATATATTCGCGACCAGATCAAAACGCTGACCATCACCCGGATGTTACTGGATGAAGGTGTTTTTGTGAACCCTGTTGTGGCCCCGGCCGTAAACAAGGACGATACATTGATCCGTTTTTCCCTCATGGCGACCCATACGAATGAACAAGTTGATATTGCGTTGGAGAAATTTGAGAAACTGGGGAAGAAGCTCCATATTATCTCAAAATAGAACTGATGACGAAAAATACATCCCTGGAGTTAAAGAAGGTAACCTCAAAAAAGGATCTTAAACGATTCATCGCATTTCAGAACCTGCTTTACAAAGGAAATAAATTCTGGTGTCCGCAGATGCGGATGGATGAAATGAATACTCTGAGCAGGGATAAAAACCCTGCTTTTGATTTTTGTGATGCAGAGTATTGGATTGCGTTCCGTGGGAAGGAGATTGTTGGGCGGGTTGCCGGTATCATCAATCACAAAGCCAATGAACGGTGGAATGAAAAACTGGTGAGGTTTGGCTGGATCGATTTTATCGATGATACAGAAGTCTCTCAATTGCTTATAGATACCGTAAAGGAATGGGGCAAGTCAAAGGGGATGAAAGGCATCCATGGTCCGCTTGGTTTTTCTGACATGGATAATGAAGGGATGCTGATCAAGGGATTTGATGAAATGGCTACCCTGGCCTCCATTTATAACTATCCCTATTATGTGGATCACATGGTAAAGATGGGCTTCGGAAAAGCAGCAGATTGGGTCCAGTATGAATTTGAGATTCCACAGACCATTCCTGAAAAGGTGGACCGCTTGTCTAAGCTCGTTAAGGAAAAATATAACCTTCGTGTGGTCAAGGCTAAAAAAGCAAAGGAGCTGCTTCCCTATGCCCCCAAGATGTTTCGTACGCTGAATGCCGCATTTGATGAACTTTACGGCTATACGGCCCTGACTCAAAAGCAGGTTGATATGTATGTGAAGGCCTATTTTGGCTTCGTACGTCCTGAATTTGTTTCATTTGTGATTGATGAAGCGGATGATGTGGTTGGGTTTGGTGTTTCACTTCCTTCCCTCACAAAAGCACTTCAAAAATGCAACGGGAAGTTGTTCCCGTTCGGGTTCCTTTACATACTGAGGGCCATGAAGAAAAACGACACCATCGACATGTACCTCAACGGCGTTCGCCCCGACTATCACTCGAAAGGAGTCAATGCACTGTATTATAACGAAATGCATAAAGCTTATATCAAATATGGCATAAAAAAGGCTGTTACAAATCCACAGCTTGAAGACAATGCCAAAGCGCTCACCATTTGGAAGAACTTCAATGGAAGGCAGCATTTGACAAGGAGGTGTTGGATAAAACACTTTGAAGAATGACCAATGACCAATTACGATTTTAGACTGAGGGTTAGATGAAGAATATATTGATTACCGGTGCAAGTGGATTCATTGGCAGTTTTTTAGTCGAGGAGGGACTGAAGCAGGGGTTTCAGGTATATGCCGGTATCCGGAAATCAAGCTCACGCGAATATCTCAGGGATCCCCGTATTCAGTTTATCGAATTCGATTTTGAAAACCGAGGGAAGTTAGTTGATACGTTGAATGACTGTAAAAGGAACAAGGTACGGTTTGAATACATCGTTCACAATGCCGGTCTTACCAAGGCCAAAAAGAAGGAAGATTTTTACAATGTCAATTGCCGGAATACCATCCATTTTATTGAGGCCCTGGCAGAGACCGGGATGGTTCCTGAAAAATTTGTCTTTGTCAGCAGTCTTGCCGCTTTCGGGCCGGGAAATCCCGATACAGGCGAACCTGTTCATCTCAACGATAAGCCAATGCCCATTGAGCTGTATGGAAAAAGCAAACTCGATGCTGAAAACTATATCACCTCCCTGAAGGACTTCCCCTGGCTTATTGTCCGTCCGACCGGAGTTTACGGTCCGAAAGAAAAGGATTATTACGTATTTTTTCAGACCATCAACAGGGGAATGGAACCCTATATCGGATTCAAAAAACAGATCCTTACCTTTATCTATGTCCGTGACCTGGTTCGCGTGATCTATCTGGCCCTGGCTTCATCTTTTGTGCATAAGGCATGGTTCGTGTCCGATGGAAAGGAGTACCCCTCTGAGTTATTTGCCGAAATTACCAAGAAGGCGCTGGGAAAAAAAACGATCCGTTTTACCGTCCCCTTGTTTATTGTCAGAGCCATAGCAACGATCGGAGAAAATGTAGCCGGCCTGTGGGGGAGTATCCCTACGCTCAATACCGACAAGTACAATGTACTGAGCAGCACCAACTGGCGGTGCGAGGTTGAACCACTCGAAAAAGATTTTGCATTTAAAGCTGAATATGATCTTGAAAAGGGTGTTGCAGAAACCCTCGCATGGTATAAAAAGGAGGGATGGATCTGACATGAGCACCCTGGAAGTCAGAAAGGTCACCTCGCGACGAGCGTTGAAAAAATTCGTTGAATTTCCCTTCAGCCTTTATAAGCACAACAAATACTGGTGTCCACCGCTTTCATTTGACGAGATAAATACCCTGCGCAAGGATAAGAATCCTGCCTTTAGTTACTGTGAAGCTGAGTACTGGATGGTCTTCCGTGGGAACCAGGCGGTTGGGCGCATTGCCGGGATCATCAACAACAAGGAGCACGAACGCTGGCAAACGCGGCTTGTAAGGTTTGGCTGGATTGATTTCGTGGATGATCCGGAAGTGTCGCGTATTTTGATTGACACGGTTGCCGAATGGGGCAGGAGTAAAGGCATGGTGGGGATCCACGGGCCCCTGGGCTTCACGGATATGGATTTTGAGGGCATGCTGGTCGAGGGATTTGAGGAAATTTCCGGACTTTCAGTTATCTATAACTTTCCCTACTACAATGACCACATGCAGAACCTGGGGTTCAGCAAAGCTGCCGACTGGATCCAGTTTGAGGTCGCCGTTCCTGCTGAAATACCTGATAAGGTTGAACGCATGACACGGATCGTATTGCAGAAGTATGATCTTCACATGCTAAAGCCGCTGAAGGCGAAGGAGGTATTGCCCTATGCCCCGAAGATGTTCTCTATGTACAACAAGGCGTTCTACGATCTGTATGGCTTTACGGCGCTCACTCAGGAACAGATGGATCTCTATACCAAGCAGTATTTTGGATTTATCAGGCCCGAATTTGTCTCCATGATCCTGAATTCCAGCGATGAGGTGGTCGGATTTGGCGTGACCATTCCCAGCCTCTCCTTAGCGTTGCAGAAAGCGAATGGTTCGTTGTTCCCGTTTGGATTCATCCACCTGTTGAAGGCCTTACGAAAAAATGATGTCGTTGACATGTACCTGATCGGAGTTCATCCCGATTACCAGGGAAAGGGTGTTCTAGCACTCATATACCATGAACTGAACAAGGCTTACATTAAGGCAGGAATAAAACTTGCGCGGACGCATCCGCAGCTTGAGGAAAACTTTAAAGCGATCTCCATCTGGAAAAATTATAACAGCCGGGCAAACATCAGGCGGCGATGCTGGAAAAAAGATTTTTGATCCGATCATAAAAAAAAAGAGGGCTTCCGGATGGGAGCCCTCTTTTTTTTTGAGATAAAATTAATTTTTATCAAAGAAGAGTTTTGTGCCAACATTATCTCCTCCAATGGCAGCAGCTGCAGCAGCACGATTGGCTCCATTCAGCGTCTGTTCAGTGGTGGGATAGGATAAGCGCAATGGAAGAACACTTTCGGCAGTTTCAGGAGGAAGGAGAACAGGGAAATCCAACATTCTGTAAGCAGTCCAGCTTTCAAATCCGCGGTTATACAGGGCAATCCATTTCTGGGTGCCGATTTTCTGCTGCCAGGTGCCAGTTGCGGTTGCATAAGCAACTTCAGGCTGGGCAAGGTATGCATCTGCTTCGGCTGATGAGCCGCCCCAAAAATCGATGGAAGCACGGATGCCCTTTTCATAATGTTCTGCAGCGGTTCCGCCAACATTGAATCCACGGGCTGCACCTTCGGCCAGTAAAAATTCAGTTTCGGCCAGGTCAAAAAGATTTCCCGGGAAAGTAGCTTCGGTGAGTGCCGGGTTAACATGGGAAAACTTGGTGAAATCGTTTGATGCACCATAAATGCCGCCAATATAAATATCAACAACAGGCGTGAAATAGAGCGATCTTCTGGGATCATTCAATGCGTTCATGGCATCTACCAGCGTATTGGCAGCCACAAAGTCATTTCTGCCGCTGAGAACCAGGTTTTCATTGACAGGGTTGTTGTTTGGCTGAGAAGGCATATAGCCCATCAAAGCATCGTCATCATTGGAGGTGATCACGTTTGGTGCTGCTGCTTCGGCGGTTGTTTTTGCAAAGGCATTATCAACATCTGAAAGGACCAGGCCCATACGTAATTTAAGGGAGTTGGCAAATTTGTACCAAAGGGTTACATCCCCGCCAAACATGTTATCATTGCCACCAAAACTACCCTGTGACTGATTCATCGTGCCAATGGCTTTGCTCAGACGGTTGATCAGGTCTTTGTAAATGGTAAGACCATCATCGTATTTAGGCAACAAAATGGCCTGATTCAAGGCATCGGTATAGGGAACGTTTCCAAAAGATTCAACCAGTACGCTGTAGGCATAAACGGTCATGATCTCAACAATGGCCAGTTTATTGGTCACAACAGCCGGGTCGTCTCCTGGCAGAGTACCATCTGCATTCAGAACCTTGGCTGATTCTTTTAAATTCATCAGAACGTCACGGTAAAGTATGTTCCAGTGACTTCCGGGAATCGGCCGGGTGGTGATATCATAATTGGCCTCATCAATATAGGTGGTTTCTGTCCATTGCTGAACAAACATACGCCATATGTTGAGGTTAACATTGGGGGTGACCATCTGGTTGGTCATCCTCAGTTGAGCTCCTGTAAACAAAGATTCGCCCGGAACCTTTGTTGGATCTTTAGTGTTGACATTCAAGTCCTGAAGTTTCGTGCAAGAGGAAAACAGCAGGAAGACCAGGAATATTGCAAATATATTTTTCATAATTTTTGTTTTAGAAGGTGAGTTTTAAATTCAAACTAAAATCACGTGTTGAAGGTAAGGATCCTGTCGAATATCCCTGGAGGTTTCCTGCACCGAGTCCTGATTCAGGATCAGCATGTGGCATGTTCTTGAAGATAATCCAAACGTTGGAGGCTACCGCGGTAAGGCTTACTCCTGTGATGAAGGTCTTTTTCAGAATTTCGGATGGTAAGGAATAGGACAAAGAGACCTGACGCAGTTTAACATAGCTGGCATCATAAACAAAGGCTACGTTCGGAAGTCTTGAATAACCGAAAGCGCCGTAGTTTGAAGCAGCTAATCTCGTGGTATTGTTCTTTCCATCAGGATTTACACCCGGGTTGATAAAACCACCGGAGGTTGAAGCATATCCCTTACTGTGGTCAGCCGGGTCAGCCCAAACGATTTTATCCCTGACAGGATTACCAAGGTCGTTCAGATAAGAGGTTTCTTCGTAAAGACCTGTTGCCAGACCATAATACATATCAAGTGAGAAGACGTCGCCACCCATCTGTACATCGATCAAAAATCCGAATGCCCAGTTTTTGTAAGTCAGGGTGTTTAACAAACCACCTTGCCAATCGGGATTTACATTACCGATCACCTGGTCGGATGTTGCCGTTCTCTGATAGGCGCCGTTTGCAGGGTTAACAATTTTTTGTCCGTCAGCTGCATAAACGAAGTCTGTTCCGTAAATTGTACCGTAAGGTTGTCCAACCATCGCATTGATGGTAACACCACCCTGGAAGCTTCCTAACTGCAGGTTATTAACACCTTCCAACAGGCTCACTACTTTATTGTAGTTCTTTGACCAGTTCAAAGTGAGGTCCCATTTAAAGTTTTTGGTTTTCACCGGAGTTGCATGGAGGGCAAGCTCGATCCCTGAGTTCTGGATCTCGCCGGCGTTGATGATCTTGATGTTATAACCAGTACTTGTCGACACCGGAAGTGGGAGGATCTGGTTAATGGTATTGGTCTTGTAGAGAGCCAGGTCAAAACCGAGCCTTCTTCCAAGGAAATACATTTCAAGACCACCTTCAATACTCTTGGTAGTTTCAGGTTTCAGTTCGGGATTTTTCTGGGTTGTAGGATCTGCTGTAGTCAACGTGTTGAATGGTGATAAAACCAGGTAGTTGTCAACAAGCTGGTCAAAACCCGGGCTATTACCTACCATTGCATAGTTCAACCTGAGTTTTCCAAAAGAGAGCCACTTGGCCTCAGGAATTATGTTTGAAAAGATAAAACTACCGGCAACAGAAGGATAATAATATGAGTTATTGTCGGCAGGTAAGGTTGAAGATTGATCTCTCCGGATGGTTGCATCCAGGTAAAGGAAGTTTTTAAATCCCAGGGAAACACTGGCATAAATACCATTCACCCTGACCGAGGAAGCAAGTTCTTTTGAAAGAGGCAATGGGCCAATACTGTTCTGTAATGAATAGAGTTCAGCAACAGCCAAACCACCACTGGTCGAGGAGATCAGACGGCTGTAGTTGGTTTTCCTGATGTTCATCCCCAACACAGCTTTCAGATTAAATGATTTGGACAGATCCTTGTTGAAATTGGCCATCACATCATAGTTGAACTCGCTGAAGTTGATGTCACGTCTCAGGTAGCCAGATCCCTGGTCACTTCTGCCGGCACTGCCGTCAGCTCCGGTTCCGATACCAAAGGTACCGGGAACACTACCAACAGCTCTTCTTTCTTCCTGTTGTTCCGAGTAAGTGTCAACCGAAAAACGACCAAACAGGTTCAACCAGTCGGCAACTTTATAATTGACAGCTGCATTGCCGATAAAACGGTTTCTTGAATCGTTTTCATAGTTCTTAAACCTTGTCCAGTAAGGGTTATCCCAATAAATCGGGTTGGCATCCGAAGGGTCGGCATAGTTCCAGGTCAGGTTCCGCTGGGTAAGATTAAACATGTCTTTTTGTTCTTTGATGTCGACATTGACCTGATACCACTGGCGGAAGGAACCCATGATATTGTCATTGTATCCCGTTGAATTACGGCCTGTTCCCTTGTTAATGGAATAGTTGCCGTATCCTGATACAGTTAAACGATCATTCACATTCCAGGTGGCATTCAAAGCCACGTTGTTTTTTACCAGCTTGCTGTTCGGCATTAAACCGTTCTGGGTAAAGTTGGTATAGGATAACCTGTAATTACCGCCACGGAAAGTATTTTCAATGGAAAGGGTATTTGACCAGGTAACCGGTTTGTCAAAGAAAGTAATAGGACCATTGTCGGCAACTTTCCAGGGTGTGGCTTTCAGATAGTTTGGTGACTGAGGGTCAACGGCATCCCATTGATAAACACTTAAACTCGGGTCGAATTTAGCTCCGTATGAAGCATCTTCTGAAGTAACAACCCATTGGGTCAGCTTGCTTGATTCTGATTTCGGATCTACTGTGATCGTACCGTCATCATTGATATATCTCATATACCAGTAACCACCGGGACCATCATAATAAGCTCCGTAACCTCCACCGTAATCTTTTTGGTAGTGAACCATGGTGCTTTTATCAACAAAACCCACCGTTGCGGCTGTGCTGAAGGTAACACCTGCTCCTTTTCTTGTCTCACCACCGGGAGCCCTGGTTCCTTTTTTGGTTGTGATCATGATAACGCCGTTTGCAGCACGTGATCCGTACAAAGCAGTTGCGGCAGATCCTTTCAGAACGTTGATCGATTCGATATCCTCAGGGTTGATGTCGGAGGCAGCATTACCATAGTCGTAACCTGTTCCGGCCTGTGATTGCGAACGGGTGTTCGTAACGTCATTGTTTACAGGAACCCCATCGATAACAAAAAGTGCCTGATTGTCGCCCGTCAACGATTTGTTCCCTCTTAAAAGAACGTTGGTTGATCCACCGATGTTGGTGGTGGACTTAACCTGCACCCCGGCAATTCTACCAGAAAGGGAATTGACAAAATTGTCAGTTTTTGACATGTTAATCTGATCACCTTTCACCTCCTGGGTTGCATAACCAAGTGACTTCTTCTCACGCGGAATACCAAGAGCCGTTACAACAACTCCTTCGAGTTCCTGCACACTGGGTTGAAGAACAACATTGACCACATTGTCAGTGCCAAGCTTTAATTCCTGGGTAACCATTCCAACATAGGAAACCAGAATGACTTCTTTATCCTTTGGCACAGTGAGGGAGAATTTCCCGTCGATGTCGGTAATTGTTCCGACAGCAGTGCCTTTAACGAGGACAGTAGCACCCGGAATGCCGGTGCCATCATCAGAACTCGTGACCTTGCCCGAAATTGCACGTTGGGCATGGGCAACTTGCAACCCTATGAAAAGCATAAGGGCAAGGAAAATAGTAAATTTTCTCATACAGTTTGATTTTTGTTAGTAAATGGGTTAATAGTCAGTGATGTAATAAAAGAACTTATTATAGGCAGTTTGAATACTGCCTTCCATGGGCTATATATAGGGTTAAAACTTTCCAAATGCAGCGATTTGCTTTGCAATTTTAAACAATACTTTAGTCTAATCCAAAAAAAATTAACAAAAATTTAATATTTAATTAACAATTGTTAACAAGTCCAAAATAATTATTTGCCATAACATGCAAACCAGCCATCATGCGAAATTTACAAAATGCTAATACATTGCGGATTAGTTCAATTTTCTGTAGAAAATTCCAAATGCCAGGATGAACAAAATATAGAGGGCTGTGGCAGAAACTGCAATCTGCGGTTGAAGGGATTGGGCGGCCGCAATGCCAAGGCAAGAGATGGCCAGAAGGTAATATCCCGTTTTCTTCATGTTCCAGATCAGAATACTGCCGGTGAATGCCAGCAGGTGAAGCAGGAACCCGGCAGCGAAGATGAGCCGGACCTGGGAAACAGACCAGGTTTCGGAGGGGATATATTGATTGGTCACCCTGGTGACCCATGCGGACCAGAAAATTCCTGTCAGGAAAAGGATGGAAAGAAGGCCGAAGAAAACCCAGGAGAACAGGCAGAGCAGGGTCAGAAAAAACGGCCTGGAATTTACCGGGCTGTTTTTTGGTGTTTTTATTGGCCGGATTTTATCTTTCATTCGTCAGGACATGTGTTTCAGGTTCATGCTGTACAGCAGGATAAAAAGACCGGAAAAGAGAACATCGGGGATTCCCGGACTAGGATAATGCATAAAGTACATGGGTGCCAGTACCAGCAGGATCTGAAAAATGGTGTATACATGAAATCCTGCTTTTTTCAACCGCATCATCAGGATAGCACCTGCAACCGACCCGGCATAACAAATTCCGGAAACCAGGAAAAAAGCCGGTTTGGCCTCCATGAGCTGTTCGATTCCCGGGATCGTAAATTTTTTGGCAAATTCCTGGGCAATCTGAACAAAGATATCGTAAAATCCGGCGATGACCAGGCTTGAGAACATATTCATCCCGCTGCCGATAAAGGTCAGGATACATAGTACTGTGAGCAGGTTAGGACGTTTGTTGTTGGTTTCGGGGAGCAGGGGCATGGGATTTTCTTCCATGGTCAGGCGTCGAATTTTGATTTATCCCCGGAATACACAGCATTGCCAAATCCGAGGATGGGGATAAAGATAAACCGGAAGAAGAACAAACCCACGGTAAAACCGGTGCTCTTCCCGAAACTTTTTGACAATCCATCCAGGATGATGATGTATATCACCAGGTTTACAACGGGAATAAGCATCAGCAGGAGATACCACCAGGGTTTTCCTGCAATTTTTATCGCGATCAAGTAGTTGTAGATCGGGATAATGGCAGCCCAGCCGGGCTCCCCCGCTTTTTGAAACATATACCAGGCCCCTACGATCTCGATCACGGCAACCATGATACTGAAGATGATGATGGGCACGATCAGGGCCAGTAAAACCGGCCAGAACGAATAAGAATCAAGGATTTCCATAGGATTAAGGTTTAAGTGAATGACCAATTACCAATTACCAATGACCAATTAAGGATAAAATTACGAATTTAGAAGCAAGTCGATTGAAATAAAAAAAATAAACAAATTTAAATCGTCGATTCAGGCCTTAGCTTGTCATTTGTAATTGGTCATTGGTCATTGGTCATTGGTAATTATTCCAAAGATCCCACCATTTTTTCCACCTCATTCAGGATCTCACAGGATTTGACCAATTCCTTCATTTTGTTATGATCGGGATACAACGGACGGTCCACTTCGAGGAAATCGACATGTTTCCTGATCACCTCTTTGGCTTTGGATGTCCCTGCGCCAAATTTATATTCCCTGAAATCAAGGGCCTGGGCCGCAGCCATGAGCTCTATTCCCAGGATCCCGTAAGCGTTGTCGAGAATCTGGAAGTTCTTCAGGGCGGTGTTCATCCCCATCGAGACAAAATCTTCCTGATCGGCGGCGGCCGGGATTGACTGGATCGAGGCGGGGGCCGAAAGGATGCGCTGTTCAACGATCTGCATGTCGGCGGTATACTGACTCAGCATGAGCCCGCTGAACATGCCGGCTCCCTTGGTAAGGAATGCCGGGAGACCGACGCTCAGGGCGGGGTTATTCAGCCGGTTCATCCGGCGTTCGCTCATAACGCTAACCATAGTGATTACGTAACCGGCCATATCCATGGGCACAGAAACGGGCGATCCCTGGAAGTTGGCCCCGGAGAGCTGGAGGTTTTCATCGGGGAAGAAGATCGGGTTATCGCCCACGCCATTCAACTCGATCTCAACCTGCGAACGGGCATAGGCCAGCGCATCATGCGCAGCACCGATCACCTGCGGGGTCGACCGCATGGAATAGGCATCCTGGACTTTGCATTTAACCTTCATTTCAGCGAGGTCGCCGCCACTGACGCATTTCAGAATGGCCGCGGCGCTGCGCACCGCACCTTTGAATCCGCGGATCTCATGAAGCTTCGGGCTGTATGGCCGCATGTTGGCCTTCATTGCTTCAAGCGACATGGAGGCTGCAATTTCAGCTTGCTTCAGCCAGTTATTGGCATCAAACAGGAAAAGCGCGCTCATGGCGGTCAGTACATTCGATCCATTGATGGTGGCAAGTCCGTCACGCGCATGAAGTCCCGGAACCGCGATGCCTGCAGCATCGAGGGCCTCTTTGCCGGTCATCAGTTTCCCCTGGTAATAAGCTTGTCCTTCGCCCATCATGAGCAGGGCGATCTGCGACATGGGGGCCAGGTCGCCGCAAGCGCCGACTGAACCCTTCTGGCAAACCATCGGGGTAACCCCCTTATTCAGCATATCCACCAGGGTCTGGGTGATCTCCAGCCGTGACCCTGAATTGCCATGCGCATGAACGTTGATACGCCCGAGCATCGCGCCGCGCACCCAATCGAGGGGCATCGGGTCTCCGATACCGGCCGCATGATTGTAAATAAGATACTTCTGGAAATCCTTTACCTGGTCGTCATTCAATACCATTTCGGAGAATTCACCGATCCCGGTGTTCACCCCGTACATGATCTCGTGAGCCTGGATTTTACGCTCGAGCATGGCCCGGCATTTATGAATCCGCTCAATGGCAATGGGATCCAGTTCTACTTTTTCGTCGTGGCGGGCAACCCTTACTACATCCTCGATGGTAAGACCAGCGCCTTTTATAATGAGTGTCATATGATTTTTTATTGAGTAAAAGCGTGATTTATTGATGAGAATAAACAACCAAATTTCTGACATGTTTTATTGGTCACATATCATTGGTCATTGGTCAATTCTCCCTCACTCTGCCCCGATGATCATGCTTCTGGCGCTGAGAATAGCCGTTGCCCAGGTTTGCTTTACATTTTTCTTTACCACGTCAGTGTCTTTAGAATCTCACCGGCAGTGCAGGATTTCTGCTCGCCGGTCTGCATGTTTTTAAATGTCAGAAGTCCGGATTCCATCTCATTCCTGCCGGTCAGGATCACAAACGGAATGTTTTTCCGGTTGGCATATTCCATCTGTTTCTTCAGTTTTGCTGATTCGGGATAGATCTCCGAGGGGATCCCTGCCTTCCTGAGGATGGCGAGCAGTTTCAGGCAGTATTTTTCCTCCTCGGGGCCGAAATTAACGAACAATACCCGTGTGGCCGCCTGAATGGCCGCAGGAAACAGGTTCAATTCGTTGAGTACATCATAAATCCGGTCGGCGCCGAAAGAGATCCCCACACCCGACATTCCGGGCAGCCCGAAAATCCCGGTCAGGTCGTCGTAACGTCCGCCGCCGCAAATGCTGCCCATGGCCGCTTCAAGGGCTATCACTTCGATGATGGTGCCGGTGTAATAACTAAGGCCACGGGCCAGCCTGATGTCAAAATCAAATTTATTCTCAAGACCAAGATCTTTAAGGAAAAGCAGAACAGTTTTCATCTCCTCCAGTCCTTTGAGACCGACTTCTGAATCTTTGAAAAAAGCCGTCAGGGTCTCGAACTTTTCCTTGATCTTGCCTTCCAGGGTAAGGATTGGCTGGAGTTTTTCTATGGATCCGTATGAAATACCGCGCTCGATCAGTTCATCCGTTACCTTGTCCATCCCGGTTTTATCCAGTTTATCCATGGCCACCGTGATGTCGGTGAGTTTATCGGGAGCACCGATGGCTTCGGCGATGCCGGCCAGCACCTTCCGGTTGTTGAGGCGGATCAGTACTTTAATGCCCAGTTTTGAAAAGATGGCATCGATAATTTGTGCCAGTTCTACCTCATATAGCAGCGAATTGCTCCCGATCACATCCACATCGCACTGAAAAAATTCACGGTAGCGGCCCTTCTGCGGACGGTCGGCACGCCAAACCGGCTGGATCTGGTATCGTTTGAAAGGAAACACCAGTTCGTTCTGATGTTGTACCACAAAACGGGCAAATGGAACGGTAAGGTCGTACCGGAGACCTTTTTCTGCAATGTGTTTTGTGAGATACTGGAGCCTTGATCCTGTGTCCTGCCTGTTTGTTTGTGAGGCCTCCATTCCGTGCACTGCTTCAGGCAGTCCATCGAGGTAGTTGCCGGAGTTGAGAATTTTGAACAGGAGTTTATCCCCCTCTTCCCCGTATTTGCCCATGAGGGTGGAAAGATTTTCCATCGCCGGTGTCTCAATGGGCTGGTAGCCAAAAATCTGAAATACATTCCGGATAATGTCGAAGATATAATTGCGACGCACCATTTCACCGGTGGTGAAATCGCGGGTCCCTTTTGGAATGGATGGTTTTTGTACGGCCACGTTGATCTGTTTGTGCAAATATAGAAAATTGCAACAGACCATCATCCTTTTTATCGTGACCGTTCCTGTTTTTCAATTTGATCAGGGCTTGGTCATACCTTGGTCATACCTTGGTCATGGCATGTTCGTACTATGTTCAGGCGTTGTTCAGGTGTTGTTCAGGATAAGACGGTTAGGTAATATTGTCTTACATGGTCAATCAAAATTTATAACCCGTGAATTGAATAATCTCAATCTGAATTATTGCAAAGAAAAAACCCATTTTTGAGGAATTTCTGTAGAAAAGGAACTTATAGGTAGTGTCTCAGTTTGAAAATAAACTTCTTGACCGATCAGGCATTTTATTGTATCTTTGTTAATCAAATACCAATCTTATGGCAAAGATAAAGAGACCGAAGGATCCCAATCAAAGGGCAAAAATGATAGTCGACCTGGCTACTGGGGAAATTACAGAATCAGTTAGCTTTAAAAACCCCGCCGCTGTGTCGTTGGGTAGATTAGGTGGTTTAAAAGGCGGAAAGGCCAGGGCAGATAGCCTAACACCCGAGCGGCGCAAAGAGATAGCTATGAATGCGGCTAAGAAGAGGTGGGGAAAATAACTACTTTACATCCTTTAAAAACTCCACCTTTATTTGACTTTCATAAATATCAATCAGTCTGTCAGCCAAAAAAGATAATTCTTTAGAAGTATTTTTATTCTTCGGTGGAACTCCTTTGTGTATTTTCACAATATGCATTTTCATCATTCTGTCCTTGACGAAACGAATTGCTTCCGTATAATCATAATCACCACTTACTAATATTATTTTATCACAACTGTTATTCACGCTAAGTGAAATCATTTTAACCGCCAGTGCGATATCCACCCCCTTCTCCCCTAAATATTTTTGGTTAAACGGATCAACCTTAACCATCCCCTTTTTCACAATTTCAAAATCATGAAATTCGGAACTTAATTCATCATATTTTGTTTCTATATACGCAAATCGCCTAATCTCGTCTTTCAGCCAAGATTCAGCTTTTATTGCATCTTGTTCTATTTGAGTAAGTATGGCGGGTGGAGTTTTTGATTTATCGCTATTGTAATCCGCCAAGTATTCCCGGTAATTAAAATAAACTATGTGTTGCCTAATTCTATAAGCTGTAAATGGATTATCAAGAATTTTTTGCGGCCTGAATAAGTATGTCCTAATTAATTCATCGTCCGGTTGAATTAGCGACATTAATAATTTATCCCAGTTAACATCCTGATCGGAAATTTTCATGTCTTTAAGACAATAAAACAAATTCTGACCATCAATCAAAACAATAACACGTTTCATATTTATTGGATTAAATAAAAAAGCCCTCCTAATGGAGGGCATATGATATCGAAGCCCTTTAGCTTCCGTTGTTTCTCACCAACCTATTTTGGTGCGGTGTTTCATGGCATGAGCCATCTGTTTTTAATTATTGCAAATATAGTGTAAATTTACGTATTGTCAAGAGGGTGAATGTTAAAAATTTGCAAAGATACTACCGAATTGAAGTAAAAATACCGTTTACAATAGGTTTAGTTTTCAACAATCACATGAATGTAAATACTTTTACGACGCTATTTATAATGTTTTTAAATTAATATCATAATGATATTAATGCTTGACAGGTCAAGAATAAAGTATTATATTTGCAGAGTAATTAATCTTTGTAGATATGAACAACCTCCCGTTAAATAAGAAAGTCCAGATTATAAATCTGCTCGTTGAAGGCAATAGCCTTAGATCAGCTTCCAGGATTGTCGGATGCTCCATTAATGCCGTAACCAAATTACTTGTTGATGTGGGCAGAGCCTGCCAGCAGTTCCATAATGAAACAGTGGTTAGTGTTACTTCAAAACAGGTCCAGTGTGACGAGATTTGGAGTTTTGTATATACTAAGCAAAAGAACCTACCAAAGGAAATGGAAAATTATGGTGGAGATGTTTGGACCTGGGTAGGTATTGATTCGGAAACTAAATTAGTTATATCGTGGCTTATTGGTGGTCGGGATGGTGAAACTGCAAAAATATTCATGGACGATATAGCATACAGGTTAAAAAACAGAGTACAGCTAACCACCGATGGATTAAAAGCATATCTGGAAGCTACTGAAAACGCATTTGGGAATAATATTGATTTTGCTCAATTAATAAAGCTGTACGGGGGCGACGGAGGAAATAGTAACGAAAAAAGGTATAGCCCGGTGGAATGTACAGGTACGATAAAAAATATTATTAAAGGCAATCCTGAAGAAAAACATATATCTACAAGCCACATAGAACGGCAGAATTTAACCATGCGAATGAGTATGAGAAGATTTACTCGACTGACAAATGCCTTTTCAAAGAAAATAGAAAATCATTGTTACGCCATTGCCTTGCACTTTGTTTATTATAATTTTTGCAGGATTCATAAAACATTACGGGTAACGCCGGCAATGGAAGCGGGTTTAACAAGGGATATTTTTGAAATTGAGGATATTGTAAAGTTGGCAATGAAATAATTTTGTAATATTGAGTGTTATTCAATATTACCCCCATGCCAGAAAATCAAGATTCCCCCAACGAAAAAAATAATACACAAAAGAATCACAACAACAACCCCAAAAGGACTACGACTAATGAAAAACTCCTTCTCATTCTCCGGGGCGAAATAAAGGAGTATATCGAAAAGCAAAACACACGAAATAAGGAGACATCCGATACTAATCAAAAAATATTTAATGAATTAATAAAAGTAGAAAAAAGATATATTTTGAGCGTTATGGGATAATTATTCAAGTTCTTATTACTCTGTTTACACTTGGAATGCTGATACTCTTTTATGTTTCTATGGAGAATCAAAATATTTCCACCAAACAAGCCCTTGACCGGTCGGATACTTCTAATAAATATACAAGGGCCGCCGACTCTATTGCAAATTTGGGGTATAGACAAAGTAAAAGTGCTGATTCTGCTTCTGATTCTGTTACCAATAGAGCTATTAGGGAAAATATAAAAAACATTAGGACAGAACTTAGGGCTTATTTGTTTTTTAGTTATTTCGCAACTAGGGGAATAAAAAAAAACTCCATTGAATGGGTTGTAGTTACTGTCAATAAGGGGAAAACACCTGCATATAAATCCTCGGTATTTGGAGATTATGCCGTTGGGACAAGAGAACTTGATAGCGTTGCTAAAAACATTTTGAATCAATGGAATCCAAACCTCGTATTGGAAAATATTAAGGGGACTGAAATGGGAGATAGCACTTTCTTTCGTATGGAAAATCCCGGTATGGCTATCGAAAAATTCAAGGGTATTTATGCCGCAAAAGACACTCTTTTTTTTGTAAACTGCATTAAGTATTCCGACGTTTTTAGGGTTGTTCACTATACAAGAAGTTGCCACTATGTTATTGGAGCCGGGGGCAGTAAAATAATAAATACAATTTATAGAAAATATAATGATGCCAATTAGGACCACCTTGGCCCACTTATACTTTGTTTTCATAAAATTTAGGAATTAAAAATGAATGATGGAAATTAATTGAACCAGGGGGCGGGGAACCCTATATTTTCATAAATCATGCCAAAAATGAAATTTTTAAGGCGATTTTCAAACTGAGACACTACCGGCTTTTCTGTCAGCTTATCTGAAGGAAATGTTTGGGATCCTTAAGGCATTTTATCCTCTCAGCCGGCGACCAGCCTGAAACCATTCGGATGGAATATAAAAACCATTTATGCTGAAACAACCTGTGATAGACCCGGAGAGGCAGTTGCCAAAAAAGATGGAGAAAACCATTCTAAAACTGAGCTCTCCCGAATATCTTAGTCCTCATTGGGACCACCTGGCTGATTTCTATTTTCAAAAAAGTGAATTCCTGCATCACCTTCACCGGTATAACCCATGCGCCCAACGTTATTATGAACTCTATCGTGACAACAACCTGGTTGCTGGAACAGTTGTATATACCCTGAAGATTGACATTCTTACCTTTGTAAACATCGCAAGTCCTTTTAAAGCACAAATCATTGGATTACCTGTATCCGTTGCTACTCCTCCTATGATAGGTGATCCCGGAGAGTTTGAATATTTCCTGGCAGAACTTATTAAAATTGAATCCGGACTGATCCTCGGGGTAAATTTCATGGAAGATTACCTCAGAGATAAAGTATTAAATTTGAGAACATTGCCTACAATTGTATTGAAATTGGAAAGTACGGGTATTCCAAGCTATGAAAGATCGCTCAGGCACAGCTACAGGAGAAGGATTCACCGAATCAGGAAAAAATTCTCAAATGTCACGGCGCTCACAACAGATTGTACCGTTTTTACTGAGGAACACTATGCCTTGTACCTGGAAATCATGAAAAAGACCACGACAAAACTGGAAATACTCAGTCTGGATGCATTCAGATATCTTCCTTCAAATTTCCTGCTTACCACTTATTACACTGAAAAGAAGATGTTGTGCTGGCATGTTGTCTGTAAAGATAAGGATGTGCTTTTTTTCTTTTTTGGCGGACTCAACTATACCTTCAGGGACCAATACCATTCATACAACAATAACCTGCTGGGTATTATTTCTGCAGCGGTTGATCATCAATATGGCATCGTGGATTTCGGACAAACTGCCGAAATTGCCAAAACCCGTTTAGGCGGGAATCTGAGCGAAAGAAGAATGTTTGCCTATCACCGGAACCCCGTGTTTTTTTATTTTCTCAGGGTATTTAAAGGTTTATTTAACTATTCGAAACCACCTGAGCATTGTCAGGTTTTTAAGATTGAAAATTGATTCGTTATTAAAATTGGCTCATTGAAAATATTATTTGTCCGGCCGAAACCCTCGCCTTATACCATCGGTTTGCAACATCTGATGATTGTCGAACCGCTGGAGCTGGAAATACTTGCAACGCTTGTTCAGGATGAGCATGAGGTCAGGATTGTCGATATGATTCTTGAAGAGGAGCCGGTGGATGTTTTTATAAAATCATTCGCCCCGGATATTTTGTGTCTGACGGGATATATTACGCACATTCCGGTTATTATTCAATATTGTACGACTGCAAAACTGATGAATAAAAAGATCATTACAGTGGCAGGTGGTGTGCATTTTGAAAAATTTCCTGAAGATATTGACCACGAATCGGTTGATTATCGTATTGTTCGAAATGCTACAAGATCTTTCCCGCAACTTATAGATCATCTGAAGGGGAATTCATCCTTTCCTTCGGGAGCCCTGAGAAAGCATGAGGTGTTAAACGAATCCATGTTGCCGGAGTACGACTTTTTTATTCCGCTGCCCGACAGGGGACTTACTGCAAAGTACCGGAGCAGATACTTTTATGTGTTTCACAACAAAGTGGCTTTAATAAAAACCTCGTTTGGCTGTCCCTACAAATGTAAATTTTGCTTCTGCCGAAGAATAACCGGTGATAAGTATTTTGCACGCCCGCTTAATGATGTCATGGATGAATTGTCCTCCATCAGGGAAAAAGAGATCTATATTGTGGATGATGATTTCCTGGTCAGCCCAAATCGAACCAAAGAATTCATAGGGTTATTAAGAGAACGGGGCATCAGGAAAAAATTTCTGGTTTATGGCAGGGCTGACTTTATCGCGGCAAACCCTGATCTGATAAAGGAATTCAAAGAGGTCGGCCTGAGAACGGTAATTGTAGGTCTCGAATCATTTGAAGATATTGAATTGATCGGTTTTAATAAACAAACCAGTTGCAATACCAACAGGATGGCCATGACCGTTTTGAACAAATACAAGGTAGATTGTTATGCGGCTGTGATTGTTTCACCTTCCTGGAGTGCAGGCGATTTCAGAAAAGCGGGTGATATCATGCTTGCACTGGGAATAAAATTCGTAAATCTTCAGCCGTTAACACCGTTGAAAGGTACCGGTCTGCAAGTGAATGAAGATGATCTTGTGATCGGCAGAAACGACTTTGCAAAATGGGACCTCGCCCATGTGGCCATCCGGCCTGAAAAAATGAGCCTGGAAGATTTTTACAAAAACATCCGTGACCTTTATCTCCGGATTATCCTCCACCCGAAAAACCTTTTGAGTCTTTTAAAGTATCCGCTTCATATGCAAATTAAAATGGCAAAAGGCCTGATAAATGTAAAACGGCAATACAAAAAGAAAATCATGGATGTAACGGAACATGCCTAAGGTCCTGTTGATACAATCATCTCAATATCTTTCTACCGGGGATGTGGTCAGGCAGAAGAAACTTTACCTGCCTGGATTGGTGTTTCCCCTTCTGGCTGCCATGGCGCCGGATAACTGGGAAGTGGAAATTAAACTGGAGGTTATTGAGGAGATCAACTTCGACACCGATGCTGATATTATTGGCATTGGGGCCATGGGACACGCCATTTTCAGGGCATTCGACCTTGCCGGGGAGTTTAAAAAAAGAGGAAAGATTGTTTTCATGGGAGGGTATATGGCTTCGATGGTCCCGGAACTTGCATTGAAATTCGTGGATAGCATTGTTATCGGAGATGCGGAAATTTCTTTCCCGAAGCTGTTGTCAGATTTCGATAAGCTTGGCACGCTTCAAAGGATTTATGATTACCCTGTCGGGGACCTCAACAATTTGCCGCTGCCCCGTTATGAACTGCTTGCTGAAAAGCGAATTGGTGACATGCTGCCTGTGCAGGCAGGACGGGGTTGCAACCATACCTGCAGCTTTTGCTCCATTGCCTGTTTATATAAGGGCCGTCACCTGGCAAGGCCTGTTGATGATGTGATCAGGGACATTGAAAAGATTAAAAGTCTCGGATACCGTAAATTTTATATGATTGATGACAATATTGTGAGCAATCCCGCCTACCTTGAAGAGCTGTGCAGAAAGATACGGCCCCTGAACATGAAGTGGTCGAGCCAGTGTACCATGAACCTGGCCAGAAATGAATCCTTGTTGAAACTGGTCGCCCGATCGGGATGTGAGATACTCAGCCTTGGCATAGAAAGTATTTCGCAGGAAGGGTTGGATAAGCTCAATAAAAAATGGCTGAGGATTGATGATCATCAAAAACTGATGGAAGCTTTCAATAAGGCCGGCATTATGGTAAGCGCCGAAATGATGATCGGCACCGACGGCGATACTGCGGAATCATTGAAGGCAACCTATGATTTCATCAGAAAATGTAAAATTCCCTTGCTGCGCATCTATTTTTTAACACCGGTTCCTGCAACCCAGCTCTATCATGAATATAAAACAGCAGGCCGTTTACTTCATGAGAATTTCGACCATTATACAGCTTCCGAGTGTGTTCATTATCCTGAGAAAATTACCCCGGAAAATCTGACTGTCATGTACCACTGGTTGAACGGGAAAATATTCTCCCTGGGCGGAATAATCTCCCGCACACTGCTGAACAGGCAAATACTGAAGCATCCGATGAACTACCTATTTGCATTCGCCGTAAATCTGCATTACCGCTCCTATGTGAAAAGAGGAGAAACGCCCTTGATCGTTTAATAAGATTGTAACTGAGATCTATCCGTTCGAATATGAAATCAACACAAGCACTTCCTGAAATCCCGACACTCTACCGGCTGCCGTTCACCAAAAACGATAACCCGAACGGGTGGGTCGAGATAACCACCGACTGTAACCTCAAATGCCCGGGATGTTACAGGGGCTGTGACAGGGATGACAATATTCCGGTTCACGAACCCATTGAAAAGGTGAAGGCAAACATCCTTGAGATGAAGCGGCTGCGGAATTGTCAGATCATTTCCCTCAGTGGCGGAGAACCATTTCTCCATCCTGAACTGGGGAACATCATCCGGTTTATCAGGGATAATGGCATGTATCCCTTCGTGCATACCAACGGGGTTCTTTTGACAAAGGAGGGCCTCTCGATGCTCAAAAAGGAGGGGTTGGCCGGACTTATCATCCGGGTCGACTCCTTAAGCCGGCACAGGTCAACATCTGAAGAAAAACTCAATTCCCTCCGAAAGCATTACGGTGAAATGGTTTACGCTGTTGGTGGAATACATCTGACCTTCCTCTGCGTGGTGAACCATGACAATCTGAACGAAATAGGGTCCGTGATAAACTGGTCGGTGGAACATTCAAAACTTGTTGATTTTGTTACCTTTATTCCCATCCGGCAGGTTCTTTTTGATAAAAACGAGCAACTTGATTGCTCGAAATGGGTTTATGCTGAAGATCTGTGCAACCAGGTGCAGACTGTTTTGCCTGATATCAGGTATTCTGCATTCCTGGGAAGCAGACTCGAAGATGACGGAATCAAGTGGCTTCAGTCGTCCTACATTGTCATGAACAAAAAGATTCTCGGCTACACAGGTCCAAAATTTGTCGAATTATTTCAGATGTTCCATCATCTGTTTGCCGGAAAATATGCCTATAAATTCGGCAAGGGCAGAAGTTACCTGAATTTTCTTCAGATTATGTTATTGGGTATTTTCCTTCGGGATTTCAGGGTCATTGCACTTAATTTTCTTAAAGAAATCATCCGGAACCCACTGAATCTGTTCAAACGTTCAACAGTACAGCTGCTCTGTTACATCATTCCACCCGGATTTGTAAACGGGATAAGAGATGAATGCGACGGCTGTCCCGATGCTATGTTATATGAAGGACGGCTTGTCCCTTCCTGTGGCCTGGAGGAATTCAAGCGCCATGGTAAACCACTTGAAAAACAGATAGTTGATTAAGCAATGATCGAAATAGTTGAAGTAAAGTCCAAAAAAGAGCTCAGAAAGTTTATTCAATTTCCCGACTTTTTATACAGGGATGATCCATGTTATATTACGGAGCCCCATGTCTTTCAACAGACCCTGTTCAACCGGAAGAAAAATCCTTTTTTCATGCATTCCAAAGTAGATTTTTTCCTGGCGTATAAAGAAAATCAGGTAGCAGGCCGTATTGCTTTGATTCGTAATAACAACCATATCGCCCATACCGGTGAGCTATGCGGTTTTTTTGGTTTTTTTGAATCAATAGATGATTTTGAGGTTACCGAAGCATTGCTCCACATGGCAGTGAGATGGAACATACAGGAAGGATTAACAACCCTTCGTGGCCCTGAAAATTTCACCACCAATGAATCATGCGGAATGCTTATTTCGGGATTCGACAAAAAGCCTGTTGTGATGATGCCATACAATAAACCCTGGTATAATGATTTTCTGGTCCGGTTTGGTTTTAAAAAAGAGATGGATTTGTCCTCCTACGCATTGGTTGATGACCAGGTTTTATTATCACCCTCCATGGTAAGAATAATAAAACGGATCAGCGATCAACTTTCGGATTCGGATATCACGATCAGAACGATTAACTATAAAAGGCTCGATCATGAAATCATCCCTCTGCTTGGCGTTTACAATGAGGCGAATAAAGACAACTGGGGATTTTTGCCAATGACTGAACAGGAATTCAGAAACATTGCCAGACAGTTCAGGCAATTTGTGCCTGAAAAACTGATACTGATCGTTGAAAAGCAAAAGCAACCAATTGGTTTTTTATTGGCTCTTCCTGATCTGAACCAGGTATTCGGCCACATAAAATCAGGAAAATTAGGACCGGTTGGAATGCTGAAGTTTCTATGGTACAAGCGAAAGATCAACAATGCGCGCATTTTGATCCTGGGCATGCTCGATGAATACAGGAACAAGGGGATCGATTTGTTCCTGTACCAAAAAATAAAGGAAAATTGCATGGCTTTGGGAATGTACCATGGAGAGGCCTGTTATGTGATGGAAAATAACCTGAGGATGAAATCAATTCTCGAAAAAGTGGGAGGGAAATGTGTTAAACAGTACAGAATCTATAAATTAGATACGTTAGCAGACAAAAATACAGAAAGATAGCTTCTTGATCTAGCCTTGCCGGATACCCAGTTTATGCAGGATTTCCCTGAGGTATTCTTCTGCCTTTGCCGATCCCTCTTTTGGTGCCCAGGAAGCGAAATTTTTATCATCGATCGGTCTGTATGGCCCGTCTTTTACTTCATAGGCAACAGTGTCAGGATCGAGGGCGATGATGGTGTGGAAGGTCCTTTCGGGGATTTCCGCACCGAAGTTGCCATCCGATGGGTCCAATACCGTGTGGCCGGTGATATTTCCCAGGTCATCAAACTCGATCACGGCAATTCTTCCACGCAGCGAAAAGAAGATTTCCCGTTTATCCGGATCCGCATGCCTGTGAGGCTGGATATAAGACAACGGCTCCATCGCATTAAGCAGGCGCTGCAGGGTGTCGGAATAATCCTTATGGAAGTTGAAATTTTTGCGCCTGCGGGGCGAGCTCTTCGCCTGAGCAGAAACCTCATTAAGCAAATGACTATCGATAATGATCATTCAATCAGGAAATTTTCATTGGTAATTGGTAATTGGTCATTGGTAATTGGTCATTCGCCTATCCTCTCAACTTCTTATACTTTATCCGATGTGGTGCATCATCTCCCACCCGCTTTTTCTTATTCTCCTCATAATCAGAGTAGGATCCTTCGAAGAAATACATCTGTGAATTTCCTTCGAATGCCAGGATGTGGGTGGCAACCCGATCGAGGAACCAGCGGTCGTGCGAAATGATCACGGCGCATCCTGCAAAATTTTCGAGACCCTCTTCCAGGGCCCTGAGGGTATTTACGTCGATGTCGTTGGTAGGCTCATCCAGGAGCAGTACATTTGCCTCCTCCTTCAAGGTCAGGGCCAGGTGCAGCCGGTTGCGCTCACCACCGGAGAGCACCCCGCATTTTTTTTCCTGGTCAGCGCCGCTGAAATTGAACCGGGCAACATAGGCACGGGCACTCATCGTCCGGCCGCCGATCTGCATATTCTCAGCGCCGCCTGAAATTACCTGGAATACCGTTTTTTCAGGGTCAATAGATGTATGGCTTTGGTCAACATATCCGAGTTTTACAGTATCGCCGACCTTAAAGGTGCCGGCATCTGATTTTTCAACACCCATGATCATACGGAAAAGGGTTGTCTTCCCTGCTCCATTGGGGCCGATTACGCCAACAATTCCGGCCGGGGGCAACGAAAAACTCAATCCCTCGAACAACAGTTTGTCATCAAACGACTTTGAAACCTGGTTGGCTTCAATCACCATCGTGCCGAGGCGTGGTCCATTGGGGATATATAATTCAAGGCGTTCTTCCTTTTCCCTGACATCCTCGTTCATCATCTTTTCGTAAGCATTCAAACGTGCTTTCCCTTTTGCCTGGCGGGCTTTGGGCGACATGCGTACCCAGTCAAGTTCCCGTTCAAGGGTTTTGCGGCGTTTACTTTCGGTCTTCTCTTCCATCGCCAGGCGGTTCGACTTCTGTTCGAGCCAGGAGGTGTAGTTCCCCTGCCATGGGATGCCTTCGCCCCGGTCGAGTTCGAGGATCCATCCTGCCACATTGTCGAGGAAATAGCGGTCGTGGGTGATGGCGATCACGGTTCCTTTGTATTGCTGCAGGTGTAATTCAAGCCATTGAACCGATTCGGCATCGAGGTGGTTGGTCGGCTCATCGAGCAATAGAATGTCGGGCTCCTGTAAGAGAAGGCGGCACAGTGCAACGCGCCGGCGTTCGCCTCCCGAAAGATTTTTTACCGGAGAATCAGGTTCAGGGCAACGGAGCGCGTCCATGGCCCGTTCCAGCTTGCTGTCGAGATCCCAGGCCTCATGCTGATCCAGCTGTTCGGTAAGTTCTCCCTGCCTTTTGATGAGTTTGTCCATTTCGTCATCGCTTAGCGGTTCACCAAACTTATTGTTAACAGCTTCATATTCTTTCAGAAGATTCACCACATCCTGCGCTCCCTCTTCAACGATCTGTCTTACGGTTTTTGTGTCGTCGAACTGCGGATCCTGTTCAAGGTATCCAACGGAATAGCCGGGCGAAAAAACCACTTCACCCAGGAATGACTTCTCAACCCCTGCTATGATCTTCAGGAGGGTCGATTTCCCTGACCCATTTAATCCGATGATGCCGATTTTGGCGCCATAGAAGAAGGAGAGGTAGATGTTCTTCAAAACCTGCTTGTGTGGTGGGAATATCTTGCTGACACCCACCATACTGAATATTATTTTACGATCGTCGGACATTTGTGGAGAATTTTAAAGATGATCCGCAGCTTTCCCCCTGATGAGCCGATCGATTTTACCGGTCTCGGTTTCCCAGGTGAAATTCCGGTGGACAAACTCGTATCCGTTCAGTGCGATTTGCCGGGCTTTTTCAGGATTGTTAAGCAACATCAGGATGTGTGCAGCATACTCTTTTGGCGTTTCAGCCACCAGGATGTCTTCACCGCTGCGGGCATTCAGTGCCTGGAACGCAAGCGGAGAGGTAATACAGGGGATCTGCATCGCCATCGCCTCCAGAAGTTTGTTTTGCAGGCCGGTGCCGATCTGCATGGGGGCAATGAAGATCCGGGCGCTGGAATAGCATTCACGCATATCGGCAACCCATCCGGAAACATCAACAAGTCCCGATTTAAGGACCATCACCCGGAGATGCGGGCTGGCGCCGGCAATAAGCAGGCTGATGTCCGGCTTGTGATGCTGCACTTCGGGCAGGATTTCATTGACCAGGAATTCGGCGCTTTTTATGTTGGGCGGGTAACCCATGTTGCCTGTGAAGACCAGGTCATACTCCTTTTCCCGTTCCATCGGTTTGAAGAAGGTTGTATCCACCCCGTTGGCCACGACTACAATTTTGTTGCGGTCGGGATGGGGAATGAGATCGCGATCGGGTTCTGAAATAATGATCTTGTTGTCAAACGCTTCGAACGCAGCATGTTCGTACCTGAGTAACCGATTGTACTCGATCTTCAGGAATGGTTTCATATAAAAAGGAGAATTTGCAAGTCTGCGTTCCACCCCCTTTGAAAAGACATCCTGGTAATCGAGTGTTTTGGGAATCGGAATTCCCTTTACATATTCGGCAACGCGGATCAACTGGCAAAAAATGTGATCCGGTTTATATTGCTCAATAAGTTTATGGATCTTGGCCGCCGACGATGCATTGTAGAAGTAACCGACCTGCAGGGGTTTATCCGAAAACAATGTCTTAAACAGGTTGAATGCAATGGTTGCCTTGGAGATGGAAATAATGTGAATGGCTTTCACATATTTTTTCAGCACCGGGATAGCATCCTCGTGGAGGGTTCCGTCGTTCAGGGCACATAAAATGATCTCATGGTTTTTCGACAGATGTTTTATCTGATGAAAAGCCCTTAATTTATCTCCTTTTTCAGTGGGATAGGGAACCCGTGGCAGAATAAAAAATAGTCGCATGAAGGTATCTTGCAATAAGCAAAAATATAAAAAACTGCGTTATTCCCCGAGTTGTTGATAAAAAGCCAGCAGTTTTTGAAGCAGATTCTTTGCATGATATGTCGTCTCAACCAGTACCCTGGCCCGTTTCCCGATTTTTTTACATATTTCAGAATCCATGACGCACAGGGAGATCATTTCGAAAAATTCGCAGGGAGCATCTGCAACCAAAATGTTTTCACGGTTGGTGTAGCTGATTCCTTCAGCCCCGATACTGGTGGAAATGATGGTTTTCCCCGCGGCCATGCCCTCAATGATCTTTACCCGGATGCCGCTGCCCGAAAAAAGCGGGACAATCATAATGGCTTTGGAGGCGAGGAAGGCCGGGGCATCTTCCACCTCTCCGAGCACTACCACGTTTGGAATATCCAATGATCGCATCCATCCAGGCATCTCCCGGCCGGCAAGGTAATATTTCAGTTTCGGGAATTGCCTGTGCACATCGGGCCAAACCTGATCAAGAAACCACCGGATGCCATCCTGGTTGGGGATCCAGTTCATCGAACCCAGCGAGAAGAGCGAAGGATATTCCGTTTCACCGTCGTCAATCCGGTACATCTCCGGTTCCAGGCCATAGGGAAGGTCGGTGATTGCAATTTTCGATTTTCGATTTTCGATTTTCGATTTTCGATTTTCAGTTTCCTTTTGATCGAGGCCCGGGAATAATTCCCTGAAAAAAGCAGCATCCGTCGGTGTGATGGCCAAAACCCCATCAACCTTGGCCACGATATTTTGCTCGTATTTTTTGAGTGTCCGGGCCAGGTGCCTGATGTACCATTTCCTGACAGGATTTGCTGCCTCCTCCGATACACGCTGCCAGATGAGGTGCTCTATATTGTGGGCGCGTAATACGATCCTGGCGGCGGAATGCGCTCTTATTGCTTCGATGTAGGGGCACATGAAGAGGGTCTCCAGTTGCACCACATCATATTCGCCTTCAGATAACACATCAATGACCCGTTTCCTGAAAGAAGCTGAATTGAAGCGTTTCACATGGTAGGATGCATCTGTGAACAGATTTAAAAAAGCATCAACCGGTTTCACCCGCAGATCCACATCGATCAGCTCGATCCCCGTTTTTTGTACGTAGGATCCAGGAATATCTGACTGCCGGATGTTGTATTTAAAGGAATTAACTGCCAGCACCTTCACCTGGTGGCCGGCATCCGCCATGCCTTCGATCAGCATGTTCATAGCCATCGGTCCGCCCTCTTTGGGTGGCCAGGGCGATTTGTTGCAAAGGAACAGGATTCTCATAGCCTTTGCTCGGGGATTCTGAAAAGTTTATTAAAGAAACGGATCCAGGCATCCACATCCAGCAATGAGGCGTCATTGGTTGATTTCAGGGTAAGGAACAAGCCAATGGGCATCAATACGGCCGATGCAAACCATATTCCCTGCCAGGCAGGCACGACACCTTCGGCAGCATATTTCTCCCCGCCGAAGGAGATGACCCAGAACAGGATGAAAAAGAGGGTGGATATAACAGCCGGCATGCCCAGGCCACCTTTCCGGATGATCGCTCCCAGCGGTGCACCGATAAAGAAGAGGAGGAAGCAGGCAATTGAAAATGCAAACTTCTTGTGAAAGACAATCTGGTGCTTATAAATCAGTTTGTGCTTGTTATAGAGCTCCTCCTGGTTTATCTCCAGGTTCTTCTGGACAGAGATGGCCGCATTTTTAGCGTTTTCAAGAATCCTGGCACGGTTTGCAGCCTTGAAATTAACAATCACGCTGGAGTAAAACCTTGGCGCCGGAACAACAGGTTTTTTTACTTTGGTGTCGAGGTTGACATAATAGGGCATGCTGGAAATGAAGTTCCGCTGATAATTTTTCTGGTCACCTGCCAGCTGGGTTTTAATGGAGTCGATGGAGAAAGTCAGCTGGTTGATATTCTGCATTTCATAGTTTTTCTTGAACAGACTTTCGTCGGTACGGGTGAGTTGAAAGGCAGACAGATCGAACTTCTGGTACTGCTCCGTGAACTTCGTTCGCTGAAAGGGCCTCGAGACTTCATTGTAGCGCAGATCGATCCGTTCTTCATAGTTGATGCCATTGTAAAGATGGAATATCAGGAAACGCTTGTCGGGCGAAAGTTCCATTTTTCCCCATTCTGCAGTGGTGAGGGAAACATTTCCCATGCGCTTCGTATGGTCATAAACCATCACATCACGGATGGTGTTCCCGTCTTTCTCTTTTTTTCCTATCCTGATGACGAATCCCTCGATCCCATCATAAAAAACTCCCTCTTTAAGATTGAAGGCCAGCTTTTTTTCCCGGACGTCCCACAAAAGGGAAAAGGATTTCAGGTTTGCCATGGGAAGGATCACGTTGGAATAATAGAACGCCAGTCCGCTGATTAAAATGGAAACGACAATGAGTGGCCGCATGATCCGGCTCAGGCTGATGCCGGCCGCTTTCATGGTCACAAGTTCATAGTGCTCGCCCAGGTTGCCGAAGGTCATAAGCGACGAAAGCAGGATGGCCAGAGGAAGTGCAAGCGGAACGAAGGTGGAGGAGAAGAAAAACAATAGTTTTACAATGATATACCACTCTATCCCTTTCCCGACAAGGTCGTCAATATATTTCCAAACAAATTGCATCAGCAGGATGAAGAGGGCGATAAAAAAGGTCATCACCAGCGGACCGAGGTAGGATTTTAAAATAAAGAGGTCTAATTTTTTCATGGCTGGATGATGTCCCTCTGCAAAGATATATAATAACGATAACGTAATTATTGTATTTTTGTGATGTAAAAGTTCATAGCTCTTTGTCAAATTATTAATTTGTCACGCGTCACGCGTCACGTGTCACCGATATTATATGTACCTAACCGAAGTAACCTCTCCCAAAACACGCCGCCGGTTTTTGGATATGGTTGACACCATATATAAGGGAGATCCACATTATGTCCGGACTTTGGACTCAGAAGTCAACGACGTGTTTGATCCATCCCAGAACAGCTTTTTTCAGCATGGTGAAGCTACCAGGTGGATCCTGTTGAATGACGAAGGAGGTGTAATTGGCCGTGTTGCCGCATTTATCAACAGCCGGAAGGCCTTCACCTTCCAGCAGCCTACCGGCGGGATGGGCTTCTTTGAATGCATTGATAACCGGGAAGCAGCCTTCATGCTTTTTGACCAGGCCCGCGATTGGCTTGCCACACGGGGCATGATGGCCATGGACGGCCCGATAAACTTTGGTGAAAATGACGTGAACTGGGGTTTGCTTGTCGAAGGCTTTACCCACCCGGGATTCGGGATGAACTACAATCCGCCCTATTACAAAGCCTTTTTTGAGGACTATGGTTTTAAATTTTACTTTGAGCAGGTCTCCAATCACCTTGATCTGACCAAACCCTTTCCTGAACGATTCTGGAAAATTGCAGAATGGTGCATGCGCAAACCGGAGCTTAAGTTCCGGCATTTCACTTACGAAAATGCCGAGAAGTGCATTCATGACTTGAAGGAGGTATACGACGATGCCTGGAAATTTCACGAGAATTTCACACCCATGGAAGTCGCCACCCTGAAGAAAAGTCTGGAAAAAGCAAAATCCTTTGTTGACCCTGAGATGATCTGGTTCGTATACCATGAGGAGGAACCCATCGCCTTTTTAATCCAGTTCCCTGATGTAAATCAGATTCTCAGGCATCTCCACGGGAAGCTTCACCTGGTGAATAAAATCAAGTTTCTGTGGCTGAAGTACCGGAAAACCATTACCCGGACCCGCATCGTGATCATGGGAGTGAAACCAAAATACCAGCGATATGGGGTTGAATCGGGTATTTTCTGGCATCTGAATGAAAAGATGAAACATAAACCCCACATCACCGAACTCGAACTTTCGTGGGTTGGCGATTTCAATCCCAAAATGCGTGCCTTGCATGAATCGGTCGGGGCTACCTTTGCAAAAAGGCACATCACCTACCGGAAAATATTCTCAGCCGATTTGGAATTCCAGCGATCCACCATTATCCCGGTCGATACAAAGGAGAAGGCCCTGCGGCAGGAGGGAGCATAACAAAATATTTTTTAACCCAACGGCAGATTATGAGATTTTTTTAATATTTTTGTAGTTCTCTAAACTTTTAAGCTAAATTTGTATCCAATAAAATCAATTGTCAAACCAAAAACCAAAAACCATGAAAAAAATTCTACTCTTTGTTTTTTTGACTATGTTTGGTGTTGTCGTGATGGCGCAGTACAAGCCGGCGAAATTTGCCAAGACGCTGAAGACTCCGAATATTAGGGAAACTGCGGCCATTGACAACCAGGCTCCAGGCGTACAATATGGAAATCCGGTGGTGAACACAAAAGCTGCCATGGGTGAATATATTGGCACGTCAGGAACTTACGATATGCAATCAAACGCATCCAGTATGTCACGCGTGGTCTGCTGGCCCGATGGTACTGTCTCCGCTTCATGGATGATGGCCAATCAAACCAGTTATGCTGATCGCGGAAGCGGTTACAACTATTTCGATGGCACAGCCTGGGGTACTGCTCCAACAGCACGCATTGAATCAATAAAGACGGGTTGGCCAAACCTCAACAAATGGAATGGAAATGGTGAGATCATTGTCGCACACAACTCAACCAAAGACCTGGTAATTTCAACACGCCCCACAAAAGGAACAGGATCATGGACACAAACACTGGGACCCACAGGTCCTATTGGTTCTGCCGGAGCTGCTTTAAACCTTTTATGGCCAAGGGCAATTACGAATGGAGAAAATAATCAGAACATTCATATTATTGTCCTCACCATGCCAACCGGAAACGGCGGGATCACTTATAAGGGTATTGACGGTGCACTGCTTTATTACCGGTCACTCGATGGCGGAGCCACCTGGGATCAGCAAGCCGTGCAGTTACCTGATCTTGATTCATTGCATTATCTCGCCTTTGGTGGTGATGATTATACCTGGATTGAGCCCCATGGTGATACCATTGCTTTCCTGCAGGGCTCAACCTGGAACGGTACCTTCCTGATGAAATCATTTGATAATGGGACTACCTGGACAAAACAGGATGTCCTCACTGCATACTATGCCACTGCCCCGCTAACACAGGTTGTCAATCCTTTCTACGGATGCGACGGAACCATGGCCGGTGCAATGGATAAGCATGGCGTATTTCATGTTGCTATCGGACGTATGTATGCCAATGGTGACGGAACGTCGCATTGGTGGAATGCCGGCACCGACGGGTTGGTTTACTGGAATTCATCGGAAGCCCCCCTGGATACAGCCATGATGGCAGATCTCAATCTCATTGATGCAGCCCATAAACTGATTGGTTATGTAACCGATAATCAAGCCGGTGATACAATCGTTGGTTTCCCCTATTATAAAGGATCTCTTTCTACCTATCCCCAGGTGACCATCGACGAGTATAACAACATCTATTTCCTCTGGTCAAGCCTTACCGTTGGCAACCCTGACCCGACGCCCTATAACTTCCGCCATGTTTGGGGTCGTGCCTGGTTTAATGGCAAACCCGCCTGGACAGAAATGCAGGATTTCAATGCCGATATCTTTGATATTTACACTGAATTCGCCTATCCTGAAGTTGCAAAGGAACTGAAGAACAACAAACTTCAATTGCTGACCCAATCTTCGCCGCAACCTGGTTCAAACGTTGCAGCAGGTACTACCTACCCGGCAGTTCCCGTTCATGAAGTCTCTTTCGATTTCCGCGAAATTGCCACTTCACTGTTCATTCCTGTCAGTGTTCCTGTAATCACCGCCAACCGGAATTCTGTAGGCCAGAATTTCCCGAACCCGGTAAAAGGTACAACCGGATTTACTGTAAACGTTGAAAACCCCTCCAATGTAACCATCGAAGTTTCCAACGTAATGGGACAGAAGGTGATGACACTCGACAAGGGTCTGGTAAACAGTGGTGCACAGAAATATACCATCGATTGCAGCCAGTTTAACGCTGGCATCTATTTCTACACTGTGAAGATCAATGGTGAATCCTATACACACAAAATGATTGTTGAATAGGAACTCCCCCACATTTTTAGAAAAGGCTGCCCAAACGGGTGGCCTTTTTTATTCTAAGGATGCCGGTTGTTTTTTTTACTTTACCTGAAATCTGGACCAGTTCATCGAAAAAATCAAAATTTAATCAGGTCGGGCGAAAAGGTAAATTATATTTTGTAAATTTGTTTGAATAAATGTTACAAACCACTAAACTCCTGATTATGAAAAAATTTACCCTTTTCGTTCTGGTCATGTGTATGTTCGTCATGGCCATGGCACAATCAAAGTACGCGAAACCGCCGTTACAATCGGTGCCGGCTAAAGCAATTAAAAATCAGCTCCTCCCTGCCCAGCCGGGGAACCCGCTTGTGAATACGAAGGCTGTCCTGGAAGACATCATTGGCACAACGGTTTACGACATGCAAACAAATGGCTCAATGGATTCAAGGATCACCGTTTTTCCTGACGGCTCGATGGGCGCTACCTGGACAAGAGGTACATCCACCAACAGCCAGAGAGGCACAGGTTATAACTACAACGACGGAACTGCCTGGGGACCTCCTCCAACTTCCAGAATTGAAAATGATCGCACAGGATGGCCCTCCTATGCACCTTTAGGGCCATCAGGCGAAATTGTTATTGCCCACCTGAACGACGGACTTAAAATTTCGTCACGGTCGATCAAGGGACAGGGAAGCTGGAATCAAAGCGTTTTGATGGGACCTGCCGGGGCCACCGACATTTCATGGCCGAGGATCATGACCAATGGTGCCAACCACAACAATGTTCATATGATAGCCTCTACTTATGTAGCCTATGAAGGACTTGACCTGGCCTACCTGTACTACCGTTCACTGGATGGCGGTCTCACATGGGATAAAGATGCAGTTATCCTTCCCCAAATGACCTCGGCTGATTATGATGGATTTAACGGCGACGAAATTGCCTGGGGCACTCCTCATGGCGATACGATCTATTTTGCCATTTCTGGTCCATGGGTTGATACCTTCATTATGGTATCCTACGATAATGGCGAAAACTGGACAAAGATCCCGGTATTGAGCAACGCCAATAAAAAACTGCCTGCCGGAACGACCGATGTTGCCCCGTTTACCATGTCGGATGGCTCCTGCGCCGTTGAAATGGACAATTCAGGCGTGTTCCATCTTGCTTTCGGAGTGGGTGGCGGATCAATGGTTGGCAGCACCAAATATATCACCATCAATTCGAACGGACTTGTTTACTGGAATTCAACCATGCCGATGGTGAAAGACAGCCTTGACCTGGATGTCCTGGAAACAGACGGGCAGCTGTTGGGCGCTGTTTATGACGGACCAACGCCCGGAGATACCATTGTTGACGCTCCAAGCTACCGTGTGGGTCTGTCAAGCTTCCCGCAGATCTCCATCGATGCATGGAATAATATTTATTTTTTATGGGCCGCCGTCACACCTGGCAATCCCGATCCGACACCCTTGAACTTCCGCCACCTCTGGGGAAGAGCAAAGTTCCATGATAAAGCACAGATGACAGATATGATTGACTTCAACAGTGGTATTTTCTATATGGGCTTTGAATATGTTTACCCGGCCATGGCCAAGAATATCATGAATGATAAACTGCAGGTGATCTATCAAACCTCTTCACAGCCTGGCTCAAACATCGTCGACACCAATATTCCTATCCACGACTGTAACATCGAGTACCGTGAAATTCCCGGGTCAGCCTTCTTCCCAACCGGAATTCAAAAGAACATGGCCAGCCTCAACCCGGTTACCCAGAACTTCCCGAACCCGGTGAAGGGGACAACCTGGTTTAACGTCAACCTTGACAAACCATCGAATGTGGTCGTAGAGGTTACCAACCTGACAGGCCAGAAAATCATGAGTATGGACAAAGGTCTCGTTATGGCAGGCTTACAGCAATTCGCCATCGATGCCCGTCAGCTCTCCGCCGGAGTCTATTTTTATTCGGTGAAGATCAATGGCGAATCATATACCCACAAAATGATTGTTGAATAGTCTACCTGTTTAGGAACAGATTGTAATAATCACGGACACAGTGTGTTGAAAAACCCCGCGGGAAACCGCGGGGTTTTTTTACCTTTGCAAAAAAAAATCGCCGTCAGCAGATGCACTACCTGGAGCTTAAACACCTTGTTGGAAAAGAGATCAGGCTTGAACTGAAGCAAAAATATGTGCTGAATGGCATCCTGTTGTACCTTGTCTCCACCATTTTTACCACCTATCTTGCTTTTGAAGATGCCATCACGGCCGAAACCTGGAACTCTCTCTTCTGGATTATCCTGCTCTTTGTCGCCGTGAACGGGATATCAAAGAGTTTTGTGCAGGAGAGCCCTGCGCGGCACCTTTACTATTATACCATTGCCAGCCCGCAGGCGGTGATCCTCTCAAAAATACTCTATAACCTCTTCCTGATGGCTATCCTATCGGCACTGGCATTTGGGTTTTTCCTGCTGCTCATGGGAAACCAGGTGGTGAATGTGCCATTATTTTTACTGACCTTGCTGCTTGGAAGCCTGGGATTGTCATCAGTTCTTACCATGGTCGCCGCCATTGCCTCCCGGGCCAGCCATAACTTCTCTTTGATGGCCATTTTGAGTTTTCCGATTGTACTTCCGTTGCTTGCCACCCTGATGAAAGTTTCCAGGTCGGCCATCAGCAGCATGGATTGGTCAGGTTTATCAGGCCTTTTGGTCATCCTGCTCTCCATCATCATCGCAGTGATCACCCTGGCCTATTTGTTATTTCCGTACCTTTGGAAAGACTAATCCAATTACCAATTACCAATGACCAATGACCAATTACCAATGACCAATTACCAATTACCAATGACCAATGCCAAAAATGAATCAATCCGTAAAAATTTCAAATTATAAATTATAGATGAAAAAAGATTGGTGGAAATATTTATCGGTGATTTTGTTGTTATACGCCATCGTCGTGGGTTTCATGGTTGATGTTCCCGATACCATGATCAGGGAGACCATGAGGAATTTGTTTTACCATGTGGGTATGTGGTTTGGCATGATGGCCATGCTGGTCACCGGTTTTATTTACAGTCTCCGGTATTTGAGCAAATTCAGGGAGGAGGAGGACATCATGGCGGTGGAAGCTGTGAATGTGGGACTGATGTTCGGATTTCTCGGCATCTTCACCGGAATGGTCTGGGCAAATTTCACCTGGGGCGCTCCCTGGGTAAAGGATCCCAAGTTGAACGGTGCGGCGGTCGGACTTTTTATTTACCTGGCCTACATGATCCTTCGCGGCTCCATTGACGATGTGCACAAGCGGGCCAAAGTCAGTGCGGTGTACAATATTTTTGCCTTCTTTCTGTGGATTGTTTTTGTGATGGTACTTCCAAGGCTGGCTGGCGAAAGCATCCACCCGGGAAAGGATTCACCCCCGGTATTGCCCATGCACCTGGATCCCTCCATGCGCATTGTTTTTTATCCTGCGATGATCGGCTGGATCCTGCTCGGGTTCTGGATTATGAATATCAGGGTCAGGATCAGGAAAATTGAAAACAGATTGTTGAATGACTAATAACTTTTAATCTAATTGGCATGGAAGTATACGGAAAAATATTTGTTGTCGTTACAGTATTGGCAGTCATCATGGTTGGGGTATTCGCCTATTTGTTTACCATCGATCGTAAGGTGAGAAAACTGGAGAAAGAGATTGAAGAAAAATCAACGAAAAAGTAAACATGAAAACCATTCATATTGTCATCATCCTTATCCTGGTAGTTGCTGTTGCCATAGTGATCACCACCATGACCGATTCGAGCACCTATTCCGATTTTACAGAAGCCGCCCTGAAACCGGGGAAGGAGCTGCACATCATCGGTAAATTGAACAAGGCCAAACCCATCGAATACAATGCCCAGAAGAACGCGAACCAGTTTTCATTTTACATGGTGGATGAAAAGGGGATCGAGAAAAAAGTGATTTATAACAATGCAAAGCCCCAGGATTTTGAAAAATCGGAGAAAGTCGTGATCATTGGCTCCATGCACGGCGACCAATTTATGGCGAAAAGCCTGCTGCTGAAATGTCCGTCGAAGTACAACGACAAGAAAGCGCCATCAAAATTCAGCAATAAAAAATTCGGCTGAAATCGTAAATCGAAATCGTAAATCGTAAATCGTAAATCGTAAATTGTACCATTCTCTCCTTCAGTTTATTTCCGCACTTGAATCGCACGGTGAGCTGGTTCGTGTAAAAGAATTCGTGTCACCCAACCTTGAAATTACCGAGGTGGCCGACCGGATGGTGAAAAATGAAGGGAAGGCCCTGCTTTTCGAGAATAACGGAACGGACTTCCCCCTGCTGATCAATGCATTTGCATCTGACCACAGGATTTGCATGGCCCTCGGGGTAAATCAGCTTGACGAGATTGAATCGGCCATCGCAAAACTGATGAAGGAGTTTCTCGGACCCAGGAAGAGCCTGCTTGATAAACTCAGGGTACTTCCTGCACTGAAGGAGGTGGTTTCATGGATGCCAAAATCGGTGAAGGGTCGTGGTCAGTGCCAGGAGATCATTATGGAAAAACCCGATCTGTCAAAGCTTCCCATACTCACCTGCTGGCCCTTTGACGGCGGGCCTTTTATCACCCTGCCCGGTGTTCATACCAGGGATCCTGAAACCGGGATACGCAACCTCGGGATGTACCGGATGCAGGTTTTTAAACCCGATATGACGGGAATGCACTGGCATCTGCACAAAGGATCTGCGAAGCATTACCAGCATTATAAGGAACTTGGAAAACGCATGCCTGTTTCAGTAACGCTTGGGGGAGATCCGGTTTATACCTATGCGGCCACTGCACCCCTGCCCGAAGAGGTGGATGAATACCTCCTGGCCGGATTCCTCCGGAAGAAAAAAGTAGAACTGGTTAAATGCCTTACCAATGACCTGGAGGTGCCTGCCGATGTCGACTTTGTGATTGAAGGGTATGTTGATCCGGCTGAGGAACTGATCCTGGAGGGCCCTTTTGGCGATCATACCGGCTTTTATTCTTTGGCTGACATGTTCCCCCGGTTTCATGTAACATGCATCACCCATCGCAAAAATGCTGTTTATCCGGCCACCATCGTGGGTATTCCACCCCAGGAAGACGCCTGGATCGGAAAAGCCACGGAGCGTATCTTTTTAATGCCCATTAAAATGACCGTTGCTCCTGAAGTGACGAATATGCACATGCCGGCCGAAGGGGTTTTTCATAATATCACCATGGTAAGCATCAGGAAAGAATATCCCGGGCAGGCGCTTAAAATCATGAGTTCGTTGTGGGGGGCTGGCCAGATGATGTTCAATAAAATCCTGCTGGTCACCGAAGAGCATACCAGCCTTACCAATTACCGCAACCTTGCCCGGCTTATTTCCGAACGCGTAGACCCGGTGAATGATATTCATTTTTTCCGTGGACCGGTTGATATTCTTGACCATTCGAGCAACAGCTATGCCTATGGCAGTAAAGTTGGGATCGACGCAACCGGCCCCGGACCGGACAGATCTTTATCGGATCAGACCGCAGGGTCCCCCGTGGTCTGCATAGAAAAAATAGGTGATGGATTCCCCGAGATCAAAGATATCCGGACCGACCTGGTTGCCGATGGAATTTCATTGGTGATCATCGCAGTGAAGAAATCCAAAAAGCGGCACATCCGGTTGATGGCGGCTGATCTCCTTCTCAACAAATGGCTGGAACATATAAAATTCATACTTTTTATGGATGAACAATCCGATTTGACCTCACTTTCCCAGATAACCTGGCTGGCAGCCAACAACATCGACCCCATGCGGGACTGTTTTTACCAGGATGATGGGTCAGGGAACAAGATTCCCGCCCTGTGCATCGATGGTACCCGTAAAACGAGGAAATTCGATGATTTTCAACGCGATTGGCCCAATGTAATTGCCATGGATGATCAAACCATTGCCGCCATTGATGCCAAGTGGACTCATCTTGGCCTGGGGCCCCTGGTGCCATCCCCGTCCCTCACCTATAAGTCGCTGGTTATCAGCAATGGTGCGGTTTCTCAGACCATAGAATAGGATTATATTCCATTTCTTTTATTACATTTGCAAGTTAAAATCATATAGATGAAGCAAACCTTACGATTATCTATATTTTCAGCCATCTGCCTGTTATTTTCCCTGGCGACCGATGCCCAGGTTTCGGTGATCAGGGGAAAGGTTACAGATGAAAAGACCTCTGAACCCTTGCCTTATGTTAATATCGGGGTAAGCGGTCAAACCGTTGGCACATTTTCCGACAGCAACGGCTCGTACCGGTTGGAGTTGCCCAAGGGGGATTATGATCTTTTCATCTCCTCGGTTGGTTACGAAAAAATGGAGAAGTTCATCCACCTGGATGGCAAAAAAACGTACACGATTGACATTCGTCTTGTAAATATTTCCCAGGAGTTGAGCACGGTCGTCGTATCGGCTTCAAAATATGCACAAAAAATTCAGGAATCCAGCTCCTCCATTGAGGTGATGAAGGCCAAAACGATCGAAATAGGCAATCTGCCGAGCGCCGACAAACTGGTCGACAAGATGCCGGGGATCACCATTGTGAATAATGAACCGCAGATCAGGGCTGGCAGCGGTTTCAGTTCGGGACTTGGTTCGCGCGTGATGGTCATGGTTGATGAGATACCCCTCTTAAGGGGAGATGCCGGTCGTCCTGACTGGGCCCTTCTCCCCATCGACGATGTCGATCAGATCGAGGTTGTCAAGGGCGCCTCTTCGGTAGTGTTTGGTTCATCCGCCATTAACGGTGCCATCAATGTTAGAACGGCATGGCCAACAGATGAACCTGTCACCAAGATTATCACCTTCCTTGGTGCATACAGTAAACCGGAACGCAAATATGCAACACCCTGGAGCGGGATGAATCCCATTGTTTACGGGATTACTGTTAACCATTCGCAAAAATTTGACAATAAGGATCTTTCAGCCGGAGTGAGTTTTTATAAAGACCAGGGATATATTGGCGGTACGCCGGAAGGGAAGGTAGCCGATTCTGTTTTTAACGACGGGCAATATAACAACCGGTTAAAGCTATATTTCAATTCAAGGGTCCGTTCAAAAAAAGTGGAGGGTCTTTCCTATGGGCTGAACGGGAATTTCATGTTCCAGGAAAATGCAGAGACCTACTTCTGGTATGATGCCGATACAAATATCTACCGCTCATTTCCAGGATCATTATCGCGCTTTAAAGCATTCACGTTCTACCTTGATCCTTTTATTAAGTATTTTGCGAAGAATGGGGATGTACATTCCCTGAAAAACCGGGTGTATTACCTGAATTCTGATGGGCTTTATAACCAGAGTTCGCTGAGTGTAACTGTTTTCAATGAATACCAGTACACCCACAAATTTAAAAAGGCCACAGACCTGATACTCGTCACCGGGGTGATGAACAGTTATACCTATGCTTTCGGAAAGGTTTTTTCGGGCAAACTGGCTCCCGACGGAACAACCAATGCAGGGGAAAATGGCACTTTTACAGCAGAAAACTTTGCCGTTTATGCCCAACTGGAGAAAAAATTCTTCAAGAGATTATCCATTCTGCTGGGTGCCCGGTATGAATATTATCAACTGGCTGACCTCACCGAAGGAAAACCTGTTTTTAGGGCAGGGATCAATTTGCAGGCAGCCAAAGCAAGCTATTTTCGCTTGTCGGTCGGACAGGGATACCGTGTCCCAAGTATCGGGGAGCGTTACATCACCACCACCTCGGGCAATTTTGGGTTTTATCCCAATCCTGACCTCGCGCCTGAATCCAGCATCTCCTATGAACTTGGCTTCAAACAATTGTTCAAGTTTGGCAAATTTGCCGGGATGTTTGATGTCGCTTGCTTTTATGAGAACTATGACAATTATGTCGAGTTCAATTTCGGATTTTGGGGGTTGAACCCAAACCCCAGTAAGGATGTGGGATTCAAATTCTTCAATACCGGGCCGGCGCGTATCTATGGCATCGATGCCTCCATTGCCGGTGAAGGAGACCTGATGAGGAACCTGAACCTGTCCGTCATGGTTGGTTATACCTATTCTGTTCCTCAGGCGCTTGATCCGAATTATGTGTTTTACGTGAATCCCAACAATGCAAAAAATTCCCTGACCTACCTGACGACCTCATCCGACACGACAGGTCATATCCTGAAATACCGCGTCCAGAGCCTGTTAAAAGCTGATATACAGGTTACCTGGAAACGTTTTTCAACCGGGTTTGGCGGCCGTTATTATGGATTTATGCAGAACATCGATAAGTTTTTTTATGAGATCCTCGACGGCCAGATGTTCGGTGTTAAAACGGGAATCAAGAAATACCGGGAGGAGCACAATACAGGAACCTTCATCGTTGACTATCGTGTCAGTTATGCCATGAAAAGTTTTAAATTTTCTGTTATCGTGAACAACCTGCTGAATACTGAGTTCTCACTTAGGCCCCTTACCATTGAACCACCGCGTTTGACGCAGTTGCAGGTTATTTATAGGATATAAAAGGGTAACAGGGTAACAGGGTGAGAGGTCGTGACGCGTAACGTGTGACAAAAAAAATCGTAAATCTTAAATCGTAAATTCATTTATAGCTTAACTTAAAAATCGTACTATGAAAAAACTGTTTACTGTTATTTTGCTTGCTTTGGCTGTGAATTCAGCCTATTCCCAATCAAATGTCCCAAACGGTGACTTTGAAAACTGGTATAATGTCGTTATTAGTGCGACATTGAACTATGATGAGTTAGGGACGGGACCTACTGATAACTGGCTTTCAACCCTCAATTCACTCGCTGCTGTTCCCCCCACCGCAGGCGGACCCGGCCCGGTCACTGTTTTTAAAACCACGGATAAATATTCGGGAACCTATGCTGCAAAGGCAGTATCGGCAAACTTTCCCCTTGGACCTGTCACTATTTTTATCCCGGGAATGATTGGAACCGCTGTCATGGATATGGTTGGTGTAAAAGCTTTGCTTGGTAGACCATGTGCTGATTGCAAACCTTTGCATTTAAAAGGATATTACAAATTTGAACCCGTGAACGGTGATTCATGTTCTGCAGTCATTCTGCTTTCAAGATGGAATGCTACGGCTAAAAAGCGTGACACGGTTGGTTACGGGAAATGGGTCCAGAAAAGCCCTGTCACTCACTACACAGAGTTCGATGTTCCGGTCAGTTATACCGGTACAGGCGCTATTGATACCATGACCTTGCTGGTGGTCTCCAGTGCCGGCTTTAATGTGGTCAACTTCGTAGGCAGTGTCGGACAGGTTGGGAACACCATGTATGTGGATGCCCTTATGCTTGAGTATCCTTCGGGAGTTCAACAGATGCTGATGCCGGAGATCGGCGTTCGTGTTTATCCCAATCCCGCTTCGGATATACTGCACATCAAACTGAGCAGGGAGGTTAAGGATGGGTCCCTGGAAGTATACAATGTTGCCGGAAAACTTGCCGGATCGTATGCTGTTTCGCAGGAAGAAAATGCAATACCTGTGTACAGCCTGCCCAATGGAACCTATTACTTCCGCCTGATGGATGGAAAAGAGATAATGAATACGGGTTCATTTGTCATTAAAAAATAACCTTTATTCCCAAAATAAAATTTATGATCGAAATTAAAAACTCGCAAATGGCGATTGACCTCGAAGACAAGTACGGGGCCCATAATTACCATCCATTACCTGTTGTGTTAGCCAAAGGAAAAGGCGTCTTCATGTGGGATGTCGAAGGCAAACGCTATTATGACTTTTTATCGGCCTATTCTGCTGTAAACCAGGGGCACTGCCATCCCAGGATCGTCGGGGCCCTGATTGAACAGGCGCAAACCCTCGAGCTGACCTCCCGCGCCTTCTACAACAATGTGCTTGGATCGTACGAGAAGTTCATTACAGAATTTTTCGGCTACCAGCGTGTGCTTCCGATGAATTCGGGCGCCGAAGGCGATGAAACCGCCCTGAAACTTACCCGTAAATGGGGTTACATGGTGAAGGGAATACCTGAAGACAAGGCAAAAATCATCTGTTGCCAGAATAACTTTCATGGTCGTACCATCACGGTGATATCCATGTCGAATGATCCCGATGCCCGCAAGGATTTCGGACCGTTTACTCCCGGTTTCATTTCCATCCCGTACAACGATCTCAGTACCCTTGAAAAAGCGTTGGAAGATCCGAATGTCGCAGGTTTCCTGGTTGAACCCATCCAGGGAGAGGCGGGTGTTTTTGTGCCCGACGAAGGTTACCTGAAGAAGGCATATGATCTTTGTAAGGCAAAGAATGTCCTCTTTATTGCCGATGAAGTACAAACCGGCATTGCACGTACAGGCCGTTTGCTTGCCTGCGACTGGGAAGGTTTCAAGCCCGATGTGCTCATCCTGGGGAAGGCGTTGTCGGGTGGAGTCTATCCCATTTCAGCAGTGCTTGCCGATGATCACATCATGATGTGCATTCATCCGGGCGAACACGGATCTACCTTTGGAGGCAACCCGGTGGCGGCAAAAGTGGCCATGGCTGCCCTGGAAGTGGTTCGTGATGAGAAGCTGGCAGAGAATGCAGAAAAGCTGGGTATCCTGTTCAGGGATGAACTGCGCAAAATCAACTCTCCCTACATCGAACTCGTTCGTGGCAAAGGTTTGCTGAATGCCATCGTGATCAAACCGTTTAATGGAAAGAGCGCATGGGATGTTTGTCTGAAGATGCGCGACAACGGCTTGCTCGCCAAACCAACCCATGATCACATCATCCGTTTCGCACCGCCTCTGGTGATTACTGAAGAACAGATCCATGAAGCTGTGGAAATTATCGGCAGATCCATAAAGGAACTGGAATAAAACCACATGTTACAGGAACAGCCTCCGGCATCTTTTTCCGGGGGCTTTTTTTTCAATTTTTGATTAGGTCTTTCAACCCTTTTGACCCTCTCCCATGAAGAAACTTCTCGTTTTATCCATCCTGTCGTTTGTTATCGTCTTATCAGCGAGGCCGTTGATTGCATGCACCAACCTCATTGTGTCCAAAGGAGCGAGTAAGGACGGGTCGGTGATGATCACCTATGCGGCCGACAGCCATACCCGGTATGGTACCCTGTTCTTTTACCCGGGAGGAAAACACGAGAAAGGAAGCATGCTGGAAATAATCCATTATGAAAACGGGAAGTTGCTGGGGCAGATACCTGAATCACCGGAAACATACACCGTGGTTGGCTTCATGAATGAACACCAGGTGGCCATCGGGGAGGATACCTGGGGCGGGCTTGATTCGCTTTCTTCGCAGCCGGGTGCAATCCTTGATTACGGTTCACTGATGAAAATCGGGTTGCAACGGTCGAAAACGGCCCGCGGGATGATCCGGGTGATGACCGACCTGGTTGAAAAATATGGTTATACCACCAGCGGGGAGTCGTTTGCCATTTCCGATGCCCGTGAGGCGTGGATCCTTGAACTGATCGGTAAGGGAAAATATGAAAAGGGTGCAGTTTGGGTTGCATGCAGGGTCCCCGATGGGTATGTGAGCGGTCATGCCAACCAGGCGCGTATCACCCGGTTCCCTTTTCAGCCAAAGAACAACTGGGATAACCTGCAGCAGGATTGCTACCATTCACCCGATGTGATCACCTTTGCCCGTGCCCATGGATTTTTCAAAGGGCCGGATTCGACCTTCTCTTTCTCGGATGTCTACAACCCCGTGAACTTTGGTGGAGCCAGGTTCTGCGATGCACGTATCTGGACGTTTTTCAGAAAGGTAAACAGTGAAATCCGCAACAATCCTGCCTATACGGATTATGCGATGGGGAAACTCAAACGTGAATCAAAATTTGCCGACGGATCACCCAACCCGAATGGTTTTGTTACCAACCGGCTGCCTCTGTGGGTAAAGCCCGACTCACTGGTCTCGCTTCGGTCAATGATGATGGCCATGCGTGACCATTTCGAAGGTACCCCGCTTGATATGCGCTTTGATCTTGGGGCAGGACCTTACGGCGCTCCCTACCGCTGGCGCCCGATGGAATTCAAGGTCGACAGTATTGAGTACCTGCATGAACGGGCAATTGCCACCCAGCAAACCGGATATGTGTTTGTGGCCCAGTCGAGACAATGGCTGCCCGATGTCATGGGCGGCATTTTCTGGTTGGGAGTCGATGATGCCGATGGTTGCGTTTTTGCACCCATGTACTGTGGAATAACAGCCATCCCAAACAGTTATGCTATTGGCAATGGGTCGATGATCGAATGGTCCGAGACATCGGCATTCTGGACCTTTAACCAGGTGAATAATTTTGGTTACTCAAGGTACAATGTCATCCACCCCGAGGTGGAAGGATACCAGGATAAACTTGAAAATAAATTCCTGAAAGAGACTGAAGCTGTTGAAACAAAAGCAGCAGAACTTTATAAAACAACGCCCGCAGACGGGATTGCCTGCATCACTGATTACTCAGTCAAGACTGGAAATCAATTAGTCTCTGACTGGCGGGACTTCTATCACTACCTTTTCATGAAATACAAGGATGGGAATATCATGCAAACCGAGGGATTCAAACTCCTCGACAATGGCAGCGGGAAAGGGATTCCCAAAAAACCATCACAGCCCGGCTATGGCAAGGAATGGGAACGGCGAATGGTGGAGGGAACAGGGGAGAGGCTTAAAACTGTGCAACCAGCTTCAGATTGAACATTCTCGGTGTCAGGTAATTGGGCACTGCATACTCTTTCCCATTGATGTCGGTGACCCACTGGTACGAAACAGTATTGTTGATTTGCAGCAAGTTGAAAATTTCCAGCGACAGCCACATGGACTTAAAGGCGCGAAGCGGATTTTTGGAAGAAAATTTGGTTTGCTCGCTGATCAGTTGTTTCGACAATCCGATATCGACACGGCGGTAAGGTGGAATGCGCAAGGTCTGGTCTTTCCGGGGTGAGTCCGGCGGTCCGAACGGAAGGCCGGTGCCATATACCAGGGTGAGGTTCATTTTCCAGGTCGGGAATTTGGGAATATAATCCTGGAAGAAGATAGCCAGGCTCATTCTTTGATCTGTGGGTCTTGGAATCCACGATCCCTCAAAATATTCTTCTGTTTTCATAAAGGATAAACTGGCCCACGATTCTGCCCCCTTGACAAATTCACCGTTCACCCTGAAATCAATCCCTGCGGCGTATCCATGTGCATCATTGGTGCCATAATATCGTATCTTCAGGTTATCAATTTCATAAGGGATCAGGTTCTGGATATTTTTATAGTAAACCTCGGCCACGAATTTAAACGGACGGCTCCAGGCTTTAAAATAGTAATCGGAGCCTGCCACCACCTGGATGGATGTTTGTGCCTTCAGACCGGGCACAACGTCGCCCTGCAGGTTGGTCATTTCACGGAAGGTGGGTGGCTGTGAATAATAACCTGCGGCAATCCTGAAAACGGTTATGTGCTTCCAGTGCGGCTTGAAAGATACATTCATCCTTGGATTCAGTGAAAACTGGCTGTTGTAATCATAAAAGATGGCGCGCAAACCTGCTGTGAGTGAAATATCGTTTGTCTCGTTTTTAAAGGTCCAGGTATCCTGGATGAAGGCCGAATAGCGGTTTGTATTGACCGTGCTGTTGGTTTGGATGACATTGTACAGGGAAAGATCGTTCTTGGGAGGATTGGTCGACCCCAGTGAATCGTGCGGATGGGGGAGTGAATACCCGGCCGAATCCTGCAATTCCCATTCATTCACGGCGTATCTGAAATATTCATGCTGGTATTTGATCCCCCAGCTCATGCTGCTGTTCGCCTTATCCCATGATCCGCGGTGCTCGATGTTGAACACGGTACCATCAAGGTAATTCCTGGCATGCTGCAGGTAGGCGCCAACACCCATGATCTCCGTGATCTGGCCCTGGCTGTTCCCCTGGAAAACTTCAAGTTTACCAAGCCAGTATTCTCCCGAGATATCATACGTTTCGGCCTCGTAGGTTTGAAATGCAGATGAGATCAGTTTCAGGCGGATATTGCTCGTGGGGCGGAAGGTGAGGGTAAGCGCCGACAACCAGTTCTGGTAGCGGTCAACCTCCTGGCCATCGAAAAAGATGGTAATCTTATAGGCCTCATCCAGGGTCCCGAAGCTGGTTTCTCGAGTTTCAGGGATCAGTTTGTAGTCATTGTTGGTAAAAGTCCCCAAAAAAGATAACTCCCATTTCTTATTGAATTCATAATTGAGCATGCCCTGGATATCGAAAAAACGCGGTTTGTAATTTCCTTTCGTATCAAGTCCTTTGAGCAGGTAAGCGTTGGTCTTGTACCGGGCCCCCAGCAGATAGGAGAATTTTTTAGTAAAAGTCCCCTCCACATGGCCAGAGGCGCCCAGGAGGCTCACATCGAACGATGCGGCAAATTCAGTGGGCTTTTTGTATTTGATATCGAGTACCGACGACATTTTATCGCCATACTTGGCATCAAATCCGCCGGCCGAAAAGGAGATCCCTGAAACGAGATCGGGATTCAGAAAACTTTGTCCCTCCTGCTGCCCCGACCGGACAAGAAAAGGCCGGTATATCTCAATGTCGTTGACAAAAACCAGGTTCTCGTCAAAGTTTCCGCCACGAACCGAGTATTGCGAACTCAATTCGTTTCGTGATGAAACGCCCGGCATGGTTTTGATGAGATCCTCCACGCTTGCATTGATGGTCGGAATAAATGTGACCACCTTGGGATCAAGACGGCTGAACGAATTACTTCGCAGCTGCTGGTCTTTTATCTCGATTGATTCAAGTTGGGTAGCGCTGGGTGTCATCGTCAGTCTGATGATCTTGTGTTCTCCGCCTGAAATTTTAAATGGGACCGAATCGGTGACATAACCAACATAGGAGAATAAAATGACCAAATTCATATCGGGAGGAACCTTCATTTCAAATCGTCCCTCCTTATCGGTAGTGGCACCAATGGTTGTTCCCTTTACCGCCAGGTTGACAAACTGAAGGGGTTGTTTTGATCCGGAGAGGGTGACCCATCCTGACAGGGTCCCGGGGTTGCTGATGGCCTGCTGGGCGCACACAACCGTGGTCATCGAACAAAAAAGTAAAACAAATATTTGAAACAGTTTTTTCAAACAGGATGTTATTTTAATCGCTCCTTCTTCGATTTGAACTTCCCATCCTTCCAGGCTTTGATGAATTTCGCCCAGGCAAAAGGATTGAATATGTTAAAGGGTTGTTGCTGTCCAAAGTAGTAAAGCTTGCTGGTTTCCTTATCGATGTAGTTCCGGTAATTCATGTTTGCATCCATCGGATAATCTTCGGCACGCATGCGGATATCCGCGTCCAGCAGGTTTTTTCGGGCAATCTCCAGGTCATCGTCAGGAATTTTCAATTCCACGAAAGCCCTTTTAAAATCTTCCAGGGTTGGCCAGGGAAAAATGTAGGCCGCCGCCAGTGTAAGCGTATCTGACGACATAAGCTGGATCAGGGAATATCTCTGCTTGGTAATGGTGTCGGGGATGATAAAGGAGGCCGGTTTAAAACCGAGTGCTGAAAAGATTACGGTATCGTTTTTATGTGCCACAAAGGAGAAATATCCATTCACATCGGTCGTCGTACCACGGTGGCTGCAAATATCAATGATGCGGGCATAGGGGACCGGGTTAAGGCTGTCGGCCGTTATGGTCATGCCTGAAAATTGCACCAGGGTACTGTTGTCATCCTGTTTCTGGACCTGCTGCGATTTTCCGATAAATGGAAAACAGAATAAGAAAAGGAGAAAATACAGGCTTCTATTCATTCGCAGATGATGGTTCTTAGTCTGTTATAACGTTAAATCCAGCTATTTATTTCCTGATGGAAGGGGCAAAAAAAATGCTGTTACCCGGTAACAGCATTTTACCCATGAAAAATAACTTACTTGGTAAGATATCCCTTTTCCCTTGCCTCCTTGATACAGACATACACGCCCTTTTTATTCATATGGCGCAACCCTTCGGCCGATACTCTCAGCTTAATATCACGGTTTTCTTCCTGCACAAAGAAGGTTTTGGTTTGAATGTTGGGGCTGAACCAACGTTTCGATTTCTTATTGGAGTGAGAGACTTTATGTCCCTTGATTGCAATCTTTCCAGTGATTTCACAAATCCTTGCCATGGCTATCCTGATTAATAGGTACTTCAAAATGGAGTGCAAAAATAGGTATTATATTTTAAACTACCAAAGAAAAAACCGAAAGATCAGAATCAATCAGAAATTAGACTGAAAATCCAGCTCCTATTCCCTGGATTTTTCCAGGATGATCTGCTTCCTGAGCAAATTCAGCGCCTGAAGAGCTGTTCGCCGGATATTCCGTTCACGGCTGTCGCCGAAGGTGTAATGGCGTGCAATGACCTCCTCAGGGGTGGCAATGGCTATCCAGGTTGATCCGACAGGTTTTTCAGGTGTTCCACCATCGGGTCCGGCAATACCGGAAGTAGCGACCACATAATCTACGTCGAACAGTGCCTGAGTTGCCTTGGCCATCCTGATAACCACCTCCATGCTCACAGCTCCATATTTTTCAAGAGTCTCCGCCTTGATGCCCAGGATTTTTCGTTTGATCTGGTTGGCATAGGGCACGACAGATCCTTTGAAATAGGCAGAGCTCCCGGGGATGCTGGTGATGAGATGGGCGATATAGCCTCCTGTACAGCTTTCGGCCGTGGCCAGGGTCTCGTTATTGGCTTTTAACAGCTTACCTATGATCTCTTCGAGGGTATCCTCATCATAGCCAAACAGATATTCCGCGGTGAGATTTTCCAGCTTTGCAGCTTCAGCATCCACCTGTTTCCTGACCATCTGCTCCTGGCTGCCCGTACCGGATAACCTGAGCCGAACAATGCCCGGTTGCGGCAAATAGGCCAGTTTAATATTCCCGGGAAGGGCAGACTCCCAGTTCTCGATGTGTGCGGCCAGAAAGGATTCGCCGATACCCTGGGTCAGCAGGGTCCTGTGATAGATGAATGGAGTGTGAAATATCTCTTTTAATCTTGGTATGACATATCCGGTCATCATTCCCTTCATTTCGAAGGGCACTCCCGGCATGGAGACAAAAATAGTTTTCCCGCCTCCGGTACGATCCTTCTCAAACCACATGCCCCTGGCGGTACCGGCTTTATTGGGGATGCCTGTACAATTTTCAGGCAGTTCGGCCTGCTGCCGGTTGAGTTCGGTGACCGCATAGCCCCGCCTGGCAAAGATCTCTTCAACATCGCGGTAGGCCGCTTCATTAAAAACAAGCCGGGTCCTGAAGAATTCACACAGGGTGTGTTTGGTGATGTCATCTTTTGTAGGACCAATCCCTCCCGAGATAAGTACGATCCCGGCGCGCATCTCTGCCCCGGCTAACGACTCAAGGATATGTTCCCGGTCGTCGCGGATCACCGTGACCTGACTGACTGAGAATCCCGAAAGGTTTAACTGTTCTGCCATCCAGGAAGCATTGGTGTTGATGACCTGCCCGATCAGCAATTCATCGCCAATATTGATGATTTCAACATTCATATTTTTTCTTCTTTTAAACGGGAATTCAGATCCCTCACAGCCGTGATACTTTCCATGAGCCCCGGAACATAATCAGTAGAGGCGATAAAGGTCCAGATATAGGATACGATGGCGTAGATTTTACCGGTGGAGAACCGGTCAACATCCACGGCAAGGAACAATACCCCGATAAAAATGAACATCAGGAAAACTTTGATGACCAAGTAATCGATCGAACTCCATTTGGCGATCGTCGATTGTGGCGCAACCTGGTTATAAAAATACTCCCTGATGGTCGTGGCGCTTCCCGACTCGATCACCTTATACTGGTCTTCACGTTTGTCATGAAGACTTCGCTGGAGCGTTACGACATGCTTTCGGTATATATTGTTTATCAGCGCAATGGGAATGATTACGATCAAAGCCAGGGCAGCGATTCGCCAATCGTAGAAGAACAGGGCAGTGATGGCTCCGAAGGTGGCCGACAGTTGCCAGATCACCTCCGGCAACCGTTCCTTCAGGAATACGATATACTCCTTGGCAAGTTCAGCGCGGGCAAAGATCGTGGAGGTGGGGAAAGCTTTTTTTTTTGAATAATTGATGACTGTAGTGGCGGTGTCAGCATAAATTTTTGCATAAACCCTCCCGCTGAACAACCGGTGCAGGGTTCCACCGGCAACATTCAGCAGGTAAATGAATGCCCAGATCGCAAGAGGAAGCATGTAATTGACATTTTCCTTGTCATAGAACCGTTCAATCATCGCATCCAGCAGCTTCCCGAAAAAGGTCGGCTCGATAATCCAGGAGATGTTTTCCAGCAATACGAAGGAGAGAACAAGGAGTATGGAGAATTTATTTTTTTTTACTATCGCAACGATGGTCATGGCCGGAAGCAAATATTAGTCCCTCAAAGTTATTAAATGAAGTTGTAACTTTGATAATTATTAAATCGATAGTTGATATGAAACGCACCCACCTCCTAATTTCCATTGTTTTTGTTTTTTTTTCTGGATGTGAAAGCGGCGAATCCATTCCGGAAATATACCGCTATTATTCCGGCCAGAAAAACGGGTTCAATGTGTGGATCGTCGACGGGTATAAAGTAAGACATAAGATTTACAGGGAGTTCCTTTACGGCGGGAATGGGCAGCGTTATTGTTTTAATCCGCCCGGTGAGATCTGGGTAGACAATGCCTTGTCGTGCGAAGAATTTCAGCTTACACTGGCGCATGAGCTGAACGAAAGGCATTTGATGGCCCGGTATGGATGGACTTACGACAAGTCGCACGATTCATCCCTGGCTGTTGAGTTGGTCATGCGGCGTAAATACGACAGCATCTGCCGAGTGCATGAATCCTCCCTGCACCTGGTGGCCCCAACCGACTGGAATAACCTGAAAGAGATCCCGGGTTTACCCGACAGCATCAGGCTGAAGGGAATTTATCGTGTTCCGGTGGGTTTGCGTGATGGGTTGACGGTATGGATTGTGGATGGCTACCTGGTCAGGAAGAACATCTTTCCTGATTTCGGTTTCAGCGGAAATGACATGGTATATCATTTTATCCCCCCAAAGGAGATCTGGATCGACGGGCAGGTATCCTGTGAGGAGATGGAATACTCTATCGCTGCTGAACAGATGGAGCGCGAGCAGATGAAGAAAGGGAAGAGTTACAGCGATGCTTATGAATATGCTGTGGCTGAAATCCTGAAACTGCGAGACAGCATGGATGGACGGATTAAAAACCATCCTCCGCTGATCATTCCTGATACGCTTCAGCGGGAATCGGGGTTTATTGATCCAAATGAAAAAAATTTCAGGACTGAATCTTTGTACTTCAGCTCTTTCGACCATTGACCAGGATTAAACTTAAAGCTGAATAATGATTTGCCCGAAATCGGAAAATGTCCTTTACATTTGAATTTAAAATTAAAGAGTGTGTTTCATTCATCACGGATTGCAATTGCCTGTCTGCTCCAATTGCTCATTTGCCTTCCCGGGAAAAGCCAGGTCTGTACCCTTTCTGGTTACATCGACAAAGGTGTGAAACACAGTCCGGTTTTACAGGACCTGGCCAATCAGATCCTTTTGAACCAGTACGATAGCCTCATTTCCCGGGCCACCTACCTGCCTCAGGTTAATTTCAACGGATTGATGATGTACGCCCCCGTGATGAACGATTGGGGTTACAGCGATGTGATCACCAATGGGCAAAACCTGATTGGCACCATCAATGTAAACCAGGATATATTTAATAAAAAAAACCGGGAAGCCCATTTAGAGAAGTACGGGCTGGAGTCCGGAAAACTTAAAAATACAAAAAATATCAGTCTGAATGAGCTTAAGAAGGCCATCACGGCGCAATACCTCGCTGCATATGCTGCCAGGGAAGAACATACATTTCAGAAGGAAATATTGTCCTCCTTAAAGAACGAAGCAGCCATTCTGAAAGCCTGGACTGAAAAAGGGATCTACCGGCAAACCGATTATCTTTCGATGCAGGTTGAGATGCTCAATCTCGGGCGAAATATCCGGGATCTTGACCTCCAGTATCGGAGGGAATGGTGGAACCTCAACCTGATATGCGGCATCGGGGATACGGCCCTTTGCGACCTGGCGTTACCCGTGATCCATGATACCCTGGGTAAAACTGAAGAAAATTCCCTCTTTTTCCGCAGTTTTGTCATCGACAGCCTGGTGATAAAAAACGAGAAACTGCTGATTGACCGCAGGTACAAGCCTGTCGTGAGCTGGTTTGCCGATGGTGGTTTGATTAACAATGAACCACAATACCTGTATCAGAATTTCGGCATCAGCGCCGGGTTGAGCATGACCCTCCCCATATTTGACGGAAATCAAAGGAAATTTAATCACGAGAAGATCCGCATGCAGGAAGAAACCCGGAAGAATTACCAGGATAATTTCCGGTTCCGCTATCATTCCCAGCTCAGGCAGTTACAGGCCGAACTGGAAACAACCCGCCGGTATATGCAGGAAAACGAAAAGCAGATTTCACTTTCACAGGAATTGGTAGCCGCCGATAAAATCCTTTTAAATACCGGTGCAGCCTTGATTACCGATTACATTCTTGCAATTAAAAACCTGATAGAGGCAAAACATGCCGGATTGGTGTATCAGATCAGGACACAGTATATCCTAAACGAGATAAACTTCTGGAAACAATGATCAACAGGGCATTGATATTATTACTGACCGGGGTGGCAGGCCTCTCCATTTTCAATTCCTGCAAAAGCAACCCGGACCAGAGTGAAAAGGAGGTCAGGGCGGTTGTTCCGGTAACGATAACTTTACCCCATATCGGGAAAATGGTTGAATACACAGAACTGATGGCGACTTCCGCATTCCTGGTCAAGGCTGTTGTAAAGTCTCCTATTGCCGGGTATATTGAGAAATGTATGGTTTCAGCCGGTGACCGGGTTGTGAAAAACCAGCTGCTGTTCCAGCTTCGCACAAAGGAAGCAACGGCACTGCAGCAGGATAGTCTTGGGGCCCTGAATTTCAGCGGAATTGTAAAGATGAAGGCCTCTTTGGATGGTGTAGTCGCCATGATTGACCATCCGCAGGGAGATTATGTTCTGGAGGGAGATGCATTGGCAACCCTGGTGGTTCCGGGAAGTATGGTGTTCCTCCTGGATGTCCCGTTTGAGCTGAAAAGCAGGATCCGTGCAGGACAGTCATGCAAACTTGTACTCCCTGATAATTCACAGGTTAACGCGACCGTTAAATCAATCCTGCCGTCCATGTCGGGAGCTTCCCAAACGCAACGCGTGGTTTTACAGCCACTTACCGGCATTGACCTCCCGGAAAACCTGGTCGCCAAAGTCAGCATTGTCCGGAATGCGAAGGCCGGGGCGGTAATCCTTCCGAAGAGCTGTATCTTGAATGATGAGATCATGAAAAATTTCTGGGTGCTTAAGCTGGTCAGCGATTCCATCGCCATCAAAATACCGGTTGAACTGGGAATCAGGGGCGCCGACAGCATCGAGGTGGTCTCCCCGGTATTTGGTGCCGGCGACCGTATCCTTTCGGGCGGGAACTGGGGCCTGGGCGATACCACCATGGTCAGAATCATCAATCATGAATAATCAGGATCATCCGATGAAGGACAGGATGCTGAACCAGGATATGTACAGCAGGTACACCAAACCGATCATCTTCGTTTTACTGGCGGTGCTCATTCTTGGAGGATTTGCATACAGGAACATGGAAACCCTCCTTTTCCCGGACGTGGTATTTCCGAAAATCCGCATCATCGCGGATAACGGGGAACAACCCATCGACAAAATGCTGATTACGGTAACCCGGCCACTGGAGATCGCCGTAAAAAGAGTCAACGGCATTCAAACAGTGCGTAGTTCAACAAACAGGGGAAGTTGTACCATCGAGGCCTTTTTTGAATGGAATACCGATATCAATGTCGCCCGGATGCAACTGGAGGCACGGATCAATGAGATCAAAAACACCCTACCGTCAACCACCAACCTCACCATTGAGGCAATGAGTCAGAATATTTACCCGGTAATCGGGTACACGCTGGAAAGTGAAAAATACGGACAGGTGGAGATGCGCAATGTTGCCATGTTCTTCGCACGACCCCGCTTCTCTGAAATTCCGGGCATCTCCAATGTAGTAGTCAGGGGAGGAAAGACCAAAGAATTTCTGATCATGCCCGATGCGATGAAGATGATCCAGCTTGGACTTACACCGCAAAACCTGATTGACGTGCTGGGAAGTACAAATTTCATTGAATCCAATGGATTGCTTTCCGATTACCGCAGGTTGTATCTTTCTGTGACCGACAGCCGGATAAGTTCCCTGGAGGATTTGCGCAATGTGGTGATCAGGAACGACCGGAACCGGATCATCCGCTTGGGCGACCTGGCTGTTGTTGACTTCCAGGAACAGCAGGAATTTATCCGCATCAATGCGAATGGGCGTGAAGCGGTGATCCTTGATATTGTAAAACAAAAGGGAGCAAACCTGGTCGATTTTGTTGACAAGGTGCTGGAAAAAGAGAAGGAGATTCAGAAACAGCTTCCGTCGGGGATGGTCCTGAAACCCTATTACAATCAGGCATTGTTCGTGAACGAATCCATTAACAGCGTGCTCCGTGCCATCTTTGAAGGCCTGATCCTTGCATTGCTCGTGGTGGTGCTTTTCCTTCGTTCGTTCAGGGCAAGTTTGAATGTGATCATCATCATTCCGGTTACCCTTGCCCTGACCCTGACCGTTCTCTATTTTGCCGGGATTACCCTCAACATCATGTCGCTCGGTGCCATTGCGGCATCCATCGGGCTGATCATCGACGACGCCATCGTGGTGATTGAACAAATCCACCGTGGCCATGAGGAGAATCCGGACAAAGATCTGCACACTGTGGTCAGGGATACAATCAGGATGCTGTTCCCGGCCATGGTCGGATCATCTCTGAGTACCATCGTCATTTTTTTTCCATTTGTGCTGATGAGCGGCATAGCCGGAAGTTTCTTTACCGAACTGACGGCTACAATGGAAATCACCCTGGTTTGCAGTTTCATCACCACCTGGCTTGGGTTGCCGGCTTTGCACCTGGCACTGGGATACAAACACCGCAAAAGCACGCAGAACCAGGAAGAAAAAAATAAAGGAAAACACCTCGGCTGGCTGATCTGGTTCTTTGATAAACCGGCGTTTGCACTGGGGTTCATTGTCATCCTGGCCGGAAGCGGCCTGTTCCTGATTCCGAAGTTAAATACAGGCTTCCTCCCGGTCCTGGACGAAGGAACCATTGTGCTGGATTATCTTACTCCTCCAGGCACTTCCCTCGACGCCTCCAATGCCATGCTGCGCAGGGTCGATACCCTGGTCATGCATCATCCTGATGTTGCGACCTACATGCGGCGAACGGGCACCAACATGAGTTCAAGCATCAGCATGGCCAGCGGGGTGATTCCTCCCAACGAAGGCGATTACCTGATTCAGCTCAGGCCGGGGATCAACCGGTCAACCGAAGAGGTGATCTCTGAACTCAGGGAAAAGATCTCCGCACAGGAACCCGCGCTGACCATCGAGTTCGGGCAAAGGATCGCCGACTTGCTGGGTGATTTGATCGGGCGGCCGGAACCGATCGAGATAAAAATTTTCGGAGATGATAAGGCGATCCTCGAAACTTTGGCGAAGCGGGCACAGGGTCTGCTTGAGAAGGTCAGGGGGGTGGCTGACCTGAAAAATGGGATTATCGTTGAAGGCCCTGCCATTTCTATCATTCCCGATGAGGCCAAACTGGCGCAATTCCATCTCAGCGCCGCCGACCTTCAAACCCAGCTTAAGGCCTACAATGAAGGAGTGCAGGTTGGCGAGGTACAGTCGGGAGAACAGATGCTGCATATACTTTTGCGGTTTACAAGTTTCAAGGAAAATTCACTTGAAAAGATACTTTCCCAGCCCATTTTTACTCCGGATGGTTCATTCAGGCGTCTGAAGGATTTTGCCAGGGCTGATCTTTCAAAAGGGACACCCGATATCACACGCGAAGATCTCAAATCGAACATTGTGGTGACTGCGCGTCTCGAAAACCGTGATCTGGGCGGAGCAATCAGGGATATTGAACAAACGCTTGATCAGAAACTGATGTTACCTCCCGGTTATTACATCGTGTACGGCGGAACCTGGGCACAGCAGCAATCCTCATTCAGGGAGTTGCTTATGATTTTGCTGTCGGCCGTCGTCCTCGTGTTTTCGGTCCTTCTCTTTCTTTTCCGTGATTTCCGGATTTCACTCCTGATCATATTCATTTCCATCATGGGAACGGCCGGTTGCATATGGGCACTGTATCTTACCGGAATTCAGCTCAATGTTGGCAGCTATACCGGGATCATCATGATTGTCGGGATCATTGCAGAAAATGCCATTTTCACCGTCAATCAGTTCAGGGTGAATATGCTTTCATCCAAGGGCAATGTGGATGCATCCATCCAGTATGCCATCTCCCTGCGGATCCGCCCCAAACTTATGACAGCCATCGGTGCCATCCTGGCATTATCGCCGCTGGCCCTCGGGATAGGCGTTGGCGCGCAAATGCAGCAACCCCTGGCCATTGCCGTAATCGGGGGATTTGTTATGGCCATGCCTTTGCTGCTCTTTGTTTTTCCCTCCCTGCTGAGGTGGATTTATTTCTCCGGATTGAAATAAAAAAAGGTCAGATCCTGCGATCTGACCTTCTCAAAATGAATACAAGCCGGATTATTTTTTTGGTTTTTCTGCATTCTTCTTTTCGGCTGGCTTAGCTACTGGCTTACCTTCTTCTTTGGTAGCAGGTTTAACAGTTTCCTTGGCAGGTTTAACTGCCTCTGTTTTTGCCGGTTCCTTTTTCTTTTCAACAGGTTTAGCTTTTTCCTGGGTTTGAGCAAACATGGCTACGCTGAACATGGCTGCAAGGGCAACTAACATTACTTTTTTCATTGTTGATGGTTTTTAGGTTAAACTTTTAATTGAATGTCTTTTCAATTTGATTTCCCATGGGAAATTAAATTTGACATGACAAAGTTGCCTCCAGATTCTGTTGAAATTCTGTAGATGCGAGATTTAAAAAGAAATTTTCAGTGTGTGAACGGAATTTCCATAAAAATAATCAACCTTCAAATGGTAAAGGTTTACAATTTTCTGAACGATCGAAAGCCCCAGGCCTACAGAATCGCTTTGATGCTCCGATTTTCTGAATCTTTCAAAAAGATTCCGGGGATCAGTTTTCAGGATCTGACCAGTATTGGAAATTGTTAACGCGCCGGACTGTACGATAATGTCGATGTGTCCCTGGTGAATATTGTGCCGGATGGCATTGGATAGGAGGTTGGTTATTAAAATTTCTGCCAGCATGCGGTTCATGACCAGGGTGGGCTTATCGGAGTAATCTTTTGTCAAAGTAATTTCCCGGTGGTCGATCATCTCTTCAAAATGCAACAGTGTCTTATCCATGATCTGCACCAGATCAATTGGCTCAGTCTGGTAGAATTGATTGTTTTCGATCTTGGAGATCAGCAGCAACCCCTGGTTGAGTTTCGACATCCGCGTTGTGGCTTCAAAAACAGAACTGATCAGCTGGAGCTGATGTTCATCCAGGTTTTCATTCTGGATAAGCAACTCGAGTTTTAATTTGATAATGGCCAGGGGTGTCTGCAATTCATGGGCTGCAATTTCATTGAATTCCTTCAGGTTGAGAAAATCCTGTCTGATTTTTCTTGACATCTTTTCAAGAGCCTTGTTCAGGAGGATGAATTCATGGATGTCGGTTTTGGTCAGTTCAAGCGGCTGCTCCTGGTTGATGTCATACTGGTTCAGGTTGCTTAGGATCCTGTAGAAGGGGATCCATACTCGCCGGGCAATAAAGTAGTTTACCAGTACCAGGAGGAACAGCAGGGTGATAAAAACCAGGGTTACAGAGATCAGGATCTCCGCGATCAAATTTTCCGATTCGCGTAAAGACTTGTAAATGTTAATCGTATAACCTTGGTTCAGGAGAGATTTGTTTTGAACAAAGAGATGCCGGAATTGTCCGAACTGACCCTGTTCGCGATCGTACATCAGCGTATCGGTAATGGATTCAAACTTTTTTTTCGGACTTTTCAGGAGGGTGATATTGATCAGATGACCGAATACCGAATGGAAATCAGGTACCGTGTCGGAATCATTGATGGTTTGTTCAATCAGCATTTTTTCTTCAATCAGCCGTTCATCGATCTGATTATAAAATATTTTGTGCAGGAGATGGAAAAATATAAATCCCGCGATGATAAAAACGGTCACCGAAACAAGAATGTAGGCACCTGAAGTTTTGGTTAAAAGTTTCACTGGTTCATCATTTAAACACCATAGGTTGAAAATTTATATCCCATACCATAGATGGTTTGAATATAATCCTCTCCCTCTTTTTCGATGATCTTCTTCCGGAGATTTTTAATATGGGTATAGATGAAATCGAATGAATCAGCCATATCCATGTCATCACCCCAGAGGTGCTCCGCGATGGCCTCCTTGGTCAGCAGCCGGTCTTTGTTCGAAATAAAAAAGATCAGCAGGTCATACTCTTTTTTTGTCAGGACCAGGGGATGTCCGTTTACTGAAACCTCCATCTTCTCAGGGAGGATCAATATCTCATTAAATGCGATTTCGTTTCCCCCACCGAAACTGCGCCGGCGGATAATGGATTTGATGCGTGCATTGAGTTCGGGCAAATGAAAAGGTTTAGTCAGGTAGTCATCGGCGCCGATTTCAAGACCCGTCACTTTATCATCCAGTGAATTCTTGGCTGATATCACGATGATGCCTGCTTCCGATTTGTTTTTCTTCAGTGACCGGATCACATTCAGTCCGCTTCCATCCGGAAGGTTGATGTCGACGATGATACAATCATACTGGTAGAGGTTGATCTTTTCTATGGCATCCTCATAATTATAGACGGCCTGGCAGCGGTAGTTCTCTTTTTGCAGATATTCCGAAATAGAACGTGAAAGTTCTTTTTCATCTTCGATCAGCAGGATTTTCATTTAATCATTTCTGAATTGTTTATCAGTGACCCTGGCAGGATTGATTTCATGTAATGCCTTCATCCTTGCAGAGGATGATCCAAATATCCATGGTGTAAAGTTAGTGAAAATAAGCAGAGGAGATGAATGATTTTGATCTCCTGAATCCTGGCCGGTGATCGGGTTATTTAGTACTTTTGTAAAAAAATTGAACTATGCCCTCACTCGCAGAACCTGATCTGATCGTAAATCCTGATGGAAGTGTTTATCATATTTGCATGAGGCCTGAAGACCTCGCTGATACTGTAATTGTTGTTGGAGATCCGCAGCGGGTTCATGAAATTTCAGACCATTTTACCACGATCGACCATCGTGCCTCCAACCGTGAATTTATATCCCACACCGGTTATTACAACGGGAAGCGGATCACCGCCTTGTCAACAGGTATTGGAACCGACAACTGCGATATCGTCATGCATGAACTGGATGCACTGGCCAATTTCGATTTGCAAACCAGGACGCAGAAACCGGTGCTACGTTCGTTGAGCATCGTTCGTATCGGGACCTCCGGCTCAATTCAGGCCGATGTGCCTGTCAATACCTTTGGTTTATCCACCTACGCCCTGGGGTTGGATAACCTGCTCCATTTTTACAAAGGAGCTTCGGGAATCATAGATCAGAAGATGACTGCTGCCTTTGCCACCCATGCTTCCTGGCCCAAGGACCTTTCAAAACCCTATTTTATCAAGGGTTCCGACAGGCTGATCGATCTCTTCAGGCCCTATTCTGTAGCAGGTATTACAGCCACTGCACCCGGGTTTTATGGCCCGCAGGGACGTTTTCTCAGGCTGCCGCTCGCCGACCCTGATATGATAAAAAAGCTGCAAAGTTTCAGATATGAAGGGCACCGCATTGTGAACTTCGAGATGGAAACCTCGGCATTGTATGGACTTGGCGCACTCATGGGACACGAAATGGTCACCATCTGCACGCTGATTGCCAACAGGGCCACCGGTGATTACAATCAGGATCATAAAAAAATCGTGATGGAGCTGATCACGCTTGTGCTAAATAAACTTACTACTTAAATTGCCTGAAACATCTAATATACCTGCCTTGATCAAGTTGCTGGATGAACCGGATGAAACCGCTTTCGGCCTGATCCGGAATCAGATTTTTTCCATCGGACCTGATGCACTGGCTCCTCTGGAGAAGGCGCTGGAGAATACCTTCGACACCCATATTCAGGAACGCATCCAGGAGATCATCAGGAAACTGAACCAGGAAAATCTTTACGTGGATTTTGTAAACTGGCTTAACCTTGGTTCCGATGACCTTTTGAAGGGATTTATCCTCGTTACCAAAACACAATATCCGGCACTGGATGAAGAGGAGATCAGGATCACGGTTGAACAATTAAAGATGGATGTGTGGATTGAGCTGCATGAAAACCTTACGGCACTTGAAAACATCAAGGTGATAAACCATGTACTGTTCGACCAGCATCATTTTGACGGTAATAAAAGCGATATGAATGCCCCCCAGAATTCGTACGTGAACACTTTCCTGGAAACCCACAAGGGAAGTCCGTTATCACTGGGAATCCTCTTCATTATCCTGGCACAAAAACTCGGGATGCCGGTATACGGGGTTAACCTGCCGCAACATTTCATCCTTGCCTATCTCACTGAACCGGGGCTCAGGAACCCGGGTGAAGAGGAAGTTTTGTTCTACATCAATCCCTTTAACAAGGGTGCGGTTTTCACGCGGCGTGAAATCGAATTATTTATCCGGGAGATGAAATTCAAACCTGAGAAATCCTTTTTTTCTCCATGCACCAACCCTGACATTATCCGCCGGCTGATCAACACCCTGATATATTCATACAATCAATATGGATACCCTGATAAAATCGAAGAATTACAAAATCTCCTAAACGCCTTTGAATGAAAAAACTCTTCTTTCCCGCTTTTCTTATCATCCTTTGCCTGTTGCTTTCTTCCTGGGGGTCGAAGGGACATAAAAAAATCAGCCAGAATTTTGCCGCCTGCCTGCCTGCCAGGATGTCATTTCTGAAACCTGTATGGACAAATTTTATCATGACCCATGCTTCCGATGCCGATAATCGTAAGAGCCAGGATCCCGATGAATCTCCCCGCCATTACATTGATATTGACAGTTATACTGAATTTTTACAAACCGGCCGGATTTCCATGGATTATGATTCGCTGGTTGATGTGCACGGATATAATTTTGTGATCGGGGAGGGGGTACTTCCCTGGGCTACCCGGATCACTTACGATTCACTTAAAAGCTGCTTTCAACGTAGAGACTGGAACAGGTCGATGCTTTTTGCCGCAGACCTCGGCCACTATGTGGGGGATGGCCATATGCCGTTGCATATTACCAACAATTACAACGGGCAGATGACAGGGCAAACCGGGATTCACTCCAGGTACGAATCCTCCCTGATCTCCAGGTATGAAGCCCAGATTAACTATCCGGCTGATTCAGCGCAGCTTATTCCGGATGTTCAGAAATATATTTTCGATAACCTGTATAATAACTATCGGTTTATCGACAGTTTATTGCTGGCCGATACTTACGCCAAAACTATCGCCGGAGGTACCGGTTCCGAGACCTATTATCAGACACTCTGGACAAAGACCGGAGGTTTTACTGTGAAATTGATGAGCCATGCCTCAAATGCATTGGCCAGCCTGATCTATACAGCATGGGTGGAGGCAGGCAGCCCCATGATCTATCCGAATGCCATTGACGAACCCGAAACGCCTGATCAGCCTGTTTTGTTACAGATTTACCCAAATCCAGCTGTTGATTATGCCTGGTTCAGTTTGGCGACCGGCGATCATCCGGTATCCTACACCCTCAGTATTTTTGATTTATTTGGGAATTTGAAAGATACCATAGCAGGACAATCCTCCGGAGATGAAATCATGAAAATCAAACGGAACATCCATGACATGGCCCCTGGACTTTATATCTGCGTGTTTCAGTCAGGTACATTTCACACATCAGGGAAGTTCATGGTAGTAAAGTAAATTGACTCTCCGTCACGCATCACGCGTCACGTTTTTTCTAAACAGTCCTTTGAAGGTTAACGCAAGGATCCTAAAATACTCCCGCAGGTTATGGTTCTCAATGTACCGTAAATTGTACTGGATTTTCGCCGGCATCACCTCATCGATATAGGTCTTTTCAGGGTCGATGGATCGTCCGAGCAGTTCATTTTCATCCATGAATTCGATGGATGCATAATCGGTGATCCCGGGTTTAACCGTCAGGACAATGCGTTGTTCGGGGGTATACCTGTCAACATACCTGCGGATTTCAGGCCGCGGGCCAACCAGGCTCATATCTCCCGTTAACACATTGATCAGTTGGGGAAGTTCATCAAATTTGAATTTTCGGAGATAATATCCAACACCCGTCACACGACTGTCGCGGGTTCCGACGGTGAGTCCTCCCAGTTTATCAGCACCGGCAGTCATCGTCCGGAATTTGACCAGCCTGAAATTTATTCCGTTTTTCCCAACCCTCGTCTGATAATAGAAAACGCCACCTCTGGAATCAATAGAAATGAACAATGCGATAACTATAAATAAGGGAAGGAGGACAATCAGCCCGGCAAAAGAAAGAAGAATATCAAAAAATCGGATCAAAACTTCGTCATTTAAAATCTTCACTCGTCATTGGTAATTGGTAATTGGTAATTAGTCATTGGTCATTCTCCAATGATGGTCCTGACTGACTCTTCCACCGCTGCCACCACTGTATCTGCCATTTCATCGGTAAGGTCATAGTACACGGGCAAACTGATCTCCCTTGAATAATTATCATAGGCAACAGGGTAATCCTTAATCTCATATCCCTGGTTGTGGTAATAGGTCATCATGGGAAGGGGAACGAAGTGAACATTTACCGCCACTTCCCGTGAGAAAATCTCGCGGATGATCTGGTCACGCTGCGTTTCGGTCACGCCGTTGATGCGCAATAAAAAAACGTGAAACGATGATTTTTTGTCATAAGATTCATATTGGGGAACCTGTGCCCAGGCAAGCCGGGAAAAGGCCGCGGAATAACGGTCAAAAATCTGTTTTCGCCTCACCAGCATGTCATCCTCGTACCTTGACAGCTCAACCAATCCAATGGAGGCCTGGATATCGGTCATGTTGTATTTGTAACCGGGTTCAATGATGTCATAACGCCAGCCTCCGATCTGGGTTTTTGCCAGGGCATCCTTGGTTTGTCCATGCAGTGATTTGGCATTCAGGTTTCGGTAGATGGTGGTATGATCAAAGGGTTCCGGCAGATTCAGGCAAACAGCACCCCCCTCGGCCGTGGTGAGGTTCTTAACGGCGTGGAAGGAATATACTGTGACATCTGTGAGATTGCCGACCCGTTTCCCCCGATATTGCCCACCAATGGAATGAGCGGCGTCCGAAAGTACAAGGATCCGGTTTAGAAGATGCTGTTCCTTTGTAGCCGGCTGGAAAAGTCCGATGATATCGGCTCTCTGAACTAAAGCATTGATCTCATCATAATCGCAGGGCCATCCTGCAATATCCACCGGTATGATCACTTTGGTTCGCGGGGTGATTGCCTTTTCAATTGCTTTGATGGAAATGTTGAAGTCGGCGCCAGCGTCCACGAATATCACTTTTGCGCCGCAATGCACTACAACATTGGCCGTGGCCGAATAGGTATAAGCTGGGACGATCACCTCATCTCCTTCTGTCACCCCGAACCACCGGAGCATCAGCTCAAGTCCGGCGGAGGCTGAACTGACGCATAGAGTTACCTTCTGACCGCCATATTCGGATAATAGCTTTTCGAATTTTTTTGTTTTCGGGCCGGTGGTGATCCACCCGGAATAGAGCGTGTCGACGACTTCATCGACGATACGCTGATCCATACGGGGTGGGGAAAAGGGAATCAAGGTGAATTACGAATTACAAATTACGAATGACATTACTTTTTAAAAAGGTTCGCGGAAAGCCAGGAGTTGACGTTGGATTCAATGCGTTTCAGGATCTGGTCGGTGTCGGCGCGATTAAATTTTTCGCCGGTAATTCCCTCGTACAATTCAATGTACCGGTCCGAAATCTCCCTGGTCCAGGCATCGGTCATTTCGGGAACCTGCTGTCCCTCTCTTCCCATAAATCCATTTGCCATCAGCCATTCACGGACAAATTCCTTTGAAAGCTGTCGTTGCTGCTCTACGTTCGCCTGGCGCTCTTCATATCCTTCAAGATAGAAATATCGGGATGAATCCGGGGTGTGTATTTCATCGCAGAGATATACTTTGCCATCTTTTCCCTTTCCAAACTCATATTTGGTGTCAACGAGGATCAGCCCTTTTTGAGCGGCCATCTCAGTCCCGCGTTTGAAGATGGCATAGGTGTATTTTTTGATCAGCTCATACTCCTCCTTTGGGATCACACCCTGGGCAATGATTTCGGCTTCGGTGATGTCTTCATCATGCCCCGCCGCTGCTTTTGTGGTAGGTGTGATGATCGGATGAGGAAAGCGCTGGTGTTCCTTCATCCCATCAGGAATTGGCACCCCGCAGATGACCCTGGCCCCTTTTTGATATGAACGCCATGAACTGCCTGTGAGATAACCCCGGATGATCATTTCAACCGGATAAATTTTACAAAAGCGACCAATGGTAACATTGGGATCTGGAGAGGCAATTTTCCAGTTGGGACATAGGTCGGTGGTCGCATCCAGGAATTTGGAGGCGATCTGGTTCAAGACCTGCCCTTTGTATGGGATTCCTTTGGGTAAAACTACATCGAAGGCTGAGATGCGGTCACTTGCGATCATTACAAGAAATTCATCATTGATATTGTAAACATCGCGGACTTTTCCGGTGTAGAGGCTCTTTTGCCCCGGAAAGGAGAAGTTTGTTTTCTTAAGAACGTTTGCCATGATCTGATTTTTAAAGAGCAAAGATAGAGCAATTTGGAATATATCACCCCCGTGAAGAACACAATGCCATTGCCTTTTATATTTAGAATAATTCCAAATAATATTGTACCTTTGCATGAGGGAAATACCTGGCGATATGCACGGAATAACATATCGAAAAAATGATTAATTTTGTCAATAAATCTTTTAGCATATGAATAATGCACTTTTCAACATTGAACGTCCGCAGAATGAGCATACCCTGAGTTATGCGCCAGGATGTAAAGAAAGAAAAACATTGAATGCCGAGCTTGACAGGCTGAGTTCGGAGATCCAGGATATTCCGCTGATCATTGGCGGAAAGGAGATCCGTACCGGAACGACAGGCAAAGTGGTGATGCCGCACGACCATCATCATCTTCTGGCCACCTACCATCAGGCCGGCGAGGCTGAGGTCCGCATGGCCATCGATGCAGCTCTGAAGGCCCATAAGGAATGGGAATCATTTCCCTGGGTCGACCGGGTGTCCATCACCCTGAAAGCGGCCGAACTGATCTCGAAAAAATACCGGTTCCTCATCAATGCCGCCACCATGCTGGGGCAGGGGAAAAGCGCTTACCAGGCCGAGATCGATGCCGCCTGTGAAACGATCGACTTCCTGAATTTTAACGCATGGTTCATCACCGAAATTTATAAAGAACAGCCCCATTCCCAGCCTGGGATCATCAACCGGATCGAGTACCGTCCGCTCGAAGGGTTTGTGTTTACCGTCTCCCCCTTTAACTTTACGGCCATTGCCTCCAACCTCAACATGGCGCCGGCCCTCATGGGCAATACGACGGTGTGGAAACCTGCAACCACCTCGCTGTTGTCGAACTATTTTCTGATGCAGGTTTACAAGGAGGCTGGACTTCCCAACGGGGTCATCAACTTTATCCCCGGAAAAGGAAGTCTGATCGGGAGAAGTGTGATGTCGCACAGAGACCTTACCGGAATACATTTCACCGGTTCCAACAACACCTTCAACAATCTCTGGTTATCTGCCGCCCAGAATATGGCTAATTATCGTTCCTACCCGCGGATTGTCGGTGAGACCGGGGGCAAGGATTTCATTTTTGTCCATCCGTCATCCGATCCGCAGGAGGTTTCGGTTGCCATCGTGCGTGGCGCCTTTGAATACCAGGGCCAGAAATGTTCAGCCGCATCACGGGCATACATTCCTGAATCACTTTGGCCGGAGGTGAAATCCCGAATTGGCAGCATGATTGATCAGATCACGGTAGGCGATGTACGCGAGTTCAGCCATTTCATGAATGCCGTGATCGATGAAGCAAGCTTCGATAATATCATGGATTATATTGAATTTGCCAGGAAATCATCTGAAGCAGAGGTGATATTTGGTGGTACCGGGGATAAAACCAGGGGGTATTTTGTTCAGCCTACGGTCATAAAAACCACAAACCCTCACTTCAAGACGATGGAGGAAGAGATCTTTGGTCCGGTAATGACCATCTATGTATACAAGGATAAGGATTTCGAAGAGACACTTATGATCTGCGACCAGACCTCCCCATACGGACTCACCGGTTCAGTATTTTCAAAAGACCGGGAGGCCATCAACAAAGCCTGCCGCATCCTCCGCTATGCTGCCGGGAATTTCTATTTCAACGATAAACCTTCAGGTGCCGTGGTTGGCCAGCAGCCTTTCGGTGGCGCCCGCGGATCGGGAACCAATGACAAATCAGGAAGTCATTTGAACTTGTTGCGCTGGACCAATCCCCGGACGATCAAGGAGACACTGATCCCTCCCACCGAGTTTACCTATCCATACATGAAGGAAGACAAGTGCCATTAGGCATTTTTCAACTCTTCCCTTCTCTTGCGGTAAAGAATGATCGGGTAATCTCCTGTAACAAGATTTTCACCCATTTTCAACTGTGATGGCTGCGGCTGGTGAGTTTCAACCACCCGCCTGTCCTGTGCCAGAACGATCAGGTTGAAAATTTTGGTAACGGCAAAATATAACTCTTTCAGCACCGGAACCTTTACCATTTTCTGGTAGGTGCGCAGGTAAAAGATGGTATTTGCCTCATCCACTGGAACGAAAGCAACAATGATCCGCATCGAGTCCATGATGTGATTCTGCCACAAATTCGGGAAAATAAAGGTAATGTATGTACTTCTGTCCGGCTTTGTCATTTTTGCCGGTGGTACCGGTGTTTGTCCGCTATCCTGTTCGTTGGATGGCCAGAAGGAGATGCTGTTGTCCTGAGCTTCGGTGTAAGGCCCGTTGACCACAGGTCCGATCCCTCTGCCAATCGTGTTATGATGGATGAACGGAACATGAACTACATCGAGCTGGTTTTCAATGGCCCGTGAATAGTGTGCTTTCCAGTGATCGGTGAATCCCTTCCAAACCAGGTCAGGTCCAAGGTCCTTGAACCATGGTACGGGAGGTAAATTGGTGAGGTCTGAAGGATTTGTATTTGCAGGATCCTCGGTATACCAGATATAGATGAATCCGTTTTGCTCTGAAACAGGGTATGCCGCTGCCCGGATATGATCCGGCACCTTTGCATTTTTTCCATTGGCAGGAATGAGCAGGCATTTTCCCGTGCGATCGTATTCAAATCCATGGAACGGGCATTGAAGATGATCGTCCTTGATCTTCCCGAGGCTGAGTTTAATCCCGCGATGAGGGCATTTATCCCTTGCTGCACCGGGTTGTCCCAGATTGTCGCGCCATACGACCAGATTTTCACCGAAGCGTTTTACACCAAGAACCTGTTTTTTCTTAACCTCCTTAGAGGCAAGAATGACATACCATTGATTTTGTATCATGAAGTGAATTTTTTCCTACTGAAGAGGTGTAACTACCGCTAACAATTCAGGAAGATCCATCCCGAGCTTTTTGAGATGTTCGATCTTAGGCACCCCGTTTTTGGTCCACCCACGGCGTTCGTAAACCGCATCCAGCAGTTGCTCGTAGCGGTTTTCACGGTAGGCACGGAGGGCTTTCATTTTTTCTTCAGTTGATTTTCCGGAAGGATCGAAATGAACCTGTTCAAGGAGTTGTTTGTCATACCGTTCAGCACGTGATTCGTATTCCTCCTTGGTAACAGGACCACAGGCGCGGTAAGGCTGGGCATCATGAATGCGCAATCCCTTGCCCTGGCGGATATTGAAGACACGCTGGAAGTTATATACCCGCTCCGACATGTGAATGATCTCCTGCTTGTCAATCTTCGACCCGGTCACTGCATTAAAGATCGTGACATAGTTGTCAACATGCTTGGGAACCTTGGCAGGTTCAGCCGTTTGGGCATTGTCTTCAGGTTCCACATCATTCCACGGCAACTTGCAGAATCCGGCGAGACCAAACCATGTCCGGAACATCGGAAAATAATGCAGTGCTTCAGCCTTCTTTTCAAATGTAGGTATCTGGTTATTGACCATATCCATGAAGATCAGCCAGGCTTCATCATGCTGTGGCCCCTTGTTGGTCATGGCATAACCTCCTTGCTGGGCCAGTGACTCCTTGGAGACATATTGAGAATATTCAAGGCCCTTGTTTTCCATGCCGATATCCTGCATGAAACCGGCATCACCCCATCCGTTCTTAGCAAACAACTCTTTCATCTTGTGAACCCCAAGGCCGGCCGTTACGCCAAATCCTTCTCCGCGCGATAGTTGGTGCAGCAGTTCCATGGCAGCGTCGGCATTCCCGAAGTTAAGCTTCAGTCCGCCGGTGCGCTCAGGGTTCAGGATGCCATTTTCATAGCATTCCATTAGAAAGCCGAGAATGCTGCCCCAGCTGATGGTGCAAATACCATAGGTGTCGCAATAAAAATTGGCTTCGATGGTGAAGTCGGGGTTGAATATCCCTGCAATGGATCCGAGGGATGAGGTCGTTTCATACTCAGGCCCGTCAACAATAACTTTATCTCCTTTGTATGGTCCTGAGCGGAGCTCATAATTATCGACCCCTTTTGCACAGGCCATGTTGCATCCCACCCAGCAACCGTCGGGAACATTCTGGGTAAAAAGGATTTCCATACATCACCGCTGATCTTAACGGCATCCGGGTGGCTTCCATACTTGAAGTTGTTCACCGGGAGAAGGTCATAATCGTTCATGACGAGTGTGAGGTGGGCCGTCCCTTTTGAACGCATTTCACACTGTTTGTCATCGAGTTCGCGCATCTCCTTGTTAAAGGTGCGGCCACGCTCCTGGATGGCTTCCATATCAACCACATTATTCCGGTTGCCGCCGATGGCTTTCACATGCGCAACGATGGCCTTGATCTTTTTATCTCGTAAAACAGTCCCGATCCCTCCGCGGCCTGCCTGTTTCAGGCGGATCTTCTTACGCTTGATATCATAGAAGCTGAAGTTCAGCATCCCGATCAGGGAATGTTCAGCAGCCGTGCCGGCCGAAACAACCGATACATTGTATTTGTCCTTTTCATTTCCGGGAACAGCCATCATATCATGCAGTTCTTCTGCAAGAACATGGCTGTCTGAAGGCAGGTCAGCGGCTTCGTATATCTCAATGACTTCACGTGCTTCTTCAAAAACCACAAGAACCTCTTTGTCCGATTTGCCCTGCAGTTCCAATGCATCAAATCCGCAGAATTTAAGAAAAGGACCAAAAAAACCACCTACATTCGAATCCACCACAATATCGGTTTGCGGACTGATGGCACAGCAAATGGCCTTTCCGCTTCCTGAATACTGGGTGATCCCGCAACAGGGGCCTCCTGAAATAACAATCTCATTTTCAGGATCGCTCCATCGTGTTTCAGGCCTGGTGGCATCCCAAAGCAACCGCAGGTCAAAACCTTTTCCGCCGATGAATTTCTCTTTCATCTGTTGCGTCACCGGTTTCTCCTTTATCGTCAAATCACCGACATTGATGTAAATAGAGCGGTTATTATAGCCTTTGTCAATCGGCGCCCAGGTATACTTATATTGTGCAAGCAGTTTGTGACTTGATTTAAAATCGTCAAATGTCATATCCGTAGAGTTTGTTTTGTGAATCGCTTAACGAAGCAAATTTAACAAAAAAATAATTTGTAAATACCCATCAATCAAAAAGTTCGATAGGTTTGACGCTGCATATCGACCTCCAAAATCGATATTCTCTTCCGTCACGCGTCACGCGTCACGCGTCACGTGTCACGTTTACGACCTCCCAAGGTCTTCCTCCTCGGGCTGTGAAACCTCGTGCCAGGTATATAGACCCTGAAGCAGCCTGTCCTTTTTTTCCTGCGGACTTAATTTTTCGTAGGCTTCGCGTGCTTCCCTCGCCTTACGCCTTTTTTCCTCTTCAATGTGATGAATATTCTCAGTATACTTTTCCTCCACACACTTCTGAAGGAAGTCCCGGGCAACTGTCGGAAATAATTCCAGGAGTAATTCATCCTTTTCATTCTCAGCGAGTTTCATGTCACCATATTCCTCAAAGACGGTATTTTCCTGCCGTTTGTAGTTTTTGGTATCATAGGGGGTCTCCTCCCTTACTCCGGTGAGTTGTTCCCTGAAATCGGGGTCAACCGGGATTGGCGTCCTCCCGTAAATTCCCTTGACAAGATTCACAAATTGGATCGACTTGGTTGTAAAATAGGGAAGCTCCTTGTTTTCGTCGATCACACAGTTCACCGCCTGCACCCCCACGATCTGGCTGGTCGGGGTAACCAGTGGCGGACACCCTGACTTGATGCGAACCAGCGGAACAAGTTCGAGTACGCGGGGCAGTAAATGATCCAGTTTAAGCTGTTTGAGCTGCGCATACATGTTGGTGTACATTCCCCCCGGGATCTCAGCCTTTTTTACGGCATCATCCGGTTCGGGAAAATTGAAATGCTTTTCAATGGCGAGACAGGCATCCAGCAGCTCCTCTTCACGATCGTGTTTGGCCATATAAATGGCCTTGATGAACAACTTGTTGATCTCTTTTGGCAATTTATCCTTTGTGAAATCGAATTCAACAGGCAGCACCTTGCAGGTATCAAATTCAGCCAGCTCCTCCCGGATGATCTTTAACTCTTTGTTGATGGCAACGACCGCTTCAGGATTTACCCCGGTATCTATCCCCATTTTTTCACAAAAGATATGGATCAGTTCATAGGCCGGTGCAGCCGGACCTCCTGCAAAATTCCATATGTTGGTATCCACAACATCCACCCCGTTCACGATGGCCGATAATACCGATGCCAGGCCATATCCGGGGGTACAATGAGTATGAAAATCAATGGGAACGCGAACCTCCGATTTGAGCCGCCTGATCAGCTTTCCGGCCTGCGAAGGGGTTATGAGCCCCGCCATGTCTTTGATAGAGATCATATCGGCGCCCAATGCTTCGAGCTGGCGGGCTTTTTCAACGAAATAATCGATGGTGAAAATATCATGCGGAAGGGCTTTGAAATGAATCCATGAGTGGAATTTTTGCCTGGTTGAAAATTTCGGGTCAACAGTAAAACTGATGGCACAATCCGCAAAACCTCCATTTTGTTTCACATATTTGATGGTCGATTTCATGTTTTCCACATCATTGAGCGCATCGAAAATACGCATGATCCCGATGCCCGATTGTACAGCCCTGCGGTTAAATCCTTCAATAACTTCTTCAGGATAAGGATTGTACCCGAACAGGTTGCGCCCCCTCGACAGGGCAGTCAAAAGTGAAACATCACCAATCGCCTCCTTGATCTTCTCAAGACGTACCCAGGGATTTTCCGAAAGATACCGCATGATGGAATCGGGAACAGCCCCTCCCCACACCTCCATGGCATAAAACCGGGCATCTTTGAAATAGGGCAACACGCGGTCGACCTGTTCCTGGGTCATCCGGGTCGCAAAAAGGGATTGCTGGCCATCACGCAACGTTAAATCCCTGATTAGCAGTTTTTTTGTAGGCATATCTGTAGAATTAATGGAAATAATAAACGATCTGCACAGAATATATTCATTTTTAAATCTCGATTACTGTTAATAAAATAACAGTACACAAAAGTAGTAAATTCGACAATTCAAATTTTGCTATTTTTGCAGTTGATTTAAATAAAAATGTTGATCGGGAATAATAAAGGTGGACTGATTCAGTAATTTATCACATGGCCTGTAAAACATGAAGTCAGAAGAAATTGCCCGGATACTGAACAATAAAATAGTCGGCATAGCCGGATGCGGTGGCCTGGGCTCCAATTGCGCCGTCGCATTGGCCCGGGTTGGCATTGGAACATTGATCATTGCTGATTTCGATGTGATCAGCCATGGAAACCTGAACCGTCAATATTATTTCCGTGATCAGATTGGCCAGAAAAAAGTTTGGGCACTGACGGAAAATATAGCACGAATAAATCCGGAGGTTAAAGTAATTGCCCATGATCTCAGGTTAACTTCACCCGATATACCCTTGATTTTTAAGGGATGCGATGTAATTGTGGAGGCATTCGACCTCGCTGACCAGAAAGAGATGTTGCTGGAATCGGTGCTTATCAAACTGACTTCGGTTCCTGTGGTGATCGGCCTGGGGATGGCTGGATGGGGGATGAATAATACCATCCGGTGCCGGAAATTGGACAACATCTTTATTTGCGGCGACGAAATTTCTGAAATCAGCCCTGAATTGCCGCCACTAGCACCCCGGGTTGGCATCGTGGCAAATATGCAGGCCAATATGGTCCTGGAATTATTGCTTGAAAGTGAGGGGACGAAATGAGGAAATTTAAGATCAAATGCAATTCGAAACCATGAAAATCATTTTAAACAACAATCCGGAAGAAATTCCGGGGGCTTCGGTTTCAGTCAATGAACTGTTGTCGCTTAAGAACTTTACCTTTAAGATGCTGATCATCAAGATCAATGGCACCCTGGTAAAAAAGACTGAGTATAAAACAACCATGATCAGCGATGGGGATGATGTAACCGTACTCCACCTGATTTCAGGCGGATAACAGGGCTACATCAGTTCCGCAACCACAAAGGTGCTCCCTCCTATAAAAATCAAATCTTTAAGGTCTGCTGAATTACGGGCTGCAAGCAGTGCAGATTTTACTGAATCATAGCATGCTCCGGTCAGGCCAGCCGCTGTTGCCTGAAGCATTAAGTCACTGGCATCCAGGCCCCGGGGAATATTCGGTTTGCAAAAATAATAGGTAGCATTTTTTGGCAGCAGATCCAGGATAGGAGGGAGGTATTTGTCATTCACTACCCCGAAAACGAAATGGAGATGCGCATGGGGAGTGGTAGTGATCTGGTGCATTACTTCCCGCAATCCACCCTCGTTATGACCTGTATCGCAAATGGTTAAAGGGGTATGGTCCAGGATCTGCCAGCGGCCCGAAAATTCCGTGTTTTTAACCACATTTTTAATTCCGGTCCGGAAAATCGGTTTACTGATGTCGATCCCCATCTGATTGAGTTTCATGCAGGCACCCAGCACCGTCACCGTGTTTTTCAATTGATAAATTCCTGTCAGGGGAGTCCTGAGTTGATTTAGAAAAAGACGGCTGTCACGATAAATATCCATCACCCGCATGTTGGTTTTACCTCCCTGCAGAATACTGTTGTGTATAGAAAAATCCTGATCCGCAAAAAGGATTTCTGAATTGACGGAGAGGGCCTTTTCACGAAACACATCCTTTGTTTCATACTGTGTCTCCCCGATCACCACAGGGATTCCAGGCTTAATGATCCCTGCCTTTTCCGCAGCGATCTTCTCCAGGGTGTCGCCCAGAAACTGCATGTGGTCGAAACTCACATTGGTAATGACCGACAGGAGCGGGGTGATGATATTGGTCGAATCAAGCCTGCCGCCCAGCCCGACTTCAACAATGGCAATGTCAACCTTTTGTTCCCTGAAATAGGAGAACGCCATGCCAACGGTGAGTTCGAAAAATGAAGGGTTGATCTTTTCAGATTCTTGCTGGTAGTCCCCGATGAACCGGGTAACGTAGCTTCTCTCGATCATCTTTCCGTTAACCCTGATCCGTTCTCTGAAATCCTTCAGGTGAGGTGAGGTGTATAATCCTGTTCTGAAGCCTGCAGTCTGAAGAATGGAGGCAAGCATATGCGAAACGGAGCCCTTCCCGTTGGTTCCGGCAACATGAAGTGATTTGAATGAATTCTGTGGATTGTTCAGTAAATTGCAGAGGGCGACCGTGTTATCGATATTAGCCTTATAGGCAGAGGCGCCTACCCGGTGGAACATGGGGAGTTTTGTGAATAGATATTTGATGGTTTGCTGATAGTTCATAGGTCTAGGATATTGAACCTCCTGAAGAATCCCGAATAGCACCGGTGACACTGCAGAGGCAATTGACCTCATTTCGCCAACGCAATACACCAAGAAATGCAAAGATCAGCGCCTCCTTGTAATTGATGGTATGGGCATCGGGAAGAACGATCCGTATGTTGGTATGATGCTGTATCCGCCCGATCAGGAAGTTGTTAAAAGCACCGCCCCCGGTGATCAGTAATTTTTTCTCAGGTCCTCCTTGAACTGAAGATGCAACCTGAATGGCAACATGTTCACAATATGTGGCAAGAAGGTCATTCACACTGAATTCTGCATCCTCCATCAAGGGTGAAATATTTTGAATAACCCACTCTTTCCCAAGTGATTTTGGTGGAGGTTCCCCATAGAATAACAAAGAATTGAGTTTGCCCAGTAATGCTGGATTTATCGTTCCCCGACCGGCATTTTGTCCCTCCGGATCGTAACCCAGGCCCAGGATGTTTGCGAGTCTGTTGAGTACGATATTCACAGGGCAGATGTCAAACGCGATCCGGCTGCCAGCCTTTTCATAGGAAATGTTAGCAAAACCGCCCAGGTTCAGGCAATAATCAAAACCAGGAAACAAAAGCCGGTCTCCAATCGGAACCAGGGGGGCACCCTGGCCGCCCAGCGCGACATCCAGTGACCTGAAGTCGCTGACCACGTGAAATCCTGTTTCCGCCGCAATGGCTGCCCCATGCCCGATCTGGGTCGTGAGCAGTTTCTGTGGCTGGTGAAAAATGGTATGCCCGTGTGAGGCAATTAAGTCGGGCCGGAGATTATGTAAATCAATGAACTGCCTGGTGAACTTCCCGAGAAGATGTCCGTAGGAACAATCGGTTGCAGCAAAATCAAAGGCTGTCCCCGATTCAAGGCTTGATAATCGATCGCGCCATTCTTGGCTGTAGGAAATTGTCTCTGCATGAACGATCCGGTAACTCCATCCGCGGTCGCTCTTGTGAAATTCGCAAAACGCAAGATCGAGTCCGTCGAGGCTGGTTCCCGACATTAATCCGATTACCTGGAAATGTGCCGATCTGTTCGATTTCATAGGCATTCAACCACTGTTTCGAGTTTGATTCCCCTCGATCCCTTTATCAGTATTGTCGCATTTTCAATCGGGTGATGCTGGAACCACATCATGGCCAGAGCCGCATCGGTAAAACAGATAAATTCACGGATGGTATTGATACGGGTAAAACAGGGACCGACCAGGTAAACATTTTCCAGCTGCATCCCTTTCAGGATTTGAATGACGTGCCGGTGCTCCGCATCCGATTCAGGCCCAAGTTCGAGCATATCGCCGAGAATGACAGTCTTCCCGGCATAGTCAGCCATTGAAAATGCCATCAGGGCTGCCTCCATGCTGCTGGGATTTGCATTATACGCATCAAGGATCAGCAGATTATGCGCCGTCTGCATAACCTGTGAACGGTTGTTGGTCGGCCGGTAATTTTCAATGGCTGTTTTGATTAAATCGGTGGGGACCATGAAATGTTGCCCGATACAGGCTGCAGCCGATATATTATCTGAATTGTATCCTCCGTAAAGGTTCGAATGAATGACAACGCCCTTCTGATTTTTAAAATCGAGGGTGATGGAAACCATGGGATCGGCCTTGACCGCGATCGTTTCCAAGTCTGCAGGCGGATTTCCATAGATTGCCTGCCTCAAACCGGTTGCATTTTCTTTTAGCAAGGCGTCATTCCCATTCAAAAATGCCAGTCCGTCAACCTCATTCAGAAACCGGTAAAGTTCTGTCTTGGTAAGGATGACCCCGGCAAATCCGCCAAAACCCTCCAGGTGGGCTCTCCCGATATTCGTGATAATCCCATAACCGGGTTGTGCAATCCGGCAGAGGAAATCAATTTCACCCCGGTGATTGGCACCCATTTCAATAACGGCAATCTCTGTCTGGCTGGTCATTTTTAACAGGGTAAGCGGCACGCCAATGTGGTTATTCAGGTTCCCCTCGGTGGCCAGGGTCCGGAAGGTGGCGGATAACACCGATTGTATCAGCTCCTTGGTGGTGGTTTTTCCATTCGTACCCGTAACGGCGATCACCGGGATGTTCATCTGCATCCGGTGATGACGGGCCAGCTCCTGGAGCGTAGAAAGAACATCCTTTACCAGTATGAATCGGTCATGAAGGGCAAATGCAGCCTCATCCACGATGGCATAAGAGGCGCCCTGATCGAGGGCCCTGGATGCAAATCCGTTCCCGTTAAACGACTCCCCTTTTAAAGCGAAGAACAGGGATCCGGGATAGATCTTCCGGCTGTCGGTTGAAATGACAGGGTGTTCTAAAAAAAGCCGGTAAATATATATTAAGGAAGGTTCCATATGGATCATCAAAGGATCCGGCAAAATAAATAAAAAACCCCGCTTCATTGACGAAACGGGGTTTAATTCTTTTAGCAATTTTCTATTTTCCTCCGACCGAACCTCCAACGCGGGTCATGGCACAGCGGAAACCAATGGCGTCCGAAGCATCGCTTTCATCAAGATAGCGTCTTGTTCCGGGACTCATATAATAGGCCTGATCTTTCCAGTTTCCGCCTTTGTAAACACGTGCATGGTCGCTCACAAGTGAACTCATTCCATACTGATACATAAGGTTGGTGGCGGTTGAATCTTTGCCCACCTCTTTCCATAAATTATTGTCAATATTTGAAGCAAAGTCACCATCAAGGTAATTGATGTTGTCGGCCTGGCGGTAATTTTTACGATTCATGGCTTCGGCGGTGGTGATATCGCGGTATTTAATACGACCGAGACTGTCTTTTTCTGCCAGGAAGCCTTCAGCATCGCGAACCGGGGTTTTGAAAACATTGCCCCTGAAAGGACGGAGATCGGACACTTCATAGGAATTCAGCGGACGGTATACGTCAAGTACCCATTCACTTACGTTCCCTGCCATGTTGTAAAGTCCGTAATCGTTGGGGAAATAGGAACCGCAGGGGGAAGGAATGTCGGCGCCGTCATTCAGGTTGCCGGCAACGCCCATGTAGTCACCCTTGCCACGCTTGAAGTTATCCATGAAGCTGCCGTAATATCTTGATTCGTTGGTACGTACATAATTGCCATTCCAGGGATAGTTTTTCCGTTCAACCACGCGTTCGTAAAGCGTGTTCCCAACCAGACCGAGGGCGGCATACTCCCATTCTGCTTCAGTCGGCAGGCGGTATTTTGGAAGCATGATCCCGTCTTCCATTTTCACCTTGCGGGTGCCGGTCCCATTGGGATTGAGGTCGGGTAATGGCTTGTCAACCAGCCCTTCATACTGCCCGGCCAGGTAAGCTTCGGTATTGAAGTTGTTTTCGTTCTTTTGTGCAGGATCCATGGCAAGAATACCCCGCTTGATGAGCATCATTTCATTTACTCGGTCGGTACGCCATGCGCAGTAATCGTTGGCCTGAACCCACGTAACTCCGACCACAGGATAGTTGCGGTAGGCAGGATGACGGAAATAGTACTCTAAAAGAGGCTCGTTGTAGGCCAGCTTGTCGCGCCAAACCAGGGTGTCGGGAAGCGCCTTGCGGTAAACGCCGGGATAGTCGGTTGCGTATACCCGGCTCAGCCAGTAAAGGTATTCGAGGTAATCAAGGTTACGTACCTCAGTTTCGTCCATATAAAAACTGGCTACCGTTACCCTGCGCGGACTGTTATTCCATTCGAACATGACATCGTCCTGGGTATTTCCCATTGTAAAGGTGCCGCCTTCAATGAAGACCAATCCAGGCCCGGTTTCCTGGGCTGCATATCCGCGGATCTCAAATCCGCCATTTTTAGGATTGTTATATTCCCAGCCGGTGGAGCGGGATGCTTCTTTCTTGCAGGCTCCGACCATGAGAACAACACCTACGAGGGCGCTTAACTGAAATAACCTGTTAATTTTCATTGTTGAAAATTTTTGCAAACCTACATGAAATCCTCAAAATTAGCAAATATTTATACGAGTTAACTTAGCTTCAGGACAACCCGTGAAATCGAAATAATCGCCACTGAGAATATATAACTAAAATCTCGGGCATTTTATTGCCTTTATGCGTCTACTTTTTTCTGCCACCGAAAATTGCCATGAGACTGAAACCTCATGAGCACCGCCTGAAATGTTGATCAAACTGCTTAAAGAATAGTCATAACTGTATCCGATCCGAAGGTTCTTGTAATGAAATCCAAGCATTGGGATGATGGCGTCGGGATTTTCAAAATTATGGCGGAACCATAAACCGCCGATGAAGGGATCAATCGTCAGGTACAAACCGATATTCAGCTGGTGAAACTGAAACTGCTGCTGGTATAAAATATTCGGAGAAACCGAAAATTCACGGTCTTCATCTGCACTGCCGTTCCTGCGAAGGCTGATAACGGAACCAATGTGCCCTGTATATTTCATGTACAACTGGGTCGTGTTGTTGGCATAGAAGCCGATGTCAGGCTGAGTCAGATGTTCCATGGCAAAACCACCGTAAATAAATTCATCGTAGGACAGGAATACACCCGCTGAAAAATCGGGGACACTCACTTTTGTCTGGCTGGGTATCGGTTCTGCCGGGTTCGAAAATATCAGCTTCGAAAAATCAAGGCTTCGCTGATAATATCCTCCCTTGATGGCAATACTTGCCTGCATCCGCGAAGTGATATTGAATTTAAATGCATACATCAGGCTGATCATTGTTGTGTTGAGGGCCCCTCCGCCTGCCCTGTCGGCAGTGAACAGCACCCCAAGCCCGCCATGCAAAAAACCAACATACTGATCATAGGAGAAATTGTAGGTATTAAAAGCCTTGCCCATACCTGGCCACTGGTTACGGTAATTTGCGTTGACACGCGGATTTAGGGTCACACCGGCCAGGGCAGGGTTCAGGTAAAGTGGATTGGCATAAAACTGTGAAAACTCAGGATCCTGGGCAAAAACTTTACCAGACAGGAAGGGGATTGAAAACAATAAAAAAACTGTAAATCGCCTGATCATGAATGCAAGGTCTCTCCTGATGAATTAAGGCTTACAATATTACAAAATATTATTATATATGCGGGAACCATGATTGACAATAATTGACTATAGGTAACGTTTAAATGACAGGAACATTTTAGCTTTGAAAATTATTTTATCATGCCAGCAACCTTTTTGATGGTGTTGTTGTCTTTAAGTTTATAGCACAGTACCCGAACACATCCTATGAAAAATCGGTTTACTATCGTCGTTAGTGTTGTCCTGCTGGCTTGCGGGCTGTTTTTTTCCGGGAAGTCCCAGGGAACACACCTTGAAAGTAATTTCACCATTTCGTGGAATCCGCTCCAGGTGTATAGCAATCCCGGATCATCCACCACATCGATCATGTCATTTCAGGGATCTGTTCTGAAACAGGAGTTTGGTTTGTTACCGGTATTTCTCAAATTGTTTCCGCTGACGACTGAAAAAGACTCAGTTGCCAACGTGCTCATTATGAATCAGGTATTTGTGCAGGTTCCTGCGGCTGATCTTCTGAATGTTCAGGGGCTGGATAATATTCCCCCTGCCATTGACCCGGTGAGCCTGATCACCCTGCAAAAGAAAAGACCCAGCCTGGAACTCAGCCTGCTTCCCCTGCGCAGGAATCCCTCCACGGGCCTGATTGAGCGGTTGACATCCTTTTCTGTTTCATATGATTTGGTCAGATGTAGGGTCCCACACGCTTTAAAATCAACAGTTGTCTATGCCCCGAACTCCGTGCTTGCCTCCGGAACATGGTATAAGTTTTCAGTGGGCTCTGACGGAATATACCGGATTTCGTACGATGATCTTAAAAAGGCCGGGGCGGATGTTGCCTCCATTAATCCGCGAAACCTCAGGATTTATGGCAATGGGGGCGGGATGCTCCCGGAGGCCAATTCAGCAAAACGTACCGACGACCTCAGGGAAAATACCATTTATGTCTTCGGCGAAGAGGATGGCCGTTTTGATCAGGGCGATTACCTGGTGTTTTACGGGCAGTCACCCGACCGATGGGTTTATAACAGGCTTGATCACCTCTACCACCACCGGAAAAATGTTTATTCCGACAGGATGTACTACTTCGTGAACTTTGATCTGGGACCTGGTAAACGCGTGGGATCTGAGACCTCAACCACCCAGCCTGCCACCTATGTGACCGATCGCTTTGATGATTATGCCTTTTATGAAAAAGACAATTTTAACATGATCAAATCGGGTCGTGAATGGTGGGACGGGCAAACATTTGATATCACGACCGTGAGAAATTATTCGTTCAGCTTCCCAAATATTGATGAGCTCGCCCCGGTGACCCTCAAGACTGATGTTGCAGCCAGGTCGACCGTCAGCAGCAGCTCTTTTACAATCTCGGCTCAGGGAAATGTTGTGATGTCGCTCAGCGTGCCATCAACATCTGGAGGATTTGAAAGCGATTATGCGGTTGAAAGATCAGGAACTGCCACTTTGATTACCTCCAATCCGGTTGTTGATATCAATTTGAATTACCGCAAGAGTTCAAGTTCGGTTGGTTACCTGAATTACCTCGAAGTCAATGCCACCAGGCATCTGACCATGAACGGGGCGCAGATGATGTTTCGTTCTGGTGCCAGCGCCTCGCCGGGTACAGTGACGGAATTCACGATGAATGGGAACGGTCAGAATGTACAGATTTGGGATGTCTCCGAAGGAGGTGACATCCGTGCAATTCAGGCCTCCAAATCAGGAAACAGTTATATTTTTCGTCTCCCTACCGATACGCTTCGGGAGTTCCTGGCTTTTGACGGCAGCTCGTTTGCCATCCCTGAGTTTGTCGGCCGGGTTGAAAATCAAAATCTCCATGGCGCCGGGGTCCCCGATTACCTCATCGTTTGCCATCCTGATTTTTTAGGGGAGGCCGAACGTCTGGCAAATTTCCACCGGCAAAACAGCCATTTTTCTGTAATAATCACCACTCCGGAGAAAATCTACAATGAATTTTCCTCCGGAGCGCAGGATGTAACCGCCATCCGCGACTTTGTGAAAATGTTATACAATAAATCGGCCCCTGGTGGAGGAATCCGTTACCTTCTCCTCTTCGGCGATGCGTCCTATGATTATAAAAACCGGATCCAGAACAATACCAATTTTGTTCCGGCCTATGAATCAGAGTCATCACTTTCACCCATTTCCTCTTTCGTCTCCGATGATTATTTCGGGCTGCTCAATCCCAATGAAGGGCAGGGCGCCAGCGGAACGCTTAATATCGGCATCGGGCGCTTTCCGGTTGATACCCCTGACCAGGCAAAGGCATCAGTCGAAAAGGTGATCCATTATTGTTCCCCGGGCGATACCGTAAAGAACGACTGGCGGAATGTGGTAACCTTTGTCTCCGACGACCGGAATAAGGACGAAGGAAATTTGTTTATCGAATATTCAGAGGAGCTGGCAAAAGGGGTCGATGATACCTATAAGAATTATAATATTGACAAAATCTATTCTGATGCCTATACGATCGTCTCAACACCGGGAGGAGCGCGTTATCCCGAAGTAAATGTTGCAATTACCAAACGGGTGGAAAAAGGCTCTTTGATTATGAACTATATCGGTCATGGAGGTGAAGTGGGTTGGGCACACGAACGAATCCTCGAGGTCCCGGATATCAAAAACTGGAACAACTTTAACAATATGCCTGTCTTTGTAACTGCAACATGCGAGTTTAGCCGTTTTGATGATCCCGAGCGCGTTTCAGCCGGAGAATGGGTCTTTCTGAATCCAAGGGGTGGAGGCGTTGCGCTGTTTACAACCTCCAGGCTTACTTATGCTGGACCCAACCAAACACTGCTGGTTAATTTTTTCAACAATGTATTCAAGAAAACTGACGGGGCCTATCCTAAATTGGGAGACCTCCTGGTTGCTGCAAAAAAAGGCATGTCAAGTGCTCCGAATATCCATGCCTTCGTTTTATTGGGCGACCCGGCGATGAAGATGGCCTATCCGAGCCTCAATGTGGCGACTACCTCCATCAACCAGAATACTTCAATGGCTGTTCCCGATACACTGAAAGCCCTGGCAGAGGTGACCATCACCGGCGAAGTTCAGAATGCGTCCGGACAAAGGGCGGTCGATTTTTCCGGAACCGTCTTCCCCACAGTTTTTGATAAAAGCTCTGAAATCTGGACCAAGGCCAACCAGGGGTCGGCTCCTCCTGTTCAGTTCTTCCTTCGTAAAAATCCGGTTTACAAGGGGAAAGTCAATGTGATCAACGGTTCATTTACATTCTCCTTCATTGTTCCCAAAGACATTGCCTATAAATATGGGGTAGGTAAGATCAGTTACTACGCAAGGAGTCCCGAAACTGATGCCAACGGATACGATGAGGGGGTGCAGGTTGGCGGATACAACTACCAAGCCCCGGTCGATGACCAGGGCCCCGAAATATCCCTGTATATCAACAACCGCCAGTTCCGTTCAGGTGGAATCACCGATCAGAATCCAGTGCTGCTGGCCGATGTGAGCGATACTTCAGGCGTGAATACGGTGGGGAATGGCATTGGCCATGACATTACCGCGGTGCTCGATGGCAAGACGACCGTACCCATGATCCTCAACGATTATTATGTGTCGGACCTCAATACCTATAAAAGCGGAATTATCAACTATCCCCTGAGTTCATTGTCCGACGGGCCCCATCAGATCACTTTGAAGGTTTGGGACGTCTATAACAACTCCTCCGATGCCACGCTGGATTTTATTGTAACCTCTTCAGCCGAATTTGCGCTTCAGCACCTGATGAACTACCCCAATCCAATGCGTGATCAAACGACCTTTACATGGGAAACGAACCAGGTAGATCAGCCTGCCGAAGTGGAGATCCGGATCTATACCCTCACCGGGAACCTGGTTAAAACCATAAAGCAAACAATTTATTCGCAGGGTTACCGTACTGCATTCATTGAATGGGATGGTACCCAGGACGATGGCCGAAAAGTCAGTTCAGGAATGTATGTGTACCAGCTGCAACTGATGATCCCTGACGGGACGGCCAAACGTCTATCCTCGAAGTTGGTGGTTATCCGTTAATTGCTAACTTTGCAAAACAATTGTGAAATGGTTAGAAAAAAGATATTCCTTCTCCTGGTTATCCTGATTCCGGTTGCGTTAATGGCAGGATTACCGCACAAAACCGCGTCGGTTCTTGCAACCGGACGTTGGTATAAAATAGCCATTACAGAACCGGGAATTCACCAGATCACCTTCAGCGATCTGCAGTCCATGGGGATCGACCCGGCTGCACTCGTAACGGATAACATCCGCCTGTTTGGAAATGGAGCCGGGATGCTTCCGGAGGTGAATCAGGCCCCGCGTATCGATGATCTCAGGGAGATTGCCATCCAGGTTGCCGATGGGGGTGACGGTAAATTCGATGCCTCCGATTATATTCTTTTTTATGGAGAAGGTGCCGACCAGGGGAGTTTTGAACCGATCACGCGTTTTTTTGTTCACCAGAGAAATCTCTATTCTGATACGACCTACTATTTTCTGAATTTCGATCAGGGCCCGGGCATACGCGTGCAGCCCCTGCAACCCCCTTCAGGAGCCCCGACAAATTTCTCATCCCGCTTTGACGATTTTCTCCTCCACGAACTTGATCAGCGGAATCTCCTTCGGTCTGGCCGGGAATGGTACGGCGAAGTATTTGACCTGACAAAAAATTCATGGGATTTCCCCTTCTATTTCCCCAATATCGATAGTACACTGCCTGTTAGAGTACGGACCTATGTTGCTGCAAAATGCACATCGATAAGCTATTTTATCATATCTCAGAATGGAAACAGAATCGATTCTTTAAAAGTTGACACCTCCGAACCTTCCGATGTTAACCGGGCAGGAAGATCAAAATATAAACTTTCTACCATTCCATCTCCCAAAGCGGATCAAACCCTGACACTTACATACAACATGCCGACTCCCAATGCAGTAGGTTGGCTTAATTACCTCGAATTGAGTTGCTCACGAAGCCTTGTTTGGGTTGCTCCCCAGATGCAGTTCAGGGATGCGACCACCGTTGGCTCAGGAAAAATCACCGAATTTGAAATGAAAAATGCAACCGGACAGATGGTGGTGTGGGATGTGACCAACCCCTCTTCGATTGGTTTACTTTCTACAACATTGACGAACGACCGGCTGAAATTCAAACGCGAAACCGACACCTTGCACGAATTCATTGCATTTGATGGTTCTCATTACTATCCGGTACGGTTTGCCGGGGAGGTGCAGAATCAAAACCTCCATGCGATGGAACCCACAACACTCGTGATTGTGACCAATCCCTTGTTTCAGTCGCAGGCCGGGTTTCTGGCAAATTTTCACCGTGAACACAATGGGATTTCGGCGCAGGTGGTTCTGTCAACCCAGGTTTTCAATGAATTTTCATGCGGACAACCTGATCCGACAGCCATTCGTGATTATATGAAATTGCTGTACGATAAGGGTTCCGTCCAGACCAGGCCGAAATACCTTCTTTTGTTTGGTGATGGTTCCTATGACCCAAAGAACCGGGTGCCCGGGAATAACAACCTGATTCCGACATTCCAGTCGGTTGAATCATTAACCGGTATTGGCTCTTATGTAACCGACGACTATTTCGGCATCATGGCCGATAATGCCGGTCAGGGAGCCAATGGCATCATCGACATCGGAATTGGCCGGCTGCCTGTCTCCAGTGTTACCGAAGCCCAGGTAATGGTTGATAAGATCGTACATTATTCAACCGGCAATTACCCGGTGCGATCCGAATGGCGTAACACGGTCACTTTTGTTGCCGATGATGAAAATGATAACATGCACCTGAATCAGGCCGAAGAGGTAACCGCCATTGTTGCCTCTAAATATCCGCTGTTTAATGTGAATAAGATTTATTTCGATGCCTACAAGTTACAGGAAATTCCAGGTGGAAGCCGGTTCCCCGACGCCAACGCTGCATTGAACGACGCTGTATCGAAAGGCACCCTCATCATGAATTATACCGGGCATGGCGGAGAGACCGGCTGGAGCTTTGAAAAGGTACTGACCACGGCCGATATTGAAAGATGGAGCAATTCAGAAAAGCTTCCGGTGTTCGTAACGGCGACCTGTGAATTCAGCCGGTTTGATAACCCCGAACGGTTTACCGCCGGCGAAATGGTTATCCTCCATCCCAATGGCGGCGCCATCGCCCTGTATTCCACCACACGGCTTGCCTTCGCCGGGGAAAATATTAAACTTGATACCAGTTTCTTCCGCCATCTGATGGACAGGGATGAAAACAATGAATTTATCAAGATGGGCGACCTGATCAGGTTATCTAAGAATAACAACGGCAACAGCTCTTCCCTCCGTAATTTTGTGCTTTTGGGCGACCCGGCCCAGACCATTGCATTTACTTCCAATAATGTAAAAACTACCATGATCAACGGGCAGCCGGTTGACCAACAGCCTGTTACGGTCGAAGGACTGACTACCGCGACGGTTAACGGGATCATCGAAGATGAAGGCGGACAGAAACTCTCCGGGTTTAACGGGATAGTGAACTGCAAGGTATACGATAAAGAGGTGACCAATACCACCCTGGGAAATCGTCCCCCATCAGGCTCACATCCACAGAATTTTAAGGTTCAGAACAGCCTCCTTTTTAAAGGGGATGTGCCGGTGAAGTCGGGGGATTTCCAGTTCTCTTTTACAGTTCCGAAGAGTATTTCTCTCCAGTTCGGTAAGGGAAAGCTGAGCTACTACGCTTACAACGATGATAATGAAGCTACGGGGTATTCCGACCGGATTATCATCGGGGGCAGGGATAATACCATCATCCCCGGCAACCAGGGACCGGATATCAGTCTGTATCTCGATACACGGATTTTTATCTCCGGCGGAAAAATCGGGAACACGCCCATACTTCTTGCCGATCTTTACGATACCAATGGGATCAACTACCTGGGATTGGGCATCGGCCATGAAATTGAAGCAGTACTCGACAACGACCGGGCCCGTTCAATGGTGTTAAATGATTATTTTACCGCTAATCTGGATTCCTATACGCGCGGAACCATTGCCTTCCCGCTTTCTACCCTCACCACAGGAACCCATAGCCTGACGCTGAAAGCGTTTGACATGTATGACAATTCCTCGGAAAAAACGATTTTATTCTATGTTTCAGATCATCCGATGCTTACGGTGAAAAACGTGGTGAATGCACCAAACCCCATGACTGACTTTACCAATTTCCTGTTTCAGCCACAGCAATCTTATGGTGGTTCGATGGAAATCCAGATACGCATCTATAACCTGAACGGGATAATGGTCCGCAACCTTTCTGCCACTTATGAAGAATCGCTCCTTATGTCGGTGTTGCCGCCATTGTCGTGGGACGGTACCGATTCAAACGGGAAGAAACTCAGCAACGGGATCTATCCCTACAAAATCATCTTTAAGGGTAGGAACGGGGCGTACAGCGAAACAAACCAGAAACTCGTGATTTTGAGATAGATGGTGCAAGTGTTCCGTCAAATTGCTTGCTAAAACAATAACTAAATCAGAATAGCGTTATTTTTGCTGCCTTATCATAGTTGATCATATATTTATAAATTTTGAAAATGAAGATTCGATTAGTTTTACTCTTTGCTTTTGCGCTGATGATTACCAGAACATTTGCACAGCTTCCCCCGGAGGATTCACAGGGAAGTCGTGTAATCTCCACAGCCGTCCCGTTTTTAACGATTTCTCCGGATGCCCGTTCAGGTGGCATGGGCGATGTCGGTGTCTCCTCTTCACCCGATGCCTATTCCATGTACTGGAATCCTGCAAAATATGCCTTCATTGATAAAGCTTTTGGATTTGGAATCGGGTATGTGCCCTGGTTACGCGGACTTGTCAACGACATCGGACTGGCTTCCGTAGTTGGATTTGGCAAAATAGGCGATAAACAGGCCATTGCAGCATCTCTTCGTTTCTTCTCCATGGGAGCCGTTATGTTTACAAATGATGTAGGCCAGGAGTTGGGAGAGGTAAAACCCAACGAATGGACCGTTGATGCAACCTATGCCCGTAAATTTTCAAGGGAATTTTCTGGTGCGGTGGCTGGCCGTTTTATCTATTCCAACCTCGTCCCTGTAAATTATGGTCCTGTGGATGTAAGGCCGGGAACCTCCATTGCTGCTGACATAGCAGTCTATTATCATCATGAAATGGAGATAAAGGGAATCTCAAATGCCTCCATCGATTTCGGACTCGATCTTTCAAATATTGGTGTGAAAATGTCATACAGCAGCTCCTCCATCGTTCGTGACTTTATCCCTACAACCCTGCGTTTAGGCCCTTCATTCAACATGGACATCGATGATTATAACCGTCTCTCCGTCTCCGTCGATTTCACAAAACTGCTGGTCCCCACACCACCGGTTTATTATCCCGATTCGATTGGACCTGATGGGAAAAAGGTAATTCAGGCAGGTTATGACCCTGATGTATCGGTTGTGAAGGGAATGCTGCAGTCATTCTATGATGCACCCTATGGCTTTAAAGAAGAACTCCAGGAGATCAATGTGGCAGTTGCAGCCGAATATTGGTACAACAAGTTGTTTTCGATCCGCGCAGGATACTTTTATGAGTCAAAATACAAGGGCAATCGCCAGTTCTTTACACTCGGCGCCGGTCTGCGGTACAATGTGTTCGGACTCGATTTCTCCTACCTGATTCCGATCCAGCAGAACAATCCGCTTCAGAACACCCTGCAGTTCACCCTGCTGTTCAATTTCGACAATGCCAAGAAAGGGGTTGCTGAAAAAGAAACCAGCACTTCAAACTAATACTTCTGCACCTTTGCCGGCTCTGTTCACCTGGTCACAGCTGTTTTATCTGGAGAATCGTTACAGGTTTGTAATTCAATACCCATGATAAGGATCGGTTTTGGTTTTGATACGCACAGGCTGGAGGAGAACTGCGATTTCTGGCTCGGAGGGATCCTCGTCCCGCATTCCAAGGGATCAGTTGGACACTCCGATGCCGATGTGTTGATCCACGCCATCATCGATGCCCTCCTGGGTGCCTCCGGACTACCCGATATCGGTTCCCAGTTCCCCGATTTCTCCGTTGAATTCAAGGGAATTGACAGCAAAATACTCCTTTCGAGAACCATGGAGATGATTCATGCCAAAGGATTTTCCATCGGGAATATCGATTCAACCATAGTGCTTCAACGGCCAAAGATCAGCAGCCACATTCCGTCGATGATCAAATCCCTCTCCGAAGTAATGAAAATAGGGGAGGACCGGCTCTCCATCAAGGCAAAGACCAGCGAAAATCTCGGCTTTATCGGCCGGGAAGAAGGCATCTCCGCCTACGCCAGCGTCCTTCTTGAAAAATCTTCCTGAAACCTTCGTCACGCGTCACGTGTCACGTGTCACGTTTTTTCAGTCACGCGTCACGCGTCACCCGTCAGGATTTGTGTCACGCGTCACGTGTCACGTGTCACGATTTATTTGGTAGTGTGAAATATTCTTCCTACTTTTGCAGTCCTTTTTAAAAATCATAAATTCATTAAAATCAACGAGAAATGTTAAAACAGTACGAAACCGTTTTCATTATGACTCCCGTTTTGTCTGATGAACAGATGAAGGAAGCGGTAGAAAAGTATCAGAAATTCCTCGTCAGCAAAGGCGCTGAGATAGTTCACGAGGACCATTGGGGGTTGCGGAAGCTCGCATATCCCATTCAGAAAAAATCAACCGGGTTTTATCACCTGATTGAATTCAAAGCGGAGCCTACCCTGATCCGCGAATGGGAAGTGACCTTTAAACGCGATGAGCGGATCCTCCGCTTTTTAACGGTAGTCCTTGACAAGCACATGCTCGCTTACAGCGAAAAGAAGCGCAATAAGTCAAAGGCTGCGAAGGAAGTAAAAGAGTAGTAACCACCAAAATCAGTTAGATCATGGCAACACAACAACAAGGCGAAATAAAGTATCTGACCCCGATCGCGGTCGATACCAAGAAGAAAAAATATTGCCGCTTCAAAAAGAGCGGTATCAAATACATCGATTATAAAGACGCTGATTTTTTGCTCAAGTTCGTCAATGAACAGGGCAAACTGCTTCCCCGCCGGATTACCGGTACATCTACCAAATACCAGCGGAAAGTGGCACAGGCAGTTAAACGGGCCCGGCACATTGCCTTGATGCCCTATGTTGGAGACTTATTAAAATAAGGAGGCTGAACCATGGAAGTTATTTTGAAACAAGACGTCCTTAACCTGGGCTATACGAACGAAAAGGTAAACGTAAAGCCCGGTTATGCCAGGAATTATCTGATTCCCCAGGGCTTCGCCATTCTCGCCACCGAATCCAACAAAAAGGTTCTGGCCGAAACCCTGAAGCAAAAAGCGCACAAAGAATCGAAGATCAGGAAATCAGCCGAAGATCTCTCCGAAGGATTGAAAAATCTGACGGTAAGGATCGGGGCAAAAGCTGCTGAAAGCGGAAAAATCTTCGGATCGGTGAACGCCATCCAGATCGCCCAGGCGCTGAAAGAACAGTTCGATTTCGATGTGGACCGCAAAAAGATCCATGTTGACCATGAGCATATCAAAGAACTGGGAACCTACAAAGCCAAGATTCATTTGCACAAGGATGTGCAGGTTGAAATTAATTTCGAAGTTTTTGCCGAGTAGTATTTCCTGAAAATATGTAATTTTATCCCGGGGTCCTTACGATACCGGGATTTTTTATGCTGTCACAGAACCAGATCAAACATATCTCTGCCCTCAGGGTGAAAAAATACCGGGAGGAGTACGATCAGTTTATTGCAGAGGGGCACAAGCTGGTGATGGACCTGATCCACAGTGATTTTACCATCGCCGGCCTCTATGCTTCAGCCGACTGGATCATTGCCAACTTACCCCTGACCGGGGAAAAAAAGATCCCGGTTTTTGAAACGTTACCCCGCGAAATGGACCGGATCTCGGCCCTCTCCACCCCAAGCCCCGTCCTTGCCGTCGTAAAAATTCCGGATGACAAATTTTCAAATCCCCAAATCCCCAAATCTCCAAATCCCCAAATCCTCAAATCCCCAAATCCTCACATCCCCGAATTATTTTTAGCCCTCGACGATATCCGCGACCCGGGCAACCTCGGAACCATCATCCGCATTGCCGATTGGTTTGGCCTTTCGGCTGTGTACTGTTCTGAGAATTGCGTGGATATTTTCAATCCGAAGGTTGTTCAGGCTACCATGGGTTCCATTGCCCGGGTGAAAGTGCATCGGTGCAACCTCGCCGAGACCTTTGCTGACATCGCAAAAAGTGGGATCGGCCTTCCTGTTTACGGCGCCCTTCTGGAGGGTGAATCCATCTTTTCACAAACATTGGGTCCCAATGGGATCATCCTGATCGGCAACGAATCCCGCGGAATTTCACAGGAATTGATCCCATTTATCACCCAAAAGATTTTTATTCCCTCTTTCGGAACTTCAGAGTTGGGTAAAGCTGAATCACTTAATGCTTCTGTGGCCACAGCCATCCTGTGTGCTGAATTCCGGAGAAAAACCTGAAAATTATTTATCAATGTCATTCGTCCCTCGCACTTCTTCCTTTGTCACGTTTTTTTTGTCACACGTCACGTGTCACGTTTTTTTTGTCACGCGTCACGCGTCACGCGTCACGTTTTTTTTGTCACGCGTCACGCTTTTTCTTCTGGCTTCCGTCTTCTCCTCCGCCTGTTTCGCAGTCGGAATTCCCACCGGTAATTACTGTTATGATTCCTCCATAAAAACCATCCAGGTATTCAAAGAGGGTTTCGAACTTTCAGCCCCGATCATCCAGCTTAATTCAACTGAAAGGCTCTCCATCTCCTTTGATGATCTTTACCCGGAGATACGGAGATTTAAGTTCACCATCCTGCATTGCGAGTCTGACTGGCAAACCTCTTCGGGGCTCTCAGTTTCGGATTATATCGACGGTTACACCGAAGAAAATATCGATCACTTTGAATATTCCTACAATACCACCACAAAATACACCCATTTCCAGACATCCTTTCCAACGGAAAACATGCGTCCGAAGATCTCGGGGAATTATCTCCTGATTGTTTACGACGAGGACCCCGCCAAAGTGGTGTTTACCGCGCGGTTCATGGTCGTGGAACCCACCGGGGTGGTTTCCGAAGGTAAGATCGTCCAGAGTACCAGAAATGAGGACCACCTCACGCACCAGCAGATCGATTTTGTGGTCCGGCTGAACGGCTTTACGGTTCGGGATGTTGATCGGGAGATCAGGGTCGTTTTGCAGCAAAATGGACGTTGGGACAACAACCTCCTGCTCACCAGGCCGCGTTTTGCCCGGACAGATGAACTGGATTACCGTTACGATGAATCAATCTCCTTCAACGGGGGCAACCAGTTCCGCTCATTTGACATCAAAAGCCTGGTCTATCAGTCTGAACGCATTGCAAAGATCAGCTTTGACACTGCAAACCAGGTGGTTTTACTGTACGATATGCCCCGTACCTTCAAACAATACACCTTTGAGAAGGATCTCAATGGCCGGTTTTACATTAAAAACGAAGAGCATGCCCAAAACAGTCAGACCGAGGCGGATTATGCCTGGGTTCATCTCTTTCTGCCCTATCCCGCACCCATCACCCTGGGCGATTTCCATTTGGTCGGAGAACTCACCGGCTGGCAACTCAATGACCGCAGCCTGATGAAGTTCAATGCCACCCGAAAAGGTTACGAATTGAACCTTTTTCTTAAACAGGGTTTCTATAATTATATGTATGTGCTCAAGGAAAAGGGAAAAACCGCCGGCGACGAATCTTTTATCGAAGGAAACCATTGGGAAACAGAGAACGAATATACGGTATACGTGTATTTTCATGAAACCGGATCCCTCTACGACCGGCTCATCGCCGTGAACTTCATCAATGCCTTGCAGCCGTAGCAATCACCGTCCAAAACAGCCTAGCGAAACCCTTACAATTTTACATGATAAATTTCCTCCCTGATCGTATGAAATTTTCTAAAAATTACACTTACGAACAAAATGGCTACATTTACTAATAAATTATACACATCCCCTTGTTTTTTGGATTTTTGATATTATCTTTGTAAAATATTAAAAGTGGGCAAAGTTTAGACTTCGCCTGAAAAAGGTATAAAAACTTTAAAACGGATTTACTTAAAAAACCATCATATGAAAAATCATGTACACAAATTAAGAGTACTGACAATCGTTATTACTCTTGCGTTCTTTTCCTTGGCCGCCCAGGTCTTCGCCGGATCGCTCAGTGGAAAGGTTACCAAAAGCGGAGCGGGGACTCCTGTGGTTGGTGCGCTCGTGAGTGCACAATCCCCTTCATTCTCCTATAGTACCGTTACGGATGGAGATGGAAATTATTACATGTGGGTAACTCCGGGCATCTATACCATAAAAGTTTCAAAGGAGCTTTTTTGTACAACAACCATTACGGGTGTTGCACAGGATGAGGTGAAAAATGTTGAGCTCGTCTTTAACCATTTTGGTTTTATCGGAGGAAGCTATTATAACTCCACCTGGTGGGATCAATACATTTTTGAAGCGAAATTTGCAGCTGGTCTGGACCTTCAGGCTGGAGATGAAATTGGTGTTTTCGATGGGGGAAAATGTGTCGGTCTGATTATTCTGGATGGCCCGGTAAACCAATATTATCAACCAAAATTAACAGCTTTTGCCACCTTAAGTGACGGCAGTGCCGGGTATGTTGTTGGCAACGAATCTGTTTACAAATGCTATACAACAGCCGGCGTTCAGGCTTTAGGGACCGCCGTTCGCTCAAATCCATGGGGAGGCACTCCATATATGCTGAATCCGTTTCCAACAGGGAATCCCTACAGTGTTGACAATTTGACCTTTACCTCTCCCGCAGTGGTTGACGTTGATGTTCATGCGACCGCCTTTACAGGAGGTGCTGATCTGGTCGGAGTTAATGTAACCATTGGTGGTGTGACTAAAACAACAGGAGCTGGCGGACTTTTAACCTCACATTTTTCATTGTATCAAGGTGTTTATCCGGTCACTGCTGTATTATCCGGATATAACACATTTAATAGTACTATAACTGTACCTCCAGCTGGTCCTTATGTTTTTGATGCAGTTCTACATACTGCCAGCACAACCATATCCGGTCGAATTACAACATCTGATGGCGTTACAGGGATTGCCGGAGCAGCAGTTAGTGCAGTAGCCACCTCGGGTGGAGGAACTGCCTCTTCGACCACAACCGCTGGCGATGGATCATATACCCTATCTTGCACTACAGGTGGCACCTATAACGTCAGCGCCGCAAAAGCCACCTATACTACAGGCACAAAAACTGGTGTGGTTGTAGCAACCGGTTCCAATATTAACGGGCAAAATATTGTTCTTACCATTGGTTCACCTTGGCTTACTCCTACAGGAGATCCTGATAATACCTGGACAATTTACCTGGCCAGCGTTACGTTTGGGAACTTTGTCATGGTAAGCGGCGATGAGCTGGCTATTTTCGATGGCGCTAACCTTTGTGGGAAATTTGTGCTGAATGGAGGTCTTGCAGTTAATCCATATCAGAATGAAATGGTCGTTTATCTTACACCGACCGGATTGCCGGCTGCTGGCGGCCATGCCTTTACATTTAAAGCCTGGCGGGCAAATTCAAATGAAACGATGACCTTGATTTCATCGCAAACTTTTTCTCCGACTGCATCATATGATCCTCCACCCAATACATTCCCTGTAACGAATAATCTGTATTCTATTTTGAATATTAAATTTGGTTATGCTGCACCTGAAACTACCCAGAATATCACCCTGCAGGCTGGTCAAAACTGGATTTCATCGTATGTTACCAACAACTATACACATGCTTCATATCTTGCGGACGGAGGTACTGTTTCAGGGACTATGGATGTTGACAATTTATGTTATCTTTCTGGTATTGCTCAAACTGACATTATTTATGCAAGGAATAGTCTTGGCATCAACTACAGTGGCCATTTGCCTGGTGGGAATGGACCAAATATATTTTCCTTGAATAATAAAGAAGGTTATATTTTTAACATGGCAGCAGGTCCTCGCACCTTGGTTTTCCACGGTCCATTGTGCAGCCCTACTGATCCTATAATTATTGATAATCATTTGGGCATTACAGCCGTACGGCAATTTATTCCCTATCTGCAAACATATTCCCTCCCCGCCACTTCTGCATTAAGTTCAATCCTTAGTGCCCCACCAGTTGGTTATGGTGCTGTGGATTGGGTTAAGGATGATCAGGGACGTATGATTCGTTTCCTGGGCGGAGTCTGGGTGAATAATATCGGAAGTTTGAATCCTGGTAAGGGATACCAGGTTCAAGTTCCTGCTGGTGGTCAAATGAATCTGACCTATTCCGGATTTAAATCAGCCGAATCGGTGAACGATGAAAACGACATTCCTACCCATTTCATTGTCCATGGAGATGCTGCAAACTGGATATACACCATTTATCTTGACGTTACGAGTTTCAACCCTGGCGATGAGATTGCAGCCTTTGACGGCGATGTATTGATAGGTGCAACTAAACTTGTTGCAAACGGAGGAACCTATAAAAATGCGATTCCGGTCTTCCACCAGTTAACCGATCGTATCGGCTTCCAGACAGGAAACCCGATTATTCTGAAAGGATATGATGCCCAACTGAACAAAGAGGTGAAGGTTTATTATACCCTGATGCCGATTAAGGGAGCAAATCCCTGGATGGCACCGGTTTATCCTGCTGGCGATGCCAAGTATTCACTGGCTGCTATTTCGAGATATGGTGTTGGATTCGATGATCCTTCTAACGCTTCTGTCAGTGTTTACCCGAACCCGGCACATGATATTCTTAAGGTGGTTGGTAACCAAATGATCGACAAGATTGCCTTGTTAAGTGTTCTTGGACAGACTGTTCTGACTAAGAATGTAGATGGTCAGGAAACCCAACTGAATGTAAGTGGATTTGTATCCGGGATCTATATCCTCCAGATCACCATGAACGGACAGGTAGTTACAAAGAAGATCTTCATCAACTAATCTTCATTTCTAACGCTGAAAAAAGAAGGTTGCCAAACGGCAGCCTTCTTTTTTTTGGAATTACCAATAATTGGTTAATTTTGCTCAAAAGGACAGATAATGCTCTTCAACTCCCTGCAGTTTATATTGTTCTTTGTCATTGTTACCACACTTTACTTTTCCATCAGGCATAAATACAGGTGGATCCTTTTACTGATTAGCAGTTGCTACTTCTATATGGCATTTGTGCCGGTATACATCCTGATCCTCCTTTTTACCTCTATTGTTGATTATTTTGCCGGCATTGCCATTGAAAAAAGCAACGGGGGTCGTAAGAAGTTTTACCTGGCAATCACCCTTGTTGCCAACATCGGCGTACTTGGATTCTTTAAATATTACAACTTCCTCAATGAGAATATTGCCTTTCTCCTGGGAGGCTTTGGTATTCAGGACCGGATGCCGTTCCTGTCATATATATTGCCGATAGGATTATCATTCCATACTTTTCAGGCAATGAGTTATGCCATTGAGATTTATCGCGGAAATTTTAAGGCCGAACGAAAATTCGGGATGTACTTTCTGTACGAAATGTTCTACCCCAGGCTGGTGGCAGGCCCCATTGAGCGACCCCAGAACCTGCTGCATCAATTTTATGAACCCCATAAATTTGACATGGTCAGGATAAGTAGCGGACTGCAGCTTATGGCTTGGGGCCTTTTCAAGAAGCTTGTGATTGCCGACCGGTTGGCTATCATTGTTAACAATGTATATGAGTTCCCGACAAATTTCGAGGGAATATCCCTTGCAATCGCCACAGTCTTATTTGCATTCCAGGTGTATTGCGACTTTTCAGGATACACCGACATCGCAATCGGGGCTGCGGAAGTAATGGGCTTCAAGCTGATGACTAATTTCAACAGGCCCTATTTGTCAAAATCCATTGCTGAATTCTGGCAACGCTGGCATATCTCGCTTTCAACCTGGTTCCGTGACTACCTCTACTTGCCCCTGGCCTATTCCACCTCCAGAAAACTGAAAAAGGAATCTTTCCTGGGTATTAAAACCGATTATGCGGTTTACATCTATGCAACCATGATCACCTTCCTGATTTGTGGTCTTTGGCACGGATCGAGCTGGAATTTTGTCATATGGGGCGGCCTTCACGGGTTTTTCCTGATTTTTGCCCTCCTGACAAACAGGCCGAAAGCAAAAATTTATAAGAAGTTGGGAATTAACAAACAGGGAGGAGCATTCCGCATATCGCAAATCCTGGTTACCTTTTCCCTTGTTTCGCTGGCATGGGTGTTTTTCAGGGCCAATACGCTGCAGGATGCTCTGTATATCTGTACCCACATGTTCACTGGAATTTCAGCCAATATCAGGGAGGTTTTGCATAACCATGCCGCCATTAAAACCATCATTACCCTTGATTCGGGCAGGAACTTTGCCTTTTCCATGATCCTGCTTCCTTTGTTTTTCTGGATCGAAAGCCTGCAGCGTAAAGGGGATATCAGGGACCTTGTGCGTCAGCAACCGGTATTTAAAAGATATATCATTTACTATATTTTTATCATGGTCTTTATTCTTTTTGGTGTTTTTGATTCCAGCCGTCAATTTATTTATTTCCAGTTCTGATGAGAAAGATCTTTTTACGAATATTCATTCTCACATTGTTCGTTGTGGTTTCCTGTGCCGGAATCTATTATTACTATAAACACAAGGTGACTGGAAATCCGAATGATTTTGTTCTGGCTCTGAAAGATAAAACTGTTACCCTGGAAAATACCGGATCGCCCCGTATCGTGTTCGTCGGGGGATCAAATTTGGTGTTTGGTGTTGACAGCAAACGTGTTCAGGATTCAACCGGTTTGCCTGTAGTGAACATGGCAATGCTTGGAGGTTATGGTCTGACGTTTATGCTTAATGGTGTTAAACAGGGCATCAGGAAAGGCGATATCTTAATCCTTTCATTTGAGTATTATTTGGGTGAGGGTGAAATGGATCTTCTTGCCCATACGGTCGACATGGTGCCGGGAGCCTACGCCTATCTGAATTCATATGAAAAAAGAGCCTATCCGTTTGCAGATGCCAAACTTAAACTAAAACATTTCATTGATGCCCTGCAGACGACTGCTCAATTTAACACCGGGTATGTGGAGGAAATTTATCGGAGGGACGCGTTTAATTCATATGGTGACGTTATCTCGCATCTTGAAAAACCCACTCCGAAGGTTCTTGGAAGACGGTTTAAAATTGAAGCGAATGACTATACCCATTATATCCAAATAATGAATGATTTTGCTGCATATGCGAAAAGTAAAGGTGCTTCGTTATATTACCTTTATCCTGACTATCCCCGTTCTGAATATAAAAAGTATCTGCCGGCAATAACTTCCTATGATCAGCAAATGAGAAAGTTGCTTGCCATACCTATATTAAATAAAGTCGATACCTTTATTTATGATGATGAATATTTTTTTGATACGGTCTATCATTTGAATAAAAAGGGCAGGGAAATGCGTACAAACACCTTGATTGATATCATCTTAAGTCACATCGGAAAAATAGAAAAATATGAAAAACGAAGCTGAAGAAAAAGTTGCGAAATTTTATAGTGAAAAAGGTTGGGAGGTTGTTGACGGCGTGACAAAAGATGCTCAATTGTATGAAGATTTCAGGGACAATGCCATCGATTATGTGATCAAGTGCCGGAAAAGGGTTCAGCAATATATCCCTGAAAACGGAGGTGAAAACATACTCGATGTTGGATCCGGGGCAGTACAGTTCAAGGAGTACCAGGATTATTCAAAGGCTTTTAAAAAGCGGTGGTGTAACGACCTTTCTCAAATGGGGTTGGATGAGGCAAAAAAAAGGATCGGCGATCATGGAGTATTCCTTCATGGAAGTTTTTTTGACCTTGATCTGAACCCTGATTTCTTTGACTGCACCATTAGCCTTCATTGCATTTACCATATGGACAAAGACAAGCAGGAAGAGGCAGTCAGGAAGATGATCAGGGTTACCAAACCCGGGCATCGGGTTATCATTGTTTATGCCAATCCAAGGACCCTCATTTTTTATTTGAAGGTGCCTGTTAAAATATTGAAACGCCTGGTCGGCCTGTTCAAACAGCGAAAGGCCAAGGAAGAGGTTGATCTGTATTACTTTGTGCATTCCGTTGGCTGGTGGAAACGTTTCAGGGATGTTGCCGATGTGAAATTGGTCCCCTGGCGTTCGTTTCGGTCGGACGACCAGAAAAAACTCATTCCCAACAGTGCCTTTGGAAAGAAGATTTTTGACACACTGTATAACTGGGAAAACAGGTATCCCGGATTTTTTGTAAGATGTTTTGAATACCCGCTTATCATCCTGACAAAAAAAGGAGATGCTTAAGTGTCATTTACATCTTTGAAATGAAAAAAAGTATTATTGTTCTAATACTGATTATTTTTGCAGTCTCTGGCAAGACCTTTTCGCAAAGGAACGGAAATCTTGGTAAAATAAAAATAACGGTCAAGTTTGCATCATCTCCTTCTGTCTTTTCGGTCACCAAGACATCACTGAAGTACAACAAATTATTTGCTTTCAGTTGCCAGCTCGACGATGGTGGCCTGGATATTTATACACACGGATTCCCATTCCTGAATGGTGGAACCGTGAATGGCACATTATATCCCGGGTTGAACTATACGGATGGCTGCGGTCATGATATCAAATTCAAGATGAGTAGCTCTGTCTTCTCTATGGATTCCCAGGAAACAATTGACGTACATGACCCCACGACTGGATGGAATTTTCTGGTAACCTGGCCGCAATTGATAGAGCTCTATAAAAGCGGTTGGGGGATAAGCAATCATGGACTTACCAATGAGACGGGTAATTATGAGTATTCTGTTAAAAGAAATCACAGTTATGTGAAACTTCAAACCGGTCAGGCGACTCCGGAAGGTGTCAGGATGGGTATTTTCGTTAATCCCAATGGAGATACTCTTTTCACACAGTATGCATACCAGCAGGGGTACCCGATATGTTTTTCACAGGCTTATTATTTTGGTTATCCCAGCTTTGATGTTGCTTCAAGCTGGAATAGGAATAATATACGGATGGGAAGAAGCAATTTTTATACGGGCGTCAGCATTGCATCACTTGCCAGCAATATGGCTGCTGCCAGTATTAACGGGGCTCACCATTGGGGTGTAGCTTTCTCACATAGCATAACTGATGGTAGTTACGGATATGATTTTGATACATTTAAATCGGAAATGACAAGTATAGCCGGCAATTTTGGAAAAACCGGGGCAGATAATATCTGGATGACTACCGATGAAGAGGTGTTGGACTACCTGATATTGAGCCCATATTTGACCATTGGCACCCAAAAAACCGGGAACGATTTGATCATAGGATTCACCGGGAATCTTCCTTTAAATCTGCGTTTTTATTCCATTTCACTCCTTGTTAATGGTGATGCCAATATACAATCCATTCAGATGGAGGGCCCCGGGACAATGACTTACAATGGGGCAGGAACAAATGCCTCACTTATCAATTTAACCTTTGATAAATCAGCGTTGTTACCTGATACAACTGATCCTGCTGTAAAAGATGCAGATTTTTGGGTCACAAAAACCGAAACCACCAGGAGTCAGCAGGATGCAAATGTCTCAGTAGATTATGTGAACATCCTGCCCGGTGGGACCATCAAAGATGGTTTCAGGAGCAGATTATGTTTGATTCCAGGGCTTACCTTTCCGCAGTACTTCTGTTCTTTGGGGATTAATGAAGACATTGGAAAGAGGATTGAGGTATATCCAAATCCTGCCTCCAAAAATCTTATGATTAAAAGCACCGCAATGATTGATAAAATATCATTATTCGATGTTTTAGGTGATGAGGTTTATTCCAGGGTGGCTGATGGCAAAGATATCCTCATTGACATTACAACATTCAATCAAGGTCTGTATTTTCTGAAAGTGGAAACCGGTCGGAATATTAATTTTTACAAGGTATTAATTAATCATTGACCTGTTCTTTTTAGAACGGATACCCGATCCCGAAATTCCAGATGATGTCTTTGAGTTGCATCTTGTTAAAATACCACCGGTCGTTGGTGGGGTAGGATGGAACACGCAGCGGAATGGCCGGGTCGAGGCGGAAAATAAAGAAATCGAAATCAAGCCGGATGCCAAAACCGGCATCCAGGGCAATCTGCTCAATGAATCCCGGGAAGGTAAATTTTCCACCCGGCAAATCCTGCGAATCTTTTAAAAGCCATATATTTCCCGCATCAATAAACAACCCTCCCCTGATCCAGTTATAGACCGGAAAACGATATTCCACATTGGCCTCCAGCTGCATGTCGCCGATCTGGTTGAAACTGTTAGTGGTTCCCAACGTATTGATATAGGAACCAGGCCCGAGGGTATACATTCGCCATCCTCTCATTCCATTGGCCCCGCCTGCGAAGAAGGCCTTTTCAAACGGGAGCAGGGTTGAATTGCCATAGGGGATTCCAATGCCACCATACACACGGTATACAAGCGAAATGTTTTTTCCAAGCACATTGTAATACCTGAAATCGATATCAGGCCTGACATATTGGGAGTAAGGCAGTCCAAAGATGGTATAAGACGCCCCTGAATCTCTGGGTGTACTAAAAATTTTATTGAACGCGTAGATCAGGTTGCCCCCGGTTTCAAAATTGGCCCTGATATAGATGAAATCCTTCACCTTGGTAAATTTCTGATTGCTGAAGGTAAAGGTGTATTTCAATCCGGCAACCATGTGATCCGTATACTGGTTCTTCAGCCGTGCATCTCCCTGCGAATTGATCACCGAATCAAAATAGGCATCCTTGAATATTTTTACCAATGAAATTTCAATAGGGTTCAGCACATGTTTGATCTTATCATTCTGAAGCCATGAATATCCAAAGGTGATATTGGAAATATGCCGGTTATAGTGTTCCTGGAGTTGAAAATTATAACCGATGCTGATGGTGGTCCTTGGTTTGAAATTTTTTGGCATGACCTCGGGGCGGATAGGAATCAGGAACTGTGGAAAGGTAATTCCTGCATTGGCTCCCAGTTCAATGGTATTAAAGAAGGAACTTCCCGATGTTCCGTCGGAGGCCTGCATCTGCAGGGATCCATTTAAATTGATTTTCAGGGACTGGGCTCCCCTGAAGATATTCCGGTTCTGATAACCGAGGTTCCCCTGAACCCCGAATGCACCTCCCGAATTTGTGCCATCGGTGGTAATGGAAAAAGATTGTGCAGGGGTGCGCGAAAGTTCAACATAACAATCAATCAGGTTTTTATTGTGCAACTGAACCTCCTGCTGATCTTCAACCTCTTTAAACTGGATATTGATATACTTGAACACCTGTAAACTTGAAAGTTGCCCGTAGCTTTGATTGACATCCAGCAAGTTATAACGGGATTGTGGAGTGATAAAGATAGCCTGTGCAATGGTGCGCGGTTTCACCCTGAAATAATCCCTGTATAAAAAATAAAAGGTATTTGGGGGTTGTCCCTTCTCGGGACTCTGAAAATTTTTAACCAGGGTATCGTAAATAATGGTATTCGTTTGAAGGTGATCAAACTCGGGATAAACATAGATTTTATTGATAAAATACCGCTTATGGGGAACCTGTCTCACAGTGGTGAAATTGTCGAAGGAGGGGAGGACCTGGTTGATAATCTCGATCGTAACATCCATTTTCCGCTGCATGAAGTTGGAATCGACCTGGTATTTAATGTAGTTCGTTGAAAATCGGAAAAAACCGTTGTTCAGCAGGTTATCCTTGATCCGGCTGCGCTCGTCGTCAAAAACGTAGGAGTCGAAATTTTCCCCGGAATGAATGAGGCATTTGGCGGTATCCCTGTAAACATAAGAGGCTACCTGGGTATCGGCGATCGAATAGCTCACCCTCCTGATTTTATAAGGTTTCGAAGCATGGATGCGATAGATGACGGTGGCTTTTTTCTTTTTTATAACAACGGAATCGCTTAATATTGAATGAAAATAGCCTTTGTTGCCAAGGTACAGGTTCATTTGCTTGAGCGATACAGAAACAAGGCTGGTATCCAAAATTACGGGTGCGCTTCCGACTTTTGTTTTCAGCCAGTTCTTGAATTTGGTCTCTTTGCCGTTGTTCCCGAGGTTATAAATGGCGATATTGGAGCGAAACAAGCCAAAGAGTTTTTTATTTGGCTTCTGCTGCAGATAAGGATCCAGATCTTCGGGAGGTATATGATGATCGGATATCTGGATTTTATTTTTTATCAACAAATATTCATTTGATTCTAAATGTTTTGTGACACTGCATCTGACCATGATAAGCATCATCAGGATAACAAGACTAATGGAGGCTGCGGATTGCTTATTCAATTCAAATAGTCATTAACATGTTTGAATATTGACTATCCCAATTTTTACAGAGTTTGGGCCTGAATATCTTTCATAGGGATAAAAAATAATTCATCGTAACAAAAATAGGGATAAAAAATAAAGCAGTCGTATAAAAAAGTATACCTTTACATCTCCATGTCATATCTTGATGTAGGAGCTGGAATTCTGGAATTTAAAACCATGCTATCATGCCAACCAGAAATCTGAAAGAAAAGGTACGGATCCTGTTTGCGGAGGATGTGATGATCCATTACCGGATGAGTGTTGAAATTCTGCACAGGGAACACATTGTTTTTGAGCCGTTATTAGTTGCCTCCAGAGTGGATTTTCTTGCAGCCCTTGATACATTTAAACCCGATATCGTTGTCACCGATTATTTAATGCCGGAATTTGATGGAATCGAGGCGCTTCACCTGACTCTTTCTCATGATCCGTCAATCCCTGTCATCATTTTAACTGGTTCTATCAGTGAAGAGGTTGCGGTTGAAGCCATGCGTACAGGTGCTACCGATTATGTTTTGAAGGAAAACCTGATCCGGCTGCCGTTTGCGGTAAAGGAAGCAATCAAGAAAAAATTGGCACTGATCGGGAGTACAAAAGCCATCCAGGCGCTTACTGAAAGTGAATCAAAGCTTCACACGATCACCCATGCGGCAGGTGACGCGATCATCATGATGGATCATCAGGGCCTGATCTCTTTTTGGAATCCTGCTGCCGAACAGATTTTTGGCTTCACAGAAAAGGAGGTGATCGGCAATCCGTTACATGAACTCATAACTCCACCTGAGTTCTATCAGGGATTTGCCGATAATTTTCCAAATTTCCAGGTTACCGGAGAGGGGAACGCCATTGGGGTGACCCAGGAACTTGAAGCAATGCGGAAGGACCGCAGCCGTTTGTATATCTCCTTGAACCTTTCTGCGGTTAAAATCATGGACCATTGGCATGCTGTCGGCATCATTTCTGATATTACAACGAGAAGAAAAGCAGCCCAGGAATTGATTGCAGCAAAAAAGAAGGCCGAATCAAGCGACAGGCTTAAATCGGCCTTTATAAACAACATCTCACACGAAGTAAGGACTCCGTTAAATGGAATTATCGGGTTTGCTGACCTGATAACAAAGGATGATATTACCAATGACGAGAAGATAAGTTTCATTTCAATGATCAAATCCAGCAGTAAACGTCTTCTGGACACCATGACCAGTTACATGGATATTTCGATGATTGTAACCGGGAATATGCAGTTACAGCAGAAACCATTTGATTTGCATCAGTTGCTGCAGTCACTGTACGATCAGTTTAAACCCATGTGTGTTATTAAAAACATCACACTAAATCTCCGGGTTCCGGATCCGTCAAATTTTCTGGTACTCAATACAGATATGTCAATTTATACAAAAATATTGTCTCACCTTCTTGATAATGCTGTGAAATTCACCTCCGAAGGTGCCATTTCTTTTGGATACTCCAGGCAAGGAAGCAATTTTCGTTTTTTTGTCAGCGATACCGGGGTAGGGATCCAGAAAGAGATACAGCCTGTCATTTTTGAACAGTTTATGCAGGAGGATGATTCAAATATAAGGGCATTCGACGGAAGTGGGCTTGGTTTGTCCATTGTCCGGGGATTGGTCAGACTGCTTGGTGGTGAAATTGAATTCGAATCCGAAAAGGGCCATGGCACAACTTTTTTCTTTCATATTCCTAGTGAAGAAATTCCATTCATCAAAGATCAGGTGCCTGTTAAACCTGACAAAGTAATACAGACAGGGAAACCCGTCATCCTGATAGCGGAAGATGATGAGACAAACTATTTGTACATCAAAACGATACTGCAACGTAAGGGTTATAGTATCATCTGGGCTTCCAATGGGAAAGATGCGGTTGGTCTGTGTGAATCGCATCCGGAGATCAGCCTGGTCATCATGGATATCAAGATGCCCGAAATGGATGGCCTCACTGCCACAAGACTGATTAAAATCAGGAGACCTGATTTAACCATCATTGCGGTTACCGCTTTTGCCATGAGTGGTGATGAACAAATGGCCACTGAAGCCGGTTGCGATGATTATATCGCTAAACCGATCATGGAGGATAGGCTGATCAGCAAAATTTCTTCCTATTTTAAGTTCTAAGCGAAAATATTTTCGGCCGATTGTCCCATTCGCATTCATGTATGCAGATGAGGAAGTCACAAAACAGTTATCTATGAGAACCTTTGGAATATTAAGCAAACTTATGTTGTCTGTAAGTTTTTTTGCGTTTTGCAGCGTATCGTATTCGCAGACGATTTCAGACCCATTCACCAATGGCAGCAAAGAACGTAACATGATTGTTGTGATCAGCGACATTCATCTTGGTGCCGACCTGGCCTACGCAGAGACCAACAAAAATCTAAAACCACTCGGAAATTTTCTCGACAAGATCCGATTTTCACCAAATATTAAAGAACTTGTTATTGCCGGAGATTTGCTGGACGAGTGGTTCGTCCCGGCTTCGACCGACACATATCAGGGAAAGGACCAGGCTGATTTTGTCAGGCGGATAGCGATCGCCAATAAAGGAGTGATAGATGCTCTGAACCGCATCATCCAGGGTGGAAAAATTTTAGTTTCCTATGTGCCCGGAAACCATGATCTGACTATAACTGCGGAAAATGTTGCCAGTATCCTGCCGGGAATAAATCAGGCCCGGGACAAAGAGCTGGGCTTAGGCACCTATTCACCGTCTGACCATCCGGAAATAGCTATTGAGCATGGACACCGCTATAATTTCTTCTGTGCGCCCGATCCGATTTCAAACCAGGATATTGCACCCGGGACGATCTTGCCTCCGGGATACTTTTTCACAAGAATTGCTGCGCTTCATGTGGTGCAAAATTGCCGTACTCCACACGATTCAATACCAGTCGTTACGAAGAATACTTCGGGCGGCGAAAGCCAGAATTTATTATTCGGATACTGGAAACTCTGGAGCGCGACATTGAAACTGTTCAGGATAGAAAACAAGTTTGATGAAAAGATAATCGTGACAAAGGTGAACGGCTTCACGGAGACATATTCTGTTAAAGATCTTCTGCCTTATCAGTCATCAGCCGGAGGCTTGATCGATGTGAAACTTTATATGGGGATCCAGGATGCATGGACCCAGAGGCAAACACTAAACCATGTGGCTGTCAGTATTCCTGTAGCCCAGGCAATGAGATATGTTGCAGATGCGGCTGAAACAGACAGGCAGTCGGTGGTTCAATACTTTATGAACCCGAATTCGATTAAGAGGGTCGTCGTTTTCGGACATACGCATGTTGCGAAAATCAGTTCCTCAGACAACCATAACGGGCTAAAATCCATTTATACGAATTCCGGAACATGGATTGATCGTAATCCAAAGCTGACAACAATGAATTTTGTCGTAATCACACTACAAAATGCTGATGCATATTCTTACACCTTTGTAAAACTATACAATTTCGAAGGTGAAATTGTAACGAAAATGGCTGAGGACTCAGTACGATTTTAAATGCTCCTGTTCTAAAGGCTTGTGTTCACGCCGGCAGTTTCGTTGGCAAGGTGTTTCATCTGCTTGCGTATGATCTTGTAGAGATCTGTGGCCAGATAGGGTTTTGGCATGTAATCGGTGACTCCTGCCAGTTTAAGTTTTTCAATCTCATCCTGGATCAGGTTTGCAGAAAGGATAATGACCGGCACCTCTTTATTCGCTGGACGAATGGCGCGCCTGATCTGCCTTGTGAGTTCAAGGCCGTCCATTTCAGGCATGTATACATCGCTGAGCACGAGATGGTATTCCTTCAGCTTAAACAATTGAAGTGCTTCCGCTCCATTCCTGGCCTTGTCAACAACGACTCCCCATTTTCTGAATATTGAATCGAGAAGGACCAGGTTAATTTCGGTGTCATCGGCCACAAGAATATTTTTATCATGGAAAATAGTAAAATCAAAAACGGTCTCAGCAGGTTCAGGTTCTTCGGGTTTGCCGATAAAGGTCTGATACGGGATGATAAAAGAGAAAATGGAGCCTTCGTTCTTTTTGCTGGTTACCCATATTTTACCTCCCTGTTGTTCAACAATCTTCTTACAAATCGGCAACCCCAGGCCGGTACCAATGATCCACTTTTTTGATGACTGTTCATGTACCTGGGAAAACTCGCTGAATACATCATTCAACTTGTCTTCGTCAATACCGATCCCCTGATCTGCAACATCCACCTGCAGTTTGGATTTCCCCTTCGAAATTTCAACAGAAATTGTTACCGTGATGGTCCCCTTCTCGGAATACTTGATTGCATTATTCACCAGGTTAATGATTACCTGTTTCAGGCGCATCTCATCTCCCACGAAACATTGACTTTCAGGGACCTTGGAGATCAGTTCAATTTGCATCTCCTTTTTCGCCGCCATTGGGCGAAGGCTGTTCAGGACCTGTTCGAAAACCGGTTTCGCCAGAAATGAGAATTTAACAAACCGAAATTTCCCAGAGTCCAGTTTCGACATATCCAGGATGTCGTTTACTGTAGTCAGAAGGATATCCGATGAACCACCCATTGCATTTACATACTGTTTCTGATCCGTATCAAGGTTGGTTTCCTTCAGCTGTTCGGTAAATCCGACGATTGATGTCAGGGGCGTCCTCAGTTCATGGCTCATGAAGGCCAGAAATTTACTCTTTTCAGCGGCCTCATCCTCGGCCTTTATTCTGCCGGCAATGATCTCTTTCTGATATTTGATGATTTTCCGGATGTTCAGGGCAATAAGGAAAGCGAGCAGGAATGCGAGCGCTACACTCCCCAACACGCTATATTCGACGATGCGTGAATATTTTAAAATATTAACAACTGCTAGGTTCTGGACCCTCTCCTCCCTGACCATGTTATCGCGTTTGAGTTCCCTGAAAATGCCTGAAATGTTGCTCATTAACCTTGAATTAAGAACAATCAGTGCTTTTTCCTTTTCTTTGAGCTGTTGGTTTAGCTGGTACTGATCCTTTAACTGTTTTTCATAATATTGGTTGGTCTGGCGTGCCACTTCAATGCCAACTTCGGTCAGGGTGACTGGACGATTGCTTTTTGTTGACCCTGTTTGCGAGCCTGATTTTACAGAGATATTCTTCTGTGTTTTAGTAGTCTGTGTATCTCCTTTAAAAAAGGTCTTGACCTTGGCGAAGAATCCCTTTTTCTTCTTTGTGGTCTCTTCAGTGACAACTTTGACTGTGTCGCTGGAGATGGAGGCGGGGATAAAGGTGAGGTCAGGATCGTATTGTTTTATTGCCGCAATATCTGGTTTGACGCCATCTTCATTGAGCAATTGAAGCGAATTTGCCGTATATAACAGAGAATCTGCCATCCTTCGCAGTTTTCCGAGGCTTGCTTGCATGGCTTCCTTTTCCCTGTTTCCTGATTGAAGCGAATAGATGGAATTGGTATTCCCGGTGCCGGAGGAAAGACTGGCACGGAGTGCAGAGGTAAGAGAGTCCATCGCCTTCAGCCGGTTCCTGTATTTGTCGAATGACTCCTTGCTGAATGACAGGGTGTACAACCTGAAATCGTTGTCAACGTTATAGATCTGCTGGATGCACAAATCAAGTATTTCAAGCGGCTTGTTTTTCTGTTGCAGAACCTGGGCGGCTTCAACAATATTCTTTTTTGATTCATTCTGGATATAAAAAATAGCAGCGCCGAAAAGGATCATCACCACAAGTAGCAGTACGATTAACACGCGTAATACATGAATGATTTTCGGAGTTTTGCTCATTTGTGGAGTAATCAAAGGCCTAAATTAAAACTTATTTTTTATATATCATTTCTTAGATATTAATTCCTCTTTACATAAACCTCATATCTTAATCAAATGTTTTTGGAAGTTCAATATTTTACCTGGGGGTAACCAGGCGAAAACCAATATTGAAGTGGCGGTGGTTGGGGAAGTAATTGTAACGAAACGCCGATCGGCAGAGCTGTGCATAGTTGCGCCAGCCACCGCCACGGAATACACGGAATGTGCCTGACGGAGGACCTTCCGGATTGGTTTGCTCGGTCGACGGATAATCGTTATACCAATCGTTACACCACTCCCAGATATTGCCATGCATATCAAATAGTCCCCAGCCATTTGGAGGAAAGCTTCCTACCGGCATTGTCTTCGCAATGAATTCTCCTTTTACATTATTGTTATATGGATAGTTGCCATTATAATTAGCCTGTAAATCAGTAAGGTTGTCGCCCGAGTTGAATGGAGTCGTGGTTCCGGCGCGGCAGGCATATTCCCATTCTGCTTCTGTCGGTAACCGGCTGCCCATCCAATCGGCGAAGGCTTTTGCATCATTCCAACTGACATGGATTACCGGACGGTTATCTCGGCCCCAGCCCTCATCATATGGTTTTTCCATTCCCGTGGCCTCGCAAAACAGGTCGTACTGCGAAAAAGTAATCTCATATTTACTCATCTTAAACGCGCTCAATATTACCTTATGTTGGGTCTCATTAGATCTTCGATTTAATTCACCCGGGGGGCTGCCCATCATAAAGGAGCCGGCTGGGATTTCGATCCATTCAATATCTGGTTTTTTTACTGCGGAGGTGATGGTTTCTCCCTCTGATTTTACAGCATGATTTTGAGCGATTTCGGTTTGAACGCTCAGTTTCGGAACTGAGCTGGTAAACCATCTTTTCATTTTCTCTAAGATACTTTTCATGAGAAGAATATTTACATTTTACCTGCCTTAGGATAAAGGATTCCGGCATCTCCCTGACGGTTTTTTTGCATGAGTGAGAACTCAATATCAAATGTAATAAATATTGACAAATAATTCTACCACCTGGATTCCTCCCAAAATAGATGTTCCAGTCATTCCTTTTCGGAAAACTTTGTGATAATAATTTACTTTTCCAGGTTATTGATGCGTACTTTTATGTGTACAAAAAGAAAAATGCCACCTACAAGAACTTTTGTAAGTGGCTGATTTACTGGTGGGAGCAACAGGATTCGAACCTGTGACCCTCTGCTTGTAAGGCAGATGCTCTGAACCGGCTGAGCTATGCTCCCTGAATTGAGGGTGCAAAGGTAATTATTATTTCAAGACCACCAAACTTCAAAAAGGGATTACCCCATATAAGATGACCTTTTTGATATCATTTTGGAAAAAGGCCGAAAAATCGCCTGATGCTCCTGTGAACTTTGTGCACCCCCTCTACCGGATCAACATGCATCAGGATGCACTCTTTGGTGATCAGGTTTACCGGGTGAGCACCGGCCACCTCAATGGCTTCAGGAGTTTCCGACATTTGTTGTATCCAGATGTTGTCAATGCCTTTGGCAATGGCTTCGGCAACCAGGTTCCTCGTTTGTTTTTTCGGTGTGATGATTAAAAGGCAATGCACATTGAGGGGAAGAGCCCCCACACTTCTAAAACAGGGAACTCCTGCAATGATGTCGGCATCAGGATTGATCGGATAGACCTCAAATCCCTTTTCTTTCAGTTTTAAGAATACTAAATGCCCGAATTTCTTGGGATTCCTTGAAACACCAGCAACTGCAACTTTGCGTGATGATAAAAAAGAATCAATGGATGATTTGGTTGCCTTCATTTGCTATTTTTTAAAGATAAAATAAACAGCTAAAATTAAAAAGAAAAAACCAATAAAATGATTGAGGCGTAAAGTTTCCGTCTTGAAAAAAATGATGGTAAAGATCGAAAACACAAACAGGGCGATGCCCCAGCTATAAGAACAATGCTTCCCAATCCAAGGTTCTGGAACCAGTTCATTTCACGTAACTTCAGATGGCCATACCAGGCAAATGTCATAAATGTGTTGGACAAGATCAGAAGTAAAACAGCATAAATTCCACGGGTTATGATATAAATGAAGTTACGATGAAGGATTCGTCATTAATTGATTGGCATAGTCCTGCGAAATATAATTGTCAAGGCTTTGACACACATTTGAAGAAAAGCTGATGCCTGTTTTGATGAGATATTCCCATTGTTGCTTTGTCCAGTTTTCGCTAACAGGCCAGCCTGTGGACGCCTCTTTACTGAAAAGGCTGGTTAAAGCATAGATAATTCCTGCATTAAATGCATCTCCGGCCCCGATGGTACTGACCGGAACAATTGGTTTGACGCTGTATGCTTTGATAAAATCTTTTGTTACCACCTCTACCTTCTCTTTATTCCTCGTATAAATCAGAATGGGGCATCCGGCTTCAGACACATAATCGAAGGCGCTCCTGGCGTCATTAACTCCGAATATATGGAGAAAGTCTTCATCCGACCCCCTAACCATACTTGACAGGCCAATGTTTTCGATGATCCAGGGTTTGACTTTTTTAAATTCCGCAAGATGTAATTTTCTGAAGTTAGGATCATAAAGGATGAATGCACCATTTGACCTTGCATCTGAAATATAACCAGAGAGTTTTTTCCGGAAGGTCTCTACCAGTGCATAGGACGAGCCGAAGAGTATGAAATCTCCCTTGTTCGTGACTGGCATGGATATATTCAGCCGTTTTTTTGGAAATATTTTGTAAAACGAATATTCCGCATCTTGTTTTTGATCAAGGAAAGCCAATGCCAATGAGGTTTTACCGTCGTTGTAACGATCGATGAATTGTGTCCCGACCATGTTCTGAACAAGAAAACTGTCGATGATATCACCGGTTTGGTCCGTGGCAAAATCACTGATAAAATTTACCGGAACTCCTGTGCGGCCTAGCGATACAGCCGAATTTAACATAGATCCGCCTGGCTTTGCGGCAATTGGTATTCCTTCCCTGAAAATGATATCTAAAACGGTCTCCCCAATACAATAAACGCTCATATTATCAGTACTCAATTTCCAAGTCCAATTCCTCCCTTAGGGTACGTATGGCTGGATTTTTCTCTGCCAGCATATCAAATTTTTCTTTATCCGTATAAGGTTTCATTGTCTGAAGGTTTTCAGCAATGATGGTTTTCAGGTTGATTTTATAATTATTCAGCTGAGAACGCAAAAATTCCAGCATTTCGGTCTTTTTTAAATTCAGTTCATCTTCCAAAACCTTATTTGAGAGCGAGAATTCGATGATCCAGTTTGACTGAAGAAGCGGTTTAGAGCTTTTTAATGTTGAATTAAGATGCGGGGACTCAATCTTGAGTTTGTCGGCAAATTCATCCCAGCAAAGGATTAGCTGGGCCTGGGTAAAGGGCGTTGCTGTTTCATAACGGGCCTGTTCCTCCTCAGATGTGGATGAGTTCAGCCCTGATTTAGGTTGAAGCTTTTTAATCGAGGTTGAACTGGTAAAATCATTTTGGATATCGCGCATTTTAAAAGTTTCTACCGGTTTTTTTACGGCAGGTATTTGCGCATTTGAAGAATTGGCATGACCAGAATATGTTTCGGTCGCTGCCGATCCTTTATTTTCAGAAGTTGCTTGTTCCTGAACAGGTAAGGGTTGCCGGGCCCCCATGGAAGTTTTCGCGTTGGCGGTCGTTTGGCTGGCAGTCGCTGTTGCAGGTGGAATCACTGTTTTTGGAGCAGATGTTGGATTGGCATCGGGCGATAGAATGATGGCACACATTTGCATTAACGAAAGTTCAAGATGAAGCCTTTTGCTGTTGCTTATCTTGTAATTCAGATCACAGCGGTTGTTTAAATCCAGTATTTTTAATAAAAAACCCACCGAACATCGTGATGATTGTTCGACAAAATGATCCCGGATGGAAGGGGCGGTTTCAAGCAGTTTAGCGGTAGAGATATCTTTGCAAACCAACAAATTACGTAAATGTTCTCCGAATCCGATGAGGAAATGCTGGCCTTCAAATCCTTTATCGATGATGTCATTAATCGTGAGAAGGGTCCCGGGAATATCACCTTCCAGGATTTGATCTGTTATCCTGAAAAAATACTCATAATCAAGTACATTCAGGTTTTCAAGCACGGTATTGTATGTCAGTTGGTTCCCGGCAAAACTGACGAGCTGGTCAAAAATGGACAAAGCATCACGCATGGCTCCATCGGCTTTCTGGGCAATAATGTGAAGGGCGTTGTCTTCGGCCGAAATATTCTCCAGATTAGCCACGTGTTGGAGATGCCCGACGATATCATCCACGGTAATCCGCTTGAAATCAAAGATCTGGCAACGGGATAGAATGGTTGGCAGAATTTTATGCTTTTCAGTGGTTGCCAGAATGAACTTCGCGTAAGGGGGTGGTTCCTCCAGTGTTTTAAGAAAGGCATTGAATGCAGAGGCAGAAAGCATGTGGACTTCGTCGATGATATACACTTTGTAGTTACCCATTTGAGGCGGGATTCGAACCTGGTCGACCAGTGTGCGGATATCGTCTACAGAATTATTCGAAGCGCCATCGAGCTCATAAATATTAAAGGAGGCATTTTCGTTGAAAGAGACGCAGGAAGGACATTGATCGCATGCCTCAACATTGGGTGAGAGATGCTCGCAGTTGATGGTTTTAGCAAGAATCCGTGCACAGGTTGTCTTTCCAACACCACGTGGACCACAGAAAAGAAAAGCCTGTGCCAGTTGGTTGTTTTTGATGGCATTCTTTAACGTGTTGGTGATGGACTTTTGCCCAATTACAGTATCAAAAGTCTGTGGACGGTATTTTCGTGCCGATACAATAAAATTCTCCATATGCCTGTCCGGTTCTATTCCAAATTATCATTCAAAAGTACGAAAGTTTTTGTTTTTTGTGTAATTTGGCTGCAAGTACCACCTTGATTCCTATGCTGCTCATCTATTCACCTGCCATAACCAACAGGCTTCGTTACATCATGAACCTCCTATTCAGGGAGTTGCTGGGATTGGAGTTTAAGTTTACAATATCTCCGGATGAATACGCCCGGTTTGAAGGACCGAAAATATCCTATTCACGAGACCCCTTGGCTGACGGAGTTTTTATTGAAGCCTGCGGCCTGCTTTCTGAGGAAATGATCATTCCTTACGATCTGAAACCCGGGAAGGCGGGCGCTGTTCCTGTTCTTTTTTCAATTGATAACCCAAAGGGGCAACTGGCCTTCGATCCCTTCGCAGCTGCCTTTTATATGGTAAGCCGGTATGAAGAATATCTGCCACATTCCAAGGACAAACAGGGTCGTTATCCGGCTTCGGAGAGCATTGCCTTCAAGGGTAAATTCCTGGATGTTCCGGTGGTACATCTTTGGGCTGGCATGGTGGCTGATTTCATGTTAAAACACTACCCGGCGCTAAAAATCATACACCCGGAATACAACTATGTGCCCACCATCGATGTTGATCATGCCTATTGTTACCTGGGCCGTACCTTCATAAGAATGCTTGGAGGGATAACCAGGGAGGCTATTCACGGCCGGTTAAACGACCTCGGTCTTCGAAGAAAAGTTTTGCTCGGGCTGGCCGCCGATCCGTATGATAATTACTCCTTCATCTGCAAGGTTCACGAAATGTATCAGCAGTCCCCGCTTTATTTCATTCTCTTTGCTGATTACGGAGGAGATGATAACAACATTTCAGTGACTTCTGAACTATTTAAAAGGCTGATTCTTGAACTGGATCAAATGCATGGGGTCGGCATTCATCCTTCGCTTTCATCCAACAGGATTGAAATGAGACTTCAAGCCGAGGTTAAATCCCTTGGACAGGTTTTACAAAGGGAGGTAACCATCAGCCGGCAGCATTTCCTTTATCTGAACATGCCTCAGACTTACCGGTCGCTGGTCCAACTGGGAATCGGCGATGATTATTCCATGGGATATCCCTCACATCCGGGTTTCCGGGCCGGCATTGCCATCCCGTTTCAGTTTTTTGATCTGATTTCGAATGAAACTATTCCGCTTATAGTTCACCCGGTTTCCATGATGGATGTAACGCTGAAGGATTACCTTCGTCTAAGCACGGAAGAAAGCCTGGATGCCATCAATCACATGGTCGGAACAATAAAGTCGGTGCATGGTCAGTTTGTCAGCATCTGGCATAATGAGAGCTTGAGCGACACCGGCAGGTGGAAGGGGTGGCGCCGGGTTTATGAAGAGATGGTTAAATCAGCATCTACCTGACAGGGACAATGATACAATACCTGAAGCATCAAGCCATAGATAAAAACCATTGGGACGAGTGTATCCGCAAGTCTCAGAATCGGAGAATATATGGTTTTTCGTGGTACCTTGACCTGGTTTGTCCGGGATGGGAGGCTTTAGTAGAGGATGATTACACGTATGTTTTTCCCCTGACAGGAAGGTCCAAATGGGCCGTCCATTATTTATTCCAACCCTATTTTACGCAGCAACTTGGCATTTTTTCGCCACAGCCTATCACGGATTTTAAGGTGAACCTTTTCATCAATAACATTCCCGCAAAGTTCCGGTTTGCGGAGATTCATCTCAATGACAAAAATAATTTCAAAATCGAGAAAGGTGAAACGACCCTGCGTTTAAATCATGAGTTGGATTTAACCCCAATCTATGAAGAACTGTTAACAGGATATGCTCAAAACACCAGGAGAAATTTGAGGAAAGCCCAGGAGATGGGAGTCAGCCTTGGCAGGATGGTTCGAACCGATGAACTCATTTCGCTGTTCAGGGACAATTTCGGAAAAACGGAGGGAAAGCTGAGGCATTCTCATTATGAAACCTTGCACAGCCTGATTGATTGCATGTTGGTCAGAAAGATGGGCTATATTCTTGGTGCTTATGCCGATAATGGCCATCTTTCAGCTGCGGCTTTTTTTCTGTTTGATCAGCAAAGGGTTCATTACCTTTTTGCTGCTTCATCACCAGAGGCCCGTGAAAATGGGGCCATGTTTTTCCTGATTGACAGTTTTATCAGGGAGAATGCCAATAAATCAATGATCCTTGATTTTGAAGGAGGGAATGATACGAACCTTGGAAGATTCTATAAAAGTTTTGGATCCAGAGAGGTTCCGTATCCGATGCTTCATATAAACAAATTACCTGTGATTGCTGTCAGGGCGCTTTATTTTGCCCGCAAACTCAGGCGATAGATAAAATTCTCTATTTTTGTGAGAAATAACCTTTAATTGAAAAACAATGGTGCATGTATTATCCACGGGCAGTTCTATTTTGAATCAATATATCGCTGAGATCAGGGATGCAGAAATACAAAAGGATAGTTTACGATTCCGTCGCAATCTGGAGAGGTTGGGAGGAATTTTTGCTTATGAAATAAGCAAGGAGTTAACCTATGAATCGAAAGAGGTCATCACCCCGCTTGGTATTGCCAATGTTCCGGTTTTGACGGAATATCCGGTACTGGCAACCATCCTGCGCGCCGGACTTCCTTTTCATCAGGGGTTACTGAATTTTTTTGATAAATCTGAAAATGCTTTTATTTCTGCGTTTCGCCGTCATCACAAAGATGGATCCTTTTCCATTAGTATTGAATATGCTTCTGTAACGGACATTGAAGATAAAGTGGTGGTTTTGTGCGATACCATGCTGGCATCCGGTTCTTCAATGGTTTTGGCTTACCGTGAACTCATTTCGCACGGCAAACCCAAACATACGCACATCGCTACGGCCGTTGCCAGTGTTGAAGGAATTGAGCATATTAAGAAACATATTTCGAATAATGATATTACTCTTTGGATTGGTGCCATTGACGATGAGATGACCGCTCAATCTTACATTGTGCCCGGGTTGGGAGATGCCGGTGATCTTGCCTTCGGGAAAAAACATTGATAAACCATGAAAAACACACTGTTCTTTGAAAATATAAATATTTCATTGACCTCCATCCGGAGCCATTTACTGCGTACCATTCTGACCATCTTGATTATTTCTTTCGGAATCATGGCCCTGGTTGGGATTCTGACTGCCACTGATTCGATCAAGTATTACCTGACTCAGAATTTTTCGATGATGGGAGCGAATACCCTTACGATCAGAAACAGATCAATGAATATACATATGGGGGGCAATGACCAAAAGGAGAAACGATACGAACCGATTACATTCACTCAGGCCAGGGAATTTAAAGACAGGTTTGATTTTCCCGCTTATACATCCATTTTTACCCGCGCCTCCGGTATTGCTACTTTAAAATATGAGGCCAATAAAACCAATCCGAATGTCCGGGTCATCGGGGCAGATGAGAATTACCTGATCACCTCCGGCGATGAAGTTGAAACCGGAAGGGGTTTTACAGTGAATGAAGTTGAATATGGATTCAGTTCGGTCATCCTTGGTGCCGGCCTGATCAAAGATTTGTTTAAAAACAAGGAAGATCCAATTGGCAAGATCATATCCATTGGTCCCGGGAAGTTTAAGGTCATCGGGATCCTGAAATCCAAAGGGTCAAGCATGGGTTTCAGTGGCGACATGACCTGTTATATACCGGTAACCAATGTCCGAACAAATTTTCCAAGGCCCAACATGTCGTTCAATATCAATGTGATGGCCAAAAGGCCGGAATTGATGGATGCAGCTACGGGCGAAGCCACCGCGATATTAAGGAGTATCCGAAAAGTTCCGGTAGGAATTGAGGATACGTTTGAAATAACCAAGAGTGACAACGTTGCCAAAATGTTGATTGAGAATTTGAAATATGTTTCACTTGCTGCAACGCTTATCGGGTTTATCACTTTACTTGGTGCAGCGATTGGGTTGATGAATATCATGCTTGTTTCCGTCACCGAGCGCACGCGAGAAATCGGGATAAGAAAAGCCATCGGTGCCACCAAACGGGTAATACGAAACCAGTTTCTGGTCGAATCGATTGTCATCGGGCAGATCGGCGGGTTACTTGGGATCGTATTGGGCATTCTGGTGGGAAATGTGCTCTCATTGATTATTGGCAGTGCTTTCATTGTTCCATGGGTTTGGATCGCCACTGGTGTGATTCTTTGTTTTTGCGTTGCCCTTATCAGTGGAATTATTCCGGCCCAGAAGGCCGCAAACCTCGATCCAATCGAATCACTTCGTTACGAATAGGATGTGTGATGATGGACATGAGCAAAGTCATTACCTTGCTTCGCAAGGAGTTCCCCTATGAACCAACCGAAGGTCAGGACAAATTGCTGGGAGAACTTGCAGTTTTTTTAACCATTTCCTGGAAGAAGCAAAACGCCCTCTTTATTCTCAGTGGATATGCCGGAACAGGAAAAACCACAGTTGTTAAGGCACTTGCTGATGTGCTTCCCCAGATTGGCAAGAAGACGGTCCTTTTGGCTCCGACCGGCCGCGCAGCCAAGGTTCTGGCAAGTTACACAAAAAAGCAGGCCAATACGATCCACAGGAAAATATACCTTGCCCGCACCAATAAGGATGGTTTGATCGATCTGAAGCCCCAGGTAAATTATCACAAACATACGTTATTCATCGTTGATGAGGCATCGATGATTCAGCATACAATGTCGACGGAGGGAGCCCTGTTTACAACCCGTAATCTTCTTGACGACTTGTTTCAATTCGTTTACAGCGGCGAAAATTGCCGGATGCTTTTTATTGGCGATACAGCCCAATTGCCCCCTGTGGGCCTGGATTACAGTCCGGCACTCGATCATGCTTTTTTACAACGGGCCTATCACCTTAACATTGACACATTTGAATTAACAGAAGTTGTCAGGCAGGCAAAGGCTTCAGGAATATTGGTCAATGCAACGCAAATCAGGCAAGGCCTCCAGCAACAGAAACTGGTCTTCCCGATGTTCACCGTCGATGGCTTCAAAGATGTCGTCCGTATCAACGGTCAGGATCTTGAAGAGGCGTTAAACCATGCCTATGCCGGTGCACAAAAAGAGAACAATGTCGTCATATGCCGATCAAATAAACGCGCCAACATATACAACCGCGAAATACGACACCGTATTCTTTTCCTGGAGGAGGAGATTTCCAGTGGTGATTTTTTGATGATTGTCAAGAACAATTATTACTGGCTGCCTGAAGAATCGACGGCAGGATTCATTGCAAACGGGGATATTGTGGAATTGGCGCGAATTCGAAGGATCGAGGAGATGTACGGATTCCGGTTTGCAGATGTGACAATACGTTTCGTCGATTATCCTGAAGAAAAGGATCTTGATGTGAAGATTGTGCTTGATACGCTGATGTCAGAATCAGCGGCATTATCCCAATCGGATAATAACAGACTATTCCAGGCAGTAATGGCCGACTTTATGGATATTGGCTCAAAGCGGGAACGGATGGAAAAGGTGAAAGCCAATCCGTATTTCAACGCACTGCAGGTCAAGTTTGCTTATGCTTTAACCTGTCACAAAACACAAGGCGGACAATGGGAAAATGTGTTTGTTGACCAGGGGTATATTCATGATAAAATGTTAAACCTTGAATTCGGACGCTGGCTCTATACAGCTGTGACTAGGGCCACGAAAAAACTGTTCCTGATCAATTTTGAAGAGCGATTTTTTGTAACACGTGACGCATGACGCATGACACGTGACACAAATTCGTCACTCGTCATTTACCATCCAAGCAAGGTGATTCCCACAGTGAATGGGTACAACTCCGGTCCCTGGTTTTTCTGGAACAGCTGGGTTATCGAATAGGTTGAAAACAGGTTGATGTGTGACCAGCCGACGCGGAATGCAGCATCCAGTTTAAACGGATTAAGATGATAGGCACCACGATCATTGACCATGTTGTGTTCTACATTGTAGGTTGCTACTTTATTCCCCTTATCATCAACAAGGAAATAGGTTCCCGCCTTATCAGTGTAAACCTGTTTGGTGTAAGATCCGATGCGTACACCGGCGATCACTCCAAGGGTAATATGGAAACTGCTCAAACGGCGATATGGGTTGGTCTGGTATTCAAAGAAGAGGGGCAGGTTCAGATATGAGACCACCATTTTATTCACCTTCAGATTAACATAGTTACCCTGGGTATCCTGCACTTTGTAAGCAACAATAGCTGTGGAATCTTTGAGCATGACGTAATTGCCGGTGAAATAATAGTTGCTGATCTGGAATCCAAGACCAGTCGTGAATCCGATGTGATTCTTATATAGGTTGACATTAAGTTCAAAGGGGTTGAGATTCACCGTGACAGACCGTGCTGTATTCATATTCATGTATGGATAGGCAGGATTGAAATTCATGTTAAAATCAGGAGTAACATATCCGCTAATCCCGATCTCTATACCTGCCCAATGCCCGTTGTATTTCTTTTTGTTTTTACAAAACGGGAAATCATTCATACTGAAATTTTCCATGGTGCATGAAAAATCACTCATGCTGGTGCTGTCATGCATGCTCCATCCGTGTTTATGAAAGGGGCATTTCTTTTTATCTTGTGCGTTGGAAGTCGCTGAAAATGTGATCAAAAGAAGAATTATACCTGTAAATATCAAAAAGTTTTTCATGGAATTCATTTTATGGGTAGACAATATGGGTGATAGGACGACAATAAGAATGAAATGTTACAACCGGACGAATTACGAGTCTAACTTGAGGACAGCCAGAAATGCTTTTTGTGGTACTTCAACATTTCCGATCTGGCGCATCCGTTTCTTCCCTTTTTTCTGTTTTTCGAGTAATTTACGTTTCCGGGTGATATCTCCGCCGTAACATTTTGCTGTAACATCTTTTCTAAGTGCTTTCACTGTTTCCCGGGCAATTACTTTTGCCCCGATGGCAGCCTGAATGGCAACATCGTATTGTTGCCGGGGAATAAATTCCTTGAGTTTCTCACAGAAACGCCGGCCAAAATCGTAGGCATTATTCCTGGTAATCAGGGCTGAGAGCGCATCAACAATCTCCCCGTTAAGCAGGATATCAAGTTTTACAAGGTCGGCAGTTTGCCATCCTGAGGGATGATAATCAAAGGATGCATAACCTTTTGAAATACTTTTCAGCCGGTCGTAAAAATCAAAAACGATCTCGCCCAACGGTAGATCAACAGTCAGCTCTATCCGGTCGGTTGTCAGGTATACCTGGTTTTTCAAAATGCCGCGTTTACCAACGCAAAGGGTCATAATCGGGCCTATGTATTCCGATTTGGTGATGATGTTGGCCGTGATGGTCGGCTCTTCGATTTTATTGATGTAGTTTGGTTCAGGCAGTCCCGATGGATTGTAAACATCCTGGACCTCTCCTTTGGTGGTATATACCTTATAGGAAACGTTTGGTACGGTTGTTATCACATCCATGTCGAATTCACGGTCAAGTCGCTCCTGCACTATTTCCATATGAAGCAACCCCAGGAATCCACAGCGGAAACCAAAACCAAGGGCTGCGGAGGCCTCAGGTTCGAATGAAAGTGCGGCATCATTCAGTCTCAGTTTTTCAAGCGAATCGCGTAAAACCTCATAATCATCCGCATCGGTCGGGTAGATTCCTGCAAAAACCATCGGTTTAACCCCAATGAATCCTTCGATGATATCAGAGCATGGCCTGCCAAAATGGGTTATGGTGTCACCTACCTGCACCTCCTTGCTGTTTTTTATTCCGGAGATGATATATCCCACATCGCCCGCGCCAACCGAATTCCGTACCTCCTGTTTCATCCTCAATATTCCAACTTCATCAGCGTGGTAATCCATCCCGGTTGCGACAAATTTAACATGGTCGCCCTTTTTAATGGTCCCATTGAAAATTCTGAAGTAGGCAATCACTCCTCTGAAAGGATTGAACAGGGAGTCGAAAATCAAGGCCTGCAACGGAGCTTCAGGGTCACCTGATGGAGCAGGAATCCGGTTTACAATGGCATCAAGCACCTGGTCAATTCCCAATCCGGTTTTTGCACTTACAGCAAGGATCTCATCATGATCGCAACCCAATAAATCCACAATTTGATCTTTAACCTCTTCAATCATGGCCGCATCCATGTCAATTTTATTCAAAATCGGGATGATGGTCAGGTTATGATCAATGGCGAGATAAAGATTGGAAATAGTCTGGGCCTGTATTCCCTGGGTTGCATCCACTACCAGAAGAGCCCCTTCACACGCTGCTATTGCGCGGGAAACTTCATAGGAAAAATCAACGTGACCCGGGGTATCGATAAGATTCAGAATATATTCCTGGCCATTATGGGTAAAATTCATCTGGATGGCATGGCTTTTTATTGTTATACCACGTTCGCGTTCCAGATCCATGTCATCAAGCACCTGCTCTCTTGAATCGCGTTCAGACACGGTATCGGTCCATTGGAGCAAGCGATCAGCAAGGGTCGATTTCCCATGATCGATATGGGCAATAATACAGAAATTACGGAGGTTTTTCACGGGTGCAAATATACAAATAAAGTTGTATTATCTGAGGATGGTCACCGACCCATGAAGATTACGTTTGACAGTACCTGACAGCGTTATTTCAAAAATATCGCAAACATAAAAATAGGTGCCATCACTGCAAGGCTGATTTGTAGTTTTATCTTTTCCATCCCAATTGATTTCGGGGTCGTTTGTTTCAAATACCTCCTTGCCCCACCTGTCAAATATTTTCATATTGACCTCATCGACCGAAAAATTGTAGACAGGTCTGAAATAATCATTGAATGAGTCACCATTGGGAGTAAACACATTGGGCAGACTGTAGCGGCATTCAATCCCATCTGAGATGTCAATACACAGGATATTGCTCATGGCGCTCATGTTACCTGCCGAATCGATCGCCACTACACCATAGCAACCAACAATGGTTTTGGCTTGTTTATGATAATATACAGTGTCACGCGGGTTCAAAACAGAATCAAAGAGAACCGGTTCTCCGTTGCTGGGTGTGAAATAAATATAATACCGGGCAATATCATCCGGACAACTGTCGGCAGGCTTGGTCCAGGACAGTACGTTGGTTAAATCTTTGCACAGCGAGGTGATGGAGAGAAGGGGAGGGCAGGGTGGAATATTATCAATGGGGATTGCGCATGTTTCCTGTGAAAAGTTAATGACCGGATCAATAAATCCGGCGGCAGAATATTTTCCTACACTTTTAATTTTGTAACAATATTGCAGCCCGTTCACCAATCCGTTATCCCGGTAATTTGGAACCGTACTCATCCCAACGGAATCAAAGATGTTCGATTCCGGTCCTTTGCGGTAAATAACGAACCTGTAGTTAGACCAGGGAACGGAGTTAGTCCATGTTAATTTGACCATTCTATCTGTTGGAGTAAGGGAGAGGTACATAGAGGAGGCAACCTGCGAAGATCCGATTAAAAACCGGTTACCCGGAGTAATATTATAAAGATCGATCCGATAATTGAAGCCGAACATGTCTGTATTTAACAGGTTATCCGTGAGGATGGTATCGTTGAGATTATTCAGGGAATCTATGAGTACAAACTGTTCCGGGGCATCTGTCCTGGAGCGGGCAACAATATACTTATAAGGTCCGGGGGCCTGAATGGAATCAATTTCTGTCGGTTTTGACCAGGCAACGTATATGGATCCGGTAGTTTCACTGGTAGTGTTGATACTGACATTTGTAATTACGGCCACATCCTTTTTTAATGTTGCACAGGCTTCGTTCGACGCATAGCTCTCTGCATTGTCAGGATAGTAGGCAACGACCAGGTAACAATATTTCAGTCCACGCATCAATCCTGCTCCTTTGTTGTCATCCAGATAAGAAGTCTTGGAAATGTCTGTGAATTCATCAATTTTGGTAAACCCAAGATACCCGGGAACACCTGTTTCACAGTAACCAGGCACAAACCCTGATGAATCCGCCTTTCGGTAAATTTCGTATCCTATGGCGTTCAAACAGATGTAATTGTCCCAATTAAGCGTGATGGTATTGCCGAGCGGGTAAGCAAAAAGATTTTGAGGAGCCGGGCCAACGACAAGGATATTAATGGATTTGATGGAAACCAGGTTCACAGGGGAGGCATCATCCTTGGCCTTGAAGAACATCTGGTAGGATCTCTTTTTTACATGGTTGCACACGGTGTTCCATCTGAACAGGGCCTGAGTCTGGCCTTTTCCTGTTGCAGGATTTGGATCAAGCGTGGCTGGGCTTTCAGGAAGGATCAGGGGCCCACCGGTACCAGTAAGGGTAACATTGTTGCTGTCGGGATCGTAGGCTTTGACCGGGAATCGAAGTACTTTTCCAGCCTCGATGCATGTATCGTAAACCGAATCAATAACCGGCGGATGGTTATTACAGGCGATAACGATTATCTGCATGTCGCGTAAGACACTGCCGATTTTTATGCCATTCCGCCATTCTTCAATCAGGATGGCCACATTGTACTCCCCCTGTTGTTCAGGACTATCCCAAACCAGGTCGCCGGTTACTGCATTTAATGTTATACTCTTCGAGGCAGCGGGCAGGGTGTAACCGGGAATCGGTTGCCCCAGGGCGCCGCGACAGGTGACCAATTTGTATGATAAACTGTCTCCATCGGCATCATAGGCCCCGGGATTATGATAGAATGGCTGGTCAACGCATCCGTTATCGACAGGAGGCATTAAGAGTTGCGGAGAATTGTTGTATCCTCCGATGAAGGGGTTGATCATCAGCTCGGAAAAGATGAACAAAGGTGTGTTAATGGAATTGGGGATGTTAAGGATACCCCCGTTGCGGTTGGGATCTTCACATGAAATCGTATAGGTTGACGGTCCCGGGAAGGTATGCTGACCAAGATATTTGTTATACGTTATTTCATCGGGGAGATAGGTTATTTGTACCCTGGGTATATCCGATGCAGTTCCGTCGCCCCAGTTAATTGTCAGGTAATCGCGAAATGCATTGGCAGGGCTTGGCGTGAATGTATAAGAAATGAGCGTTATTTCATAGGTGAGTCCCGAAACATGCCGGTAGGTTATTTCTGCCGCTCTCTGGTGTGTAGCATATACCATTAACGGACAACCGAAAGGAAGCAGAAGGTTCAGCAGGAACAGTCTCATCAACAATCGTCTCATCATATCGTCAGGGTGGCTATTGGAACACCCATCAAAAGTAATAATTTTCTCTGCGCAGCCGGAGATATCAGTCCATTATTTCAATTCATTCTGAATTTTTAAACTAAATTTGCAGCACTATAGGAAAACAGCTATTACGCATGTACCAACAGAGCCCTGAGATTGAAAAACAGGAAATAATCAAGAGATACCGAAACCTTCTTCGCGTTTGGAAACCCCGAAACCCAGCCGATAAAAAAAGTGTCAGAAAGGCCTTCAGAATGGCCTTGGAGGCGCATAAAGACATGCGGCGAAAAACCGGGGAACCCTATATTTATCATCCGCTGAGTGTAGCGACCATTGCTGCCGGGGAAATCGGGCTGGGAGCCACTTCCATCATTTGTGCCTTGCTTCATGATGTGGTGGAAGATACCGAATACACCATTGAGGATATCCGGGGTCTTTTCGGTGAAAAAGTAGCTACGATCATCGACGGACTTACCAAAATTAAGGGAATTTTCGATCAGCGTACCGCCTCCATTCATGCAGAGAATTTTAAAAAGATCCTGCTGACCCTTTCCGACGATGTACGGGTCATCCTGATAAAGCTGGCCGACAGGTTGCATAATATGCGAACCCTGGATGCGCTGGCACATGAAAAGCAGTTGAAAATTTCCTCTGAAACGATTTATTTGTACGCCCCTTTGGCTCATCGCCTTGGGTTGCATGCCATCAAAAGTGAACTTGAAGATCTTGCCCTGAAATATACTGAACCGGAGGTTTATAAAACCATCTCCTGGAAATTGAAGGAATCTGCCAAGGGCCGTAGTCGTTTTGTGAACAAATTTATCTACCCGATCAAAAAATCGCTTACAGAACAGGGATTTACATTCACCATACAGGCCCGTGAGAAATCCATTGCAGCCATCTGGCTGAAGATGAAGAAGAAAGAGGTGTCGTTCGAGGAGATATACGACATTTTTGCCATCCGGATTGTAATTGACTCCCCGCTGGAAACAGAAAAATCGGATTGCTGGAAGGTGTATTCAAGCATTACCGATCATTACAGACCGAATATGGACCGGTTACGCGATTGGATTTCCATTCCCAAAGCCAATGGTTACGAGGCCCTGCATACGACTGTGATGAGTCACACCGGCGAATGGGTTGAAATACAGATTCGTTCACGGCGTATGGATGAAATTGCCGAGAAAGGCTATGCCGCACACTGGAAATACAAAGAATCATTAAACCTGAACAGCCGTCTTGATAACTGGCTTGATCGGATCAAGGAGATGATTGAAAGTCCTGATTCTGACGCATTGTCTTTCATCGATGATGTAAAGGGCTACTTCTTCCTTGAAGAAATATCCGTGTTTACACCCCAGGGGGAGTTACGTTCGCTACCTGCCAATTCGTCGGTTCTTGATTTCGCTTATGCTATTCACAGTGAATTGGGTGATACCTGTATTGGGGCAAAAGTGGATAAAAAACTTGCCCCGATCAACCATATTCTAAAAAATGGTCAGCAGGTGGAGATTATCACCTCCAGTAAACAAACGCCCAAGGAAGAATGGTTGAGTTATGTGGTCACCACACGAGCAAAAACAAATATTAAAATGACCGTGCGGGCGGAAAAGAAAAAATTCGCCAAACCAGGAAAAGAAAAACTGGGAAAATGGTTTTTGCAGATAGGGGTCGATTTTACAAATGATAATATCAAAAAATTCCTTACTGTAAATAATTTCAGCAGTCTGATCGATTTGTATTATTCTGCCTCCCAGGATAAAATAGGCATTAAGGACATAAAAGCATTTGCCGCCTCAAATTTCAGAAACGGATGGCTGAACTATGTTTCCAAAAACTCAGCCAAACAAAAAGAGACGGCCACGGTAGAGGAGGGGGAGGCAAGCAAGCATTCAGGAAACAAACATGCAAGTCATGCAACTGACAGAATCCTGCTAAATGAAGGTTTTCATGTCGGGACATGCTGTAATCCGATTCCCGGTGACGATGTTATCGGACTAACATCCCCAGATTCACTTACCATACAGATTCACCGTTCAAGTTGTACCAAAGCAAAAGAATTTATCACTGTATTCGGAAGCAAAAAGGTGAAGGTAAACTGGACCAACTATGATTCGTTATTCTTTTTAGCGGATTTAAAAGTGACAGGGGTCGATAAACTTGGATTAATTAATGAAATTACCAGGATCATTTCAGGAGTCATGAATTTGAATATCAAAGCATTTCATATTGAGGCCGAGAACAGCCTCACCCAGGGATTCATCTCACTTTATGTCAGGAACATGGCAAACCTGAATGAGTTAATAGCACAATTGACAAGGGTGGAAGGGATCACCCAGGTGACCAGGGTTGATTAATTATAAAAAAATCTATTTTTATTCGTTCTAAATACGGATAAATGTTTATCTTTATCCAAAATTTCCTGTTATGATCAAAAAACCAGTTGAAGATATCTTTGAGACTGTTCGTAAAATGTTCACTGATTATTTGGAACGTCATGGTCATCGCAAAACTCCTGAACGATATACTATTTTAAAGGAGATTTTTGCCACGGAGGGTCATTTTGACATTGAGACTTTGTACATACGGATGAAAAATCACAAATACCGTGTGAGCAGGGCAACCTTGTACAATACAATAGAATTATTGCTCGACTGCGGACTTGTGACAAAGCATCAGTTTGGGACAAATTATGCCCAGTTTGAAAAATCGACCCTGTTAAAGCAGCATGATCATTTTATTTTTAATGATTCAGGGGAGGTACTTGAGTTTTATGATCCCCTCATTGAGGAGGTGAAAGACAATATAGAAAAGCAATTTAATGTCAGTGTTTCACATTACGCATTAACATTTTACGGTCAGTCAAAAACTAAGAAGTAAACTCCATATATGAAGGTTGATGTAATTTTGGGATTACAGTGGGGAGACGAAGGGAAAGGGAAGATTGTTGATGTTTTTACCCCGCGTTACGATATCATTGCCCGGTTTCAGGGTGGTCCAAATGCCGGCCATACCATTATTTTTGGTGGAAAAAAATACGTTCTGCATACGATTCCTTCAGGAATATTTCATCCGGAGACCCGGAACGTTATCGGAAATGGAGTCATTATTGACCCCTTTATCCTTTTCAGGGAAATTGATAAATTATGTGATGCAGGAATGCATCCTGAAGAAAATCTTCTTGTTTCAAAACGTGCCCATCTGATCATGCCTTCACACCGGCTGCTGGATGTGGCACTTGAATCGGAGAAGGGAACCTCAAAGATCGGGTCCACTTTGAAAGGAATTGGTCCTACTTACACGGATAAATATGGCCGAAATGGCCTCCGGGTAGGGAATATCATGGAATCGGATTTTTCTGTCAGGTATGGACAGCTAAAAAAAGAACACTTTGAAACAATCCATGCTCATGGTTTTAACAATGACCAATACATGCTCGATGGGCTGACCTTTGATGCCTACGAAGAAAAATGGTTTGAATCGATAGAACGAATGAAATCGCTGAAGATCATTGATAGCGAAATTTTTCTGAATGAAAGTCTTGACCAGGGTAAATCCGTTCTTGCTGAAGGGGCCCAGGGCACCATGCTGGATGTGGATTTTGGTTCCTATCCATTTGTTACCTCTTCCAATACTATTACGGCTGGAGTCTGCGCTGGTCTGGGGATTTCTCCTCATAGGATCGGAAAGGTTTTTGGAATATTTAAAGCCTATTGTACTCGCGTAGGCAGTGGTCCTTTCCCAACTGAACTAAATGATGCCGATGGTGAGGAGATGCGTATAAGGGGCAATGAATTCGGATCAACCACAGGACGTCCGCGTCGTTGTGGCTGGCTTGACCTCCCTGCATTGAAGTATTCGATCATGTTGAATGGGGTGAACAGCTTAATTATGATGAAGGCAGATGTGCTGAATCCATTCCCAATCATAAAAATCTGCACGGATTACAGCCTGGGCAACCAAATCCTGAAAAACTTTCCGTTTGATCTTGAGGATAAGAACCTTCAGCCTGTATATAGGGATATGCCAGGATGGAATGACTCCCTGGATAAATGCAAAACAGTTGGAGATATTCCAGGTGCGTTTGGTGATTATGTAAAATTCATTGAAAATGCAGCAGGACTCCCTGTTGATATAATTTCCATCGGCCCTGACAGGGTCCAGACCCTGCAGCGGTAACGCTTAAAGTTTACGCTTGACTTCGATCTGTTCGTAACCTTCTACGATATCTCCGACCTTGATGTCGTTGAAATTCTCGATGTTTAATCCGCATTCGTATCCACTTTGAACTTCCTTGACATCATCCTTAAATCTTTTCAGGGATCCAAGCATCCCGGTATATACAACAATACCATCGCGGATCACCCTTATTTTAGTATTTCTGGTCACCTTGCCATCAAGAACCATACACCCGGCGACAGAGCCAACCTTGGTGATCTTGAATACATCACGAACCTCAATATTACAAAGGATTTTCTCTTCAATTTCGGGAGATAACATCCCTTCGATGGCAGCTTTAATTTCTTCTATCGCCTGGTAAATGATGGAATAGAGGCGGATGTCGATCTGTTCAGCCTCAGCCAGTTTACGAGCATTCACTGAAGGTCTCACCTGGAAGCCAACAATAACTGCGTTGGATGCAGACGCAAGCAGAACATCTGATTCAGTAATGGCACCTACTGATTTGTGGATGACATTGACCATGACCTCCTCATTTGAAAGTTTTAACAGGGAATCTGAAAGGGCTTCAACTGAACCGTCCACATCACCCTTAACAATGATGTTGAGTTCTTTGAAGTCGCCAATAGCAATCCTGCGGCCGATTTCATCGAGCGTGATGTGTTTCTGGGTCCGCAATCCCTGTTCACGCTGTAATTGAAGACGTTTTGTTGCAATGACTTTGGATTCCTTTTCATCGGCCATTACGTTGAACCCGTCACCTGCCTGAGGAGCGCCATTCAGTCCCAACATGAGCATAGGCTGCGATGGTCCGGCTTCTTTAATGGGCGTGTTACGTTCATTGTACATGGCCTTGACTTTACCATAGGTAGCCCCGGCAAGGACGATATCTCCGACCCGCAGGGTCCCGTTCTGAACCAGTAATTTTGCGACATATCCACGACCTTTATCCAACGAGGATTCAATAACTGTCCCTGTGGCCAGTCGGGTCGGATTGGCTTTCAGGGTGAGCATTTCCGCTTCAAGCAGAACTTTTTCCAACAAAGAATCCACATTTGTACCAACTTTGGCTGAAATTTCCTGGGTCTGGTATTTACCACCCCATTCTTCAACCAGGATATTCATTTTTGACAGTTCTTCACGAACTTTTTCAGGATTGGCATTGGGTTTATCCATCTTGTTAAAAGCGAACACGATGGGAACTCCGGCTGCAAGCGCATGATTAATGGCTTCACGGGTTTGTGGCATGACATTCTCGTCAGCAGCGATCACAATAATGGCAACATCGGTTATACCGGCTCCACGTGCACGCATGGCTGTGAAGGCTTCGTGACCTGGAGTATCGAGGAATGTGATGTTTTTTCCATTGTCGAGCTGCACTTCGTAGGCGCCGATATGCTGGGTTATACCGCCAGCTTCACCAGCAACTACATTCGTGCTTCGGATAAAGTCGAGGAGTTTGGTCTTGCCATGGTCGACATGCCCCATCACAGTAACGATTGGGGGTCGATCCTTTAAATCCTCCGGATTATCAGGATCATTCTGTTTTATGGCTTCCTGTACTTCAACACTGACAAACTCAACTTTGAAGCCAAATTCTTCAGCTACAAGGGTGAGCGTTTCAGCATCAAGACGTTGATTAATTGATACAAACATCCCCAAAGCCATGCAGGTTGAAATGACATCGGTAACCGGGACACTCAACATGGAGGCAAGTTCATTGGCAGTCACAAACTCGGTGACCTTGATAAAGCGTTTGCCCTCCTCCATGCGTTCCTGTTCCTGATGCATCTGATGGCTGACGGCTTCACGTTTTGCTTTCCTGTATTTTGAAGCTTTTGATTTGCCTGAAGGGCTTAAGCGTGCAAGGGTTTCCTTGATCTGTTTTTCAATATCTTCGACCGTAACTTCAGTTTTCTGAATGTCCTTATGATATTTCTTGTCCTTGGAAAGCGTAGGCTTGTGAAGGCTAGGCCGCGCAATTTCAGTGGTAGCAGTAACAGGTGCACCTTCTTCACCCTGACGTTTAATGCGCTTGCGTTTCTTTTTCTTTGATTTCAGGGTTTCATCCGAAGAGGATGCGACCGGTTGCGGTTTTTTCTTTTCGAATTTTTTAGGTTCGGGAAGCAGCATCGACCCCAGGATGGTCGGCCCTTCCAACTTTATGCGTTCAGTTGGAAGAAAATTAGATTCCTGGGTTGGTTCAATAATTTCAGGTAAAATCTCTGTTTCATCAAATGATTCCATGACCGGAGGAGGAATTTCAATGATCTCAGATGCTGCCAGTTCATCAGTAAATTCAGGTGCCTGGATAGGAGAAGACACAATTTCCGGAACAGGTTGTTGCGATTTATCTTTGGTTTTTTTAGTTGGTTTTTTCGCCAGGCTACCCAGATCCATCATGCCAACGATTTTCAAATCACTTTTTGGCTTCTGTTCTGGTCCTGATTTCTTTTCAACATCAATTGACAATTCTTCAGCCTCTGGAGCAGCAGGTATAGATTCTGGAATTGTGATACTTACAGGTTGGGCTGTTTCAGACTCTTCCGGTTGCTTTGGTTCAACTGCTTCAACCAATGGAACAGATGCCGGTTTTTCCTCTTCTTTAACAACTGGAGGGGCTTTCGGTAAATCGGCAGGAGGTGTAGGGATAGGTTCAACCTTCTTCTCCGGCTTTACAGCCTCTTTTGCAACAACTTCCTTTAATTTTTTTACAGTGTCATGCTGCTTTTTCTCAAAATCCATGGAAACATTCTTGATGAACAGATCATCAAGTTCTTTTTCACGGTCTTTCGATGCAGATTTTTTATCCTCAATGGTAATTGTTTCATGCACAGAAAACTGAAGGCCAATCTTTTTGGCTTCTTCTTTTACATGTTTTTCTGATGCAAACTCTTTCATCAGGAGGCTATACATCTCCGTCGACAATTTTGCATTGGGATCCATTTCGATCGGGAATCCTCGCTTAATAAGGAAATCCACCACGGTTTTGATCCCAACATTAAATTCCCGTGCGGCTTTGCTTAGCCTTGTACTTGTTACGCCTTCACTCATTGAGCAAAATTATGGTTTTTTATTCAAATTCAGCTTTTATAATGCGAACAACTTCGTTGATAGTCTCTTCTTCAAGGTCAGTCCGCTTCACCAGTTCCTCGACGTTCAGATCCAAAACACTTTTTGCTGTATCGCAACCAATTGATTTTAATTCATCAATAATCCACTGATCGATTTCATCCGAGAATTCCTGGATGTCCACATCTTCATTGTCCACATCTGTATCGCGGTAAACATCGATTTCATATCCGGTCAGTTTCCCGGCCAGTTTGATGTTAAACCCCCCTTTCCCGATGGCCAGTGAAACCTGGTCAGGTTTCATATAAACATCGGCCCGTTTTTCTTCTTCAATAATAACGATGGAAGAGACTTTTGCGGGACTCAGGGCTCGCTGAATAAAGAGTGATGGATTGGTGGTAAAATTGATAACGTCAATATTTTCGTTCTTTAATTCGCGAACAATCCCATGGATCCTGCTCCCTTTCATACCAACACATGCCCCAACAGGATCAATGCGGTCATCATAGGATTCAACAGCGATCTTAGCACGTTCACCAGGGACACGCACAATTTTTTTAATGTTAATCAGTCCGTCATATACTTCAGGAACTTCCGATTCAAACAATCTCTCCAGGAATGCCTCAGAAGTCCGCGACAGGATGATAATCGGGTTGTTGTTTTTCATTTCCACTTTGGAAACAACGGCCCTGATGGTGTCACCTTTTCTGTAAAAGTCTGATGGAATCTGTTCGGATTTTGGCAGGATCAGTTCAATGCTTTCGTCATCCAAAACAAGAATCTCTTTTTTCCATACCTGATAGACCTCTCCTGAGATTATCTCTCCGATCTTTTCGCGGTACTTGGCGTATATGTTGTTCTTCTCGTATTCCTGGATTTTTGAGATCAGGTTCTGACGGATGGCAAGGATTTCACGCCGGCCAAAACTGCCCAATTTGATCTCTTCCGAAAGTTCTTCCCCGACTTCAAAATCCGGCTCGATTTTGACAGCTTCTGACAGCGGTACCTGTGTGTTTTCATCTTCAACCGTACCATCTTCAACGATAGTGCGAGAGCGGAATATTTCAAGGTCCCCTTTGTCAATGTTAACAATGATGTCAAAATTATCGGCCGACCCAAATCTTTTCGTCAGCATATGCTTGAATACATCTTCCAGGATGCGCATCATGGTTTCCCTGTCGATGTTTTTGAATTCTTTGAATTCCGAAAAGGTTTCGACTAAATTCAGATGTTCCATTGTGTGATAAATCTACTTTTTAAATGTGATTACTTCTTTTGCTGATTTTATTTCGTCAAATTTTAATTGCACTCTGATGTTGATTGGCTCTTTCTTTGTTTTTTTTTCAGGAGGAAGTTCTAAATCAATTCCTGACTCATCTACCCCTTTCACCTCGCCGGTCAATTTATCTCCGGATTTGGTAACTATTTCTAAGGAATTTCCGATATTTTTTTTATACTGTCTTGGCAGTTTTAACGGCCGGTCAGCTCCTGCTGATGAAACGGTCAGATCAAAATCATCGGTTTCGCGGTCAAGATTTTCTTCCAGAAAACGGCTCAACTGCCTGCAAGTTTCAATAGAAACGCGGTGATCGCCATCGATAAAGATTGAAATTTTATTACCCGGCTTGATGATTAAATCAACTAAAAAATGGTCACCTCCCTGGAAGTGATAGTCAATTAATTTTTTTAATTGTTTTTCGGTGATCATAGTTTTAATAAAAGAGGGGACTTTGTGTCCCCCCGCGTCCTTTTACATAAATCGAATGCAAAGGTAAGCAAAATTTTAAAAACACCAAATCTTTATTTATTCGGTTTATTCTGACATCGATCAGGTGTTGTTGTCAAAGAATTAAGGAAAGGTTTGAATTCAAACAGAAATCCCGGTCGGATCAACGACCGGGATAAAACGAGTAAATCAAGTTTTTTGAGATGTTTGGTTTTAACTATTTCACGAAATCGGCTTCGGCAGGAGTAGCAGGTGCGAGGGAATGGATGATAACAGGATTCACCGTGTCCGTTTCTTCAAAATCTGATTCTTTTGGTGTTTCCGGTGAAAGTTTTAGAACCTGGATGAGTGAATCGGGGTTGACCTCTTCAAAATCAGCTTCCTTTGGTACAATGGGGGCCAGGATCAGAGCCATGGCATCAGGTGCAGTCATGTGGTCTAGTCCATCGCTGAAGTTTACCTGGAACGGTGTTACAGGGTTCAGTTTATCCATTCTTAATGTGGTTTCATTTTTTATCGGCTCAACTTTTGAATGATTATACCTTGGATTATTAGCAAAAATCATCGAGGTATTCAATGTGAGCAAGGTGGCGAGTATAATTATTGTTGTTTTCATGGTCTTTTTTCTTTGGATTTCTTCTCAATTTGGAAAATAGGACGAAGGTCGATGGTACTTGTTACAATTGAAAGGGTAAAAGGGGAACAGGAGTCGACGAACAGGGGATTTTTCCCGACGAAAAAAAGGTTCAGGTTCAGGCTATTTTTCAGGATATACCCACCGGTCACCAGGAAATGTCCCGAACGCGGTTTGATCGACTTTGTGGACAAGCCGATGGTTTTGACCATCTCAGGCTTATGTAAATGGCGCACCCCTATTCATTGAATGTTAAAAGGTAAAAGTAGTCAGCCAAAATCGGCAGAGGGTGGTCAGATGCTCCGGCTTTTCCAATGCTGGACCAAAAAATAAAAAAAGCAGTCAAACGATTGAATGACTGCTTTTTGAAAGGTTAGTGTGTTGACCCACCAGGATTCGAACCTGGGCCGAGAGAACCAAAATCTCTTGTGCTACCGTTACACCATGGGTCAATATGAATTACGAATGACGCATAATTTGGGAAATAATACATTTCGTACTTAGATATCCGAAGTCCGTCATTTGCGGGTGCAAAGGTAAAATTTTTTCTTTTTGGATCAGGAATGCCTTGAAAAAAATATTACTGATGGGTGTTTGCAGGTAAATTTGTACTTTCGCACCTTCATATCAGATAAACAATATTCTATGAAGAATTTCCAGAAGCTGAACAACATTTTTGGCTGGTTTACCTTTATTATTGCTTCAACTGTTTACCTGCTGACCATTGAGCCAACCGCCAGTTGGTGGGATTGCGGGGAATACATCTCCACAGCATTAAAACTTCAGGTGGGTCATCCTCCGGGAGCTCCATTATTCCAGATGATCGGCCGGTTCTTTTCACTTTTTGCCTTTGGAGATGTTTCAAAGGTAGCCATGATGGTGAATACGATGTCGGCTCTTTCAAGCGGGCTAACCATCCTGTTTCTTTTCTGGAGTATTGTTTTGTTTGCCAAAAAACTTGTGGGCGCTAAAGGAGAAATGACGAATGGCCAGATGTTTACAGTTTTTGGCGCCGCGTTCATCGGATCCATGGTTTATACATTCAGTGACACATTCTGGTTTTCGGCAGTTGAAGGTGAAGTGTACGCAATGTCCTCCTTCTTTACAGCCATCTCATTCTGGGCCATATTGAAGTGGGAGGAGGTTGCAAATGAAAAGCATTCCTACCGCTGGCTGGTCCTGATTTCGTTCCTGATGGGACTTGCCATCGGTGTGCACCTGCTTAACCTGCTGGTGATTCCTGCCACCTGTATGGTTTATTATTATAAAAAGTTTGAAACCACCAAGATTGGAATGCTTCTGACTTTTGCCTTGTCGATCATTATTCTTGCTTTTGTTATGTTTATCATTATCCCATGGACTGTAGAACTATCTGGAAAATTCGAATTGCTGTTTGTGAATGGGTTCGGATTGCCATTCAATACAGGGACAACCGTCTATTTTCTTTTACTGATCGGATTAATCCTTTGGGGACTCCATTTTACACGTAAAAAGGGAAAGACTGTATTAAATACGATCCTTCTGGCATTCACCTTTATCCTGATCGGTTACTCTTCATTCCTGATGCTTGTGATCAGGGCGAATGCAAATCCACCCATCAACGAAAATGCCCCGAAAGATGCCGTCAGTTTGCTGTCTTATCTCAACCGCGAGCAGTATGGAGATTTTCCGATCGCCTATGGACAGTACTGGAATGCTCCCATCATTGATTATGCAGACGGGAAACCTATTTATCAGAGAGATGACAAATCAGGGAAGTATATCGTTGTTGATGAGAGAAAAGGAACTGTTCCCGTTTGGGATCCGAGGTTTACAACGATTTTCCCGCGTATGTGGAGCAACCAGCGGAAAGGTTCCGCAGAATTTTATAAAAAATGGGGCGGAGAGGGCATTCCCATCGAAGTCAACACCGGGGATAACAAAACAGAAACGCGCATTCGTCAAACCTTCGGGGAGAACCTGAAGTATTTCTTCACCTACCAGATCGGGTTCATGTATATCCGTTACTTCATGTGGAATTTTGCCGGACGACAAAACGATGTTCAGGGATTTGGCGGCATTGAGGACGGAAACTGGATCAGTGGTATCCCTTTCCTTGACAAGATGCGACTTGGGCATGATCTCAGCAATTTGCCCGACAGCAAGCAAAACAGAGGCACCAATAAATATTATCTTCTGCCTCTTATCCTTGGGATCGTAGGTTTTTTCTTTCATATGGGCAAGGATTACAAAGGGACCATGATCATAGCCCTGTTGTTTATTATGACAGGATTGGCCATATTGGTCTATCTGAACCAGCAACCATATGAACCCAGGGAGCGGGATTATGCTTACGCGGCATCATTCTACGCATTTGCCATATGGATCGGCCTGGGGATCATTCCCCTGATCAACTGGGTTAAGAAGAAGCTGAGCGAAAATCTTTCCGTGATCATTGTTTTTACTTTGGTGCTCGTCCTGGTACCAGGCATCATGGCCAAGGAAAACTGGGATGATCATGATCGTTCAGGAAAGTATGCTTGCCGTGATTTTGCAGCAAATTACCTGAAATCATGTGGTCCTCAGGGGATCTTATTCACCAACGGTGACAATGATACCTTCCCTTTATGGTATGATCAGGAGGTTGAAGGAATCGGAACCGATGTAAGGGTTGTCAACCTCATGCTCGCTTCAGGACCATGGTATATCAATCAGCTCTATCAGAAGGCCTATAATTCTGATCCTATTCCACTTACCCTGAGCAAGGAGCAGTACCGGCAGGGCACGAATGATATCCTGCCGTTTTACGATATCGGAATCAAGGGTTATGTTGAGCTTAAGGATATGATTGATTTCATAAAAAGCGATGACCCACAGACTTTCCTGACGTTGCAGAACGGGGAGAAGATGAAGTTTTTTCCATCCAAATATGTTAAAATCACGGTTGATTCAGCCGCCTGTGTAAAGTACGGTATTGTACCAAAACATCTACAGGGAAAAATGGTCGATTCCATCTGCTGGAAAATTCGCACAAACCAGTTGTACAAAAATGATCTCATGTTACTTGATTTGCTGGCTTCAAACAAATGGGAACGGCCTATCTATTTTGCAGCACCATCGAGTGTGAATCATTGTGTTGCCATTGATTCGTTCTGCCTGGTTCAAGGTTGGGTTTACCAATTTATGCCTGTGAAAGCGGATTCAGGCGATTACATTCAGGGAATGGGCGGGGTTGATGCCCAAACATCCTATGATATCATGAAAAACAAATGTGCATGGGGCAATCTGAATGATCCTCATGTTTACGTTGATCCTGAAAGTCTTAATAATTCTGTCAGGCCGAAGACCAATATCATGCGTGTTGCACAATCGCTGGTTACGGAGGGAAAGAAAAAGGAGGCCATTGAAATGCTCGATCTGTATTTGAAATATTTTCCCGATTCAAAGGTGCCTTATGATATGTACATGCTTCCGTATGCTGAAATTTATTATAAGGCAGGCGCACCCGATAAGGCAAATAAACTCATTGAAAGGGTTGGGCAGATATACAGCCAGAACCTTGATTATTATAATTCCTTCACGCCCGCATATGCCCAGTATTTTCAGCAGGATGTTCAAACTGCCTTGGGAATAATCAGGCGACTATCGATGGTTGCTTCAGAAAACCATCAGACACAGCTTGCTGCGAAAATGGATACTTTGTTTAACATGAAGCTGAAGGGATACCATTAAAAATTTGTCCCCGTCATTATACATATCGGTATGTTAACATTATCAATAGTCTGGAATCCAAGTCCGGAGATTTTTCACCTCGGTAATTTTGCCGTCAGGTGGTATGGATTATTCTTTGCACTTGGTTTTGTCTTTGGCTATCTGATCATGCAGAAGTTCTTTAACAAGGAGGGCGTCCCCATCAAATTGCTAGATGAACTGACCACCTACATGATTGTTGGGACAGTGGTTGGAGCACGGCTGGGGCATGTATTTTTTTATGAACCCTCCTGGTACCTGGCACATCCGATTAAAATCCTGGAGGTGTGGGAGGGTGGACTGGCCAGTCATGGAGCCGCCATCGGGATCCCTATTTCGCTGCTGATATTCTCCTATGTCAGGAAGAAACCGTTTTTATGGGTTATTGACAGGATTGTGATTGTAACTGCCCTTGCGGGATTTCTGATCCGCATGGGGAACCTGATGAATTCAGAAATTTATGGGTTGCCTACGACCCTTCCCTGGGGCTTTGAGTTCGTCCGTTCCACTTCCCCGTCTGAGGGACTGGTCCCCAGGCACCCGACCCAGATTTATGAAGGTCTTTCCTACCTGGCAATCTTTTTTCTGCTTTTGTGGTATTATTATAAAAAAGACGGAAAGCCGCCACAGGGTTTTCTGTTTGGACTATTCCTGATCCTGATGTTTGGGGTTCGGATCCTTATTGAATTTATCAAGGAACCGCAAGTTGGATTCGAACGTGGATTAACCCTGAACATGGGGCAAATGCTATCGATCCCATTAGTGATAGCGGGTTTTGTCCTGGTGTATCTCGCTCAAAAGAAAAAGACTAGGAAATAATTTTCAAGGCATTTATCCTTTCTGAGAGAACTTCGTAATCATTCCGGAGGACCATTCCCGGAAAATTTTTTGACATTTCGATTGCGTAAAACAGATCAAAATTCTCCTGACTGATGGCAAAATATATTTTCTTGTCCATCAGGTAATGGGCCAGGTATTCCTGTTCCGATTGTCCAGGTGTCGGAATGAAGATCGCCCTTTTTCCGAGTGTGACAATATCCATGATGGTGGAATATCCGGAACGTGCAATTACCAGGTCGGACGCAGCTATCAGCGCTTTCAGTTTTGAGGTTTCAAGATGAGAGAACATGTGAATTCTTCCATCCAGAACATATGCCTCGTCTGATTCGGTAATCCCTCTTACCAGGGCGACCTGAATATTGATACTCATCAGTTGCATCAGAATTTTTTCTTCAATCAGTGTTCGCTGGGGCTCAGGACCAGAAAGCATCACCAGCAAATCATAAGATTGCACACTGATTTCAGGAAGAATGTCAGTGGAGGTTGAAAATCTTGAAAGAATGCCAATATAGTGGATCCTTTCAGGAAGTATTGAGGGATGCGACAGATAGCCTGCCAGTCCATGGTGGGGTTCAAAATCGGGCACCCAGCATTCAGTGAATCTGTTTATCAACTTGCGGTTGATCCTGTTTATAATCCTTTTTATTATCGGATTCCCTGAAGGAACTTGTATTTCCAATTCATGTGTAATGAAAACCGAAGGAATGGAGGGGAGCCAGCAACCATAACGGTTATCGGAAATTACCACGGATGCGTTGGTCTGCAGGACAATTTTCTTCAGAGCCTGATGTTCCCGCCAGGTGGCGATCATCAGTTTCGGTGCCAGGAGAAGAACCTTAATCGTAAACCAATTATCACCGGGGTACCGGATTTTTATACCTGGAAAACTGACAACCGGAATCCAGGGATATTCCTTTTTCAGGAATTCCATTGGCCGGCCGCTTGCAGCAATAATCAATTCAAACCCAAGATCCTTTAATTTTTCAATAACAGGAACACAGCGGGTTGCATGACCTATGCCCCAATCCATCGGACAAATCAATGCCTTTTTGATTCCAGTCACCGGTTATGAACTTATTTAGACCGAATATACGCTTATTTTCAATCCCTGGTGTCGAAAAGTTATTCACAATGCTTCACCTTTTATAAACGAAAGTGATTAACCATTGAAGCAGTTTTTTATCTCAGAAGATCATGATAATTTAAGTATGGACAATAATGAGGAGCGTTTGCTTTTTCAGATTGGTTTGACATTGATTCCCGGTGTTGGTGATGTGCTCGGGAAAAAACTTGTATCAATTTGCGGAAGTGCGGAGGCTGTTTTCAGGGAATCCCGGCAGCGCCTGTTGAAGTTGCCAAGGATAGGAAGGATACTGGCCCAATCGCTTGCTGACAAAGAAATTTTACTTCGGGCCGAGAAAGAGTTGGTTTTTACCGAGCGTTACCGGATCCAGCCCCTGTTTTTTCAGGATCCTTTGTATCCCCATCGTCTTAAACAATGTTTCGACAGTCCGGTCATGCTGTTTTACAAAGGAACTGCCAATCTGAATTCTCCCCGGATCATAGGGATTGTCGGAACACGACGTGCCACTGATTATGGCAAACTCATCACCCATGACCTGGTTACCGGGCTTGAACAGCACCGGGTGATGGTAGTCAGCGGGCTGGCTTATGGAATTGACAGTTGTGCCCATCGGTACGCTCTTGAAACAGGACTGGAAACTGTAGGCGTTTTGGGACATGGACTCGATACATTGTATCCCTGGCTGAACCGTTCGCTGGCCGAAAGAATGGTAAAGCAAGGCGGCCTGATCACAGAATTCCTGAGTGGGACAAAACCCGACCGCACCAATTTCCCCAAGCGAAACAGGATCATTGCAGGCATGTGTGATGCGCTGGTCGTTGTGGAGGCTGGCTCCAAAGGGGGTGCACTCATAACCGCCGATATTGCCAATTCTTACAACCGTGATGTTTTTGCAGTTCCGGGAAGGGTGTACGACCCCTATTCTGATGGCCCCAACTGGCTCGTCAGGACCAATCGGGCTGCCCTGGTTCAAAAGGTTGAAGACATTGAATACCTGATGGGGTGGAAGGAATCAGAAGGTCCAAATCATGTTGCTCAGCGAAAATTTTTCATTGAACTGACGGAGGAGGAGGAGCGGATCATAAAATTATTGCAGGAAAAGGGTAAACTCGGAATTGATGAGATCTGCATTCAGTCGGAAACTCCGATGAGTAAAGTTTCATCCTCATTGTTAAATCTAGAATTTGAGGGCATTATCAAATGTCTCCCTGGTAAAATATACACAGTTACCTGATGTTTCCCAAAAGGTATTGGGTGGTCATTCCTCCCCGGGTATAGTTAATTTTTATACTTTTACCGCCATTAATCCCAGTACAAAACATCACGTGGAGGGAATCGTTATCAAATCAACCGGAAGTTGGATCAGAGTGCGGATGCCTGATGGTTTGAAGCTGGAGTGCAAGCTTAAGGGGCAGTTCAGGGTCATGGATATCAAGCATACCAATCCGGTAGCCATTGGTGATCATGTAGAGGTTGAACTTACGCCCGGCGACAGTCATGGGATGATAACCCACATCGGGGAGCGTAACAACTATATCATCAGGAAAGCGACCAAACTGTCGAAGGTTTCGCACATTATTGCCGCGAACCTTGATCATGCTTACCTAATTGTAACCATGGCACATCCGCGTACATCAAATGGGTTCATCGACCGGTTTCTTGTTACCGCCGAGGCATATTATATCCGGGCCAGCCTGATTTTTAACAAAATTGATTTGTACGCGCCTGAGTTAATGACGGCAATGGAGGAACTCAGCCGCATTTATGAAAAGGCAGGATATTCGTGTTACCAGGTATCGGCGCTTCGCGGAGACGGGGTTGACCGTATACGGGAACTTCTTAATGGCAAGGTCAGCCTGTTTTCGGGACATTCAGGAGCGGGGAAGTCAGCCCTGATAAAGGCAATTGATCCGGCACTTAAGCCACGCATTGGCATGTTATCAGAAACCCATCAGAAGGGAATGCATACGACTACATTCGCCGAGATGTATGAACTTTCGCATAAAGGATTCATTGTAGATACTCCGGGTATCAAGGAGTTTGGACTGATAGATTTTCAGAAGAGTGAAATTCCGAGGTGTTTCCCTGAGATGGATCGTCTTTTACCGTTCTGCCAGTACAAAAATTGTTCACATACGCATGAGCCGGGTTGTGCGGTAAAATCGGGGATTGAAACAGGTGCAGTGAGCATGTTGCGCTATAATTCCTATATTAGCATTCTGAATGATAGCTAGACAACTGATCACAGAATCAATTATTCCGCTGAAACCCTCGGATAACGGAGCTTTCGCCATATCCCAAATGGAAGAGTTCCGCTGTTCGCATATGCCGATCGTTGATGGAACTGAATTTATTGGTCTTATCTCGGAGGCAGAAATTGTTGCAATGCAGGAGCCTGAGCTGGAGATCGGACAATATAAACTTTCCTTATTACTTGCGTATATTTCAGAAAATCAGCATGTTTACGATGTAATCACCCTTGTTTCCTCCCTTCATCTGACGCTCCTGCCAGTAGTAAATGATAAGAACCAATACCTGGGTGTCATCGGACTGTCAACCCTGGTTGAACATCTTGGTAACATGGCGGCACTGCATAATCCCGGGGGTATCATTGTGTTGGAGATCAATGATAAGGACTACAGCCTCATTGAAATTGCCAACATTGTTGAATCGAATGATGCCAAGGTGCTGAGCCTCTATATAACTTCATTCCCTGATTCAACCAAACTCGAGATCACGATAAAAATAAACCGGATCGACCTTGGCCCGATCCTGCAGACTTTCTTCAGGTTCAATTACCTGGTCAAAGCATCCTGGTCAAAAGAAGATGCATACAGTGATGACCTCCGGAACAGGTTTGATGCCTTAATGAACTATCTGAACATTTAGTCTGAGCCTGCATAATTCCTCCCGTTTTACAAAGCCTGGTATCCAACCCGGATTCCTGATCAGACCAACCGTTGGTTTACCTATCCCATTTGCAACGAATGGCCATCGTAATGAACCAAAAATTGCCTTATCTTTGCACCCTGAATTAAAAAAAGAAGCAAATTGTCATGAAAATCGCTCTTTTTGGTAAAAATATTGCCGAAACGGTCATCCCTTTCATACAGGAATTGGTGGATGAATTGCAAAGCACCGAAGGCGTCACATTTATGTACAAACCTTTTTTTGACAGCTTAGAGGGAAAAGTTGTTTTTAACGGCCAACCCCTTTTATTTACCAGTCAGAACGAGATTGAAAACAAGATCGATTACCTGTTTTCGATCGGGGGTGACGGAACCATACTCGATGCCATCAGGCTGGTTGGAAATTCAGGTATCCCGGTGACAGGTATCAACCTTGGAAGGCTTGGTTTTTTATCCAGCATATCGAAGGAATATATAGGACCTGCAATCAGGGCAATTCAAAGCGGACACTATCAGATAGAAAAGCGGACACTTTTAATGCTCGAGTCACCAAAAGACCTTTTTGGCCCGACAAACTATGCAATGAATGAACTGACGGTTTTTAAGCCAAATGTGATGTCGATGCTGACGATAAAGACCTGGATAAACGGAGCATTTTTAAATTCCTATTGGGCTGATGGGCTTATTGTTGCCACTCCGACAGGTTCAACAGCCTATTCACTTAGCTGCACTGGTCCGATCATTACTCCGGATTCGGAGAACTTTCTGATTACTCCGATTGCAAGCCACAATCTAACAGTGAGACCAATCGTGATCAGGGATGACAGTGAGATCAAGATCCGTGTTGAAGGTAAAGAAAGCCATTTTCTCCTGAGTCTTGATTCACGAATTGAGAAGGTCGAGCATACCGTTGACCTTATTATCAGGAAAGCAAGCTTTAAGATCAACCTGCTTCGGTTAGCAGACAAGAATTTCTTTCACACAATCCGTGAAAAGCTGAACTGGGGATTAGATAACCGGAATTAGCAGGATAATATCCAAAAATCCCTATTGTTATCAAATAAAATCGTGATTTGACCGTTAGTCTAAGTTGTTGAAAAGAATTATTAAGATCAAAAAAGAATATCCGAAAACCATGTTACAAGCCATGAGGAGACCAATATTCCTGGTTGGCTTCCTAGTTTTCCTTTTTAATTCCGTTAAGTCACAGGATATGGAGGTGGGCTTGACCGGAGGCGCTATGTATTATCTCGGAGATTTAAACCCAGGAAAACAGTTTCTGAACTCACAGGTTGCCTATGGCCTGCTTGTACGGTATAACATTGATACAAGATGGTCGGTCAAGTTAAGTGGCATGCAGGGATCTGTAAAAGGCGATGCGGCCCAATCTACATTTTTGCCCGACCGAGGGCTAACATTCTCAAGCCAGATAACTGATATTGCCGCTGTTGCAGAATTTAATTTCCTTCCCTTCTTTACAGGCAGTAGAAGGGACAGAATATCGCCGTATATTTACGCCGGTTTTTCTGTCTTCTTTTTTAACCCCATTTCCAATGGTGTTCAATTGAGAGATATGGGGACTGAAGGGCAAAATATCAATTATGCAGGGCGAAAACCATATGCTTCCTATAATTTTTCCATTCCCTTTGGTCTTGGTGCAAAGTTCAGCCTTGCCAGCAGATTGGGTTTGCAGGTATATTGGGAGTTTCATAAGACCTTTACAGATTATATCGATGATGTGAGTACCACCTATTATTTAGACGGGCCCTCCATCTCACAGAAAGATCAGGCAGCGGTTATGTCGGATCCAACATTGAATCACGAACCTGGCATGCAGCGTGGAAACGAAAAAAATAATGATTGGTATTCGGTGCTGGGAATATCGATTACCTATAAGTTTAACATTTTATCGTCAAAAAAATGCCGGGATTTGAAACATTGACTACCGGTTGTTCTGAATGATGGAATTAAAGGATCAGATCGATAAAAAGAGATTACCTGTTCACGTGGCCGTGATAATGGATGGAAATGGCCGATGGGCCAAGAAGCGAGGTTACGTTCGTACATTGGGTCACGAAAGGGGAGTGGATGCGGTTAGAAATACGGTGGAAGCTGCTGCTGAAATAGGAATCCGTTATCTTACCATGTATGCTTTTTCTACGGAGAATTGGAAGCGACCCAAATATGAAATTGATGCTTTGATGCGGATTCTGGTAAATTCACTTCACGGGGAGATGGCAACCCTGATGAAAAACAATATCCGGCTCAGGGCGATTGGCGATTTAAAAAGTTTGCCTGCAAAAAGTTACCGTGAATTAATGAAATCCATTGATGAGACTTCCCGAAATACCGGATTGACCCTCGTCCTTGCCCTGAGTTACAGTTCACGATGGGAAATGGTTGAGGCTGCCCGTTCAATGGCACGTAAAATTGCTTTGAAAGAACTGGATCCTGAAAAGATTGACATCCCAACATTTATTTCTTACCTGGCCACTTCAGAAATTCCAGATCCTGAGTTGCTGATAAGGACAAGTGGTGAATTCCGGATCAGTAATTTTTTACTTTGGCAAATTGCCTATGCTGAACTCTACTTCACGAATACCCTCTGGCCCGATTTCGGAAAGGAAGATTTTTATAAAGCCATTCTCGATTTCCAGACAAGGGAGCGCAGATTTGGACTTACAAGCGAACAGATTAATGAAATCGAAGGAAAATTACGTAAATAAACCCGGATGAGACTGAGTAACCTGCTTATAATTCTATTTTTCCTGCTTGCAATACAACCCCTGTCTGCCCAGATAAGTCTCGGGGAGGAAAGTGTGACCGATTATGATAAACCGAAGGAGTACTACATCGGCGGAATGACTGTGAGCGGAGTTAAATACCTGGATGGAAATGTGCTGATCATGTTGTCGGGGTTGACGGTTGGGGATAAGGTTAAAATTCCCGGAGATAAAATTTCGCAGGCAGTCAGGAAATTATGGGAGCAGGGATTGTTTGAAGATATCAAGGTTTCAGTTACCAAAGTTGTGGATAATCAGGTTTTTTTAGATTTTTACCTTAAAGAGCGACCCCGGTTATCGAAGTTCCAGTTCAACGGGATCAAAAAGGCAGATGCGGATGATATCAGGCAGAAAATTCGCCTGGTCAAGGGCGATTATGTGACCGACAACATGATCATCAAAACAAAGAACATCATTAAAAAGTTTTACAACGACAAAGGTTTTCTAAATTGTAACGTGGAGGTTATTCAAAAGAAGGACAGTACCACTGCCAATGAGGTGACCTTATACATCAACATTGATAAAAACGAGAAGGTAAAGGTTTATACCATCAATATTCATGGGAATCAGAGTATAGGATCAGATCTGATCAAGGCTTCATTTAAGAAGACCAAGGAGAAGAGTGTTTTCAATCCGATGAACGATCTGGACAAGGTTGTTTATAGTACGGCCAAGGAAGCTGCAACCATTGATTTTGTTGAGATCGGGAATGTCCTTGGCGATCATGCTTCTGCAAACATCCGGGTAAGGATCTTTAAATCCTCCAAATTCATTGATGAAGATTACCAGGCTGATAAATTACTGCTTATTTCGAAATATAACAAGCTGGGATACAGGGATGCAAGGATCATTCGTGATTCCATCTCGAAGAATCCCGATAACACCATCAATATAGACATCTGGGTTGAAGAGGGACCAAAATATTATGTGCGGAAAATTGCCTGGGTGGGGAATACGAAATATTCAGCCTTATTCCTTGACAGGATCCTTAGAATTGGAAAGGGTGACATATACGACCGCGAGGCGCTTGAACAAGCCCTTACCTACAACCCGAACGGTACGGACATACGATCACTATACATGGATGATGGTTACCTGTTCTTTGACGTGGTGCCAGTGGAGACAAGGGTAGAGAATGACTCAATCGATCTTGAAATCCGGATGCACGAAGGGAAACAGGCCACGGTAAACAAAGTTTCCATCAAGGGGAACACGAAAACAAATGACAATGTTGCTTTGCGCGAGGTTCAAACGAGGCCGGGGCAGCTTTTCAGCCGTGACCGTTTGATCCGCTCCCAGCGCCAACTGGCTCAATTGAAATATTTTGATGCTGAGAAACTTAATCCCAACGTAGCTCCAAACCCGGAAGATGGTACCGTCGACATCGGGTATGAAGTTACTGAGACTTCGGCCGACCAGATTGAACTGTCAGGAGGATGGGGTTATGGCCGTATCGTGGGAACGCTGGGCTTGTCGTTTAACAATTTTTCATTGCGTAACGTTACCAATTTAAAAGCCTGGAAGCCTATTCCTGCAGGGGATGGTCAGAAATTAAGTTTAAGGTTCCAGACCTATGGCGCCGGTTATTTCAGTTACAGCGTCTCTTTTACCGAACCCTGGCTGGGTGGACGCAAACCCCTTGCCCTGAGCCTTTCCTATTTCCACTCGAGATATACAAACGGAGCGGCAAGCAATGACCCCAGTTATGCCTATTTTAAAATCGATGGCATTTCGGTTGGTTTGGGAACACAGTTACGCTGGCCTGATGATTATTTCTCCCTGATGCAAAGTTTGAATTATAACCGTTATAATACCTACAATTATTCTTCGATCTTCACTTTTGGTGGGGGAAATGGGGTTTATAATGCCTTCAGTTATAATATTGCACTTTCACGCAATTCAGTGGATGCCCCCATTTTTGCCAGGAATGGTTCCGAATTCACGGTAAGCCTTGAACTGACGCCGCCCTATTCATTATTCCGCGGGAATGTTGATTATAAGAACATGACGCCCAGTGAAAAATACAAATGGGTTGAATATTACAAGATCAAATTCAAGGGAGCCTGGTATATCAACATGGTTGAAAAACTGGTTTTAACACCACGCGTTCAGTTTGGATTCCTCGGTGCCTATAACAGTCAACTTGGGGAAACACCATTTGAAAGGTTCTATCTTGGTGGAGATGGATTGTCGGGATATAACAATATGGATGGACGTGAACTTATAGGCATGCGTGGTTATGCCAATAATTCGCTTACTCCCGGTTACCCGAATACGATCGGGGGAACAGTATACACACGCTACACCCTTGAATTACGCTATCCGATTTCCCTCAATCCGAGTGCAACAATTTTCGGGCTCGGGTTTGTTGAGGCCGGAAATGACTGGCTGCGATGGAATGACTTCAATCCGTTTAACGTGTATCGCTCCGTCGGGGTTGGAATCCGCGTATTTTTACCCATGTTCGGTTTACTCGGTCTTGACTGGGGATATGGCCTTGATCCTGTACCAGGGGTTCCCGGGGCGGCAGGAGGGCAGTTCCATTTCTCGATAAATTCATCGATAGATTAGAGAACAATACGTGGCAACGAATTTTTTTTGCGAGCAATTACTGATTAAAAAATAAAATTATGAAAAAGCTGATTTTGACCCTGATGGCCGTCGTTTTCACCATTGCCATGGTGAATGCACAGAAATTTGCTTATGTTGATACACAATATATCCTGGATAATATTCCGGAATTTGCAGAGGCACAGGCTCAACTGGATGAATTATCGAATCAGTGGCAGAAGGAGATTGAGACGAAGTTTGCGGAGATCGATAAAATGTATAAAGATTACCAGGCCCAGTCGATACTTCTTCCGGAGGATATGAAAAAGAAGAAGGAACAGGAAATCGTTGACCGGGAGAAGGATGCAAAAAGCCTTCAGCGGACCCGATTTGGCAAGGATGGCGATTTATTTAAAAAGCGTCAGGAACTTGTGAAGCCGATCCAGGAGAAAATTTACAATGCAATCCAGGAAATCGCCAACAACAACAATTACGCGGTGGTTTTTGATAAAGGAGGCAGCCTGACGATGATGTACGCCAATCCCAAATATGACATCAGTGATGATGTGCTCGATAATATGGGAGCAAATCTCAGTAACAGGAAAGGCAAACCGAAACCCGGTAGCACGACCACCACAAATCCTGAACCTGGCACTGTGAAATCAGGCGGAGCAGGAATTGAATCAAAGGAGACTAAAAAGTAAAAAAAAAGTCTTAATTTTGCACCACCTATTGTAGTATAAACCATTTAATTATTGAAAATGAAAAAATTAGCAAAGCTTTTCGCTATCGTTGCCATGATCATAGGCTGTTCATTTGCTTCGCAAGCACAAAATCCCATCAAGATTGGATACATCGATTTTAACACCCTCCTCGCTGCCATGCCAGGGATTGATTCTGTAAAGATTAAACTTCAATCTTATCAAAAGACCCTTACAGATCAGATGGATGCCATGAAAGCAGAATTTGAGAATAAGTACCTTGATTACCAGTCGCAATCATCAAGTATGTCGGATCTGATCAAACAGACCAAGGAAAAGGAATTATCAGATCTTCAGGGTCGTATCGATGCCTTCCAGCAGAAAGCCAGCCAGGATCTGCAAGCCAAACAGCAGGAATTGGTTGCCCCGTTTATTGACAAAGCAAAAACGGCCATCAAGGAAGTTGCCAAGGAAAATAAATTCACCTATGTCTTAAATGCCATTGAGGATGTAGTGATTTACAAGGACGAAGCAGATGATGTTATGTCTTTGGTCAAGAAAAAGCTTGGCATTCAGTAAATCTCTGATAAACTGATTTTAAAGGCCGGTATTATAATCAGTACCGGCTTTTTTATTGATTTTAGTTATTTTTGGAGAACTAATTTCCCATTTTATGAAGAAGCAATTCAATCGCCGCGATTTCATTAAAACCATGACTGTCACCGGAGTGGGACTTGCCATCGGTGATCCCTTGCTGGCCAATGTTCAGCGCGATTTTCAAAGCAGTCCGTTTAAACCGGTTACTGCAGGTCCTCCCATGAGCAAAGTCCGTATCGGGTATGTGGGTGTGGGGTTACAGGGGACCTCGCATGTTGAAAACCTGCTGAAGATAGAGGGTGCTGAAATTGTGGCGGTGTGTGATATTGTTGAGAGCAAGGTGACCAGGGCGCAGGATATGGTTGAAAAGGCCGGGTTCAAAAGGCCTGAAGGATACTCAAAATCGGAATTTGACTGGCAAAAGGTTTGTGAACGAAATGACGTCGATCTTGTGTTTACGGCTACTCCATGGCAATGGCATGTACCGATCTGTCTGGCAGCCATGAATAATGGAAAACATGCCGCTACCGAAGTCCCGGCTGCCATTTCAATGGATGAATGCTGGGAACTTGTTGAAACCTCGGAGAAAACCGGGAAGTATTGCATCATGATGGAGAATTGCAATTACGACAAAGTGGAGATGATGATCCTGAATATGGTAAAAAAAGGATTATTCGGGGAGATGGTCCATGCCCAATGCGGCTACCTGCACGATTTGAGGGAGGTTAAGCATGATATGGAGGGCGAAGGTGTCTGGCGTCGTGATTTTTCCATGCGAAACAATGGCGATTTATATCCTACACATGGCCTTGGCCCTATTATGCAGTGCATGGATATTAACCGTGGAAATTATTTTGACTACATGGTCTCCTATGCCTCCAAGACGAGAGGATTGCATGAATATGCCGTGACCAAGTTTGGCGCCGGTAGTCCTGAAGCCAGGGAAAAGTTCGTACTGAGTGATGTGGTGACAACCTTAATCAGGACCATGAACGGAGAGACGATCGTGGTTACCCATGATACCAGTTTGCCCAGGCCATACAGCCGCGATATCCTGGTACAGGGAACCAGGGGGCTGATCAGGAAATACCCGGAACCGAAAATATATATTGAAGGGATGAGTAAGACAGACGACCAGTGGGAGCCTATCAATGATTACATGAATCAGTACCAGCATCCTATCTGGGTTGAACTTGAAGCTGCAAGCAAAGGAGCAGGACATGGCGGGATGGATTTCATTGAAGATTACCGTCTGGTGAACGCTTTGCTTAAAGGAATCGAACCCGATATGGACGTTTATGACGCAGTGGTCATGAGCGCGGTTAGGGTTCTTAGCGAACGGTCAATTGCCAAAGAGGGTAAAACATTAAAATTTCCTGATTTTACCAGGGGCATGTGGAAGAAGAAACGCGAGTTGCAGGTAATGCAGATGGCCGTTTAACAAGGCAGTTGCAGAAACTGGAGGATCAGACAACCTTATCATAAAGGGAAAAAGCGCAACAGGTGGTATTGCCACGGTCCAAGTGCCACATAAAGCCCGTTAGTGTCCATGTCATCCCCGTTGCGTTCAAAGGTACTTTCGCTCAGCATGTCATTCAGTCTCCAGTTTTTCCCGGTTAATTCACTGCCCTGGAGTCTGACTCGTCCTTGAACTGCCTGTGCTGAATAGTTAACTGCAATCAGAAACCGGTCATCTGAATCGTACCAGCACCATGCCAGCAGGTTTTGATAACTGTCATTATCAGGCCACCCAAAGCATTCACACAATTGCCAGGATCCTGTTTTAAAGATCGGATGATGAATGGCGCTCAGCAATCTCAGGACAAAGCCGTACAAATCTGAATCAACAGGTTCTTCAGGACGACGATGAAGGAATACCGGTAATTTTACTTTTCGTCCTTCAAATTGTCCTTCATGGTAAAGTTTCGCTCCAGGAAGGGTGGAGGATATTACAACAGCTGCCCTGTTTTTACCCTGTTGAAACGCAACCACATGCCTGGGTTCGTCATGGTTTTCGATAAAGCGAATCATTTTAGACTGATAATCTATATCAGCCATCAGATGAAGACGGATATTCTGTGCATTGCCATATTCAAGCCGGTCATAAAGCCGTTTGTCGTAACAATAATCAAATCCTTGTTGCTGTAATGTCCATTCCTTATCCCAATATGCTTCGGCAATGAATATGAAATCGGAGTTGCTTCGTTTCACTGCAGGGATCAAAACCTCCCAGTATTCAAGCTCCGGTTTCGAACCGGCACGCTTGCCCCAGGTTTGGTCGAATATATCGTTCATGACCAGCATAGCCATGTCACAGCGGATGCCATCGCACTGGTGTGATATCTGTGTAACGACTTCGATGGCAGCTTCACGTAACCCCGGATGGAATGCATTGACCTGCAGGACATCCTGCCAGGCAGGGTAAAATGGATCCTTCCCACAGGCAAAAATATCTCCGTGAATCTGTACAAATGTGATAGGATCATCCCGTAAGTCCTCCTTATTCCCCTGAATGAAATATTCCGGGAATTCTGACACCCAGGGATGGTCGTGAGCCAGATGGTTGGGCACAAAATCAAGGAGGAGTTTGATCCCGCGCTGACCAAGCTGGTTCCTTGCTTTTGCCAAACCTTCATTACCGCCCAGTTCTTCGGCAACTACATACTGTTTTACGCAATAAGGCGATCCCACGTTGTCCGAAAAGGTGAAATCGGGCAAAGCCCTGCGGAAATCGGCCAGGTTCCCGGCATGATTGTTCGAAATGGCAATTCCCCGGGGAGACCGTTCCCAGACACCCATCAGCCATACTGCATCAATATGAAGATGAAGCAGTTCATCCCAAATTTCAGCCGGAACATCTGCAAGGGTAACCGGGAAATTCATCTTATTACCCAACTCCCTGAGCCAAACCCAGGTGTTGATTTCGTAGACAACGGGATTTTTTTTCCAGGGTTCCATTTGTTTAATGTTGAAGGGTCACTGTGCAGGGCCGCGAGGACCGAGAATCAAAACGGGATTATGGGTGATCATTATTCCATTGCTCGATATGCGAGGCGATGAACCCGGTAATTTCATGATGCTCCTCTTTTCCTGAACCATGAACAGTCATGGGTTCACCAAAGGCAATGTGAACATGTTTGCTCCGGTCAATAGGTCCAAGGTATTTGGCTTTTTTCCCAAATCCCCAGAAATCGGTTTTAATCGCAACCGGAATAACCTGTACCCCGGCTTTTGCAGCCAGTTTTGTCCCCAGTGAATTAAATTCTGAAGGAATAAACTCCACCCTCCGGGTACTTTGGGGAAAGATGACGATCGAAATGTTATTTTTCAGTTTGTCCAAACCCTGATCCATCACGATGCGGAAATCTTCACGGGGATTTGAGCGGCTCAGAACAATCGGATCGCGTGAAAGCATCACGTCTTTGAATGCCCAATGTTTTACCAGTTCATTTTTGACGACAAAGGTGATGTTTTTCAAGGGCTGGATGATACCGGGGAATATCATGGTTTCCAGTGTACTCATGTGGTTGCTGAGAATCAACACAGGTCCCTGGCTGTTACGGATGTTGTCCATTCCAGTGATGTGGATACGTCCCCCGCATCGTTCCACATCGGTGAAAATATCGTGTGATGTTTCAACCCATTGGAGAACTCCGTATCGTTTATTCCGGGCCAGCCACCTGGATTTAAACACAGTTTTAAGAAAAAGGCCAAGGAATATAAACCGGGAATTAAACGTCAATCTGTCCAAAAGGAGATGAGGAGCATTTTCAGGGGTATGATATTCGTTGTTGGCAGTAATGTCTGGACGCATTGGTTCATCGTTTACATTGGGTAATTCAGTTCCCCTTTGAATAAGGGAGCCATCTTCGGTTGAAATTTCATGAGCAAAGATAGGCAGTTTTTAATCCTTGTCATACCAGCTGGCGTACATGTTGTAATTTTTTGAAATGCGGTTCACCTGGCCCTCCAGCAGCGATTGGTCAATATCTTTCACTTTCCGGGCAGGAAGACCGGCCCACACAGAGCCTGATTCAACCACAGTCCCTTCTGTTATCAGGGCTCCGGCACCTACGATGGAGTTGCTATGAATTTCGGCCCCATCCATGATAATAGCGCCCATCCCGATCAGCACATTGTCGTGGATGGTGCAGCCATGTATGATGGCGTTATGGGCAACTGACACATTGTTTCCGATGGTTACCGAAAATTTCTGATACGTGCAATGAACAATTACTCCATCCTGAATGTTAACATTATTACCAATCCTAATGGAATGAACATCCCCACGTACCACTGCATTGAACCAAACACTGCAATCATCGCCCATGACCACATCACCGGTGAGTGTTGCATTGTCGGCGAGGAAGCACCTTTCGCCTGTTTTCGGAAGAACACCTTTAACTGCTTTAATTAATGCCATTTTGATTATGGTTTATCATGTTGACTTGAGAAAACCATCCATGATCCATTTTCATCATGAATCGATTTTATCCGGAAGAGCACGGGGATAATCGAGGGAATAATGCAACCCCCTGCTTTCATGCCGGTTTCGAGCAGCCTTGATGATAAGGTACCCAATGTTAATGAGGTTGCGTAATTCACATAATTTTTGGGTAAGAATGGATTTGCTGTAAAGTTCTTCAGATTCGCGGTAAAGCAGTTCAAGCCGGTCGAAGGCACGCTGTAACCTCAGGTTGGAACGCACAATGCCAACATAACTGCTCATAATCGCCTGGAGTTCTTTCAATGATTGCGTGATCAGGACCATCTCTTCGTTGAGGACCATCCCCTCTGCATTCCAGTCGGGTATTTCAAGGCATTGGGATATCTTCTTTACCTGCCTGATGGCTTCCACACTGGCCCTGTGTGAGAATACAAGTGATTCGAGGAGGGAATTCGATGCAAGCCGGTTGGCGCCATGCAGCCCGGAAGATGAACATTCACCGGAAGCAAACAGGTTGATGATGGAACTGCGTCCGAATTCATCCACTTTGACGCCACCACATGTATAATGGGCTGTGGGGACCACCGGGATCATGTCCTTGCTGATGTCGATGCCGATCGAAAGACATTTGGCATAGATGGTAGGAAAGTGGTTGATCAATTCATTTTTCTTCAGATGGCGGCAATCGAGGTAAAGATAATCTTCACCGCTTAATTTTAATTCATTGTCGACGGCCCGTGCCACGATATCGCGCGGGGCAAGCGAGAGTCTTGCATCGTATTTATGCATGAATTCATTCCCGTCGCGGGTCTTTAACACAGCCCCGAAGCCACGGAGTGCTTCCGATATCAGGAAGGCCGGTTTCTCTTCAGGATGATAAAGAGCGGTCGGGTGGAACTGAATGAATTCCATGTTTTCAACGGCTCCCTTGGCCCGGTATACCATGGCAATTCCATCCCCTGTCGAAATGAGCGGGTTGGTCGTGTTGCTGTATACATTTCCGGCACCTCCCGTGGCAATGAGCGTTATTTTTGAGAGGATGGTGTCAACGAGACCTGTGGTGGGATTCAATACAAATGCACCGAAACAAGTCAGATCTTTTGTACGGCTGTTGACCTCCATGCCGAGGTGGTGCTGGGTGAGGATGTCGATGGTGAAATGATTTTCAAGAATTTCGATATTCGGGTGTTTTTTAACCTGCTCGAGAAGTGTGTTTTCGATTTCCCGGCCGGTGCTGTCTTTGTGGTGCAATACTCGGTATTCGGAATGACCGCCCTCTTTTGCCAGATCGTACCGCCCGGAGGTGGTTTTATCGAATTTTGTTCCCCATTTTATCAGTTCCTTGATGCGTTCAGTCGATTCGGTGATGGTAAACCTGACCACCTCTTCATTGCAGAGCCCGTCGCCGGCAACGATGGTATCATGAATATGCTTTTCAAATGAATCAGGGGTATACATTACAGCTGCAATGCCCCCCTGGGCCCAACTGGTGGCGGTATCATCCATCGTTGATTTGGTGACAATACATACCTTTCCATGTTTTGCCACCTTGATGGCGAACGTGAGGCCGGCAATACCTGACCCTATAACCAGAAAATCTACTTGTTTTCTCATGGTGCTGCTTACAAGTCAAGAAGTAATTTGATGGGATCGAGACCTTCAGTCAGCATTTTTGAAGGATATTCCATTAACTCCTTTACCTTCACCAGGAAACTGACCGATTCACGGCCGTCAATTACGCGATGATCATAGGAAAGAGCAATATACATCATGGGGGCAATGACTACTTTACCTTCCACTGCAATGGGCCGTTCCTGGATCTTGTGCATCCCAAGGATGGCGCTTTGCGGAGGATTTAATATCGGGGTTGACATCATCGAGCCGAAAACACCCCCATTCGTAATGGTGAAGGTGCCGCCCTTCATGTCATCAATGGAAATTTTATTATCCCGTGCTTTTCCTGCGAGTTCTTTGATTTTAATCTCAATTTCAGCGATGGACATCAACTCAGTATTGCGTAACACCGGGACCACGAGCCCTTTTGGGGCACTGACCGCGATGCCGATATCAACATAGCGCGGAGTGACCAGATCTTCACCGTCGATCATGGAGTTTACCTGTGGGAATTCTTTCAGCGCAATGGTCACTGCTTTTGTGAACATTGACATGAATCCGAAGCCTACCCCATAACGCTCCTTAAAGGAATCATTATATTTTTCCCTGATTTTCAGGACTGCCTGCATGTTGATCTCATTGAATGTGGTGAGCATGGCCGTTTGGTTCTTAACAGAAACCAATCGTTCGGCAAGTTTTAAACGCAGGGTAGTCATTTTTCTCCGGTCCTCATCCCTTGTTCCGGTATATGTCACGGCCGCTGTTGCCTCCTTTTTAAGACTGATGAAAGATTCGATATCCTTGCGGGTTATCTTTTTTCCGGGAAAGGCTTTGGTGAGATCTTCCATATTTACATTTTTCTCTTCAAGAATCCTGCGGGCAAGGGGAGATGCATGCAAGGTGGCTGTTGGCTCAGATGTCATACTTGAAGGGGATGTCGCCGTCGTTGGAGCATCTGAAGGAACTGACCGGGGAATGGCATTTTTTTGAGATTTTTCATTCGTCACTTCAACCAGGGCGATTACGGCTCCGACACCAACTGTTTCACCTTCGGGAACCTTGATCTTTATCACCCCGGCCTCAGGACTGGCTATTGGAAATGAGGCTTTGTCGGAGTCGATTTCAACAATCTCCTGGTCCTTATCGACCATTTCACCATCTGTTACCAGCCATTTTGCCAACTGGACCTGGGTTATAGATTCTCCCGGACTTGGAACTTTTATTTCAATTGCCATATATGATCGATTGAATGAATACATTATCAGGTTTTTTGTTCTTGTTTTAATGTTCTTTTAAATAATCTGAAATTCATGTTCAGCGCAATGAAGGCGGCATGAGCCGTTGGCATGTTCACAGGTGCATTTTCCCAATGATTTATCAACGATCAGTTTCTGCTGGATTTTATGCAACCTGGAGGAGCCCGTTGCCGGACTCCCGCTGGCAGGACGTGCGACATGAAACAGGGGCACCGCGTTAAAATTGACTGAAATATGTTTCCAGGCCCCCATGTTTACCGGCTCTTCCTGCACCCATTCCCAGTGTACGGCATTGGTGTATTTAGAAATCAATGATTTAAGCTGTTCTGTCGGAAGCGGGTATAGTTGCTCGAGCCGGATGAGCGCAGTATCGTCCTTTTGCTGTTTTTCTTTTTCTTCAAGGATATCATAATAGACTTTCCCGGAACAAAGTAGCACCCGGCTTATCTTTTCGGGATCAGCGGCCATGTCATCCAGAACCTCTTGAAATCCGCCGGTTGTAAAATCATCAATGGATGATACGCACCGGGGATGCCGGAGCAGGCTTTTAGGAGTGAAAATCACCAGTGGCTTGCGGAAAGGCCAGAAAAGCTGGCGGCGCAAAACATGGAAGAAACTGGCAGGCGTGGTGCAGTTAACGATCTGCATGTTGTGGTGACCGCAAAGTGAAAGGAATCGTTCCAACCGGGCTGAAGAGTGTTCAGGTCCCTGCCCTTCATATCCATGAGGCAAGAGAAGAACGAGGCCATCCATCACCTTCCATTTGTCTTCAGCGCTGCTGATATACTGGTCGATAATCACCTGGGCCCCGTTGCTGAAATCGCCGAACTGAGCCTCCCAGAGGGTGAGGTTATCGGGTGTGGCCAGGGCATAGCCATATTCAAATCCAAGAACTCCGTACTCAGAAAGGAGAGAATTGTAGATTGACACCTTTGCCTGGGTCGGGGAGATATGTTCCAGCGGAATAAATTTTTCTTCTGAATCTTCAACAGTGAGCACTGCATGACGGTGACTGAAGGTTCCACGCTGACAATCCTGGCCACTCAAACGGACTGGATGACCTTCGTTCAGCAGCGATCCATAGGCGAGCAATTCCCCCATGGCCCAGTCGAGTTTCCCGGCCTTGAGCATGGCTTGCCGGTCATCCTGCATTTTAATGATTTTGCGGAAAAACGGCTTTCCATCAGGCAATTCGGTAAGTTTCCGGCCAATCTCCATTAAAGTTGACATTGGAATGGCAGTTACAGGGGAGGCGACAAAATCTGCGGGCACGGCTCTCCTTAAATCCTTCCATTTGTCAGCCTGAAATGGTGCAATGTCTCCTTTGATTATTGATTTGGCTGCTTCAAATCCATGGTCAAGGAGCTCACTGATTTCAGCCTTGATCTTTGGAATGTCTAAGGATTCCAGAACATTTTCATCCTCCAGTTTATTCTGGTAAATTTCGAGGGGATCGGGATGCTGTTCAATGATCTTGTACAGGATGGGTTGGGTAAACCGTGGCTCATCACTTTCATTATGGCCATATTTACGGTATCCCAGCAGATCAATGAAGATGTCTTTGTGAAATGCCGCGCGGAATTCCATGGCCAGTTGTACAGTGTAAACCACTGCTTCAACATCATCGGCGTTGACATGGAAAACAGGTGACTGGATGGTTTTGGCTATATCAGTGCAGTAAACACTGGAGCGGCCATCCAGGTAATTTGTGGTAAAGCCGATCTGGTTATTGACCACCAGGTGGATGGTTCCTCCTGTTTTGTACCCATCAAGATCAGCCATCTGAACCAATTCATAAATGATTCCCTGCCCGGAGAGGGAGGCGTCTCCGTGAATCAGGATGGGAGCAACTTTCCGGAAGTCTCCCTGGTACAGATCATCGGTTTTGGCCCTTGAAATTCCCTCAAGGACAGCACCCACAGTTTCAAGGTGTGATGGATTAGGTGCCAGGGTAAGGCGTACCTGTTTACCCTGGCGGGTTGTAATATCGTTCGAATATCCCAGGTGGTATTTTACGTCACCAAGCAGGTCGTCATCTTCGTACTCTTTCCCATCAAATTCGGAGAATATCTGAGTGAAGGGTTTGTGCATGATATTCCCGAGCACATTCAGCCGGCCCCGGTGTGCCATTCCAAGTAAAAATTCTTCAATACCCAGCTCTGCGCCTTTTTGAATGACCTCCTCCAGGGCGGGAATCAGCGACTCGACCCCTTCGAGGGAAAAGCTCTTTTGCCCGGGAAATTTCTTATGGATAAATTTCTCAAAAAGTACACCGTCTGCGAGTTTTCGCAGGATCAGCCCCTTTTCTTCCAATGAAAAACGGGGCGTATTGAGACCAGGCTCCATTTTTTGTTTAAACCACTCAACAATTTCCGGTCTCCGGATGTAATGATATTCAACACCGATCGACTGGCAGTAGGTTTTTTGAAGATGGGCTATGATGTCGGCAAGTTTTGCATTTCCAAGGCCAATTTCTTTCCCGGCCTGGAAGGTTTTCGTCAACTCTTCCTTAGAGAGGCCGAAGTTCTCAGGATCGAGGGTTGGCGAATATTTACGGCGTGTACGTACCGGATTTGTCTTTGTAAAAAGATGGCCGCGCGACCGGTAACCATTGATCAGGTTAATTACCTTGAATTCATTGGGAACAACAAATGACTGGCCCTGATCTGCTTTAAAATTGGTCAGACAGAATTCGAAGCCTTCGAAAAATTTCCGCCAGCTTTCATCTACCGAAGCAGGATCCTGTTTGTATTGTTCATACAATCCGTCGATTACGGAGTTGTCTGGTTGATTCAGGTAATTGAATTTATCCATGCTGAATGATTGTCTTATCAGGATCAAATATACTGAAAATTGAAGAATTAGGAAGGGGATAATTCAACGGTGATTTTCGTGGAATCTTACAGGCAGAGGGGAAGATGAATATTAGTTGACTTTTCTGGGCAAAATGCTACTTTTGCAGTAAGAAAAAAGAGATAAATGGAATACATAAGAGAATACATTGCCCAGCACAAGGACCGATTTTTACAGGAATTGTTCGGATTGATCCGGATACCTTCGATCAGTTCAGAGGCTGACCATAAAGAAGACATGCTCCGTGCTGCTGAATATTGGCGAAAATCGCTCCGTGAAGCGGGATGCGAGAGAAGTGAAATTTTTCCAACCGGCGGGAACCCGATCGTATATGGTGAAAAGATCATTGATCCGGCCTTACCGACTGTTCTTGTTTACGGCCACTATGATGTCATGCCGGTTGATCCGGTCGATTTATGGGAATCCCATCCTTTCAAGCCTGAGGTGCGTGAGGGGAAAATATATGCACGCGGGGCTGATGACGATAAGGGACAGGCATTTATGCATGCCAAGGCTTTTGAACTGATGGTTCGCACCAACACCCTTCCATGCAATGTGAAATTCATGATTGAGGGGGAGGAGGAGGTAGGTTCGGAGTATATCGGGCCCTTTTGCATGGAGTACAAGGAGATGCTAAAATCAGACATCATATTGGTTTCGGATACAGGCATGCTTGGATTGAAGACCCCTTCGATCACGGTCGGATTGCGTGGACTCATTTACATGCAGGTGGAGGTTACCGGCTCCAACACTGATCTCCATTCAGGGATCTTCGGTGGCGCCTTGGCCAATCCGATCAATGTGCTCTGCAAAATGATTGCTTCGCTTACCGATGATCATGGGCGGATTACCATCCCCGGATTTTATGATGATGTTGTTGAGATTTCACGAGAGGAAAGGGAAGACATGGCCAAGGCTCCATTTGACGAAGCGGCCTATATGAAAAACCTGGATGTGAATGAACTTTACGGAGAAGCAGGTTATTCGACCAAGGAGCGTACAGGAATCCGTCCAACGCTGGATGTGAATGGGATTTGGGGCGGTTTTATAGCTGAAGGAACAAAAACCGTCTTACCTTCCAAAGCCTATGCAAAAGTTTCCATGCGACTTGTCCCAAACCAGGATTGGGTGAAAATAGGGCAGCTTTTTGAAAAATATTTTAATTCGATTGCCCCGGGAACTGTTAAGGTTAAGGTGCAGGCACTCCACGGAGGGCATGCCTATGTGTCGCCTATTGATACCATTGGTTATCAGGCCGCCAGCAAAGCGATAGAAGCGACCCTGGGAAAGAAACCGATCCCGGTGCGCAGTGGCGGAAGTATTCCCATCATTCCCCAGTTTGAGGAAATCCTTGGCATAAAAACCATTTTATTGGGATTTGGACTTGAATCTGACGTCTGTCACTCACCAAATGAGAACTATCCTCTCGAAAATTTCTTCAAGGGAATTGAAACGATTCCCTATTTCTACAAGTATTTTACCGAGTTGATGAGGACAGCAGGATAACGAAGTTTCAAAACGTACAATCTATCTTACTTTTGCTGTTGTTTTTTGAAGTTGTAGGAGGCTGTATCCAAAAACTTCACAAACGCATCAATGTCAAGATTGTAGGCGCGCGGCGCCGTGAGCAGGTTCCCGGCCGTATCCAGTAAAACGTAGTAAGGCTGTGAATTTACATTGAACCTGGTGATCTGAAGATCTGCAAATATTTTCCCGATGGTTTTCTTCACCTTTTGATCATATTTTGATGTGATCCAATCGTTTTCGGGTAACTCGGTTTTATCATCCACATAAAGTGCCGTGACGATGAAGTTTTCCCGAAGCCGTTTAAGTACTCTGGGATCGGACCAAACATTGGCCTCCATTTCGCGGCAGTTGACACAGCCATGTCCGGTAAAGTCGACGAAGATGGGTTTATTCTGCTGCTTCGCACAGGCCAGTGCCTGGCGATAATCAAAGTAACCTTCCAGTCCGTGGGGGAGTTTTAGGAAATCGGCATATTTCGGTTTCTCACATAAAGCAGACGGAGTTTGTCCTGCGCCGCCACCTGCAGGTAAACCGGCAATCTCTGATCGTACAATGGTATTGATATCAAAATCCTGGTAAGTTGATGGCGGAAGATAACCTGAGAGGGCTTTTAGCGGGGCTCCCCACATTCCGGGGATCATATACACAACAAAGGCAAAGACAATGATGGCCAAAGTGATCCTTGGTACGCTGATGAAGGGCTGATCTGAATCGTGGTTAAATTTCAATTTCCCGAGCAGATATAAGCCCATCAGGAAGAAGATCACGATCCAGAAGGCAAGATAGACCTCCCGGTCAAGAATATGCCAATGATAAGTTTGATCGGCGATGCTCAGGAATTTTAAACCCAGTGCCAGTTCAAGGAAACCGAGGACCACTTTCACTGAGTTCAGCCATCCGCCGGATTTGGGAAGGCCGGAAAGCCAGGATGGGAAGAAAGCAAAAAGTCCGAAAGGAAGGGCAAATGCCAGGGAAAAACCCAGCATCCCGATGATGGGCATCAGGATTTGTCCCCCGGCAGATTTAACAAGCAATGCCCCGACAATTGGGCCGGTGCAGGAAAACGAAACAAGAACAAGTGTAAAGGCCATGAAAAATGCGCCCGCAAATCCCCCTTTATCGGCTTGTTTATCGGCTTTATTTACAATCCAGCTTGGCAGGGTGATTTCGAACATCCCAAGGAATGATGCGGCGAAGATCATGAAGATCACAAAGAAAAACACATTGGGAATCCAGTGGGTGCTTATAAAATTGTTAAAGTTTGCGCCCAGGGTCACGGCGACAAGAATCCCGAGTATCATGTAAATGACAATGATCGAAAGACCATACACGAGCGCTTCCATTTTTGCTTTTCGTTTATTGGTCGTGTCGTGCATGAAGAAGGTCACCGTCATCGGGATCATTGGGAACACACATGGAGTGATGATCGCCAGCAACCCGGCTAAAAAGGAGATAAAGAAAAACCAAAGAAGCGATTTATCCGCTGCTTTATCCACATCTGTTTCACCAAGCCTGACCTGCTCGTTTTTCTTCACGGAGGAATCAGCCCTGGCAGCAGCCATGGAAGAATTTTTAATGGAATCCAGCTGTTTTGTTGTTGGGGCAACTGTTACCGGTGCGACTGCAATAGGGGTGGCAACTTTGGGGTTCCCTTTTATTTTAAGTTCAAATTCAGCATCATTTGGAGGTATACATTGCTTATCGTCGCAGCACATAAAATTTACCAGACCCTTTACTACAAAATCTTTCTGGCTTAAAATTTTGATTTTCTGCCTGAAGATTGCTTTATCGGCAAAAAACTTCAGGATCATATCGAAATTAGGGTCATTGTCCTCGATCGCCTTCGGTTCAAGAACCTTACCTACAAGTTCAAAATCCTGACTTTTATTAAAGGTGAAAGAGGTAGCAATCGGAGCGCCATTTGGGCCCCCCTGCGGAATATCCTGCGAATACAGATGCCAATTTTTATCGATCTTGGCAATGAGCAACAACATGGCTTCATCCGGACTGGTCTGCTCCACCCTGAAGGTCCATTTAACCGGGTCAAGGATTTGCGAGAAAGTAAAAAGTGGCAGTAATACCATGGCCAGCAGGCCTGATAGATTTTTTTTCATCCCGGATGGTTTTGAAGCATACAAATGTATAGAAAATCGCGATACCTAACAAGAGTTAAAAGATGATAAGGTAACAAGGTAACAAGGTGACAGGGTAATTTGTCAAGGTTTTTTCACGATCTGAAGAATCTGTCTTGTTTTCGGGGTAACCCTGAACTGATGATCGATGCGGTGGCCGACCACCCAAACAATGTGTTTTCCGGAACACAATAACCAGCAGTTTTCTTTATCAGGAATGGAGAACTTCAGATCAATAAAAAAATCGCTCAGTTTTTTCTTCTTGTTCAGGCCATAGGGTCTGAACGTATCCCCCGGCTCCCATTTTCTGAGAATGAGGGGGAATTCAATTCTTTCGCATGCGATGCTGGCAATATTGGCTGATACCGGAATTTCGTAATTCGGGGAGTGTGTTATTTTCTTAAAACTCAGTGGGATTGGGATTTTCAACGATTTATCCGTGGTAAACTCATTGATTTTGAAAGACTTTTTTTCTTTTTTTTCACTGAATGGTTGAATGATGAGTTGCAACCTGTTTTTAATAAGGCGATGGGTAGCCGAAAGAAAAATCTGGCTATTCTCCTTTTCAAGGCAATGAACAATATCATCAACCTGGCTTTGATTAAAACCATACGGAGAGAGCAGTTCCCAGGCAAGGGTCATCAATGGATTTGCATTGAGGAATCTGGGAATATCTATGAAAATGACATCTCCTGATTGTTTCATCACCATTTCCTTCCACCCCCTGATGGCCTGGCCGGCAATGAATTCAATATCATTTATCCGGTGGATTGTCGAAGTAAGCTGGTGACTGAAATCCGGGTTCATTTCACGTAACAATGGGATAAGTTCATGCCTGATCTTATTCCTAAGGTATTTGGTTGTGGCATTGCTGCTGTCGGACCGGTAGTGAAGGTGATTTGCCCTGGCAAATTCAGCAATCTCATTACGGTAGGTGAACATGAGCGGGCGAATCACATTCCCCTGTTTGACAGGAATCCCATGCAGTCCCGAAATGCCGGTCCCCCTGATAAGGTTGATAAAAAATGTTTCAACCTGGTCATCAAGGTGATGCGCCGTTGCTATGCGGTTATATTGATGCTGAATACAGAGTTCTTCAAACCAGCTATACCGGAGGTCCCTCGCAGCCATCTGGATGGAAATGCCGTGTTGTTTTGCGTATTCGGCAGTGCGGAATTGTTTAATGTGGAGCGGTACACCATATTTCGTTGCCAGGGTTGCGACAAATCGTTCATCCTCATCGCTTTCAATACCTCTTAATCCGAAGTTACAATGGGCAATGCCAAAGTGAAATCCTTTGTTGTGAAACAATGCCGCCATTGCAACAGAGTCGATGCCTCCACTAACAGCGAGCAGCAGCTTTTCGGATTTACAGCATAAATCATGACTATTTATAAAATTGATAAATTTTGTGTTCATTGGATGTCTTAAAAATATGGTCATGAAAACTTTGATGTAAAGTTACACTGAATTCAAGATTTTCATACATACCTGAATGAAAAGGTGAACCGATGAATGAGACATGAAATCATTTACTATGCCAGTAAATTCCCTGGCGGGCGCATTTTATGCCATATTAAAAAAAACATTATTTTTGAAAATAAATTCAAATCATCGATTACATAAGATTCCCCTGATTTGATCTGGCAAATCACATACATTACCTGGATTCATTTACTGACGGCTGTAATCAGTTTGCAGTTGGTCTTTACAGTCTATAGAATGCAGTTGGTCCGGGGCAGGATGCCATTTATCTGGATGATGTTCCTGTCTGCTGCATGGTCTATCATCCTTTCGTTTGAATCTGCTGCAACGGTTGTACAAGAGAAGGTGTTTTTGTCGAGGCTGGAATACTTCTGTATGATGTCTATTCCGGTCCTTTTCCTCAATTACATCCTGTCCATGAATGTTTATAAACCCATGCCGCTGAAGCGCTACAGGATCCTTTTGTGGATCATTCCGGCTGCTGCGGTTGTACTGGTGAATACCAATGATTATCATCATCTGATCTGGACCGGGTTTACATGGAGTGAGGCTGGTGAAAATATCCTGGTGTATCACCATGGCCCGGCATTTTTCATTGCCACCGGGTACTCTTTTTTACTTGTTGTGGTATCCAATCTGGTGTTGTTGTCATTTATAAGAGAACGGCCAAATTATTATAAGCAAAAAGCGGGCTACCTGATCGCTGCATCTGTATTTCCGCTTCTGACAGGATTTTTATATGCAAGCGGGTTAAGTCCGGTCGAAGGTTTAGATATCTCTCCAATGGGGATCATGATCAGCGGGATCCTGTTTTTCTGGGGGATTGCTCGGGAAGAAATTTTCGATATCGTGCCAGTTGGGAAGCAGTTCATGATTGAAAAGATGAAGGATGGAGTGCTCGTCCTCGACAATGACCGGTTCATCATGGATATTAATCCTGCGGGACTATCCATTCTTCTAGTAAAGAGCATCCATTTGCAAAGAAGATTGGATATTCTGATTCCACAATTAAAGGAGTTTCTCATAAAAGCAGCCGTTGAAACTGAACACAGGGAAGAAATATTCTTTGATGATCCCGTCAGACGATGGTTTGAGGTATCCGGAAATCCTTTGAAGGACATAAAAAACAGACACCTGGGCACCCTGATCATCCTGCACGACATCACTCCGAGGAAGGAATCAGAAATAAAATTAAAAAAACTTGCAGATGAGCTTGCGGAAACAAATAAAATGAAAGACCGTCTCTACGCCATCATCAGCCATGACCTGAGGAGTCCCTTCAACTCAATCATGGGCTTTTCGGATCTGCTGAGCGAATCCTATGATGATTTTGCAGATGAAGAGCGAAAACAGTTTGCCTTAAACATCAGTTCTTCTTCAAAAATCGTGTTCAACCTTCTTGAAAACCTGTTGGAGTGGTCTGCGATACAACTCGGTAAAATACCCATCCAACCTGCTGAAATAGATATGAATCTCATGGTGTCAGAGGTTTTTGCCCAGCTTCAGTTTCTGGTAACCCAGAAGGAGATCAAACTGGTAAATAAAGTTCCGGCCGAACATCATGCCATTGCTGACAGAAATATGATCCAGATCGTTCTTCGAAATCTTATCAGTAATGGAATAAAATATTCCCAACCGGGAGGCACCATCCTGGTAGAGTCTGAGTTGCTGGAATCAGCCATTGAGATATCGGTCATAGACTTCGGGATCGGGATGACTGAATTGACAGTGTCAAGGTTATTCAATTTCGAGAACCTTCAGTCAACTCCCGGAACTTCCAGGGAAAAAGGGACCGGACTTGGATTGATCCTGTCAAAAGAGATCATAGAGAAAAACGGAGGAACCATCCAGGTATACAGCGAACCCCTCAGTGGAACCAGGGTTGTGTTCTCACTGCACATCTAAAACAACCCTAAATGGTAGCGAAACATATCATTATCCCCCGCTGTTGATGCGCTCTGAACCGTAAATTAAATTTCCCAGGTATCGCCTGAATTTAAAAGGTCATCGACATTTCTGATCTTGGATGTTTCCTTTGCATATTTGATCTGTTCTTCCACGAGATCATCGTATGTGGGATACATGGCTGAACGGATAACACCGAATACCATCGGGAAATGAGGCGGGGCCAGTTTAGCAAGCATGAGCTGGATCCCGGGATCCTGGCTGTATTGGTCATGAACGAGGATATCTTCGATGGTAATTCCATTTTTTCCGATCTCCACCACTTCGAGGAGGGTATTCTTCAGAATGAGTCCCTTTTCACTGTTTTTGCCAAATACCATCGGTGCCCCGTTTTTCAGAATGAGCATCGTTTCATCCTTCACGTCTTTCCCGGTGACATTAGCATGTGCCTTGTCTGCAAAAATGACACAATTCTCCATGATCTCTGTCACGGATGTTCCATCGTGCTTGGCTGCTTCAAACATACATTCGGTCATCAGGGCGATGTTGTTGTCGGGAACCCGGGCGAAAAAGGTTCCCTGGGCACCCATCACCAGTTCCCCGATGTTGAATGGATGTTCAATGGTTCCCATGGGTGAGGTTTTGGTAACCTTGCCCATCGGGGTAGTCGGTGAAAATTGTCCTTTGGTTAGCCCGTAGATCTGGTTGTTGAACAGAAGGATATTCAGGTCAACATTGCGGCGGATCACATGGATGAAGTGGTTCCCTCCGATTGCCAGTGAATCTCCGTCTCCGGTAACCGTCCACACGCTCAGGCGGGGATTGGCTATTTTAACACCGGTTGAGATTGCCGCAGCACGGCCATGGATGCCATGAATGCCATAGGTGTTCACATAATAGGGAAACCGTGAAGAGCACCCGATGCCGGATACCATGCAGAAATTCTCCTTGCGGTAGCCGATCTTCGGAAATACGCGTTCAACGGCGCTAAGAATGGCATGGCCCCCGCATCCCGGGCACCATTTAACCATCTGGTCGCTTTCAAAATCTGCTTTGCTGAGTTGAACATTGGAACGTTCAACAGTCATATTTATGAAATCCATCTTATTTTTCCTCCAAAAGTTGGTTAAACTTATCCGTTAACTCGTTGATCATGAAAGGTAGTCCCTGAACTTTATTGAACTGGGAAATATTGGGCATGGGGAACTTCATGCGGAGATAATTCACAAATTGTCCGCTGTTGAGCTCGCAAACCACGATATTTTTAAAGCCTTTCAACACCGCTCCCGTATTCTTGGGCAGGGGCATGATATAGTGGAAATGGGCATGACTGATATTCTTCCCCTCTTTCTGCATCTGGCTGACTGCTGAATGAACCGCGCCATAGGTACCTCCCCAGCTTACAACGAGCAAGTCTCCCTGAGCCTGGCCATCAATTTCCTGATCAGGAATAAAGTCGGCAACCTTCTCGACCTTTTTCGCACGCAGGTCAGTCATAATCTGGTGGTTCATCGGATCGGTTGAAACCGTGCCGATGATATTTTCTTTTTCAAGTCCCCCGATACGGTGGCGCAAACCCTCTGTTCCAGGAACAGCCCACTGGCGTACCAGGGTTTCCGGATCGCGTTTGTATGGTTTAAACCCTGGGTCATTTGCCTCTGCAATGGGAGGATTGATTTCTGGCATATCGGCCATTTTCGGAATCCGGAACAATGCTGAACCAAATCCAAGATACCCGTCGGTAAGCAGGATTGCAGGTGTCATGTGTTCCATCGACAGTTTGGCGGTCATGTAGGCGTAGTAGAAACAGTTTTCGGAGGTGGAGGCAGCTACCACGATCACAGGACATTCTCCGTTGCGTCCGAAAAGTGCCTGGTAGAGATCACTTTGTTCCGATTTGGTAGGCAAACCGGTTGATGGACCTCCGCGTTGTACATTTACAATGACCAGTGGCAGTTCAGTGATTACGGCAAGGCCGATGGCTTCGCTTTTCAATGAAAGACCCGGCCCTGAAGTGGAGGTACATGCCAGGGAGCCTGCGAAGGATGCGCCAATGGCTGAGCAGATTCCGGCGATTTCATCTTCAGCCTGGAAAACCTTTGCCCCCAGTGATTTGTGTTTCGCAAGTTCCATCAGGATTTCTGTAGCAGGGGTGATAGGGTAGGAGCCAAGGAAAAGCGGACGACCCGATTTCTCTGCAGCAGCAAGCAGTCCCCATGCAGTGGCAACATTCCCGGTGATATTCCGGTAGCGTCCCTTGGCCATGTTGGCAGGTAAAACCTGGATGACCGATTCGAGGGCTTCAACGGTATCAGCATAATTGTATCCGGCCTGAAGAACAATCTTGTTGATTTCGATCAGTTCGGGTTTCTTCTTGAATTTCTGATCAAAATATTTGAATGATGGTTTCAGATCACGGTTGAAGATATAATAGAGGATGCCCAGGGCGAACATGTTCTTGCTGCGTTCGGCAGTTTTAGCATCCGTGCCCAAATCCTTCAGGCTCTCTTTGGTAAGGGTAGTCAGGGGTGCCTTTACCACATTATAGCTTTCAAGTGAATTATCGGTAAGGGGGTCCTGTTTGTATCCGGCCTTTTCGATTGATTTGACGTCAAACGCATCGGTATCGGTAAGAATGGTCGCTCCTGTTTTTGCCCACTTAAGATTTGCCTTGAGCGAAGCTGGATTCATTGCAACCAGGACATCGACCAGATCGCCGGTCGTGTAAATTTTTGAACTGCCCATATGTACCTGGAACCCAGATACCCCGGCCACGGTGTTTTGAGGGGCACGGATCTCAGCAGGGAAATCGGGGAATGTCGCAAGATCATTACCAACAATGGCTGCCACATCCGAAAACATATTGCCGGTAAGTTGCATCCCGTCGCCAGAGTCGCCGACGAATTTTACAACTACCTCTTCCCGTTCAATAACAGGTCTTTTTTTCTTAGCCATAGTTTCATGGAGTTTAGTGGGGCAAAGTTACGGAATTTAGTCATAAGCCAATGTTTTAAACCTAAAAATTCAATCCAAAAATGTCGTCAAACCCTCATTATGCCAGCAAGAATATTCTACAGGGTAGTCCCCTGATATCCGCGGGTTGTTTTGTGAAATACTGAACAATTATCATCCTGGATTGTTGATTCCCGGAAATGTTTTATCTTTGCAAAGAAAATTATAAACTCGTTCTGCTTATGGCAGGACACAAACTCAATAAGTCATGGCTTATAAAATTAATGATGATTGCACCGCATGCGGAACCTGCATCGATGAATGCCCTGTGGAAGCTATTTCTGAAGGCGATATTTACAAAATTGACCCTGAAGTTTGCACCGATTGCGGCGCATGTGCCGATGTATGCCCGGTAGAAGCAATTCATCCGGAATAATCATTGACCGGTTACCGGTAAAGCCATCCGACGGGGTGGCTTTTTTTTGTGTTAAAAAGTTTTGAGTTCCAGCTGCTCTCCATCAAATACGGCATAAGTGAAATGGGTGATCCAATCACCCAGCACCAGCTGACGGGCATTGTCAGTAAGCCGGGTATCCAGCGGATAATGATAATGACCATAAATGAGATAGCTGATTTCGGGATGCTGATCCAGGATTTCGTGCGAGTGAACGGTGATGCGCTGCTGGATGAGTTTCAGGGTTATATCTTCATCCCTTCTTTCTTTTACCATAGAGACCTTCCGACTTTTTCGTGACCAGAAAAGTGCTATTTTAATTCCAAGATCAGGATGAAGCAGGCGGAACAGCCATTGATTTACCGGACTGGCAAAAACCTTTTTGATGAATTTGTATCCATGATCACCGGGGCCCAGTCCATCGCCGTGAGCCAGGTAAAAATGCTTTCCGTAGAATTCCCTGAATTCGGGATTCCGGTGCAGCTGAATATTCAACTCCCGGGTCAGGTAATCGAAGGCCCACATGTCATGATTCCCCCTGAACAGGTGGATGGGAATGCCTGCATCGGTGATCTCAGCCAGTTTTCCCAATAAGCGAGCATATCCCCGCGGAATGGCTGTTTTATATTCAAACCAGAAATCGAACAGGTCGCCCATCAGGTAAATTTCATCAGCATCCAAACGTGCCATCTCCAGCCAGGTTATCAGTTTTTTCTCACGGATCAGGCTGCTGTCATGATCAGGGATCCCAAGGTGAAAATCAGAGGCAAAATATATCTTTTGTGGCATGAAAGAAATTTGAGGCAATTTAGGAAAAAAATTACTTTTTCTCTGAACCTTTTCGCTGGTATTCCAAAACCCGCTCATGATGGAACATGACATGTTTGTTCCCGGGGTAGGTTTTCATCAGCGCTGAATCTGTTTTTTCAAAATAGCCAAGGTCTTCGAGGGGGCTCAACACGGCGTTGAGGCCAAAGGCATAATTTAACACGATCAGCGAGGCGAGAGACCCGGGATGACGGTTTATGAAGTCCATTTCAAACGATCGCTGCCTTTCCCAGATCATCCGGAATGCCGTGTCAAGTTTTTGTGTAAGCTGAAAATAGTCAGCGCTATCCTGCCTTTCAACAAGAAGAATTTCTAGTGAATCCACCTGGTGCTCATTTTTGCGGGTATAGGTGAAAAAATCATTAAGCCGGATGGCCTCCTCCGAACCATTCAGCCTGATCTGATCAGGGAAGTCACGCGCGCTTCCCGACAACATCACCTGATCGCCCGGGTGCACCAGGATAACCAGGATTTTTCCGGTTTTGGCTTTGAGCAGCCAGAATCCGGGTTCCTTTACTGCCAGATGAAAATTGATCATGCCGGCGGGATCCAAAACAGTTGAGTCAAGAGGGTGAATCTCCCTGACATCCATTTCCATCAGGGTCAGTTTTTCTCCGGCAGCATCCGTGAGGGTCCCTTGTATAACCGCCTTATTTCCATCAGGCGAATGACAAGAAGAGAGAAGAACGAAGATTGCGATACTATAGAAGGCGATATTTTTTAACATAGTAAACCTTTTTCCATTTTAACGGCAATGAACTGATCAATCGGAAATGTAAATTGTTCCTTGGTCAGTTCACTGATCTTCACCCACCGGAAGCATTGGGCCCCATCAACCGGAGGGATGTCATTCTTCTTTCCGGTGGTTTTGAGTTGATAAGGCTTTGGGGCTTTCACCAGGTAATAGATATTGAATAACTGCATATCCGAGGGAAGGAGGGTGGTGGGTTGAAAAAAATCGGTTGTATAATAATGCGAAACAACCTCAATCCGGATGTTCAACTCCTCCATGAACTCCCGCCTGAGGCAGTCAATGGTTCCTTCACCAAAAATCAACCCGCCCCCCGGAAACTTGGTCATGTATATCCCCAGCCTGTATTCGTCTGTTACCAGAACCTTACCGTCATCGATGAGGAATCCATAAACACGGATATTAAACTGATTTATTGCCATAGAATTGTTTATGGCAAAATTAATTGAAATAATGAATCGCCGCCTTATCTCTTCCTGTGCAGAAATGGCTTTGGGCGGGCATCGAAAACAACCTGTTGCTCTGGTGTAAGCAGGTTACGAAGGGTCTGGTCGTGGCGGATCAATTCTTTCAGAATGACGGTTTCCATCTTTCCCAGATCTTCTGCTACCTGGTCCGCTGATTTTACATCGAAAGGTGTGGTGGCGAGAATCGTTTGAAGCCTTGCCTTTTTCTCACGAACCTGGTTAAACAATGGAGTCATTGCTTTCATATGGTCAAGGCCGGAGAGGCGGATCTTTTCCCGTTGTTCACTTGTGAGGCCGGGCAGATCCAGTTGGGGCATGCCAGGTGCATCCCGATTATCCATGTTTGGCGGAGCGGGGGGAGCTGGTGGTGCAGGGGGAGCGGGAGGGGGAGGGGGAGGAAGGGGAGCATCAGGCGGAGGTGTCTTTCCGCAGTTTGCCTTGACCGGGGGAGTAAGCGCATCCGGATTCTGAGCAAAAATACCGGTGATCAGCATACTGAACATCATGGTAATCAATAGGCATGCTATGATTTTTCTTTTTGTTTTCATGATCATTGATATTTGGATGAATGATAGATGTGAATCATTTTGAGATCGAATATAAAAAGTTATTTCCGGCCCCCAGGCGGCGGCGGTGGCGGAGGAGGGGGGGGAGGAGGAGGAGGTTCCGGCAGAGGCATCACCCGTTCAAGTGCCTGCCTGAATATCTGGTGGAATTTTTCAATTTGTTTCTGGGTGAGAAGCTGGCGAAGTTCGTTAAAATGTTCAAAGGTCAGTATTTCCATCTGCCTGCGTATGTCAGCAATGGAGTCTGCTATTTTCATCGCGGCGAGCGTATCAGGAACAGGGAGGAAAATCGCTTCAAAAAAGCGGTCATGCAGCACCCTGTCCCTCTCCTGTAAATCAAGCAACCTCTTCTGGTGAATGTCACGCAGATTGCCGAATTCATACTGCTGACCAAGGGTTAGCTGAAGTTCACGGATGAGAAATTTTGAGGCTTGACCGCGTTCAGGATCCTGTCCGGACCTTCGATGGCCGAACCACAGAAAGGTGAGTGTGCCTATGTTTAACACAACCAGAATAACGATGATGACTTTATAAAAACGGCTGTTGTTCATTTTATCAGAGTTTAATAGGTCCCAGATAAGAAAGATAATCGGTTGCAAGGGCTGCCGGAGCCTGCTGTGACAGGTTCGGAGCATGATGGTAGTATAGCGCTCCCAGAACGTTCAAGGAGACCAGGATGGCAATACCTGCAGCAATGGTCCAGTAAAAGGATCGCTTGGCCGGAATGGCTTGAGTTTGTGTAAAATCATTCATTTGCAATATGGGATGAAGCAGGGTAGGATCCGGGGTGGCACGACCGATGCCATCAAGCGAATTCATTGTTTCTTCTATCCACGATTCCTTTGGTTTCATATCCTTTTGATGTTATTGAGTTTAAAATCCTGCGGTCATCGTTCATTTTTATCATAATAATCAGATAAAAGCACCTTCAGTTTGCGCTTGGCCCTGACAATCAGTGATTCAACTGAGGATACGGAAGTTTCCATAATATCAGCAATTTCTCCCTGTGATAGACCTTCTACCTTATGAAGGATAAAGGCAGTGCGCTGTGTCACGGGTAATTCAGATATGGTACGGAACAAAATAGCAGCCCGTTCTTTATTTTCCAACAGGATGCCCGGGTGATAAAACGGGGCATCTGAAGTCAGATTTACCTGGTCCTCCCTGCCGAAAAGGCTGAGTAGAATCCCTGATCGCCTGGCTCTCCGGCTGGTCCGGATATGTTCCAGCGCTTTTTGCACGGTAATGCGGTATATCCAGGTGGAAAGGCTGCTGTCGCCCCTGAAATGTTTCAACGATCTGAAAATTTCAATAAAAACCTCCTGGGTGACATCTTCAGCGTTTTCCTGGTGCTGCAGTAAACCGAGTGCTGTGTTGAATACCCGGTCGCCGAACTGATTGATCAGTTCGCGGAAACTCTTTTCATTTCCGTCTCTGAGTTTATCGAATTCCGGCAAAACTTCCATTGGATGTTTATATGATTAGATGCGGGTAGCAATAAAATCCTGCGATTTAAGAATAAATAATTTACTTCAGGATTTAATGGCCCTCAGGATGTGTCTTTTTCCCGGTGGACCAGGTAGCTTTTCAACGAGGAAACCGGCTTTCCTTAATGCCCTAACCACCGAGCCTTTAACAGAATAGGTTACCAGTATTCCACCCGGGGACATTCCCCTTGAAATCTCAAGGAAAATATTTTCGGACCAAAGTTCCGGCTGGGCATCCGGGCCGAATGCATCAAAATAAACCAGGTTATATAAACCGGGAGCTGGTATATATGTTTCAAGTGTGATATGGGTTTTATTAAGTATGAAATGGGGCGATAATTCAACAGGTTCGTTCCATTTGGCCTCATGAAGGTTTGTGAAAATCGGTGAATGGACATCATATCCGGTCATGCCCGGATAATTCAAAGACTTCCAGTATATTTCATCCAAAGGAAATGCCTCAATGGCTGTATAATCTGTCCTGATTTTATATTTCTCCACTTCAATCCAGGTCAGCAGAGCATTCAGGCCTGTTCCAAATCCCATTTCAAGTATATGCAGGGTGTGATTTGAATGTGCAGCCAATACCTGCCTGAGCCCCGATTCAATGAAAATATACTGCGATTCCCGGATTGCCCCAAAGGTTGAATGGTAATGTTGGTTCAGATCACTCCTGAAAAGGGTATCGGAACCATCGGCGGTTTTAAAAAGCTGAAGATTTGAGTTTGCAACTACCAAATTCTGGGATACTTGTTGGGGTTATATTCATGCATCATTTCATAAACCATTTCAAACACATCTTCGGCATTGGGGTTGGAAAAATAGTCGCCATCATTGGTATAGGCCGGACGGTGGTCGTTGGCCGTGAGTGTTCTCGGTTCTGCATCGAGATAACGATATCCTCCCTGCCCTTCAATCACCTTTTGCATCATAAAGGCGGTGGCTCCCCCGCTTCCGTCCTCATCGAAGAACAGAATCTTATTGGTCTTTTTCAATGATTTCAGGATATCATGGTTGATGTCGAACGGGAGAAGGGTCTGTACGTCGATCAATTCGACTGAAATACCAAAGTCAGTGATCTGAGGCATGGCCTCCTGGGCGATCTTGACACACGAACCATAGGTGACAATGGTGATATCGGACCCCTCCTGCAGCACTTCTGGAACCCCCAGCGGAATGCGGTAATTGCCAATATTTTCAGGCATTTTCTCCTTCAGGCGGTAGCCATTTAATGGTTCGATCACCAGGCCCGTATCATCAGAGGCCATCATGGTATTGTAGAATCCGGCGGCTTGCGTCATATTTCGTGGCACCATCACATATATTCCCCTGATGGAGTTGATCACCATGCTGAGCGGAGAACCCGAATGCCAGATCCCGACCAGGCGATGGCCACGGGTACTGATGATCAGGGGAGCTTTTTGTCCGCCAACAGTGCGGTATTGGGTCGTTGCAAGGTCATCACTCATCACCTGCAGCCCATACAGCAGGTAGTCGAAATACTGAATCTCTGCAATTGGACGCAGTCCACGCAAGGCCATCCCAAGTCCCTGTCCGATGATGGTTGCTTCACGGATGCCGGTATCTGAAACACGGGTTTCACCGTACTTAACCTGCATACCTTCAAGGGTTTGGTTAACCCCGCCGATTTTACCCACATCTTCACCGAAAATAAGTGCCAGCGGGTTGTTTTTGAACAGGATATCATAATTGACGTTAAGGATTTCGCGGCCTGTTACGACCGGGGAACTGTCATTAAATACGGGTGGAATGCCTTCAACCTTCAGGGCGCTGTATTCCGATTCACTGTACAAATGGGAACTGTATCGGGCATGGTTGAGTTTACGCTGTTCGGTCATCCAGACATCGAGATCGGCTTTCATCGGTTTTTTCATGCTGCATGTAGTACATACATCACGCATGATTTTCTTGGCTGAGGAGATGATATCTTTCCTGATGGGTTCTGCAATTGCCTCAAGGTCGGCAACGATTTTGTCAATACGGGCCTGCTTTTTACATGGGCAATGCGTGGTTTTTACCACGCTGATCAGGTAATCCCGTTCTTTTTTAAAAGGAGCCAGGAATGCCTGGTGACTCCGGTCACGGGCACTTTTTGCCAATTTAACCGACTCTTTTTCAATTATATCCAGCTCTTCGGCCGTGGCAGTTTTACTGTCAAGGATCCATTTCCGCATCCTGGGAATGCAGTCGTGGTCCTTCTCCCAGGCGAGCCGCTCGGCAGATTTGTACCGCTCGTGAGAACCAGAAGTAGAGTGTCCCTGTGGCTGGGTTAACTCGGTTACATGGAAAACAACAGGAACATGTTCCTTTCTGCAAACCGCAATGCCCTCTTCATACATTTCATACAAAGCAGCATAATCCCAACCGTTGGCGTTATATAAGCGGATGCCCGGATGTTGGTCATCTGCCACAAATCCTTTCAGGAGTTCTGAGATGTTTTCCTTGGTTGTCTGGTACTTCTTTGGAACGGAAATACCATAGCCGTCATCCCAGATGGACAGTGCAATGGGGACCTGCAGGACCCCGGCTGCATTGATGGTCTCAAAAAAATGTCCTTCGGAAGTGGAGGCGTCCCCAATCATTCCAAAAGCAACTTCATTGCCCTTTCGGGTGAATTTTTTAGCGTCCGCCCACATCTCAGGGCTATTACGAAACACTTTCGATGCCAGAGCAAGGCCGAGCAAACGGGGCATTTGTCCGGCTGTTGGTGAGATATCACCCGAGGAGTTCTTTTGTTTTGTCAGGTCTTTCCATTCCCCGGCTTCATTCAGGCTTCTTGTAGCAAAATGAGAATTCATCAGCCGCCCGCCATTATCCGGATTGCGGGTCAGATCAGTGTCCCCATACAATTGGGCAAAGAAGATATCGAGGCTGGATAACCCGAGAGCCATCATGAAAGTTTGGTCGCGGTAATATCCAGACCGCCAGTCCCCATCCTGGAAAAACTTGGCTTTTACAATTTGCGGAACCTCTTTGCCGTCGCCGAAGAGTCCGAAATTGGCTCTTCCCCCTAAAACCTCACGCCGGCCCAGCAAACTGGCCTGCCGGCTTTCGTTTGCAAGAGCATAATCCTTTAAAACCTCTTCTTTATTGAACTTCCTTTTATTTGCCATTTGTACTTTTGTTGTTTGTATGTTTACTGGAAAAGGCGGAGTAAATCTAATAATTCTCCTGCAACACCTCGAAATATGCCATGGGATGGTTGCATGCCGGGCAATTCTGCAATGCTTTTATCCCGTAGTGCACATAACCGCATTTGCGGCAAACCCAGTATGTTTTCTCATCCTTTTCAAATACCCTGTTTTTTCCCAGATTATTTAATAGTTTCCTGAAACGTTTTTCATGTTGTAGTTCAACGGTGGCAATGAGCCTGAAGGCAATGGCAGCTTTTTGGAATCCCTCTTCTGTCGCAATTTTTTCAAACTGGGGATAAAGAACGCTCCATTCTTCATGCTCTCCTTCGGCTGATGCTTTGAGATTTTCAATGGTTGTGCCAAGGATACCCGCCGGGTATGTTGAAGTAATTTCAACCGGTCCCCCTTCGAGGAGCCTGAAAAAGGATTTTGCATGGCTTTCCTCATTCATTGCTGTTTCAGCAAAAAAGAAGGCTATTTGTTCAAAACCCTCTTTTTTAGCCTGTTTCGAATAGTAGGTATAACGATTTTTTGCCTGGGATTCCCCGGCAAATGCTTTCAGTAAATTTTTTTCAGTGATGGTTCCTTTGATGCTCTTTTCCATAAAGGGATATTAGACTTTGGAGTATCAAAGTTAATTGAAATTTCCTGATTCTGTCAACCTTTGAAAGGGGAGCGGTTTCGTTTAATTACTTGGCAATAGTTATCGCCAGGCTCCAGTTATTTCATTTTAGTATAATCCGATTTCCCTACCCCGCAAATCGGGCAGACCCAATCTTCGGGGAGATCTTCGAACAAGGTTCCGGGGGGAATGCCTGAATCAGGATCCCCGTAAACAGGATCATACACATGACCACATACGATACATTTATATTTTTGCAAATTTGACATCGGTCATTTTTAAAGAAACGTTGAAGCAGCGAATTTAAAAAAAGGAATTTACTTTTTCTCTATCCACGAAACGATCTTTTCATCGAATGGCTTAACGGCGGAGGCTGCAAAGTCAACCACCTGGCCCTGTTCATTGATCATAAATTTCTGGAAATTCCATTTGACCGGTGCGTCAATCACGCCATTCTCAGCTTTTGAAGTGAGCCATTGATAGAGTGGGTCGATATCCCTGCCTTTGACTGAAATTTTGGCCATCATGGGAAATGTAACATGATACCTGGTGGAGCAGAATTCCCTGATCTCCTCATTGGTCCCGGGCTCCTGGCTCAGAAAATTATTGGCGGGAAATCCGATGATCACAAAATTGGCTGAACTGTATTTCTCATACAATTCTTCCAGTTCAGAGTATTGGGGCGTATAGCCGCATTTGGAAGCCACGTTGACCACCAATACTTTTTTGCCTTTTAAGGCAGAAAGGTCAAATGGCTGGCCATCAATGGCAGTTGCTTTAAAGTCGTAGAATGATTTATTGCTTTGAGCATTGATTTGTGCGGTCATGGAAATAAAGGTTAATATAATCATTAATGTCTTCATTTTATGCTATCTTTATTGTTTTATATGAATAATGGCACAAAGGTACAGAATTTTATTCTTATTTATACTTGGTCTAAATTATTATTTGGTTTCATGTATCAATGATGAATCTTCACATAGATCCGGCCCGGAGGCTGGGTCCAAGAGCGAAAACATGACAAAAGAAATCGAAATCGGAAGCAAGGCACCGGAGTTTTCGCTTCCCGACCAGCGTGGCAAACGGGTTAATCTTTCCGATTACCTGGGGAAGTCTAACCTAGTGGTTTATTTTTATCCCAAGGATGAATCATATGGATGCACAAAAGAGGCCTGCAGTTTTCGTGATTATTATGAAGTTTTCAAAGAGGCCGGCGCCGAAGTGATCGGGATTAGTTCCGACGATATAGCGTCACACCAGGCCTTTGCAGCTAACCACAAACTCCCCTTCATCCTGCTTTCAGACAAAGGCCGGATGGTAGCTGAAAAATATGGCGTTGGTAAATCATTGGGAGTGCTGCCAGGCCGTGTTACCTTCGTCATCGACAAACAGGGAATTATCCGCTTGATATTTTCCTCTCAGCTGAATTTTGAAAAGCACATCAGTGAAGCGATTGAAACACTTAAAAAACTTCCTTAGCAAAGAAAACGTGACGCGTGACGCGTGACAAAGAATTTTTTTACTGAGGATATTACAATTTTCTTTGACTTACCGCCTGTTATTGCACGGTAATCTTGTTTGCTGAAAATTGCCGACCTTCACCATCGCTGATCTTAAGCAGGTAGATGCCCGGGGATAAATTAGCTCGCAGGATCTTGAATTCACTGCATCTTCCAGGGTATCCCTGTTGAAGGATCCGCCCAGTCATATCCACTAACTGGTAGGCAACCTGGTCGTACACCTGTTCAAGAGAGATTCTGGCATCCGCTTTTAAAGGGTTGGGCACTACCCGGACCCGGGAATGCTTGCCCAGCTCCTCTTCAATGCCGGATCCCAGGTCGATTGAATAGATCCTGATCTGATCAATCATCCATCCCTCCTTATTGTTTTGAATATTGTCGGAGACAAAGTTAAACCTGATGATCATGGTGTCGGGAGGAAAGAAGTTCCCATGTTTCACCGGAAGGTTGTACCAGGCCATGCAGGAATGGACCCAACCGTTTGATTTGCCGGAAAATCCATGTTCACCATTGAAGAGGGTGTTGCCGGAAGTATATAAATTATCGTTTCCCCACATCCCCCAGTTGCTTGCAGGTGATGCGAAAAAGTACATTTGTGAAAGCGTATCATCAAGGATGTTTAGCCACGTTTGACCATAATCCCAGGAAACGGTGATAAATCCTCCATCCTGAAGTGTATCGGTGTCATATTTATGCCGGAAGTCGATAAACATGTCGTAGATATAATTCCAGCCCGTATTAAATGGCCCGATATACAGATCGAATGCAGATTGGTTATTTACCGGGTAAAAATTAATGGTGTCTGTAACCATGGCATTGGGTATGGTATAGGCCTCGTTGAAAATTGTTTTCTGGGGTTTTCCGATCTGCCACAGGTTTTGTGTCGATCCCTGAATCGAAATATATTCGCTGGGATCTTCAAAGGTGAGGGTTGCCCAGGGTCCTAAGGTGTCGCCAATCCATTTATTGACCTGGGCCTGCAGGGAGAGTGACAGAACTGAAAAAAGAAAAACAATGACTAACTTTTGCGTTTTCATTCCAAATATATTAAGTGACTAGAATATGAAGTTCTTGTCTTTCTTCAGATCATCCTCAATCCCTTTCGGTGTGAGCAGATCGTTTTTCTCCTTTGGATAAAATGAATCCGGCAGCAGATGAATGTTCATGCTCATCAGAAGATGGTCCATGATAATGAGCAGTAATGTCCCAATAAATGGCAAAGGAATGAGCATTACGGGAACCATGATTCCGGAACTCCTTAAAATATCGACCGCATGTTTCTTGAATTTCTTCTTGTCAGCCTTAGAAATCTTTTCCTGTTTGATGTATCTGGTTAGAATGGTAAAAGTCTCCACCGATTCAAGCGCTTCTGTTTTTATTCCGGTTGAGTACCGGCCGGCTTCATCAAGAAACATCCGGGCATAGCTTGCCACCGCCTCTTTTACCCTAGGTAAGGTGAACAGGGATAAAAAATAGGTTATGATTTTTTTACGAAGCGCATCCATGGGGATGCAAGTTATAAAATTTTAATGAATATTATTTCCGGTTCCGAATTTGTTTAGTCTCTCCGCATATTAAATACGATGGCTGCAATCACCCAGGGAATCCATCCGCAACAGGTGAGGATAAAAACCAGTAAAATTGCGCCGCATCCCCGGTCGAGGACGGCCAGTGGCGGGAAAATGATGCAGATGAGGGCTCTAAGTATTCCCATAATAAAGCATGCTTAAAAGTTACAACCTACAAATGACCAAATATCTCATTCAATGTTTAACAATCATTTAATGACAACTGCAATTCGCTTCCGTCCTGGCTTTTTCGAAGCATTCATGCCCTTCGGACCAGGAAAACCAGGCCAGTCCGAGTGTGCCGACGATGTCGACCCAGCCAAGACCAGTCAATTCATAGATTGCACTTGAAATGAGCAAAACCACTGACATATAGATGCAAACCCTTGTGCAATGTGCATCGGCAATGATGGCCATTGAGTTCAGTTTCGATCCTACCTGTAGTTTCAAAATTAGAAGAATGAACATGACGATAATTGAGATGGATGAAATGATCACACCCCACAAGGTGGCCTCCGGTTTATGCCCGATGTATACATTGTAGCCGGCCGAAAGGACCAACCCGGCGACGAGAATATAAAATGCAGCACCGGTAATCTGAAGTGCCCGCTTTTCAAAGTCACTTCGGTTGTCAGACCCTGAGGTCCGGATGCGAATGATCATTTGGATAATCCCGATTCCCGAGATGACCTCGATCAGGCTGTCGGCTCCAAAACCAAACAGGGTAAGGCTTTCATCTGCAACCCCAAAAAAGATGCTCACAATACCTTCAATAATATTGTATGCAATGGTAAAAATGCCCAGGCCGAAAGCGATCCGGTATAATTTTTTTGTATCTGGAGTCATGGAGCCTTTATTCATTTACAAAGGTATCGACTTTTAGCTATAGGCCGTGGATGCCCATCCCGAATAGTGCAAAGTCATATTTCACAGGGTCATTATGATCAAATGAACGCAGGGATTCTGTGAGTTCCAGTACTGCCATCCAGTCGTTCTGGTTGCGGCAGAGAAGCCCCAGGTCACGTGCAACACGTCCAACATGGATATCCAGCGGACAAGCCAATCCTGCAGGTTTTATTGATTGCCAGAGGCCGAAGTCAACGCCCCGATCGTCATGACGAACCATCCACCTGAGAAACATGTTGATACGCTTGGCTGCGGATCCAGCCAGGGGATTCCCCAGATGTTTTTCGGACCGTTTCAGGTGTTCCGTTGAAAGAAATACTTCCCTGAACTGGTTAATGGCGTGGGCTGCACCATGATCGTTCATGGTATTGAAAAGCGGCTCCATGCTCTTGTAAGAACGGAAGATGTGCTGCAGGGAGGAAATAAAGAAATGGCAATCTTCTCCGTTGAAGGTGCGGTGCACGAAGTGGAGGAATGGTTTGAATTCGCGGGGCTTTGCATTAACAAGGAAATCGTATGGGGAACGATCCATCAGCCTGATCAGGTTGAATGCATTCGTCATGATCGATTTCCGGTTGCCCCATGATATGGTAGCAGCCAGGAATCCTGCAATTTCGATGTCCTGTTTCAGTTTGAATTGATGAGGAATGGCGATCGGATCATTTTCAATAAATCCGGGCTGGTTAAAGAGATTGTATTTCTCTTCAAGCAGTGAGAACAAATCTGCTTTCGTCATGGTCACGAAGGATCACTTTTTAAACCAGGGACGTAATAAAAAAATCGGGCAGGGGAGCGGTAAAAATCCCTTTTTAATTCACCAGATGGATGGCAGTCAGCAATTCTTTCCCTACTTCGATGGCTTTTTCATTTTCAGGAATGAGTGCATGATGGCGGGCGGGCAGTGATTTCTCAAGTCCTTTGTGAATATATTCGGGAGCCACCAGGGGTTTTAGTTTAAGAAAACCTCCCAGGACGATCATGTTAAAGATTTTTGACAAGCCACGTTTGCCGGCCTCATCAGCTGCCTCAATTGAATAGATGTTGATATCCCTGCGCTGGGGGAGGTGGGTGATCCCGTTTGGATCGTATATGAGCAATCCTCCTGGTTTAACTGTTTTTTCAAATTTATCCATCGATTGCTGATTCAGGATAATGGCCGTGTCATAGGCATTCAGGATGGGTGAACTGATGCGTTCATCGCTGATGATCACTGTCACATTGGCTGTTCCGCCACGCATTTCAGGTCCATAGGACGGCATCCAGCTAACTTCCTTATTTTGCATCACACCCGAATAGGCGAGGATTTTACCCATGGATAACACTCCCTGGCCACCAAAACCTGCTATGATTATCTCTTCAGTCATATAATTTGAATATCGAATATTAACAACGAATTTTAAAAAATCGAACGGATGTTATTCCTTCTCAACGGTTTCTTTCTTTTCCACAAGCTTTCCGTCCACCTTAATATCTCCCAGTTGGTAGAATGGAAACATGTTTTCTTCCATCCATTTATTTGACTGGACCGGGGTCATCTTCCATCCAGAATTACAGTTGGAAACGATTTCAATAAAACACAAACCCTTATTCTCTTTCTGGAGTTCAGCGGCCTTGCGGAAGGCTTTCTTTGTCCTGCGCACGTTATTGGGCGTATGTACCGATTGACGGGTTACATAATATACTCCCGGAAGATGAGCGATCAGTTCGGTGATTTTGAGCGGGTGTCCCATCGTTAGAACATCGCGTCCGTAAGGAGAGGTTGATGAGCGCATCCCGGGAAGTGTGGTTGGGGCCATCTGGCCTCCGGTCATCCCGTAAATGCCATTGTTTATAAAAATGATGGTGATGTTTTCTCCACGGTTGCAGGCATGAATTGTCTCTGCTGTACCGATTGCAGCGAGATCACCGTCGCCCTGGTAAGTAAAGACAAAGTGGTCGGGCCACAAACGTTTGATGGCTGTTGCAAGTGCAGGCGCACGTCCGTGGGCGGCACCAAGCATGTCGATATCGAGAAAGTCGTAAGCCAGAACGGAACATCCAACCGGTGATACCCCGATGGTTTTTTCTACGAGACCCATCTCTTCTATCACCTCCATGAGCATGCGGTGCGCGGTTCCATGTCCGCATCCGGGGCAATAGCTCAACGGTCGGTCGACCATGAGGTCGGTCTTTTTATAAACGATATTTTCCGGCTTCTGTATTTCGGGTTTTGCGAATTGTTCTTCCATATTTAACCTCCGATAATTTTTTGTTCAAGCGCCCTGACTACTTCATCCGGGGAGGGGATGATCCCGCCGAAACGGCCAAAATGTTCAATCTTCACTTTACAGCCAACCGACAGTTTGACATCCTCAATCATTTGTCCGGCATTCATTTCCACTACCAGGATTCCTTTTACGCGGTTACCTACATTGGACACTTCCGTTGCAGGGAAGGGGTAGAGGGTGATTGGACGGAAAAGACCGACCTTGATGCCCTTTGCCCGTGCCAGATCGGTTGCTTTCTGGCAGATGCGTGCAGAAAGTCCGAAAGCCACAAAAAGATATTCAGAATCTTCGCACTGGATCTCCTCGTAGAGTACCTCGGTTTGCTCCATAAGCTTGTATTTTGCCTGGAGTTTCAGGTTTACCCGCTCCTGTCCTGCAGGATCGAGGTCGAGCGAAGTGATGATATTGTGGTTGCGGGTTTTTGGTTTTCCGTTCGAAGCCCAAGGACATTGTTTAATTACCTCTTCATCTGAACGCCGGGGAACCTGTTCGAAAAGAACAACCTTTTCCATCATCTGTCCGATGGCACCATCAGAGAGGATCATAACAGGGGTCCTGTATTCAAAGGCTTTTTCGAATCCAAGCTTAACGTGATCACACATTTCCTGCACTGAAGCAGGAGCCAGCACCAGCATTTTATAATCGCCATGGCCACCACCTTTAACGGCCTGGAAGTAATCGGCCTGTGAAGGCTGGATGGTTCCCAGTCCCGGGCCACCACGAACAATATTGACGATCACTGCCGGAAGTTCTGCGCCAGCCATGTAACTGATCCCTTCCTGCATGAGGCTGATGCCCGGACTGGATGAGGAGGTCAGAACCATTTTACCTGTTCCGGCTCCGCCATAAAGCATGTTTATTGCGGCCACTTCACTTTCTGCCTGAAGAACGACCATCCCTGTCCTTTCAAATGGCTTTTCGGCCATCAGGTATTCCATCACTTCTGATTGCGGCGTGATAGGGTATCCGAAATATCCGTCACAACCTGCGCGAATGGCGGCCTCGGCTATGGCTTCGTTGCCCTTCATTAGTCTTAATTCACCCATGGAGTATCTTTTTTAATATTTATGCAATCGCTACTTTGGCACGGTAAACGGTGATTACCCCATCGGGACAAACAAGGGCGCAGTTGGTGCAGCCGGTACATTCGTTATTCACCTTTATCGCAAAATGGTAACCTTTACTGTTCACTTCCTTTGACATTGCGATCACCGTTAAGGGACAGGCGGCAACGCATACTTCGCAGCCTTTGCAGCGTTCCGTGTTGATCACGATATCACCTATGATTTTAGCCATATAATAGAGGTTATATTGTTAACAAATTAACATATACAAAAATACAGAAAATTGTTTGAACTGACTGCGATCCTGCAGAAGGAATTTAGTTCAATGGAACTAATTTAGAACTGGTTTAAATCCTGACAACTATCTCCTCGCAATTTTCCGGGTTATGCGGCGGAAATATTCTTCATTAAACCGGGGATCTATTTTTTGATAAAAAGATATCAGCAGATGGGCTTTTTTACGGATTCGGACATTGTTATCTACCACTTCCCAGAATTCCTGCGTGCCAGTGAACAGGTTTTGTGCAAAAACATTAATATCCTCTTCGATGGATGCCTGAGAATACTTCGTCAGAAGTCCTTTGTCATAGTATTCGGGATCGAGTTCCATTGAGGCTTCCCCATTCATGATGGCATCGACACCACCATTGCCATAAACGAATGCAGGATAGTTGGCAGCCTCCCAGGTATCGGGGTTAAGTAATTTCGGGTAAGCCCGTTTCAACACACTTGAAAATTCGTGGTGGAAAACCCCTTCAATGTATTCATCCGTAAAACTGGGGTTCGTTTCATCATCACAAATAAAAACCGTATTTTTTATATTGGTCCCGCCGAAGTCAACCCCATAGAACTTCATCCGTTTGAGACCGTAAATTCTGTCCAGGTTTTCACGGAGTACCTTGTCGGGGTATTTGGCGAAGGTGCGGTTAAGGATGGAGATAAACCGCTGGCGTTCGCTCCGTGCGAGCGGCTCGACCTCAGCGTTGATTTTAGCATTGTACCAGTGTTTTGGAAACATCTGGTCCTGGAGTGTAAAGAAGATCTCCGTGCTGGTCCGTTCATCTACATAGATATCACGGGGATAAGAACTTCCCAGCAATAAAATAACTACCATCAGCAACGGCCAAAATTTCCTCATCTGATCAAGACCCTTTTATACAGGAACAAAGATTGGAACAATGATCGGGCGGGGGTATCTTCTTCCTGGGTTTTTGCTAACGGAGAAATGTTAACAGAAAATAGGGATAACAATCATACAATGAGGGTGATATGAGTATTATCTGAAGTATAGGTCAATTCCGGACGAAATTTCGATCCGGCGCTGTTGATAACTCAAAACCTAGGGATGCTGTTCCCTGAATTTCCTCAATCGGGCATCAAGAACCGGCAACTGATCACGTTTTACAAGTGACACGCAGGCGCGGATCCCTTCGATTCGCTCACTGCCGGTTATGCTAAGGGCAATGGCGCTGATGCCATAATAGATCAGCTCTTCAAGCAGTTCTTCACCGGAAAAACCAGGATAGGAAAAGGTAAAATAAAAGCCATCGGCAATGGGCTGGTCTTCATCTTTATCGTATACGATTTTAAAGCCATTGTCAAGAAACATCTTTTTCATGATCCTTGCCTTTTCACCGTATTCCTTAACAGCGGCAACAAAATCGTATGTTCCGTCGTTCACCGCTTTCAGCATGGCGGCCAGGGCATATTGGCTTGAGTGGGCTGTTCCTGCACTCAGGGCATACACGGTTCCATAGATCAGAGCACGACCAACGATATTCGTAGAATAACACCACAACAGGTTTTCCGACTGGGTATTAAAAAGTTTATTCGAAACGATCATCAGTCCGATTCGCTGGCCGGCATAACTGAATATTTTGGAACTCGAGATCAGCAGGACGTAGTTATCGGTGTATTTGGCGACGGTGGGCTGGTAAGGAGGCTGTCCGGGTTTTGAATAGTCTTTTCTGAAATCCATGGCAAAATAGGCCAGGTCCTCAATGATGATCACATTGTATTTATTGGCCAGTTCACCAATGATGCTCAACTCTTTATGCGTGAAGCAAATCCATGATGGATTGTTGGGATTGGAATAGAGTATTGAATGAATGTTCCCATTCGAAAGGTAAGATTCTAATTTTTCACGTAACTTCTCCCCGCGGTAATTATAAACATCAAAAGTTTCGAAATTAAGTCCGAGTACACGGTGTTGCTGGTGGTGAACCGGGAAACCCGGATCGATGAACAGGGTTGTATCTTTTGCCCTGTCGATTTTCGAGAAGGTAAGGAATGCGGCAAATCCGCCCTGCATGCTTCCAACGGTCGGGACACAATTGGCCTCATCCACATCAACATCGAGGAAGAGTTTAACAAACCGGGAAGCCTCCTTTTTTAAAACAGGGGTTCCCTCAATATCAGGATAGATAGAAGCTACGCCACGTTGAAGCGCATCAATTTCAGCCTGGACTCCGATCGGGGTCGGGGCAAGACCAGGAACACCCATCTCCATCCTGATGAATTTTTCGCCGGTCTCCTTTTCGATGCCGTTGATTAATCGCTTGATTTCCCGGATGGTTGCCTTACCAATGCTACGGATTTTACTCTCCTGAAAGTGTCTTTGAACAACTTCAAAGTTGATGGGGGTATCTTTCATAAGTGAAGTGTGAATGGCGTATTAGTAAACAGAATAACAATGCACAAAAATGCTGAATTATTTTCAATTATCCAACGGTTTTCAAAAAGGTGTTTCACTCCCATTATAACATGCGATACCTTGGGATTCGAACTGGTCTTTGATTTTCTGAAGCTCAGGATTTCCGGGGATTTTAAAATCCCATGCCCCATACTTTTTCCCCAGAAGGTTATATTTTTCCCTGCCCAGATGGTGAAGCGGTAGGATGTTGATCTCATTTCGGCCGGTTGAAAGAATAAACTGAGCTGTTTCTGTAATGTTTGCAACATCGTCATTGAACCCCGGAATCACTGGCAACCTGAAAATCAATCGTCCGGGGAACTCCTTGGCTATCCTGCCAGCATTTTCCACGATCCTGCTAAAGGAGGAGGCCATGACAGGTCGGGCCGGTTTATCGTTCGTTATCCCGGCAACCGGGCTTGTGAACTTTATGAATTGATCTTCATTCAGAGTTTTAAGATCAAAGAAAATCCAGTCAATAAAGGGCAACGCCATTTCGTAATTTTCCCAGGGTACGTTGCCGCACGTTTCAATGGCGGTGTGTATGTAACCGTCATAGCAGCGTTTAAGCAGATTGGAGGCAAATTCGGGTTGAGCGAGGGGTTCTCCGCCAGTGAGTGTGATTCCTCCGCCTTCGCCCCAATAGGGCCGGTCACGAAGAATTCTCAAATACAGATCTTCTGCAGAAATGTCATATCCCCCGATGTTCAGGGCCCCTGAACAACAGGCCTCAGCACAATCAAAAGTCGTACATGTGTCGCAAATTCCACGATCAAAAATCAATTGATCACAATCTCCTATTTTCAGAACGGAAATGGCTTTATGCGGACAGCTTTTTATGCAAAGTCCGTCGAACGTGCATTTTGATTCCCGGTAAAGCGGTTCAGGTAAGAAGGATCTTCCTTCGGGGTTGGAACACCAGGCACATTCGAGGGAACATCCTTTGAAAAATACAAGCGTCCGGCAACCGGGACCATCATGTACTGAAAAGCCCTGGATGTCGAAGATATGCCCACTGGCTAATTTTGTTTGTACCATCTGAAATCGGCACATTTGCTGGCAATCATGTCGGGATAGGCCAATGTGATTCCCATGCACTGTCCCAGGTAATCTTTTTCGATGGTATAATGTGAACAAAACCTGCATTTGGCAATTTTTTCCATTTTGTCACAGATAAGACCATCGGGACTTATTTTTTCTTTACTCAATTTGCAGAGGCCCTGAAAAACGTCGACTGGCAGATAATATTTGCAATCTTTGCAGCTAAACTGTTCCATTTTAACAATAGATTATAAAATTACTCCATCACTCCATCACTCCATTACTCCATCACTCCATTACTTTGTTACTCCTTTAAACCTCTTCATACTCCGTCCGGGCAATCACTTCATCCTGAATCTGTTTTCCAAGTTCCACCCAATATTGTGTGAATCCAGCCACACGGACCAGCAAGCTTCTGTACTTCTCAGGATCTTCCTGCGCCTGTTTAAGCATGCGGGAGTCCACAATGTTGAACTGCACATGGAATCCTCCCTTGCGAAGATAGGCACGGATCAGCTCAAGGAATTTGCGAGATCCTTCGCGGCCTTTAACCACCGAGGGATGGATCTTCATGTTGAGCTGTGAGTTTTGAGACTGGGCATGGTTCCAGCAGGTAGCAGAATTAAAGAGAGCATATGGACCGTTTTTATCTGTTCCAGGGTATGCCGACACCGAGCCATCGGAAAAAGTTGTGCCGCTGAGCCGTCCATCTGCACTTGCCAGGGTCACGGCTCCCATGGGGCCGTGGGTGGAGACAGATATCTGGCAGGCATACATGGGTTGATCGTAGAGTGACCGATAATTATGCGTCATGTTGCAAAACCAGTCTTCCCAATCTTTCATAATGCCGTCAACGAAAGGATTGTCATTCCCGAACTTTGGGGCATCAAGGCTTTGCCTGTGAATCTGTTTCCAGTTAGTGTAATCCCTGGTAGGAACCTGATCGATTAATGAATAGGAACCTGTTTCCTGGGCGGTCTTATACCCAAAATTAGCCAGTAATGCCTTACGATATTCATCAAGGGAATAGTTGTGCTCGGTAAAGATATTTTTCTTCAATGAACTGAGTGAATTCACCAGGTTGGCTGTGCCGCAACTTTCGATGTTGAAGGTGGTATTATACCGACAGCCCATTTGTCCGATATCTTTGCCTTTTTCGAGGCAGTCGGGCTTGAGTATTGAGTTAACCAACGAAGGCGAGATTTTTCGCCAGGCATCATGCTGGATGTTATTCGTTAAAGTGAGCACATGGCAGGCCCGGCTGAAATAATCTTTAAAAGCCTGCCACACTTCGTCATAGCTCTCCAGTTTATGCCCATGTGAAGGAAAAATACGCTGCCCTGTGCGCATATCCATTCCATCAAAGAGTGCAACTTCAAGCAGCTTGGGGAGATTGAGAAAATGCACTCCGACACTCGTGGCAGGAGCAGAACCACCCGGTATCCAGTGAATTTCATTGTCGAGTTCCAGCGGCATCCAGCTTCCGGGCGATGATTCGAGGCATCCCCCGATAGCCCAGGCACGGGCCTCTTCGAGATCCATCCCTTCATGGGCATAGTTTCCCAGCAAAAATTCCATGGCTACCTGGTTGTTTACCCAGGCCGGATATCCGGTCCCGACCTTGGTGCATTCAATACCTTTGAGCAGGAACTCTTCCGGAAGTTTTTCATCATATAAAAGTGAAAGGGTGGGCTGGGGGGTGTCGCAGGTAATGCCGGCTTCAAGGATCAGCATTTCAAGTTCGTTGGTTGCTGAGGTGCCATCTTTCGACAACCCGCCAAGGCACAGATTATTAAAGGTATTCCCTGAGAGGACTCCACCAACCACTCCCATGGAGGCAAAGCAATCGATTTCGGTAAATTTAATCCGCATGCACTCGAGCAGTTCCAGGCATTTTTCCCGGTCGAGTGTGCCATTCTTCATATCACGCTGCCAGTAAGGGTAGAGAACCTGTCCGACACGTCCGGGTGACAAGCCTGAAATGGCGTCTTCATTCAGGACGGCCACATGAAAGATCCACAGCACCTGTAAAGCCTCGTGAAAAGAGCGAGGCGGATTGGAGGAGATCCATTGAAGGCGTTCAGCCATCTCAAGATATTCGGATTTTTGTTTTTCCTCTTTTTCAATGGATGCCAGGAAGAGCGCTTCATCGGCATAGTTTCTTATCCATTGCCGGACCCCCTCGAGCATTAAAATAACAGCCTTGTAAAAATAGAGGCGGTCCATATCGGGGTAACCTGCCACCTCGGCAATTCCTTCTTCACAATTCCTGATGATTCCATCGATACCAAACTGCAGCGGATAGTAATAATTCATCACCTCGCGTCCCTGCGGAAGGGTATAGCCTGAGTCGAACATGCAGATCACAGAGCGCATGAGCGCCTCTTTTTCTTTGTACCCAGGGACCATCTGTTCATATTTGTGGCCCACATCATCCACCGATTTGTCTTTCCATTTTCTGGCAACTTCAATCATGACGGGCATCTCCTCAACGCGCAGACCGAATTTTCCGGCAATCGAGATCACCTTGCCAACGCTTTTGGTGACGTTGCCGCCGCCTTTGCCCATGGTGGTAAATGTATCTGCTGTAAGTTTACCTGATTCCTGTGCCTCTTTATAAAGGGAATCCTCCGCAGCCATAAAAAAGGCTTCCGACAGCCATGGCATGGGATAGGAACCCCGGAGGAAGGAGGCTTTACCCATTGGCAGCAATTCCCCGGGATAAATTACCGGAGTAAGGTGTTCAAAGCCCGATTTCATCGCTTCGGCCCGCCTGATAATGGGGATTTCCCCTTCAATCTCTTCCCAGCGCCGGGTGTACCAATAGGGGAACTCCATTGAAACGGAGGATTTAGTTTCAAAATAGAGCTCCCTGGCTTCATGCGCGCGACGGGTTGGCTGCCGTTTTCCTTCACGTGCAGTAACTTCATTTCCCGGCTCGGAGCCGTAATAGTTAATATGGGTATGGGTATCGGTATTCATAGGAAACAGATTCTGGATCAGTATTTTGGTTCACAAAGTTAAAGATTCTTTTCCGACTTATCAAACACCTGTTTCAGAGCCGTTTCATTTGCATCATGCTGGCCATGGAAAGGAGGATGCCGAGTATAACACTATATACTGCAGCAATAAGGATCCGGTAATCTTCAGGGAGCATGAAATTAAGGGTTTGAGCCGGGATCCAGAAAATCGGAATGGTTCTTTTGATTACAAAATTCCAGAAGGTATGCCAGTCCCCATCCTGGATATACCTGCCTACTGGTATCGGGGTGAAAAAACCCTTCAAAGTTCCTGAGGTATTCAGGATATGCATATCGGTGATCTTGTGAAAGGCCATGAAAACAGGGGCGAACAGGAGGTTCAGGGAGGTTCCGACCGCAAACGCAGCGAGGAGCTTTATTCCGCTGAAGCCGGGTTGCCTGAGTACATCGGCCGGATTGGCCGTTGGAAATGAGACTCCCAGGGTTTTAAGCACGACCGGGGCCCCTTCACCGAAAATTACAAATGCGACTTTGATGGTTATCCCCAGGAAACCCCAAACCAGGGCGCGTGGGAGAAGGCCAAATCCCTTTTTATTATAAGAACCGGTGCGGATCCTCAGTCCGAGGCATTCGCCCAAGGTGGCCAGGATGGCGAATTTAATGAAACTCAGGAGGTACGCGTGAGCCGCATTTAACGCCTCGTAGGCTTTCAGGACATCAGGAAAAATAAAAAAGGGAAGCAAACACAAACCGATCACTCCCAAAACTGCAATATCGGATTTCTTCATAAAATGAGGGAGTGATTTGAGGAAGGTTATCAGTTAAATGCTGGGTCGGCGGGAAAGTTGGCCCAAATGGCATAATCCTTCCCCATGTTTTTCAGGTAGTCACTCCAGAGGTTTTCGGGATGAGCCGTGATCACCTCTTTCACGGTTGCCTGTGAAAGTACCCACGACTTTTCTTTCAGCTCACGGTCAAGCTGATTGGGAGACCATCCGGAGTACCCGATATAAAAACGAATTTCATCGGGCGACAGGCTTTTGTGTTTTAACATGTTTTTGATAATATCCAGATCTCCACCCCAATAAAGACCTTGCATAATCGGAACACAATTCTCGATTTCTGCATGGGTATGAATGAAAAAAATGGAGTCTGTTTTTACAGGTCCCCCGAGATAGACAGGCAGATTATATCCAGAAATACCCTGGATGAAATCCTTGAGCCGTGCTTCAATCGGTTTGTTGATGATCACTCCGAAAGTGCCTTCCTCATTGTGTTCAGCGAGCAGGATCACCGATTGACGGAAATAGAAATCGCGCAGTGACGGCTCAGAGATGAGAATGCTTCCCTGTTTTGGTTTGATGCGTGGTTTTTCCATGGTGTTTGCGCAATTTTATTACTTTTGTGACGGGTGCCCCCGACAAATATAATACCAATTCATGGCAAGGTCAAGCAGGCAATCAACATTTATTCAATTACGACAAAAATATCCATTCTTTGTCTTTGAAAAACAGGAGTACAACCTGACGTCAGAGGGCCTTGCTGTCCGTTTTACCTTCAATCTGTCAGATCAATACCAATTTTATCCGTCACTCTTTATACCGAGAAAATCATTTTTTTTACCAGATAAGGAACTTTTAAACAAACTCGACAACATCATCTTTAACCTTGGAATGATAGAATTGATCAGCTACTGGAAGGCTGCCTGTCCGCCGACAGTTATCATAAAGCCATTTGCACTTCAGCCTGATCAGATTGCCTGGTGGAAAAATCTTTACTTTCATGGTCTTGGTGAATTTTTTTACCTGAATTCGCTGGATGTTACCGAGGAGCGTTTCATGAGCATTAAGGTTCAATCTGAAAAATCCCTGGTACCGGAAAAATATATCCTCGATGAGGCTGTGATAATCCCGGTGGGCGGGGGCAAGGATTCGGCTGTAACCCTCGGGTTACTCGGTTCAAGGCCGGGAAGTATCCCATTGATCATGAATCCCAGAGGTGCCAGTCTTGCAACCATAGCGGTTAAAGGGTTTTCATCCGAACAGTTTATTGAAATCCAGCGAACGATCGACCCTGTCTTACTGAAATTAAATGACCAGGGATTTCTCAATGGCCATACTCCTTTTTCTGCACTTCTGGCATTTGTGACAGTCCTTTCCGCCATTGTGACCGGTCACCGTCATATAGCCCTCTCGAATGAATCGAGTGCCAATGAAGCAACCATCGAAGGAACCGATATCAACCATCAGTATTCAAAATCACTGAGGTTCGAATCGGATTTCAGGGATTATGTGAGGAAGTGGATATGTGAAGATATTAATTATTTCAGTTTCCTCCGGCCACTGAATGAATTGCAGATTGCCGGTTTGTTCTCAAACTTTCCGCAGTATCACCCGGTTTTCAAAAGCTGTAATGCCGGTAGCAAGACTGATTCATGGTGCGGACATTGTGCCAAGTGCCTCTTCACCTATATTATATTATCTCCGTTTATGGAAGAAGTGCAGCTGGATGCCATCTTTGGAAAAAATCTTTTTACGGATGAATCACTGAAAACCTTTTTTAACCAGCTTACCGGGCTCGCCCCTGAGAAACCATTCGATTGTGTTGGAACCACCAGGGAGGTAAACCTGGCATTGTGTGAAACAATCAGGCATCGCGATGAGGCCGGGATGCCGGTGTTGCTGAGCTATTACAGGAATTCCCCCGCATTCATCCGGTACGAGCAGGCAGATTTTGCCACTGAACTTTTCCGGTTATCTCCGGACCATAATTTAATGCCGGAGTTTCAAACGATACTGGAGGATGTGATCAGATCTGTAAACTGATGAGCAGAAGAAAAACAAAAGAGAACACTTCTCATGATTGAGTTTATCCGACAGCAGTTTGCCAGCAAATCGATTGTACTCCTGGGATTCGGCCGGGAGGGACAATCAAGCTATTCCTTGCTGAGAAAGGTGTTCCCTGAAAAACCCCTGACCATTGCGGATGCGAATAAAGATGTGGGTGAAAATCCTTTGATAAAAGAGGATAAGAATCTCAGGTTGTTGGCCGGGCAGGATTACCTGGATATGCTCATTCATTTTGATGTGATATTCAGATCGCCCGGAATTCCCGTGTGGAACCTGGATTTGCCAAGGGAAAAAATCACCTCACAAACGGAATTATTTCTGCAATGCTATTCAAAACAGATTATTGGCATCACGGGGACCAAGGGGAAGAGCACGACATCCAGCCTGATTCATCATATATTCAAGACAGCCGGCATAGATGCATTGCTGGCAGGGAATATCGGGAACCCGGTATTTCATTTTACCGACCTGATCACAGAGAAAACCAGGATCGTCCTCGAACTTTCATCCCATCAGCTGGAATACATCAGGGTTTCGCCGCATATTGCGGTACTGCTGAACCTGTTCCAGGAACATCTTGACGCCTATGCTGGGTTTGAAGAATACCAGCAAGCCAAGGTGAACATTACCAAATATCAGCAACCCGGGGATTACCTGATTTTTAGTAAGGAAGATCCCCTTGTTTCCCGGCATGTCAAACAATACGAATCCAGGCGCCACAGCTTTCCTTTTTCTATGGAGCAAACGCTTTCACCGGGTGGTTATATGCAGGATGGTTGGATCTGTTTTTCAGATGGCACGGAAGTGACAAAGGTCTGGAAAGTTCATCAGGACCGGTTCCTGCGGGGCGAACACAATCTCCTGAACATCATGGCGGCTGTGAACGTTTCAATGATCAGCGGCATTCATCCTGAAATGATTGAAGAGGGAATTGCGACTTTTAAAGGGCTGGATCACCGGCTGGAATATGTCGGGGAATTTGGGAAAATCCATTTTTACAATGATTCTATTGCCACGATTCCCGAAGCATGCATGGCTGCTGTGAAAGCCATTCCAAAAGTGGATACGCTGATTGCGGGAGGCTTCGACCGTGGCATCGATTATAACGAACTGGCTGGTTTTTTATACCAGTCGAAGGTGAGGAACCTGATTTTACTCGGAGACGCAGGAAAACGAATAGGGGAGCTTCTCAGAAAGATGCAACACAACGGAAAGAAGATTTTTTTTATAAACAGGTTTGACGATTTTCTTCCGATCGCTTTCAGGGAAACCTGCGAGGGATGCGTTTGCCTTTTATCGCCTGCAGCGGCAAGTTATGATGAGTTTAAAAATTTTGAAGAACGTGGAAAACGGTTCAGGGAACTGGTGAAAAGTGAAGTGAAAAATTAGGTGAATAATGAAACTCTTTGTTTGACAATAAAATTGTTGTATGAGAAAAATGCCAGGCTCATTTTTATTCCTTTTATTATTTACTGCCGGTCAGTTAGCTGCCCAACAAGTTGAGTACCAGAACCTGGTTAATGGTTATATTAAGAAGTACAAAGATATTGCCATGAAGGAGATGTTCGTTTATCGTATTCCGGCGAGCATCACGCTGGCCCAGGGAATCCTGGAGTCGAATGTCGGTCGCAGCCCGCTCGCCACGCAGGCAAACAACCATTTTGGGATCAAATGCCACAAAGGGTGGCTTGGCAATTCCTTTTACCAGGATGATGACTTGCCAAATGAGTGCTTCAGAAAATACGACAATCCCATTGAATCGTATCGCGACCATTCCTATTTCCTGACGCAGCGGGATCGTTACAAAGAATTGTTCGAACTTGATGTAAATGATTATAAAGGTTGGGCGAATGGTTTACAATCTGCAGGGTATGCTACGAGTCCCACCTATGCTATAAGATTGATCCAGACCATTGAAACTTACTCGTTGTACATGTTTGATAATTCCAATTTCATGACGGCCTTTGGTGACACCCTCACTGATCTTGATAATCCTTCGAAACAAGCCTGGCTCCGCCAATTCATTGTCATTAAATCGGGCCCGAACAACCGCAACGTTTTTGAAAATAACCGTTTGCAAATGACCATTGCACGCAAGGATGACAATATATATCTCCTTGCCCGTGATTTTGACATTTCAGTAAACAGTTTGCTGGACTACAATGACCTGCCCCGTGCAACTGCCCTCAGACCGGGTCAGATCGTATATCTTGAAAGCAAGCGCCGCAAGGCCGCAGCTGAAAGCCATCTTGTTCAAAGGGGTGAAACTCTCTACACCATTTCCCAGCTTTATGGAATTAAACTTAAAATGTTGTATAAACGCAATGATCTTCTTGAGGGAGTGGAGCCTTCAGCAGGAATGGTGCTGAAGTTAAGGTAACCGGTAGTTTTTAAGGAATTTCCCGGCGCCCACCACCAGGTTCATCTGTCCGGCATTTTCAAGGTATCCGACATCGAAAGGCGTATTCCCGCGGATGCCAGATTCAAGTTCGATGCACCCTTTATCGTCAAACAAATACAGTTCGTTTGTTTCGGGAACAACAAAACCAATGAGAGCCTTCTTGTCATGACCATGCAAAAGGAATGGAGGACTGATCATATCCCTGCGAAATGCATAGGAGTATACCAGTTTATAGTTGCGGTCATAATAAAAGATCTTATTCCGGTCGATAAAAATAAACTCTGACTGATTATTCCCGATGATGTCTTCGTAAAAGAAATGGTGCTTAGGGGAAAAGAGGTTCAGTGTGACTTCCGTAGTCCGGCCATTTGACTGCAGGAAGATTACCTTACCACCAGGATCGGTGGAGAGAAGGGGTCCTTTTTTATTGGTTTTGTTCAGATAAAATCCGGAAGCGGGTGCGTGTTTAAAATTCGGGCCCGGGGTTAACTTCGGTTGGCCGCTGGGGTCAACAATCATTGCAGACCCACTGACGTCTGAGATCACGATATACCTGTTTACTCCTCCCTTATATACAGAGATCGGATCAATGATCTCTTCATTCATTTTTGGCCGTTTCCAATTGATAACCGATTTGCCATCAAGCGTAAAACAATAAATACGGTTATCCTGAAAAGCGATCAGAATGTTGTAATTTTCATTTTTATCCCAGTCTGCTACGGTCAATCCATTGGTTGCATTGAGAGGGAATCGCATCGGAAACTCATCGGCAAACTGTCCATCGGCCCTGAGCAGGTAAAGATGTGTATCCGTGTTGAAAAGCAGGAACAGGGAATCGCTTCCTTTCAGATGAATTGGATGGATGTCGCCCATCAGTTTGCCCATGATGTGAAGCTTCCAGGAGATATGCCCGCTGGCGGTGACCAAATAGAGGTTATTTGCGATATCACACGCAACCACTGCATTGTCCCCACTCCCGGAGAACTGAATGATTTTCGGTTGACCGACCACCGTTGTATCGAGTTTTGCCTGCCATTGCATCGGACCCTCTTTGTCAATATTCGGGTTATACCGCAGAAAAAAGCTGGAGTAGAACCCGCTCCCCGTGCTGCTGTATTGAAAAGCTACGGATTCGAATTTTCGCAAACTATCCGTTACAGGGTTGATCTGGTCAGAGAGCTCTTTGTTCAGCATGCCCTTCAGGGAATGGATTGCATCGCGTGTATTGAAATAGCAGAATACATTGGATTTTTCGGACAGGGTTGCGTCAAAATCAACGTAAGCTTTATCCCTGATGAGGGTAGCATTCTCAGACACCGCCTCAATAACCATTTGAAGGTCGCCTGGCTGTGCAGCAAAAATCACATATCCCTTGAGAAAGGTGAAGCATTTAACATCAAATTTTCCGAAAAGTTCTCCGAACAGGACTGGCAGAAAGGACGGGAGCGCCATTTTATAAATTTTATGCCCTCGTGGTCCCACCGAGTCTGTTTTTATGCCCAGCGTATCAGCAAGTGCAAAAAGAGAGGATTTTGATTTTAAAGTGTCAAGTGAGTTGAATGCCATAAAGGAGACATCGGCATTTTCTTTGGGATCATTCATCACAAACAGGCATGCTTCATTGCCGATCCATGGGAGAAAATATTCACCGATATTCAACCCATACTGATCGATGAGGGTCAGGGCGTTATTTTGCTCACCTGTGAAATTTTCATCGCGCGGGGTGCGATTCTGAAACCGCTGGCAGAAGCGGGAAGGATTACTCCAGCCATAAGCTGTAAAGTAGAGTGTCTTAGCTGGAATTACCGCAACGATCTCCTTTTTCTGAGGCTTCTGGTCGGCGAAGAGTGCTAAAAATTGCTGGCTGCTGTCGGAGGCCACGGTAATACCGTTGAATAACAGTTCATCTTTTTTAATAATCAGGTCGAGGCCGCTCCAGTCGGCGAAATTCGAGAACTTCAACAGGTCGGGAAGGATTTCGTCGCGTGTTATTTTCGAGAGGACCAGGGAGAAAAAACGGTAGTTAACATAGATGTTGGCATCTACCTTTTTCCCGGTTGTGGCTTCTACCTTCCTGAATCCTGAGGATGTTGCCATTGGTGTGTTCAAGGAAAGACGGTCGATGGCACGTTTAACCAGGTCGGCGTGAAAACTACCGATAAAAACTCCTTTCAGCACTGCAAAATAAAATGCTTCACGGCTTCCCTTGGCCTGGATGCGGTGCAGATTGGTAGTAAAATAAGGCGTTTGAGAGAGAATGGCTTTGCCGGCGCTTATCTCATTAATAAAATCAAGGATATAAGATTCAGGATCAGAACCCGCGACATTTGAGAGATAGAGCGCTCCGAAGTTAGTCCGTCCACTGAGCGTTATGGATACCAGTACGTTATATTGCTGGAAGATTTTACTGATTTTTTCATTTTTGAGGCTGGCTGAATCCACATAGTTGAGTTCATTCCTTACTGTGTTGATCCCTGGGAAACGGGACAGTGCTTTCCAAAGCAGGTTTGAGCGGTTGAGCTCTTCCAGGAGATTGCCGGCCTTATTGAGCTGAATGATCAGGGCCGTATTTCCTGGGATGGCATTAAAAGGTGATTCAGCAGGTCGCTGCAATTTCCGGAAAAGCGTATACCCGAGCCAGGAAAAGCCAGTCAAAGCTGCCACTACCGCCAGTAAAATCAGAATACTCCTTAATTTTCTCATTCGTGGCTTTCCTTGAAAAAACCGGCGCAAAGGTAGATAAAAATGAGATTAAAAAATGAGAATGGAAAATTGATTACCTGGATAAATCTACCGGCAGTTTCATCTGTTCGGTTCCCCTGAAACTTTTACGGTGATGTAAGGTTATCCCATAGGTCGCAATGGCCTCGCGATGCAGTTTGGTAGGATAACCTTTGTTGCAATTCCATCCATATTCAGGGTGCTTTTCATGGATTCGCAGCATATAATCATCCCGGTAGGTTTTAGCAAGTACCGAAGCAGCCGCGATAGATAGGAATTTTTCATCACCCTTTACGATGCATTGGTGAGGAATATCGGGATAGGGCTTGAACCGGTTCCCGTCGATCAACAGCAGCTGAGGTTTTTGACTTAATTTTTTTACTGCCAGGTGCATTGCAAGAATAGAGGCATTCAGGATATTGATGTCGTCGATGGTTTGCGCATCTACTTCTGAAACGGCCCATGCTATGGCGCTTGCTTCAATAACCGGCCGGAGCGCGTTCCGCTGTTTTTCAGTCAACTGCTTTGAGTCGGTGAGGATTTCATCGCTGAAATCACGGGGAAGAATTACTGCAGCGGCAAACACAGGCCCTGCAAGGCATCCCCGCCCTGCTTCATCACATCCGGCTTCGGTGAGCATCTTTGAAAAATGGCCATACAGCCTTACATGTTGCATCGGGTCAATGGTAAACCAGGGTATGAATGAACAGGTTATTAAGTAAAACTCCAAGGAAATAGATCAGCAGAATGATCTCTGCCACCCGTGTTTTTTTAAGATTGGTCAGCATCCCTGTAATAATCATTGTCATGGCCGGCATTGCTAGCGCAGGATGGAAGATGGCCATCGACCGGGTATAGGGAAACGAAATTACCGTAAACACCAGAGTCCAAAGGAGAATGTTGGTTTTTGCACGGATTTCGACAGTTTTTTCAGGACCGCTGGAGAAGTAAAAGATACCCCATGTTGCCAGGAGAAAGGTATATCCGCAAAAGATCCAGAAATCGGTGTGAAAAGGGTTTGGAAAAACCAGAACCTGCCTGAAGAATACAGGATACTCAAGTAATCGGCTCAGCAATTCGCCATTCCAGAAATACCAGACAGCAAGGTATATGAAGGGTGTTGACAGTCCAATGAGCGACGCAGTCCATACTCTCCAGTTCAACGCCCTCAAAACGAGAAAACAGATCATCACGAATAAGAACCACAATAAAAAAGGGAGGTAAAACAGGCCAGCCATCGACGTGAAAAAGCCGGCAGCAAAAATCCGGTCAAGATGATCGGGCTTATTGTAGGAAATAAGGAGGTGGTACAGAATCAAAATCATAAAACCCACGGAAATGTTTATCGGGTTGAGGGTAAGTTGCCCGGGGAGAAAGCTCATGAAAACCAGGAAAACAAGTGCCGAGAGGGATGAATTTTTCAATACAAGTTCATGCGTGCTCAGAATGTGAGTAAGCCAGTATGTTTGAGCAAGTACAAGTATAAAACCAACGATGGAAGCAAGGGTTGGGTATCCGGATAAAAGATCATACAACAATGAATAAAAGGGGGTCGGACCTTCCGGGGCCGGCATCCCGGGAGGGTTTATAAAAGCGCTCAGCCAAAGGCACACCCCAATGATCCCGATTACAAGATACTGGTCAAAGAAGCTGGATTTGAAGAATTTTATAAACACGCTAGCAGGTAAAGGGTTTGATTATTTGGTAACAAGGTGACAAGGTAACAAGGTTACAAGGTAACAAGGTAACAAGGTAACAAGGTAACAAGGTAATTGGTTTTACAGATCGAAGCCAATGTCTTTCCTGTATTGTTTTCCCTTGAAATCGATCTTTGCTGCATTTCCATAAGATTTTGAAAGGGCCTCCTTCATGGTTTTTCCATAGGAGGTCACTGCCATGACCCTGCCTCCGTTAGCAACAGCCTCACCGGTATCAGTGTTTAACTTAGTTCCTGCGTGGAATACGAGGCTGCCCTCTACCTGTTCCTGTCTTGTGATGACCATTCCTTTTTCATATGTGTTGGGATATCCTTGAGCGACCAGCATCACGGTTGCAGTCGTCAAAGGGTTAACAGAGATGATTTCTGTTTCCAGGGTTTGATGGGCAACGGCATTGAATAATCTGACCAGGTCGTTTTGAATACGGGGAATAACTGATTCGGTTTCCGGATCTCCGAGGCGGCAGTTATATTCGATTACAAATGGATTGTTGTCTACTTTTATCAATCCAAAGAAGATAAAGCCTTTATAATCAATTTCATCGGCAAGAAGCCCCTTGATCGTAGGCTTGATAACCTGCTGTTCCACCTTGTTCATGAAAAGCTCATCGGCAAAGGGAACAGGAGACACGGAGCCCATCCCGCCGGTATTCGGACCGGTATCAGCTTCCCCGATCCTTTTATAATCTTTGGCTTCGGGCAGGAGCTTGTAGTTTTTTCCATCAGTGAGTATAAAAACGGATAGTTCTATCCCCGAAAGGAATTCTTCGATCACAACTTTCTGCGAGGCGGTTCCGAAACGCTCCTCTTCAAGCATCCCGCTAAATTCACGTGCAGCCTCCTCTATGGTTTTACAGATGATCACCCCTTTCCCTGCAGCCAGTCCGTCGGCTTTGAGCACATAGGGGGGGGTGAGTGACTTCAGGAAATGGAGTCCCTGGGGGATAGTTGAACGATCGAAAGTATGATACCTGGCTGTGGGGATCCCATGCCGGATCATGAACTGCTTTGCGAAATCCTTGCTGCCTTCAAGCATCGCGGCCTTTTTTACAGGGCCAATGATGGGAATATGTTTGATGTCAGGGTCGGTGAGGAAAAAATCGTGAATGCCGTTTACCAGAGGATCTTCAGGGCCAACCACCACCATGTCGATACGGTATTCCAGCACCGCGGCTTTGATAGCTCTGAAGTCGTTGACTGAAATTGACAGGTTTTTTCCTGACAGGGCAGTCCCGGCGTTGCCAGGTGCAATATACAGATTGGTCAGGAGGGGACTTTGAGAGAGCTTCCAGGCCAATGCATGCTCCCGGCCACCTGAACCCAGCAATAGAATGTTCATAAACGATCAGGATTTAACTGCTTTTTCAATCGATTCCCAAAACCTGTCGGCGGTTTGCTGCCATGAGAACAGATCTTTCCGGCGACGGCCGCGCATGACCAGCTCTTCCCTGATACTTTCATACTGGTAGGCTTTGTACAGTGCTTCGGCAATGGATTCGGGATCAAATGGATCGACCAGCATCGCTGCATCTCCGGCCACTTCGGGCATCGAAGTAACATTGGAGGTGATTACCGGTACATTGCAGCGGAAAGCCTCCACAATGGGAATCCCAAATCCTTCGAAATAGGAAACATAGGTGAGTGCCAGTGCAGAACCCAGCACGCCAACAAGTTCATCAATGCTCAAACGACCGGTAAATATTACATCATCTGAAAAGATCATGCGGGTAAAGGCAAAGTCGATGTCGCGGGTCCACCATTTTTTTGCTCCGACAATCACCAGTTTAACCTCAGAGGGGTTGGATTTTTTAAAGAGATCGAACGCATGGAAAAGATTGACGAGGTTTTTCCGGGGGTGGAGTGACCCGATAAATACGAAATAGGGGAGCCCATCGGTGAATTCATTCCGGACTTTTTCTTTTTCCATTGCGGACAGCGGGTGGTAGGCATCGTGGGCCCCGTCGTAAACAACATCGATTTTGTCGGGTGAAACGTGGTACTGCTTTACAATGTCCTCCTTCGAAAATTCGGAAACGGTAGCAATCCGCACAGCTTTTGCAGCGTATTTTGGGAAATACTGGCGGTAATACCGGCGGGTCCAGAATGGTATATCCTGAGGGTAATGTTCGAAATTGAGGTCATGGAACACAGCCATGGATTTTACCGGCGATTTCAGTGATAAAAAACCATCGGGTGAAAGAAAAAGGTCAGGATTTATCTTCTTTAGAAGTTTAGGCAAAGCCATCTCGAACCAGGTATAATAAAGTACCGGATGGCGGGCATGCGGGTATTGAATGATCGGTGTTATGTTGTCTGAGAATAAAAATTCCGGATCATATTCGCGATCAAAAATGAAATAAAAGTGATGCTCAGGATGTTGCGTAGTGATGCGTTTCAGCGATTCGTACGTAAACCAACCGATTCCTTCAAGCCTGTTCTGAATGAGCAGACGCGTGTTAACAGCAATGTTCATTAATTTATTTAACTTTGTAGCAAATATCTGAATATTTTTTGAGTTATTATAAAAAGTTCCCACTCCCCGAAACTTTTATTCTTATTTCATGCAGCGAAAGTTTCTCACAAACCTGGGCTTGCTCCTTTTTCTGAATCTCCTAATAAAACCCGTCTGGATTTTTGGGATCGACCTGAATGTGCAACGCCTCGTGGGGGTGGGTGATTATGGTTTTTATTTTGTCATCCTGAATTTTTCCTTCCTGTTCAATATCATCCTCGACCTTGGCATTACCAACTTCAACAACCGGAACATTGCCCAGCATAATCACCTGTTAAACAAACATTTTTCCGGAATCCTGGTCGTGAAACTTTTGCTTGGCCTGGTTTACGTGGTTATTGCCTTTATCATTGCACTGATACTGCGGTACAGCGCCGATCAGTTCAGGTTGCTCGGATGGCTTGCCCTGAACCAGTTCCTGCTTTCCTTCATTTTATATCTCCGGTCGAACATTTCCGGATTTATGATGTTCAAAACAGACAGTTTTCTCTCGGTTCTCGACAGGCTGCTGATGATCCTCTTCTGTGGGATGTTACTCTGGGGGCATGTTATCTCATCGCCTTTTCGTATCGAATGGTTCGTATTTTCCCAAACAGCTGCCTATTCAATCACTGCGGCCCTGGCCTTTGTGATCGTAGTTAAAAAGGCCCATTTTCGCAAATTAAACTGGAACTGGCCTTTTTTCCTGATGATCATGAAGCAGAGTTTACCCTTTGCCTTGCTGGTCCTTCTGATGACTTTCTACAATCGCCTTGATCCCGTTATGCTTGAAAGTCTTTTACCTGAAAAAATGGGAAATGAACAGGCAGGTATTTATGCTTCGGGATTCCGTCTGCTTGACGCTGCCAACATGATCGCCTATCTGTTTTCAGTTTTACTTATCCCGATATTTTCAAAGATGATCAAAAAGAGGCAGCCTATTGAACACATGCTTAAACTTTCGTTTACCATCATCATCACCCTGGCGATTATTGTGGCACTGGGTTCCTTTTTTTACAGCTATGAATTGATTGACCTGTTGTATGATGCCCATATCGAAGCTTCCACCCAGGTATTTCAGATTCTTATCCTGGGTTTCATCGCCGTATCAACTACCTACATTTTCGGCACCCTGCTTACGGCCAATGGAAATCTTAAACAGCTGAATATTATTGCATTGTTTGGACTGCTGATCAACTTTGCTCTTAACTTCCTGCTTATTCCAAGGATGCTGGCCTCAGGTTCAGCGGTTTCCAGCCTGGTGACACAGGTAACCATGGCCGTTCTCCAGGTAATCATGGTTCAACGAATTTTCAGGTTTAAGGTTAACTATCAGTACCTCCTTACCCTCATTCTTTTCCTGATCGGCGTGATCTGTTTTAATATGTTATCCAAGATATACATTATCCACTGGACTTTTTTACCGTCAGAGAAAGCCTGGATTGGCAACTTTACCCTGATGCTGGTTGCCTCGGTTTTGCTGGCCGCGTTTTTAAGGCTCTGGAGTTTCAAATCATTGATAAATATCCTGCGCGAAGGCCGTTGAGTATTTGGGGGTTCCCTTGTAACTTCCTGTTGGATTTTCCGTATAATTGCCTAACTTTGGCAACAATTCTGATATTTCTCCTATGACCAATGAAATTAAAAAGGCAGAAGATTTCGATTCCTCCAATCTCGTAATCTTTCTCTACAGGTGGCGCAAACCTTTGTTCATTGTGCTGGTGGTGGCTCTAGTGGGGTCGTGGTTTTTTTCCTCCCCTTGGTTTATTACTCCCAAGTATAAATCGACCGTGATCATGTTCCCGGCAAGCAGCAGTTCCATATCCAAATCGCTTCTGAATGAGCAATCGGTTAAAGGCCAGGATATTACCGCTTTCGGTGAAGATGACCAGGCTGAGCAATTGCTCCAGATCCTGAATTCAAATAAAATCAGGGATTACATCATGCGGACATTCGACCTGATGCAGCACTATAAAATTGACAGTACCTCTGATTATAAATACTCCAACCTTTTCAAGGAGTACGACAACAACATCACCTTCAGACGTACGGAGTTCATGGCTGTTCAGATATCCGTGTATGATGCTGACCCCCAGGTGGCTGCGGATATTGCGAATACCATTGCCTCTCTCCTTGATTCTACAAAAAATGATATGATGCGCCAGCGTTCGGTAAAGGGATTCAAGGTAGTGGAGGCTGAATACAACTCAACGAAGGCCGAAAAGGATAAAATCGTTGATTCCCTGATCACACTTGGCAGCCTGGGTGTTAATGATGTAGAATCCCAGTCGCAGGTACTCAACCAGCAGTATGCAATTTCCATTATGAACGGCAACAGGGCTGCACAATCCGCCCTTCAGAAAAAACTTGACATCCTGGGGAAATACGGTGGGATTTACATGGCCCTGAAAAACGCCCTTGAATTTAAAACAGAACAACTTATCCTTTTGGAAACTAAGTACAAGCAAGCTAAGGTTGATGCCGAGGAGAATCTTCCTCAGAAGTTTGTTGTAAGTGATGCCTTTAAAGCAGAACGAAAATCTTACCCAATCCGTTGGCTTATAATTTCAGTTTCGATGGTTTCAGCACTTTTCATGGCGATTATAATCATTATGATCGTAGAGAAAATTTCCGCCTATAATTCACATAAAAAATTTCAGCTCGGACAATCATAATCAAAAATCCAAGGTATGGACAATTTTTTCAACAGTAAAAATATTATAGACATTGTACTAAAATGGAAATTGCAGCTTGTGGTGGTGGTTGTTGCAGCTCTATTGCTTTCCGTTTTATTTTCAAGCCCGATATTTATTACCCCGTTATACAAGTCCAATTGCTTGTTATATCCCTCCAACATTTCTCCTTATTCGGATGAAAGCGAAACCGAACAGAGCGTGCAGATTTTTCAATCGAGGGACATACGCGATTCACTGGTGAAAAATTTTAATCTGGCCAAACACTGGGGGATTGATTCAAGCTACAAGCATTTTGAAAGCACCCTCGTTTGGGAGTACAGCCAGCGGGTACGGGTCAATAAAACACCATTTGAGGCAGTTGAAATCGAGATCTGGGATCAGGATCCGATCATGGCACGTGATCTTATCAACGCGATGCTCGACGCTTACAATAAGAAGATCAGGGCCATGCACAAAGCAAAGTTTGGAGAGGTGGTCGTCAACTATAATTTTATCATGGGTATCAAGAAGGGTTACCTGGATTCCTTGAAAATGAGGGTTGAGCAGCTAGGAACAAAATATGGAATTATGGAATATCAGGCGCAAACGCGTGAAGTGATGCGTGCATACCTTAACACAGGAGGCGGTTCCGTCCGATCAGCTGAAGCAAAGGCCTTGAAGAAGAACCTGGAAGAAAAGGGGGGTGAGATGCTGATGCTTTCCGAAATGATGCGTTCTGAATCGGGGGCTTTCAGTGCCATGAAGATGGATGCCGACCGGGCCCTGCTTGATTACAACCGCGATTATACCTATGTGAATGTACTGAGCAAACCTTTTGTTGCTGATAAAAAGGCCTATCCGATCCGGTGGATCATCGTAGTATTCAGCACACTGGCCGCTTTTTTTATGGCCATTCTGATCATTGGCGCCATAGAACGAAGCAAATTCCGCAGCTTCTCAACTGAGAGGAATGAAGGATAAACTGGCAGTCATACGAAGTTATCTCACAGGTGGCAAACAAAAGATTACCATCCTGTATATTCTGAGTGCAATCTTCATCGGACTGAACTGTTATTTTGTCTACCATGAGATATATTGGTTGCTCTTTCTTCCGGTTTTTCTGGTGATTGTTTATTTTTATTTCTACTCCCTTGATAAAATCCTCCTTCTGATAACCTTGCTGACGCCTGTTGCCATTAACATTACGCAGTTTGAATTTAATGTTGGCGTTTCAATTCCTTCAGAACCATTGATGCTGGGTGTATTATTGTTATTCGTCATAAAGATTTTTTATGCGAATGATCTTGATAAAAGGATCTGGATCCATCCGCTGACGATTGTTATCGGATTACAACTGATGTGGATGTTTATCACAAGCATCACCAGTGACATGCCGATGGTCTCCTTCAAACATTTGCTTGCCCGGCTCTGGTTTGTGATCCCATTTTACGTTCTTGGGATTCATCTGTTCAGAAAAAGGTCCAATATTAACCTGTTTGTCTGGTTTTATGCCATTTCACTTATTGGAGTTATAGTCTATACCACATACAATCACTCCCTGTGGGGTTTTGATGAAAAGGCAGGGCACTGGGTTATGGAACCCTTTTATAACGATCATACCGCCTATGGCGCCATTCTTGCCCTCTATATCCCCCTGTTTTGCGGGTTTGCATTCAGTAAGGTGTATTCAAAGACCACCCGGTTTTTCTCTGTCCTTGTACTCGTCATTCTGGTAACCGCCCTGGTGCTGTCATTTTGCCGTGCTGCCTGGCTCAGCCTGGCGTTTGCCTTCGGTATTCTTTTCATTATCCTGCTCCGCATCAAATTCAAATGGATCATGTTTGTGACAATTATCCTGGGTATCGGCTTTTACCTGTTTTCTTTTCAGATCCTCGACCAGCTTGAAAAGAACAGGCAGGGTCCTTCGGCCAATTTTGTTGAGCATTTGCGATCCATTTCCAATATATCAACAGACAATTCGAATCTTGAACGGATCAACCGGTGGCAATCAGCTTTGCGTATGTTCTCTGAGAGGCCATTATTCGGGTTTGGGCCAGGAACATACCAGTTTGAGTATGCTCCATTTCAGCGGTCTGAAGAAAAGACCCTGATAAGTACCAATGCAGGAGATAAGGGAAATGCCCACAGTGAATATATTGGTCCGTTGGCTGAACAGGGATTGCCGGGAATGCTGATCGTCTTTGTGCTGGTAGTATCGCTTATTCTGGTTGCCATGCGGGTATACCGGCGATCGGACGAGCCGGAGGTACGAATGCTTATCATGTCACTGATGTTGGCACTTATGACCTATTTCTTCCATGGGCTCATGAACAATTTTCTTGATACGGATAAAGCTTCAGTTCCGGTCTGGGGATTTATGGCCGCAATCGTTGCCCTCGATTTGTACACAAGGGGGAAGGAAAAGACGAGTGACGAATGACGAATGACGAATGACGAATGACATACTGAGAGATTGAACCCTTTACCCTGTTACTTTGTCACTTTGTTACCCTGTTACTATTCTGTGCCAGTTGCCTTAGAATAGCCAGTTCGCGCCATTTTTTCCTGGGATCATCCGCTGGTACTCCCCAATAGGTTTTACCACCTTCGAGGGATTTGTCAACACCGGACATGGCAAGCACTACTGCTTTTTTCCCGATCACAAGATCTTTATTTACAGAAACGCGGGCCCAAAGGATCACATCCTCTTCGATCCGCGTTACACCTGCAATCGCACAATGAGCTCCGATGAGGCAATTCCGACCAACAAACGTGTCGTGCCCTATCTGGATATGGTTGTCAAGTTTGGCTCCTTCTGAAATGATCGTATCTCCTGACACGCCTTTGTCGATGGTGGTGGCAGCGCCGATCTCCACCCGGTCTTCAATGACAACACGACCGCAGGATTCGAGTTTTTTCCATCCTTCCGGACGACGCTGAAAATAAAATGCATCTGCACCAAGCACCGCTCCGGAGTGGATGATAACATCGTTGCCGATCACCGTGTGGTCGTAGATGCTGACATTTGCATGGATGATGCAGTTTTTCCCGATCTTTACATGGTTCCCAACAAAAGCGCCGGGTTGAATGATGGTTCCTTCACCGATTTCGGCAGTCGGGCTGACGGAGGCAACCGCCTTTTCGAAAGGCCGGAAGCGCATGGCAAGTGACACATAGTCGTCGAAAGGTTTATCGCTGATGAGCAGCGCTTTTCCTTCAGGACATTCCACCTCCTTGTTGATGATAATCGTGGTGGCATTTGAATTCAAGGCCTTCTCATAGTACTTGGGATGATCCACAAATGTCAGATCCCCTGCCTCCACCATATGAATTTCATTCATCCCTGTTACAAGGAAGTCAGGATTCCCAACCGGCTTTGCATGGAGTGTGGCTGCAAGTTCTGACAGGGTAATTGGATTGGGAAATTTCATATACGTTTACACTTTTACACGTTCTGAATAATCCCCCGTACGGGTATCCACTTTGATCGTTTCTCCTTCGCTGATGAAAAGGGGAACCTTGACGATTGCACCGGTTTCAACCGTGCAGTCTTTGAGAGTATTGGTGGCTGTATTGCCGCGCATTCCCGGTTCTGTATAGGTAATTTTCAGAACTACGAAAGGGGGAAGTTCACAGGTAAGCGCTGTCTCTGTATCAGCGTGAAAGAGGATTTCGACCTCCTGTCCCTCTTTTAAAAACTGGGGTGCGTTGATAAGGGACTCCGGAACATAAATTTGCTCAAAAGTTTCAGTATGCATGAAATGGTAGTCAGTACTCTCCCTGAACAGATATTGGTATTTCCTGCGTTCTACACGGGCAATTTCAAGCTTGGCCCCCGAATCAAAGGTATTCGCGATCACGCGGCCATGTTTCAGGCTCTTCAATTTGGTTCTGATAAAAGCCGGTCCTTTGCCCGGTTTTACATGCTGAAATTCCACAATGCTGTAAAGGTCGTTGTTAAATTCGATGACCAGCCCATTTCTGATATCTGCTGTTGTAGCCATAATTAAATATTGATGTATGATTTCTTAGGGGCTGCAAAATTAGTTAAAAATCTTGATTAAATATGTTAATTTTGCGGCTGTTTTGAAAAACGTGGTCTACTCCGGTTGATGAAAAAGCTACTGAAACAAATTCTTGGCGTGCTGCATATTTCTGTAACCCGCAATCAGAAATACGATGCCTACACCCTGAAAATCATGCAACGAACGCTGAAACCGGATTCGAATTGTATTGATATTGGCTGTCATAAGGGTGAAATCCTCGACATCATGATCAAGGGAGCACCAAAGGGTAAAAAATTTGGTTTTGAACCCATCCCGGCACTTTACCAGTTCCTGTCTTCAAAATATCAGGATGATCCGACCGTGAAAATCAGTCAGGTTGCACTTTACGATAAAACCGGAACAACCACCTTCCAGCACGTACTGAACGCTCCGGCATACAGTGGTATTAAAAAACGTAAATATGACGGCAAGAATGTTGAAATCGAACAAATATCGGTGAATACCGACCTGCTTGATCAAATCATTCCACCGAATGTTTTCATCGACCTGATGAAAATAGACGTAGAGGGTGCCGAGTTCCAGGTGATGAAAGGAGGAGTTTCCACCCTCAAACGTTGCAGGCCGGTGGTCATTTTTGAATTCGGTTTGGGCGCAGCCGATTTTTATTATTCAAAACCCAATGAACTGTATGCATTTTTAATTGGGGAATGCGGCATGAAAATTTCCACCCTGAAGGGATACCTGGACCATGCACCTGAATTATCTGAAGCCCAGTTCAGCAGCATGTTTGAGAAGGGAAACGAATATTATTTTGTGGGACATCCTTAGTTCGTGACACGTGACCGAAAATTACGAATTACGAATTACGATTTTGCTCCCTGTCACCCTGTTACCCTGTTACGTTGTTACCTACTTAAAATCTTCTATCTGTAAAGATTTTTCTGCGAATGCCGACTCGGTCTGATGAAGATTTGAGCAGATGATTACCGTACGGTTTCCGGCAAATTTCCTGATCAGGTCAATGTACCAGCTTATTCCCGCATTATCAAGGTTCATGGTCGGCTCATCGAGAAGGATGAGCGGAACATCGCTCATGATGGCGAGAACCAGCTTCACACGCTGTTTCATCCCTGATGAAAATAGCCGGATTTGCTTTTGTTTCATGGCAGGGAACTCGAGCAGGTCGGTGACGGAAGAGATATCGTATCCCGGCAAATAATTCTTAAACGAATAATGGAATGCCAGCATTTCCCTGAGTGTAAAGTCCTCGATCAGTTCCATATAGGGCGCAACCAATGCAAGGTGCTGAAAAATATCATCGCCGGAAATATGATTGCCTTTGTGGATGTAGGTTATTTGTCCTGAGGTTGGATGCAGGTTCCCGGCGATAACCTGCAATAAGGTTGACTTGCCGGAGCCATTACGTCCGAGAATGGCCGATGCTGAATTTTCCTCAAATAAAAAAGTGAGATTCCGGAAGATCCATTCCGTGTTGAATTTCTTCCCGATATGTTCAAGTTGGATCCTCATCAGCCGTGGATTTTATTTATCCCTGACCTTTGAATAACCCTTCATGATCCCGCGGCTTGAATTGGCAATAAACGAGAGAATTTCATCACGTTCGGGGGTGGCCTCCACTTTGGCTTCAATGATCTCGACAGCCTGTGAAACATTGTATCCTTTGAGAAAGATGATCCTGTAAATTTCCTGGATCTTATTGATTACCTCGGGGGAAAATCCCCGCCTGCGGAGCCCGATTGAATTTACACCAACATAGGAGAGGGGGTCCCGTGCAGCTTTTGTGTAGGGAGGAACATCTTTACCAACGCCCGAACCGCCTGCAATGATGGTGTGGGCGCCGATGTGGCAGAACTGGAGCACAAGCACGCCTCCGCCGATGATGGCCCAGTCATCAACTGCAACGTGGCCTGCAAGCATGGCTGCATTGGCCATGATCACGTTGTTACCAACAACACAGTCGTGAGCAACATGCACATAAGCCATCAAAAGGGAGTTGTCCCCGATTACGGTTTCATAGCTGGCTTTGGTCCCGCGATTGATGGTTGCAAATTCGCGGATGACAACATTGTTACCGATTTTTACGATGGTATCCTCACCTGCAAATTTCAAATCCTGCGGAATGGCAGAGATGACGGCACCGGGAAATATTTTACAGTTCTTGCCAATGCGAGCACCCTCCATGATCGTTGCATTGGATCCAATCCAGGTCCCCTCTTCAATGATGACATTTTTATCGATGGAAACAAAGGGTTCAATGACAACATTGGCTGCCACTTTCGCTTGAGGGTTTACATATGCTAATGGTTGATTCATAATGCTGTACTTATTTTCGCTGAATTTGTGCCATCATCTCGGCTTCCATGACGATTTTATCGCCCACATAGGCAACACCTTTCATGCAGATCAGTCCGCGGCGCATAGGTGCAGTAAGCTGGTTGAAGAAAACGATGGTGTCGCCTGGCACGACTTTATTGCGGAATTTCACGCTGTCGATCTTCACAAAAAGGGTATTGTAATTCTGGGGATCTTCGACCATGTTAAGGGCCAGGATCCCTCCGGTTTGCGCCATCGCCTCAATCTGGATCACTCCTGGTAATACCGGTTCATCCGGGAAATGGCCAACGAAAAAGGACTCGTTGATCGTCACATTTTTCACCCCCACCACATAATCTTTTCCCATCTCAAGGATTTTATCGATAAAGAGGAAAGGGGGACGGTGGGGAAGGATGTTTTTGATCTGGTTAATGTTGTAGAGCGGCGTTTTGCTGAGGTCGAACTTCGGTCCCTCTTCGGGTCGGAGTTCTTTTTTCATTTGTTTCTTGATCAGCTTTGCAAACTGCACATTGGAATAGTGGCCCGGACGAGTGGCAATGATGTGCCCTTTGATAGGCATTCCAACCAGGGCAAGGTCGCCGATGATGTCGAGCAGTTTGTGGCGGGCGGGTTCGTTGGGGTATTGCAACTCAAGATTGTTCAGGATACCCTCTTTCAGCACCTTAACCTTGGGTTTGTTGAATAAATGAGCCAGGTGGTCGAGCTCGGTACGCGACATATCACGGTCAACGAACACGATAGCATTGCTCAGATCTCCACCTTTTATCAGGTTATTATTCACAAGGTATTCAAGTTCGTGAAGAAACACGAAGGTACGGCAGGTGGCAAAATCATCTTTAAACTGATCAATCCGGCTCAGGGTGGCATTTTGTGACTGAAGCACTTTTGACTCATAATCAATCATGACCGACACCCTGAATTCTTTGGATGGAATTATCACCATCTCCACCTTTTTTTCAGCGTTTGTGAAGGTGATGTTGGAGGTGATTTCAAAATATTTGCGCAGCGCTTTTTGTTCAACAATCCCAACCGAAAGGATGGCATCTACGTAGTACTTCGAACTGCCATCGAGAATCGGGGTCTCCGACTGGTTCAGTTCAATGAGGGCATTGTCGATTTGGAGCCCTGCGAGGGCTGCAAGAACATGTTCTACCGTATCAATGCGCACACCATCCTGCTCTATGCTGGTCCCACGCGAAGTGTCAACCACATGTTCCACATCAGCATCAACCAGTGTTCCTGTATTGAGGTCGACCCTGCGGAATTTATATCCATAATTTTCCGGTGCCGGTTTGAAGGTGATTATAACCTCTTTACCTGTATGCAGACCTACACCTGAAATGCTTACTGAATCCTTTATTGTTCTTTGTCTCTCACTCATGCGATTTTTTCAATTGTTTTTCAATGGAGTAAACCTTCCTGACAATTTCATCGAAGTTACGCCAATGGATAAAATTACGTCTTGCTTTGCAGATTTCAATTGCGGGTGCTCCAAGCATCATGGCTCCCTCCTGTGTGATGCTTGCTTCAATTCCCGACCCGGCGCCGATCTTGACATTGTCGGCAATGGTAATGTGTCCGACAATGCCAACCTGCCCGCCAATCATACAGTTTTTGCCTATTTTTGTTGATCCACTGATCCCTGTTTGAGCTGCAATCACGGTATTCTCACCGATCTCTGCATTGTGCCCGACCTGTATCAGATTATCCAGTTTAACTCCTTGGCGGATGATGGTTGATCCCAGTGTTGCACGGTCGATGGTGGTATTGGAACCGATTTCCACATGGTCCTCAAGGATCACATTTCCCAATTGCGGAATTTTCTGATAATTGTTACCGGCCACAGGCGCAAAACCGAATCCATCGGAACCGACCACTACCCCGGAATGCAGGGTACAACTATTCCCGATCAGGCAGTCACGGTAAATCCTTACCCCGGGATAAATCAGGACGCTGTCGCCGATGATCACATCATCACCAATAAAAACCTGGGAATGGATCACCGAGTTTTTACCGATCACCACGTTTTTCCCGATGACAGTAAATTCACCTACTGAAACTTTTTCGCCCAGTTTAGCTGAAGGGGCGATGGATGCCAGGTTCGAAAGGCCGGTCTGGCCCGATTTTGACTGATCGAACATCTCAAGCAGCGTTGCAAAGGAGGAGTAGGCATCTTCAACCCGAATGAGTGTGCAGGATATGGGTTGCGACGCAGTAAAATCGGAATTGACAACCACGATTGACGCAGCAGTAGAATAGATAAAGGGTGTGTATTTCGGATTGGCCAGAAATGTCAGGGTGCCGGGCTTGCCGTCATCAATCTTTGAAAGATTGGATACTTTAATGTCGGGGTCACCATCAACGGCCCCTTTGAGAAATCCGGCAATTTGAGCGGCGGTAAATTCCATTAATTCTTTTTGGTGAATTTTTGTGGTTCAAAAAATGCGGTGCAATTTACCAATTATTTCTTTAGGCCGAAATGAAAATTTTTTAAAAATCAGATTTGCAACACGTTACTTGGAAAACGATTTGCGAAACCGGACATGCCTACCGGCTGGTCCTTTAGCTTTTTATTGGATCTCTTTTGGATAACAAAGCAGGTACTTGCTCACTGTTGTGGGCATTACGGCGTTGTTGAGTTGCTCTGAGACTTCGGAAATATCGGTCAATTCGTTTTTTTTGCCTTTGATCATTATCCGTTCATGACGCGGATTGTAGGCTTTATTTTCAACCCGGTCGCTCGTGAAATAATAATCAATTTCATCTGGTGCAAGGTGAAGCATCGTGATGGTTTGTTGCCTGATCCGCTCTACATAGTCCGGATCAAAAGGGTTGGTTTGCATTTCTACCCTGAAGAGGTGCCGGTTCACCAGGTTACTGCACAGGTCCGATAAAATCGGGTCGGGATGAGATGCCCACACTTTCAGGGATGAAAATACATCAGAATCATCCAGTTGCGCAAAATTTGCCAGCCATTCCGGGTTGGTTTCAAAGTCGACCCGGGTGGGATTATGTTTAAGGAATAATTCGAATGCCGGCGTTGCAAAGAGCGGAATTCCTCTTTCAGCAAGGGTTTTGGCTCGCTTAAGCAGATTGATCAACAGCATGTCTGCTGCGATCACGGTTTTGTGAAGGTATACCTGCCAGTACATCAGTCGGCGTGAGATCAGGAACTTTTCGATGGAATAGATGCCCTTGCCTTCGGCCACAAGTTCGTCATCACACACCGTGAGCATGTTAATGATGCGGTCGTAACTGATAACCCCCTCTGCAACCCCGGTAAAAAAGCTATCACGTGCAAGGTAATCGAGCCTGTCCATATCAAGCTGGCTTGAAACCAGTTGATGAAGAAATTTTTTAGGATACTTATCCGTGAAGATCGCATAGGCCAGGTCGAGGGCTCCGTCCGACTGCCGGTTCAGCTCAGCAATGAACAATTTTGAAAGGTCCTCATGTGAGAGATCCTTCACAATGGTTTGCTCCAGGGTATGCGAGAAGGGACCATGCCCGATGTCATGCAAAAGAATTGCAAGGTTCAGTCCCCGGGCCTCATCGTGGCTTATCTCAATGCCTTTCATGCGTAAAACCCCGATGGCCAGCCCCATCAGGTGCATCGCGCCAAGGGCATGCTGAAAACGGGTGTGCTGGGCCGAAGGATAGGTGTAGTGGGTGAGTCCGAGTTGCTTGATCCTGCGTAATCTCTGGAAGTATGGGTGTTCAATTATATCAAACACCCCGGCATCGGGAATTGTGATAAATCCATACACCGGATCGTTGATATTCTTCTGTTTATTGGTTATGAACAAAATCGCTAAATTTGTTAAATAAATATAAAACAGAGCGTCACCGAACAATAAAAGCAAACTTACGACATTTATTTAATCAAACTATAACTATGGATAAGATACCAATTTTGTGGGTGGATGATGAGATCGATCTGTTGAAACCCCACATTATTTTTCTGAAAGAGAAGGGATACGATGTTTCTTCAGCCAATAACGGACACGATGCACTCGATATTTTAAAGACCAAGCCATTCGACATCATATTCCTGGATGAGCAGATGCCCGGGTTATCGGGTATCGAAACCCTCCTGCGGATCAAGGAAAGCTTCCCGTCGCTGCCAGTGGTGATGATTACCAAAAGTGAAGAGGAGAGCATCATGGAAGATGCGATCGGTTCAAATATCGCCGATTATCTTATCAAACCGGTAAACCCAAACCAGATACTCCTGTGCCTCAAGAAGAACCTGGAAAACCGAAAACTGGTCAGCGAGAAAACCACCTATCAGTATCAGCAGGAATTCAGGAACATCGGGATGGAAATTTCAAACCGGCTGAATTTCAACGAATGGGTGGAGGTATATAAAAAAATCACCTATTGGGAACTGAAACTGAGCCAATCGACTGATGACGGGATGAACCAGGTGCTCAAGATGCAGAAGGATGAGGCCAACCAGGTATTCTGTAAATTCATTGAGCGGAATTACCTCGACTGGGTAAACGGAAAGGGTCAGGACAGGCCGGTGCAATCGCACAATGTCATCAAGGAGAAGGTATTTCCCCTGATGCTTGACAACAAGCCCACTTTTGTGATCCTGATCGATAACCTCCGGTTTGATCAATGGAAGGTGCTTCAGCCTATCCTGGAGGATTATTTCCGGGTCGAAAAAGAGGAGGTATACTACAGCATCCTTCCAACTGTGACTCAATTCGCAAGGAATTCGCTATTCTCCGGACTTCTGCCTACTGAGATTGAAAAGAAATACCCGAAGTACTGGGTCAATGAAGATGAAGAGGGACCAAAGAATAATTTCGAAAGTGAACTGATGGGCGAGCTGCTCAAGCGGTACGGCCGGGGCGAAGTGAAATATTCCTATTATAAGGTGCTGAACCAGACTTATGGGAAAAAACTGGTTGAACTGATGCCCAACCTGATGATCAACAAGCTCAATTTTATTGTTTACAATTTTGTGGACATGCTCTCGCATGCCCGCACCGAAATGGAGATCATCCGTGAACTGGCCGATGATGAAAAGGCTTACCGGTCACTTACGATCAGCTGGTTCCTTCATTCACCCCTGTTTGAAATATTGAAATACCTGGCCGACAAGGATGTGAATGTTGCCATCACCACCGATCATGGATCAATCCGTGTCGACAACCCGGTAAAGGTCCTCGGCGATAGAAATACCAATACCAACCTGCGTTACAAGACAGGCCGAGCTTTAAAATATGAGCGGAACGAGGTCTTCGAAGTGCGCAACCCGGCCGATATTTACCTTCCGAAAAGCAGTGTAAGTTCTACCTTTGCCTTTTGCCGCAGCAATGACTTTTTCGCCTATCCCAACAATTATAACTACTACGTGAATTATTACAAAAACACGTTTCAGCATGGAGGTATCTCCATGGAAGAGGTGCTGGTGCCGTTTGTTACGTTAAAGCCTAAGTAAAAGGTGACAAGGTAATAGGTCATTGGTAATAGGTCATTGGTCATTGGTAATTGGTAATTGGTAATTGGAAATTTGAAAATCGTTTGTAAATCTGAATCAGAACTGCCGGGGGCAGCAGGAAAACTGCTGGAAACGTTTCCCGATGCCAGGGTGTTCGCCTTATACGGCAGCATGGGGGCTGGTAAAACCACCTTCATCAAGGCCATTTGCCATAAATTGGGAGTTACGGATATCGTTCAGAGCCCTACTTTTTCAATAATAAACGAATATAAAACCAACGGTGGAGCATCGATATTTCACTTCGATTTTTACCGGATTAAAAAACTTGAAGAGGTCTTTGATATCGGATACGAAGACTATATCTATTCCGGGAATTACTGCTTCCTTGAATGGCCTGAGATGATTGAATCCCTGCTTCCGGATGATGCTATCCGAATCAACATGAGCGGGGATGATTACAGGATCATAGAATCAGCCTGATTGTTTTAATCCTGTTCCGGATGTAATTTTTTTCGTACTTTTTTAGTAAAATACAGGGATGCTCCCAATGAAATTGCTGCTAAGAAAAGAAATGCCAATACTCTGTACCCGGTTTCAAGATTTGAAAAATCTACAAAAAAGAGATAGAACCCTGTAAACAGTACGGTCACAATGGCCATCCACCGGTATTTGATATTTTTCAGGATCAGGCTCATGATAAAATAGAATACTGCGGCGCAGGTCCACGAGAGGGTGACATACTGTTTTGGAACCAGGTGATAAAGTGCAAACAGCATTGTAAAGAACAGGATTATCAGGTAGGTGTTACGGATAACATCGGTTTTAAGGGTGAGCCGCTTTTTCTTCCAGTTGATGATCCGCGCACTGATAAAGGCTGTTATGACAAAAGCAAAATTCACTTTGTCAACCGGCGGATAAAAGGCCATATAGAAAATGATGATGAACAGGAATAACAGGGTGTTCATCACAACGATGATTTTAGACCGGAACCACAAAGCCCATGAGACAACCAGCAGGCTTTGAAGAGCCAGCAGCCATAGTGCGTCAGGAAGTTTTGAATAACCATAGACTGCCATACTCAGGGCCATGAAACTATAAATGGCATAAAATGCCGGGTCGAAAATGCGTGTTGTCCTGTACTTGAGAAAAATCGAATAGAGCAGGCAGAGGCCGGAGATCACTGAAAATATCCAGACATAACTGTTTGCATAATAGGAGGCAACCACAAAAACCAGCACAGCCGAGAACCCAAATCCGTTAATGAGGATGGTGGCGGGATAGATGCCTTCAGGTAACCTGCCCTCCTGTTTGATCATTGGGAGAATGGAAAAGATGGTCCCATAAATGAAAAGCGATAACAGGTTGAAAGGATGTGTTGCGAATGCTCCCAGCGGGTTGCCCATGACCGGGTTATTCAGCAACCAGATGCATTGTGATATATAAACAAGAATCATTGAAACCATCATGGGCTTCCACCAGCTCATCCGGATCACCAGGAACATTGAAAACATAGCGGTAAGGATGATCAGCGGCAGGGTGAACCAGGTCAGATCCGCAAACAGCGCAGTGGCCAGTGATAATATTAAAGCGATGCCAGCCTGTATTTCGTTTTTTTTCCTGATAGCAATATAACACTGGGCGCAAATCGCTACGAGTAACAAAAATAATACGATTCCCTTCACCGGAATTACCGGTTGACTGACAAAGAAAAACAGACGGAGGGTGATGTAATAGATCAGCAAATGTCCGCTGAGATTCAGCATGAAGGAAAGATGCGTGAAGGAATGGCGCAGATACCATCCGAGGATAAAAACGCCGCAAACAGCTGCGTAACCTACCAGGCTTGCCAGCGGTCCGTTCAGGTAATTCCTGGCAAAGTTTGTCAGAAAAGCAATCCCAAAGAGCAGCACCAGGCTGCCAAACCAAGCAAGTCCGTATTCGAAGATGTTCGATTCGATCAGGCCCTTGTCGACCAGGGGTTTGTTCTGATCTTCATCTGCCGTTGGTTCAGCGTGATACCGGGCCGGCGGAGCTGATGTCATTTGCTGAACGGTTTTCTCCAATTGTCCTTCCATCCTGCCAATCCTCACTTCAAGTGCATTCACCTTTTCAAGCAATTCACTGATGCCGGTCGATTGATCATGATTTTCATGCGACATATACTGTCTCCTTATTTAGCTGCCATAGTCCTGATGTAATTTACGACAGACCAGCGGTCATTATCTTCTGTGATAAGTTTTTTAAAGGATGGCATTTTTCCTTTTCCTTCAGTTATTTCAAAAAAGATCTCTCCGTCAGCCTGACCCTGGAATTTCTTGGTCGAAAAGTCACCGCAGGGAACATCAAGGGTGGCTGCCTTTGGGCCATCACCCAGGCCAGCAGCACCATGGCATGACCTGCAGTGTTTTGCATAAAGGTCTTTCCCGTCGGACACGCTTGTTTTGCTAACGGCAACCGGATTTTTTGTTGTTTTGAATTTGGCCGGGATATTCCATGCCCCTGCAGTTTGTGCCTGAAGTACGCTGCTGATCGAAAATGCGAGGATCAACCCCATTGAAACTGCCAATAACCTGATTTGTAATGATTTCATAAAAACCTCCAATTTTTAGTTGTTGTGAATAATTATTGTTTGCCTAAATGTCGTATCCTGAACACGGAGAAAATAATATACATGTAATGAAACCACACCAGCGAAAGCAAAACGATGAGGGTGTAAACCATCCACAGCGGGGCATTGGTGTCGCCCAATCCTCGTTTCATAACTTTTACAGGTGGCAGGGGTTTTCCCCAGTTTATGGTGCCGCTGACTTCAACATTTCCATACAATTCATTGTCTTCAATTTTTGCCACAATGGCAAGGTATCCCAACTGATTTCCAGGGATCGTGGTTGGAAACTCCAGGCTTGCCGAACCATTGGTCAGGGTTGCCTTGCCTACTTTCAGCAAGCTGAAGGTCCTTGGAACATAAAACTGGACCTCAAGATCTTCAACCGGAACCCATTGATCCTCCTTTATGAGTTCAAAAGCTTTCACATTCACCATTTTGACATCTTCCTGCTGAAAAAATGATATTTCCATTTTCAGGGGTTTGATGGTTGTTCTTGCTGAGGCTTTGGTATATTTGTCCTTAGGTGAAAAGGATGCTTCAAATGTATATATCCCCTTATCTCCTCCGGTAGAAAAAATATCTGCAGGAATGGTAAAAGTTGTACTGCCCTGTTCGCTAGTCAGTGATTTCCCCATCTCCTTTTCTGATTTACCCTGGATATATTTAAAAGTAACCTCCATTCCCGGAACAGGCAGATACCGGCCTTCGATTTTTGCCTTCAGGGTCGCAGTGAGATTTTGCGCCGAATCAGCGTGGTAATACCCGAGTTTCAAAACGGTTGGAATGGATTCTCCTTCCTGCGCCATGATCCTGGGCGCCGCAACCATCATGAAAAGAATGATCATCCCGGTTATGGCCGCATCATTTTTTTTACGGGATTTGATCACCTTTTTCATCTGTCTTTCAAAAACCAGGTTACGCAGCCTTGAATAATCCTTCTCCTCCCCGGTCCGTACCATTGGGATAATGGGGATGAATTTCGAAAAGAGGTAAAAAAGAAGGATAAACATCGCGATGCCGGCGAAGGTCAGGGTCCATTCAACCCAGGTGGGTGAATAGTGTACAAATTCAGGTCTAAGGTCATGGATCGGCAGCAACGGGGATTCAAGGGTGGGTATGATGATCAGGTATCTTTTCACCCAGAGGGCAAGCACTGCAATGGCAGCGGCTACCGCAATGGAATTGATGTTGCGGAACTTTGGTACGGTTACAATGATAATCGGGACCAATACACCGATAAAGACGGCAAACACAAACAGGTGCCAGTATTCGGAGGGATTGAACAGTCGGTACAAAACCTCCATATCCCATTTGATAGAACCATACCAGCTGGTCAGGTATTCGCTGAAGGTAAAATAACCGTACAAGGCACCCAGAACGATCATGATGATGCCAAGGTAGTTAAAGTGTATTTTAGTGATTTGAGACTCAAGATGATAGATCTTCCTGAAAATCCACATCACTACGATCAGTACACCTGTTCCCGAATATACGGCGGCAATGACGAAATAGGGGGCAAATATGGTACTGTGCCAGCCAGGCCTGAGCGTCATTCCAAATATCCATGCCAGAACCGAGTGCACCAGGATAGCCAGCGGTATGATTACGATCGACAACAGGTCCGTTGAAACATTGAGGATCTCCTTCTGCTTCGTGGTATCCTTATAGCGCACCGAGAGAAAGCGGTAAATGGGATTCCTCCATTTTGCATTCTTCACGGGATTATCCCTGAGAAGGGCCAGGTCGCGGATCATGGCAAGATAAAGAAAAATGATGCTGCCCGACAGATAGGTGGTAATGGCAATGACGTCCCAGATGATGGGGGACTGAATCCTTCCAAAGAGCACTAAATTCGGCAAACGGTCAAGACGGCCGATGCAAAGCAGGATATAGCTGGGACCGATCATGGTGGAGATCACGGTGATCATCTCCGCCATGCGGATTATGGGAGTTCTCCAGGGTACCCTTAAAAGATGAAGGATCCCTGAAATCAATGCTCCGGCATAACTGATGCCAATGAAGAAAATGAAGTTAACAATGTATAATCCCCATACCACATTGTCACGCATCCCGGTTACGACATGCCCCCTGTCAATCTGAACGTAAAGAGCATATACGCCAAACCCGATTATCACCAGGAGAAAGGCAATCAGTGCTATGCCTTTTTTACTCATTCTCTCCAGCTGAGGCTTGAATGTTTGCAGATTTTGTTGTGTTTTGTCGTCCTCGTACATATTGCTTTTTTATTCAGTTATGTTAGCTTCCTTTTTATACAGGGCAATTTCTTCTTCGCTCAATTCTTCAAATCCCTCTTTATAATCAAAAGCCCGGTCAATAGCAGGTAAATAATATACGCTTGGTTCAGTTCCAAGCTCTTCCATAAAGCGGTATGCCGCCCGGCTGTCGATCATTTCGCTGAACCGAACGGTATCTGTTCCATTCGTGATTGCATCTTCGTTCATATCGCCATAATAGAATACCCCGTTTGGGCAGGATGTAACACAGGAGGGCAGTTCACCTTTTCGAACCATGTCAGGGCAGAAATCACATTTGCTCACAGTTCCGATTTTAGGCGGGTTCCCGGTTTCCGGGGAATAGGTAGCCCTGTTTACCCCTTGTTCTAATTTTGGCTCTTCCCAATTGAACACGCGGGATGAATAGGGGCAAGCTGCCATACAGAATTTACATCCGATGCAACGGTCATTGTCAATCAAAACGATGCCATCACTGCGTTTGAAGGTAGCACCCACCGGACAAACTTTTACGCATGGCGGATTGTTGCAGTGCAGGCAGGGCTTTGGAAACCAATAGGGAAGCCTCTCTGGCGAATCACGCATCAGGTAAAATTTGATCCAATCCATGTGGGGTGGGAGGTGGTGCATTTTCTGGCATCCCTGAAGGCATTTCCTGGCATTCCTGCATTTCGCCAAATCGATCACCATGACCATTTTCTTATCAGGCAATCCTTCGCGTGCTTCGAGATTTCCAGCCGGCTGACAGCATATATGTCCTTTGTCGACCACAACTAATTTTCCTTCAGGGGTAAGCAATTTCATCTTTTCACCGGTCTCTTTGTTTTCTTCTCCGGTGATGGCAGACAAGACGTTACCGCCACTGGCAATAATTGCAGTGGCGCCTGCAGCAATTCCCAACTTCAGGAAATTTCTGCGGTTGGATGAACGACTCTTCATAAGGGATGGGGTTAGGAATTTTTGTTCGCAAAGCTACCGTTATATATATTTAATGTCTGCAATATGTCCAGTCTGTTTTGCTTTTTTAAACAGGAAATCTTAGCTCTTATATATGGAATTACCTCTTGATTAAAGTTGATATATCTCAATTTTTCCTTACTTTTATCCTCCGATTTGCACTAATTGATTTCTGATGTCCGAATATTTTGGTAAACCTCAAAAAAAATGTATTGGATGCCAATGCATGTCCGAGCTGTTCTGTTTGCTGAATCCTGAAGAGTTGCAGCTCGTTGATGCAAATAAGGTGCAGGTGAATTTCAAGGCGGGAGAGACCATCAAAAAGCAGGGCACCTTTATGTCGCATGTACTTTCAGTGAACAGTGGTCTTGCCAAGCTGTATATTGAGGGAATCGAGGGTCGCTCAGCCATTCTGCGCATTGTGAAGCCAACCAGTTTCATTGGTGGACCGGGGATCTACTATGACCAGCGGCATCATTTTTCAATTTCAGCCATCCTTGATTCCTCGGTCTGTTTCATAGATCTTCAGGTTTTTAAAAAAGTACTTAGCGGCAACCAAAAGTTTGCCGAGGAGTTTCTAAAGGATTTCAGCAAGGATGTACTGAACGTTTATAACCGGCTGATCTACCTGACGCAAAAACAGATGCCTGGGAGAATGGCGGATGCCCTGCTTTACCTGCATGATGAAATTTTTCAGCGGCCCAAATTTCCCATGGTCCTTTCACGTTTTGATCTGGCTGAACTTTCTGCCATGTCACGTGAAAGTGCCGTGAAGGTGCTGCGTGATTTCCAAAAGGAGGGGTATCTGCGTATTTCTGATCATGAAATGGAAATTCTGGATCTGGAAGCGTTGCATAAAATCAGCCGGATCGGCTAACCCTGTAACCTTGTTACCCTGTTACCTTGTCACTTTTTTTTGTATCTTCGTGTAAATTTTCTGAACCATGGAAGAACCTCGTCCGGATTATATCCGTATGTCACCGGTTGAGCGGTTGATGCCCCAGGAAGAGATGCTTGAAGTTGCCCGGCAACGAAGCAGTCTTTTGATCGGCGTTCCAAAAGAAATTTCAACACAGGAAAACCGGGTTTCGCTGGTACCCGACGGAGTCGCGCTTTTATGCCGGAACGGGCACCAGGTAATGGTGGAGGCAGGAGCCGGACTCACGGCCCATTTCAGTGACCACGAATACAGTGAGGCCGGAGCGCAGATTGTGTATTCCCCCAGGGAGGTTTATCAGGCTGACATCATCCTGAAGGTAGGACCGATAACCCGCCAAGAGATGGAATGGCTGCGGCCGAAACAAACCCTGATATCGGCCATCCAGGTTGCCATGCAGTGCGAAGATTATTTTCGGGCACTGCTCTCGAAAAAAGTAACTGCCCTGGCCTTTGAGACCATCCGCGACAGAACAAAACAGCTCGCCATCATCCGGGCAATGAGTGAAATAGCCGGAAGCACCTCCATATTTATTGCTGCTGAATACCTCGCAAACCCGGAGTTTGGACGCGGTAAGATGTTTGGAGGATTTACGGGGATCACCCCATCCGAAGTTGTCATCATCGGTGCCGGCACGGTGGCTGAATTCGCCGCCCGGTCTGCGATCGGTTTAGGTGCACTGGTCAAGGTTTTCGACAACTCGGTCTATCGTCTGCGCCGTCTGCAGGGAAACCTGGGAATGCGGGTTTTTACTTCGATATTGCATCCGAAGGTTTTGCTTGAAGCGCTCAGGACGGCAGATGTCCTGATCGGGGCCATTCATGCACACGAAGGCAAAACTCTATGCATCATCAGTGAAGAGATGATCAAACAGATGAAAGATGGAAGTGTGGCCATTGATGTGAGCATTGATCAGGGCGGATGCTTTGAAACCTCCAGGCCGACAACCCATAAATCACCGGTTTACAAGGTTCATGGTGTGACCCACTATGCCGTTCCAAACATTCTATCGAAGGTGCCGCACACAGCAAGCCAGGCATTGAATAATATCATTGTGCCGATCATTCTTGACATCGGTTCTGAAGGTGGTATCGAAAATTTACTTAAACGCGATTATGGCGTGCGTCAGGGTGTATACATATACAACGGGATCCTGACCAACCAGTTCATCAGTAAATCGTATAATCTGCCGTTCCAGGATATCAGCCTCCTGATGGCAGCTTTTCATTGACCCATTTGGATCGAACCAAGATGAAGCTATCGAACCGGATCATTACCACAGACCGAACTCCGATCTTTTTCGGGAATGATACCCTGGACTGTGTTGACCGGTTTCTAAAGTCAATACAACAGGATTACCATTCAAAGCAGGTGATGTCCACTGATGATGTTTCTCCCCATCCATTGCGGGAAATATTCATCCTGGTTGATCCGGAAACACGAAAACATTGTCTGCCGCTGTTGCAGGAGAAATCATTGATCCTGGCGGATGCGGCTGTTCTGGAAATTCCGGGTGGAGAGGATTCCAAATCGCTCGTTCAGGCTGAAAAATTATGGAATGCGCTGTTGGCTGCCGGTGCAGGACGAAACTGTTTGCTGGTGAACCTGGGCGGAGGGGTGGTAAGCGACCTGGGTGGTTTTATCGCTGCCGGATACAAAAGGGGAATCAGCTACATCAACATACCGACCACCCTGATGGGACAGGCTGATGCAGCCATCGGGGGCAAGACGGCCGTAAACCTTGGCCATATAAAAAACCAGATTGGATTTTTCTATGCCCCAAAAGCTGTTTTCATTTATCCGGGATTCCTGCGTACCTTGCCGGAAGCACATCTCCAGTCTGGATTGGCCGAAATAATCAAAAGCATTCTGATCAGCAATGCCGCCCATTGGCACAGGCTGGTAAAACATCCTGTCCGAAAGATCCTTCATCATCCCACCGATAGCCGCCTGTGGCTGAATTTGATTGCAGGTGCCGTGAAATTTAAAAACAGGATCGTCATGCAGGATTACAGGGAGCGGAAGCTGCGAAAGGTGCTGAATTTTGGTCATACCGTAGGTCACGCCGTCGAAGGATTTTCACAGTCAGAACCGGGGAAGCAGCTCCTTCACGGGGAAGCCGTGGCGGCGGGCATGAAATGCGCTGCTTTTCTTTCGCATCGGAAAGCCGGGCTTTCCCTGGCCGGTATGGAGGAGATTATCGGTTACCTGGATGATGGATTTCCCTCATACCCATTGGATGTCAGGGCTAAAGCAACGGTCATGGAACTGATGACCCATGATAAAAAAAACCGGAACGGAGAGGTGATGTTTACACTTATTTCAGAACCGGGTCATCCGAAGATCAACATCGCGTGTGACCGGCAGGATATATTGGAATCCCTAGACATCCTATGAAAACCATCCTGATCAGCAAACCGGACAAAATTTTGAAGGGGAGGATACCGCTGCCCGCATCAAAAAGTATCAGCAACCGATTGCTGATGATCAGGGCACTTAGCGGAAAGAATTTTGATATCAACAATTTATCCCAGGCCGATGACACCTGGTTGTTGCAGAAGCTGATTGCAACTATTTCAGGCGGCCATGGACGTAAAAATGTGCTGGAGCTTGATTCGGCCAATGCCGGAACGGTGATGCGGTTCCTGACGGCCTGGCTTTCGGCAAAGCCCGGTAAGTGGGTGCTGACCGGCTCCGACCGGATGAAGCAGCGCCCCATCGGGACGCTGGCGGAAGCATTGAAACACCTGGGGGCCTCCATCGAATATCTTTCAAAACCGGGTTATCCACCGCTGCTCATCACCGGCACCAAACTGACTGGCAGGGAAGTAACGATCGATCCGGGTGTAAGCAGCCAGTTCACAACAGCCCTGCTGTTGATTGCCCCCTATCTTGAGCATGGACTGATCCTTCATTTGAAAGGGGAAAAGATATCAACGCCCTATGTTGATATGACCATCCATCTGATGCAGGCTTTCGGTGCCAGGATCAAATCCGGAAAAACAAGGCTTCATGTGGCGCCCGGTTCATATGATCCGGTTGAGTATACCGTTGAATCCGATTGGTCGGCTGCGTCTTACTGGTATGAGGCGGCCGTGTTTGCCGATGAAGTGGATATCGAGCTTGTCGGGCTTAAGTTTGAGAGCATCCAGGGAGATGCCGTATTACCGGCCATCTACCAGAATTTCGGAATCAGAACTGAATTTACATCCACCGGAGTAAGATTGACGAAAGTCAGAAAAAAAATTGATGGTTTCTATTTTGACTTTACCGACTATCCCGACATTGCCCAATCGGTCATTGTAACATGTGCAGGGCTGGGAATCAGGGGGCGCTTTGAAGGTTTGAAAAGCCTTCAGATCAAAGAGACCGACCGGTTGCGTGCACTTAAGAATGAGATTGAAAAGCTGGATCTGCAGGTAACAGCATCCAATAAAGGGGATGATATGCCCGCCCTTGAGATCGGTGCCTCTAAATCGGTTTTCAGGCCCGGCCTGGCATTTGAAACATATGGCGATCACCGGATGGCAATGACCCTTGCTCCGCTTGCACTGAAAACAGGGCCTCTTAAAATTCACAATCCCGATGTGGTGGAGAAATCCTACCCCGATTTCTGGGAGCATTTGAAGATGACCGGATTTGAAATAAAATAAACGTTTAAAATATTTCACGCCGATCGAAAAATCGGATGCCGGGAAACCAAAATATACTAATTTTGGAAATTCTCTGACTTTTAACCTCTTTTCGTGCTAGTTGATATTTTTATCCCCTGTTTTGTTGACCAGGTTTATCCGGATACGGGATTAAATATGGTAAAGATCCTGGAAAAGCTGGATGTAAGTGTGAACTACAATGGCAACCAGACCTGTTGCGGCCAGATGGCGTTCAACAGTGGCGCCTGGGACGAAGCGAAGCAAATGGGAGAGAAGTTCCTGAAAGATTTTCCAAATGACCGGCCTATTATTGGCCCTTCAGCTTCGTGCATTGGATTTGTTCGCAACTATTATGGCTGGCTCTTTCATAACACGGCGTACCATCTCGAATATAAACAATTGAAAAAGAATTTGTTCGAGTTCACCGATTTCATGATCAATGAGCTGAAGGTGGATGATGTAGGTGCATCGTTCCCACACATAGTTACCTACCACGATTCCTGCGCGGCTTTACGGGAATACCATCTGAAGGATGAACCCCGCCGGCTGCTTGCAAAGGTTAAAGGGCTTGAATTGCGCGAGATGAAGGAGAATGAGGTTTGTTGCGGTTTCGGTGGAACATTTTCAGCGAAATTTGAGGCCATTTCTTCGGCTATGGCCGAACAAAAAGTCAACAGGGCGCTTGAAACCGGGGCCGAATATATTGTTTCCACCGATTCCTCCTGTCTCATGAACCAGCAGGCCTACATTGATAAGCACAACCTTCCGATACAAACCATCCACATCATTGATTTATTAGCCTCCGGATGGTAGAAATTGTATTTTTACTGATACAGTGACCTTTACCCGATGATCAACGATAAATATACGAAAGTCATATCTGCTGAACTCAATGTGGATCAGGGGTTCGTTCAGAATACCATCAATCTGCTGGAGAGCGGCGCTACGATCCCATTCATTGCCCGTTACCGCAAGGAGATGACCGGTTCGATGGATGAAGTAGTCATTGCGCAGGTCAGGGACAGGCTTTCACAGCTAAAGGACCTGGATGCCCGCCGGGCTGCCATCATCAAATCATTGACCGAACAGGAAAAACTTACCCCCGAACTTGAATCTTCTGTGGCCAATGCAGCAACCATGGCTGAACTGGAGGATATTTACCTGCCTTACAAACCCAAGCGTAAAACGCGTGCAAGCATGGCCAGGGAAAAGGGTCTGGGTCCGCTGGCCGACATCATCCTTTGTCAGCGATATGATGATGTTGACCGCAGGGCTGAAAAATTCGTGGATCCCGAAAAAGGGGTAAATTCGGTTGAGGAGGCCATCCAGGGAGCCAGTGACATCATCGCTGAAACCATCAATGAGGATGCATACGCCCGCAAGCGGATCCGTCACCTGTTTGAAAAAGAATCCCTGATCTCTTCCAGGGTGCAGAAGGGAAAAGACCAGGATGGAATTAATTTTGAAATGTACTTTGATTACCATGAACCGCTGAGCCGGGCGCCTTCGCACCGTGTCCTTGCAATGTTCAGGGGTGAAAGCGAAGGTTTCCTGAATATTTCGGTGGAGGTAAACGACGAAAAGGCTCATGAGATCCTGGAGCGGATTTTTATAAAGGGAAATAATGAAGCTTCACGGCTTGTAAAATTGGCCATGAAAGACAGCTGCAAGCGCCTGCTGTTTCCATCCATTGAAACGGAGATGCGGCAGTGGGCCAAGTTAAAGGCCGACAGGGAAGCCATCAGGGTATTTGCGGAAAATATGCGGCAGTTGTTGCTGGCACCACCGCTCGGTCAAAAAAATGTGCTGGCCATCGATCCTGGATTCCGCACTGGGTGTAAGGTGGTATGCCTTGACCGTCAGGGCAAGCTGGTTCACAATGAGACTATCTATCCGCACCCTCCGCAGAACGAGGTAAAGGAGGCGATCCATAAAATCAAAAGTCTTGTCAATGCTTACAAGATAGAAGCCATCGCCATCGGGAACGGGACAGCCGGACGTGAAACAGAGCGTTTGATACGAGCCATTCCGTTCGACCGGGAGGTCATCGCGCTGGCAGTGAACGAAAGCGGGGCTTCGGTTTACTCAGCTTCGGCCGTTGCCCGCAAGGAATTTCCGGATTATGATGTTACAGTGCGCGGATCGGTTTCGATAGGCCGGCGATTGATGGATCCTTTGGCCGAATTGGTTAAAATTGAGCCAAAATCGATCGGGGTTGGTCAATATCAGCACGATGTGGATCAATCAGCCCTGATGCAGAGCCTGGAAGATACGGTTGTGAGTTGTGTCAATAAGGTAGGCGTGGAGGTCAATACGGCCAGTGAAGAATTGCTGACCTATGTTTCGGGACTGGGGCCTAACCTGGCAAAGAATATCATCAGTTACCGGAATGAAAATGGCCCTTTCAAATCCCGGACTGAATTCAGGAAAGTTACCCGTTTCGGCGAAAAGGCCTTTGAACAGTCCGCCGGTTTTCTCAGGATCCGGGATGCAAAAAATCCCCTCGACCGGAGTTCGGTTCACCCCGAAAGTTACCTTGTGGTCGATGAGATGACCCGGAGAATGAACTGTACTGTCGATGACCTGATGTCGAAGGCTGAATTCCGGTCAAAGATCCGGTTGGAGGATTTTATTACCGCTACCATCGGTATGCCTACCCTCCAGGATATCATGCTTGAACTTGCCAAGCCGGGTCGTGACCCCCGCCAGCAGTTCGAAATGTTTGAATTTGATAAACACATCCATTCGATAAGCGATCTCCGCAAGGGAATGAAATTATCGGGTATTGTTACAAACATCACCAACTTCGGTGTTTTTGTTGACCTGGGTGTTCACCAGGATGGCCTGGTGCATATCAGCCAGCTTGCCGATCGTTTTGTCAAAGATCCGAATGAGGTGGTGAAGTTAAATCAAAAAGTGAAGGTCGAGGTCCTTGATGTTGATATGGAGCGTAAACGGATCCAGTTGACCATGAAGGGACAGGATACTAAGACTGCGGATTAAACGTTTTAATCATACATCATAAATTGAAAATATAGCATGAAGCGTTCCCTACTCTTTGTCCTGTTCCTGATCATTGCCTGTACACTTCCTTCTCAAAAAGTATTTTCCCAACGGATACTGGGTGCTGTCAGCGTGGGAATGAATCTGACCCAGGTGGATGGAGATGAATTTTTCGGATATAATAAAATCGGGCTGAATGTTGGCCCAATGATCATCGTTCCCTTCGGGAAAAACAGGAACTGGTCTGTCAGCATGGAATTATTGTACACCCAGAAGGGCAGTTACCACAGAGGTGCGACCGATTCGACCTCCTTCAGGCTGCAGCAGGATTATGTTGAAGTCCCTCTCCTGGTCCATTTTACAGATAAAAAATTAATTTCCGGAGGCGTTGGATTCTCTTACGGTCAGCTGATCAACTATAAAGAGACCAAAAACAACGTCTTCGATTCGTTATTTCAATATCAGACTCCGCTTTCAAACAACGATATATCTGTCATTGCAGATTTGCAGATCCGTTTATGGAGTAAGTTATGGGCCAATCTGCGTTACCAGTATTCAATGAAAAGCAACCGGACTGTTGTGGTGGTAGATCCGAATGTCTATCCTCGGGATCCTCTTACACGATATCAGTACAACAATGTGATCAGCATAAGACTCACCTGGGTGTTTAACCAGGCAAAGATTGTTAAAAAGCCCAAGCAGGGGAGTGAGAACTGACAAGGTGACAAGGTGACAAGGTAATTCGTCACTCGTCACTCGTCATTCGTAATTGGTAATTGGTAATTGGTAATTACATCAGTCCCAACTGCTGCAGAAAAGTCAGGGCCAGTCCAGGTTTCAGGGCCAGGGTAAAAACCACGCCAAACAGTGCTCCCCACATATGGGCATCATGCCCGATGTTATCGCGCCCCCTTTTTGCCATGTAATATTCATAGGCCACATATAAAATCCCAAATATCGGAGCAGGAATGGGCAGGGGAATGAAAAACAGGAAGATCTTCCCGGCAGGATAGAGGATGATACTTGCAAATACGACGGCAGCCACGGCACCGGAGGCACCCACTGCATTGTAAAACACATCATTTTTGTACTTTCCGAAGGCAGGAATGATTGACAGGATGAGTCCTCCCAAGTAAAGGAGAATGTAGTAAAAACCAGCCTTCCCGGGAAAATAGAATTTGAAATAGGTCTCAACGATAACCCCGAAGGAATAGAGCACCAGCATGTTGATAAAGAGGTGAACGTATCCGGCGTGCACAAACCCATAGGTAAAAAACCGGTACCAGTGGTTGCTGTGTTTTGCATCATAGGCGTTGAACTTCAACTTGGCAAACCACTCCTCGTTGCTCAGCGCAAAAACGGAGACGACAACAGTGAGGAAAATGATAAAATATGTTATTCCCATAAAAGCTTTATAAGGGAGAAATTACCTGGTGGTTTCTGTTTTCTGATCTTTGGTGAAGTCGATTTCTGAACCCAGCACACTGTGGGGAATGAGGAATACGACTAGCAGAACGATGGATGCAATGATCGGCCACAACCTGTTTTCGCGGTTCTTTTTCATCATCACCAGGGCAATGACCCAGAAGATAAAGGCAAGCAGTGACTTATTGTCGGTCAGGTCATGTCCAAAGGGCCATCCGGTCCAAAAGGCATCAAAGGCAAGTTTCTGCATCACCGGACCCAGGATCAGCACGCCGACACCGGTTGTAATTACCGTGAGCCAGGCAAAAAGATAGGTGTTTTTCATCCTGAAAATGACCAGCAGGCCGGTCAGTGTTGAGAAGAGCATGCCAAAGAATACAAACAAAATATGCGGGAGCAGAACAAACCAGGAGACAAATCCTGTATACCGCAATACGGCTGGGTGTTCATTGAGTAAAACATGCTGATCATCTTTGACCAGGGTCACCTGATACATCACTTTTCCGGCGGGTGCCTGATGCGGAAGATACCCGATCAGGGTGTCGCCATGGCGCTGCATGGATTGCGTATGCCAGGTATCATAACTTTTGAAACGACGCAGTTTCAGCTCTCCTTTGATGCTTGTATCGGCTGCCACTATTTTGATCGGGGCGTCATCCGGCTTGTCATACGACCTGATCAGTTTGTATTTGACCATCTCCCGACCAATCTCAGCCTTGCCCCTGATCGGGTAGGTAGGTCCGGTCATTCGCTGGTACATGGCCAAAGCGAGGGTGAAAACAATCGCAAAAAACCAGATCAGAATAGATTTCAAAATTAAATTCATAGATAACCAGGTATTAACGAAAATTTTTTTTGTCACGCGTCACGCGTCACGTGTCACGCTTTTCCCCTGCAAAGATAACTATTTGATCTGATATTTACACAGCAGATCATATGCAGCTTGATGAATATTTGTCCGGATATTCATCTCAGATAGCTTATGATTGGATGCATCCGGGTAGACCCGGTTTGACAGGAAAACATACAACAAGTCATTTTCAGGGTCAGCCCAGATATAGGTACCGGTGAACCCCGAATGACCGAAACTCAGGGAAGATGCTCCTTCGCAGGCAGGCCCGTCGGGAGAAAAGTTCAGTAGTGGTTTGTCAAAGCCAAGCCCCCTCCGGTTCCCTTTTTCAGGAAACTGAACGCGTGTGAATTCATGGATGGTGGCAGGTGAAAGGTATTCCCTGCTGCCATAACTTCCATCCTGCAACAACATCTGAAGGATCACAGCAACATCGGAAGCATTGCCGAAAAGGCCGGCATGACCGGAAACTCCGCCCAGCATGGCTGCTCCCGGATCGTGTACATCACCCCAGATCAGCTGATTGCGGAATTCTGTATCATATTCCGTAGGAATAATCCGGGAAAGTGGGAACCTGCTCCGGGGATTAAATCCCATGGTATTCAAACCCAGCGGTTTGTAATAGGTTATCTCCAGGTAACGATCGAACGGCATGCCACTGATGCGTTCAACAACCATCCGTAACAGGTAAAAGCCGATATCGCTGTACTTGTAATCCCTCGTCGGGCGTAGCGGTGAATCGATCAGGCGTTTGATGATCGTATCTTTATAATCCTTCCGGATAAAAAGATCATAGGCCACCCGAACCGGGAATGCTTTTGATGAGTCAGACTGGTACATTGCCGGGTCGGGTTTCCCATTCTTCAAGGTTGCCTTATAAAACGGGATCCAGTCCTGCAATCCTGCCTGGTGTGTCATGACATCGTGTATGCGGAGATTGCCTTTGTTGCTTCCTCTGAGCATAGGCAGCCACCTCCCCAGGCTGTCATCGGGTTTGATCTTTCCCTCATCGTATAGCTTCATGACAGCCAGGGTGGTTGCACACACCTTGGTGACCGAGGCAAGGTCGTAAAGGTCCTGCATGTTCACGGCAGCAGTGTCTTCATAACGTGGATGTCCGAATGCCTTCTCATAAAAGACCTTCCCGTTTTTGGCCATCAGGATCTGGCAGCCAGGATAGGCTCCTGAGGTCACTCCCTGCATAGCAATAGAATCAATGACCTTCAGCGATTCATTGGGCAGCCCGATCTCTTCGGGGATCACAAATTCCAACCTGTTCTTTTCGGTTACTTCACCTGTTTCAAAGGCAAACGGACTGGCTGTGACCGGGAGTTTTCCATCCGCCCCAATCCCGCCGAAAATCACCTCACCGGCTGCCAGTTCCGTGGCAGGATTATCCTGGTAGGCCACCACGACGGCTTCTGCCTTGGAAAGACCGGGGATACGGCAGAGGGCATAGGGGGTGCCAAAAAGCACCATGATGGTGCGGTTTGTCCGGGCTAGGGTGTCGATGAACCGGATCATGGCGTGCCTCAGGCCGAATGTATCTGCTGCGTTACTGGTGATGCCGTGGATGCCAAGGATCACAATGTCGCTGGTGGAAATTCGTGCTAAAATACTGTCAGAACGAAGCTTTGAAAATGATTTCGGCAGGTTGAAGACCGCAAGGTTGGCATATTTATTCAGGGTTGCCTGGAAAAGGTTTGGCAGGGAATCGCCGATTGACAGAACAGCGATTTTCCGGTGGTCGAGGCCGGTGAGGGGGATCATCAGCAAATCATTCTTTAAAATGGTCACCGATTCATCGACCATTTTCTGGCGCAGAACCTTCGCGGCAGGAGGATTCAGGTCGGCAACCAGGTTTTCAAGGGCGATCACGGGTTTTTGCATTAACCCAAGTCTCTGCTTCAGTTCAAGGATCCTCCGGCATTTGTGTTCCAGCGTGTCGTTTGAAAACCACCCGCTGTCGACGGCTGTTTTTATTCCCCTGATGGCCAGTTCCATATCCTGCGGCAGCAGCAGGATGTCATTCCCTGCCTGCAATGCCTTTAATTCAATTTCACCGGGTTTGAAAAATTTGGTAACACCCTGCATGTCGAGTGCATCCGTGAAGACATAGCCCCGGAACCCCAGTTGTTTTTTCAGTAAATCGGTGATCACACTTTTTGAGAGTGTTGCGGGCGTATTTGTAACCGAATCGAGGCTGGGCACATAAAGATGGCCGATCATCACACCCATTACGCCCGCTTTGATCTGGGCCCTGAAGGGAAACAATTCCACCGAATCCATGCGTTGCCGGCTATGGTTGATAATGGGAAGGTTAAGGTGCGAATCGGTTTCCGTATCGCCATGCCCGGGGAAATGCTTGGCAGTGGTCATGATCCCCCCATCCTGCATTCCTTTCATATAAAGCAAACTTTTCCGCGTTACATCTTCGCGGTTTTCACCAAACGACCTGAAGCTGATCACAGGATTTTTTGGATTGTTATTGATGTCAACTACAGGGGCAAAATTGATCTGGATCCCCAGCCTCTGGCAACTCCTGGCAACCATGCGACCCATTTCATAGATCAGGGAGTCGTTGGATATTGCACCAAGTGCCATCTGGCGTGGAAATGAAAAAGCGCTGTCCAGCCTCATTCCCAGTCCCCATTCGGCATCAATCGAGATGAGCATGGGCGTTTGCACCGATTCCTGGAGCCGGTTCGTGAGGATAGCCTGATTTACCGGGGATCCCTTAAAAAAACATAATCCGCCGGGATTGTATTTCCTGATGATGTGGAACAGGCTGTCATTGTATGTAGAGTCTTTCCATGAGTATGCCCTGATGATACACAACTGGGCGATCCGTTGTTCAACAGACAATGAGTTGTACACTGAATCAACCCAGTTGTTACCAGTTCCCTTTGAGGCTGGGCGGGACTCCGTTGCATGAAATTTCAAAGGATCCTCCGGGGGAATGGATTTCCTCTGGCCCCGGGCCGAAATGGTGATAAACAGGATCATTAAGCAGCATCCTGACAGGACCAGTTTCCTTATATCCTTCAATTTACACAGCCAAATACCTGGAGATTGCATTCTCATATTTTGTAAACCATGGAGGTTTGAAAACGGGTTGCCGGGCTCTGCTCAGCATCACAAATGTGAGAACTTTCATTTTCAGTTTGACGTGACCTTCCTCAAATCTTTTCTTTTTTTATTAACATGCATTCCGACCCCTCCCGTTATTGTAATATATTTGTCGCACATGAAATTACAGTAATTTCAGCATGATCATTGCTCATTTTTCATCATTTATTTACTTCAATGCTATCAATCCCTGAATTAGAAAAAATTGCCGCACAGGTTAGACGCGACATTATCAGGATGGTTCACGGAGCTTCCTCCGGACATCCCGGCGGCCCTCTGGGGACAGCCGATTTCCTTGTTGCCCTCTATTTTAAAATTATGAAGCCTGATGCTTCTCATTTTTCCATGGATGGGATAGGAGAGGATATCTTCTTTCTTTCAAACGGACATCTTTCAGCCGGGTGGTACAGTGTACTGGCACGATATGGTTATTTCGACGTGAAGGAGTTGGGCTCCTTCCGTAAACAACATTCCCGGTTGCAGGGGCATCCTGCCACTGCCGAAGGACTACCCGGGGTGCGCATCAGTTCCGGGTCACTGGGCCAGGGATTGTCGGTTGCCATCGGTGCAGCGCTTGGAAAGAAAATGAACAACGACGAGCACCTCATTTACTGCCTGATGGGTGATGGTGAGTTACAGGAGGGCCAGAACTGGGAGGCATTGATGTTTGCTGCGGCAAAAAAAGTAGATAACCTCATTGCAGTAATTGACTACAACGGTCAGCAGATTGATGGCCCCAACGAACGCGTTTTACCTTTGGGCGACCTCCAGGCAAAGTTTTCAGCTTTCGGCTGGAATGTGATGACCATGTATGGCAATGACATGACCGAGGTGGTGGAGACCCTTAAAAAGGCCCAGTGGTATACCAGCCAGGGGCAGCCGGTGATGATCGTGATGACGACCCACATGGGTTATGGTGTTGATTTTATGCTCGATAACCATGAATGGCATGGCGTGTTCCCAAATGATGATCAAACGAAAATGGCACTGGAACAGTTGGAGGAGACACTGGGAGACTATTGAGAAAAATGACGAATGACGAATATCGAATGACCAATGACCAATGACCAATTACCAATTGTATTAGAAAAATCAGAGAAGGCAAAACTCTTCGGGGGTTGGTATTTCATAGATTATTGGTCATTGGTCATTGGTCATTGGTCATTGGTCCTCTTTCTGCTCTCCATCTCCCTCTCCGGATTTTCCCAGGGGTTGATTGAGCAGGGAAAACCCAAACCGACCACCCGAATCTTATTCGTGTTTGACGCCTCGCAGAGCATGTACGGCCGCTGGCAGAGCGATACCAAATTCAATATTGCCGTCAAGCTATTCTCAAACATCCTCGACAGCCTGCGCACCCAGACCAACCTTGAACTGGCTTTGCGGATGTATGGCCACCAGAAGCAATTTCCACCGCAGGATTGCAATGATACCCGGCTGGAGGTGCCCTTTGCCAAGGACAACATCAACAGGATAAAACATGTTCTGAAAACGATCATTCCCAAAGGAACCACCCCCATCGCCTACGCTCTTTCACAGGCGACCAAGGATTTTCCCCCTTGCGATAATTGCCGGAATGTAGTGATCCTGATAACGGACGGATTGGAAGAATGCGGGGGCGACCCGTGCGCTGTATCCCTCGAACTTCAGAAAAAGGGGATCATGCTGAAACCTTTTATCGTTGGGATCGGAAAGGATTTTCGTGATCAGTTTGAGTGCGTGGGCACCTATTTTGATGCATCCAACGAAAAGGAATTCAGGAATGCGTTGAAGGTGATCATCTCCCGGACCCTGAACCCAACAAGCATCCAGGTAAACCTGCTTGATGCATACGGCAAGCCGACGGAGACCAACGTCAACATGACTTTTTATGATAATTTTTCCGGCCTGCCCAAATATAATTTCATTCATTCCTTTAATGCCAAAGGGCTTCCCGACACCCTCGACATCGATCCTCTGATCACCTACGATCTGGTGGTACACACCATTCCCCCGGTGCGCAAGGACAGTGTGAAACTGACACCTGGAAAGCACAACATTGTCGGCATCGACGTTCCCCAGGGATTCCTTGCATTCAAAGCATCCGGGAACAGCACGCTGAAGTATCTCCCGTGCATCATCCGGAAGAAGGGGAATTCTGAAACCGTCAACGTGCAGCAGTTTGATCAGGTTGAAAAATACCTCACCGGCTCCTATGATATTGAGATACTTTGCCTGCCAAGGATTACGGTACATGATGTGGAAATTAAGCAAAGCCATACAACCACGGTTGAAATGCCGCTTCCCGGCATTGCCGTGATCCAGAAATCAACCAATGGGTATGGCAGTTTATACCTGGAGGATAACAGCAAACTGGTATGGTTGTACAACCTGAGGGACAATCCTCAGCAGCAGGAGACACTTTATTTGCAGCCGGGAAGCTACCGCGTGGTATTCCGGTCAAAATATTCCAATCAATCATCCTATACCACCGAAAAATCTTTCAGGGTTGAACCTGGACAAACGGTCAATTTGAAATTATATCCGAACTGAAATGACAGATGTTGTAAACTTTGGCTCCAAAGACACCCGGTCGGGTTTTGGCGAAGCCTTACTTGAATTAGGAAGGCAGAATCCCAACGTGGTTGCCTTGTGTGCCGATCTGACGGGATCAATGAAAATGGACGCCTTTGCCCGTGAATTTCCTGGCCGGTTTATCCAGGTCGGGATTGCCGAAGCCAACATGATGGGTATCGCAGCCGGCCTGACCATCGGTGGAAAGATCCCATTTACCGGCACATTCGCCAACTTTTCGACAGGAAGAGTGTATGACCAGATCAGGCAATCGATCGCCTATTCGAATAAAAATGTAAGGATATGTGCCTCGCATGCGGGCGTCACGCTGGGAGAGGACGGGGCAACACATCAGATACTCGAAGACCTCGGGTTGATGAAGATGCTCCCGAATATGACGGTGATTAACCCCTGTGACTTTAACCAGACCAAGGCAGCCACTCTGGCCATTGCTGATCATTTGGGACCGGTATACCTGAGGTTTGGCCGCCCCAAATGGCCCAACTTCACAGCTCCGGGCCAACCCTTTCTCATTGGAAAGGCCGTGATGTTCAACGAAGGTCCTGATGTCTCCATCTTTGCAACCGGGCACATGGTCTGGAACGCCCTGCAGGCTTGTAAAATACTGGAAGAGCGCGGCATTCATGCAGAACTCATCAACATTCACACCATCAAACCCCTGGATGAAGAGGCCATTCTCACATCGGTGGCTAAAACAGGATGCGTGGTTTCAGCTGAGGAACATATGAGGAATGGCGGTCTGGGTGACAGCATTGCGCAACTCCTGGCAAGAAAGCATCCTGTACCCATGGAGATGGTTGCCGTGAATGACCGGTTCGGTGAAAGCGGAATACCCGAAGATCTGCTGAAAGAATTTGGTCTTGATGTGCCGGACATCGTGGCAGCTGCTGAAAAGGTCATCGCAAGAAGGAAATCGTAACAGGGTCATCCCATGCGTTTTGTATGGTCATTCCGCGACAAAAGTATGGGAACCTCCCGGTCGACATACAGCGGAACGGTTTCCACAGTAACATTGCTGGTATCGAGGCCCAGGGCCCTGACTTCAGATATCCCGAATCGTTTGAAGATAGAATAGAGATCCATTACGAACTGCTCTCTCGGCGGGAAATCAAAGTCATAATTCTGGATCCGGTCTATCACGACAAACCGGAAATCGGCACTGATCATGTGCTTCCGGAGCGAAGCATAATGACTTAGCATGTCAATCTCGTGGTTGTGACTCAACTCTTCCAGTACCTGCCTGAAGAAGAGGTTCACCCTGGGCTGGACTTTAAAACCGATCTTAAAATCCACTTTGATCAGCGTTCCCGGGATGATGTGTGTGATCTTGTACTCCAGCACATGGGGTTCATCCAGAATGTCCACGTGGAGCATCCAGTAAAGGTCGGCACGTTTAGGATGCTTGTTCAGGATGGAATAGACGATCTTTGATTCAATATCGGTGACATGGTTGGCCTTCGTAAGAAACACCAGGTTGGTAGCATATTTGGGCACGGTCTGGTCCTGGCTGAGGTCTTTAATCACATCAACATAATTGGCAATCCGCAGAAATTCGATAAAGCTGTTTTTTATCCGTCGCCCGCTGAACCATACATACATGATCAGGAACAGGAATCCGCCCAGGAGTAGTGTGAACCATCCTCCATGCATGAACTTGTTCAGATTGGCGATCAGGAAGGAAACTTCAATGGACAGGTATACAATTAAAAAAACGATGATCACGTATATGGGGACCTTTTTATAGAAGAGATAGATGCTCAGGAGGCTGGTGGTCATCAGCATGGTGATGGTGATCGAAAGGCCATAGGCTGCCTCCATGTTGGAGGAGCGTTGGAAGAACAGGACAACAAAAAGACATGAAAAATAGAGCATCCAGTTGATGCTGGAGATATACATCTGTCCCTTGATGTTAGTGGGGTAATTTATCTTGATCTTCGGCCAGAAGTTAAGTGAAATGGCCTCACTGATGAGTGTATATGATCCGCTGATCAGGGCCTGGCTGGCAATGATGGCCGCTGCCGTGGAGATGATGATCCCTATGATCAGGAACCAGTGTGGCATGATGGCAAAGAATGGATTGGTCCATTCGTAAATGCTGTCGGAGTTGGCAACGATCCAGGCTCCCTGTCCGAAATAATTTAGGAGCAGCATGCTTTTTACATAGACCCAGGTGATGCGGATATTCTTCAGTCCGCAGTGACCAAGATCGGAGTAGAGTGCTTCGGCGCCGGTTGTGCAGAGAAATACGGCGCCCATGAGCAGGAATCCCTGGGGATATTGGGTTAGAAAAATATAGGCATGATGGGGGTCAACTGCTTTCAGGATAGAGGGATTGTGGATGATCTGCGAAAATCCAAGTACGCCAAGCATGGCAAACCAGATGAACATGATGGGGCCGAAGGATTCGCCCACCGCTTTGGTCCCGAATTTCTGCACAAAAAAGAGTCCTGTGATGATCACAATGACAATCGGGACCACCGGGATCCGGGGGTTAATAATGCCAAGCCCTTCCACGGCAGAGACAATGGTGATGGAGGGGGTGATCACGCCATCGGCCAGCAGGGTGCTCCCGCCGATGATCGCAAAGAAATAGGCCCATTTGGCCCTTTTTCTGATCAGGGCAAACAGGGAGAAGATGCCACCCTCCCCGTTGTTATCGGCCCGCAGGGTGATGATGATGTATTTTACGGTGGTCTGCAGGGTCAGTGTCCAGAAGATACAGGAAAGCCCGCCCATGATAAAGGCAGAGGTAATGGAATCGGCTCCGGCAACGATCGCCTTCATGACATACAGTGGCGATGTTCCGATATCGCCATAAATGATTCCGAGGGTGATCAGCAGGCCTGCCGCTGAAATTGCCTGACTATGGTTCTTGTTTGTAACACTCCTCATCTGGATGACGGATTAACCCGTGAATAAAAAGTGTGCAAATGTAACGCTTTATCCCTGAGTAATTTTTTTTCTGCTGATGAACTTTTTAATGAATGCAATGATCATCGGTAACAGGGAGATCAGGACAATGGTCACGATGGCCAGGCTGAAATTATTTTTGACCAGGGGAATGTTGCCGAAGAAGTATCCGGCAAGGGAAAAGGATGAAACCCAGATAACTGCCCCGACAATACTGAAGGAGATGAACCGGAGGTAGGTCATGGTGCCAACCCCTGCCACAAAAGGGGCAAAGGTGCGGATAATGGGCATAAAGCGGGCTATGATGATGGTTTTTCCGCCATGTTTCTCGTAAAATGCATGGGTCTTGTCAAGGTATTCGCGCCTGATCAGCCGGTAATTTTTTTCATAAACGGTTTTACCTAAAAGTTTGCCGATAAAATAGTTGGTGTTATCCCCTCCAAAGGCGGCAGCGATCAGCAGCGGGATAATTACATAGAGGCTGAGCGGATTCCCGGCCATTGCAGCCACCGTACCGGCGGCAAACAGAAGGGAATCACCAGGTAAGAATGGCGTGACAACAAACCCGGTCTCCATGAAAACGATGATGAACAAAATCAGGTAGGTCCACATCTGGTAATCAGTTACCCACTGCCTGAGGTGGACATCAATGTGCATGATGATATCAAGGAAATTTTTTAGAAGTTCTAACATAGGTAGATGGGAACTTGGTGAAATCCAGTCAAATTTACAACTTAAAAATGAACGGCAAATATAAGTCAAGAAAACTGATTGAAATGCAGTTTGTTTCATAAATAATTTATTAACAATTATTTAACAAAAGTCACGGGAGAAATCACGGCAAACAATGTTAATTTTGCACGCCATGAATAGTAACCGGAAATTTTTAATTGGAATTCTGTTTATACTGACGATTCTTTTCTGCCAGGGAATAAATGCATATTCAAATTCGGTTATCCGGTCGTATAACATTCAGCTCTCTTCCCATTCAAATAGTTGTTGTAATAATCTTAGTGCTGATATTGACTCCTTTGATGACGATCAGATATTTCATACGGTCGAAATAAACTCATTTACTGAGTCCCGATGTCAAAAGACAATTACCCAAAATTGTTTTTTAAATCAGAAATTTTTCCTTTCTATTTGGCAGCCGCCAAAACTTTCCCTGGATATTTTATAATGTTTTTCGCTGGTTCTCCGGAGTTTACATCTCCTGATTACAGAACTTACAGATATTCAGCCATTTTGAGATAAATGGTGCTCATTTATTCATTTTAATACAACAGGATATGGGATTTGATGATTTTGGATACTCAAACGAGCCACGGCATACAATTCATGGATATGATAATAATCAGAAATGGTTCGCCATTCTGAACAAGATCAGGAACAATAAACAGCTGAAACTGATTGTTATGGTTTCGGCTGTCGTGATCTTAATCATCATCATTGCCATCATTGTTGCCTTGCTTCCATTGATCATAAGACTGATTCATTATATCAGTCAGAATGGATTGCAAGGAATACTTGATGGGATCACCGGCTTCCTTGACAAACTTTGGAAAGGTTCAGGGAAGTAGATGGACAGCAATGAAAAGATGGTTGTGATGTGAATTATTTAAAGATCATCCGGAGGATAAAAAAGAGAGATCCCGACAGAACGATGGTCACAGGCAGTGTTATTAGCCAGGCGATCAGGATGTTTTTCACAGTCCCCATACGGAGGTTTTGCCTGCCGCCGCCTGCTACCATGGCGCCGGCGATACCCGATGATAGTACATGGGTGGTACTAACCGGAAGACCAAACATAGTTGAAAGGCCGATGGTACTTGCAGCAATAATTTCCGCAGTGGCGCCCTGGGCATATGTGAGGTGTGTCTTGCCGATCTTTTCTCCGATGGTGACGACGATCCGTTTCCAGCCGATCATGGTCCCAAAACCCAGGGATAACGAGACCAGAAGAATGACCCAACGTGGAGAATATTCGGTGTTTGACCTGAATTTTTTCAGGTTGGATTTCAACACGGCCAAAACCGCAGGTTTGATGCTTGATTCTTTGGATTCACCCAGGTTCTTTACAATATTATCTGATTTTTTTGACACAGAAAGGATGGCTTTCCTGATTTTGAAATTAACAGATTTATCCAGGTCGTTAAATGAACTGATCCCGGTTAGTTCCATCTTGATCCCGGAAAGATCCTTATTGACCGAATGATAGTTTTTCCGGTTCTCAGCATTCAAAAGGTTGGTGTCAATTTTATGGATGGTCCATGCAATTTTCTTGGTTTCCGTGAGAAGATCTTCAGCCTTTTTACTTCGGTCAATGGCGAAAAAAGCAGGGGAAAAACCAATCAAAATCAGCATAATAAGTCCTACGCCTTTTTGTCCGTCGTTTGATCCATGTGCATAGCTCACACTGGTACAGGTAAGGATCAGGATGCTGCGTATCAAAATAGGAGGGGCTTTTTTAGCGGGAGGCTCTTTAAAGATCAGTTTGCTTTTAACAACTTTCCTAAGTATAAACATCAGGAGCAAGGCAAAACCAAAACCGATCACTGGTGAGATGAGCAGGGATAACCCCACATCTATTACTTTTTGCCAATTCAGGGCTACGGCGTGACTGCCAGGCAACAACATGAAAGCCAGTCCGACCCCAAATATGGAACCAAGAAGGGTATGGGAACTGCTGCACGGGATCCCGATATACCATGTTGCCAGATTCCATAAGATAGCAGTTACGATAAGGGCTCCAATCATCGAGATGTTGTGAAGTAAGTTCTGATCAATCAGCATCTCCATTGGGAGGAGGTTTACAATGCCTATGGCTACTGCGATCCCGCCAACATTCACCCCGATAAAATTCCATAATCCCGACCAGATCACAGCAGTGGTTGGTTTGAGGGAATGGGTGTAAATGACCGTGGCTACCGCGTTGGCCGTATCATGAAAACCGTTGATAAATTCAAAGGCAGCAGCAGCGAATAAACAGATTAAGAGGAGAATGGTATAAGAGGAGTCGAGACCAAACATAAAACAATCATTAGAGCATCCTGTGATCCGGAGAACAGGATCAGAGATGGAAAATTAACATGAAAATCCCGACCGGCAAGAGTTTGTTAAAAATTATGTAAAAGTATTTATGTGATTTCCGTTTGACCGGTCGATCAACCTGAATCCCTCTTTCAGCAAAAAAGGTGTGAAGATGGTGGTCAGCAGGGCCATGAGCACCAGGATTGAAAAAACAGGAACATCAATAAATCCTTTCGACAGCGCAATGTTGGCAATAACCAGTTCCATGATGCCGCGGGCGTTTAATCCAAGGCCCAGAGTCACCGATTTGGAGTGGTTAAACCCGGCTAGTCGCCCGCCAAGGTATCCTCCGAAAATTTTACTGAAAAAGGAGGCGAAGAGGACTGCCATCAGCAGGACCACATTGTTGAGCGACCCGAAATTGAAGGAGATGCCCATGGTTGCGAAGAAGATCGGTGCCAGGAATCCCATCGTAATGCCTGAAATGCTCCGCTGGACTTTTTCGAAATCACGGTTGGCGAACATGCTTCTCGGGATCAGGATCGCGCCAAAAAAAGCCCCAACTATGAAATGGAGACCGAGCAATTCGGCAATGCTTGAAAATATCAGGACGAAGAGGATGACCAGCGCAAAAATCGACTCCTTCCCCCGGAGGTAATGGGTGAATTTGTTCATCCTTGGATTGACCACATTCACCTTTCTCTTGGCCAGTTTGAAAAAGTGGTAAGAGACCATAAGGATCGCCGTGAAGATGGCAACCTTCAGGGTGGTCCACAGGATAGACAGGGTAAGGTCACCCAGGTTTTTGGTGGCGTCATTGAAATCGAGGATGATCCCAAGGATCAGAAGGGCAACAATGTCATTGAAAATGGCTGCTGAAATGATCCGTTGGCCTATGTCGGTTTTAAGCTTTCCAAGGTCCATTAAAATCCGGATGCTTACCGGGAGTGCGGTTATCGCGATGCACAGTCCGAGAAAGATGGTAAAGGTGTTTGAAAAATGAAAAATATATCCGATTCCCAGCCCGCTGGTAAAGGGAACGATAAACCCAAGCAGGGCGATCCATATATTTTTCCCCCGGATGGAATTCCGGATCTCCTCCACTTCGATCTCCATCCCCGCCAGAACGATCAGCATAAAAACACCAAGTTCTGCAATGACCTTGATCTCACCGGGATTTGGTATAACATGAAGAATAGAGGGCCCAAGGATCACACCGGCGAGAACCTCGCCGATCATGCTGGGCTGCCTGAACCGCTCGGCCAGTTCGCCCAGTAATTTTGCAAAGAGAAGCAGGAGCAGCAGATTTACAATGAAGGGAAGTTGAGAGTGGACGAGATGGAACATACTGACCTGGATTCCTGAATTCAACGGTAAAATTAATCTCTTTTTCGATACCACACGATAAAAGGTTACAGCAACACCGCATTTCAGTTATCGTGGAAACATTACCTTTGTAGCATGGATTTGACTGAACTGATTGACATTGGACCTATCCACACATCTTACCTTGAACTCTTCGCCGTTGCCTTCGGACTGCTTTCCGTATGGCATATGAAGAAGGAGAGTTTGCTGGCCTTCCCTTTTGGTATTATCAATGTGCTCATTTACGTGTATATATTTTTTTCTGCAAGGCTTTACGCCAATGCAGGGATCAATGGTTTTTTCTTCATCATGAGCGTTTACGGATGGTACAACTGGACACGGAAGGACAGCAGCAACAAGACAATCCGGATCACACAACTGTCTAAGTTGGAGTTATTGCTGAATTTTCTGGCATTAACCCTCTTTTTTATCGTAATCCGCTTCCTGCTGATCCGGTACACCGAGAGCCAGATCCCTTTCTGGGATTCATTGACCACCGCAGTGTACATCATTGCCCAATGGCTGCTTTCGCAAAAGAAAATTGAAAACTGGATCATGTGGATATTTGCCGATACGGTCATGGTGGGTCTTTGTGCATGGGAAGGACTTTATTTCACCAGTTTCCAGTATCTCGTCTTTACCGTCATTGCCACCTTTGGATTCCTTGAATGGAGAATAAAACTGATGAAATGATCAGGAGGATTGCAGTTACCGGCCCGGAGTCGACAGGGAAGTCGGTCCTTACCGAACAACTCGCCAGCCATTACCAAACAACCTGGGTCCCCGAATATGCGCGTGAATACCTTGAAAAACTGGGTGGGCCATACAATGAAGATGACATCCTGATGATCGCAAAGGGACAACTGGACCAGGAGACGAAACAGCTGAAATCGGCACATCAGTTCCTCTTTTGCGATACGGAAATGATTGTTACCAAAATATGGAGTGAGGTTAAATATAATCACTGTCATCCCTGGATTCTGGAATCCATTGAAGCGCACCGGTATGATCTTTACCTGTTGTGCGATATCGATCTTCCATGGCAATTTGATCCCCTGCGTGAGCATCCCCACAAACGCCGGTACCTGTTCGATTTGTATCACAATGAGTTAATAAACAGAAAGTTTCCTTTTTCCGTGGTTCGGGGTACCGGTCCCGACCGGTTTCGCAATGCCTTGAAAACTATTGATAACTTTCCTTTCTAATTTCAATCCGATTGTTGATATTTGAACCTTGTAAATAGTCTCTCAACGTGAATCGTAAGATCAGGGTTCTATTCTTACCAAAATGGTATCCCACCCGGTATGATCCAATGCCCGGATTGTTTATTCAGCGCCAGGCAGAATCGCTTACACCCTTTTGTGATGTTGCCGTGATCTACGTTCATCCCAATCGCGATTGCCCGAACAAGTATGAGGCTGAATTCAGTGAAGAGAATGAAGTGCGGGTTTTGCGGGTGTATTATAAAGTGTCCGGGCAAACGAACTCCGTCATTGGCAAGGTACTGGGCTGGTGGAAGTTTTACAGGGCCTGCCTGAAAGCCATCCATAGCATCAGGCAGTTCTCTCCCGACCTCATTCATGCCCATGTCCTCACCCGCATGGGAGTCATCGCCTGGAAAGTTTGCCGGAAACAACATATTCCCCTGGTAATTTCTGAGCATTGGTCCAGGTATTTTCCGCAAAACAATTCCTACAGGGGTTGGGGAAGAAGGTGGGTTACTTCGCACATTGTAAAAAAGGCCTCTCTGGTCATCGCGGTATCTGAACCGCTGAAAACGGCCATGCAGCAATGTCATCTGAACAACGCAAATTTCCAGGTCATTCCCAATGTGGTTGATTCTGCAGTTTTTAAACCTCAGTTAACGGCCAGGGAAAAACCGCTTAAAACCTTCGCCCATATCTCCTGCTTTGAAGATAAATCAAAGAATATCTCGGGATTTCTCGAGGCCATACATGATCTTTCAATGAGCCGCGACGATTTCCAATGCCTCCTGGTGGGAGAGGGCCCCGATTGGGATTCGATGAAAGCCTACGCCGGATCCCTTGGAATAATTGATACATTTGCATGTTTTACAGGGATGAAGACCGGGGCAGATGTTGCAGGGATCATGAATGACGCGGATTTCACCGTAGTATCAAGTCATTATGAAACTTTTGGCACTGTGGTGATCGAAAGCCTGTATTGCGGAACCCCGGTCGTTTCGACCAGTGTGGGGATCGCTACAGCTGTTATCACCGGGAAAAACGGGTACCTGGTTCCTCCGGACGATAAAAATGCCATGATTCGCGCCTTAAACGAAATGCTTGATCAATGCCGTACCTTTGATAAAGAGGCCATTCATGCTGAAATATCAAACAGGTTTGATAAGGAAACGATCGGCCGGCAACTTGCCGATCAATACAAGGCTTTGATTCCTGAACAAAGTTTAACACAATAATTTCCTCGCTGATGGCACCGGAAACCAAAGATAAAAAAATACCTGTCCTGCGTTTTGCAGTCATGTGTAACGGAACGGTGTTTCAGCAATGGCAGGCCGATGCATTGAAGCAACTGAAAGCCAGCGGCCATGAACTGGTCCTGCTGATCAGGGATGTTCGGAGTGAACGTGAAATCAGGACTGGAAAAAGGAAGCGACCCAGCAGGTGGCGCACCGGTCTCTTTCATTATTTTGAGAAACGGTACTTTACACCCGCTGCAAAAAAATTGGTCAATCTCGGATCTGACCTCGAAGGAATTGACAGCCTGCCATGTACTGTAGAGCCGCAGGGATATTCGGAATATTTTCAAATTGCGGAGGTAGAGGCCATCCGCACTTACAACCTTGACTTCATCCTGCGGTTCGCTTTTAACATTGTCAGGGGTGATATCCTGAATGTAGCACGGTTTGGGGTATGGTCATTTCATCACAATGATGAATTGAAGTATCGTGGCGGTCCCGCTGGTTTCTGGGAAATCTTTCGCGGGGATCCGGTGAGTGGCGCCTTATTGCAGCGCCTTACCGAGAAACTTGACGGGGGCACCATTCTGAAAAAGGGGTACCTTAAAACCATCCTGCACTCTTACAAGGGAAACCTGGAGCAGCTGTTTTCGGTTACCTCCTCCTGGCCGGCTCAGGTTGCCAATGAAATATTGATCTATCCGGATGATTTTAACTCGGCCAGCAAAACGCAGGCCCCAATTTATAGGGTTCCCGGTAATTTTTCGATGATCCGGTTCCTTTTCATCCTGTTAAAGAACAGAATTAAATTTTATTACAAAGAGCTGGTGGCTGCCGAGGTGTGGAACGTAGGACTGATCAAGAAGCCGATTCATGAAGTAGCACTGGGAGATGAACAATTGAAAAAATCGGATATTACCTGGCTCCGGCAGTTTGCCAATACCAAATACCTGGCCGACCCCTCCGGTTTCCTGGAAAACGGAAAGCTTCATATCATGGCTGAGGACTACAACTACCGGTGGCAGAAAGCCAATATTTCAGAGATCATTTGGGATATCAAACGCAACAGCTTTTCAGTCCCCATCAGGATCATTGAAGGGGATAAGCACCTTTCCTATCCCTTCATTGTTGAACATGAAAATAATGTCTATTGCGTTCCGGAGTCATTCCGCTCGGCAAACATAACTCTGTATCGTCGCAATTATTCGGAAGAAGCCTTTATTGAAGAAAAGATGTTGCTTGATAAGGTGGAGGCTGTTGATCCGACCCTGTTTTTTTATGAGGGAACCTGGTGGTTGTTTTTTACCATTAAAAAATATTCAACCACCCATTTGTTTATCTATTATTCAAAAGATCTGAAAGGGACCTATGAACCGCACCGCCGCAACCCGGTGAAAATTGACATTTGTTCGGCACGCCCGGCCGGAACACCATTTGTAAGCGGGGGGATCCTTTACCGGCCGGCCCAGGATTGTTCGGTTACCTATGGAGGCCGGGTGGTGATCAATCAGGTGTTGAGCATGACAAAGGACGAGTTTAAGGAGCAAACCGTCAGGATCATCGATTCAGTGCCGGGAAGTCCGTTCGATGATGGCTTACATACTATTTCGAGTGTTGGGAATTATACCCTGATCGATGGCAAACGTTACCGGATTAACCGTTTTTTCTTTATGAGCCAACTCCGGGAGAAGTTGAATAAAGAGTACCCGGCAAATGTTTAAAAAAATTCTTGGGACCATCGGAACCCGCATGATCAATGCGATCCTGGCCTTCGTGATGTGGACATTGAATGCCAATTATCTGGGCCCCGAGCAGGTTGGCACCATCTTCCTTATCATCTTTTCCGTTACCATCATCCAGCTCTTTATCAACTTTGTCGGCGGTTCGGCCCTGGTCTATCTGACACCCCGCACCGGCATCTATAAATTATTCCTGCCGGCTTACCTGTGGACATTCATCATCACCATCCTGAGCGCGATTGTACTCAATTTTATCGCTGGATTATTCCCGGTTCTTGAGATCATTCCGAAGGGCTATTTCTGGGAGGTTTTGTTCCTTGCACTTGTCATGTCCTTTGCATCGGTCAATTTCATGCTTCTCTTAGGCCTGGAAAAGGTAAAAACATATAATTTTATCAACCTGGCGCAAATTATCGTTCAGTTTCTGATCCTGCTGTTGTGTCTTTTTGGCATGAAGTTTTTTGAAGTCATGGCCTACTACTGGGCAATCTTCATCTCCTATTGCTTAGCATTCATTGTCAGCCTGGTCATGCTGTGGCCCTCTTTTAAAAAAGTGCCGCTCACCAACATGAAATCACTGATGGGAGAAATTCTGCGGTTCGGGACCTATGTCCAGATTGCCAATATTTTCCAGACACTGAACTACCGCCTCAGCCTGAAATTTGTTGATTTCTTCTCGGGCCGGGCGGCTGTGGGTATTTTATCGATCGGGATAACGCTGTCTGAAGGTCTCTGGCTGATCAGCCGGAGCATTGCCATGGTCCAGTATTCCCGTCTTTCAAATGAAATGAATTACGACTACTCGGTGCGCCTGACCCTGACCTTTGCAAAGATCACCTGGGTATTGACCGGTGCCGCCATGCTGGTGCTGCTTGCCATCCCCAATTTCGTTTTCACTGCTGTTTTTTCAGCCAAATTCGGCGATGTGAAAATGGTGATTGCCTCTTTGGCGATAGGAATCGTCACCCTGAGCGTATCCATGATATTCAGCGGTTTTTTCTCCAGCATCAACAAACCATACCACAATACCGTCAGTTCTGCGATCGGACTGATCTTTACCATTGTATTCGGTTTGCTGCTGATCCCGAAATTTGGAATCATCGGCGCCGGTATCGCCGCCACCTTTTCCTATACCTTTGCCACCCTTTACCAGTTCGTTATATTTTCACGGATGACCAAGCTCCGTCTTCGGGACTTTCTCATTACCAGAACCGAGGTCAGGCTGCTTTATGGAGAAATAAAGAAAATTACTCCCCTTTAAACACCGGCTTCCTTTTCTCATAGAAAGCCCTGATCCCCTCAAGGTAATCATTGCTAGTTCCTGCAATACGCCGGAGCATGTCGATATGCTCAAAGGTCTGGGGCGTCATCGGAAGGGCATTGCCCAAGATATTGAGCTGCTCCTTGATTACCTGGATGCTGAGGGGGGAATTGGCAATGATCTTATTGGCCAGTCTGATGGTGAATTCCTCCAGTTCCCCTGCATCGACCAGGTGGTTGAGTATCCCGAGTCCATGGGCTTTTTCAGCAGAAATGGGTTCGGCTGTAAAAAACATCTCCTTTACGATGTGAGATCCAATGATATCCAGAAACTGCAGTATCCCGGAGGTATTGTAGGGTACACCGATTTTTGCCGGTGTGATCGCCAGGCAGGTGTCTTTGGTCCCGATCACCAGGTCGCATACAAAGGCAATGTTGCAGGCTCCACCCCAGATGCTCCCTTCGGCCATGGCAATGACCGGTGCCGGAATGGACTGTATTGTGCGGATCACCTTCTGTAAAGGGTTGTCATAGGCCAGGGGGTCGCTGCCATCACGGGAAAGCTCATCGATAAAAAATCCGGATGACCACACTTTCATGCCTTTATTGGCCCGGATGATGATCACACGGGCTTTCTCCTCCCTGAGCGATTTCAAAGCCTGGATCAGTTCAGTAAGCAGATCAACGCTTAATGCATTCCTCTTTGCATCATGATTCAGGGTAACCCACCCGATCTGATCTTTCAGTTCTTTCAGTACCAGTGCCATATTTTCTTTGATTTAAATGTTTATATGTGACAAAGTAACGAATTTCCCTGTGAATGTGAATAACTTAATGGTAAATATTTTTTGATTAATACAGTGCTGACAGGCCTTTCCTGTATCTTTGCCCGTTTAAAAGAAAGTGTTGGAATGGCAGACGAAGGAATCTATTCTGAAGATAGTATCAGATCGCTGGAGTGGAGTGAGCATATACGTCTCCGCCCGGGGATGTACATTGGTAAACTGGGTGACGGGTCCTCGCCGGATGATGGTATTTATGTGCTGATCAAGGAAATTCTGGACAATTCCATTGATGAATTTGTGATGGGATATGGAAAGACCATTGAGGTCACCATCAAAGATCAGCTTGTGTGCGTGCGTGATTATGGCCGGGGAATTCCCCTGGGTAAAGTGGTGGAGTGTGTTTCAAAGATCAACACCGGGGCAAAATACGACTCCAAGGTCTTTAAAAAGGCTGTCGGATTGAACGGGGTGGGCTCAAAGGCGGTCAATGCCTTGTCTTCCCTTTTCAAAGCGCAGGCGATCCGCGAAGGCAGGACCCACATCGTTGAATTTCACCAGGGGAATCTGGTCCAGGATGAACCCGAGAAGGCCCTTGAGCTTCGCACCGGAACCATCATTACCTTCATGCCCGATGAGGAAGTTTTCGGAAAGTATCACTACATTCCCGAATATGTGCAGAAGATGTTGTGGAACTATGTTTTCCTCAACAACGGGCTCACAATCATTTTCAACGGGGAGCGGTTTCATGCGCAAAACGGGTTGCTCGACCTTCTCAATAGTTACATTGATACCCCGAACCTTTATCCAATCATTCACCTGCGCGACGGTGATTTTGAATGTGCCTTTTCTCACTGTGAAATGTACGGCGAAGAGTATTATACCTTCGTCAACGGGCAGCATACCACCCAGGGAGGCACGCACCTTGCAGCCTTTCGTGAAGCCCTGGTGAAAACAATCAGGGAGTTTTATAAGAAAGATTTCGACACCAATGATATTAAGGCATCACTGATCGCTGCATTGAGCATCAAAGTCCAGGATCCGGTTTTTGAATCACAGACCAAGACCAAACTGGGCTCGGTTCACGTCGAACCCGATGGCATCACCATCCGTAATTATATCATGGATATTGTCAAGAAACAGCTTGATAATTACCTGCATATGAACCCCGATACGGCGGAAGCCCTGTTGCGGAAGATCATGCAAAGTGAGAAGGAGCGGAAGGAATGGGCCAACATTAAAAAGATCGCCAAGGAGAGTGTGAAAAAGGTCAGCCTCCACAATAAAAAACTTCGCGACTGCCGTATCCATTATAACAACCATGATGACAGGCGCTACGAATCCACGATCTTCATTACCGAAGGGGATTCAGCCAGCGGATCCATTACCAAGGCCAGGGATGTGAATACCCAGGCCGTTTTCAGTTTAAAGGGGAAACCGTTGAACTGTTTTGGATTGAGCAAGCGTGTAGTGTATGAAAATGAGGAGTTTAACCTGCTGCAATCCGCTCTGAATGTAGAAGAGGGACTCGAAAATCTTCGTTATAATTATGTGGTTGTTGCCACTGATGCCGATGTGGACGGTATGCATATCCGGTTGCTGCTGCTTACTTTTTTCCTGCAGTTTTATCCCGACCTGGTCCGGAACGGCCATCTTTATATCCTCCAGACCCCGTTATTCAGGGTGAGAAACAAGCAGAAAACCATCTACTGTTATTCGATGCAGGAAAAACAGGCTGCCATGGATAAACTGGGTGTAAATCCTGAAATTACCCGGTTCAAAGGTTTGGGTGAGATATCTCCCGATGAATTCAAGTACTTCATTGCCAAAGATATCCGCCTCGACCCTGTGATCCTTACCAGGGAATCTGCCGTGCTGGACGTACTGACCTTTTATATGGGGAAGAACACGCCTGAACGCCAGAATTTCATCATTGACAACCTGAAGGTGGAGGCCGATATTCTCGAGGAATCAGTTTTGGCCTGAGTTCAATCCTGCCGTTTCATCGGCCATATTGTTGAAGAAAATTTCATGTTCGTTTCACGGCGCCTGATCAGATCCTGCAATTCAAAGAGCATATCCCGGTTCACCTTCTCAGCCATGGGGAGTACCCATTTTTTTGTGTCGAAAATCATGTTCTTTATATACTCCTTGTCAAAAATATCGGGATGAAGATCAGTAAGGTTGCTGATACGGTCAGCACATTTCAGCACTTTTGCATTGTCTGACCCTTCAAATAGGATCCTTTTCAGGAATCCTTCCTTGGTTTCGGGTTTTCGCCGGGTTACCTCCAATACCAGTTCCAGCACCTGCTGACCATCTTTATCTATCGACCTGATTTCATCGTAGGAGGTGCATTTCACATCCTCGATCAGGTCATGGATCACGGATGATTTAAGTAAAATGGCGTCCAAATAATGGTAGTCGATCAAAATGGCAAATGTGGCAAAGGCATGCCTGAACTGGTTCCCGCCAACATACCGCTTTACCCCGCGCAAAGCAGTGGCCTTTTGAAGATAGGGAGCAATGACCATTCCGGCAAGAATGTCTTTTTCAAAATTTTCCATAGAGCGTTTGAAATGATTTTCCAAGATTAACAATAATATCACTGGCAATCAGGGCTTCAAAGCCCTGTTCTGATGCGGCCAGATCGCCCGACAGGCCGTGGAGATATACTCCAAGGAGGCATGACTCAGTTGCCGTATAATGTTGTGCCATCAATCCGGCAATGATCCCGGTAAGTACATCTCCGGTACCTCCCGTAGCCATCCCCGGGTTCCCGGTCGAATTGAAAAAACAACGGCCATCCGGTGTGGATATGGCGGTGTGGGCTCCTTTCAGCACAACATAACATTGATACTTCATTGAGAACTCCCGTTGGATGTTGTTCCGGTCGAAATCATTGCTGCTTTTTCCGGCTATCCGTTCAAATTCCTTGGGATGCGGGGTAAATAGGGAGCCCCTGGGGATAAATCCGAGCCAGGTCTTGTTTTCTGAAAGTAAATTGATGGCATCGGCATCAAATAAGATCGGAAATGTTGAATTTTGTATCAGGATCTTGAGGGCTGTCGCCGATTTTTCCGATGTTCCGATGCCAGGCCCGACGGCAATGGCGGAATAGGCCGACAAATCAGGCAATGTTGTAAATAGATGATCATCCGGATCGATGGAGACCATGGCTTCAGGAACGGCAGTTTGCAAAATGGGAACGCTTGATTTTGGTATGTGAACGGTAACGAGGCCGCTGCCCGAACGCAGGCAGGCCCGTGCAGCGAGAACCGCAGCACCCATTTTTCCTGATGACCCAACGATCAGCAAGGTATGTCCAAAATTTCCCTTGTGGGCATATTTGTTGCGTTTCCTGAGAATTTGCCTAAGGTGTAACTGGTCTGTCATGAAATTCTTCACCTGAGCAGAATCAATGAAATCTTGCGAGATGCCGATGTCGAGCAGTTGCCAGTCCCCTGCGAAAATATCGTTTTCGGGAAAGAAAAATGCCAGCTTGGGAGGTGAAAAAGTGAGTGTATAATCCGCCTTGATCACGGCATGATCTTTTTCAGCCCGGGTCGTGGTGTCGCAAAAAAGTCCCGAAGGTACGTCGATGGCCACAACCCTGGCTCCGCCAGAATTGATGTGGCGAATAACATCCGCCGTAAAGCCCTCCGGTGACCTTGACAAGCCGCTTCCAAAAATCGCATCAATCACAACAGCGGACTTGTCAATGGCCGGCAATGCCCCTGATTGGCAGAGTACCTGTACCCGGCCATCCTCAAAATTATGCATTTCCTGCATTGTTTGCATTGGATGCATTGGCTTCATTGGGGACATCGATAGTATTCTCTCATAATTGATCCTGCAGGAGGAGCTCATTTTCTCCGGACCATTCAACAGGAAGACCTCCGCCATGAAACCCGACTGACGCAACATCCGGGCAATGGCCAGTCCGTCACCCCCGTTATTCCCGGTTCCGCAAAAAATCATTATTTTCTGATCATGGCTGAGGTATTTCTCCAGCCAATGAAAACAGGCCGATGCAGCACGTTCCATCAGGTCAATCTCATCGATGGGCTCATGTTGAATAGTATAGGCATCCGCTTCTCTGATAAGCGGTACAGATAGAATTTTCATGGTCAGTGAATCATTCCCCAAAAGGGTAAGGTGACCAGGACTCCGACAATCATCAGCATGACGAATAAAAATACGATGATGGAAATGACAAGCCCGATGATCGCGCAAATACGTCCTGTTTTAACATTGTTCAGTGAACTTGTTGTATAGCGTGCAGGATCAGCTGCATAGAGTGCATTTTCCCTCTTGGCCATCACGATGGAAATGATCCCGAGGACAATTCCGGCGATGGAGATAAAATGCCACCAGCATAACAAGATGGATAAGATACCCAGAATAAGGACCATATTGGAATTGGGTAAATTCTGGGGGACAGGGCCGGTTTTTAAACCTCCCTGAGGAATGGATCCGGCAGGTTTGGATTGATTTTCCATAGCTAATAAAAGAGTAAAGATACAGGAATTATTTCATATTACCAAGGGTGAAATCTTAATAGCACCTCAGCATTGTATTCCGGGTTCATCGCTGTACATATTACCGTATCTTTAGTTTATTCAGGGCTTGCTGGAATTTTTTTGCATTCCGGTTATGGTCAGCCAGGTCACGGGCGAAATTATGATACCCCGAGAGATCCTCCTTTGCGCAGAAATAGAGATATGAACTGGATGTGGCGTGGAGCACCGCATCAACCGAGGCAACAGATGGAAGGCAGATCGGCCCCGGGGGAAGTCCTGTGCGAAGGTAGGTGTTGTAAGGTGAATTGATCTTCAGGTGTGTGTTCAGGACCCGCCGGATGGTATAATCATTCCATGCGAAAATGATGGTTGGGTCGGCCTGAAGCGGAATCTTCTTTTTTATCCGGTTGAGATATACTCCAGCAATGACGGGCTTCTCGTCATTTTTATTGCTCTCTTTTTCGATAATGGAGGCGAGGGTGACCACTTCCGGGATGGTCAGGCGGAGTGAGTCGGCGAGTTTAATGCGTTTCGGTGTCCAGAATCGTTTGTATTCATTGTTCATCCGGTCAAAAAGCTGTTCCCCCGAAGTATTCCAGAAAAATTCATAGGTGTTGGGAATGAAAAGGACAAGAAGGGTGGGAGGGGTAATTCCGAAAGAAGACAGATATCGGGGGTCTTTGAACATCCTGATCAACCGGGCGGAATCAACCTCCAGTTGCCGGCCGATCCTCCCCGCCAGTTCCTCACGCGACCGGAGGTTCTGGATGACGATCCGCACGGGAACCTGCCTTCCTGACCTTAAAAGGTTTACCAGGGCGTTGTTGCTCATTCTATCCTTCAGAATGTAACGCCCTGCCTTTACATGCTGATCGTAATGCTTCCGCCGCGATAACCACTCAAATGCACCGCGATCATTGAGATAGCCATTTTTTAGCAGCGAATCCCCGACAGCATTAAAGTCCGATCCGGTATGGATATAAAAGTAGGCGCTCTCTTTTCCCTGAAGATCGATCATCGTACGGGTCGCAAAAAAATAAAGACGCCCCAGTGCAAAACCCAGGAACAGCAGGGTCGCACCCACCAGGATGAAAGGCATAAGGTCTCCGGCAAGTGACCTTTTTGAATTATTATGGTATTGCGCGAAAAAACTATTCATTGGCATTGATCAGTTGAAACATCCACTCCTCATTCCATTGGGTCCCGTCATTAATCCAGTCGCGCTTTACACCACACCTGACAAATCCAAGTTTTTCAAACAGGTGGAGACTTGATTTATTTTCAGGCGAAATGTTACAGTAAAGCTGATGCAGCCTGAGCGTGTCGAACGCATACCGGATCATGATTTCCATCGCTTCCCTGGCATAACCCTTATTGCGGCCGGCCTCCCGGATCATAATCCCGACACCGGCGCGGAAATGAAATGGATCAAAATCAAACAGATCAACTGTCCCCACCGACTTTTTCATGTCAATGGGAGCAACAAGGTCAATCATCAACCTCAGTTGCCGGGATATAAAAATATCATTTTGTGCAGATAGTACATATTCCTCCATTTGAAACTTTGAAAATGGGGTCAGGGTATTGCTGACCTTCCATATCGATGTGTCATTTTCCCATTCATACAAAAGATCAATGTCGTGGGGCTCAAGCGCACGCAACTGAATATTTGGGCCGGAGAGAAGGTTGTTTTGCATCGGTCGTGCTGTTTGTATTATATTTCAATTTCTCCGGTGAAGACAAAGGTTGCCGGACCTTCCAGCCAGATATCCGAAAAACGGTCACCCGTCTGCTTAAAGCTCACTTTTAAAGTTCCTCCCAGCGTTTTGATGTGATAAAATCCTTGGTGGGGGTGGTTTGCCGATGCCGCTGCAATGGCCGATGCAGTAACACCCGTGCCACATGAAAGTGTTTCATCCTCCACACCCCGCTCGTAGGACCTCACAAAAAGAGCATCCGGCTGAACTTCAACAAAGTCGATGTTGGCGCCACCCGGTGCGAACCGTGCATCATTGCGAAGTGCTTTTCCCGAATTGAAAACATCGGTTTGGGCAGCATCCTGAACAAATTTCACAAAATGGGGTGACCCGGTATCAATAAAAACTCCTTCGCCGTAAATCTTCCCGATTTGTGTATCCTTCATTTTAATGCGATAGGAACTGCCTGCTCCGGTGCCAAAGATTTCAGCCTCATGGCTGCCATCCGCCGCCCGGAAGTGCGCCGATTTATCAATAAGTCCGAGAGATCTGGCAAAGGCAGTCATGCATCGCCCCCCGTTGCCGCACATGGTGCTTTCATTTCCATCGGAATTGTAATAGGTCATGGCATAATCAAATCCACTGCTTAAGGAGAGCAGCATAAGTCCGTCGGCTCCAATCCCGAAATGCCGGTCGCAAAGTGAGGATATCTGTTGCACCGTCGGTTCCCAATGAATCATCCGGTTATCAATGATGATGAAATCATTGCCAGTCCCATGGTATTTAGAAAAGGGAATTTTCATACAGCTTATTGAGGTTACAAAGCTAACGAAAAGCAATTAATTTAGGTAATTACATACCAGTTGGGACACGATAAAAATATTAACAGGTGTGTGTTGCGTGAGGTAAAATAATTAAATCCCCTATATATACCCATTTTAGTAAAAACGGGCCAAATTAGTTAAGTTAAATATAATCAGGTAGTTATAATGGATATAGTAAAAATTGATCAACTAAGGGAGAAGTCAAGGGAATTAGAATCGTGCTTAAATTCCAAGATAAACGAGTTTAAACAAAGTGTAGAAGGTAATACGGTTGCCATTTGGACGGATGGTGAACAAATACGCATTACCTTATGGATTAATATTGATTGATCTGTGTAGGATGTCTCCATTTGTGTAGCAAAATCCTCGTAGCACAAATGATTCGTCTGAAGAAAAAGCCCTTGCGTGGTTATCCGTTAATATGCCTTTGATAAATAATCCTGATACGGATTTCATGTATTTATCAAGGTCTTCGGAATTTTCAGGCACAATAAAAATAAACCACGTGAAACCCATATAATATTCTGGTATTATTGTTTTCTTAGCCTTAACTGCCTCAATGTACGTCATGTTTTATCATTTTGATTCATTCCACTTGCTTTTTATCTTCTCAATTAACACACCCCTTTCCTGTTCAAATTGTTCCTTAATGCTTTCCCTTAGTTGATCTTCATTAATCCCTGAGTTTTTAAACTCCTCCATTTCAAGGACAATATTTAATGTAGTTGGCATTGTTGCCCCGTCTTGTTTCATTTTGTCAAAAGAGAACCTTATCCAATATTCAAGATTTGATTCCGGGGTTGGTTTTGTCATAAAACAGGTAATAATGGGTTAAAATGTCAATTTTGCTAAAAAACGACCTTAAAATAAGCCCTATAACGCACGATCTTGGATTGATTGATACTCTAATACCCCCTGAAATTGGGCGTTTTGGGGGATTTAGATAAGTTCTGCTTCAAAAATTTCAAAGTATAAATCATGTCCGTCATACTCAAAATATTCAGGTGGATCAGGAAATTCATTAATTTCTGCCCCTATCATTGTATCTTCATTACTTATAAAGCAAAGTTCTCTAAATTTTTTCATCATGTCATCAGTTGATTGAGATACTAAATAGATATCATGACCCCCGCTGAGCTTAAACCTATACCTGACAACATAAACGTAATAGGGAGATTCCATAGTTTTAGTTAATTCGGGTAAATTCATTCAGGTAATGGGAAACATTCTCTTTGCCGTTCAGGAGAATTTTTTCTGCGTCAATGGTGAAAATAAAATTAATATTCTCTTTACTTATGGATAAAACATTCTTAGCAATAAGATCCTTGATGTCTTGATTTGAAAATATTATAAGGTCGTTAACGACTTGGCCAGTTTTAACCTTATGCCTGAAGACAATGATATAAAAGGTCTTATTTTTCTCATATTTTGTAAAGCTGGAGTATTTTATGCTTGTAGATAGCGTCCTATTGTTGGTTAGTACAATTGTTTTAACCTGGAAATAGAATAAATCATTATTTTTCATTGCCACAACGTCAATGCCATCGTCAACGGCAATAATTCCGGCATTAAAACCATTAAACAAGAGTTCGCTTGTTACGGCAAACTCCCCAGCCTTCCCTGTATAAGAAGAATTTACGGGATTGTGTTCAAAATGTATTTTTGTGGCTATAGAACTGACAATTTTTTCTTTTTCTGATCTTTTTTGAATTTTAATCTTGTAAAATCCATTTTTAACCTGACCTTTCTTACCTAAAACGTTTTTAAAAGGGGATTTTTTACCGTTTCTCTTAATATCCCCCGCTATAAGGTTATGAATTTTAGCAGATAAATTTTCTTGCGTTGTGCTTTTAAATTCTGGATACGACCTTAATTGCTCTGCTATTATGGTATAATGAACGCCTAATCTGTTCTTTTTCTCTCCTAAAACCTCCCTTATTTTGGTTTTAAATGGTGAATCCATGATTTTAGTTTTACAATTACCTTACAATTATAGTGAAAAAATAGATTTGTTAATAAATATTTTGGTTTTTAGTTGACAACTATCAACTAAAGTATTATATTTGCAGAATGAAACTAGAAATAAATAACCTTAAGACGATTAAGAACTATGCATTATCAATGAAAGTAACGGCTTCATATATTTATAAGCGCATCAAGGAGGGCAGGATGAAGGCTGTGATTATTGATAATGTCCAGTTTATTGATACCGTAGAATATCCTACACTTACAAAGCAGTGATATATTTTTTTGGGTAAATAGTTATATGTTATAAACTATAAACTAAATGAGAGCAGAAACACAATTTAACAACCTCCACGATCTATTGGAATATTTCAAGGACGAAACTGTTTGCCGTGAATATTTAGAACGGTTCAGGTGGAATGGTACACCGGCATGTCCGTTCTGTGGTTCATTAAATCCGTATAAATTAGGCGACGGTAAAATCTATAAATGTTCAACCAGGGAGTGCGGGAAGAAATTTACGGCAACCGTTGGCACTATCTTTGAGAATACCAAGATACCCCTGTCTAAATGGTTTATTGCAATGTATCTGATTACTTCGCACAAGAAGGGTATAAGTTCATTACAGTTAGGCCGGGATGTTGGGGTAACTCAAAAAACTGCATGGTTTATTAATCACCGTATCCGGGAAATGCTGAAAGATAACGCTCCTGAATTGCTGGGTAACATTGTTGAAGTTGATGAAACCTATGTAGGTGGCAAGGATAGGTTTAAACATAATAGTAAGAAAACAGGCGGAACACAAGGGAGGAGCGTTAAGGATAAAACGGTAATGTTCGGACTATTGGAGCGAAAAGGCCGTGTTGTTGCTTATAAGATACCCAACGCACAACGAGCCACATTAATACCACTGATCGAAAATTCAGTTGAGAAGGGCAGTACGGTTATAACCGATGAACACTACGCATATAGGGCAATATCGAAGGAATATACGCATCTTAGTATTAACCACGCTCAGGATATTTACGTCAATGGTATTGCTCATACGAACTCAATAGAGGGGTTTTGGTCATTGTTCAAACGTGGGATTATTGGTATCTATCACAACGTTTCAGAAAAACACATTGATAGGTATTTGGTTGAATTTTCGCAACGCTATAACACACGGAAAACAACGGAAGCAGACAGATTCAACTACTTTTTAAGTAACTGCGAAGGAAGGTTGAAATATCAGGATTTGATAAAGGAAAACGACTAAGATGTTAACTTTTATTTGACTTCGGCAGTTATAAACCGTATATTTGCAAATGAAAGAAGGCCGGTTCATGGCCGGCCTTCTCACAATAGGCAAGATTAACAGAGGCTATTAATGAGGTAACGTATTAATCACATCTTAGTTTATTCGATGTCCTATTGTTATCTCCCCGCGACAGAGAGAATATAATTACCCCTGATTTTCGTCAGGGGTTTTTATTTTCCAGTAATTGCCAATCGTAGGTTGGCCATTATTTTTATAAGAAACAATTTTACCCTCTTTAGTAAACATTGAAAGTATTGGGTATATGGAATTTGCAGCGACTTGTTTCGTTTTTCCTGATCTTTGGCTATATAGGTTTATTAAGTCTTTTGTGGAAATATCGCTTTTCGCCCCCTCTATATCGTGCAACACCTGTTCCTTAACTGTTACTTTTGCAGTTGCAGGGATATTTATAACGGGGGTAGTGTTATTGGTGATAGATAACACCTCACCCCCAATAGACGTAAAAACACGTAAGGCGATCTTATAATCATTTAACAAAATTTCCGTTTCGGCTATTTTTTTCTTCAAATATTCTATGTCTATACTCATGGTCTTGTGTTTTTGTACTTGCAAATATACGAATAAACCAAGTACTTGTCAAGAGTTGTTGATAAGTATACGAAAATAAGTTATTGACTAGTAAATTATTTGATTTTAAAATTTCGTATCTTAGCATTATAATTTAGGGTTTCACATGAAAAAGCAAGACAAACAAGAACAGCCGTTGAAGGTTAATACCACATTTGAAGAGTTAATGAAGGCTGCAACCAAAGGGAATCCCAAGCCTAAGAAGTCCGCTAAGCCTAAGAAGTCCTAACACTTGATTTTCACTCATTGGTGACTTACCTTCGCATCATATTTTACATGTGTTAGCTAGAAAATGGAGTTTTTATTGTTAGCATCGTTTTTGTAACTTTTGAGATAAAATAATACATTTCTAATAAAATAGTTTATATTTGTAATTCCTATATCCCATAAAGACCCACAAAAAGACCTTATATTATGGACTCAAAAAGAGTAGCTAATTATTTGGTTCAATACTTCAATTCCGCCGGTGATCCAATCACAAATCTGAAATTGCAAAAATTGTTATATTATATCCAGGTTTGGTATATGGTACATTTTGATGGTAATTTGATATTTGACGAAAAGCCACAGGCTTGGGTTCATGGTCCTGTTTATCCATCGGTATATAGAATGTATAATGAAAATAATGGACTCCCCATTACTCCAATTGTTTGTTACTCTGATGAACAATTAGAAGAAGAAAGTAATATAATATTTCATTCAGAAGAAGGTAAGGAATTTATTAAGGCTATTTTGTCATATTATGGCGGAAAAAGCGGTTTTATGTTAGAGCTAATGACTCACAACGAAGAGCCTTGGAAGAAAGCAAGATCAGGTTACGATTCAATTCAACCTTCTAATGTTGAAATAGATTTATTGTCGGCCGCAGAATACTATAAAAATCAACTTTCTGGGAAATAGCAAGTACATGGCTATAACATTTTCCAACCCCCCTATTAAGATTCAAAAAATGCCAACAACTTCAAAGAAATTTGAGGATATGGCATTTTCCTTTTGTTTTGAACATGCCTCATTAAAAGGTGGACGAATTTGTTTTGATAATCCCGATTATGATCCAACAGATTTAATAAAATTGATTAAATGTTTGAAAGATTTATCCAAAGTAAAAGTTAGTGAACTTGAGGGTAATTTTGATTTATATCATTTTCATGACGTTAATTTATCTCATAGAGCATATTTAAAATCAATATTAAAAAACAGCATTAATTTCGACAGTGGGGATATTAGTCAACTGCCAACTCTTTATTCAATCGAAGTATTTACAGATTCAAAAAGATATATTGCGCCTAGGTTAATTTTTTATGTACTTAGTCTGGGAATAGCTAAGATAGTCTACTTTGATTACCACCATTTACTATTTTCAAAGAACTATCCTACAAAAGAAAAAATACCAGATAATTGGTATGAACATTATGTTTAAAAACCAATGGAACCAATCAAAAGAACAATTAGAATAAATAAACCCGATGAATATTTAACCATATCGGGCGGAAGTGAACATGAATCGATAAGTGTTAGACATTTTGAACAAATAAAAATCGTTTCAATTAAAACCAAGGGAATTGATCCAACGGATTTTATATTACAAATTTTCTTTAAAGACTCATGGGGACATCGTAAAGGGAAAGAGAAAAGTTTTTATTTTGGCGAATTTGGGCAGAACTTTATAAATCAAAATGATTTCCTGGTGTTATATCCCAATAATGGCGAGGGATTAATTATAAATAAACCCGAACATGCCGAGGATGTGATTTTGAATTTAATGCTATTTAATAAAAGCGTTGACTTATCTCATTTTGAGTGTTTCCTAAATATCGTTTTTTCGGACTCTCCGCTTATCTCTGATTTTATTTAATTTTCTCTTCACGATTGATAATTAAGGTAAATTTTTCCTTGTCCTAACTGGGATATAGTTACCTTAATTTATTACTTTTGATGCCCGATGATGCAGACTCTTTTCCGTTACATTTTCATTTTCATCCTTTTAGGGATTGTGAAATTTTCCTCAGGTCAGGAAGCCCCTGTAAATCCGGGGCCTGATTCACCTCGGGATAGTGTAAATTGCCACCAGATGGACATTTTCGATGTCCTTTCTAAAAAAAAGATGCAGGCTCCTGAAATTCCATCTCAAAAAGTCCGGGCCATCATTCTTCCGCTTATCGCCTCTTCACCGGCAACGGGTCTCCAACTTGGGGCCGGGGCCTCTCTTTCCTGGTCCATGGGCCGCAACCCGCTGACCAAACTTTCAGCCGGATCGGTGCAGGTGCTGTGGACCACCGAACGCCAGTTGATCTCCTACATCCGGTCAACCATGTTTTTCAGTGAAAACAGGTGGATCTTTCAAACCGACTGGAGGTGGTATCTTTTTCGGTTGCCAACCTTTGGATTAGGTACCGGGCCAATCGATAACATCCCGCTTATCCCCGAAGAACAGATTTCACCGGGCGATCAGTGGAGCAACGAAGGGGGGAAATTCCCGATGAAGTACAACTGGATTAAGTTCCACAACAGTTTCTACAGGGAGGTTGTCCATCATTTTTATGCGGGCCTGGGATATCACTTCGATTCATACTATGATATTGTTGACGAGGTTTTAAACCTTGACTCCACAGTCAAGGTGATCACTCCGCACTATGCTTATTCCTCCCTCCATGGATTCACCACCTCTGAATATATTACCTCAGGTATCAGCCTTAACTTTACATACGATACCCGCGACAACATCATCAATGCATACAAGGGCATGTATATTCATGCCAACTATCTCTACAATTTTTCATTCCTCGGAAGTAATCACGACGGATCACGCCTGTGGACTGAATTCCGAACCTATGTCGGATTATCAAAAAGGGTTCCGCGACATTTGCTTGCTTTCTGGGTGTTTGGAAGCTTTAAAACCAGCGGGGAGATCCCTTACCTTAACCTGATGTCAAGCGGTTTTGACCAGTCGAATTCTTCGGGTCGCGGATATTCCCAAGGTCGTTGGCGTGGTGAGGATTTTGTTTATGGAGAAGTGGAATATCGCTTCCCGATCTCTCCCTGTACCCGGATTGTCGGAGGGGTCCTTTTCGCCAATGTTACCACCGCATCGAACCGCGACATGGGCGTACCGCTTTTCGGATATCTGAAACCAGGATGTGGATTTGGTTTCCGCATCATGGTAGGCAAGAACGACCGCACCAACATCCTGATCGACTTCGGCTTGGGCGAAGGTTCCCAGGGACTGTATCTGCAAGCCCAGGAAATCTTTTAATGAATCAAAAATGAACGGAGATCCTGCGCTGTATAAAATACTCGATGAACTTAACATCCGGTATGATTATTATGAGCATCCCCCGGTGCCGACCATTGAAGAGGCGCGTGTATACTGGAAAGATATTGAAGCAACCCATTGCAAAAATCTTTTTTTTCGGAATCATAAGGGAAACCACCATTATCTCGTCATTATCGAGCACTCCCGTGAACTGTTGATCCGCGATCTGGAAAAACGGCTGAAACAGGGAAAACTCAGCTTTGCTTCGGATGAACGGATGAAGAGATTCCTGGGTCTGTCACCCGGCTCTGTGTCACCGTTTGGCCTCTTCCATGACCACGACCGGCATGTTCATCTTTTTCTTGATCAAAACCTTCGCAAATCGGTCCGCATCAGTTTTCATCCATGCATAAACACGGCCTCCCTGGTGGTTTCTTTTCCTGATTTTGAAAAATTCCTTAATTTTACTGGAAATAGCTATGATTACCTGGAATTGTATTAATCACCCCTTCATCGGGAATTTGCCGTGTTCTGTCGATTTCCCGTTTGTCGGACTTGCAAACCGGTATATTTTTGCTTCATCAAAAAAATACCTATAAAAATTCTTCGCCATGGAACCAAATAAATCAAACTACGACAATGGGGCTCAAATGAAAAAGTACATTCTTGGAGTGATTGTAATAGCCGCCGGGTTTATACTTCTTTTGACCAACAACGATTTTTTACCTGACTGGGTTAATCATATTTTCTTTTCCTGGCCGATGCTTCTGATAGGTATTGGTGTAATAAGCCTGTCAACAAGCGGAAGCCGCACTCCCGGTACCATCCTGATCCTGATCGGCGGGGTTTTTATGCTTCAACGCATCCCCGGTTTGGATATCAATGTATGGCACTTTTTCTGGCCGGTTATCCTGATCGCCATCGGGGTTCTTATTCTTACCAGACGTATGCCGCACCGCCCATGGCAGCCAAGAGTGAATCAACCCAATAATCAGAACCTGGATGATGGCTATGTTCATGAGGAGAATATTTTCAGCGGAGGCAAACAGCGCATAATTCACCAGGTATTTCGCGGTGGTCATATCAACTGCGTGTTCGGAGGTTCCGAACTGGATCTTACCCAGGCTACCCTTGATGATGGCGTGAGTGAACTTGAGATCAACACCATTTTTGGAGGGGTAACGCTTATCGTCCCTTCCGACTGGAGGATTCAGCTTAAGATGACCTCTATCATGGGCGGCTTTACAGATAAACGGTCCTTCGTAAAAGAAAATCCGGATCCCTCCAAGGTACTCATCATCAAAGGAAGCACCATCTTTGGCGGAGGTGAGATCAAGAGTTACTGAACAAAATACTAAGGATTATGCAACATCCTGTTTTTCTGAATAAAAAATCCGTTTCCGTTTATTTTGGTTTGTGGGCCCTCATCATGGGGGTCCACTTTTCTATTTTTTACTTTATCTACTTCTTCCCCATTGAAGTAGCGCTGGCAGACAGCTTGATTTTCAACGGTCTCTTTTGCCTTGCCGGCATTTCGATGTGGTATATCGTCAGGTACAGCATCCCCGATCAGAAAAATAGCTGGAATGTGCTTTTCAACCATGTAGCTTTTTTAACCCTCACACTGGTTGTCTGGAACGGACTGTCCTTTACGATTCTCAGCACCATATTCAGCCACAACAAAGTCTATATGGATACCCTGGTGATATCCATCCCCAATAAGGTCATCAGCGGCATCATTTTCTATATTGTTATTGCCCTGATTTATTACCTCTTCATCTATTACATCAAAATACAGGAAAAGGTCAATGTTGAATCGCGGTTACGTGAAGTACTGAAGGAAACGGAACTCAATATGCTCAAATCACAGATCAATCCGCATTTTTTGTTCAACAGCCTGAACTCCATCAGTTCCCTCACCATCACCAATCCTGAAAAGGCAAGGGAAATGGTGATTAAATTATCCGATTTCCTGCGGTATTCCGTTTCGCACAATGCCACCAGTTTCACAACCCTTGAAACCGAGATGGCCAATATCCAGCGTTATCTTGAAATCGAAAAGGTCCGTTTTGGCGAAAAACTACTCTTCAGTTTCAACCTGCAGGGAACCTGCCGCAATCATCAGATCCCGGTAATGTTGCTGCAACCTTTGTTTGAAAATGCCATCAAGCATGGGGTATATGAAAGCACGGAACAGGTGAGCATCGTGATGGATTGTGAATACAAGGAGGGGTATCTCGAGATAAAGATCGTCAATGATTTCGATCCGGATGCCCATCCCCGCAAAGGAACCGGTATCGGGTTGAACAACATCCGTGAACGGCTGAGGCTGCTGTATAAAAATGATAAACTCCTCCGTACCAAGGTGGATGGAACAAGATTCTTTGTATTTTTGAGTTTGCCAAATACTGAAAAAGTAACAATGCAATAAGGTAACAGGGTAACAAGGTTAAAATTTTTTATATGTCGCTGCGAACTATTCTTATCGACGATGAACAGCCTGCCAGGGATGTTGTTAAGCATTACCTGAAGGATTTCACTGAAATCGAGATCATTGGTGAATTTACCGATGGATTCAGCGGATTGAAGGCGATCCAGGATTTAAAGCCTGATTTGGTGTTCCTTGATGTCCAGATGCCCAAACTTACCGGACTTGAGTTGCTTGATCTTTTAGAGCAGCCTCCGCTGATTATTTTCAGTACTGCCTATGACCAATATGCCATCAAGGCTTTCGAGATGAATGCCGTGGATTATCTTCTGAAACCCTATTCGAAAGAGCGATTCACACAGGCTGTTCAGAAGGCGCTTGCACAGGGTGCGAACGGGATCAGGTCTGCGACCCCGGTACAGAATCTGGTAAAAACACTGGATGAAAACCCTGAATTCCTTCAGCGCATTGCTGTTAAATCGCGTCACAAAGTGACCGTGGTGCCCATCGACGATATCATCTACCTGGAGGCTGAAGGGGATTATGTGATGCTGCACACCAAGGATGCCAGGCATCTCAAAGAAAAGACGATGAAATATTTTGAAACCCACCTCGACCCCACACAGTTTATCCGTATCCACCGCTCTTTTATTGTCAATGCCAGGTTTATTGACCGGATCGAGTATTACGATAAGGAAAATTATGCAGTACTCACCAAGAACGGCGCCAAATTACGGGCCAGTACCTCCGGTTATAAAGTACTTAAGCAGATACTGAACATGTAGATTTACTATCTTTAGCAAAATTTACAACCATGGAATTCATTCATAATCCATACCTGCGCATCGTTCTCAGTTCAGTTGCAGTCTATCTCTTCATCATCCTTGCAATCCGTTTTTTTGGTAAGAAGGAGTTATCGCAGCTTTCGGTGTTCGACCTGGTGTTTATCCTGCTTATCAGCAATGCCGTACAGAACGCCATGGTGCTGGGCGATAATTCGCTTTGGGGAGGCCTGGCTGCGGCATTATCGCTTTTTACCGTGAACTATATCCTGAAGCGCCTTCAGCTGAAATTTCCAAAGTTTGGCAAACTGGTGCAGGGCGATGCCATCATGCTGGTATATCATGGAAAGATTATTCTTTCGCATCTTCGTATGGCCGGAATTTCAGAAGATGAGGTGATGCAGACCATCAGGGAACACGGTATTGCTACAATAGCAGAGGTTGACCTGGCCGTACTGGAAGTGGATGGAAATATCAGTGTCCTGTCGCATGATTTTAAGAAAAAATCACAAAGACGAAGGAAGGCACACAAGGTACTTACACAGCAGAGTTAGGTGTATTTGCGATTTACTTTGCCAGTTTCAGCATTTTAATGATCACCCCTTTCCGGGTCTCAATGGTTGCGATATAGGTCCCCTGTGGTTTTGAAGTAAGGTTTATTTGTACAACCTGTTCGGCGTTGAATACAGCGGTATAAACCGGCTTGCCTGAAAGATCAGATATGCTCACACGGTTAATTTTATTACTCTGATCCTGAGATTCTATGGTAAACCTGCCGGTAGCCGGGTTCGGGTAAATTTTAAACAGTTTTGAGAGATCATCACTCAGACCTGCCGGAAATGTCTGCAGTAATTTGACCGTTTTGGGCATCAATGAACCATCGGGGGTCATAGTTATGTTGGCTGTTCGGGTGAGATGGGAACTCTGGGCGACATATTTGGCTGTAAAGCTTCCGTTTCCTGCGCCGCTACCGGTTACCGTACACCAGGGTGAATCACTCGAAACGCTCCAGTTTATCCCATTGCTTGCCACAACATTATAAACAACGGTTCCTGAATCAAAGGTCACTTTATTAATGGCGGGACTGGCCTGGGCATAAGAATACAAAGGCGACTGCCATTGACCGCGACCATAGGTTGCAGCTTTGATCAGACTTTTCGAGGGATCAACCGGATCATGGTAAAATTTGAGGTCCCTGATATCCACCCTTGGGAGATTGCGGCTGTATTCAACCCAGTTATTCATCCCGGCATTCCTGTAATAGATTCCATATGCATTGCCGATGTAAAGTCCTTCATTGGTATTCGTATCATAGGCAATGCAGTTGATACTGATTTGCGGTAAAGTATCGGAAATATCAGACCAGATAATTCCCTTATCGGTGGATTTATAGACTTTTGACCCAGCAGTGGCGTAAACCACTGAAGGTTCTTTTGGATGGGCTTTAATCGAAGACGGGCTGAGCCCTCCTGGCAACCTGCATGCAACCCAGGCTGGTTTTACGTCATTCACATTATCTGATCTGTACAAGGTGTCAGCTGGATTCTTCTTTTTATCTTTTCTTGCAGCATACATGATGTCGGGGTTGGCGATGGATTGTTCCAGCACCGAGAAGAATTTCAATGTGTCAAATAATGAAATTTGTGTCCACAAAATCTGACCGGCAGAATCGACCTTGGTATTGGTTGAACGCCATATATTCTTTCTTCCCATGAAGATGGTTGAAGGTGTTTTAACATGCTGCATGAACGGAGTGACCCAGTCTCCCATATCTGTCAGACCAAACCATTTGACTGTTGCCGCCAATTCATATTTCTGTTTTGGAACTTTACGGTATATTTGCCCGTCATAGATTGAGCCCCATCTGTAACTCGTATCTGAATAATCGATAAGGCAATCCATCCCGTCGCCTCCAATCACAGTTGTGAAGGATCCTCCTCTGTTTTCACCGGTTCCATTGTCCTGGAACCCATTGATGCTAAGCGTGGGAACTGTGGCGCTTTGACCGACTTTATAGATCTGTGCTATTCCCAGCCCGCTGCTGATCTCAGTCCATTCCGTTCCGCCATTGTTGGTATAATGCACACCTCCATCGTTCCCCAGGAACAAATTTCCATTTACAGGCGACCATTCCATCACATGATGGTCAGCATGAACTGCAGGGATGTCTGGGCAGGAAGGTTTTTCATTTTTGGGATTCCAGTTGGCCGCAATCGACCAGCTGACACCTGCGTTGGACGATTTCCACACATTGATGCTTCCCACATAGAGGATGCTGGCATTGTTTGGGTCCACGGTCATACAAAGGTTATAATATGACTGCGAATCTGAATCTCCTCCCAGGCACCAATAGCCCGTTATCAGCGGACTGGTTGACTGAACTTTGAAATTCAGCCCGCTCTCTGTTGAACGCAGCAGTCCCTTAAATATATCTCCTGTCTGACAAATGTAAACAGTGTTCGGCTGATTGGGAGAAACTCCCATGACGGCGCGGCTGCCTTTGACCGGCAAACTTAACGAATCCCAATTGCTGCCCGTATTAACAGAACGGTAAAACCTGCCTCCGGCGATGGCATAAACCACGGTTGGATCCCCCGGTTTGAATTTAATGTCCTTGAAGGAATTTACATCGGTCTGGCAACGTACCCAGTTTGAGCCACTATTCACTGTCTTATAGATTCCGGAAGAGGTAGCTGCCAGGATGATACGTGGGTCTGACGGATGCATGATCATCATATTCACGGTAGTGTTATCATCAACGCCATTGTTTACCGGATTCCAGATGGTTCCTCCATCCACGCTTTTATAAATCCCGGTGCCGGGATTACTGGCGTCGCGGTCACCTGTGCCGGCATACATCAGATCCTTTGTGAGCGGATCCACCAGGATGGCAGAGACACCCAGCGTTGGCAGGTTGCCTGAGTTGTTTGTCCAGGTAAGCCCTTTGTCAATGGTTTTCCAGATACCACCGGCAGGAGCCCCGACAAACAGGATTTTTGGATCGGTTGGGTGAAATGCAATCGCGTTGATCCGGCCCATCCCTGTAGGCTGGGCCCCTGCTGAAGCATTCGCAGGATAGAAAAGCGGACCCACTTCAGTCCAATTGCTTTGTGTGTCGTCTGTGAGATGTACGGCACGATACTGCTGGTATTGCTCAATCTCGTACGACGGAAGGGGAAGAACACCCTTCGCGTCGGCACGGAACTGATGAATGTATTCCCATCTTTTGAAAATTTTATAGGCGCACTTTTTCCTGGTATCTTTCGATTTTTCGCGGTATTGATAAAAGGCCTGCTGGGTTTCATAGAAGTTTGCATAAGGATCCTGCATCATCTGAAACCAGCTTTTCTGGTTATTCCCTGCCGGTGTGGATGGTGAAGGATTTTGTGCCACTGATGTAGCAACAATCCCGGTGCAAATCCAGATAATAAATATAATTTTTCTCATAAAATTTGATTTCATAGTGTAAGTAAAGATATCGTTAACGCCAGGTAAAGGCGTTTGATGGTTGCTTATCCATATTTGAAATTGTCAGATATTTTTATAAAGAATCATTGTTTTGTTTAACCTGCGAAACCTGGCTATTCCGGATCAGGAGGGTCAGAATTACCCGAATCATCCTGAGCATCTGAGACTCCTGAATTATCCTGGTTATCCTGTTTCACATTGTCATCGGAATTATCCTGCGCATTCTGATCATCCTGGGTTTCTGTTCCGACCTGATCATCAGCAACATTCTGATCATCCGGATCATTCGGATCCTCCAGGTATTTCATATCATCAAGGTCCTCGAGATCATTCAGGTTCTCGGTCTCTCCGGGATCCCAGCTTTCGTAGATGTTGTTCTCGGTAATATTGATGGTATTGTTTTGTTCATAATACGAATAGGAGTCGGAGCCATAATAGCTGTTGCAATATCCTCCGTAGTATGGCCAGTAACTTGAAGGGCCCCACCAGCCTCCGTACCATGCTGCAGAGCTCCAGAAACTGGCGGCAAAGAGACCCATTGACATCGAAAAGCCCATGCTCCAGCCAACCCATGGGTTGTAGATCATGCTGTAGCCAAAGGTGGACGGCCTGGGATAATAATAGTCGCCAAAAAATGGAGAATAGGCATAGCCTGTTCCATAAACAACGGTAGGACCAGCCACATAAGTGCCGGTGTAGCCCGGGGTATAACCTATATATACCACATCGGGCTTGACTTCATAGATATAAACATACTTCACGTTATAGGCAGGATTATCGGGAGGGATCTTTTGAATCTCGCCCGGAACCGAGGTGGCCACCTCCCATGGTCCCGAGGGACTTTTCCCGGTAAACCATGCGCCATTGTCACAAACAAAGTAACTGCTTTTATAGAGCAGAACGGCGCTGGAGGTATTCAATCCGCGTGTCAGTTCTGTCCCTTTGATCGTTTCGAAATTCGGAGATCCGTCCCATTTCACCTCGCATTTTGCGGTTTTACGGTTCACGGCGGAGGTCTTCGGAATACTGGCATCCAGAATTGCCTTTTTTGCTGCTTCTGTGCCGGCAATACTGGATAATACAACATCTTTGGCAGAACCTTTGGGTATCCTGGCAAAATCGGCCGGAAGTTTATTCGGCTCAATAAAGGTCCACGGGCCGGCGAGGGCATCCGTACGATACCACCTTCCCGAAAGCAGCACATAATACTGGTTCTTGTCGATGGTCATGAAGATGTTGTTCTCCGTATTTTTCATATACAGCAGCTGTGTCCCCTTGATTGGTGTGAACTCAGGCTCCCCGTATGACAGGATCAGTTCTGCAGGCTTTGTGCGGACCACAATGTCCTGGGGACTGGCCTTTCTCATATTGGCTGATTTCTTTTTAACGGGTGCTGCCGATTTGCCCGATTGCGTGGCTTCCTTTTTCTGTGCATCAAGATAATGCTGCACAGCCAATGATGGTTTGGCAACACTGGTCCAGGGCGATTTTATCGGGTCCGATGTCTGATACCAGAAGAGATCCCCATAGAGATAATAGCTGTTCTCTTTGGTATCCTGCAGAACCAGGCAGGGTGTGTTTACGGCACGTTTGATCCCTTCGCTGCCGGTCTCCTTCCAAAAAGGATCACCGTCGAAAAGGAGCAGAATAGCCTGCCAGTCAAGGTAAATGATCTCAGGAGGATCATTTTTTAATTTCAGGTTCGTTTCAAGGGAGGCATTGGTAAGATCCAGTGAGGATTTCAAGGCATCGTACGAATATTCCATTTTCCACCCTGAAGCCTCCTTCTCAACCAGGCTGTCAAACCGCTTTAATTCTGAGAGACGAAGGGTGTCAATGGCCGGGAAGCGAACATTAAGGAGCGTCACCTTGTTCACGGTGCAGATCCCTTTCTCCTTGTTGCCGGTGTACTGTGCATCCATCCAGATCGCCCCGAAGGCAGGTGATTTGCTTGTTTTGGTAATGATCGAGATGGCTGACCTCAGGTACAGATGATCGCCGGCAATGGAGTCCGGTTCAGGCTGGTAAACGACCACCTTGGCCCAATCGGTGCTGAATTTCCTGGGCCAGGAATCCTGTGCTGCCATGATAAGCGGAAGCACGATGAGTGCTGAAATCAGCACAAACATGTTGGTTTTTCTCATAGTTTTATATTGATATTTCATACTTTGAAAGATTTGAGATTTCATGTTGACCCCCTGCATTATTTCATGATAAAAACCTTGCTGGTCAGCGGTCCCTTTTTCGTGACCGCCGTGATGAAGTATAGCCCAACCGGAAGGCTTGTCACAGGAATTCTGTAGGTTTTGTTCTGTTTGTAAGGCACCATTTCCAGAACGTGTCGTCCGTCGGCAGCGGAGAGGATGCATTCGCTGATATGAATGTCTCCACCGGTTGTTTGTAAGAAGATTTCATCGATGGCTGGATTGGGATAGGCCATCAGCATGCCGTTCACCTCCTTGTCATCTACGCCCAGGGGATTTTTCTGGATCCCGATGATGGCGTCCATTTGTTCGGGAAACTTCAGTGAGGTGTCAATCTTATAAAATCCGTTATCATCGCCTGGTCCCCACCCCCAGTTAAAATGAAAAAAGTTGCTGCTGTTATATCCGTCGCAAATAAAACTATGGCCCGACGTATCGATCTTTGTAGGAGAGATCTTTTCATATTTCATACCTGAGTAAAAGACGGGACGTTTGGCGTCAATTTCATCTTTGAGCAGTTTTATCCACGCTTCGTAGGTAGAATCTGAACGATCGACCGACCGGAGCTTGGGATCATAGCCGAAATAATCTTTCAGGGCATTCTCGGCGCAGGTATCCTTGCGATCATGGCCCCTTGCTGCAGCACGGCCGCTTGTTTCCTTCTCCCCGTAGTTGATGTCGAAAGAGACCCCGCAATGATACATTAAAAGGGCAACAGCTTCAATCTCATCCGTGGTACTTGAACTTACGAGCGAATCGGGCATCTTATCCCACGGGTAGGTTGTATTTCCAAAATCCGCAGTCAAAGTACCGTACTGGCTTTCGTACGAATGCGATCCCGTACCCTTCGCAGGATGATTGTGATATTTCATGATCATGGCCATGGCCGTGGCAACGCAGCCTGTCGGGGCCCGGTCTTCGTTGACATTTACGACAGGACAATCGTCATTATAAGGCATATTTTGTTGCCACAACAGTTTTACAAGAAAATCATCCGCATCCGCACTTTTAAGGGAGGCAGATGAAGCATCAGCGAGTAAGACATCCCATTCACTTTTGACCGCAGGCGCAGGCTTTAAATCTTTTGCAGCGACCTCCGTAATCTGCATTTCGTAGGCTTCGAGCCACCATGAAAGATTTGCAGGAATATCTTTGGCATTGAATGAAGATTCACTGGAATAGGCCAGAATAGGGGAGATGGCATCATCGGCGGCCACAATCACAAAACCCGGAGGAGCTAAGAAGTTGAAAATATAAAAAGCGGGCCGGCCATCTGACTTTTCAGCCTGCTTTTGGCCGGCGGTGTAAACCAGAACAGGAGACGGAAGGGTTTTGAACTGATTCCGGTCGATCCGGCTGGCAAAGAAATTGCCGGCGACCGTTCTGGCGGTGTTTTCTTCAACCTGTTTTGCACCGGCCGGCCAGGATAATGCTGTTGAGAGAAACAAAAAAATAATGAGTCTATTCATACACAATGAGTTATTTGGTTATCAATAAAGAATAGGATACTTTTCCGCCGGTTTTAAAATAAAAGGTGATGATGTAGTTTCCTTGCGGATTGGCCGAAAGATCCATGGAAAAATGATCATTTTCGACCTTTGCAGCGCATTCGTAAACCCTTTTTCCCTGCAAGTTGGTGGCAATTATTCTTTGAAGATCACTGCCTGTTCCTTTTTCCAGCCTGATTTCAACAATTCCTGTCGTAGGGTTCGGGAAAAGAGAGATCCGGTTGTTTTGTTTCTCCTCTACGCCGATAGGATAACCGAACCTGGCGATAAGATTCCGATTTTCCTGAGCAATAAAAGTAAAGGAGGCAGCGTCATTTATCTTCACTCCATTTTCAAACCATCCTTGAAATGAATAGCTTTTATTGGGCGTTGCAACCATGGTGACCTTGGCACCCGCAGGATATGTCCCGGATCCTGTGGCCACGCCGCCATTTTTCGGCATTTCAACATCATTCACCTTATAATTTCCGGGAGCCACATACAGGTCCGATTCCCATATTCCCCGTCCGAAGGTTGCCGCACGGATCTTGCCGCTGGAGTATTCTATCTCGAGATCTGATATCATGACAATGGGTAGGTCCTTGTTGAAAGGAATCCAATTTTTCATGCCCGCATTTTTATAAAACACCCCGGCGTCGGTTCCTACATATAATCCTTTGTTGGTCCCTTCTTCGTATACAATGCAGTTGATCGGCAATTTGGGTAACGAATTTGCTGTGTCATAATCCTCCCAATTTTTTCCGCCATCATAAGATGCGAATACTTTGGCATTGTTATACCCGGAAAAAGTGATAAAAACAGTATCGGAACCCCAGGGGGCTATTGCAATTCCTGTTACCATGATATCTTTGACAGGCAAAGTGATTTCCTCCCATTTTTTCCATCCATCTGATGTTTTGAAAAGCTGAAATTTTCGCGCAGCAAACATAACATCCGGATTTTTAGACGAAATGCTGAGTGTGCGCAACAAGGTGTCATTATTAACCATATTATTGGGCATGCTGGCATTTACTTTATCCCATTTCGTGCCGCGATTTGTTGATTTGTATATTTCACGGTATCCAAGGTAGAGGGTTTCAGATTCCCATGGATGCATGATATAGGGAGTGAGCCAGGCTCCGGAAAGCTGATTCTCGTTCTTGTCTTTTATCGTTTTTGTGATAGTATCGCATTTTTGCCATCTGTTAAAAGTCCGGAAAATAAGCCCGTTCGTATACGCAGCATATTGTATTTGCGCGCTGTCAAAATCGATCATACACTCCATGCCATCTCCCCCGATTTCAGGCGGAGCCTCCCACTTTCCGGGAGCGGTGCGAATCTGTGACCCATTGTCCTGGAATCCGGCAATCACCGCATCTTCTTCCAACCAGGAGCAACCGATCCGATAGACCTGTCCGATTTCCATTCCTGCTGTAAGGTCTGTCCAGATAATTTTTTCATTTCTGGCATTGGCAAACATAACACCTCCGTCATTGCATTCAAACACCGTATCGGGTGCCAACGGATGAAAAGCCAGCCAATGTTTGTCGGCATGGGCCCGTTGGATGAATTTACCGGCAACTGAATCGGCCCAATAATTAGCCAGGTCATATTCTTTTCCTCCATCTTTGCTTATATAGGTGTTTATGCCTCCCAAAAACCGCTTATTTGTCTCAACAGCGCTGATGGCGTAGGCGAGATCATAATCACCTTGTCCCCCGCATGAATTATCCTTCAGTTCGGGATCGGCATAACCATGGAGGTAATTATTGCTGCAATTTTTATACAACTTGACCAAAGTGTCGGTCATTTTAAATACATTATCCTTTTCTTTAAAACGATATACTCCTGCCAAACCATTTTGATCTGAAACACAAACAGCTTCCAGAAGTTCACCGTTTTGCGGCGTTACAGCAAGTTTAATCCTGGAGACTTTTTCAAATTTCGTTACCGAATCCCATTTATCTCCTCCATCGGTTGACCGCCAGATCTGAGACCACCTGTTCTTTTTCGGGTCATTGTTTAACTGCGCTCTGGTTGCGGCATACATAATTTCAGGATTGGCCGGATTGTAAATGATATCGATGAAGTTAGCGCTTTTGGTTTCCCTGGCTGCCCATATTAAACCGCCATTTGTGGTCTTGTAAATACCTTGACTGGTTGCCGCAAGCAAGGTATCGTATTTTACCGGGTGCATAACCAATTTCCCGATTAATAGCCCATCACTGAGTTCCCAGTTCAAACCGGTTTTTTTCCAGGTATCACCGCCATCTGTCGACTTCAGGACCCCGATGCTTTTAGTGTCCCCCGCCGTAGTGTTATTCATCTCCCCAACGCTTCCGCCAGCATCAGCATCACCCGTAGCAATGTACATGATGAGCGGTTTATCCTTGTTAATAACAATATCACTGACCCCGAAAACCGGCTGATCATTCATAATTGTCTTCCAGGTTTTCCCGAAATCGGTTGTTTTAAAAATTCCTCCGGCAGGGGTTCCGACCCAGAACGTATTTTTATCCTTAGGGTGAAAAGCAATGCAATTGATTCTTCCCAGCCCGGTATAACGATCTTTTGGTTTGTTGGGGCTCAGTGATTTCCAATCGCCTGTCGCATTGTCGGCCAGGTGTTCTGCCGAGTATCGTTCCCACTCCTTAACAACCACATTGTTCGGAGGGAATGTTCCGTCGGGGTTCACACGCGGTTCCCAATACCATTCCCAACGTTTAAATGGTTTGTAACCTGTTCCTTTGGTGACCTTCCGGCCTTTCCAGTAGTCGTTGAACTGCTTTTGGATCTCGTGGAAATTTACCTTGCCTGATTGCTGGTTTGCCGTTGCCGGGACTTGTGCAGAAGCAAGGTTGCTGACCATGACGATGGCAAGGAACAGGAAGATCGCGAAAATGAAAACCAAGGACTTATAGAAGGCCCTTGGAGGTACTGGTATTTGTATCTTCATAATGTAAAATTTAAACTCCAAACGAATTCCTGAAGTTTTTTTTTCGGGTCGTTTAAAGCGCGTAAAATGAGGATTCCCAATTGTTGGGGGCAATAACAACACAAAGGGCGGGCCGTAAATGGAATAGAAATGATAAATTCCCGATTCAATCCGCTATTTGTCTGAGAATGAAAGATGAAAAAGATGTTTTTTTTTATTGATCTGTTTTTTGTGGAACTTAATTGGGACCAAGTTACGATATATCCTTCAAAATAATCGCACAGTTACGCGAAAACGAGTATATCAGTTGTCTCTTTGTATCCTGTTTTTCCTATCTTTGATTGCTAATTCCCCGATCTTTCATTATTCCATCCTGAGGCTCATCATGAAGAAATTGCTACTTGTTTTATTTTGTTGCATGCTATTGCCGGATACCAAGGCACAGATTCCCTTTCATCGTGGCGTCAACCTCACCGGGTGGTTCCAGGCAGATAATGCGCGGAGAATTCAATTCAGGAAGTTCTGCAAGAAAGACTTTGCTGATATTAAAAGTCTGGGGTGTGATGTAATACGGCTTCCTGTAAACCTGCATGGCATGACTTCGGGAGCTCCGGATTACACCATCGATCCGTTATTAATTTCCATGCTCGATTCGGCCGTGGCATGGGCCGAAGAATTCCAGATTCATCTCATCATCGATAATCATTCCTTTGATCCATCGGTCAGTACCAGCCCGGATGTCGGACAGATCCTCACCAAAGTTTGGCCCCAACTTGCGGATCATTATAAAAACCGATCGGATTATATTTCGTATGAAGTGCTGAACGAACCACACGGAATAGCCAATCAACTGTGGGGAAGCATCCAGCAAGAGACGATTGATGCCATCCGAAGCAAAGATACAAGGCATACCATCATTGTCGGACCTTCAGGGTATAACAGCTACAATGACCTCGCCCAGATGCCTTTGTACACCGATGCAAATCTCCTATACACATTTCATTTTTACGATCCGTTCCTGTTTACCCACCAGGGGGCCGATTGGTCCAACCCATCGATGGAGCCGCTGGCCGGTGTCCCATTTCCTTATGATCCAGCCACAATGCCGGCATGTCCTCCTGACCTTCAGGGAACCTGGATAGAATCTGCTTTGAACAATTATTTCCTGGATGGAACAGTTGAAAAAGTAAAGTCGCTGATCGATATTGCTGTGAACTTCAGGAATACACACAATGTTCCGGTTTTTTGCGGTGAATTTGGAGTGTATATTCCCAACAGTGACACTGCCGACCGCGTAAACTGGTATCAGTCTATTAGAACATACCTGGAAGAGAAAGGGATTCCATGGACAACCTGGGACTACAAAGGTGGTTTTGGTCTCTTTGATAAAGGTTCCAATGAATTGTTTGATTACGATCTTAATGTTTCCTTGCTCGGTGCACTCGGATTCAATGTTCCTGAACAAAGAGTCTTTTCGATTTTACCTGACAGTGTGGGATTCAGGATTTACGATGACTACATTGGGCAGGGTATCAATGATGCAAGTTACTCCTCGTCAACCATCGATTTCTATTCGACCCTGATGCCCGATAACGACCGCTACTGCCTATATTGGACCGGAGGACCGCAGTACAGTGAAATCGTCCTCGATTTTGTTCCTGACAGAGACCTCTCCCGGCTTGTTGCTTCAAACTATGCACTGGATTTGCTGGTTAGGGGTAATGTACCAGGAACCAAATTTGATCTGCGCTTTGTCGATACCAAAACCGCCGATCCTGCCGATCATCCATGGAGGATGAGGACGACGCTCACAGATGCAGCATCTCCCTGGGATAAACGATGGCATCACCTGCATATCCCGCTGAAGGATTTTACCGAACATGGTTCCTGGGATAACAACACCTGGTTCGGTCCCGAAGGTAAATTCGACTGGTCGGCCATTGACCGGTTTGAGATCGTATCGGAATATGGCCCCCTGGATAATAAAGAGGTTTGGTTCGATAACCTGATCATCACTGACCAGGATACAGCCAATGTGCTTCAGACAGGCACATTGGGAATAAATGATCCCCTGGCCATCGACGACCAACCGGACCTTATTGCCATGCCTAACCCGATGCGCGAATTAACAACCCTTTCATTCAAATTGCCCCAGGACGGTCTGGTCCGGCTTTCAATATACAACATAAACGGTCAGAAAATCATGGATCTGGCTGACAGATACATGATCAAAGGGCAGGGTGAAGTTCAATGGAACGGCAAGGATAATCGTGGAAACAGTTCTCCTTCAGGTATTTATATATGCAAGTTATTCACCAATAATCTGGTGAAATACTGCAAGCTGGTACTGGTCTGCCCATAAAGAAAAACAGAAAATCGTAAATCATTCCTGCTTCATCCTGAACGCCGGCGGATCATAGCCTTCAGCCCTGTAATCTTCCGGAATGGCAATGGTATTTCCATCGCGGATCGATTTGTAATGCGGCGACATGATCTCCACTCCGGCCTTGTTGAAGGAGTCCTGGATGTTCTGGTGAAGTTCGGAGAAGATAGAGGCCATTTCATTGGGTGACCGTAGTGTGCATGATCAGGCCCATGTCGGGTGCGAGCGTACTGAAATTGATCACCTCCGAATTCATGATCTTATTGTTCGGGATGGTGATCTCCTCGTTTTTGATCGTCCTTATCTTGGTCACCAGCATCGATTTCTCAATGATGTTGCCAGTCACCTCTCCAATTTTAACCCGGTCGCCCATTTTGAATGCACGGGTATATGTGATGGTAAGCCCTGCCATGAAATTCGATAGTGCGCTTGCCGATGTAAGCGAAAAGACCAGTCCGAAGAAGACCGAAACTCCCTGGAAAACCTGCGAACCGGAACCCGGCAGGTAGGGCCAAATGGCCACGATGGTGAAAATGATGATCAGGACCCTTAATATGTTAAAGGTTGGGAGGGCCCAGTCGGGATAAAATCCCGGAACCTTCAGGGTCTCCTTCTCCACCTCTGATTTCAGGAATTTAAAGAAGCGGATGATCAGGCGCGTGACGATCAGAATGACGATGATGGTGATCAGGTTCGGTAAATATTCCCAGAAACTCACCATGATATTTTTCAAAGGATTGATCACGAAACCCAATATGGAGATGCTGATAGCTTTTGTCCATGGGAGGAGATAGAATATCGCAAGCAGCATGATAACCACAAGCAACAGGATCACGATCCATCTCAGTATTTTAACCAGAATGAGCAGAATTTTAAGCTGGCGCTCACGGTTGAAAAAATCAAACTCTTTCAGATGCAGCCCATTCATGATTTTATCCTGCCAGAGAATCATTTTTTTTGACAATAGCCTGAATGCTTTGTTTAAAAGGGTGATCAGGATGATGAGCAGAACCAGTATCCCAATGGAAATGGCAACGTTTTTCAATATTTCAGCAGGGTTTGTATCCCTTCGCTCCCGCTCAATGGCATAAATGATTTTTGTCTGCCTGCTCCTTGCAATATCTTCCCGGGTTGAACCTTCGGCGATGGCATCTGCTTCACAAACGGAGGTGATCACCGATTCCCCGTACATTACATCCGTGGTAATCTCTCCCTTGAAAATTTTAACTGAGTCGCTGTGAAAGAATGGATCCTTCTCGATTTTTTTTACTTTCCGGTCAATGGCTTCAGCTCTTTCTTCAGGAGTAAAGGGTCCGAGTCGCGCATGAATGGAAAAAATCGGGGTTCCGAACGGGGCGACCACCGCACCCCGGTGCTGTTTGTTGATTGAATCCGCTGCAAAAAAGCCCTGTTTCTGCAGGCTATCCTGTGAGGCATGGGTAATCAGTGTGGGAATCAGCAAGAAAAAGCTGACAATGAATCGAAACAAGGAGCCGTGTTTCATTGGAGGGGTTTTATAGGAAGGACAAATTAACTAAATTAAAACCAATTTTGAGTTGTAATCGCGCAAATTTCAAAGGATATCATTAAATAATTATCTTTGATTTTTAAATTCAGGTAATTACTTTTTATAATATCCTGCCGATGCGAATACGATCTTTCCCCCTGATCCTGCTAATCCTTCTGTGCGCCCGGTTTCTCCCGGCCCAGGCGCCGATGGCCCGGGACACCTTCAATATCGCCGCCAGCAGCATGCGATACCCGCACCAGTTGAAAAAATGGGGATTCCGGATCGCCGCCGGATTCTCCATGGTGTTGCCCCCCAAGGACCTGCTTGAAAATGCCATCCAGGCGCCCCTGGTAAACATCCACATGACCTTCGGGCTCCCCTGGAAGTTTTCGCTGGAGGGCGATGTTACCACCATCCTGGTGTCAAACCAGTTTGCTGCCGGCCCGCATGTTGGGTTCACCAGGAAGAATTTTTCGATGAACCTGGGCTGGGACGTGGCGTTTTGCTATGGTCAGCTGAGGCAGGCCGGGTTTGACAACAAAACTAAAATGTGGATCCACTATCCGAACCTCTCCCTGGGCTTTAAACTGAAGGATATCGCGTTCACCCTCAAGGGCGAACTTGTCGGGGTTGCCAGTGTTGTGCAGACGAGCGGCAGCAATGAGGTGAGCAAGTCCAAGAACTTTTACAACGGATTCACAGCCGCGTTGTATATCGAACAGCGGTTATGGAAGAACCATGTCTTCATCATAGGATTAAAGGACAGTTACGAGAAGGTCTACTGGCCCACCTGGATGCTTTTCTCCACCTTCAATCGTTTTTATCATATTCCTGAACTTTCATTTAGCTGGATCTTATGAGGCTTAAATTAAAAATATTCATCCTGGCCATCCTGGCGATTGGCCTGAATGGGTGCAACAAGGATACCGCGGTCCCGATCCCATCTGCCGGGCCCAATTCAATCATGAAGGAGACCCACCCGTTGAACGAAATGTCGAAACTGCTTATGGAGGGGGTGTATCAGGTGACCTCCGGTTCCGATTTCTTCGGTGATCAGGTCATTGTTAAATGGAACAGGACCAGTCTCTCCATCTCCAATAATAACGGGAAACATTTCATTCTCGATGTAGGTCATCTCGATTCGGTCATTTTTCTGCAGGGATACTGGCGGAATGGATACACCGACGGCACCGGGCTCATCTCCATGTATATCGCAAGAGAGGAGGGAGGAACCACGATCATGACCGGCAACGGGAATCAAAAGATCATCATGCGGGGAGCCTATGGCAAAGAAGATGCCCTTCCCGATCAGTCGTTGGTCCTGGAATACCTGCGACCATTCTCCGACAAGGCAAAGAACAGCAATTTTTACATTCTTGCACACCGGTCGGGGGGGAGAACTTCCGACCGCATGCCGGTTTCAGAGAACTGTATTGCCATGATCAACTACACGGAGAAGCTGGGATCCACAGGAATAGAGATCGATGTACGCCTGAGCAAGGACGGAGTGCCATTCCTGTATCATGACGGAGATATCAATACGCGGCTGACTCAGAAATGCCCGCTTGCAGGACCCATTGAAAACTTCACCTGGGGCCAGCTTTCAACTTTTATACGCTTAATCCACGGGGAGACGATCCCTACGCTGGAGGAGGCTCTGAATTTCACCATTGACAGCACCCTTCTCCGGTTTGTTTATCTTGACATGAAGGCAAACCGGGATGCCATGTCCAAGGTGGTTCCCATTCAGCATCGTGCATTGCAGCGCGCAAAAGAGAAAGGCCGCGACATCATCATCGTGGTCGGCATTCCATCCACAGATGTGCTGGACGACCTCATGACCTATCCAAACTACACATCGATTCCATCACTATGCGAACTTACGGTGGATGATGTGCACATGGTCAACTCGAAAGTGTGGGCGCCGCGCTGGACCCTGGGTACCCAGAATGACCTCGTACAGCAGATGCACAACGAAGAGCGGCTGGCAGTGTGCTGGACCATTGACGAGCCATCGTGGATCAGGGAATATATTGAAAACGGGATCTTTGACGGGTTGCTGACGAACTTTCCCTATGTTGTTGCTTACTATCACTACATACAATAATTTTAATATGGCTAAAAGAGCGATTTACATATTGGTGTTCAGCGTCTTCCTGTCTTATGGCACCTTCTCCCAAAAGGCTGACAGCATAAAGGTCAAAAGGAACCATTATTCCCTGACGGTGGGGGTTGGATGGACCCATTACATCAACACGCTGGAGATCGGGAAGGACGATGCCACGATCAATTCGGCCGGAGTGTCGCTTAAATTCTTCTGGGAACCCGAACACCGGCTGAGCCTCGGGCTTGAATCAGGTTTTTACAGGCTGTATAAGGTGAAAAGCAAGAGTTACACGGATGTGACAGGTCAGGCCACCATGTCGGCTATGCCCTTTTTGCTTGTTGTCAGGATGCGTATTGTCGATCAGTTTTACCTCAGTGCCGGGGCGGGGCTGGCACTTATGTTCAATAAGGTGACCGGCATTGACAACAAGGTGAACAGCAACATCCTGTCTCTTTCCAATTACCAGTTTTCAGGATCCTACATGTATCCCCTTGCGAAGCACTGGCAGGTAGGAGGGGAGTTTAAAGTGCTGAATTTCGGGAAGGCCTCCGACTGGATGTACACGATCCAGGCCCTGTGTGCATTCCGGTTGTAATTTCAGGATTGAATATTTAGTTTTGTAACTATTGAATCAAAGATCCGTCTATTCATTCAAAAATTCTTTACACATGAAAAAGTTCTATGTATTGGCTTTGCTGATTCTTTCGGCAGTTACGGCATTTTGCCAGGAGAATCCTTTGTGGATGCGGTATGCCGCTTTATCCCCCGATGGAAAAACAATTTTGTTCTGTTATAAGGGCGACATCTGGTCGGTTCCTGCTGCCGGGGGAACTGCCATCCCGGTCACCCTGACCGAGTCCTATGAATATGCCCCGGTTTGGAGCCATGACGGCAAAACCATTGCCTTTGCATCCGACCGAAACGGAAATTTCGACGTTTTCGTGATGGATGCTGCCGGAGGTGAAGCCAAAAGGCTGACCTTCAGTTCAAACCGGGAGGTGCCCTGCAGTTTTACAGCCAACAACAAGGATGTCATCTTTTCGGCTTACCGGCAGGATGTGGCCACCAATGCCCAGTTCCCGATTTCGCTGATGACTGAGCTCTATTCGGTACCGGTTGCAGGCGGCAAGGTTGCCATGCTCCTGCCATCACCGGCCCTCGCGGTAAATCCAACCTCAACGGGTGACAAGATCCTTTACGAGGATATCAAAGGATATGAAAGCGAATGGAGGAAACATCATACGTCATCCATTGCACGCGACATCTGGCTTTACGATTTCAATACCAGAAAATATACGAAGCTTACCCAATTCAAGGGAGAGGACCGCAACCCGGTGTTTGATGCCAACAACAAAGACTTTTATTACCTGAGCGAACAGAACGGATCCTTTAATGTGTTTAAAAGTTCCATTGATGATCCTTCAAAAACTACCGCGCTGACAAAGTTTACAAAGCATCCTGTAAGGTTCCTGAGCCGTTCCAGTGACAATACCCTTTGTTTTACCTGGGACGGGGAGATCTATCTCCTCAAGCCGGGAGGGGAACCGGTAAAGGTTACGGTGAATGTTTTCGCCGATGGACGTTCAAACCAGGAAAAGATCGTGCCGGTCAATGATGGATTTACCGAGATGAGGCTTTCATCCAACGGGAAAGAGTATGCTTACATATTCCGTGGTGAGGTGTTTGTAAGCAGCATTGACGGGGGCTACACCAAGCGCATCACCAACACTCCTTACCAGGAGCGCAGTGTAAGTTTCAGTCCCGATGGACGTTCGCTGGTGTATGCCGCAGAGGTGAACAACAGCTGGAATGTCTTTACCTGTTCCATCGTGCGGAAGGAAGAACCCTACTTTTATGCCTCCACAGTGCTGAAGACCGAACCGGTGGTAGCCACGGCGGCGGAGGAGTTCCAGCCTGAATATTCGCCTGATGGCAAGGAGATTGCCTACCTCGAAAACAGGGTGGTGCTGAAGGTTATCAACCTGGCCACCAAGGCTTCCCGGATCATCATGCCGGCCAATGTCAATTATTCCTATGCCGACGGGGACCAGTATTACCAGTGGTCGCCCGACAGCAAATGGTTCCTGGTGAATTTTGCCTTCCCCGAGCGCATCTTCAGCCCAGAAGTAGGTCTGGTTTCGGCCGACGGGAAGGGTGAAATTTTAAACCTTACCCTGAGCGGGTATGATGACTACGCCCCCAAATGGTCGATGGGTGGAAAGATGATGATCTGGGCATGCAACCGTGAAGGTGACCGGTCGCAGGGAGGTAATCTTTCGAGCGGAGATGTGTACGCCATGTTTTTCACCAAAACGGCTTTTGACCGGTTCAGGCTTTCGAAAGAGGAGCTCGCGCTTGTGAAAGACCAGGAGGAGAAGGCCGAGAAGGAGAAGAAAAAAGCGGAAGAGAAGGCCAAGCCGGATAAGGACAAGAAAGGCAAGAGCGATACGGCAGGAAAGGCAAAGCAGGATTCTTCAAAGGTCGTCATTGACTTTGACAATCTGACCGAGCGTAAATCCAAACTTACAACCAACACATCTCCTGTAAGCGATTACCTTCTTTCAAAGGATGGTGAAAAACTTTTCTACCTGACCAGCTTTGAGAAGGACAATGACCTTTGGGTGACCGAACTCCGGACCAAAGAGACCAAACTCCTGGCTAAACTGGGAATCAAACGGGCAGGGATGGAATTGTCGGCCGACGGAAAGTTCATCCTCCTCTTTGCCGACGGGAAACCGATGAAGGTCGAAGTGGAGGGGGGCAAAGCTGAACCACTGAAAACCAGCGGGGAGATGATGCTCAAACCTGCAGAGGAACGGAACTATATATTCGACCATGCCTGGCGGCAGTTCAAGGAAAAATTCTATGTGGAGGATATGCAGGGGGTGGACTGGGATTTTTATTATAAAGCCTATCTGAAGTTCCTGCCCTATATCAACAATAATTATGATTTTGCAGAAATGCTGAGTGAGATGCTCGGGGAGATGAATGCCTCTCACACAGGTAGCGGCTACAGGCAGAACAGACCCAACATGGATCAAACCGCAGACTTTGGTGTTTTCTATGATTATGATTTCAGCGGACCGGGATTGAAGATTGCCGAGGTGATCGAAGGCGGACCGCTCGACAGGGCAACTTCCAGGGTAAAAGCTGGCTGTATCCTTGAAAAGATCGACGGGGAGGCCATCGGGGATTCGACAGATTTTTATTCCCTGATGAACCGCAGGACCGGTAAACTGGCCCTGATCTCAATGTATAACCCGGCTACGGGCGAACGCTGGGAGGAGAGCCTGAAACCGATCAGCATCGGCGAGGCGAATGAGTTGCTATATCAGCGTTGGGTGAAAAACCGCCGTGCTGAAGTTGACCGGCTGTCGGGAGGTAAAATAGGGTATGTGCATGTGCGGTCGATGGATGATGCCAGCATGCGGACCGTATTTGAGGCGGCGCTCGGACGAAATTTTGAAAAGAAAGCCCTCATTGTGGATACCCGTTTCAATGGCGGAGGCAACATCCATGAGCAGCTTTCGGATTTCCTCAGCGGAAAGAAATACATCGACATCGTTCCCCACGGGCAATATATCGGGTCAGAACCCTATGACAAATGGGTGAAACCATCCATTGTGCTGGTTGGCGAGAGCAACTATTCTGATGCCCACCTCTTCCCGGTAGCCTACAAACTGAAGAATACCGGAAAAACGCTGGGTATGCCAGTCCCGGGCACGGGAACGTTTGTTTGGTGGGAAGCACAGATCGATCCTACCCTCTATTTCGGTATCCCGATGGGCGGGTGGCGTACACCCGACGGCAAGTTTTGCGAAAACAACCAGATGGAACCCGACATCCTGGTTCCCAATGATCCTGGGATTCTCGCATCGGGCAGGGATCAGCAGATTGAGGAGGCGGTGAAGGAGCTGATGAAGTAAATCGCCCGGTCCTGACTATTAAATCGGCATTCCAAACCCGAAGAAGAACCCATTGGTGCCAATCGAGGTGAAGGCATATTCAAACCGTACAACCAGGTCGTAATAGGTGACAAAATCAATTCCCAGTCCCCAGCTGAACAGCAGTTTATTGTTGTAGGGATTGATGTCGGTGAATTTATTTACGGTATATCCCGCATCGGCAAAGGCATTCAGGTAGAATGCGTACTGGAGTGCCTTGAATTTATTTTTTTCCTGCCCCTCTTTTACCTTTTTCAGGGATGGTTTGATCAGTTCATACTTGATGTTGTTCCGGCAATAATAGATCTGGTCACCCTTGAGCGTGTACAGATCGAACCCGCGGATAAAATCCTTGCCCTGGGTCATGTTCAACTGGTAATAGTAGGGGGCATTTTCGCCGGCGGAATTCTCAGCCTTTACCATCTCGGCCACATACCATTTCCTGCTGATGGTCTGGTAAAAGTGGAAATCGATGCCATAGTAGAACAGGTCAACATCTTTTGACACAAGGCCCAGTCCCACCTTTTCGACAAAGACCCTCAGCAGGTTTCCCTTCAACGGGTAGGAATGGCTGTTGCGTGAGTCGTAATAGTAATCGGCATACAGGGTGAGCGATGAATTGGTTTTTTTATGTCCAGCGAGATAACCGGAGTCAAGTTTAATCATCGAATCGGAGATCGTGATGTACTCCCCGGTCAGTTGTACGGTTGCATAGTTGTAAAGCCCGGGACGGAGAGTGAGCTTCACCTCGACCTTCACATCCTGAGAACTGTTGGGAGCATACAGCATCTGTCTTTTATTGTCGACCGATGCGTATTCCACGGTATACAGGTTGGAATATCCTGCAATCATGGTAAGACCGATCTTCTGACCTTTCCCGATCCAGGGGATCTTGTACCCCATTGCAACGGCCCATGATTTACCCAGGAGGGCAATGACTGAAGTTTGGTGGTTGAGTCCAAAAAGATTATTGTGACTGAAAAACAAACCCATGCTGAGATCCGACCACTGCGGAGCACGCAACCATTCGTTAAAGTTGGGAGCATTCAGCTTTGCAATAGGGAACAGCCACCAGAAATGCCGTTCAGTCACATCAATCACCAGGTTGTAATCGTTGATGCTGATCTTCTTCAGTGAGATGTTGACGGTAAGGAACAGCTTGGTGTTGATCAGGTTTTCCCGGCTATAGTTCATTCTCAGCCGCAATTCACTTGAATCGCCGGGGTAAAAATTCCTGTCGGAAAAATTGACTCTTTTCCCTATCTGAAATGTCGCAAGACTATCCCCGATTTTAAAATCGAGTTCCCGGGTAATGATCATGGGTTTGGTCAGATTATTCCCGGTAATTATGACCCCTGTAACATGAATGTAGGGAGTATCGAGCGTGTCAGGAACTTGTATCGCTCCATCTTTGTTCTGCGCAAAAAGAATAAAAGGCAAACTCATCGAGCCGAAAACCAGTGCGAAAAGAAGAGATCTCATTTTTATTCTTTGTTCAGGGTCTATTTGCTTCTATAAATAAGTCCAATTTGTGTAAAGCAAATATAATCACCCCGAATTGAAAAATCTAAGGAAAAATATATTCATTTATATGAAACGAGGATTCTTTTCAGAGATGTCGTCAATCAGAACGTTTCATTCAGGTTGAAATAGATGCCGATGCTGCCATTGGCGCCAAATCCGCAGTCGATGGTCAGATTTGAAAGGGTTTTACGGTTAAACATCACCCTCAGTCCAAATCCGGCGGCGGGATCAATGTATTCGAAGAGTTTGGGTGTGCCGTCATCTGCATCGGCGGTTGTTCCATTTATGAACAATACCCCTCCAAGAATCCCGGTGTAGCGGCTGATAGGAAAACGGTATTCCGCTTCACCGTAGATCAGATTCACTCCCCGGATGCTCCCCTGTACATAGCCCCGGCCGGTGCGGTTGTACATATCCCATCCAATACCGGGTAATCCCAGGTAGGGAATGGCTCCCTTCTCAGTAAACTGGCCAATGTACCAGAATCCGATCAGGTGATCGCGGCGTTTTTTTGATAACGAGACATAGGTCCTGAATTCTGTATTGACCATCCAACTGTTCTTCGTACTTCCCAGAAAGATAAAGTTAGGCCTGAAGGCGACATTTGCAAAATAACCTTTTGTCGGCCGGATGGTATTGTCACGGCTGTCGAACAGAAACTCGAGACTGATACCCGACATATTCTGCTCCTTCGGTTGAAATCCATGCTCGACAGAATAAATGTAGTGACTGGTAAGCTTTGGCGGTACGGTATCGAGATTCAGCGCGTGGTCAACCACCTTTGAAAAATTGTCGAGGCAATATCCCAGACCGATATACATCTTTCCCGAGACCCTGAAGTATATGGTTTCGTAGAAACGTAAATAGTCGTAATTGATCTGCTGGGTCTCCCCCGTATAGGGATCGGTTTCTCCTCCCTCGCCAAAAATGATCCCCCCGCCGCCTGAATGTTCTATTCCCGATCCCAGTCCGTAGGTTGGCTGTGAAAAGATCATGTATCTCCAGTCGCCCCGCAGGATGAAACGGGACCCGCTGGTGATGATGTTGGTGCGCAGGTTCAGGATCTTCTGGGACTTGGAGGTGAAATTAATGACGATCGATGCAGAAGAGAGTGGTGTTGTTTTCGGATCGCCGAGATGCATTCCGATCGAACTGCCAACGCCGACCAACATGCCGTAGGCCGGATTATAGCCCACAAACGGTGTGATGGCGAAATAGGGTTTGTAAAGCTCCATCGGAAGGGCGCTGATGCTGTCGCGCCTCGCCTCAAACTTTTTCCGGGTAAAGATGCTCCATACATCATCCTGTTTGAACGATCTTTTGGGGGTCTGAGCTTGAACCGGGACAGACAGGAATAGGATGCCCAACAGTATCAGGGCGCCATATTTTTCCAGGGAAATCACGTGCAAAGCTACAATTTCCTGAAGAATCAGCCAATTTTGCGAAGCCTATGCCTCATTCAATGAGGTGAATTTGTTATCAGCGCTTGACTTGATTTCTGTCCCTGTTTTGTTTGAAGCCAAAGAAAATTCAGACATCAGCTGGCTAAAAAACATTAACTTCGTTTCTGTAATGAAGCGAATGAAATTGCCATGAGTCTTTTCCAGAATTCAGTCGTGCAGAAATATCTGAACCGGCTCGATGCCAGCCTGCTCGAAACAAAATACAACGAGTTTGCAGCCTATTTCGGCAATCCCGGTATCCGGGAAAATATCCGCAGCAGTAAGGAAGAACAGTTCCAGGAGGGTTTTCTGCGCGAACTGTTTGTTAAAATATTGGGATACACCCTCAACCCATCAGCCAATTTCAACCTCACCACCGAATACAAAAATGTAAAGGACAGCAAAAAAGCCGATGGAGCCATTGTGATCGATAACGTTGTTAAAGCGGTTATAGAGCTGAAGGGCACCGACATCGCCGATTTAAGCAAGGTTGAACCCCAGGCATTCGGGTACAAGAACAATCAGCCCGATTGTGATTATGTGATTACTTCAAACTTCGAAAAGCTCCGTTTTTATATTGGCAATGCCATAGAATTCGAAGAGTTTAACCTGTTTACCCTCACCAGGCCTGATTTCGGGATGCTCTATCTCTGCTTGTCGTACGATTCAATTGCAAACAGGATTCCGAAAACAATTAAAACCGAATCCCTGGGTCAGGAGGATGTCATAACAAAGAAACTTTACCAGGATTACTCCCTGTTCAAAAGGGAGTTGTATCAGAACCTGGTAAAACAAAATCCGCAATACGATCCCCTCACCCTGTTTATAGAATCACAGAAACTCCTGGACCGGTTCCTGTTCCTGTTTTTTGCCGAGGACAGGCAACTTCTGCCACCCAATTCGGTACGCCTGGTTTTAAATGACTGGCGCGATCTGCAGGAACGCGACGAACATGTTCCGCTTTATAACAGGTTTAAAAAATACTTCGGATACCTGAACACCGGTTTCAAGGGCAAACGGTATGATGTTTATGCCTATAACGGAGGATTATTCAGGCCCGACGATATTTTAGACAGCATAACCATTGATGACGAGATGCTCTACAAACACACGCTGGCCTTGTCGGAATATGACTTTGCCAGCGAAGTGGATGTGAATATCCTGGGCCGCATTTTCGAGAACTCCCTGAACGAAATCGATGAAATAAAGGCCAGGATAGACGGGCATGACGTTGATAAAACAAAGACACGACGCAAAAATGAGGGGATCTTCTACACCCCCAAATACATCACCAAGTACATCGTCGAAAACACCGTCGGCAAACTTTGTACGGAGAAAAAGGCGGAACTCCAGATCAATGAAGAGGATTATACCAGCGAGCGGAAATACACTGTTAAAACCAAACAGCCCTTAGCCGATAAACTCAAAGTATACAGGAACTGGCTCCTTGAAATTACCATTTGCGACCCGGCTTGCGGATCCGGGGCCTTTCTGAACCAGGCCTTAGACTTTCTAATCACCGAGCACCGGCATGTTGATGAACTCCAGGCAAGACTGTTTGGCGACTCCCTTGTGTTGAGCGACATCGAAAAAAGCATCCTCGAAAATAACCTCTTCGGGGTAGATCTGAACGAGGAGAGCGTTGAAATTGCTAAACTCTCCCTCTGGTTGCGCACCGCCCAGCCCAACCGGAAACTGAACGACCTGAACAACAACATCAAATGCGGAAACTCCCTGATCGACGATCCTGCCGTTGCCGGTGATAAAGCATTTAACTGGCAAAAAGAATTCCCTGAAATTTTTGCCAAAGGCGGGTTTGACGTGGTGATCGGGAATCCACCATATGTGAGGGCTGATAGTCCAGGAAATTCATTGGAATTCAGAAAATATCTTGTAAAATCTAAACTTTTTGAAACATTAGCCGGGAAGTGGGACTTGTATATTCCTTTCATCGAACAATCAATAAAATTAACTAATCCAAAAGGGAAAATTTCTTTAATCATTCCTGACGCATACTGCCATGCGGATTATGCAATTAAAAATTTGGAATGGGTAAAGGCAAACCAGTATTTAGCCCAAATTGATTATTTTCCTGAATTTATGGTGTTTCAAAATGTTGGTGTACAAAGTGTAATTGTTAATTTTCAGACCAGCAGTTCACCGAAATTTTCCCAGCGTGTCCATCATTCTGAAAATAGATTTAGTGAATCAATCTGTGAATCATATCCTGCAAGTATGAGGATTGATTCGAAATCAAGCATATTGAATACCTTCTCCAACTATTTTTTGCTGAATCAAATTTGTTATTCTACGAAGGGTGTCGTTGGCAATAGCGATGAGAAAAAATTTCAGGGTGAGTTTGAAGTCGGGGATTTACTTTCAAAATTTAAAAATGAAACTCACCCAAAATTATATTTTGAAGGTAAGGATATTGGAAAGTGGATTTTACAAAATGAAAGATGGATTGAATACGACACTGAACGATCTCCATCAAGGTGGAGTAGGAAGGGTTTTACTGAATTGTTTGAAGGCTCGCCTAAATTAGTAGCCATGAGAAGTCCTGGTTATATACCAAGATTAATGCTGGATGAGCATAATGGATATTTTAACGAAAGTGCGATCGGTTTTAAGCGCTGGATAGATTTACGAAACATTAACAACAACAGCCTTAATAAAGCTTATGAAGATGAAACAGTTCGTTCAAACTTTGAACAAATATCAACTTCATATTCATATTCTCTTTTGCTGGCAATTCTTAACTCCTCAATTATAAGGTATGAATTAAATACGAATAGAAGAAGCAACATTCATATATACCCTGAGGATTGGAAGGTGTTAAAAATACCGCAAATAGGGGATAATAATATTCTGATTGCAATAGAATTGGAGAAAAAAGCCGACCTGATGCTCTCTCTCAACAAAGACCTCAAGGAAACCTCCCAAAAATTCCAACGCACCATCCAGCGAAAATTCTCATTAACCGATTTGTCATCCAAACTCAAGGATTGGTATGAGCTATCCTATGCCGAATTCATTGCTGAATTGGGTAAGAAGAAGATAAAGTTATCGTTATCGGAGGAGGCAGAATGGGAGGCATATTTTATACAGGAGGCAAAAAATGCGCTGGAATTAAAAGCGAGGATCGAAGCCACCGACAAGGAGATCGATCAGATGGTTTATCTGTTGTATGGGTTAACAGAAGAGGAGATAAAGATTGTGGAGGGAAAATAAGTTGAATTATTGGATGGGCAATATGAAAATTTATGAATAAAAAAGTGAAGATTCTCATTATACTTTTGCTGATGTTTACAGTAAATTTAGCTGAGGGTCAGAATTACCAGAATATTTGCGCTCAGGGAACAACGTTATTTAAATCTCCTGCTTTTTTTTTAAAAGCATTCAGAAGGGATTCCCTTTTCCTGTCTGGTAGCAATGACACGACTTTCTTATCATACCGCACGATTCTTCCTTTTCCAAATAGTTATTGCTATGACACAAACGGTGGTTCAATATTGGGTAGGAAGATCATTAAGAATTATAACGGATGGTTCAATTTTTTTAACAGGGCGAATGATACAATATACTTGAATAGTCAGGGCGGTCTTGGCTCAACATGGAAGTTCATGAATTTACCCAATGGTTGTTATCTTCATGCACAAATTACATCAATAATCTCCGATACCGTTCTGGGTGTGATCGATTCTGTCAAGGTCATAACGTTGCAGGCAAAAGACCAGAATAATATAAATATCCAGCATATTTTCAACCAAAAGCAGATCAAATTGACCAAGAATTATGGCTTGTCAAAAATGTTCGATGCTTATTTAATGCCAAATGACACATTGCCCTTTATAATCGCGGGAAAATCATCCGTGATGCTGGGAATTCAAAATTTGCAGTGGAGAGAAATATTTGATTTCGATACCGGGGATGTTTTTCACTATTTCGGAACAATAAACCTGGTGGGGAATGGGGGCAACTGGTCAAAGATATACAGGGTACTTTCAAAAATAACCTATGGGAATAATGATTCTGTTGAATATACTATGGAGTATTGCAACCATACATTCGTAGGAGTTCCGCCACATTATATTGATACTTTTGATACGATCACAGTCAAATATAATTGGCTGAGTTTAAATTCCAATAATCCGTGGGTGAATTCACTTCCTGAAGAATTTACCCCTATAGGAGATTTTTCAGCCAAATTTTACCAAAATATTAACCAGTTCAATGGACGTCACATGAAGGGAATCGTCAGGAACAGATATGTTTTCAGTCCAAATGATAACTGCTGGATTTGGTTCATCGGCACCCATACTCCGTATTATACGAATAACTACGTTAAGGGGCTTGGGTTGACTTATTCAGATGTGTATGTCATACCTGACTACACTCCGGAATATTCTTCAGAAAACCTTGTATATTTTAAAAAGGGATCAGAAATTTGGGGAACACCTGTTTCCACCGATTGTCATACACTTGTTTCTGTCCATGATCTCAACCCTGTCCCGGCAGCAAAAGTGACCATTTTTCCAAATCCGGTTGCCACGGATGCAACAATATATGTCGAAAATTTGGATTTAAGTACAGAACCTGAAATTATCATGAATGACATGCTCGGCAGAACAGTCTTCCGCTCTGGAATTCAAAATAAACTTACTCATTTTAACAGGAAGGAAATCCAGAATGGTGCATATATTTTGATTATCGCAAACAAGCGGGAAATTATGTGTAAACCAATAGTATTGGTATTGAATTAAAATCAAAATGCCACCAATAATTTTTTTTGGAGATCATGGTCCGGACACGAGGTTGATTCGGCTAACCCAACGGATTATCTCAAAAAACTCAGGAAAAGGGATGCAGAGTTGGGATCCTACCCAGGGACATAATGTCCCCAGGTAGAAATGCTGACCAATGATAAAAACCAGAAAACATTGGCAGATGGACAACATTATACCAAGCCCGGATCTCAAGCCTCTTGACATAGCAGTATCAATGTCGAATATTTGTAAGCCAAAATAATGTTTCATGGAAACCAAGTTAACATTGAGAATCAAAAAGAATGTGATTGATCAGGCAAAAAAAAATATGCGAATGATCACGAAACCAGTTTGTCCAAATTGATGGAGAATTAGTTGTCCATTTTGGAAACAATTGGGTCCGACGATTAAAATTATTAAATTTTTAAAGACTTCTTGACAGATTCAATATTATTTAAAAGTTTCAAATGAAATTAAAAATAATCATTCACGAAGCAGAAGAGGGGGGATATTGGGCAGAAGTACCATCAATCCCAGGCTGTGCATCACAAGGGGAGTCCATTGTGGAACTGATAGAGAACCTTTATGATGCAGTTGAAGGCAGTCTGTCTATTGACTTGGAAAATATACACTTGGAGAACAAGGATACCCTAATGGAACTAGTTGTCTAATAATGAAAACTATCAGTGGAAAACGGAGGTGCAAACTCCTTGAAGATAAAGGGTGGAAACTTGCACGGGTCACGGGCAGTCATCATATTTATCTTATCGAGGGAAAGAATATCCGGATCACTATTCCTGTCCATGGAAATCAGGATCTTAAATTAGGATTGCAAAGATTCATCATGAAACTTGCTGAAATCGGTGAGAATGAATTATAGTAAAATTATTTCGTGCCATGCAGGTAGCAAGCCATGTTTAATGTGAACTTAAAACAGGATTATAAATAATACAAACTGTAAAATGAAAATTACCGGATTAACTGTCAGAAAATTAATTAATTAGAATAGTTTTACGATAGTTTTCGGTCTTTTTATGTTTAGGTGACCTGTACTTCCGGCATACTCTCCCTAGTAAAGACCATCTAACCTGTAGCTAACCTGTAGCTTTGTTGCGGCCATGGGGTATCCATTTTACCGCCTCATCAGGGGGGATCATATATTCTTTATCGGTATAATTGCAAGGAAGATCATAGGCCCTTGCTTTGATGGTGTGTGCCAAACTCAACTGGCTGCCGTCAATCCTTAAAAGCCACAGCGTGGAATGCCTGAATTGAGTGGCATCTGAATAAAGGAATTTCTTACCGGTCAAATCAAGCAAGTCTATCGTCACCCTCGTGACAATAAAATCGTCGGTAGCATGAACCCGTATGAGGTATTGGTCGAGTTTTCTGGCCTTCCTGATGTCAATGGAGATGATTTCGGGCATGTGCATATAATCAGCGATGGCAAGGTTTGTCGCATTGATGCCATCGTGTTCACGTTCCTGGTAAAATGCCAGCCGGTCTGCGTTTTTTAAGGTTCTTTTTGCGTATTCTGTTGCAGCTTTAAACCGCTGCCGGTGTTCCTCCTGGTTCTTTGTCCATTTTACCTTTCTCCCCTTCGGGTAGAAACACATGATCGGCTTACCATTTCGGTGCTTGATCACGATGTGTTCGTTAAACCGCCCATGAAACCCATCGAATATTGTTCCTTTTTCACCCCGTGCCATAGCGCAGTGTACTGAAATCCAAAGATAGTCAAATTACAAAAAATCCGTTCCCGGTTTTGAAAAATAATCATTAAAAAAGGCCACCTCATTACTGAGACAGCCTCTATTTTTTTGTCACGCGTCACGTGTCACGCATTATTGTTTGTAAAGAAACGGTACATTCTGCAATATCTTCATCCGGATGGTAGTCAGAATGTAGTTCTCAATCTGGTAAAACTGGGTTGCAACAATGCCGTCGGAAATCAGTTTTACCTTGCCATAATAGAGGTTGAGCAGGGCATCGGTCTTCTTCTGCAGTTCAATCACCTTTTTTGTCCAGATATCTGCCTGTTCCGGGGTCATGGTCAGGTACTGGTCGGCATACTGGCCAAGTAATGCGATGCGTTGTTTGCCCAGGATCTTGCGCTGAGTTTCATATTCGTCATACAATTTCCAGAAAGCATCTTTCTGGGCATCCGAAGGTTTGACGAAATTGGCCACGACCGCCTTTTTATCCATGCCAAAGGCGGCTTGCAACAGGTCTACTTCCTCCTTGTTTGATTGAGCCCAGGCAAACGAAGCCAGGAATAATGCAGCGATAAGTAAAATTGATTTTTTCATATTCTTCATTGTTTGTTTAAGGGTTACTAACTGAAATAGTTTTGTTTATCAGAAAGGGATTTTCAATTCTCTGTTTTATTTACTGGCCTTCACATCCACAACCTCATACACATTTTTGCCATCCTGCACAATGGGCTGGTAATAGGTTTCACCGACCTGCACATAGGTCACCTCCCCCAGCTTCACCTCCTTGCCGCCTTCAGGAAGATTTTCTACAACGGCGCCTGCAGTAGGAGGGACCACCACATATCCCTCAGGTTTTTTCTCATAATAGGTCCCCCCGTAATAGTAGTTATTCGTGGTTTCGTTGATCACCACAGTTTGCGATCCGGGAGGCAGTGCAACAACTGTAGCGCCGACAGGTGCCGGAACAACGGTATATCCGCTGCCGGAAGCAACATAATAGACCCCCTGATCATAATGATACTGCTGGTTCGCAACAGTTACCATGATGGCTGTGGCTGCCATGGTGGCAACAAAAAAGCCCCAGGGATGCCATACCGGGCCCCAGACATAGGGATGGTAGGGGTGATAATGATAGGGGTGGTAGGCGTAATAGCTGTGTCCGCCATAAGCATAGGGCGGTCTCGGATAGGGCCTGGGATTGGCCACAACCACCGTACTCTTGTTCACATTGACGTTCACATTTTTGCTGTTGTTTACATTCACATTGGTCTTGCTGTTGTCCACGTTCACGTTATTCCCGCTTACATTGGTCTTATTTCCTGTTGAGACCTTGTTATCGCCGGTCTTATTGTTTGCAGGTGCACTTCTGTCTGTTCCGGATTGTCCGGAGCCCTGTTTCTTTTCACCCGTCGAAGTTTTTGCGTCCCTGGTCCGGTCTTGTTTTTTTTGAGCATCCCTGTTTTGGGATTTGCCCTGGTTATCCGCCGGCTTTGAAACAGCAGAACGGTCCTTGCCTCCTGTGCGGTGCTCTCCTTTGCGCTGTGCCTCGAGCGTTGCAGGCAACAGGAGTGTTGCCAGGCAAATAAGCATGCCAGCAAGCAGTTGTCTAAATGTGTAACTTGTTTTCATTGTTTATTCATTTAATTGTGAATGGAAAATGTGCCGTTAAATTACGAAAATTCACCGGATTCCGGCTGCATTAAAATAACTTGGCATAAAAATAAAGATTGTTTATATTTGCACCAAGAAAAACTAAATCTATGAAAACAAAACTTATTCTATTGCTGATGGGTGCGGGGTTGATCCTTTCTTCATGTACCAAGTATCCGCCGTCATCTGACAGATTGATTGAAGATCTGGCAATCTATACCAAATATGATGTATCGGTTGATTTTACGACATTCAAAACCTATTACATGAGCGACTCCCTTGTCTATGTTTCTGATAAAGACAGTGGGTGGTACTACAATGCCCAGGTACAATCAGTGACCTCGCGGATCGCCGAGAATATGAACAAAAGGGGATATTTGAGAACCTGGAATGCGAAAACCACAGACCTTTATCTGGGCGTTTCGTATATTAAAAATGTCAATGTCACTGTCTATTATCCGGGCTGGTACTGGGGATACCCGGGTTATTATCCACCCAATTACTGGGGCGGCGGCGGCTATTACTACCCCTATTACCCTGCCTACATCACCTCTTATTCTACCGGAACGATCCTGATCGATATGATGGATGTGCAGCATCCTACGGTTGACAAAAGAATCCCTGTCAGGTGGAATTCCTACATACGCGGATTACTTACAGGTGATCACACAACTACGCAGATACAGCAAAGCATCGATCAGGCTTTCGCTCAAACAAAAGGTTTTCCGCCACAGCATTAATCTTAAAAATTCAGAGATATGAAAAAGATACTACTCATTATCAGCATATTGATCCTTTCTGCTGTTTCGATGCAGGCTCAGAATGAACCTACATCCCTGGGATTCAAGCCCTCTTCCTATTATACCTTCTCCTGGAACACCACTTTCACCATGGGTGATTTTAACAAATGGGTCGGCAATGCCAGCCCGGCAGGCTTCGACCTGGGCGGACGGTATTTCATCCAGGGTGGCCTGGCTGCCGGTTTTAACATCTCCTGGCAGCGTGTCAGCCAGAGCTATGGATATCAGACCTTTTATGGAGACGATGGCAGTGCCATTACGGCCACCAATTACCGGTTTACATGGATGGTTCCTTTCCAGGGAGTGATTGCCTACCATTTTATGCCTGAGAAGATGATCTCTCCTTATGTGAGCCTTGGAATTGGCGGCGATTACATGGAACATCACCTGCTTGTCCAGGAGTATGATATCTATAAAACCCGCTGGGACTTCTCTTTAACACCGGAGGTTGGAGCATTGATAAAATTCGGTGCATTCTCCAGCTGGGGTGGGTTGATTGCTTTTAATTACAAATGGACCACCAATAAAATTGATTTCACCAACAATATTGTTTCCAAAAACCTTCAGATGCTTGACCTGAAGGTCGGGCTGGTACTGATCGTTCGCTGATCCTGACACCAGTAGCATCATTAAAAAGAGGTTGTCTCAAAAGAACGAGTCAGCCTCTTTTTATTTACAGGTTAAGCCAGGAATAATTATTTCCTGTTACAAGGTTAACAGTTGAGATTACTTTGTAATTTTGAATGGTAAAACTGATATCCGATGTTTAAAACGAACGAATACTTTGACGGGAAGGTGAAGTCGATCGCCTTCACAACCTCCGACGGACCAGCAACCATGGGCGTAATGGCTCCCGGTGAATATGAATTCGGCACCTCCACCATCGAACACATGACGGTTATATCGGGACTGATGGTGGTGCAGTTGCCGGATGAACCGGAATGGAAAACCTACAAACCTTTTGAGAAATTCATTGTTCCCAAAGATCAGAAATTCAGATTGCGCATCGCAACTGATTCAGCATACCTCTGTCTTTATCTTTAACCAACCTGCACTAAAATCAAACCCATGAAAAAGTTAACTCTTTTAACCGTGTCAATTGTCCTGATTTGCATGGTATCTGCCTCTGCTCAGGAAAAGTCGGGGAAACAGAAAAATGATCAGGTTAACCTCTGCAATGATTTTTACATATCCTATGGGATTGGATCGGTCCTTTATTTTTCGAATCAGAACACCGATTATAACAAAACCACCACCGGCACTTTCCTGATAGGTTATTCGAGGTCGATCAACCGTGTGATTGCAGTAGGATTCCAGTTAAGTTACGGGAATGTTGAGAAAACAACCACTGCTGCATACCTTACCGATTCGTGGTATAAATACAATGACAATTACTGGCAGGGTATGGCAGGCGTTCGGTTCAGATACCTGAATAAACCCATGTTCTGTATGTATTCAGGAGTGGGCATCGGGGTTACAATGGATTATTATTCAGAAAGCAGTGCTTCATATTCAAGAACCGGTCAGAAATTGCTCCCTGCAGCCCAGTTGACGCTGCTTGGATTTCGTGTCGGACGTGCCATCAGCTTTTTCGGAGAATTTGGCATCGGCACCAATTCGATCGTCAATGCCGGGGTGAGCTACAAATTCGGAGAATAGGTCCTGGCATGAAGAAACTGACCATCAGGGGGCAGGAGCCTGCAAATCTGATGATGGGTGTGACCAGTGATGCCGTTTTATTGAACATTGCCTAACCGGAAGATCAATCCGCCGGTAAAGCCAAACTGTACAAGAGTTGAGTAGACTGAAACACCTCCGCCACCACCGCCCGTCCCTATAAACATTGAGAATGCTGTCCCCTGGATGGGTGCAAGAGCCTGGGCCTGGAGGCGCAATCCAACCCGTTTGCTGAAATATATCTTGGCACCCCCCGTGATTCCCATTGAAAAGAACCATACCGACTGGTAGTCGGCCTTTGGGTAAAACAGACAGGTCCCCAGGCTGAATCCAACAAAGGGGGAGATCATCGGATGGACCCTGAAATTTTTGGTGATCCCAATATGCATGTAATTGATGCTTATTGGAACAACGTCATAATTATAACTTTGGTTCCAGTCATAGATATTTACTTCAGCTTTTGTGTCGCTGCGGTTGTATATCAAATCCACATCAAAGGCGCGGTTAATGCCTATACTGACCATTCCGCCGTACTGGCCGTTTCCGCGAAAATAAACGTCACCTCCGTCGGCATTCAGTGTTCCCGGGAATACATACCCGCCGAAAGGAGTGATCTCCACAGTTTGTGCTCTGATGATAAACGGAATGCAAAAGAATGCAGCAAGAAAAAGAATATATTTTTTCATGTTTTTAAATATTTAAAGCAAATGTAAATATTTTAGGTGCAATGACCACAATGGCAGGCATTATTGAAGGTTTTTTCGAAAACTTCAGCGAATTGTGTGGATCATGATAAAGTTCGTTCCCCCGGCCTGGTGTGCCGGGATTCCACCCATCAGAAGGATCTTGTCGCCTGCTGAGGCCAGTTTTCGTGCTGTGAGATTTTTTTCGGCCAGGACGACCATCTCTTCGAAGGTATCAGCGTGATCTTCAATGAGTATAGGCCTGATCCCCCACAGCAGGTTCAACCCATGATACACTTTAAGATGGGTGGTGAAGGCAAAAACCGGGACATTCGGCCGTTCGGCTGCCACGAACTGCGCGCTTCTGCCGCTGGTTGTCAGCACGACAATGCAGGCGGGTTCCACCACATCCTCCATCTGGTTGGCGGCAAGGCTGAGAGCAATGATGTCTGAACTTCCGGCAGGGGGATAGGTCTTGAACTGGATTTTGGCCTCTACATCCAGGGCAATTTTAACCATCATTTCGACGGCTTTTACCGGAAAATCGCCCATGGCGGTCTCTCCCGAGAGCATGATGGCATCGGTGCCATCGATGATGGCATTGGCCACATCGCTTGCTTCCGCACGCGTTGGACGCGGTTCATGGATCATGCTCTCGAGCATCTGCGTAGCTGTGATCACCGTCTTCCCGCTTCGGTTGCATAATTCAATGATGCGTTTCTGCAGCATCGGAACCTTATCGGGGCTCATCTCGACGCCGAGGTCCCCGCGGGCGACCATGATCCCGTTTACCTCCTTGACAATATCTTCGAGGTGATCGATGGCCTGGGGTTTCTCGATCTTTGCAATGATGGGTTTAACGTAACCTTTTTCCGCAATCATTTTACGGAGGGCGATCACATCATCGGCCGACCTGACAAAGCTGAGAGAAACCCAGTCGATGTCCTTCGAGAGCCCGAATTCAAGGTCGCGGATATCCTTCTCAGTCATGGAGGGAAGCCTCAGGTTAAGGTTGGGGAAATTCACCCCTTTGTGATCCGTGAGGCAACCTCCCTCAACTACCCGGCATAACACGTCATTCCCTCTGATCTCAGAAACCTCCAGTTCAAACAGTCCATCGGCCAGCAGTACCTGCATCCCGGGACGGGCCTCCTCAGCAACATAGGGATAGTCGATCGGTATGGTTGACGGTTTGGATTCGTAGTCAGCCTCAGGAACCAGGGTAATGATATCTCCTTTGGCAATCTCGATTTTTCCACCCGGAAGCTGGCCCACCCTGATTTTTGGACCCTGGAGGTCCTGTAGGATAGTAACAGGTTTATTCAGTTCATCTGAGATCTGCCGGAGCGCATTGATCACCTTCTCGTGATCCTCATATTTCCCATGCGAAAAGTTCAGGCGGGCGACATCCATGCCGGCTGAAATCAACTGCCGGATCATCTCCGGGGAGTTGCTGGCTGGGCCGATGGTGGCCACGATTTTTGTGCGGCGATAGGTGTTTTGCATATTTTCTGATTAAAGTTCAACAGATTCACCATATTGAGGCAGGAAAGGTTGCAATCCATACCGGTGGCGGATGATCTCGGACAACGGGATCCGGGATTTTTCTTCACCATGGGTCAGCACGACCCTGGGGCGTGCAGGAGCCAGCGCATTAAACCAGGCCAGCAAATCTGATTGACCTGCATGGGCGCTGAAACCCCCGAGTTTATGGATTTGTGCCCTGACGGCGATCCGCTCACCAAAAATATTTACCGATTTATCGCCCTCCACCAGTTTTCTTCCCAGGGTGCCTTCGGCCTGGTATCCCACAATGAGCACCGACGTTTCAGGTTTCCACAGATTATGCCGCAAATGATGTTTGATGCGGCCTGCATTGCACATTCCCGAGCCGGCAATGATCATACATGGACCCTCGACGTCGTTGAGATGTTTTGATTCATCTGCAGTTTGGGTCGGACGAATATATCCCTTGTCGAGATCCATGTCACCGCTCCCGACGAACTCCTTCATCTCCTCATCAAACAATTCGGGATGGCTCATGTAAATCCGGGTAGCCTCAATGGCCATCGGACTGTCAATATAGATCGGAAAGCGAGGGAGACCGCCTTTTCTGAAAGCCTGTTCAATGTAATACAGAATATCCTGGGTGCGCCCGATGGCAAAAGAGGGGACCAGGATCTTCCCTTTTGAATGCAGTGCATTCCTGATGATCCCGATGGCCTCGTCGATGGTTTCCTGCAATGGCTTATGGTCGCGATCTCCGTAAGTTGATTCCATGATGACCATATCGGCCTCTTTGAATGGCTCGGAATCCCTGACAATGGGCATCCCAAGTGCGCCAAGGTCACCTGAGAAAATAACCGATTTTTCCCTATTATTTTCTTCCACGATCAGTTTTAAGCTACCCGATCCGAGAATATGGCCAGCCTCATCGACCACGATCTTCATTCCAGGTGCCACCGGCCTGGGTTCATGGTAGGTGAGCGGCTTCATCTGGCTGATGGCACCCTCCTCGTCGGCTTCGTCAAAGGTCATTTCCACCTTGTTTTTTCCTTTTCTTACCCGCATGCGGTTCCATTTTTCAAGATCGCTGGTTTGAACCTTCAGGGAGTCGCGTAAAACGAGCGCTGCCAGATCAATTGTGGCAGGGGTCCCGAATATCGGGCCGCGGTAACCCTGGCGAATAGCCAAAGGCAAACGGCCGCAATGGTCCAGATGGGCATGGGTGAGCACAATGGCATCGAGGGTATGGTAATTGACGGGGGGGGCATTTTTGTTCAGGATCTCAGCATCTTTTCCGCCCTGGAACATTCCGCAATCGATCAGGATACGGGCAGTGGAGGTTTCGCAGTAATAGGCTGTACCGGTAACCCCTCCGGCAGCGCCATAGAAAGTGATTTTCATGAGTTCTTTGCTTAGGTGTTATATAGCAAAGTTAGCGATTAATTGATCCGGTCAAAAAATCAGCCTTACCTTGGTGCCGGTTGGTTGATTTTTCATGATCTCGATCTTGGCCTGATGAGCATCCATGATCAGTTTGACCAGCGCCAATCCCAGTCCTGCCGTCTGATCCACATGTTTTTCACCAACAGCGAATAATTTAAAAAGCTGATTCATTGCCCCTTCACTAAAGCCAGGCCCCTCATCAATTATTTCAATAAACAGGTGGTCAACAGCGTAAACCCGGATGATGACCATACCTTCCTCGGGGGAAAATTTAACCGAATTGTCAAGAATCGATTCGAAACAGGATAGAAGCAACGTTTTATTGCCATGCAGGCTGACGTTCTGATCAAATCCCTGCAGGCTCATTTTGATTTTTTTAGCAAGGATCTTATCCTGTAACTTGGTAAGGCCGGTTTTAAACAAGTCATCGATAAATACCAGTTCATCGGAAACCGGCTGGTTATTTGCAAGCAACGCGGTTATCTGCAACACCACCATCAGGAATTTTTCCAGTCTCACCGATGCAGTATCAATATACCTCACCATTTCATATATCTGCATTGAAGATGGTTCATTTTTCAGGATATCGGTAAATCCAAGTATGGCATTCAGAGGTGTACGAATCTCATGATTGATCATGCGTAAAAATTCATTCTTGGCATGATCAAGGGATTGAAGGTCATGCAGCGCTTTTGAAAGTTTTGCATTTAATTCTCTCAGTTCAAGGGTGCGCTCTTCCACTTTTTGTTCCAGCCAGAGATTGATCTCCTTCTGCTGTTCCCGGTGACGCTTCAGTTCAGCATGTGTTGTTACCCTGGCGATCAATTCATCACTTCGGAATGGTTTGGAGAGATAATCCAGTCCCCCGCATTTGAATGCCTGTGTAATGCTTTCGACCTCGGTTTTTGCAGTCAGAAAAATGACCGGGAGGTTCAGGTTTTTCTCATCCTGTTTTATCCGTGAGCAGGTTTCAAATCCATCCATTCCAGGCATCATGATATCCATCAACACCACATCATAGTTTTTCTCACTGATCATGTTCAAGGCCTCCTGTCCCGAATTGGCCGAATCGACCTTGAAATGGTCAGAAGAGAGGATTGCCGGGATAACCATCAGATTTCTAGGATTATCGTCGACAGCTAAAATGCTATACACGTCTGAATTCATGAGAGTGAAATTGAAAGGCCAAGATGGCCAAAAAATCTGTTATGGCTTCAAACGTAACAGATGAGTTGTAAACAAATGATTGTGAATAAACCCGGAAAAATATATATCAGGAATTATAACCCGGCTACCAGGAGCTTAAGATGAGTTTCGGAGACCTTCATGTTGAATTCGAAACTGCACAACCGGGCAAGCGAATTGGCGTAACTCTCCTGCGCCTGGCGGACCTCCAGGGAGGTGGTCTGACCAAGCCGCAGCCTCTCCAGGGATATCTTCAGGTTCTCTTTTGCCAGGGAGAGGTTGTCTCTTTCGATTGCCAGGAGCGATTTCTGGTCATCAAACTCTGTCAGCGCCGATTTAAGCTGGGTATTTACATTCAGTTTAATATTGTCGAGGTTGTACTGTGAAGATTCCAACTGGATCTTAGCGGTCTTTATCTGTCGCAGGGCATTTCCTGCCTGATAAATCGGGATGCTCAGGCTTCCGCCGACCAGCGGTCCGTAAGAACGATTCGTTAAAACATTCGATGCACTGTTGTTGTTGAGCTGATAATTGTAGGCTGCAACAAAGTTCAGTTTAGGCAACCGGTAGGTCTTGAATTCCCCCAGGCTTAACTTGGCAATATCAACCTGTTTCTGCGACGTAAGAACCCGTGTGTTGTTGGTGTACAGTTTGCTCATCAGGTCTGCTGCATTGGGTTCATAATTCAGGGGGATGGTATCCGCCACATCAAAATCGGTATCCGGATCACGTGAAAGAATCTGGTTGAGCGACCGTTTTACATTCCTGATGCTGTTCATCTGGTTTATCTCAGCCTCCCTGTTCACATTCAGATCGATCTTTGCCTGAAGAAGATCGTTTTTGTTCCCCATGCCGGTTTCATAGGCCTTCTGAAGCAGCTTGACCCGTTCGAGGCTGTATGCCATTACATCACGAATGGCCAGCAATTGTTGTTTCTGCAGAACCACCTGGTAAAATGCAACCGTAACATTATAAACCGTTTGCATCACCAAGTCCTTGAATTGAATTTCCCCCAGCCTTTCAACCTCACGCAGTTTGTTCTTGGTAATGAACATTTTGGTCCCGTCAAAGAGGGTCCAGTTCAGAACGGCCCCTGCGCTGAATGCATTGGTGGTGCCGGCCGATGAGGTGATCTCGGTTCCGGTCGACATGTTCAGGTACACATTGTTCACAGAATAATTATCGGTTCCATTCACCGAGAGAACAGGCAGCATCCCGGCATTACCCAGCGTGTTGTTGATCTTTGCAATATCGGCATTGTTCCGGGCGATGGAAACGTCGTAATTGTTCTTCAGGGCTATTCCAACGGCATCTTCCACGCTGAGTATATTCTGTGCAACGATTCCGGATGTGGTAAGCATGACAGCAATCAGAAGAGATAACTTTTTATTCATCATGACCTTCAGAGTAATCAGGGATTTGCTCTTTTTTGCCCGACATCATGATATACATGGACGGAATCACAAAGAGGGTAAGAATCAGTGAAAAGAGGAGCCCGCCAACCACGACGATACCCAGCGGGGTGCGGCTTTGTGCACCGGCGCCCAGGGCCAGGGCAATGGGCATGGCGCCAAAGATCGTCGCCAGTGAGGTCATCAGGATGGGCCGCAGCCGCGCTGCCGCAGCCTCAAAGGCCGCCTCGGTTTTCGAAAGCCCCTGCTTTCTCTTCTGGTTGGCAAATTCAACGATCAGGATCCCGTTCTTGGTGACCAATCCGACCAGCATGATCATGCCGATCTCAGAAAAAATATTCAGGGTGCTCCCGAAGATGAAAAGAGAGAGCAGGGCACCTGTGACCGCCAGGGGCACGGTGATCATGATGATGAGCGGATCGATGAAACTTTCGAACTGAGCCGACAGGATGAGATAGATCAATACCAGCGCCAGGACAAACGCAAATGAGGTATTTGAACTGCTCTCAGCAAAGTCGCGAGAGGGACCGAGGAGGCCGGTATTGAAGGAATCGTCGAGGGTCTCTTTTGCGATCCTTTGCATGCTTGCGATTCCTTCCCCGAGGGTCTTGCCCTGGGCAAGGGAGGCAGATATGGTGGCCGACTTATACCTGTTATAATGAAAGAGGGTGGGCGGTTCGCTGCTCTCTTCCATCTTTATCAGGTTGTCAAGCTGGATTAGCTGGCCATTGTTGGTCCTTACATACATGGAGGCTATATCGGCAGGCTTGTTCCTGTTTTCACGGTCAAACTGGCCGATCACAAAATATTGCTTTTCGTTCCGAAGGAAATAGCCATACCTTTTCCCGCTCAGGGCAAACTGAAGCGTGTTGGAAATGTCAATGGCATTGACCCCCAGGTCGGTGGCCTTCATCCGGTCGACCAGGATGTTGATCTCGGGTTTGTTGAATTTCAGGTTCACATCCACATTCCCGAAGGTAGGGTCTTTGCGGGCCAGGTCAAGAAACTGCGGAACGACCTTCTTCAGTTTGTCGAAATCAAGGTTCTGAAGAACAAACTGCACGGGCAACTGCGATCCGGCAGAGAGGGAGGTAGAAATGGTCTGCTCCTGGTTTGGGATGATCCTTGCTTCAGGAAAGCTTTTATAAATTTTAACAAGCCGGTCATACACCTGCTGCTGGGTGGCCTTTCGCTGGTTTGGTTCGACCAGGAATATATTCATGCCCCCGATGTTTGATGAAGTATTACCTCCGGAACCCACGCGGGCAAAGATCAAACGGGCTTCGGGTATCTTCACCTGAAGCGTGTCTGAAATACGGCCGATCAGTTTTTCCATGTAATCAAAATCGGTTCCTTCGGGCGCAGTAATGGAGGTGCGTAAAATACTGTGGTCTTCAAGCGGCGCCAGCTCCGATTTAAGGGATCGGAACAATACAACAACCAAAACCAGGCAAACGCCCAGGATGGTCAGGCTCATCCATTTTCGCTGTATGAATTTTGAGAGCAGCCTCCGGTATTGCTTGTCCATCCCGGCAAAGAAAGGTTCAGTGACCTGGTAGAACTTCAGTGATTTGATATCCCTTTTGCCCATCTTCACATTCAGTACCGGGGTAAGGGTCAATGAAACAAGCGCCGAGATCAGCACCGCACCGGCCAGTACAATCCCAAATTCACGGAAAAGCCTTCCTGTAAATCCCTGCAGGAAGATCACCGGTATGAACACGATGGCTAGGGTAATCGAGGTGGAAACCACGGCGAAAAGGATTTCGCGGGTACCTGCATAGGCTGCTTTGTACCGGTCCATCCCCTGTTCAATTTTTTTATAGATATTTTCAGTGACCACAATGCCATCATCTACCACCAGACCGGTCGCCAGCACAATGGCCAGCAAGGTCAGCACATTCACCGAAAATCCAAAAAGATACATTAAAAAAAAGGAACCAATCAGGGAGACGGGGATATCAATCAACGGTCGGAGGGCGATCACGGTATTCCTGAAAAAGAGGAATACGATCAGCACCACCAGTGAGATGGCAATCAGAATGGTTTCGGCCACATCTGTAACCGACTGCCGCATGAACTTGGTTTTATCATAACCCACATCCAGTTTCATGCCTGCCGGGAGATTTTTCTTGATCTCTGCAAACCGCTTGAAGAATTCATTGGCAATAGCAATATCGTTGGCACCGGGCAGCGGTATCAACGCCAGTGAAATGCCGCTTGCACCGTTCAGTTTTACACTGGTTTCCTCAACTTCAGCACCCAAAACTGCCTCCCCGATATCGCTTAATCTGATTACGGCATCGTTGGTCTGGCGGATGATCATATTATTGAAATCATCCTCGGTCGTCAGCCTTCCGAATGTTTTCACGATCAGCTCGGTCGAATTTCCCCTGACCTTTCCCCCGGGAAGGTCGACATTCTCCTTCAGAAGGGCAATGTTGATATCCTCCGCGGTCAGATTGTAGGCCGCCATTTTCTTGGGGTTCAGCCATAGCCGCATGGCTGGTCTTTTCTGCCCGTAGAGGTTCACTGCACTCACGCCAGAAATGGTCTGGAGCTTCTCCTGCAGTACATTTTCTGCATAGTCGCTGAGCTGCATCGGATTCAGGAGCGTGCTCTGAACAGCCACCGTGATGATCGGATCGCTATTGGCATCGGCCTTGGTCACCACAGGCGGAGCATCCAGGTCCTGGGGCAGGTTATGCGTTGCCTGGCTGGTTTTGTCACGAACATCGTTGGCCGCTTTCTCCAGGTCGGCGCCAACATTGAATTCCACTGTGATGTTGCTGGATCCGGTGGAGGAGGAGGAGGAGATGGACCGCACACCTTCAATTCCATTAATGGCTTTTTCGAGGGGTTCGGTGATCTGTGATTCAATGATGTCGGCATTGGCACCGGAATAGGAGGTTTGGACATTGATCGTGGGCGGGTCGATGGCCGGATATAGCCTGATCCCCAGATAGGAGAACCCGACAAAACCGAAAAGTACGATGATCAGGGCTAATACAATGGAGGCGACGGGCCGTTTTATTGCGAAATCGGAAATGGTCATACGACTTATTTTATTTTCGCAAATTTCAGTTCCATATCAGGCTTGATGAACAGGATTCCTGTGGTAACAACGACATCGCCTGCAGTCAGCCCCTTCACGACTTCAATCATCTCAGCTTTTCTTACACCAGTCTGTATGGGAACAAATTTGGCTTTTCCTCCCCTGGAAACTATCACGCTTTTGCTTCTCTCCTTCATGATGATGGCTTGTGTGGGAATCATCAGCGCATCGCGGTTTTCGTTCAGCCTGAGCTCGACATTGGCATAGGCACCCGGTGTAAGCGAAGGTGCGTGGGTAGTGACCACTGCTCTGGCCCGGAGGTTACGTGTGTTGAGCTCAATTCCCTCCTCGGTGGCCATGACAGTGGCCTCATATTTTGTATCGTCGCCCTCAACTGTAAATTTAACCTTGGTCCCGCTGTGGATTCTGGAGCTGTATTTGCCCGGAACTGCAAAATCGAGTTTTAGTTTGTCCGATTCCCGGATGGTGGCCAGTGGCGTTGATTGCGTAACCTGGGCGCCAACACTGACGTTCCTTAAACCAATCACGCCATCATACGGGGCCAGGACGGCTGTTTTTGATATCTGTGCATTCAACAGATCGATATCATCCTGGATGGATTCAACCTGCAGCGATTGCTGGTCATACTCCACCTGGCTCATGCCATCCGCTTTGAGTAACTCAGACTGGCGATCCAGGATTTTCTTGCCGATGGCATACTGGGTTTGTGCCTTTTTAAGCTGGGCCTGAAGATCTCCGTCAAAAATTTTCACCAGCATGGTGCCCTTCTTTACAAACTGTCCTTCAGGGAGATTGAGCATCACGATGCGCCCGGGCATTTCGGGCATCAGGGTTGTCTCTTCAAAGGGCAGCAGGGTGCCTGAAACCCCGATGGTTTCATCAACCCCCGTAGGGAGGACGATATACCCTTCAATGAAGGAGATGGCCGGGGCATCCTTCGATTCCTTGGCCTTTTTATTCCCTGAACAGGAGATCCCGCCAAGAACAAGAAGGACCAGAATTAAATTCAGAATGGTTTTATTATTCATACAATTCAAACTGTTCACGATTGATTTATGGTGGTGCGAAATTAAATATTTCATTACGATTATCCGGATAAATTCGACTTTAAAGATATATTTGATGATGAGTGCTTTTTTTTTACCGACTACCAGCCCTATTTCGCAGAAACATAAAAAAAACCACCATTGACGGTGGTCTTCATTGATTCTCTGATGTATTTTAGAAATTTGTTGTGGGATTTGAGGGATTCGAACCCACGACCCCCGCCCTGTCAAGGCGATGCTCTAAACCAACTGAGCTAAAATCCCATAGGTTTGCAAAGATATTAATTTTTTTGTCACGCGTCACACGTCACGTTTTTCGGTAGATCCCCAGGATTTCCCCGTAATACACCATGTGAAAATCTTTCAGTGGATAATACCTTTTGATAATGGCCGGATCGAGGGTGGATGGATCGAGCAGATGCTTGTGCACAATGCGGCATTCAATGTGGATGGTTGATTCTGCAATAAAAAAGGAATCGGCCTTTGTACAACGTTCGATGGTGAAATTGCAGACTTCAATTTTGTTCAGGTCCCGCCCCGATTTACTCCCGCAAAGGTTCAGTTGCTTACGATACTGATCCGGCAAAACACATACGGAAAAGTCCTTTACCGATTCCATCAGGCTGAAGGTATGGCGCACCGGCCGAACCATTACAGTTATAATTTGTTTGTTCCAAATGTGCCCTACGGTGCCCCATCCGATGGTCATCGGGTTCGGGGGATCACCCGCAACCAGCAATATCCCGTTGCCATCCAGTTTATCGAGCGTTTCCTTTAATACATCGAATAATTCAGCCTGATTTCGCATTATTACCTATTTTTGGCCTTCAAAATTAATCCTATTCACCAATTCTGCATAATTTATGAATCGCTTCATGTTAAAATCTCTGCTGTCTGTATTCCTCATGGTCATCCAAGTGGTGACGCTGGCGCAGGTTGATAAGAAGACCATCACCCTGGAGGATATCTTTAAAAACCGTAAATTTTCGTCCAGGGGGGCTGGAGGTCTGCAGTCAATGAATGACGGCGATCATTTCTGCCAGTTGAAAAAGGACAGCCTGAATGTATATGAATATGCCACGGGCAAATTGTCAGGCACGCTTGTCACATCTAAAAAGCTGATTCCTCAGGGAGATACCGTTGCCATACCGATGGGAAGCTTTGAATTCAGTGACGATGAAACCAAAATATTGTTTGCCACCGATGATGAGGCGATCTACCGCTGGTCATCCAAAGCAAATTATTATATCTATGACCTGAAGAGCGAAAAGTTATTTCCGCTTTCGAAAAACGGGAAACAGCGCCTGGCATCCTTTTCTCCTGATGGGACAAAAATTGCCTTTGTGAGGGATAACAACCTGTTTATAAAAGATCTGTCAATTGGGATGATGACTTTAGGTGGGCCGCAGGATGGTCAGGAAACGGGGGTGGAAAACCAGATCACCACCGATGGCAAAATCAATGAGATCATCAATGGCGCAACCGACTGGGTTTATGAGGAGGAATTTGAGTTTTCCAAGGCCTTTTGCTGGTCGCCGGATGGAGCACGGATCGCCTTTTACCGTTTCGATGAGCGGAATGTGAAGGAATACCAGCTGACCTATTATGGTGATCTGTATCCTGAACAATATAAATACAAGTATCCCAAGGCAGGCGAGGATAATTCCATCGTTAACATTTATCTGTATGATCTGAAGTCGAAAAAGACCATTCCTGTTGACATTGGCAAAGAAACGGATATCTACATCCCAAGGATAAAGTGGACTGAGGATGCCAATACCCTCGCGCTTTACCGGATGAACCGGCATCAGAGCAAACTGGATCTTCTTCTGGTCGATGCAGCCACGGGAAATTCAAAGGTGGTTTACACGGAGGAAAATAAATATTACATAGAGATCAATGATCATTGGCACTTCTTTAAAAACAAAAAGGAATTTCTTCTGTCAAGCGAAAAGGACGGCTACCGGCATTTGTATTTGTTTGATATGAGCGGAAAACTGATCAGGCAACTCACACAGGGTCCATGGGATGTGATCGATGTGCTCGGTGTGGATGAAAAAAACGGATGGGCCTATTATTCTTCTGCACAGCCTACCCCGATGGACAAGGATATTTGTGCAGTCAGCCTGGATGGTCAGAAAAGATTAAAGCTGAATAAAAGAACGGGTGGAAACTCAGCCGATTTCAGCAGGAATTTTGCCTGGTATGTTGGCCGTTGGTCAGATGTGAACACCCCGCCCTATACGGCGGTTTACAAGACGGACGGGGACGAGGTGCGGCTGTTGCAGGACAATGCCAAACTGAAGGAAACCATGAAAACTTACCAGTTCAGCAAGGCGGAATTCTTCAAGTTCACCACATCCGACGGGATTGAACTCAACGGGTTGATGGTCAAGCCTCCCGATTTTGATCCGGCGAAGAAATACCCGGTTTTATTCACCATATATGGAGGCCCGGGGTCGCAAACTGTCAACAACAGCTGGGGAACAGTGTCTGCATGGAACCAACTCTGGGCCCAGCGCGGGATTATCGTAGTTTCGGTCGACAACCGCGGAACCGGCGGAAGAGGGGAGGAGTTTAAAAAATGCACCTATCTTCAGCTTGGGAAGTATGAGACAATCGATCAGATTGAAGCGGCAAAATACATGTCAACACTCGGTTATGTCGATAATGGCAAGATCGGCATGTGGGGCTGGAGTTTTGGAGGTTATCTTACCCTGTCCTGCCTGACCAAAGGGGCCGATTATTTCAGTTTTGGCGTGGCGGTAGCCCCTGTAACAAACTGGAAGTATTATGACAATATTTACACAGAACGGTTCATGCGGACGCCAAAAGAAAACAAGGAGGGATATGAAGACAATTCCCCTGTGAATCATGCAGATAAACTGAAAGGCAAGTTGCTGATCATCTGCGGAATGGCCGATGACAATGTGCACCCTCAGAATTCATATGACATGGTAACCGCGCTTGTTGCGGCCGACAAACAGTTTGAATCGCAATTCTATCCCAACAGCAATCATGGGATCTATACCGGCAAAAACACGAGTTTCCATCTTTACAACCGGATGACTGATTTTATTTTGGAAATCTTAAATTAACATTGTACTTTTGCAGCCCTTTTAAATAGTAAAAGTATTCACATTAACAAGAAAGCGAGAAAAAAGCATGATTATCGTACCTGTTAAAGAAGGCGAAAGCATTGACAGATCATTAAAAAAACTGAAACGTAAATTTGAGAAAACCGGCGTTGTTAAAGAACTTCGTGAGCGTCAGAAATTTACTAAGCCATCTATCAAACATAGAGAAAAGGTCAACAAGGCAATCTATATTCAGCATCTTCAGGATGCCGAAGCAGCCAAGTAACTGCATATAGGTTTTTTCAGAGGAATTTTGTTTTGGGTAAATATTTTCGTATATTTATCCTCGTATTGTGTGTCAGCAAAATTTTTGCTTACTTTTTATTTACCGGTGAAGGAGCGCTTTCTTGCATATATCCAATTTGAAAAACGGTACTCTCCACATACCGTAACAGCTTACCGGATCGATTTGAACCAATTCTTCGAATATCTTCGTATACAATATGATACCAACGATATTAATGGGGTGAACCACCTTATGATCCGTTCATGGCTGGTATCCCTGATGGAAAAGGAGATTACTTCGAGGTCAGTTAACCGGAAACTTACCACCCTGAAATCATTTTACAAATTTATTATCCGGGAAGGCGAGATGGTAGAAAACCCGATGCGAAGGGTTACCTCTCCGAAAATGTCGAAAAGTTTGCCGGCTTTTGTAGAAAAGGACAAGATGAACATCCTGCTGGATGAAGTTGAATTTGAGGAGGGGTATCCGGGGATCAGGAATAAAACCATCCTGGAAATGTTTTATGCAACCGGTATGCGGTTGTCGGAATTGGTGAACCTGAAAGAAACAGATCTTGATTTTCACCACGATACGATAAAGGTGTTAGGAAAACGTAATAAAGAACGCCTGATTCCGTTCAGTAAGAAATTTAAAGTTTTGCTGAACGTATACCTTGAATGTAAAAGGAGTACTTTCGGAGAGGTCAATGATCTTTTTCTGACTGACAGGGGGGACAAGGTTTATCCGAAGTTGATTTATCAGATTGTGACCAGTCATTTGGGATCCGTGACTACAGGGAAGAAGAAGAGTCCCCATGTGTTGCGTCATACCTTTGCCACGCATATGTTAAACAACGGTGCAGAATTAAATGCAGTTAAAGAACTGCTGGGACATGCCAGTCTCGCAGCTACCCAGGTATACACACATAATACCATCGATAAATTGAAGAGAATCTACAAACAAGCCCATCCAAAGGCATAAAAAAGGAGGTCTGAATGAATGTTAAAATTAATGCAGTACATTTCAAGGCTGACAAGAAGCTGGAAGCTTTTATCAATGAGAAACTTGAAAAATTGCACATCTTTTTTGAAGGTGTCATTGGGAGTGAAGTTATATTAAAGACTGAGAATACTGAGACCCGTGAAAATAAAATTGCAGAGGTCCGGCTATTAGTGAAGGGATACGACCTTTTTGCCAAGAAAGAGGCAACTACTTTTGAAGCTGCCATCGACCTTGCTGCAGAGGCATTGCGGAAGCAACTTGTAAAGCATAAAGAAAAAGTCAGAGGGAATTAAGAAGAGATATTCCATCCAATGAAGCAGGCAGCCCTTTTTAGGTTGCCTGCTTCATTTACGAAAAGGCTTGATTGACGCTTGTTTCGGAGTTCGGTACAAAATTTGTTTAAAAAAAATCACTTTTCACAGGGTTAATTTCAGAAAACCCTTGTTTCGTAACCAAATAGTTTATAATTTTGCAGTCCTTTTTGAAAAAAGAAAGCGTGCCGATGTAGCTCAGCTGGTAGAGCAGCTGATTTGTAATCAGCTGGTCGGCGGTTCGAATCCGTCCATCGGCTCTGAAATCCGGATCACAGCGGAAGACAGATTGGTTGAAAATGTTCTTTGAATAATTGTATCAATCACTGGATCACGAATTCACCACCATGCATTATTATCAAGGGGGGATACCAGAGCGGTCAAATGGGGCAGACTGTAAATCTGTTGGCGCAGCCTTCGAAGGTTCGAATCCTCCTCCCCCCACCAAGGGTGGTGAGCTGGTGAAATAGCAAATCAGCAGGGTAACGGGATTGCGGAATGATCTTTCGTAACTCCGGTGCTTCGCTGCTTTGTTATTTAATTTGCGGAAGTAGCTCATTTGGTAGAGCGGAAGCCTTCCAAGCTTCAGGTGGCGGGTTCGAGCCCCGTCTTCCGCTCAGGTCAAAAACTGATGCCTTTGTAGCTCAGGGGTAGAGCACTTCCTTGGTAAGGAAGGGGTCAGCAGTTCAATTCTGCTCAAAGGCTCCACAGATGGTTCAATTTTCACGGCGTTGTGTCATCTGAATTAAAATAAATATAAACTCTCAAATAGTTCGTAATTAAACTTTGTAATTAAACTTTAATAAAATGGCTAAAGAAAAATTTTCACGCTCCAAACCGCATGTCAATGTTGGTACAATTGGCCACATTGATCATGGCAAAACCACGTTAACAGCTGCCATCACGTTAGTTTTGGCAGAAAAAGGTTTATCCGAGTTCAGGTCGTTTGACTCAATCGACAATGCACCGGAAGAAAAAGCACGTGGAATCACGATTAACACGGCTCACATTGAGTATTCGACAGCTCTTCGTCACTATGCTCACGTTGACTGTCCAGGTCACGCTGACTACATCAAGAACATGGTTACGGGTGCTGCCCAGATGGACGGCGCCATCATCGTTGTAGCTGCTACCGATGGTCCCATGCCCCAAACGCGCGAACATATCCTTCTCGCCCGTCAGGTTGGTGTACCCAAGCTGGTTGTTTTCATGAACAAGTGCGACAGTGTTGATGATCCTGAAATTCTCGAAATCGTTGAAATGGAGATCCGTGATCTTCTGACCTTCTATGGTTTTGACGGAGCCAATACCCCGGTTATCCAGGGATCAGCATTGGGCGGATTGAATAAAGAACCGAAATGGGTTGATAAAATCATGGAACTGATGGATGCCGTAGATACCTGGATCCCATTACCCCTCCGTGATATTGACAAGCCTTTCCTCATGCCGGTTGAAGACGTATTTTCAATTACCGGACGTGGAACAGTTGCTACCGGAAGAATTGAAACTGGTGTTATCAATACCAGCGATCCGGTTGACATCATCGGAATGGGCGCAGAAAAGCTGAAATCAGTTGTAACAGGTGTTGAAATGTTCCGCAAGATCCTCGACAGGGGTGAAGCTGGTGACAATGCCGGTTTGTTACTCCGTGGTATTGACAAAGATTCCATCCGTCGTGGTATGGTTATTGCAAAACCCGGTTCAATCACACCGCATAAAAAATTCAAAGCCGAGATTTACGTACTGAAGACCCAGGAGGGTGGACGTCATACTCCGTTCCACAACAAGTATCGCCCGCAGTTCTACTTCCGTACCACCGATGTTACCGGTGAGATCCATCTCCCCGAAGGAGTTGAAATGTGTATGCCCGGTGATAACATCACCATTCATGTGGATTTGATTGCTGAAATCGCCATGAGCAAGGGTCTCCGTTTCGCTATCCGTGAAGGTGGCCGTACCGTTGGCGCTGGTCAGGTGACGGAAATTCTTGACTAAAAAGTAAAGTTTAATTACACACGGGTGTAGCTCAACTGGTAGAGTGGCGGTCTCCAAAACCGTAGGCTGTGGGTTCGATTCCTACCACCCGTGCAAAAACATTAGATAAATGGCTAAGAATAAAGTTATTAACTACATTCAGGAAAGCTACGACGAGCTTATGCACAAGGTGTCGTGGCCAACATGGACGGAATTACAGGGCAGTGCCATTGTGGTTTCCGTTGCATCCCTGATCATTGCCGTCATTGTTTTTGCAATGGATGAAGTGTTTCGTAACATCCTGCTGCAATTTTATAAACTCATTTAGATCCCGTCGGATTTATTTGACTAATGTTTCAACTGAGTTAACCAAGAGTCAATCTCACAATCAGCATGAGTGAAGTAACCAAAAAGTGGTACGTCGTCAGGGCTATCTCTGGAAATGAGAAGAAGGTGAAGCAATATCTCGAAAGTGAAATTGCGAATCTGAAGCTCCAGGAGTACATTTCACAGGTGCTTATTCCTACCGAAAAGGTGTACCTTATCCGGAACGGGAAAAAAGTAAGCAAAGAACGGAATTACTTTCCCGGGTATGTGTTGATTGAAGCAACCCTGGTGGGAGAAATTCCGCACATCATCAGAAATATTCCCGGAGTTCTGGGTTTTCTCGGAGCGAAAGGCGAAGCTCATCCGCTGCGTCCTTCTGAAGTTAAACGCATTCTCGGCAAGTTTGATGAACTGTCGGAACAGGGAGAAGAGGTCAATATTCCTTTCATCGTGGGAGAAACAGTTACGGTCATCGATGGGCCGTTTAACAGTTTCAGCGGTGTGATAGAAGAGATCAATGAAGAAAAAAAGAAACTCAAGGTAATGGTCAAGATTTTTGGTCGCAAGACCCCATTGGAGTTAAGTTTTATGCAAGTGCAAAAAGAGTAGAATCGTATTGAAAGGATGGGGCATGCCCCATCAAAACATTAATTATAAGTAACATGGCAAAAGAAGTTAGTGGAATTATTAAGTTACAGATCAAGGGTGGGTCAGCAAACCCTTCACCCCCTGTAGGACCTGCACTGGGTGCCAAGGGTGTGAATATCATGGAGTTTTGCAAGCAATTCAACGCCCGTACGCAGGACAAGGCCGGGAAATTGATTCCTGTGATCATCACCGTTTACCGGGATAAATCGTTTGATTTTATCATCAAAACGCCCCCTGTTGCTGTTCAGTTGATGGAAGTTTCAAAACTTCAGAAGGGTTCACCGGAACCAAACCGGAATAAGGTTGCCTCCGTTTCATGGGAACAGGTGCAGAAGATCGCAGAGGATAAAATGCCCGACCTGAACGCATTTACGCTGGAATCAGCCACCAAAATGGTTGCCGGAACAGCACGAAGCATGGGAATTACGGTTACAGGTACTGCCCCCTTCAAAAAATAGTTGAAAATAAACCAGTTGTTATTAGACCTCATTAACAACATTAAATTAAATAAACAATGATAAAGCTGACAAAAAAGAGGAAGGTTGCCTTGTCGAAAATTGACAAGAATACCGTTTATTCGTTGGCGGATGCTGCTGCACTTGTAAAAGAGATCAGCAATACAAAGTTTGACTCATCCGTCGATATTGATGTTCGTCTTGGGGTTGATCCCCGTAAGGCCAACCAGATGGTTCGCGGCATCGTGACGCTTCCCCACGGTACCGGTAAAACTATTCGTGTCCTTGTACTCTGTACACCCGATAAAGAAGAAGAAGCCATACAGGCAGGCGCTGATTTTGTTGGATTGGATGAATATGTTGAAAAGATCAAAGGTGGCTGGACGGATGTAGATGTAATCATTACCATGCCCAGTGTGATGGCTAAGGTTGGTGCACTTGGAAAAATCCTCGGACCACGTGGATTGATGCCCAACCCTAAAACGGGGACTGTTACCATGGATGTTGGAAAGGCCGTTAAAGAAGTAAAAGCCGGTAAGATCGATTTTAAGGTTGACAAGTTCGGTATTATTCATGCTTCTGTTGCAAAAGTTTCCTTTGAAAAGGATAAAATTGTAGAGAATGCAAGAGAACTCATCAACACGATCATCAAACTGAAACCTTCTTCGGCGAAGGGTACCTATGTAAAGAGTATTTATATGTCAAGTACCATGAGCCCAAGCGTTCCGGTGGATCCGAAATCGGTTACGGCTTAAACAGAAATCTGAGAGAAAACAATCATGAAAAAAGTAGAAAAAACCCAGCTTATAGATTCCCTGACAGAACAGCTTAAAGGAGCAAACTCCTTTTATCTGACTGATACTTCGACGCTGAATGCAGCAACAACAAGCAGGCTTAGAAGGACGTGTTTCAAGAAGGAGATCAAGCTTAGGGTGGTAAAAAATACCTTGTTACGGAAGGCCATGGAAGGCAGCGGTAAATCCCTCGAGGAATTTTACCCTGTACTGGTCGGATCAACTTCCATAATGTTTTCGGAAGTTGCCAACGATCCCGCCAAACTGATCAAGGAATTTCGTAAAACCGCTCCAAAGCCCATCCTGAAAGGCGCCTACGTTGAAGAAACTATCTATCTAGGTGATGATCAGCTGGATGCCCTGGTGAATATCAAATCGAAGTTCGAATTGATTGGTGATCTGATCGGTCTGTTACAATCCCCAACGATGCGCGTTATGTCGGCTTTACAGTCGGGCAGCAACAAACTTTCAGGGATCGTCAAGACCTTGTCGGAAAAACCTGAGTAACCAAAACGTTAAAATTAATTTAGTAATAACCGTTCCGACATACCGGAACACAAATAGTAACAAAAATGGCAGATTTAAAAGCTTTTGCAGAACAGTTAGTTAATTTGACAGTAAAAGAGGTCAACGAATTAGCGAAGATCCTGAAAGATGAATATGGTATTGAGCCCGCAGCTGCAGCAGTAGCTGTTGCCGCAGGACCTGTTGCCTCCGCCGCTCCTGAAGCTGAAGAAAAGAACACATTCGATGTGATCCTGAAATCAGCAGGACAGGCTAAGTTAGCTGTTGTTAAATTAGTTAAGGAACTGACCAGCCTTGGTTTGAAAGAAGCAAAGGAATTAGTTGATGCAGCACCGAAAGCAATTAAAGAAGGTGTAACAAAAGACGAAGCCAACGCTTTAATGAGTCAATTAAAAGAAGCTGGTGCAGAGGTTGAAATTAAGTAAGACAGACGATTCTTATACCTTAATAAAAGCATAGATCTCTTCAATTTGAAGAGGTCTATGGTTTATTTATAAAAATTAATTTCAAACCTTCCCGCTCTGCGGGAATAAAAAATACGACCTTGGCTTCAAAAAAAACCGAAAGAATTCGCTTTGGATCTACCAAGATTCAAGCTGAGTATCCTGATTTTCTTGGCATACAGGTTAAATCATTTCAGGATTTTTTCCAACTGGAGACAAATCCTGAAAATAGGGTCAATGAGGGGTTATACAAGGTTTTTACTGAAAATTTCCCGATTTCCGATGCCCGCAACAATTTTGTATTGGAATTTCTGGATTATTTCATCGACCCTCCGCGATACTCCATTGAGGAATGTATTGAACGTGGTTTGACTTACAGTGTTCCTTTAAAAGCCAAACTGAAACTTTATTGTACCGATCCGGAACATGAAGATTTCGAAACAATCATCCAGGATGTTTATCTTGGAATGATCCCCTACATGACTCCACGTGGCACATTCGTGATCAACGGAGCAGAACGGGTTGTTGTTTCTCAGTTACACAGGTCACCCGGCGTGTTTTTCAGCACCAGCTTCCATGCAAACGGGGCGCAGTTGTATTCAGCCAGGATCATCCCTTTTAAAGGTTCGTGGATTGAATTCACAACCGATATCAACAATGTCATGTATGCATACATCGACCGGAAAAAGAAATTACCGGTAACGACTTTGCTTCGTGCCATCGGGTTTGAAACAGATAAGGATATCCTCGAGATATTCGGTCTGGCCCAGGAAATTAAAGTCAGCCGTGCTGCATTGAAGCGTGTGGTGGGCTCAAGGCTTGCCGCCCGCGTGGTACGTGCATGGATTGAAGATTTTGTTGATGAAGATACGGGAGAGGTTGTATCAATCGAACGTACAGAGGTGATCATTGAACGCGAAACCATCCTGGAGAATGATCACGTTGATCTGATCCTGGATGCAGGCATCAAGACCATCCTGATCCACCGTGAAGAGGCGCTTGCAACCGACTATTCGATCATTTTCAATACGTTGCAGAAAGACCCTGCCAACTCGGAAAAAGAGGCTGTCGAATTTATCTACAGGCAGTTGCGTAATGCAGAACCTCCCGATGAAGAGACGGCACGCGGAATCATTGAAAAATTGTTCTTCTCCGATAAACGATATGACCTCGGTGATGTCGGCCGTTACCGGATCAACCGGAAACTCAGCCTCAATACCCCGGTTGAAACCAAGGTTCTGACCAAGGAAGACATCATCTCTATTATAAAATACCTGATTGAACTTGTGAACGCCAAGGCTGAAGTGGACGATATTGACCACTTGAGCAACCGTCGTGTAAGGACCGTGGGCGAGCAGCTGTACAACCAGTTTGGAGTGGGCCTTTTGAGAATGGCACGTACCATCCGTGAGAGGATGAATGTTCGTGATAATGAAGTGTTTACACCAATGGATCTGATCAACGCCAAAACGTTGTCATCGGTGATCAACACCTTCTTCGGAACCAACCAGCTTTCACAGTTCATGGACCAGACCAATCCATTGTCGGAGATCACGCACAAGCGTCGTATCTCTGCCCTCGGACCTGGCGGTCTGTCACGTGAACGTGCAGGGTTCGAAGTCCGCGACGTTCACTATACCCATTACGGACGTCTCTGTACCATTGAAACTCCTGAAGGTCCGAATATTGGTCTGATCTCATCTTTGTGCGTTTATGCAAAAATAGATAAGCTTGGTTTCATCGAAACGCCTTATCACCGTGTTGTTGACAGCAGGGTGACCATCGAAGAGCAGCCTGTCTACCTGACTGCCGAAGAGGAAGAGCACAAGATCATTGCCCAGGCTACGACGCCTATGGATAGCGTAGGAAACTTCCTGGAAGAGAAGGTGAAGGTCCGTTATCTGGCCGATTACCCAATTATTGATAAATCAAAGGTTGACCTTGTTGACATTGCTCCCAACCAGATTGCCTCTATTGCGGCATCCCTGATTCCGTTCCTTGAGCATGACGATGCAAACCGTGCGCTCATGGGATCGAACATGATGCGCCAGGCTGTTCCGTTGTTAAATCCTGAGGCAGCGATTGTTGGTACCGGGATTGAAGACATGGTTGCCCGCGATTCAAGGGTGCTGATCAATGCCGAAGGTGATGGCGTTGTGGAATTTGTTGATGCCAACGAGATTGTGATCCGCTATAACCGGGATGACAAAGAACGGCTGATCAGTTTTGATGATGACTGTAAAAGTTATACCCTCACAAAATTTGCCCGCACAAACCAGAATACCTGTGTTAACCTTCGCCCCATCGTTCGTAAAGGGGACAAGGTAACCAAAGGCCAGGTTCTTTGCGAAGGGTATGCCACCAAAGATGGTTCTCTTGCCCTTGGGCGGAACCTGATGGTTGCATTTATGCCCTGGAAAGGTTACAATTTTGAAGATGCGATCGTAATCTCTGAGAAAGTATTGAAGGAGGACATTTTCACCTCCATTCATATTGAAGAGTTTACTTTGGAAGTTCGCGATACCAAGCGCGGTGTTGAAGAACTGACAAATGATATCCCCAACGTAAGTGCTGAGGCAACCAAGGATCTGGACGAAAATGGCCTGATCAGGATTGGTGCCGAGGTTAGCGAAGGTGATATCCTCATCGGGAAGATCACCCCGAAAGGGGAGAGTGATCCTACTCCGGAAGAGAAGCTTCTGCGCGCCATCTTTGGCGACAAGGCTGGTGACGTCAAGGACGCCTCACTCAAAGCACCCCCGTCAATGAAGGGTGTTGTCATTGATAAAAAACTCTTTTCAAGAATTATCAAAGACCGCAAAGCCAAGGCCCGCGAGAAAGATGATATCAAGAAACTGGATGATGAATACCACAAGGAAGTTGACAAACTGAGAGCCAAGCTGGTCGAAAAACTCAATGTTCTGGTGAGTGGCAAAGTTTCCCAGGGAGTTTACAACAACTTCAAGCAGGAGGTTATTGCCAAGGGAACAAAATTCCAGACCAAGAGTTTGATGGATATCGATTATCTCAATATCAATCCGAACAAATGGACCACCGATAAAGAAAAGAATGATCTCATCAAGACCTTGATCAACAACTATATCATTAAGTTCAAGGAAATTATGGGCGTTCATAACCGCAAGAAATTCGTTGCGGTAGTCGGTGACGATCTTCCTGCAGGAATTGTACAGATGGCGAAGGTTTATATTGCCAAGAAGCGCAAGCTTAAAGTTGGTGATAAAATGGCCGGCCGCCATGGAAACAAGGGTATTGTTGCCCGCATCCAGCGCGAAGAGGATATGCCGTTCCTTATTGACGGAACACCGGTTGATGTGGTTTTAAACCCACTCGGGGTTCCTTCACGTATGAACCTCGGACAGATTTATGAAACGATTCTTGGATGGGCTGGAAAAAAACTCGGATTGAGATTCAATACCCCGATTTTTGACGGTGCCACCATCGACCAGATCAACGATTACCTTGATAAAGCCGGTTTACCCAGGAACGGAAAAGTTTATCTCCATGACGGTTTATCAGGAGAACGTTTTGATCAGCCCACTACCGTTGGTTTCATCTATATGCTGAAACTGCACCATATGGTCGACGACAAGATGCATGCAAGGTCGATCGGCCCCTATTCCCTTATTACACAACAACCACTTGGTGGAAAAGCCCAGTTCGGAGGTCAGCGATTTGGAGAAATGGAAGTCTGGGCGCTCGAAGCCTTTGGCGCTGCCAATATCCTTCTTGAGATTCAGACTGTAAAGTCTGACGACGTGATTGGCCGGGCTAAAGCCTATGAAACCATTGTGAAGGGTGAATCTATGCCGACACCGGGTATCCCGGAATCATTTAATGTGCTGGTTCATGAATTGCGTGGTCTCGGATTGAACCTTACGTTTGATTAACGACCCTGGCGATCATTCGCCTTTGAATGTATAAGATTTTCTCTGTTTTTGGTTTTTCAATCGAAATATAAAACAATATGGCTTACAGAAAAGACGGTCAGGTAAACAGCAGCTTTTCAAAAATTACCATCAGCCTTGCTTCGCCGGAAAAGATTCTCGAAATGTCGAGTGGGGAAGTATTAAAGCCTGAAACCATCAATTACAGGACCTACAAACCTGAACGTGATGGGCTGTTCTGCGAACGCATTTTTGGTCCTGTTAAAGACTGGGAATGCCATTGCGGTAAATACAAACGGATCCGTTATAAAGGGATTGTTTGCGACCGTTGCGGTGTTGAGGTAACCGAAAAGAAGGTAAGAAGAGAGCGCATGGGACATATTCAACTGGTCGTTCCTGTGGCGCATATCTGGTTCTTCAGGTCACTGCCCAATAAAATAGGATCTTTACTTGGGTTGCCTACCAAAAAGCTTGAGTCGATCATTTACTATGAAAAATATGTTGTTATCAATCCGGGTGTAAAACAGGTTGATGGATTGAACTACCTGGATTTTCTTTCTGAGGAAGAGTATTTCGACATCATGGAAAAGCTTCCCCAGGAAAATCAATACCTCGACGACAGTGATCCCAATAAGTTTGTCGCCAAAATGGGGGCAGAGGCTTTGTGTGAATTGCTTGCAAGGATTGATCTAGACAAGGAATCCTACGACCTCCGGTATAAAGCAAATACTGAGACATCACAACAGCGCAAGGCTGAGGCACTGAAACGCCTTCAGGTCTTCGAATCGTTCCGTGATGGCCAGAAACGCCTTGAAAACCGTCCTGAATGGATGATCGTAAAGGTTGTTCCCGTGATCCCGCCTGAATTACGGCCACTGGTGCCACTGGATGGCGGTCGTTTTGCCACCTCCGACCTGAATGATCTGTACCGCAGGGTGATCATCCGCAATAACCGTCTGAAACGACTGATTGAAATAAAGGCGCCTGATGTAATCCTTCGCAATGAGAAGCGTATGCTCCAGGAAGCAGTCGATTCGTTGTTTGACAACTCCCGCAAGGCCAGCGCTGTAAAAACTGAATCAAACCGTGCACTGAAATCACTGTCTGACAGCTTAAAGGGGAAACAGGGACGTTTCCGCCAGAACCTGTTAGGTAAACGAGTTGACTATTCAGGCCGTTCGGTTATCGTGGTGGGCCCGGAACTCAAACTGAGTGAATGTGGTTTACCGAAGGAGATGGCTTCTGAATTATACAAGCCTTTCATTATCAGAAAAATGCTGGAACGCGGTATCGTAAAAACCGTTAAATCAGCCAAGAAGATTGTCGACCGGAAAGATCCTGTCGTTTGGGATATCCTTGAAAATATCCTGAAGGGGCACCCGGTACTGCTTAACCGTGCACCTACGCTTCACCGACTCGGGATCCAGGCCTTCCAGCCTAAACTGATCGAAGGCAAGGCAATCCAGCTCCATCCGCTCGTATGTACGGCTTTCAATGCCGACTTTGACGGTGACCAGATGGCTGTGCACGTTCCTCTGGGAAATGCAGCCATCCTCGAAGCTCAGCTTCTGATGCTTGCTTCACATAATATTCTCAACCCTGCCAACGGTGCCCCAGTTACTGTTCCCTCACAGGACATGGTTCTTGGATTGTATTACATGACCAAGGCACGCAAAAGCGACAGCACGCTCAAAGTAAAGGGAGAAGGTATGACTTTTTATTCTCCGGAAGAGGTAATCATCGCCTATAACGAGAAAAGTATTGATCTCCATGCCATTATTAAAGTCCGCCATACCTTCGTTGAAGGAGACGAACAGGTAACACGGATCATTGAGACAACCGTTGGACGTGTAATTTTCAACCAGGTGGTTCCCGTGGAGTATGGTTATATCAACCAGCTTCTGACGAAGAAATCTCTGCGTGATATCATCGGCATGATCCTGAAAAAGACAGGAACTGCCAAGACCGCCAAATTCCTTGATGACATTAAGGATCTTGGGTTCAAGATGGCATTCCAGGGAGGTCTATCCTTTAACCTGGATGACGTTATTGTTCCTGCGATCAAGGAATCCCTTGTTGCCGATGCAAGGCTTGAAGTGGAAGAGGTAGTGAACAACTACAACATGGGTTTCATCACCAACAATGAACGTTACAACCAGATCATCGACATCTGGACCCATGCAAATTCGCAGCTCACGGTTTCACTGATGAACCAGCTGATCAACGACAAACAGGGATTCAACCCGGTTTACATGATGCTTGATTCAGGTGCCCGTGGTTCCAAAGAACAGATCCGCCAGCTTTCAGGAATGCGTGGTTTGATGGCGAAACCGCAGAAGTCCGGGGCAGGTGGAGGTGAGATCATCGAAAACCCGATCCTTTCCAATTTTAAGGAGGGTCTTTCGGTACTCGAGTACTTCATTTCTACCCACGGTGCCCGTAAGGGTTTGGCCGATACCGCTCTGAAAACCGCCGATGCCGGGTATCTTACCCGTCGTTTGGTTGACGTTTCACAGGATGTGATCATTTCAGAGGAAGACTGCGGAACATTGCGCGGATTGACCATCACCGCATTGAAAAAAGCTGAAGAGGTTGTAGAATCCTTATATGACAGGATCCTTGGCCGTGTTTCGCTTCATGATATTCACCATCCCCAGACAGGCGACCTGATCATAACCGCCGGGAGTGAGATCACCGAAGATATTGCGCACATTATTGACAGTTCGCCGCTCGAAGGCGTAGAGATCCGCTCCGTGCTGACCTGCGAATCGAAGAAGGGTGTATGTGCAAAGTGCTATGGCCGTAATCTTGCGACCGGAAGCATGGTTCAGCGGGGTGAAGCCGTTGGTGTTATTGCTGCCCAGAGTATCGGGGAGCCGGGAACCCAGCTGACGTTGCGTACATTCCACGTTGGTGGTGTTGCTGGCGTGAACATCGCCAGCGCTTCGCGTATTGATGCCAAATATGACGGTGTCCTTGAAATTGATGAACTCAGATCGGTTGAATATACCAGTGAAGCTGGAGAGACCTACGAGATCGTCATCGGTCGTTCGGCCGACATGAGGATTGTCGATAAAAACACACGCATCGCCCTGACCTCTGCCCACATACCGTATGGCGCCCGCCTCTATTTCCGCAATGGCGATCCCATCAAGAAGGGTCAGCTGATCAGCGACTGGGATCCGTACAATGCCGTAATCCTTTCGGAAGTACCCGGAAAGGTGAACTTTGAAAGCATCATTGAAAATGTAACTTTCCGCGTTGAATCGGATGAACAGACCGGTTATCACGAGAAGGTGGTTATTGAGTCACGCCAGAAAGCAAAGAACCCGGCCATCAATATTTTATCTTCCACAGGCGATATCATCAAGATTTATGATATCCCGGTTGGAGCTCACATCAATACTGAGGATGGCGCCAAGATCAAAGCCGGTGAAATCCTGGTAAAGATTCCGCGTGCCATCGGCAAAGCCGGTGACATCACAGGAGGTTTACCCCGCGTTACCGAATTGTTTGAAGCCCGTAACCCGTCTGATCCGGCCGTGGTATCTGAAATTGACGGTGTGGTGTCCTTTGCAAAGAAACTGAAAAGAGGAAACCGCGAAGTCATCATCACCTCCAAAACCGGTGAAGAAAAACGTTACCTCGTTCCCACTTCAAAACAGATCCTGGCGCAGGAAAATGACTATGTTCGTGCTGGTACCGCCCTTTCTGACGGTGCACTGACCCCGAGCGATATTCTGGCCATTAAGGGACCTATGAAGGTCCAGGAATATATCGTGAATGAAATCCAGGAGGTTTACCGTTTACAGGGCGTTAAAATCAATGACAAACATTTCGAGACCATTGTCCGCCAGATGATGCGTAAAGTCGAAGTGGAAGATCCGGGTGATTCAAGGTTCCTTGAAGGTGAGCTGATCAACAAGATCGACTTCCAGGAGGAAAATGACTGGATCTACGGCAAAAAAGTTGTTGAAGACCCGGGTGACTCCCCAACCTTCAAATCCGGACAGATCATCAGTGCGCGTAAACTGCGTGATGAAATTTCCATGCTGAAACGGAAAGATAAAAAGCTGGTTGAAGCACGTGATGCAAAACCTGCCACGGCTTTCCAGATTCTTCAGGGTATAACCCGTGCCTCACTTCAAACCAAGAGTTGGATTTCAGCGGCCTCTTTCCAGGAGACAACGAAAGTTCTTACCCAGGCTGCCATCAATGCACGCCAGGATGATCTGCTTGGTCTTAAGGAAAATGTGATCGTTGGTCACCTCATTCCGGCAGGTACCGGGTTGCGCGAATACGAAAATATCATCGTTGGCAGTAAAGAAGAATACGAAATCCTTCTTGCTTCGAAAGAGGAAGATTAAATCTTAAGCTATGCAGGAAAAAAAGAATCCGCTTAATCAGATTAACATTGAGATCTCTGATGAAGTAGGTGAGGGCATTTATTCCAATCTCGCCATCATAACCCATTCTCCGGCTGAATTCATCATTGATTTTGTAAAGATGATGCCTGGCGTTCCGAAAGCGAAGGTAAAGTCGAGGATCATCCTTACCCCGCAGCATGCAAAACGGCTTTACAAAGCGTTGAAGGAAAATGTGGCTAAATATGAAGCCATGCATGGAGAGATCAGGGATTCGGAAGGGGAGATCCCCTATAACTTTCCTTTACCGACGGCGCAGGCATAATTTCGTGACGCGTGACGCGTCACGCGTCACGAAATATGGTTCATGAGATTTTATTTCTGAAATTTTCTTAGCGTTTCTTCCATTTCACTGGTGTCAGCGTTATCTTTTTTAGCAATTTCAATGGCTTTCCTCTCATATTTGATCGCATCGGCTTTATTGCCTTTTCAGCTCACCCTGAAAAAAAACCTTTTCTGCATCAGTATACCCGGTGTCCTTAATCTTTTGCTTAATCTGGTTAAGGTTGGTGTCGTTGAATGACCTGTTTCGGGACAACGTTATAAGCGCCTGTGTATATACTCCTAGGACTTTCCCAAAAACGGAATCCCTCGTATACAATTTCTCATAATCCTTATGATGACTCAATAGGAATTTGAATTCTTTCGAATCGAGGTCAAAAACGTACTGGTACAATATTTCCCAGTTCGCCTGGCTATACATATCTGCCTCCTTCTGTAAAGCAAAATACTGATTCAAAAGTTCATTGATGGGCAGATAGGCTCCCTGGAGCCGGTCAAGGTACTTCAGGATAAATTCCGGAGCGCGGTTTCCATCCATATATTCTTTTTCACAGGAAGCAAATCCATCACCGGGAATCATGGCGACCATTCCCATTTTAATATAATCCTGAACTTTTTGAGGTGCGCCTACGCGTTGATGAATCATGTCACCATTTGCACTGATAAATAAAAGGGTAGGATAAGCCCTAACATTGTATAATTTCGCCAGATTCGGTCCCTCACCTTTTTCCATATCGAAATGTGCGCATATAAATGTTGAATTGTAGTAATCTGCAATGGTGTCGTTGGTAAATATTTTCGCGGCCATCCATTTGCAGGGACCGCACCAGGACGTAAAAGCGTCAAGGAAAATAAGTTTGTTCTCGTTTTTCGCTTTGGTCAATATTTCCGCCCAGGGTTTGTCAATGAATTGAACAGATCGGTTTTGACTAAAACCATCGACGCTGGTAAATAAAATCAGCAGGGAAAGGATGCCAAGAGTTTTTTTCATTTGATTACTTTTGATGATTAACGGTATAAATGCGAAAGATAGTGCGAAGTTAACACCATATCTTTGTATTTTTGGCGAAATATTCCGATAGTGGCAGTTAAGAAAATACAGGATGTGGTTCTGATCGGAGCGGGGAACCTGGCTGTCCATCTGGGTCTGGCATTGAACAGGCAGGGTTTCGGGCTGGTCCAGGTTTGTAACCGTACCCGCGAGAAGGGCATTCAGCTGGCCAGAAAGGTTGGTGCTGAATTCATTGCCGATCCCCGGAACATCACACGGCATGCAGATCTCTATATGCTGGTTGTTGCTGATGATGCAATCAGCGAGGTTGCGTTATCTCTTCCACTTCGGCAACAGTTGGTGGTTCATACCTCCGGAACAATGGATATGAAAGTCCTTTCGAAGGTTTCAGGTAACTTCGGAGTTTTTTATCCCCTGCAAACTTTCTCACCCCGGAGAAGGATTAATTTTAAAAAGGTTCCGGTATGCATTGAGGCGAATTCGCCCCAAGGAATGGCATTGCTGTCAGAAATGGCGCGCAGCCTGTCAGAAGATGTCCGGGTTGTTGACAGCGACCACCGGAAGATCATTCATCTTGCAGCTGTGTTTGCCTCCAACTTCACCAATTTCATGTATGTCATTGCAGAGGAGTTGCTGGATGAGCATCAAATTCCTTTTGATCTGCTGAAATCACTGATCAGCCAGACTGTTCAGAATATCAGGAGGAACGATCTTTTTCAATGTCAGACAGGGCCGGCCATTCGGGGCGACAGCGCGGTGCTTGATAACCACCGGGCGTTATTGTCCTCGCATCCCGGATACCTTGAACTTTATAACAGCATCAGCAATAACATCATTAAATACAAAGCGTTACATGGCAAATTATAAAGAATTCCTGCCCTCCATCAATACCTTCATTTTTGATTATGACGGTGTGTTGACCGATGGGAGTGTGATAACCACCAACGATGGCGAAGCTCACCGCATTTCAAGCGTCAAGGATGGATATGCCCTGCAACTGGCCCGCAAAAAGGGATATCGGGTGGCAGTAATTTCCGGTGCACGGTCTGATTCCATGATGCACCGGATGAAGGCTTTGCAGATCCAGGATGTGTTTTTGGGTGTTGAGCGGAAGCAGGATGTATTCAGGGAATATCTGAAAAGAAACAACCTGAAGCCCGAGCAGGTGCTCTATATGGGAGATGATATTCCTGATTATGAGGTAATGCTGGAGGCGGGTGTGGCAACCTGTCCAGCCGATGCAGCTGAAGAGATCAAATCGGTAGCCAAGTATATTTCTCATTTCCCGGGTGGCAAAGGTTGCGTGCGCGACGTTATCGAACAGGTGCTGAAGGTACAGGGTAAATGGATGAATGATGATGCCTACCATTGGTAGTTAAGAGGTTAGAATGCAGAAATGCGAAGAAGAAATTAAAAGTAAAAAACCAGGTCGATGAAGTTAAATGGTTTATCGGTTACATCCTACCTCGGTGCGCTGGCGCAGTTGATCCGCTTGCCGAATGTTCTGATCATTGTACTTACCCAGCTTTTGCTGCGGTACTGCATCATCAATCCATTTATTTATGGCAGAGAACCGGGCGCCATCTCGCTCCTTCCTGATTTCCTGATCCTGGTCCTGGCTACCATGCTGATTGCAATTGGTGGCTATGTGATCAATGATTACTTTGATGTTAAAATCGACAGCGTCAACCGGCCTGATAAATTGGTTATAAACAAGGTGATCAACGCAAGAACGGCCATCAAAGTACATATGATCCTGAACGGAGTTGCCATGCTCCTGGGATTTTACCTGGCCTACCGTGTGAAGGCAATCACATTTGGCTTTCTGTTTCCATTCATTTCAGGTTTGCTCTGGATCTATTCAGCCAAATATAAGCGAATGATTTTCTGGGGTAATTTCATTGTCGCCGCTACAACCGCTTTCATCATCCTCGTTGTGTGGTTGTTTGAATTCTTCTGGCTTCGGCTGCATGCATCTCTTTTTGCTAACGAAATCCCTGAAATAAACTGGGTTACCTCTGTGTTTGCAGGATATGCGGTGTTTGCCTTTATTATCTCCCTGGTTCGTGAACTTGTCAAGGATATGGAGGATACAGAAGGAGATAAATCCATTGGAAGTAAAACGATCCCGCTTGTATTCGGAATTTCCAGGACCCGGTACCTTGTTGCATCAATCGTCGTTTCAGGGCTGGTTCTGCTCGTCTATGTTCAGCTTATCCTTTACCGGCTAGACCTGATGATGCTTTTCTGGTATTTTCTCATAGCTATCCAGTTACCTTTCGTCTATTTTCTAATTAAACTTTTTGGCTCCCGTGAAAAACAGAATTATCATTTTCTGAGCAGTTTATGCGAACTGATAATACTGACCGGAATATTATCCATGGAAGTTTTATTCATCAGTAATTAACAAACCATGATCAATCGTCGCCTGAACGGGAGGCATCTCATCCTGGCCTCACAATCCCCCCGCCGCCAGTATCTTCTAAAGGAACTTGGCTTTGATTTCGAGATAAGGACTACCCAGATCGAAGAGGTTTATCCCGATAACCTGCTTCCGCATGAGATCGCCACCTACCTGGCGGTGCTGAAAGCATCGAGTTTTGATATGAGCCGGATGGATGAAAAGGCGATCATCCTGACGGCTGACACCATCGTTTCGATCGGGAAAGAAATTCTGGGAAAACCCTCGAGCTATGGAGAAGCTGTTACCATGCTCAAAAAACTTTCAGGGCGGAAACATGATGTAATCACTGCGGTTTGCATGTATTCAAAGCACAAGCAACATGTATTTCATGTGATCTCCTCTGTCTATTTCAAAGAACTAAGCCTTGAGGAAATCGAATACTATATCGATCATTTTCAGCCGTTTGATAAAGCTGGCGGCTATGGCGTACAGGAATGGATCGGGTATATCGGGATTAATAAAATTGAAGGATCCTTTTTTAATGTAATGGGGTTGCCGGTGAAAGAGCTTTATGAAGAATTGCTGAGTTATTAATTTGTAATTAACAGTTATCTGGAATGAAGGACAAACCTTTAATATTGATTACCAACGACGATAGTGTAAAAGCCCCTGGAATCAGGGCCCTGATCAATTATATCCGTCCATTCGGGCACGTGGTGGTAGTGGCCCCCGATCGCCCACAGTCAGGCACTGCACATGCTGTTACCATAGCTCATCCTTTGCGGCTTGATCTTATTACACGCGAAACCGGTTATGAAGAGTATAGCTGTGACGGAACACCGGCCGATTGCGTTAAAATGGCTTTTAAAATAGTCATGCGCCGCCGGCCCGATTTTCTTTTTTCCGGGATTAACCATGGCACGAATGCCTCAATCAACATCGTTTATTCCGGGACCATGGCTGCCGTACTTGAAGGTGCCCTTGCCGGAGTTCCCTCGGTTGGTTTTTCTCTCAATAATTACAGCCTGAAAGCCGATTTCGCGCCTTCGGAGAAGTTTATTAAAACCATTGTTTCGGATGTCATCACAAAGGGCCTTCCGGCAGGAGTTTGTCTTAATGTCAATATTCCTGATGTGCCCGAAGATCAGATTAAAGGAATTAAAGTTTGCCGTCAGGCTGAAGGGACATGGGAGGAGGATTTTGATGAACGGGAAGATCCGAACGGGAGAAAATATTACTGGATGAAAGGTGTATATGTTTCTACCGGGAATGGGAAGGACTCCGACCAGTGGGCCATTGAAAACAATTATGTGGCTGTTGTTCCGGTCCAGTTCGACTTGACTGCAAACAGTGCGCTTGAAACACTCAGGAACAGGTTCTGATGCGATACTATATCATTGCCGGCGAAGCTTCGGGCGACCTGCATGCTTCAAACCTGATGCGGGAGATAAAATTGCTTGATCCGGAAGCGATATTTCGTTGCTGGGGAGGTGATTTGATGCAACAGCAGGGTGGAGAGCTGGTGAAACATTACCGCGATCTGGCATTCATGGGATTCCTGGAAGTTATTGCCCACCTGCCTACCATCCTGAAAAATTTTCATTTCTGTGAAGAGGACCTGGTTTCATTTCAACCTGATGTGCTGATCCTTGTTGATTATCCGGGTTTTAACCTTAGGATGGCCAAATTTACCGCCCGTAAAGGGATACGGGTATTCTATTATATTTCGCCCCAGTTATGGGCATGGCGGTCATCGAGGGTGCATTCGATCCGGAAATGGGTTGAAAAAATGTTTGTCATCCTTCCCTTCGAAAAGGAATTTTATGCGCGTTATCATTATCCGGTAGATTATGCCGGTCACCCGCTTCTCGACGTCATCCACAAGGAGATGAACAGGCAAAGCCGTGACGAGTTCCTGGTGAAAAACGGGTTGCCCGATCGCAGCATGATTGCACTCCTGCCGGGAAGCCGCAAAATGGAAATTGAGAAAATGCTGCATATGATGACAAGCGTGGTGTCATCATTTCCCGGCTATCAGTTTGTCATCGCTGCGGCACCATCTGTTCCTGCTGATTTTTATGAACGGATTCTAAAAAAGACCGGGGTCCGAATGGTGATAAATCAGACCTACGACCTGCTTAGCCATTCCGATGCGGCTCTTGTTGCATCAGGCACTGCCACCCTTGAAACCGCTTTGATGGAGGTGCCCCAGATTGTCTGTTACAGGGGTAACGGACTTTCCTATATGATCGCCAGACAATTGGTTCATGTTCCCTTTATCTCACTGGTCAATCTTATCGCCGGGAAAAAGGTAGTGCCTGAATTAATTCAGTCGGAGTTAAATCAGAAAAACCTGGTCCGGTCACTGACAGAAATCCTTGAAAATGGACCTTTACGACAGAGGATCCTGGATGATTACAAGGTTCTGAAACAGGATCTTGGCGGAAGAGGTGCTTCCGGCAGGGTTGCTGCATTAATGATACAATATTTACGAAAAAATTAAGTTCCTTTTTAAACCAATTTAATCCTTTATGAAACAGTTTACAATATTCGTTGTTGCAATTATTTGTGGATTACCTTTCAATGTTAATGCCCAGCAAAATCCACCCAAAACCGGAAAAACGCAAGAGACCATTTTGCGTCTCACCCCTCAAATGGCTGATACCAGTAAAAACAAGGGGGTCAAATCTTCAAAGGGGAATGCTGATAAATCAGGAATGTCCCATAAAGTATATACCCCGGAGCAGGAGGCTGCCAGAAACTTTTTTAAAAATGGAATTCAGAAGGCCAAAGCGGGTGATCTTAACGGGGCGATCGATGATTTCACAAAATCACTGGAACAGGTTAAAGATGCAAATGTTTATATAAAGAGAGGTACGGCTTACCTGATGGTTAAAAATTACGGGGCCGCCATCCAGGATGCTACTGAATGTTTGCGATTGCAGCCAACGCTGTTTAAAGCACATTACATCCGGGGTGTCGGGCGATATGAAACAGAGGATTATAAAGGAGCTAAAGAGGACATGGACCTGTTCCTGGAGAAAGACCGGACCAATCCGAGCGCCTTCAATTACATGGCTGCTTTGTTGTTTATGGATCAGGATTTTAATGGCGCATTGATCAATTATAACGAAGTTGTGAAGCTTGATCCCAAATTTCCCGATATTTATACCAACCGCGGAATGATGCGTCATTACACACTGGATTACAAGGGAGCCATCGAAGATTATAATGAGGCCCTGAAGCTTACGCCTGATAACCCTTCTGCCTATAACAACCGGGGGGCAGCCCGGATGATGCTGAAAGAACTGGATTCAGCTATGGTTGATCTGAATAAGGCCATAACTCTCAATGACAAATATGCGCAGGCTTATGATAACCGCGGCAGATTAAAGCAGGAACTTGGTGACCTGACCGGGGCCTGTGCCGACTGGAAAATGGCTTATGCCAATGGCCTGGAAGTTTCCAACGAGCGGATTTTGAAGTTCTGTAAATAGACCTGCGTAATTGTCCACCATTCTCAATGAAGTCATCCTGTTTTAAGATCCTCCTTCTTTTCTTATTTGGAATATTTTCTCAATCATCCCTGTATTCACAGGATCCAGCCCAAAAAAAACTAATTGATTCAGGGATCCTTAAAGCCAAAATGGGCGATTTCAAAGAGGCCATGAAGGACTTTACCATGGCTATGTCCATTGACACAAATGAGGCAGAACCCTATTATAACCGTGGGATAGTCCTCACTGAGCAGAAAGATTATCAGGGGGCGATGAGGGATTTCAATAAAGTGATCCAGTTGAAACCGGCCCATGCTGAACCCTATTATAACCGTGGATTGGTGAAGGATTACATGAAAGATTATATCGGGGCCATCCAGGATTACAACAAGGCCATTTCGTTGAAACCTGAATTTCCGGAAGCTTACCATAACATGGGACTTGCCAAATTCGACCTGGGTAATTTCGATGAGGCGGCTAAGGATTTTTCACGTGCGCTTCAGTATAAACCCGACTTTGGAGAGGCCTATTATAACAGGGGATTGGCACGATTCAGCATGCATGACCTCGCAGGGTCGCTCCCGGATTTTGATGAAGCCATTAAATTAGATCCTTCTCAATTTGAATATTATTCAAGCCGTGGGGCTGCTCAGGCTGCATTGGAGAAATATACCGAAGCTGTTGACGATTTCGAAACAGCCCTCAGCCTCAACCCTGCCGACCTCAATTCACGGATGAACCTTGCCCTCGCTTTCATGTATCTCAAGAAGTATAAAGAGGCCATTGATGAGTATGATCAAATCGTTGAAGCCAATCCCCTGAATCATGAAGCACTTGCAAACAGGGGAGTAGCCAGGCGTTATATGGCCGATGAGGTCGGTGCATGTGCTGACTGGACACTGGCAGCGCAAAGAGGTTCTGAAAAAGCAAAAGGCTATCTGTCGAAATTTTGTAAGTAAATCCGTGTTACCTTTTGGTTTTATCCCGATTAAGCAGAGATAAACATGGTAATACAGTATGAACTCCTGGAGGCCTTATCCTCTCCTGAGATTATTGTTCCCTTTCCTGGCCGGGATCATCGTGGAATTGTCTTGCGGATCATTCGGGATCGGGTATGGTTGCATCGTGTTAGGCCTCTTGTGCTTACAGGCGTTGTTGTTTTTGTTTTCCAGGTATTTAAAAGTTTACCGGTTTCGCTGGTTCTCAGGGGTGATGATTAACCTGTTTTTATTCATAGCTGGTTATACTATCGCAGATTTTCACAACACGTCAAACGATCCTTCCTATGTAGGACATGATCCCAATGGATTATTCCTGGCAACCCTCACAGAGCCTCCCACCATTAGAAAGTCCTCCTTCAAGGTGGTACTTGATGTCAAGTATCATCTGCGCAACGGGCGGTGGGACAGGTGCAGAGGTTTCGCAGTGGGATTTCTTAAATACCATGCCACGACTCCTTTCCTTCATTACGGGGATAATATCCTCCTGCATGCCAGCCTGTTAGAAATTAACGATCATTCAAATCCACACACGTTTAATTATACCCGGTATCTTAATAACAAGAATATTTACCACCAGTTATTTGCCGGATCAGCGGACTGGAAATTGATAAAACTGAAACCGGGTGGCATTGTCCGCAAGATTGCCTTTCAACTGCGTGATCGTTTGCTCAATATACTGCGCGACAATAAAGTTGCTGGGAAGGAGTTTGCAGTGGCTTCAGCGCTTTTGCTCGGGTATGTTGATGAGTTGGACGCTGATCTGAGAAGGGATTATGCGGCCACCGGAGCCATGCATATCCTCTCCGTTTCAGGGATGCATGTGGGCATAATCTATGTATTCCTTGAATTCCTGCTTGGTTTCATGAATAAACGCAAAGCGGGCCGGTTTCTTAAAGCCATCACATTGCTGGTTTTTGTGTGGTTCTATGCCCTGATCACAGGGTTGTCCCCATGTGTGTTCCGGTCGGCGGCCATGCTGAGCTTACCCATTCTTGCAAAGTCGATTAACCGGTCTCCTGAAATGTTCAACGTCATTGCCGCCTCCGTTTTTATTTTGCTTGCAGTGGATCCTTTTCTCGTGCTTGATGTCGGGTTTCAGTTGTCGTACCTGGCCGTTGCAGGAATTGTTCTCCTCTATAAACCGATCTATGATTTATTCATTACTTCACTCTGGCTTCCGGATAAGATATGGTCTATCCTGGCTATCTCCATCGCTGCCCAGATAGCCACTTTGCCAATCACACTGTATACCTTTCACCAGTTCCCGAATTATTTCATGCTCACTAATATTTTTGTCGTTCCGCTGTCGAGCCTCATCATTTATGTCGGGATATTGTTGATGGTCATAGGTGCGATCCCTGTTGTGTCGGTTTTGTGCGCTAAGCTGCTCATTGCCCTGGTTTGGCTGCTGAACAGCATCATTCATTTCATTGAACAGCTTCCCTGTTCTACATTGCGTGGAATTCATATTTCATCGGCAGAGATGATTATTCTCTACCTGGTTATCTGCTCATGTTTTTTGTATTTAATACTGCGGCGGATTTCATTTTTATATCTTTTCCTTTTTACTTGCATCGGGCTTAACCTTATTCTTTTGAATTTCAAATTGAATCGTCTTGGGTCAGCCCGGTTCCTGGTATACAACTCAAATCGCCCTGCCAGTTTCCAAATCAGTATGCAGGACAAAGCTGTCAGTTTTTATTACGGCACGACTTTGAACGACCCAGCCGCGTTGAAAACGAAGGTGGAAATGGTATACGCCGATTTGGATGCCCATGGAATCAGGTTTCATCGGGCTTATTGGTTTGGCCGGAATGACAGAACTGAGGATCTCGCCGTTGATTTTTTACCGGTCCGGTGGTCGGAAAATTTCATTCAGTTCAGGAATTTCAGGATTGCCATACTGAACAAATCCATTCCCGGGGGATTAAAACATTCGATACAGGTTGATTTTCTGATCCTGTCAGGAAATCCAAAAATCAGGATTGCCGAAATCATCCAACTCTTTCATCCCAAACAAATCATCATTGATGCAACCAACTCCAGGGTCAGAACCATGCAGTGGTTGAAGGATGCGGCTACACAAAGCGTTTCATGTCAATCAGTTACACAACATGGGGCATTCGAAAAAGAATTTCATAAAGATGTTGGTAATTCAGAAAATTAGGATTACTTTTGTGTCACATTTGAGGATCGGTAGTTCAGCTGGTTAGAATGCCGCCCTGTCACGGCGGAGGTCGCGGGTTCGAGTCCCGTCCGGTCCGCAGAAAAATCAATAAAAGCCCTGTAAACAGCTGTTTGCGGGGTTTTGTTTTTTGGTGTAAATTGCAATTGTTATTGAAGGGATCAAATTGTCGGATATGCTTTCAGCAGAGAAGATTAAATCCATAGCCATCGGCCTGGGTGCCGATCAATGCGGGATTGCCGGAACGGATCGTTTTCATGGAGCGCCGGATGGGTTCCGTCCCACGGATATCTGGATACAATGCAGGTCGGTGATTGTATTCCTGAAACACATGCCATACGAGGTCCTTCATGCTGGAAACCCCGTGGTTTATACCCATACCGCCAACATTCTTTACGATGCCCTGGATGAAATCGGAATCAACCTTTGTTTTGAGCTTGAAAAGTATGGTATTCGTGCAATTCCTGTTCCAACCGATGTTCCCTATCTTGCCTGGGATGCTGAGAATATGCACGGAAAGGGCATCCTGTCGATGCGTCATGCTGCATACAATGCCGGACTTGGGATTCTTGGCAGGAACACGCTTCTGATTAACAGGGATTTGGGAAATATGGTCTACATCGGGGCCATATTGGTGGGTGCAACCATTGACGCTGACCCAATCGTAACAGATCTTACCTGCGCCGCCGACTGTAATATATGCATTGAAGCTTGTCCTGTAAAAGCATTGGACGGCGTAACGGTAAACCAGCAGCGTTGCCGGAAATTTTCAACGCTCGAGCACCCCAGGGGCTGGGATATTTATACCTGCTCGAAGTGCAGACAAGCCTGTCCCCTGAGCACAGGGAATTAACTCCCATACTTTTTTTTAATTAGTCCGTTTTGAGTAGGAATTTTATAACTAATATAAATTTCTATAATGAAAAAAAGAATGTTGGGTCTGTTGGTTATTTCAGGATTTATTTGGTCTTGCACTAAAACTACCACCGGCCCGAGTTATACCCCCGACTGCACCGGTGCTGTAAAATCGTTTACCAGTGATGTCAGGCCGCTTATTCAAAGTTCATGCGCGGGTTGTCATTCTAATTTTTCGAGTTATTCTCAAATATCAGCAGCGAAAACTTCGATCCGAAGTAAAATTGTCAGCGGAAGTATGCCCCAGGGAGGTTCCTTATCAGACACACAGAAAAACATCATTGTTTGCTGGATTGACAATGGCGCGCCGAACAATTAATAGCCTCTAATAGCCCGTTAAATATTGTTTCCCTTAAAGTGAAGAGGTGTTCATCGACCTCTTTCCCCTGCTCGTCGGTTTTAAAACCGGCGCAGCCGATTCTTGCTGTTCCAGCCTGCCCATCCGGAATATCTTTGCGCCATCAACTTAAAAAAATAGTCAAAATGAACGCAAAATCACTCATAATAGCAGTTGCTCTCACCCTTCAGGCAGGTTTCCTCTTTGCCGACAACAACATCAACCCAACCCCGCTGAAAAACGAAAGTTCTTCTGCCATTTTATCATCACTTTCTCCGGTTACTCCCATTGAAGCAACATTTGAAGAAGTGGCCGACGTTTATGAAATCACTGCCTTGGTGCCCGTAACTCCGGACGAGGCAGATTTCAATGATTCGGCCGATCTTCCGGTAAACATCAGTGCCTTAATTCCCCTTGTTCCTGTTACGGCCGATTTCGAGGACCTTCTTTAAAACATTTCATTCAGCTCCTGTTTCTGTGAAGTCGCTCATGAAGGATGGCTTTTTTCGAAAAGGGAAAAATGCAGGAGTGTCCGGTAATTTATAACTTTGATGTTTAAAGAAAGGAAGAAAATGAAGAAGGTGCTATTCGGTAATGATATGGACAGGATGCCCGACTGGGCATTCAGAACCATGGCCTTTATGTTTGATGTTACTGATTTCTTTAAATCCTCAGAAAAAAAACTGGACCAGTTTGGTATACGAAAGGGGCAAAAAGTCATTGACTATGGGAGCGGAACAGGCAGGTACCTGAAAAAAGCATCTGAACTTGTTGGTGAAAAGGGGCTAGTATTTGCTATTGACATTCATGAACTGGCCATCAAATCTGCGTTCAGTGTTATTGAAAAGTATAATCTGAAAAATGTAAAGCCCATTTACTCCAATGGAAAGACCGTTGACATACCACCACTTACAGCCGATATTATCTATGCACTGGATATGTTCCACATGGTGAAAGATACCAATGGGTTTCTCATTGAACTGAACAGGATGATGAAGGCAGGTGGCACCCTGTTTCTGGAGGATGGACACCAACCCCGTGCCTCAACCAGGAATAAGATACTGGATTCCGGATGCTGGGATATCATTGCGGAGAATAAAAAGTTTCTTACCTGTAGTCCTAAAGCCATATAATCCCATCCCCATGACAAAATCTGAAAGTGCAACCCTGTATTTTACTGATACATTTAATTGCTCTCAGGCCGTATTGACGGCATTTGGGCAGGATTACGGGCTCTCGGAGGACCAATGTCTTAAATTTGGATGTGCTTTCGGAGGGGGCATGGCCCGCCAGCAAATGACGTGCGGTGCAGTTACCGGCGCCCTGATGGCCCTGGGACTGGCCTATGGACGTGGGGCCAATGATCCCTATTCAAATACGGGAACTACATACCTCAAAGCAGCCGAATTTTTTAATGAATTTAAAAAGCGAAATGGTTCATTGGTATGCAGGGAATTGCTGCGTGGATTGGATATGAATGATCCGCTGGATCAGAAAAAAATTCAGGATCTCGAGTTGTTTCAAATGGAGTGCGTAAAGTATGTGCTGGATGCAGTTGAAATAACCGAACAACTCATTGCCGATGGTATGGCTGATCATCCTGAAATCAGGAAGTAACCTATTTTGCGTAGCTCACAGCCCTTGTTTCCCTGATAACTGTAATTTTTATTTGTCCGGGATAGGTCATTTCGCTCTGGATCTTTTTGGAAAGATCGAAGGAGATCTGGTTGGCTTCTACATCAGTGACTTTATCCGCTCCGACAATCACGCGAAGTTCACGTCCTGCCTGGATGGCATAGGTTTTTACGACACCCGGATAACTCAGGGCAAGATCTTCCAGGTGCTTGAGCCGCTCAATATAGGCTTCCACCACCTCACGGCGTGCGCCTGGCCTGGCCCCGGAAATGGCATCACAAACCTGGACAATGGGTGATATCAGGTTATCCATCTCAATTTCATCGTGGTGAGCACCAATTGCATTGATGATCTCCTGCTTTTCCTTGAATTTTTCGGCCATTTTCATACCCAGGATGGCATGCGGCAGTTCGGGTTCAGTATCAGGGACTTTCCCGATATCATGAAGCAACCCAGCCCGTTTGGCCAGTTTTGGGTTCAATCCAAGTTCTGCCGCCATGGTGGCGCAGAGTTTTGAGACTTCGATTGAATGCTGAAGCAGGTTTTGGCCATAGGAGGAGCGATATTTCATTTTTCCCACCATCCTGACCAGTTCATGATGCATGTTGTGGATACCCAGGTCAATGCTGATCCTTTTACCGGTCTCAATAATCTCCTGTTCGATCTGCTTTTTTGTTTTGGCAACAACCTCTTCAATGCGGGCAGGGTGGATCCGGCCATCGGTGACCAGCTTATGCAATGAAAGCCGGGCGATTTCACGGCGCACCGGATCAAATCCTGAAAGGAGAATGGCATCGGGTGAATCGTCAATGATGATCTCTACACCGGTAAGTGATTCGAGTGTCCGGATATTCCGCCCTTCGCGGCCAATGATCCGTCCCTTGATCTCTTCGCTTTCGATGTTGAATACCGAAACAGTATTCTCAATGGCGTGTTCGGATGCAGTACGCTGGATCGTCTCTATGATGATTTTTTTTGCTTCCGTATTTGCCGTCAGCTTGGCTTCATCAATGATGTCCTTAATGTGAACGATGGCATCAGATTTTGCCTCCTCCTTGAGGGTCTCGATCAATTCTGCTTTGGCCTCGACTGCCGAAAGACTTGAAATTGCTTCAAGCTTTTCGATCTGGATTTTCATTGCCTTGTCCAGGTCAGTCTGCTTTTTGTTGATAATCTCGATCTGCTGTGACAGGGTTTGCTTGATCGTTGAAATCTCTTTCTGTCTTTTGGCAAACTCTTCAACTTTCTGGTTTAAAGTGCCCTCTTTCTGCTTAAACCGGTTTTCATTGCGGGCGACCTCTTCATTTTTTTCATGAATAAATTTTTCATGTTCACCTTTCAGTTGCAGAAATTTTTCCTTGGCCTGTAGAATTTTCTCTTTTTTAACAACCTCGGCTTTTTCCATGGCCTCCTTTAACAGAACGTCGCGTTTGCGCTCAATGGCCCTGTTTAAAATTGTTCCGGTAATTACACCTCCCAGGATGATTCCAGTCACCCCGATGATGATATATAGCAGAATTCCTCCCATCGGTATAGTTTTTAATTGCAGCCTCTTTAGGCATAGAGAGGCTGCTTAGTTAGTAAAATGAGGAAAATCGAGAAAAGAAAAAACCCGCATTAATCAGCGAGGTATTGATAAACCTCTAACGACACGAATAGGACTGCCAAACTTTTCGAACTTCCACTGTCAGGGAACTAACCCGATTCTTCTGCCGAAGCAGAAGTGAGGCCTGTCCTACGAGCTAGTGAGCTTTGTCCTAATATTTGTAATGTTAGGTTTACAAACTGTCTGAATTAATGCGGGTAAATCTTAAGAATGTTTCAAAGAACGGTCTGACTTTAATACTCAAATTGTTCATCAAGTGCCTGATCCATTGCCATAAGTTTTGCTTTCCATTGCACCTCTTTCTCAGACAATAACTGATCATTCTGCAAGTAGCCGGTGGCATATTCCAACGCTACCATGGCAAGGAGGTCCTGTTTATCTTTGTACGCGTAACTGCCCGAATAATCTTTTATTCGTTTGTCTATCAATTTTGCAGCATTGCGAAAGAGTTCCTCATTTTTTTTATCAATCGCCAACCGGTATGACCTTTCAGCGATGGGTAATGATATGGATAATTCCTCCATGGGCCTTTTACGATTCTATTCTAAGTATTTAAAAGTCCTATACATTTATCAATTTCCCGCACAAGTTCGTTGATCTTCAATTTTGCTTCTACGTTTCCCTCTTTTATTTCAAGTGTTTTAGCTAATTTTAAAATTTTACTTTTTTCTTCCAGTTGACTGATCGACTGTTTTTGTTCGTTTATAACCTCAGTTAATTCCTGAATTTTATTGGTTAACTGCTTGTTTTCACTGCGAGCCAATTGATGCTGATCAATCAGTTTCCTCAACTTATATTCAATTCCGGAAACCAATGTGGCGACATCTTTCATTTCGCAGTCTCCATTATAATTTATTGCAAAGATAACTTATTTTTTTATTTTTTTCAACAATGCACATCACCTTTTGACCTTTCACCTGATTAAGCCTGAAAATTAATTTTCCTCAACAAGGATTCCCATGAATGAACAATTCCTATCCTACCTGTGGAAGTACAGACTCATCAAGGCTGACCTGGAAACCGAGTCGGGAGAGCCGGTCACCATCCTTCACCCCGGGGATCAGAACAGCGACAGTGGTCCAGATTTCTTTAATGCACGCATACGGGTTGGTCCGACTACCTGGGCAGGAAATGTTGAGATCCATGTGCATGCGTCGGATTGGTACAAACATCGTCATCAAACAGATCCTGCATATAATAATACCATCCTTCATGTAGTGTTTGAATCTGATGTTGATGTTACACATCACAATGGGGAACGAATCCCCACCCTGGTGCTTAAGAATCAATATCCCAACAGGATATTCGACCAATATGAGTCTATGATGAACAATATGCAATGGATTCCCTGCTACAAGCAGTTAAAAGACACGGCTGACCACAATTTCACCCTTTGGGCCCCCTCCCTGGCCATGGAGCGCCTGATTTACAAATCGATGAGTATTAAAAAACTCTGGGAAAGTTGTCAGAATAACTGGGAGGAGGCTTTTTACAGGCATTTTGCATTGAGTTTCGGATTCCGGATCAATGGCCTTCCATTTGAGTTGCTTGCAAAATCAACCCCGCTGAAGATTGTCAGGCAGCAGGGAGAGAAACTGTTTCAAACCGAAGCTTTATTGTTCGGTCAATCAGGATTGCTTGATGATGGCTATGCTGATGAATATCCCCGTACCCTGTGGAGGGAATACCGTTTTTTAGCTGATAAATACAACCTAAAACCAATTCAGGAAAGCAACTGGAAGTTCCTCAGGTTAAGGCCAACAAATTTTCCTACCATCCGGATCAGCCAGCTTGCGGCATATCTCATTCAATCGCACACACTATTTTCGGACATGCTCGGTTTTATGACCTGCAATGAAGCAGTCAATTCACTTCATATCCGGGCATCAGAATATTGGGATACCCATTATTTATTCGATAAACCGGCATCCGTCCGGTTGAAATACATTGGGCAAAGTTCGGTCAACCTGTTAATTATCAACGGGCTGGTTCCTTTTCTGTTTTATTATGGGCTGGAGAAGGATCAATTCTCCCTTCGCGAAAAAGCGTTGAATTTCCTGGAGCAACTACCAGGGGAAAATAATTCAGAAATAGCATTCTGGGAAAAAGCCGGACTGCCATGCAGGAATGCCTTGCAGACCCAGGCATTGCTTCATCTTAAAAGGTTTTATTGCGATAAAAAACATTGTCTTCATTGCAGAATAGGAGGTGTACTCCTTTCAAAACTCATGTAGGAATCGCCTTCAGGCAAGATCAATTATTATAACATGCAGATTCAGAAATCAATAACCAGGGGAATCCAGTCGGTATTCAACTATCTGACCTATAACCGCACCGAGCAGCGTGGAATTTTTGTATTGTGCCTGGTACTTACCGGACTGATTATCTCAAATGTAGTTATTCCGGCAGGAACATTACAGAAACCGCCTGATTTTTCTACCTTTTCAAAGGAAATCACTGCATTTGAAGCAGCCTGGCAAAGGGCTGCTGATTCCGACAGCATCGCGCGAAAACAGAAATATCTGAACTTCAGGAACCGCTTTAATGGTTACAGACATGATTCCTTGAATTCCATTTTTTTAAAGCCCAAACCAGTCGTGATGGTCGAGCTGAATTCGGCCGATACGTTTGATTTGCAGCAACTGCGCGGCATCGGGCCCTCATTTGCACGGCGCATTGTGAATTACCGGGAACGTCTGAGGGGCTTTAGCAACAAAATGCAAGTACTGGAAGTTTTTGGAATGGATACGGCCCGGTTTGCCATGATCGAGCCCAACCTGAAGGTAAATCCTGATTCCGTAAAACCAATTGACCTGAATGTGGTAACCTTTAAAGAGCTGCTTCGGCATCCCTATTTCCCATTCCCGGTCACCAAAAACATTATGATTTACCGGCAAAAAAATAAGAATTTCAAATCTTTGGAGGAATTAAGAAAAATTGATGGGGTGAGTGATTCACTTTTCCGCAAGATGGTCGTCTATCTGAGGCTCGGCCCATGACCCGTCATCGTTTTCATCTTCGTCTCCCCAATCCCATGGCTTGCGCTGAGGGCCCTGGTTGCGGTAATAAAATGCAAGTACGATTCCAGCGAGAAGTCCCATCAGATGCGACTCCCACGAGATGGGCTGGTTGGGAAACAGTTGTGGAAAAAGGCCCCAGATAAGTCCGCCATAAAGAAAGGCAACAAGCAGGGTGAGGACCATCAGGCCCTTCTCCCTCCGGATGATACCGCTGAAAAATAAAAAAGAGGCAAGTCCATAAATAATGCCGCTGGCGCCGATGTGACCGGCACCGCCGCGCGCATAAACCCACACCCAGATCCCGGTGATGATAAAAAGTAAACCAAGGATCATCCATGCAATCTCCTTATAGAAATAAAACAGGAACGCACCGAGGACCAACAACGGAATTGAATTTGCGAACAGGTGTGCCAGGTCTGCATGCAGGAATGGGGCGGTGAAAATTCCAATCAGTCCTTTTGCCTGCAAGGGATAAAGGCCATAATTGTTGAGCCCCAGGTCAAACAGGATATCGGCACCTTTGATCAACCATAACAGGACCACAAATATTGCAGGATAAAAAAAACTGCGGTAAAATTTTATTTTTTCTTCGTCAGCCAATGGATAATAATTCTCGTTAAAATTAGTTAAAATAGCATTAGCTCCTAATCGCAAATAAAATTTCGAGTACCTTTGATCACTCAAAACCACTGTTAATTAAGCCATTTATGATAAATAAATCAATTTTTTTGCAACGCTACCGGACCTATACCTTGATGATATTTTTCCTGTTATTTTCATTTAGCGGACAAACCCAGACAGCCCGAACCGATCCGAATGCAGGGATAAAAAAGTATAACGCTGTCATGCAACTGATCAATTATGCCTATGTTGATACCATTAATGAAGCCAGGCTGGTCGAAAAATCAATCATTGAAACACTGAAAGAGCTGGATCCGCATTCGGTCTATATTTCCAAGAAGGATGTACAAAAAGCAAATGAGCCGCTGGAGGGCAACTTTGATGGGATAGGGATCCAGTTCGAAATCATGAGGGATACCATCTCGGTTGTTCACGCCATTCCCGGTGGTCCTTCCGAAAAGCTTGGAATTGCCTCAGGTGACAAGATCGTGAAAATTGACGGAGAGGTGGTTGTTGGAAAAAAAATCACCAACCAGTTTGTCCTTGATCATTTGCGCGGGAAACGCGGAACAAAGGTCAATGTTTCCATTTTCAGAACTGGAAAAAAGGAATTGATCGACTTTTCCATTACCCGGGATAAAATTCCCATCAACAGTATTGACGCTGCCTACATGATAAAGCCCGGTATTGGTTATATCAACCTGAATAAATTTGCGCAGACCTCGATGCAGGAATTCAAGGAAGCAGTTACGCTTCTAAAATTGCAGGGGATGAAAAGTATGATCCTTGATCTCCGCAATAATTCGGGTGGATATATGGGAACTGCTATTGAATTATCCGATGAATTTCTTGGCCAGGATAAACTGATCGTGTTTACCAGGGGCAGAAACTCCCCGCGCGAAGATTTTTATTCCACTTCCCGGGGACAATGTGAGAATGGGAAGCTGGTGGTTATGATCAATGAAAATTCTGCTTCGGCCAGCGAAATTGTTGCCGGGGCCATCCAGGATTGGGACAGGGGGATCATCTTAGGGCGCAGGTCGTTTGGGAAAGGCCTCGTTCAACGGCCATTTCAGCTCCCCGATAGTTCACAGATCCGCCTGACCACAGCCAGGTACTATAATCCTTCGGGTAAATGCATTCAGAAATCCTATGCAGAAGGTACCGACAAGTACTATGAAGATTTCAGTTTACGTATGAAACACGGGGAGTTCATTCATCCTGACAGTATTAAATTCCCTGATTCACTCAAATATTTTACGTCCAAAAAGAGGGTGGTTTACGGGGGTGGCGGAATTATGCCCGATGTATTCATTCCCTGGGATTCTACACCCATTTCGGATTATTACCTCGACCTCCGACGCAAAAATGTGATAAACACCTTTGTCGGAGATTATGTGGACAAGTCACGGCAAATTCTCAAAGCAACCTATCCCGATTTTACCAGGTTTGATAAAAAATTCCTGGTTGACAGCACTTTTATGAATTATTTCTTTGCCTATGCAGAGAAAGAGGGTGTGAAAAAAGACGAAAAGGGGTATGCCGTTTCTGAAAAGCTGATCAAATCACAGATCAAAGGGTTGGTAGCCCAGAAGCTCTGGGACATGAACGAGCTCTATGCCATTGTCAACCAGGAGGATGAGGAGGTTCAGAAAGCACTGGAGGTAGTGCAGGATGATACAATATTCGAAAAACTTAAAATTGATCACTAAGCCCGGAGGGGATTCTGATTTACCCTTTATTCATGTGGCCCTTCCGGTCATGAATGAACCGGACTTGCTGCCAGGAATACTGCAGTGCATATCAATCCAGTCGTACCGCCGGTTCAAATTATATGTTTGCGTGAATCAACCGGAATCATGGTGGAACGATCCGGAAAAAGTAACTGCCTGTAAAAACAACGCGGCGGGTTTAGAACTGCTTTATGGATGGAAGGGTAATGAAATTACCGTTCAGGATCACTCGTCCAAAGGAAAGGGATGGACAGGAAAACAGCATGGTGTAGGCTGGGCCCGCAAAACCCTGATGAATTGTATTGACGCAGAGGCCAACCCGGATGATATCATTATCAGCCTGGACGCGGATACGGTATTTTCGAATGACTACTTCCGGTCTGTAGCCATGAACTTCAAAAGTCATCCTGAAGCAGTTGCCTTATCTGTTCCCTATTTTCACAAAACAGTTCCCGATATGTCGGCCAGCCGGGCCATGCTCCGGTACGAGATCTACATGCGCTATTATTTCCTAAACCTGGTGCGCATCGATTCCCCCTATGCTTTTACCGCACTTGGATCGGCGATGGCTATCCCTGTATGGGCCTATCGTGCCATCGGGGGTATGACTCCCAAACTCAGCGGGGAGGATTTTTATTTCCTGCAAAAACTCAGGAAGTTCGGACCTGTTCTTTTATGGAATGAGGAAATCGTGTATCCTGAAGCCCGGTTTTCTGACCGTGTTTTTTTCGGAACGGGTCCGGCCATGATCAAAGGCGCAACAGGTGATTGGCTTAGTTACCCGATATACCCTGTTGAACTCTTTGACGAAATTCTTAAAACGTATCTTCTGATCCCGGTTTTCTACCTGAAACCGATTTCCACCACCATTACAAACTTCATGGCCACGACATCAAAAGAGCCTGATCCGATAAGTTCATTGCGTAAAAATCATACGGATCTGGAACATTTTACAAGGGCCTTCCATGAGAAATTTGACGGGTTGCGGGTATTGCAGTTCCTGAAGAGTTTGCACGAAAAAAGTCAAACGACCGATGAGGAAAACCTGGGTGAATTTCTACACAGGTTTTATCCCGGGGAAGAGTTTGTCAAATCCGGAATCGATTTGCAAAATTTATCATTCAACGAATCCAATCTAACCATACTGGAAAAGGTGCGAGGATTCCTTTTTGAAAAAGAGATGCAGGTCAGGGCTAATTCAGCACGTGAGTTACCAGGTCAGCCGCCTCTTTGAGTGTGATGGCAGAATGGACTTTTAATCCGGAATCATCGATCAGTTTTTTTCCCTCCAGTGTGTTGGTTCCCTGCAGTCTGACAATGATGGGAATGTTGATCTCCCCGATGTTCTTGTAAGCATCCACCACACCCTGGGCCACCCGGTCGCAGCGTACAATCCCGCCGAATATGTTGACAAGTATGGCTTTTACTGCAGGGTCTTTCAAAATGATCCGGAATCCCTCTTCTACCCGTTTTGCGTTGGCTGAACCACCAACATCCAGGAAATTGGCAGGGTCCCCGCCCGAAAGTTTTATAATGTCCATGGTGGCCATGGCAAGGCCAGCACCATTTACCATGCATCCGACATTGCCATTCAGTTTGACGTAATTCAGGTCATGCCTTGTGGCCTCCACCTCCATCGGATCCTCTTCGTCCAGATCGCGCATGGTAGCGATATCGGGGTGACGGAAAAGAGCATTGTTATCAATGACGATTTTTGCGTCGGCCGCCAGGATCTTGTTATCTGACGTTTTAAAAACCGGATTTATTTCGATCAGGGAGGCATCACTTCCTTCATAAGCTTTATAGATCGCAAACACGAATTTCACCATGTTTTTATAGGCCTCGTCTTTTAATCCGAGGTTAAAAGCTACTTTTCTTGCCTGGAAGGCTTGTAATCCGATCTTTGGATCAACCTCCTCGGTAAAAATAAGTTCGGGAGTCTCTTCGGCTACCGCTTCGATATCCATACCTCCCCTTGGGGAATACATCAGTACCGTATGACCCTTCTGCCTGTTTAGCAGGATACTCATGTAAATTTCTTTTGGTTCCGTGGGGCCCGGATAAAAGATGTTTTGCTCAACGTAGATCTTACGGACCAGTTTGCCCTCTTTACTGGTTTGCGGGGTGATCAGGGTCATGCCAATGATCTGGGATGCAAAAAGTCTGACCTCATCAATGGATTTGGCAATTTTAACACCGCCTCCTTTTCCGCGGCCGCCTGCATGAACCTGCGCCTTGATAACAAATTTATCGCTGCCGGTTGCCCCCTGGAGGTATTCGGCCGCTTTAACTGCCTCTTCCTCTGTATGAGCCAAAACTCCTTCTGGAACTGCAACCCCATATTTTTTCAGGATCGACTTACTCTGATATTCGTGTAGATTCATGGAATGATAAATGATTTTAAATCACCCCCTGAAATGTTTGTCAAGGGATTTCAAAATTAACAGAATGTATTGGATTTACAATAAAGGAGGTGCAAAGATTTCATTTTTCATACCTTTGCAGATCAAGCAGACGTATGATCATAGCGAACAACATTCAAAAAAATTTCGGTCCCCTCAGGGTACTTAAGGGGATAAGCCTCGAGATTGCAAAGGGTGAAATTATATCAATAGTAGGTGCATCAGGCGCAGGTAAATCAACACTGCTGCATATAGTCGGAACCCTTGATAAAGCCGATTCAGGCACCGTTGAACTGGATGGAATCAAGGTTCATGAGTTGTCGGAGCGCAAACTGTCAGATTTCAGGAACAGGCACATCGGTTTTGTCTTTCAGTTTCACCACCTTCTTCCTGAATTCACAGCACTTGAAAACGTTTGTATCCCGTCATTCATCGCAGGGACCAATAAAAAAGAATCTGAAAAAAGAGCGAAGGAATTGCTCCAATTCATGAACCTGGCCGACCGTATGGATCACAAACCTTCGGAGCTTTCGGGAGGCGAGCAACAAAGGGTGGCTGTTGCAAGGGCCCTGGTCAATAACCCATCGGTTATCCTTGCTGACGAACCATCAGGCAACCTGGATTCCACCTCAGCCGTGGAACTGCATAAACTGTTTTTCCGGTTGCGGGACACCTTCCGGCAAACCTACCTTATTGTAACCCATAACCTTGAACTTGCTGATATGGCCGACCGTAAACTCACCATCAGGGATGGTATTATTGAAACAAAGTAACCGGTGTAATTATTTCATTGAAATCCCGTTAATATAAATAGTCACACACCGATCACCAGAACGTACCTGTATCGCATGAAAATATCCGTTTCCAAAAAATCATCTGTAATCCTATATTTTATACTACTTTCCACAGTTTCATTCGGATTGTTTTTCTCCTTTCATTTCGTTTCCAATCCTGGCCTCCAGGGTGAGCAAACCCTTTCACATTTGGAAGGGGATACGATCCCGCCCAGGAAATCAGATCCCTCCGATTCAGTTTATCGCACCATCCTGGTGACTGCGGATAATTATCTGACTCAAAAGGCCTATGAAAAATCGCTGGCTGAACTGAAAAAGGCCCAGCTGATCAAACCAAACGACCCATTGCTGAAAGAGAAAATATTTAAGCTGAATGGATTGATCGCGAATCAAAAACAACAATTTGAGACCAGTCAGAAGTCGGTTGTATCAGGCGATGCCTATTTCAAGAATAAGGATTATCTGAATGCCAAATCAGCTTATCAGCTTGCCGTTTCACAAAACGCCGATGATACGATTGCCCGTGAAAGATTGAAGAAGACCCTTGATTTACTTCGGTCCCAGAAGGCCCAGAATATTTTATTTGATGTTGCCATTGCTGGCGCCGATAAGTTGTTCCAGGCGGGTGACTATGTAAAGGCCCAGCAGGAGTATGAAAATGCCAGCAAACTTTTACCGGGCGATCCATATCCCAAGAGCAAGATCAATGAAATCATCAAGATCCAGGTTGACCGGCAGGTCAGGGATGAGGATTATGCCAAAGCCATAGTATTGGCCGACAAGTTCTATGCAGGCAAAAATTATCAGGATGCCCTTCTTAATTATAAAAAAGCGGGTACATTGAACCCTGATGAAAAATATCCCCAGGAGAAGATAAAGGAGCTGACCCAGTTAATTGCTGACATGAAGGCCAAAGATGAGGCTTACAATAAAGCCATTGGTCTGGCTGACATCTCCCTGGCTTCGACCCGCTATACTGAAGCGATGAAATCCTACCGGGATGCATTGGTCATCAAGCCGGAGCAGGTCTATCCTTCAAATAAGATTAAAGAGATTGAAGGCATACTGGCTAAGATAGCGAAAGCTCAGGCGGATTATGATCAATATATCGTGCTGGCCGACAGTTTTTACATCGGTAAGCAGTACCTGAAGGCCAGGGATAATTATCAGATGGGCATATCAGCCAAGCCGGGCGAAAGTTATCCCAAGCAAATGATGACGAAGGCCGAAATGATGATGACAGGCCAGGAAGCGGCGATGGCCAGGTTGGCTGAAGAACAATATGCCAAAGCCATTTCGACAGGGGATAAGTTGCTGGTTGACAAGGCCTATGCCCAGGCAAAATTACAATATCAGGAAGCTTTGAAAATAAAGGCTGCGGAGCAATATCCTAAGGATAAGATAACCGAGATCGATAAAGTAATGGCGGATCTTGGCTTGCTTAAAGACCGGGATACAAAGTATGCAGCCGCCATCGCCAACGGGGACAAGCTGCTCCTGCAGAAATCCTACGCCCCGGCAAGGGCCGAGTACACCAATGCCTCCTCGATCAAGCCGGAGGAGAGCTATCCCAAAGAGAAGATGGCAGCCATCGACAAGATCCTGGCCGACCTGGCGGAGGCCAGGGCGCTGGAAGACAAATACACCGGGATCATTGTCGCGGCAGATAAATTACTTGCGGCCAAGACCTATGACCAGGCACGGGCTGAGTATCAGAAGGCAGGGGAGGTGAAGCCTGACGCCGCTTATCCAAAGGAAAAGATGGCAGCGATCGATAAAATCCTGTCAGACCTGGCTGCCCTGAAATCGCTGGATGAAAATTACAAAGCAGGCATTGCCAAAGCTGATCAGTACCTGGCTGACAAGAGCTACGATCTTGCCAGGGCGGAATATGCGAAAGCCTCAGGACTGAAGCCTGCCGAGCAATATCCCAAAACAAAAATAACCGAGATCGATGGGATCCTGGCTGCAATTGCCAAACAGAAGGCGCTGGATGATGAATATGCCGCAGACATTTCAAACGGAGATAAACTGCTTGCCGATAAATCCTATGACCAGGCGATGGCTGAATATAAGAAGGCAGCTGCCCTGAAAACCGCGGAACAGTATCCAAAAACAAAACTGGCAGAAATTGAAAAGGTGATGACAGAGGCTGCACGTCTGAAAGCCATTGACAACCAATATAATGCAGCCATCACAGCAGCCGATAAACTGTTGCAGGATAAAGCCTATGACCAGGCCAAATCATCCTATCTTGATGCAGGGAAAATCAAGCCATCCGAGCAGTATCCTAAGGAAAAGGTAACCGAGATCAATGGATTACTGGCTGCAATTGCCAAGCAAAAATCGATTGATGATCAGTACAAATTATTTTTATCCAAAGCTGATGCATTGCTGGATTCAAAAACCTATGACCAGGCAAAACTTGAATATCTCAATGCCGGAAAATTAAAACCGGATGAACAATACACCAAGGATAAAATTGCAGAGATTGATGCGGTTATGGCTGAAATGAAAGCGAAAGAGGATGCATACAAAGCCTCCATTGCGAACGCCGATCAATTGCTGGTTCAAAAGAAATATGAGGATGCTCGTACTGAATACCAGAACGCAATCGTCATCAAGCCACAGGCAACCTATCCAAAAGAAAAAATCGCCGAGATAAATAAAGCATTGGAGGAATTGCTTGGGAAGCAAAAATATTACGAAAACCTGATCACAGCTGCAGACAATTTATTGAAGGAAAAGGATTATGCCAAGGCGCTGGAGTCATACCAGCAGGCGCTTACACTTTTCCCTTCCCAAACCTATCCCAAAGAGCAGATTGGTCTTATTTCGGCGAGGGTCGACAGCCTGTACCGTGCAAATAAATCCTTTTACGACAAAGCCATTGCTGATGGTGACCGTTTTTATAATTTGTTTGAATTCGACAAGGCTGTTGATGCATATAATGAGGCGGCGAATTTCCTGCCGATGGAAAAATATCCCAGGGAGATGATCGTGAAAATCAGGCGAACCATTGCTGAAAATGCCATCGCCGATGTTATGAAAACGACCGTAGTCATTGCCTCAAATACTGAAAAGCAGTTTCCTTTTTCCCCGGTGAATATCGCTTCGAGGAAAAACAATTTCATTTATATTAAAATCAAGAACCTTTCAAACAAACCCTTCAATATTTTGATGCGGTATGGGAAAGACAAACAGGCCAATGGGGGAGTGGTCATGCGCAATCTGAGCAGTGACGGGAAGGTGAATGAACGACTTGTCAGTGTCAGGGATCAGGACCTCTGGTCGCGTGAAGACAATAACTGGATCAGCCTTTATCCGCAGGGCGGGGATGTGGAAGTCTCCTTTATCCAGGTATCCAGGGCGAAATGATGTGATGAGCCCAGTATTTCCTGGTTCAGGGATTTACGGGCTTCAGTTCCCTTTTCAGGGTGATGAGGGTTATTTCAGGTAAGATCCCGATTCTTCCTGAATAGGCAATGTTTCCCAGAGCCTGGTTCACATAAATATACTGACGTTTCAACGGGTTGTCGATCTCATATAACCCGCACCAGTGCTTGTATATCATGGCAACCGGGCTCCAATGTAAAGTACAGCAGTCAATCCCTAATTGCCCGCCGTGTGTATGTCCTGAAAATGTGATGTCAATGTTCTTGAACTTTTTACTCACGATGCTGTCCCAATATGAAGGATCGTGGGATAACAGAAGCTGAATGGCCATTTTTTCAACCCCTTTTTGTGCTTTGGCAACATCTCCGAACCGCTGAAAACGATGCGTTGCACCCCAGTTTTCAACACCGATGATGGCGATGCTGTCGTTCCCTTTTTTTAATATTTCATTGGCGTTCAGCATCAGTTTCCATCCCAGGTTTTTATAATAATTCCGGAGGTCGATGATATTTTTCTGCTTTGCTGCCATGGATGGCCAGTTCAGGTAATCCCCGTAATCGTGATTTCCCATGATGGCATAGATCCCGTATGGAGCATGAAGGGTTTTCAGAATAGACTCAAATCCTTTTCCATCGGCTGTACAATAATTGAACATATCTCCGGTGAAAAAAATGATATCCGGGTTTAAACTGTTTATCATGTTCATTGCCACGCTGAGCTTCTGCTTTGATGGCCAGGTTCCGAGATGGACATCTGAGAACTGAACGATCTTCAGTCCATCAAACCGGGGAGGAAGGTCCTTCAGGACAATTTCCTGACGCCTAACCCTAAAATCAAACTGCCAGAAAATGGTTCCAGCCATCAATGAGAGGAAAACAGCTGCCCCGAGAATCCAGCCTGAAACCAGGAGTGGCTTGCTGCGCCGGATAGGATAAAACGAAGACTCTTTGTGCGGATGAAAAAGAAGGATCGTGATCTTCCCCAATCGTATGATATCAGCGAGGATGAGTGCAATGATGGGGAAGAATTTTGCGAGGAACAGAATAAGAATAAAGCTTTGCGAATAGGTACGCAGTGCTATGTTCCAGTCGAGGAATGAGACGAAAAATCCATACACCATCAACATTAATATGAGTGCAAGAGGCAGCCAGTAAAGTAAAAAGGCTGAAATCCAAAGTGCCGGGGCCAGTTTTCTGACCCTGGAACGGAACGAAAACCACAGGTATGCATCGAAAAGGAGAAAGAAGAAAAAATACCGGAGAATGCCACCGTTTTTTGGAAAGATGGCCCTCAGTGTGAGAACCAGGATCAATGACAGTAAAACAAACAGAAAACCATTCAGGAATTTTTTCATTTGTTTTTGACGTAATTCACCAGCCCTTTTGCTTTGAAAATTTCCATCAGTTTTGCTGGCAGTGGGGCAAAGGTGTAGGATTTACTCCCAATGTGTACCAGTCCCTTTTCAAAATCGATCCCAACTTTTTCACCTGGGATATAGGCATCCACCGCCTCCTGTACCAGAATGATCGGGAGTCCCTGGTTTACAGCCGAACGGTAAAATATCCGGTTGACTGATTTGCAGATGACAGCCTTGATCCCGGCAAAAGCCAATCCAACAGAGGGATGCTCACGTGAACTGCCGCAGCCGAAGTTGGCACCTGCCAGGATGATATCACCTGCTTTTACGCGATCAGCAAAGCTGTTGTCAAATCCCTTGAAAAGGTAAGGCATTATTTTTTCAGGTTCTGAACTCTGAACATTATAGGTCAGGTTCCCGGCAAACATCTGGTCGGTGTTGAGGTTGTCGACGTCAGCGTAATTCCAGGTTCCATCGGCAAACCGGTCTTCTCCCTCCCTGATATCGACCGTTGCACTTTGAGGAGCATGGTAGGGGTATATGTCACTGGCTGTGATTCCACGTGGATCTGTGATTTCCCCTTTGAGAGCAGATGCGGCGACTGTAGTTGGAGAGGCAAGATAAACGTTTGATGCGTTATTGCCCATTCGTCCCTTGAAATTCCGGTTTGCCGTCGATATTACATTATAATTGTCGGCAGGGATCCCCTGGCCGGTTCCCAGGCATGGACCGCAGGATGACGAAAGCACATTGGCCCCTGCTACCATAAATGTCTCGATCAGTCCCTCTTTCATGGCCTGCATAAAAATATCCTTTGATGCAGGGATAACCTGGAGTTGCATGTATTTGGGAATATGTTTCCCCTTAAGGACGGCAGCAGCTTCACGCAAATCCTGTAACCTGCCGTTGGTGCATGTCCCGATAAGGGCTTGCTGGATTTTAGTTCCCCGGACTTCGGAAACCGCTTTGACATTGTCGACATGATGCGGTGCAGCAACAACCGGGAACACCTCATTCAAATTTATCATTATTTCCTTCAGGTAGGTCGCATCAGCATCCGCCCATAAACCTTCGGGTTTATAACCGAAATGAGCTTCAAGAACCTCGTCGGCAGGGAAGACCGCATTTTTTGCACCCATTTCGGAGGCGAGATTGGCCAGTACCATCCGATCGGAGATGGACAGGGATTTTACACCCGAACCATGGTATTCTATTGACATATAATCGGCGCCGCTGGAACCGATCATTCCGATAATCCATAAGGCGAGGTCCTTGGCGAAAACGCCTTTAGAAAGTTCTCCCGATAGGGTAATCTTCATTGTTTCCGGAACTCGGAACCATGTTTCACCCTGCTTCCATAAGCCGGCGGTCTCCGTACGGTCAATGCCCGCAGCAAAGGCGTTGTAAGCCCCTGCTGTGCTGGTATGGCTGTCGCTGCCAACGATGATCATTTGCGGTTTAGCATAACAGGACATCAATTGATGGCAAATCCCGTCACCTGCGTCATGGAATTTGGCGATCCCGAACTTTTCAACAAATTCGCGGATGATCTGGTAATCATTGGCCAGTTTTGAATTAGTGGGAGGGGCGTTGTGATCGAGGGTGATCAGCAGGGTGTCAGGATTTGCCAGTTCGGTACCTCCCATTTTTTTGAAAGTACTGTAGATACTGGATGTATTATCATGGGATAAAATGATATCGGGTGAGGCGAAGACAATGCTTCCTTTTTCAGCTCCGAATATTTTCTCTGCAAATGTTTTTCCTGGCATGGGTGAAGGTGTTGAAATGTGAAACACTATTCGGATGAATGGTTGATGGATAACTGGCATCCTAAGGTGCAAATTTCAGAAAAATTTTGCTATCTTCAGAGGAAAAAGTCATGTTTGACCTGTGAAAATTTGGGTGTTTGTTTTTTTTGTCAGAGTAAAAAGGATTTTCTATCTTTGCAGCCCCTAAAAATGAGCCAGGGGGAATGGAGAGGTGGGTGAGTGGCTGAAACCAACAGTTTGCTAAACTGTCGTACGGGAAACTGTACCGGGGGTTCGAATCCCCCCTTCTCCGCAGATCGAAATATGAATTCAGATTTCCCGGTTTATCCGGTTTTTTTGTTACCTTTGTCGTTCGTACACTTACTTCAAATTTCGTACTTCATCTTCGGGGTATAGCGTAGCACGGTTATCGCGCCTGCTTTGGGAGCAGGAGGTCGCAAGTTCGAATCTTGCTACCCCGACTTGAGAATCAAGGGTTTCAGAATTTCTGGAACCCTTTTTTATTCATTTGCCCTACAATTTGCCCCGCGTTTTTCAATGTACAAAGGTTAATGACTCTTTTTTTTGGGAGTATGATTCCGCCCTGTTGTCCGACTATGAGATTCAAGTTTGTCTAATAAATGGGTAATTCGTTCCTCCTTCAATAATAGTCGTTCTTCGTTAATTTCTAATCTTTCTTTTAGTTTGATGATTTCTTCCACCAAACGCTTGTTGCCAGATACCGTTTCGTTTTCTATGGAAAAAGCACCATTTTCCAATTTCAACTGATATTTCTCTTCAAAAAAATAAAGTGGTGGAACCCCATACGTATGTATTATGTTGAAAAGTGTCTCGTATGTGGGGTTGTTCTTGGCTCTTTCTATCTGTGAAAGTGCACTATGTCTCATCCCGATTGATTCTGCAAATACTTGTTGCTGAATATCTAACATCAGTCTTAACGTTCTGATTTTCTTTCCAATAAAATTCATAAAGCCAATCACTAATAACTTTATCAATATAATAATGCAAATACAAGATAAAATTGAATACTTTTGTGCGTATGAATTACAAATATACATTCAAAATATCCCCTTGTCAAGTAATATCGTCTAAAGTTTTCAAAAATAGGAATGTAAGTTATGAACCATTAAAAAATTACAACATGTATTTTGTGCGTAACTCATCGTTTCGGCTCATTCTCCAAAATGCAATACAGGGTAGAATCGAATCAATATGACGCTCATAGGCTTCATTTACGCTCATCCAGGCAGCATTTCTTTGTTTAAATGCGAATTTGAATCAAACACACACCAAATTATTCACAACTATTAATTAAGATTTAATAAATAAATAAGTTATGGAAGAAACATTACACACCGGTACCACCCAGAAAGTATTTATGCAAACGCTCCAGTTGAGATCAGAGATCCGGGAAATCCTGCTTACAGAAATATACCATAGACCCAGGCTTGCCCTGATGGATTTGCATGAAATATCAGAAGCCACTTTCAGGGATTGGGTTAGGTTCAACAACCCACAATTATGTACGACCGAATCTCTTGAATTACTAGCAGCCTATCTGATTGTAAAGATAGAAGAACTTGTAGAGCCGAGAAAAATAGCACAAGAATTAGCAACCATAAAATAAGAGCATAATGGACGTAATTGTTATCGAAACACAAGCATTTTATACACTGGTCGAAGACGTGGTGGCTCATTTGTTGGTTAAAAAGGATAAAACCAAGGACCCTATTGCTGAAAAGCTCACGATTACGCTCGCTGAAGCAATGGATTATTTCGGATTATCCAGTAGGGAGTACTTTTTCCGGTTTATTCGAAAGCAGCGTGTCCCCCATACCAAGGTGGGCAAAATATTTCACTTCAACCGCCTGGAACTCATCGAGTATATGGCCCGCCATAAAACCAGGACATGATTTGGGTTTGGATCGAAATTTTCTGCACTATTATAAGTACGACCTGTCTTATCATTTTCCCTCGGGAAGTCGAAAGAATACAGCGGTTCATCATAAACACAAAGAAAGGTGACGAAATATTATTTAAGTACCGGCACCATGATCTTGAATCTAGCAGACTCGTTGTTCGCAAATTGAATGATTCCATTTCAACCTCTCCCGGAGAAACGATTACCCTTCTGGACGAAGGGAATGATCAGTATGTTCCGCACGAAAACATCCTGCTTCCATGAGTTGCCTATCGCGATTGTGTAAAACCCCATTGCGGTTAAGACAAATACATATTGAGACCGACCTGCTGGCGGAGTTTTTGTGCGACGAAATGGATGTTCTGCCACAGGGAGCACAGTTTCATAAAAGAAACCAGGAAAATAAAGCCACGCTCCATCATGCGATAAAGGTTTACATAAAGGATATTCAAAGGCAGCTTAACCTGTTACTGGAAAAGGGCCACTTGCTATCGGATCACGATGAGCAGGTGGTTGAATTTTATCGCGCACAAATCGTACATGCGAAAAGACTTGACCGCTTGCAGGAAGTCGAAATCATCAATACAAAACTGGTAAAATGGAAGCTATCCTAAAAATATTGCTGCATTTATCGAAGTGCCGTCTGGGACAAAAACTGTTTGGCCAGGAACAAAGTCGGAAACTACAGTCATGGTTACACCTGAAGTTACAAAAATCGGGACAGGGTAAGTTCTCATCAGCGGAACCCTTGCCGATCAAGAAAAAACATTATACCCCCGGAGAGCTAGCCCGGCCAGGGAGAAACCTACGGGCCCGGCCTTCGCACAATAACCGTAAGCTCACATCCGGACGCAGTTTTCGGCTCCAAATTATCACCATAAGTACAAAGAAAACAGGCAAGCTCATTAATGTAAGATCAATATACCACGAAAACTGATGGTAAAACCAAAAATTGAGTGGGCCGATAAGGTTTGGAATCCAACGACGGGTTGCGAGAAAGTTTCCACTGGGTGCCTAAGCTGCAATGCTGAAAGGCTCTCCCACCGGTTGAGAAATATGCCAAACACCGCAAAGAAGTATTGTAATGGATTCCGACCTACTGTACATCCCAATAAAATGGCCATCCCAAATAGTTGGAAAAAGCCTCAGACGATATTCGTTTGCTCCATGGGCGATTTGTTTCATGAATCAATTCCCTTTGAATTTATCGCTCAAGTATTGAAAGTGATCAGGAGCTGCCAGCATCATGACTTTATGTTACTCACCAAGCGAGTAACAAGGATGAGGGAATTTTTTACCGACTACATGCCGGTAAAATATGGCATCAAAAGCGATACCATATATAATATGTGGTTGGGCGTTTCGGTAGAAAACCAGATCACGGCCAATGAGCGTATCCCTGAACTTTTAAGAATACCAACGCGTAAGCGGTTTATCTGCGCCGAACCATTGTTGGACACCATATCGTTACAGGGATTCGACATCAAGGTATCGCTGGAGAGTGGAAAACGGCTAAATGATCTGATCCACCTCCTTATTATCGGAATGGAAACCGGAGCCGGTGCCCGCATTACCCCATTATATAAATTGATAGACCTGGCCATGGATGGCGATTTTTTAAAAATCCCGGTAATGGTTAAGAATATTGGAAAGCAAAATGATGGAACAAGGTTGGAACTTATAAAAAACACAGGAATATGAGTGAAAAAATTCAAGTTTACGGCGACCTGGGCCCGGATGCGAAAGAAACCCAAAGGTTAATATATAGACAGGTATACGACTTACGCGATCACCTGCTGCTTGAAAACACCATTAACATGGAACAGGCACACGAATTATTTAAAATAGGTCACCTGCCAAGGCGCATCAGTGATCTGATTGAGTTTTTGAAAATGAAGATACAAAGGGATCGCTGGTATAATTACGCTGACAATTATGGGAAAAAGAGAAAATTAAAGGAATATTATATGCTGCCAGAAGATATTGATGAGTACCTACTAAGTTCCATGCACCTGATGATGCCATGGGCGGAAATTTATGCTGATCGTAAGGCAAGACGGCAAAACAACCTAATCTCCCATGCCGCCAAGCATGCTGCTTAAAGATAAGGTATCGTTTCACGATGAATTTCAATCATTATTATGATAATAACAGAAAAACTTTATTCTACTACATCGAGATGGCACGAATACGAACGATAAAACCAGAGTTTTGGATCAGTGAACAGATTACCAACTGCTCGGCATACGCGAGATTAATGTTTATTGGTATGTGGAATTTCATGGATGATTTTGGCATCATTCCATATTCGGCAAAACAGCTGTCAAACCAAATTTTACCGGCCGAAAAATTTGAAGTTGATGTAATTATTTCCTTGGTTAAAGAGCTGATTACAAATGAACTTGTAAAGCTATATCGCACGGCGGATGGAAAAACGTACCTGTGGGCTATTACCTGGTCAAAACATCAGAAAGTTGATAAGCCAAATGATAAACATCCAAAATTTCATCCAAGTTTTGAAATAACCCTGGACCAAATAATACCTGGTCCAAACGCTACAGTTATGGTTCAGGTTACTTCGGCTAGCACTCCCCGAACGCTCCCCGATAATTCGGTGAGCACTCCCCGAACGCTCCCCGATAATTCGGTGAGCACTCCCCGAACACTCCCCGATAGTTCGGCGAGCATTACACTACCCCTCGCCGAGCACTCACCCCCGGAAGGGAAGGGAAGGGAAGGGAAAGGAAAGGAACAAACTACCGATAATTCGCAATTCACAAATCAAAAATTCGTAGAACTCGAATTTTTAGGGCCAGATGATATTTCTTCTTTTGAACAAAACGCGAAAAAGGTAAATGATAAACCTTTCGCACTGGTAAAAGATGAAGCCCCTCTTGATGATGAAATACCGCCAGAAGGAAAAAAAGAAAAAATTTCCGCGAAAAAAGAAAAAAAGAGAACACTGCTGGAGGATGCACACCAGCCCTGCCAAAAAACCTTCATGGACTTCTACCAGACATGGAAACGCAAAATGTACCTATGGTCGGCAAAGGATGGGATGCATATGAAGCTGGTTATTGGAAAAATATTAACACTGGTCAGACAGACTAATTCGGATACAAAACCTGATGTGAAATCTGTACAACATGCTTTGGCACATATACTTGAACAATTACCAAAATTAAAGAACCAGTGGATCTTCGATAATTTATCAGTATCCCTACTATCGTCAAAGTTCAATGAAATTACGGACCAAATAATCAACAACAATGCAACCAATGATAACAGAAAACAAAGGTCTGGCAAAACAGGACAGCCAGATTATTCAACTATCTCATCTGATAGAAACGCCAAAATCACTGGTTAGGGACGCTTTTAAAATTGCTGACGATATTGAGATTGACGAAGCTAAATTACCTGTGCTGGTTTATGATCTATATTCAAGGGCTACCAACCTTGCAAAGGTTAACACCATAGGGCAAATATTTCAGCAAAAAACCCTTTCGCTGAGTGTTTGGGCCAAGGAAAAAGGGGAGGAACGTATTATTCAGATGCTTGAATATTTCATTGCAGCCACGAATCAATACTTTGATTTTAACAATAAGATGAGTATTGCCAATTCCAGACAAACAGCGGAGCTAATCTATAGTACCTACTTGCAGCTTACCATTACCGATATTCTTTTTGTCTTCAGAAACGCTCGCCTGGGTAAGTATGGAGAGGTTATCGGGCTGAACGGCGGGAAAATATTGACATGGTTTTATCATCATTTTGAGGAGCGTTGTCAAGTGGCCGTCACGGAAACACTGAGGGAACACCATAACGCAACGTACGATGTTTTTGAGCGCAGTGGCCAGGATCAAAAAATTTCGCAGATAAGGGATCAGATAAGAGCAGCAAATAAACAGGAAATTCACCAAAAGCCAACAGCATGATAGTAGATACAAAAGACAAAGAATTACTTGTAGAAACATTAACAGAAAGGTTGTTATCAACACATGAATTGGAGAAAAAGGAAAGAATATTGCGCTTATTACAAAGAATGAAACGCAGGAGTAACTCAGGATTCCAGAACCGATCAGAAGTAGCTGAACAGTTTGGCATATCGTGCCGCAAACTAATGCGCGACATCAAAGCAAATAAGGCAATGGTTGATGAACTGAACGACACCGGATGGGTCAAAAAGAAATCAGGTTTTTATCCACGCCAGATTGCCATTATAAAGAAACACCTTGGACTTTAATCTTTAATACTTCAAATCACTATGAATTATTTTACAGTTACCCACAAAACCACACGTGAGGATATTGAAAAGCAGAAAAAACAATGGGCTGTAAAATTACATCCGGATAAGGGGCTTACCGATAGCGACGAAAAGTATAAAGAGATGATGAGCCAGTATGGTGCAGCAAAGCAAAACGTATTATACTTTGATTTCCGCCCCGAACCAAACCGATACCACTTCCTGATATAAACTGATGCCACCCAAAAGGGGGAAAATACGTAGACGTAAAAAAGGACGTCTATGCGAACCCTGGTATGCCGGCATTGTGGAATAAA